>Ga0210239_100001_pt1 | contig 711162 bp, 700 predicted proteins | sample ChrtobMetP5a_0mM_FD_155451 | JGI IMG/M metagenome (GOLD analysis project Ga0210239, IMG submission 155451) | Chrysochromulina tobin associated microbial communities from unialgal haptophyte culture, Seattle, Washington, United States - P5a_0mM | ecosystem: Host-associated > Algae > Haptophytes... | reverse complement strand
GAATCCCTCGACCTCACCAAGGATGAGTTGGTGACGCTGGCGAAAAACAGTTTCACAGGTTCCTTCTTGCCTGATGGCGCCGTTGCCGAACATCTGCGCGCCATCGACGCGTGGGCCGCCAAGTTCTAGCACGTGTGCTGCCCTTCATTGCACGCAGCGCGGCGGTCCGCTAAAGCCTCGCACATGCACTCGTAGCTCAGCTGGATAGAGCGCTGCCCTCCGAAGGCAGAGGCCGGGGGTTCGAATCCCTTCGAGTGCGCCATTTTTCTGAATAATAACAAAGAACTGTTTTATATTCTTATTGAGCGACTTTTTCTCAGCCTCACTTTTGGGTCATATATGGGTCACTTCGATATCCATGCAACAATCCATTCCGGAAACAGCTAGCTAGTGTTTCGAAACGTTTCGAAGCGTTTCCAACTTGGCAAAATGCCGAGGTCGATAAAAAGGGTATCAAATTGTCAGTTTTGAGTTCGGTAGTCATAATTGGTTATGCCTCGCCAAACCCGGTTCGGTTCTATTTTGACGACTCCTGAAACTATCGCTTCGTTTGATCGTCTCTTAAGTCTCCCCATACGCCACATGCATCCTCGAGTGAACGCAACGAGACTGTAGCAAGTCCACCGCGCGCTCATGGCGCGCGTCATGGCGAAAAGCGGGGCGAATAACGAGGTGGCGTCGCGCTTTCGCGCTTGGGCTCTGGATGTCGCCGAACGGCTCGATCTCTCAGGGCAGCTTGTGTTCGATCCAGCGAATCGCGCGTAAGGAGCGTTATTGCAAACTGGCAACCTTCAGCGTTATCTAGCGGCTGCCTTTTCCATAAGCTCCCATCATGCATCAGTTCGCCAAACACATTCGCGCTTTGGAGCCTCAAACCCGGGCGAGGCTTGAGAGCCTCTCCTCTCTCGACCTTAGCTCGTTCAATGAGACGGATGTGCGGGAGGCCTTCCTGGCGCCGCTGATCGAGGCGCTCGGTTATGGTCGCGGCACCGACTACACGGTCTTCACCGAGCAGCAGTATGACCTCAACCCTCTGTTCGCCTCGGTTGGATCTAAGCGGATAAAGCTGGACTACCAGTTTGCCACGTACCGGATGGGATTTTGGCTGCTCGAGGCGAAGAATGGCCTGACGTCGGATCGGACGCAGCCGCCGACGATCACCAACGACATGATCGGACAGGCTCACTTCTACGCCCACCACCACGAGATCGACTGTCCGCTGTTTGGGGTTTCGAACGGGTGGTTCACCAACATCTACGACCGCGACGCCGAAGATCCCCTTCAGGCGGTGCTGTCGATCCCGCAGAGCGATTTGGTCATCCGGTTCCGGGAGCTCTATGAGCTGATTGGATTTGACCAGCTCACCTTCGGGGTGAAGCGCCGGTTGATGAAGCGGATCGAGCAGGTCCTGAGCGCCGAAGTCGACCTTTCCAGAGGCGACGAATTTATTCGCGCCGTGGAATCAGCTGTGGCCACGGCTCGCCCAAAGGTCTTGGAGAATTTCCGCAAGGCTGCCCGGCAGGCCGATGCGGAGCGGGAAGCTGATTTCGAACGGTACATCCAGAGCTCTACGACTTGGGACACAATCGATACCCTGCTTCAGGCGGGCTTAAGTACTGGTGACATGGCGAAGGTATCGGCTCTGCTTGCTGATCGCGTCGCCCAATACCCTGGCAGCAACCAGTTCCTGTTCTTTCACAAGCTCCTGCTCGTCGAGCCGCGGACGGTGTCGACCGACTACTATTTCAACGCGCTCACCCTGCTCGGCAATCTGGCAAGCAGGGAGGACCTGCAGCGCGTCTCGCTGAACGGCGGGCCGGAAGAAACAGAGATATCCAAAATCTACGGCGATTTCGTTGAGCTGCTGGTATTCCATTTCGCTGCCCGGCCGGAATTGCGCCTGATTTGGGCGCTTGAGGCATTGACCCGGCGTTTGTGCAAACGGCTCTTGATCAGCAGGACCGTCGCGCGCGACGCGATTCAGGCACAGGTGGAGTTACAGCGCTACTTCAATTCTGAAGAGCAGAACTCCTTTCTCGGACCGTCCCCCGCCCGCATATTGCTTCAATCTGTTGAAACGACGACCAGTGCGTCCATCGGACGCTTTTTCCGAAAATACTACGACGTTGGCAGCCGTTCGTTCCGCCTGCCGGAGGCTATAGCGGAATACAAAGAACTTGAACGGACCACCACTGCCTTGGAGGAAGCAACAGACGACGCCTACACAGTGATGAAGAAGTCGCTCGGACCCGACTGGAGCGAGCTTACCTCTATCGATAGCCAGAACCGCTCCTTCGACCGTCTTGGTCACGCGGTTTGTGAAATCATAGGCGGCAGACCTGCACTATTCTCAGCGCTCTCCGAACGGACGTGGGACAGGATCCATTTCCTGGCAAGCTTGAGCAACCTGTTTGCAATCAGGTGCTTGGAGACCGCTGGGCGGCAGGCACCCGCGCCTGATCCGTTAGCCGACGAGAAACTTAAAGCCATCTTCGACCCGACTGTGAACGGTTGAAAGGCGGCTGTCCGGCTGATGATCGCCACTGTCGCCCAAGCGTCGGTTGGACTGGTTTTGGCGTCTGTTCGCGCGCAGCCATACCCGGCGGCTGAGGTCTCATTTCCGATAACGCTTACTATAAACTTTTTTGACTTGTTGCTTTTAAAGATTGATTTCCACTTTGTGGGTTGCCTTCGGCGTGTCCGAGAATCGCTCACACCTCTTCAATCTTCAACCCCATTTGATCAGTTGACCCACCCTCCGTTACTCCCAACCGAAGCCCACCAGACGTGGGCAGCGGCAACCGCCGCTGCGTGATCGATGCATCAAGGTGGGCGACCTTTGGGCAAGGGACGTTAACGTGACAACACCCATGAACCGCCATAAATGGCTCGAAGTGCATCGGATGACGCGGGATCAATCTCAAGTGCCTGACGAGAAAGCGGACCTCAAGCAGATCAACGCGCGGCAGTTCGACCTCTTTGCGATGTCGCTCGAGCACGGCCCGAATTTCGGTGATCGCGAGATCTACGATGCCTACAAGACGGACAAGTCCGAAGCCGCAGGGGCGATTCTCATCAACCCGGCCACCTGGGGATTTTCCACCATCACGCTCAGGCGGCGCGTTGATCATCGGTGGGTGCTGACCGACGAGCGCGGCGGTTTTGCTTCGCCGGACTCGGCGATGACCCATCTGCGAACCAGCTTTCGCATCGGCGACCCAGGCGAGCCGTTACCGTCCGGCGAACGACGGCGGCGCCCGTTCCTCGAGACCGGTCCCGCCGGTTTCTCGCCCGAATTCGAGCTTCTGGCCTCCTCGATCGATCACCTTCCGGCGTTGATGGCGGTGGGCGAATGCTATCTCGCCCTACCCAAACCGGACCGGAACTTTGTCACCGATTTCCAGACCAACAATTTCGCCTCGCGCCTGTTCGAACTCTATCTCTTGGCCTGCTTTCGGGAGCAGGGAATTCTGGTGCGGCAAGACCGTGCGTCGCCCGACTTCGAAATCGAGAGGGGCGGTGTGACCTGCTGGATCGAAGCGGTAACCGCAAATTCGGCGGAGCCGCGATCCGGTGGCATCGGCCCATGGGTGCATGCTCCAGAAGATCGGGACGAGCGCCTGACTGGCGATACTGCCGAGCGTTTCGCCAAGACGCTGAGAGGAAAGCTCCAGCGAAAGTATGAGGAGATGCCGCACGTCCAAGGCAAGCCCTTTGCGATCGCGATCGCCGACTTCCATGAATCCGGTTCGATGGTCTGGAGCCGTGAGGCGCTCCCGACCTATCTCTACGGGATGAAGGCCTATGTCGAAGGCGAAGGCGTCGACCGCCGTGCGGTCGGCATGACGATTTCGCATTTGACCGGCAAGAACCGCATCCCCGCCGGCCTCTTTCGCGATCCTGCCAACGCGCATCTGTCGGGCGTGCTGTTCAGCAATGCGGCCACCTTGTCCAAGTTCAACCGAATGGGGTTTCTCGCCGGATGGCAGCCTCCCGGTCTAGACATGGTACGGCAATGCATCCTGTTCGACCGGACGCCTGGCGCGGTCGATGCGATCCCATTCGCGAGGTCCATCTCGAGCCCGGAATATGAAGCGCTGTGGCCAATGGGCGAGGCCTGGTGCCAAGAGCTCGAATTCTTTCACAATCCGCTCGCGGTCAATCCCATCCCCTTCGACCTCATACCTGGCGCGACGCATTGGTTCGAGCGAGACGGCGAGATCGAATGCAACACGATGTGGGAGAATTTAGTGCTGTCGTCCGTCACCCATCTTCGCTGGCAGACGGCCTCATGAACCGGGTCTAGAGATTACCGTCGATGCTTTCGATCCGGCCTTCTCTACCGATCGCAAGTCTGGCTTGTTCGAGCCACTGAGCGTGAAGTCTGGCGAGAAAGAAAAAATCGAAGCTTTTGAAGGACGGGTTTGCCATGACCCAATGTTCTTCGACGGTCCTTGTCTTGCGGCTGGTAGTTTCCCATTGACCAAGAATCGACGTCGTTTCCCTCTGCAGTTCGCGCAGCCCGCTGAACCGAAGAAACTTGATGAGCCGGTTGTTGGCATAGCGCGCGGAGTGGAGAAACTCCTCCAGGAAGATGACAGTATCGATCAGCATGCCGACCATGAACTCGAAGAATGCAAGGACGAACAGGAATTGCTCGCCGCTAAGCGAGGTCTCCCGGCAGGTGAGAACACCGGCAATAAAAGGGGCCACTTGTCGGCCGGCATCCCCGGATCAAAAAGGGGCCAGTCCAGTGCAAATAAGTATTAGCTTTGTGCCCCTATTTGTATCCGGCGTTGACATCTGGTCCGCCGCCGGAAGAATCAGCGTCTCAGCTGAGAACCAAGGTGCTCATCACCAACGCATGCGATCCGTACTGCCGCATTCAGAGCGGCGGGCTGACTAAGCTGCGATCATCGTACGAACTTCGGCCAGCAGCAACGGCGACAGGCCCAAGCTCTCAACCGGCCGCGTCCGCAACCATTGAAGGGCCGCAGCAACGTCGAGATCCTTTCGCGCGGAAAGGTCATTGAGCTTCATCGCGGTAACACGCGATAGCCCCAACGAGATGAAGCTGATCATTGTCCTGTCTGATGCACCGACTTCGAGATATAGCGGCAGCGAAGGTATACTGGCGACTAGATCGATCATCCCGGCGCTATCCAACGCATAGACCAGTAGCGCATTGTAGCAGCCAAACAGGCGCACAGCTTGAAAGCGAATTTCGGTCTCGATCAGGTCAAGTGTGTTCCGAATGACCGTCTGCTGTGCCTTCTTGGTCTCGCGTTTGATTTGTTCATCTATGATTTGGGGAAGAGGCAGCCCTCGTATCCACTTGAGCGCCATCAGCGCGTGAAAACGGTGGAGGGCCTTCGAGGTGTCGATGCCAAGAATGATCTCGTGGCATAGTTCAAGAATGTCCGCGTAGGATTGGAAGGCTTCGTTCTCACGCGGGTGGCGAGGAATGAGGGTCTTCGCTGCGTCAACGCCGTGGCTGATAGTCGACTGAAGGCGCTCGAAAAGCCGCTGCTGCTTATGGGCCGAGATGTTGGGTGTGCGACGCAGAATCTCAGCAGGAATGGTCACCATGGCGTCGGCGTTGATTAGCGCGGTCGATAGCGCCTTCGCTTCAGGACCGTCCGCAGCAATTCCAATCCGCGCAAGCGTAGTAGATAGCTCACCCCGCTTGTGGTCGGCATAGAGGCGACTAAACGCTGTCTCCAGATCGGGCTGGTCTCTGCGACCTAAAGATACTTGGTCAGTGATGACGGTGACAAGCTGCGCTTCATGTTCTCTCACGCTGGTTTCAATCGCTGGCACTACGATGGAGTCCTTCGGACCATCCAACGGCTTCTTCTTCCAGTTTGCGTAGTCGATCAAAAAGATATTGCCCTGGAATTCGCGGCGCAGACGACCCGCGCGGCCGGACAGATTCCAAAAGTCGGTGGATTCAAGCGCGTTGTTGCGGCCCTTCTCAGGCGCGCACATGAAGATGTTTTTGGCGGGCAGATTGACGCCCTGAAGCAGCGTGCTGGTGCATACTAGGTAGTCGATGTAGCCCCCGGATACGGCCACTTCCACGGCGCGGCGAAGCTGGGTCGGGATATTCGAATAGTGGAACGCAATGCCCCGTTTGACACATTCCGCGAGCACGTAGTTCGGATGGACGGCCTCTTTGGCGAGCTCGGCCAACGCTTGCTGCTCGGTCGTGGGTTCCCTGACCGAGAAGAGGTCCGCGAGCTGGATCGCGATCTTCTCCGCCTCGGCCGCGCCATTCGCGTAGACGATGTTCGATTGGCCGAGTCCAAACCTGGCGGCGACATGCACTAGCTTCTCAACGCGCCCAGCTATAGTGTGATCCATCTGGAGACGGGCCACCTCAACGGGGATAGCGGACCCATCACCGGCGGTGTGAATGATTATCCGCCCCTCAGTCGCCGAGTCGATTTTGACGATCAGGAAATTCTGCGCGACGGTCGGCTCGACCGAGGCGAACTCGACCATGTTCAAAAGGCCGAATAGCCGAGCAAAGACGTCTAGGTTCCGAATGCTGGGGCTAGCAAAGAGTATCTGGGCTTCGGGATTGCGTGAGAGCAAGTCGTCGATGACCCATTGAAGCAGGACGCCGCGCCCGCCATCAGCGATGGAGTGAGCTTCGTCGACCACCACAACATGCGCGTTAAAGTTAGGATGCGCCGCGAGGGCGAGCTGGATGCGCTCCTGGGTCATGACGTTAATCGCGCGTGGCGGAAGCGCGGTTTCCGCATCGATTGGGATCGTGATGATGTCCGGGACGTCGCCCTCAAAGCCTTGGAATTGAGCCGCGAGATCCTCTGCCACCTGGCCGATCAGTGCGCGTGTGGGTACGAGATAGACGACAGATTGCGGCCGGTCGGCAGCGAAGAGTGACGACAAGTAGTTTTGTAGAACGAACGACTTTCCGGCCGAGGTAGGTGCGGCCAGTGCAACGCGCTTCCTGGCTACGAGACTGGTCCAAAGCTCGTGCTGAAAATCGGTGAGTTGGATCGTCTGCTGATTGACGGCAATCTCGCGTCCGTCCGCTGAGGCGATCTCTTCGGTGGCTAAAACTAGTGGCAGGGACGCTTGCGCACCGGCAACTTCCTGCCGCGTGCTGAACGATGGAAAATTCCCGAGCCGCGCGAGCACAACGCGAAGCGCCTGATCCAGCGGAAGTGTCGATGCGCCGACGAGTTCATACGTACAGGTCGCGACACGGAACGCGGTCTTGCGGTGTTGCTGGTCGCTAGAGCAGGCAAGAATTGCTGCGGCGCGAACAAGCTTGCTAGCTTCCTCCGCGCTGACGGCATTCTCCTCGGCAATGCCGAGTTCCTTGCGCAGCCAGGCCAGCTCAATACGCCGCGTTGCCTCGTGAAAGTTTGCGTTTCCCCAAACCTTCTCTGACAGCTCCTGGATCATGGCTTCCAACCGATCTTGGCCTGAAATAGGTCGCGCAGTTCCTGAACCGAAGGCACTGGGAAGAAGAAAATCTCGATGGGACGGTTGGCGAGATTCGCGCCCTTTATGGTCGTCGCGAGCTTGGGAGCCAATTCTTTCAGTTTCGCTTCAGCGAGCTTGACGAACTCGGCCTCGGCCTCGTCGGGCGGCGATGACGACAGCGCCTCAAACGCTTCGAAATTGAAGCCCAACAGACATGTCGTAACGTCATGGCGTTCATTGTAGGCGTCATCGTAGGGATCGAGGTATTTGAGGATGGCCGATTTGGCTGGGTCGTCGAGCCCAGAGAAGTCGATATTGCGCTGCACGAGTTCGATCTCGTGCTGCATCTTGGCGGGCTCCAGCGCCTCGCTGAACGACGAGACTGCTGCCGCTAACGCGTCTCCTATGTCGGCGTAAAGCTTGGATTCGCCCCAATAAAAAAACAGGCGCGATTGCTCGGCGGAATAGCGCACGTGGATGCCATCCGAGCCGTGGATGGGCATGTCGCGATTGGTCTTCAGCGACATTTTCGCGACCAGTTGAGGCGCGTCCAATATCCATTCGGTCAGCAGATAGAGGAGTAGTTCGCCTGCTTCGCCATTCCGGTTGGTCGCCTCGTTGGCGCGCTTGAAGAGCGCCTTCGCCTTCTCTGAGAGCTGCGAGACCTTCATCTTGAAATCATCGACGCTGACTTTTCCATACAGGTCATCGACGGCTTTGACGTGTGACCTTGGGAGCGCGAACGACGCGAGGAAGTAGACAATGGCTTCTACGAGTTCATGAACAGTCGCCTTTCCCTGCCTGAAGGCTGGAAAAAGCAGGCGAAGAGTTACCCCGTTGCACTCACAGGTGACGGTGTGTTCCAGCGAGCGCACTCGCGGCAATAGTTTCGAGTAATCGCTGCGCAGCCCGGCCAAAGCTATGGCTAAGTCTGGCGACTCTTCTTCTGCATTTTTGCTTGGCGTCACGTCGGCCTTCATCTCAATTGTGTTGTATTACCTAGACTGCGACCACCTGATTGCAAACACAAGTGGTTGTAGGTACCGCAACCAACCGCCAATCTGAACCAGCAAGTTTGGCCAAGCATAAGCGGCCATGACCGCGGGTAGGCCATTAACGGGCCGAAGTCGTGCTGGTCGGCGGCCCATCACGCTGCGATGTAGGCCGCCTGCGCCTAGTCATACGTCGCCCGCGATCTCGGTTAGGCCAAGCCGAAGCGCGACTTCATTGGTGCGCGCCCATCGCTGGCCCGGCATCTGCTCGATGAAGGCGACAAACACGCGCAGAAACGCATCACGTCCGCTTGCAGCATCCAATGTGTCGGCAATGCTTGGCGGGAGCAACGGCTGCATGTCGCCGAGCAGATCCGGGCGCTCAAACTTCGCAAGCATTCTCTTTTCGGCTTCCGCCCTGCTGATCGTCTGGCCACTTAACGCAAGGTAGCAAAAGAATATATCGATCATCCGGCGGATTTTGAGGTTTGGGAACACCGTCAGCGCATGCGCGAGATCAAACAGGTCGCGTCCCTTGTCCCGCTGGAGTAGCGCGCGCAGTTTTGTTGCCATCAGCTCTTCGGGCGAGAAGGTGGCAATCGTCGTCTCACCGCTGAACCAGGGATTTTGTACCGAATAAGGGATCGACGCCGGTGGATCGAAAGCATCGATTTCGGCAATGTTCACCTCGACCTTCAGGCGGATCTGGGTATCGGGATCATCCTCGGCCGGAGCGCGAAAGCGCAGTTTCGGGGCGACCTGGCTGGTCCCGAAGTTGCCGCGCCCGAGCCAAGGTTCAAGCACCTCGCGCAAGGCGTCGAGGACGGGGCCGATCGGGCTCGCTTCGGTGCGAACCAGATCGATATCCTCCGAATAGCGCAGAGGCGCGGGAAATATGATTTTGTTGAGCGCGGTGCCGCCCCTGAATCGCAAGGCGGATCCCAGAAGATCATGGTTGAAGATCTCCACGAGCGCGCGTGAGATGATTAGATCCTGTTCCACCTGACGGGGTTCACCCCAAGGCGCAATCTGACTCCATGCGGTGATGTCGACCTCGGGGATCATTGCTCGTCGATCTCCAAGGGCCGCCGGGCAATCACACACCACCGACGGTCGCGCTCCGGCTCGGTCTCCATGATGGAATCTTCCGGCTCACTCGGATCAAGTTCGATCCAGTGCATGGGGCCGTGGGTGAGACAATCGTGGAGGCGCTGAGCAAGGTCTCCGAAGCCGAGCCGGTCCATTATGTAGCCCAGACGCTGCGTTACCGATCGTTCAAATGCCGGTGCAAGCGACAGTAGGTGCTCCGGATTGATCTCGGGTGCCAGTTCATTGAGTACGCTTGCAGAATGGTCGAGGCCGGCGCTTGCCTGGCGATAGCGGATCAGATCGAGCGCCGTCAGCGCGGGCGAGGAAATGCACATCGCGCCAGAATCGGTCTTGCGCCGCTCGATCCCACTTTCGACCAACCGCATGTCCTTTCGAAAATAGAAGCTGATCCTGGACCGACCCGCACGGATCGGTTTCCATTGCCGGTCGATGACAACCTGAAATTCCATCACTGCCTGATGTGCCGCCCCATGCAATTCCGCCGCCTTCAACAACCCGACATAGTAGGTGCGGTTGGCATGCTTCATCATCGCATCAATGTACCAACTTGGCGGTGGCGCCTTCCACTTTAGAAACCGAGTGGGCGTGATCACATAATAGCCGCGCCGCGGCGCGAAAATATGTCCACGTTTCGCGAGTCGAGCAGCGGCATCGAGGAAGGCAGCGTGGCTCACACCAAGTGCTTCCATCGCTTCATCCCGCGAGAAGCCGATGCGTCCGGTGGACGCCAAATCCTCCGCATATTCGGCAAGGTTAGTTGTACGCTGAAGAATCATATCAGAAACTCTGCATTCTAAACGGAGTTCTTAATATAATCCTCGATTCCTTTAAAGGGTCATATTTCTAAATCTGCGTTAGGCACAGAATTACGAATATGACGATGATGGTGTGGGGGGAGCAGCAATCTAGCTCACTTTTTGGAACAAAAGCGCACCGACATTGGGCACAATCGCTATATTTCCACCCCTCGGCCCTTCTGCTCGACTGTCTCGACCCACGCTTTGACCTCGGCAGACCGCCATCTCAAGCGCTGGCTTGCAAACTGGATGGGTGGCGGAAACTGCGTCTCGGTGCTCCTTCGGCGTGTCCACAAGGCTTTCCGCCCCATTTTGAGGTAAGCGCACACCATGGCGGTGGTCCACCATTCATCATCAAAAGGACGAGCGCGGGCCCCCCTCTTGAGAGACCTTGCGTCGTCGGCTTCTAGAGTGAGGTCAGCGGCCCCGACGATTGTCTCCTCGATTGGCGAACATTGTGGTTCTTGAGGACCGAACTTCGTTCCCATAACTGCGTTCGCTTCGTCGGCCTGTTCCACCTCCAAACGTTCGCTATCGTTGGCTGCCGGTGCCGCATCAAACACCGCCTCGAACAGATCCATTTGGGCAGCCGACATCGCGCTTGGTTTTCGTGTGCCCATGATCAGTGTCCTCCTCGGGGCTTGCATTGGCTACGCGTGCGAATGCCGCGCCCGGCGGTGAGGGCCAGATAACAATCAACCGCGTCGCGCACATAAATTTGGGTTTCAGAGATGGCCGGGACCCGACCAAGGCGCGCTACGCGGGCGGGCCCGGCATTATAGGCCGCTAGCGCCAATCTTACATCGCCAAACCGCCCGATCTGGGTTGCAAGATAACGCGCCCCACCGCGCAGATTGGCCTCCGGCTCAAAGGCATCCTCAACCCCAAGCTCAGCGGCTGTTCCTGGCATGAGTTGGGTCAAGCCTTGGGCACCCACAGGGCTGACCGCTCGAACCTTATACCCGCTTTCAACGATGATCAGCGCGTGCAGCAATTTCGGATCAAGACCAGTTTCGGCCGCCACGGAGGAAACAAGGTCGTTTAAAGGCTGTCGGGACGGGAGAAGGCGGGGTGATGGATCGCCCGATATTTCTGGGCTGGTTTGTTGGGGTTCCACGCCGTTCGGGGACGAGAGTTCGCCCGTTTCAAGGATTTTGGCATGGCCTGAGCCCGCGGGCGCTTGCGTGGCGAACAACGCGCCACCAGAGTGCTTCCAGTTGAGCGGCTCGGCCTTGGCTTGGTTTGCCAGTGTTGCCATGGCGGTCACAAGGGCGACGGCCGTGAATTGCCATGGCGATTGGCAGGGTCTGTTTGGTGGGCGGGCTACCATGTCGCGACCGCCCGATAGGTCCCGATCAGCGCGTTGGTTGAAGTCGGCCCCAGATAACGCCCATCAAAGCTGCCTGGCCGATCGCCCAGCAAAAACACTTCATTGTCTGCGAGCACGCGGCATCCCAACCAGTGCGGCAACGAGCGACCCTGGCGATCGCGGGCCAAGACCACAACGCTTCGGTCTCGCACCGTCACACTGTTGGCGGTCGCGCAGACCTGATCGCCAGCAAATCCCGCGACCCGCTTCAGGAGCAATGTTTTAGCTGGATAGCCAAGCGCGCCGGTGAGGTAAGCCTGCGCCGCGCCTTGCAATGGCAGTGCCACAATCGCCCCGCGCTGAAGGGTCTTTCCCGATGCTTGGATGGCGGGACCGCGCACATAGAGCCCCTTGGCCATGCTGGGGGTCTCATTGATGATGGCAAAAGGAGACGATTGGAGTGCCTTGCTGGCGCCAAGGCCGCCAATACCCAAGAGACTTATCGCCAATGGCAGGAATGCGGGCCCCTTCATGGCCCCGGCTCCACAATCAAATCGCGCGTGAGGAGCACCTGGACGCGGGTCCCTTCACGCACCCGAAGGGTTGGTTTGACGCCCAGTTCACGGTCAACCAGTTTTCCCCCGACGCGGGCCGCCTCCAAGGCTGCGGCATCACCGGCATCCCCGATCAGGGTATTTGATTTGTCCGAAGCTTGGCGGCGCGCGGCCTCACCAAGGCTCGTAATCGCGCCGGAAAAGAGCGCGGCGATGGCGAGCTGACCCAGACGGCGATCAACGCGGCCTGCAATGCCAGCAGCCCCTTGGACGTCAACGCCCTGCTCGGCATTCAGGGTGAGCGAGCGCCCATCGGCAAAAATGATCCGCTCCCAGACGAGAAACGCGCGCTTATCCCCATAGGCCTGATCGCCATCATAGCGGCCCAAAAGCCTTGCACCTTGCGGGATGAGAAGCTTTTGGCCGGTGACCGTGTCAAAGACATTCTCGGTAATGACAGCAAGGACACGGCCTGCCCTTTCGGTATCGAGGGCGGTCAGCAACGCTGCGGGCAGGACGGTTCCGGCTTTGAGCTCATAGGCCGACAAAGGTGCCAGGATCGCTCGATCCCCATAAACGGCATTATAGTCGGCCTTGAGCGCCAGCACCGGTTTTGGAGGAGCAGGATCTGGTTCGGGCGTTGGTGTGACCGACCGGGTGTGCGCCGCACCATCAACGAAAAGCTCTGAGGTTCGCGCTTTTTGGGTCTCTGACGCGCTTTGTGGACCCCTTTGAGGCGACGTATCGCTTGCTCCCACAAACCGTGGCTCGTGGGCAGGGCCAGCGGGCTCTAGTGGAATGGACGGCGGCTGTGAGCTCGTCTGCACAGGTTCAACCGGCGGCGGATTTGGGCCCAGTCCCGCGCGTGGATCGCTATAGGACTTGGGTCCTTCTGCAAGGATCGCTGCTGGCTCGACCTTGCCGCTGGCCCGCGCAACGGTCTCAGCGCGCGCTTGGTTGCGGGCTTCAGCCTGCACCTTGGGTGCAATCACAAACCCATAGATCAAGGCGCTGGCCACAATGGCGCCAGCACCTGCCATCACAAGCCGAATGGCGGATGGTTTGACGCGATGGGCGCGCGGGGCTGGCGCGCGAGCGCTCAACGGGACCGGCCCATGACCGCCCATCAAAGGTGGGGGTGCTTCGTTTGAGGGGACTTGGGGTTCGCGCCGATCGCTCATGATCGAGCCCCTTTTCGTTCAAGGCGCACGATGCGCGGACGTTTGTCGCCAAGGCGCAATTCAGCGCGCTCAAACAGGCGATCAACGACATAGACGCTGCCATCCTTGCGCCAATTGACAAGTTGCGCCTTGCCGTCCTCCCCAATTACGAACAAAGGCGGGGCTTCCATGGCTGCCAAGCCCGGACCAAACGTAACATAGGTTTTTGACCCATCATCACTGACCGCGATCGGTGTCCACGGCGGACGGGTCCAGCCGGTCTTGATCGCGTAATTCTGATTGAGGGTGGCGGCAGCCTTGGGAGGGGCGGTACTTTCAGTCGCTGCTTGGCTCGAAACTTCTAAGGCAGGTTTTTCATCGACCGGAAAGCGGCCGACCGGCGTTGCCGCCTTATGCGTCCAGGAGACCGCGGCATTGAAGGCGTCGGGCGCGTCATTGCTGCGCAGCGCTAAAAGATAAACACGCGCCGTCGTGGTCACTACCATATTGGTGGCAAGGCCCGCCTTGAACGGTTTGATCAGAATATGGGTCTGAGCATTTGGCCCCGTCCCTGAACTTGTCTCCCCGATCATCCAGCGTTCGGTATCACCGGCGGCCTTGGCAATGATGGTTTCACCGGGCTCCAAGGACACCGTCGTAATCCGCAAGGGTGCGGTCCAGACCTCATAAACCCGGCCATTTTCATAGCCAAACACTTGGGCTGCATTGACAAATCCGTCGGCGCGCGAGGTGGCAAGGGATTGCTCATTGGCCGCCCGAATGGCCGCTGTTCCCACTTTGGGGGCAGCAGCAACGACCGGCACGCGCGGCTTTTGGGCAACGCGTTGATGAGGCGCTGCTTTGGCCGGAGCACGAGACGCCGCGTGCGCCATGTCTAGTGGCAATCCCGCCATCAGCAATGCCGTGACGGAAAAGGCCGCGAGCGCGGCGCGCTTGAATGTTGGGACTGGCCTCGGCGTGCGCGCCATAACGGACAAGAGTTTGCGCGCTTCGGTTTCAGAGTTGGTTTTCATTGAGCATCGAGTGTCCATGACACATCCTCTATGGCGATCCCGAGCGGGTTCTTCATCAGTGCGGCTTCGTTGCGGGGTGGGACGATCTTGACCGTGATCAGAGCGCGCCAGCGCTCAGCCCCGGCTGAGGCCCCATTGATGAAGCGCTCTTCGCGCCACTGCAGATCAAAACTGCGCTCAGAACGCGCAACCACGTTGAGAACGGTGACAGCGACGGCTTCCTTGCCCGCATTGGCAAACGGATCATGGTCCTTGGCAAACGCGGATAGGGTTGCGCCTGACTTGGGGGTGGTGAGATCATAGGCGCGCAGCCAGTTCTGGCGGATCACGACCGGATCGGTGGATTTGCCGCGCACATCGCCAATCCAGCGGGCCAGCGCATAACCGATCTGGGCTTCTGCCGGGCGATAGGTCTGATCGAGGCTCGTTATCTTCTGGGTCTCCCCCCAGGACGACACCTCCACGATAAAGGGCTTGATCACTGAGCGCTGGGCTTGTGCCCACCATCCTGCCCCTAAAAACGCTGCAAACCCCATGGCGGTAAAGGCCATGAGCCGCCACGAGCGCGCATGCGCGAGGCTCAATCCCATGCGCTCATCCCAAACTTGCGCGGCCCGCTGATAAGGCGTCTCGATCGGACTGGCGGATAGAACCCTCTCTCCGGTCGGTTTTGGTTTGAAGAAGGGATGCATATTTAGTCCTCCTCTTTGATCGATGGATGCAGAGCGCCGGCATTTTCATTGGCCGGCATAATCTGGCGGGCGAGATTGGCGGTCGCGTAAGTGTTGAACGCTTGGGCACGCCTTAAGGGCGTGGCGCTTGCACCGCGGGCCGGAAAGGAATGAAAGCCTGCCGAAGGGGAGCTCGTTGAACCAGAAGGGTTTGACGCGGGGCGCGCCTGACCCGCTTGTGATGCCATTTTCGGAGCAACGGCAGGGGACTGGTTTCCTTGGGGGGTATCTCTTGGGCCTGATTGTGGTCCGGAGCGCGTTCCCAATCCCGATGGCGAGGTCGAGCCTGATTGTGGTGCCGGGCCTGATTTAGGCGTCGGCTCGACTGAGCCCTTTGGACTATTGTGCCCAACGGAATCTGCTGCATTTGGTTCTCCATCATTGCCGTTCTGCACCGATGGCGAGGACGACGTGCCGGATCGAGCGAGCGCGGGTCCAGGGGACGGCATCGCACTTGTTTTGCCTGAACCGCTGAGCGAACCCCCACTTCGACCGACCGTTAAACCGCGCGATGACGTGCTGCGGGTTCCCCCCGATGGACTTCCTTGTGGTCCCCCCGATGGCCCGCCCGATGGACCAATACGCGGGCCGGTCGATGGCTTGGATCCCGTCGAGGCCCCGGCGGCGGCCCGAAAACCACTCGCTATCTGGGACCCCATTCCGGCGATGGTACTTCCGGTTCCAGCGATGGCGGCACCGGCCAGGCCCGCACTGCCACCAATAGCGAGCGCGCCACCGCCAAGGGCGCCTGCCCCGAGCGTCGGGCCACCGGTTACGAGGGCCGCGGCAAGATTTGGCGCAAAGACCGACAACATCGCCAAAATGATGGAGGCCGTCAGAAGGGTCAGGGCTTCATAAATGTCGGGCGCGGGACTTGGGGTCAGTTGGGCAAAGATCGCTTGAGCGCCGGACACCACAATGGCGAGCGCTAGAACTTTAAGCCCCGCTGAGACAACATACCCCAAGGGACGTTCGGCCATGAAGGCCGATTTTGACCAGATACCGAAGGGGAGGAGGATAAAACCGCCCAGCGTTACGATCTTGAACTCTAAGAGGGTGACGATGATCTGGAGTGCGAGGACCGCGAACGCCACCATGATGCCGATCATCGAAATACCAATGATGAGGGCATCGATGAGATTGCCGATCACATCGAGGGGGTTTTGCGTTGTGGTCGGCGCATCACCGATTTTGCGCACAATCTCCCACCCAGTTTCGATAATGGCGCCGGGATTGAGGAAATCGGCCGGACTGATCGAGCCACCCCCGGCATCGAGGCCTAATTGTAGAAAGCCAGCAAAGATGGTTTCCGAGAGGGCCTGCCAATCATTGATCAGATAGGCAAAGGACCCAATCAAGAGGATCTTGGCAAAGGCTGAGGCCAACACATCGCGATTGGCCGAGACCGCCCATTGGATACCGGTGAGCGCGATAACAAGCGCAATCATCAGCCCAAATATCCCATTGACGGGACCGGAAAGCGCTGAAAACCCAGCAGTGACTGTGTCGGAAAACACCGCCATCAGATCGTTGGCGGTTTGCGATGAGGCTACCATCAACATAGGGGAAACTCGCCCATCAGGTTTCCCCTAGCGCCGCGCATTGGGGAGCGGATTGAAGGCAGGAGCACTTGGGGCCCCATTGGTGCGCCCCCACGCGCGCTGACGGCTGGCAAGGGCGTCGCTGCGTTCAGCGGCGCGCGATGCTGCCTCACTTGCCGCAAGGCGTCCTTGGGCGGCGAGCAAGGCTTGCACGCCTTCGAGCTGTTCAGAAAGCACGCCCAAGGCTTGGACCGAGGACTGAAGGACCCCGGTTTCGCCTTGGGCGGATTGGGCCGCCCTTAACACTCCTCCCAAACGAGTAACCCTGCCAGCGCGATCGCCTTCCAGCCGGGCAGCGGTATCGGCCAAATCGCGCGCGGTCTGGCGGCTGGCTTCAATACGCGCCGCTGAGGCCTCAATCGAGGAAACACCGGTTTTGGCATTGGTTTTGCCGGGATAAAGCGCGTCAAACTGGCGATCGAGGCCGGAAACCGTTGCCTTGAGGCCCTTGGCTTGGGCGGCAAGCTCATCCATCGCCCCTATGGCGGCCTTGATCTCAGGACTGTGATCATAGGGCGAGGCAGCAAGGGATTTGACCTGAGCGGCCAATTGTTCGGTCTGGATACGGATTTGTTCCAGCATGCGCGCGGCTTGCAGCACATTTTGGGAATAGTTCGCCGGATCATAGACGGTCATGGCGGGCGCAGACGCCACGCTCAGCCCATTACCGACCAAGGCCAGCGCTAAGATGCTTGCTCCCATCAAAGCGGCTTTCAGACAATGAGGTGCCGGACTTTCGGTTGCGGTAAAAACATCATTCAGCGGCATAGCAAAAACCTCCATTTTGGGACCGAATAAAGGGTGCGAGCGCCTCGGTTTGGCTGGTATCGGGCGTCTGCCCCGACGGATGTTCAGTGGCGTCGGGGTCTCCTGAGGCGCGTGCGTCATCATCAAAGGCGCCAAACAAGGCCTTAGTCCCTGCAATCCCCTTGGCCTCGAGAAAGGCGTGCGCAAAGTGAGGACCCGACATGTCGGACCCGAGACGCGCCACAATCGCCTCAATCAGGGCTTGATCGTCGGGCGAGGACGCGCCGCACAAAGCCAGAGCCGCGCCTGATAATTTGAGATCGATCAGGCGGCGGCCACGCGGCTGGCGGACATAATAAGACCGCTTGGGGGCTGCGTACGCGATCAGCTCGAGCTGGGTGCGATTAAGACCAAACATTCCATAAAGGGCCGCTGAGGAAGGTTCGAGCGCACGCGGATTGGGCAGGAAGATTTGGGTTGGGCAGCTCTCGATCAGGGTCGTTGCAATCGGCGAGGCGATTACATCATCAAGGCTTTGGGTGGCAAAGACGACCGCGACGTTTTTCTTGCGCAAGGTCTTAAGCCAAGCCCGAATGCGCGCCCCAAACCCGGTCTCTCCGAGAAACAACCACGCCTCATCGAGCACAAGCAAGGTCGGGCGGCCATCAAAGCCTGCCTCGAGGCGATGAAAGAGGGCTGTCAGAACGGGGGTCACCGCGGACGGTGTTCCCATCAAGGTTTCGGTCTCGAAGGTCTCGATGGGGGCGGAAGTCGAGGTTGTCTGATCGGCATCAAGCAGGCAGCCATGGGGACCGTTGAGCGTCAGAGGCTGCAGCGCCTCACTCACATCGCGGGCCTGACAAAGCGCGCAAAACAAACTCAAGGTGCGCTGCGATCGCGGGGCCTTGGCCAAACTTGATAACGCTGCCCAAATCTCTTCGCGGTGGGAAGGCGTTAAGCCTAGGCCTGCGCCTTCAACGCAGGCTCCGATCCAGTCGGCAGCCCAGGCGGCCTCGGTCGGTTCATCGATACTGGCAAGAGGTTGCAGGGCATAATCGCTGCCCGAACCGAGTGCGTGCCAATGCCCGCCAAGGGCGTGCGTCATCGCGCGCGCTGAGCGGCCCTTGTCGAAGAAGACGACGCGGGCGCCCGAATAGCGCAGCCATTGAGCGGCCATGAAAGACAAAAAAGCCGACTTGCCAGCCCCCGTTGGCCCCACAATCATGGTGTGGCCGACATCGCCGACATGCAGGCTCAGCCGAAAAGGGGTTGCCCCATCGGTGTGCGCCAGGAGTAAGGGCGCTCCGCCCAGATGCGGGTCCACTCGCGGTCCTGACCACACCGCCGAGATTGGTAAAAGATCGCACAAGCTCAGACTGGACACGAAGGGCCGGCGCACATCGGCATAGGGTTCGCAGGGTAAGGATCCGAGCCAGGCTTCAACCGCGTTGAGGTCTTCAACACGGGCGACAAACCCTTGCGCGTTCAGGCTTGCTTCCAAAGCACGCGCCTTCTCGATGACGCGGGCCTCGCTTTGATCCATGACGGTCACGGTTAGCGTCAGCCAGCCAAAGGATGCCGCATCCGCGCCAAGTGTTTCCAGCGCCCCATCGCATTCAGACGTCTTGGCCATCGCGTCAGTATCAATCAGCGGGGCTTCTTCCTTGGTGAGCGCTTCGCGCAGGAGCGCCCCCATGCCTTTGCGCTTGGCAAACCAGCGCTTGCGCAAGCGGGTCAGTTCGACTTCAGCGCCGGCCTTATCGAGCCCGATCCAGCGCGCACACCACCGATAGGGGAAGGGCAATTGACCAAGACCATCGAGAAGGCCCGGCATGGTGCGCGCCGGAAAGGACCGCACGCCAATGACGCGCAGATGCTGATCGCCCAGTTTTGGTGCGATGCCACCGGTCAGAGGGGTGTCGGCCAAAAGCGCATCGAGAAAGATCGGGGTTTCAGGGACGCCGACCTTGTGATCCTTGGTTGAAATCGTTGCATGCAGAAACGTCAGGAGCGCGCCATCATCGAGCAGGCGCGCTTCGGGCAGGGCGTCCGCCATCAAATCGATCAGGACCCCAAGCTCGCGCTGAAACAGGGTCAGGACCTGACCCGCATCACCGATTGGGGCGTCGGTGTTCGGCGATGAATGACCCGAAGTGCCGGTATCGTGAGTGTGGCCCGCATGGCGTTTGGTTGCGCGCGTGCCTTCAAAGAGCATTGAGGCGGCCGCTCGAGTTTCATCGGCGGGTGGCAGAAAGGTAAAGGTCGCCACATGATCGGTCTCAAAACTTGACCCGTTCTGGTCAAAGAGTGCGCGGCGTTCAGCGTCGATCAGCCAGGCGACGGGGTTGGCAAAATTGTCTTCGGGATAGGGGTGCGCCTGGCGCCGGCGCGCTTCCATATGCAGGCACCAACCGGTGCCTAGCCGCTTCAGCATCACATTGAGGCGCGCGCGCACCGCCATCAGTTCGTGGGGCGATGAGCTTGCCAGATCAGGTCCGCGAAACGCCACGCACGCGGAAAACGAGCCGTCCTTGTTAAGGAGGATGCCTGGTGCCACCAGCGCTGCCCAGGGCAAATGATCGGCCAGGGTTTGGGGTTTTTGGCGAAACTCATCAAGAAAACGCATGGGAAATCTCACGCAGCGCTTCCATAAGGGCGCGCTGTTTGGATAGGAAAGAAGAAAGAGGAACAGGCTTGTTCGCTTAGGCGAACCGGCCTCAAGCGAGCCTCTGGCGGCTTTACGCTCCAAGATAGCCAGGCATGGCCAGATGGCGGCGTAACACGTCCAGAAACTGAGCGTCTGCGCGTGCCGCGGCCAGTCCCAAGGCATGCGCCAGGCCCCACCACGCAAGACCGAGCCACCACAGCTTGAGGGCAAGGCCGAGAACGAGGGCCAGCGTTCCCATCGCGATCGCATAATCGCGCGGCAGGCCCGCCATCAAAATGGGTTGCGTCAGAGATCCCGCCAAGGGAAGCTCAAACCCATCCGGGCGTTCGTCAAAAACGACACTCATGCGTGGCTCCTTTTCGGGTGAGCGACATTTGGGGATGGCGTGGGCCTAGAAAGCGGTCCCGGTGAAGGGCGCGTTTCCTAAAGATCCCATCACCCGATGACCGCGCCACCGCCAAAGCCAAAAAAGCCCATGAAGAAGCTGGCCGCTGAAAACGCGATCGCAATGCCAAAGAGAATGGAAATGCCGCGCCGCATGCCGGACCCGGATTCCGAGAACGCCAATCCGAGCCCGAAGATGGTCACCGCAATGACGCCTGCGGCCTGGGCAACAGGCCCGGTGACGGAGTCCACGACTTGCTGCAAGGGTCCTTCCCACGGCATGCCCGAACCACCCGCAAACGCCGGACTGGCCAGAAGAAAACCAACACCCAGAACCAGAAGGCCGCACCGGGAAGAGAGATTGGTTCTTGAATGGCATGTCGCTACCGAGAGCTTAGGATTTTGTCGCTCTGGCCTATCAGCTCCGCCTTGGGCGGTCGTTTCTGTAATCGAATTCATTGGTCTGCCCCACATCGAAACATCATTTATGTTCCAAACTGATCCTTGCAGGTTGCATGCCAACTTCATCATGAAAACTGAATCGATACAGATTATTAGAGCGACTATGGTGACTTGAAACGGGCCTGCCGGGCGCTTGAAACCAAGGCCCGGGCGGGTAACATGAGGCGTGCGCCGAAAGGCCCTTTCGGGTCGGTCGCGGCAACAAGAATGGGTAGGCAATTGGTCCTAAATGGCCGTGGTGATAATCCTTCCTTCTTCATCAGCTGAGACCGCGATCATGCCATCAATGCGGCGACCGTCGCGCGTTCGCTCGACATGGACGATCAGATCGATTGCTTGGGCAATGGCGCGCCTTGGGATCTGGGCCGCGACCTCAGCGATCAGGTCTTCAAGGCGGGCAATGGCTTCAAGGGCGGAATTGGCGTGAATGGTCGAAAGCCCACCGGGATGGCCCGTGTTCCAGGCTTTGAGCGTTTCGAGAGCGGCCGCGCCATCGCGCATTTCGCCTATGATGATGCGGTCGGGGCGCAAGCGCAGCGCGTCGCGCACCAGATCAACCACACCAATGGGTTTTGGAAACCGCCGCGTCAGAAGTGCCACCTGGTCCCACGCTGAGCATTGTAGTTCGGGTGTGTCTTCGATCAGAACGATGCGCGATTGGGCAAAGGCCGGCAAAGCCAGGAGCGCATTGGCAAACGTCGTCTTGCCCGATGAAGTGCCGCCCGCAATCAGGATATTAGCGCGCGCTTGGACCGCCTCTTCAATGGCTTTGCGGTGCGCTTTTGTGATGGAGCCCGCCGCCTCATAATCAGCTAGGGTAAAAATCTTTCCCGGACGCTTGCGGATCGAAAAGGCTGGCCCCGCGCTCACCGGAGGCAACATGGCCTGAAAGCGTTCCCCGGTGTGCGGCAAAACGCCTGAAAGACGCGGGTCCTCCGGGGTAACCGGCTCGCCCACATAATCAGCGATCAGGCGCACGACCCGATCGCGCGCATCAGCTGTGAGGAAGATCCCGCTCTCGGAGCGGCCCTTGCCGATGCGATCAAAAATCAGCCGGCCATCGGGATTGGCCATGATCTCGATAATCTCGGGATCAATGAGGGCGTCAAGCACCGCTGTCCCCAAGGCATGGCGCAAGGCTTCCAAACGACGCTCGGCCATAATCGGATGGTCGAGACGGTGGCCCATATCAGAGATCGAGCCCTGGTTGGTTTGGTTCTGTGTCGCTTTGTAGAGGACTGTTTTCCTTAGGCGTCTTGACAGCCGACGTGCGTATAGGTCGGTCATTGGCGGGCCTTGGCATAGTTTGGCCGCCCTGATCGGTGGGAGCGCCAATTTTTGTTTGTGCCGGAGTGTCCGGGTTGAGCGCGCCCAGCGCGCTTACGTTTCGCGAACGCGCAATTCTGGTCGCGACTTCATCGAGCAAGCCTTCAAGCTTGACCTCAATGCTGGCACGATACACCGGATCCTGATCGCCTGGATCTTCGGGCAGGCGCGCAAAGATCGCGCGTGCGGTCAGAAACATCAATTCTTCCAGGATCATCATGTCGCGGGCGGACAGCCGCATGTGATCAGAAAGGCGGCGTTCGAGGCGCAACAAGCGATCGTCTGGATCGGCCTCAATCCTTCCCGCCAAACCGCGCTCCAGAAGGTTGGATGCGGCCTGGCTCAAGCTGATCTTTTGAAGGCGTGCCTCGCGCGCCAAGGCCGCCCCAAGCGCTGGCCCGCTGAGATAGACCTGCACCCGCGTCGGGGCCGGTTTGGGCCGCGGGAGTGGAACGGGTTTAGGACGAAAAGCCATCAGGAACGCGCCTCGAAGATCTTGGTGAGCGTACCGTCCGCGTCATCGACGGGAATGGGTGGGGTATCGTTTGCCGCCTTGGGGTCGCCACCGATCATGGCATGGCCCGGAGCGCCAAGATTGAGCTCGCCTTGCCGGGGGTCGCACGCCATCGGGCGTGGCCCAAAGGCCCATGATTGCCAGTGCCGGGATTTTAGCATGGTCCGGGGCCGCAAAGATCCATGGGATGGCGGGGCTACAGGTTTTGAAGGGTACCCGCTTTCAAGGTGTGAGCCGCCCGCTGCCTTACCAGCCTCAGCCCCGACCACTTCGTTCGTGCGGCCCTCTCCGGCAAAACCCAACACTGGGCTCGAAGCGGCATGGGCCGGTGTGACATCATCCCAGGGGTGGGCGGGGCGTTCGGGCGCATCCACGCCGCGGCCTTGATCCGGCGCTAAAAGTTTTGAGCGCGCCTCCATCCAGAAGATGCGGTCATAGCGCAGTTTTGCCATCCGATAGGGTTTATGGCCGGCAATGAAAACGAGCTCTTCATCATCGGGGAGCGAGCCGATGTCGGCTGGTTCCATCAGTGCCCGATCCACGCTCGAGACCGTCTGGCTACCGGCGCCCCGCCCAAAACCTTTGGGCAGGCTTGCGCTCGTGCGCGTTTCGCAAATGGTGCCGGTAAGTTTGGAGACCTTGTCTTGGGTTACAGGATCAAGGGCTGAAAACGCCACATAGATATGGCAATTATCGATAAAGCCGTTCTGGGGCCCATACACCCGGCCAATGTCGTTCAGGCTTTGGGCGATGAACAGGCATTTAAGGCCATAGCCCGATGCCAAGCGCACGACATCTTCAAAGAAGCTGATCTTGCCCAACAGTGGAAACTCATCAAGTGCCAGCAAAAGCCCATGTTCTTTGGGCCGCCCATCGCTATCAGTCTCGATATGGCTGGTAAAAGTCGTCGCCGTCATGTGGAAGAACAACCGGACCAAGGGTTGGAGCGGTTTAAGATCGGCAGGGGCCACCTGCACATAAAGGCTCATCGGATGGCGCGCGCACATCAAATCGCCAAGCCGAAAATCGCTCGCTGAGAGCGCATGCTCGATATCGGGCCCGGCAATCCAGGAGAGATAAGACCGCACCGTCATCTGGATGCTTTTGCGGCCCTTTTCGTGGGTTGCCTCATAAGCGCGCGCGACCTCGCCGATCAGAGGGTGACAAAGCGGTCGACCGGATGCGTCTTTGATGTGGCCCGTTGCCAACATCGCTTGCGCGGTCGCATCGAGAGTGGCGCTGAGCGCCTTGACGGTCACCAGTGATTTTGCGCCGGGCTTTCCGGCATAGAGCACATGCAGGATGAGCGCTGCCAACATCTCCGCGCCCTGACGTTCCCAGAAATCGAGGCTCCCGCGCGCACCATCAGGTTCCACAAGAATGCTCACCAGACGTTGGACCTGGGCAATGGCCTCGGGTCCCGTTGAAATTTCGGCAAGGGGATTAAACCGGGCGGTCTTTGGATCGCGCGGGTTGAAAAAGAGCACATGGCCAAAGCTCGAACGATACCCGGCGCTGAGCTGCCAGAGCTCTCCCTTCGGATCGAACACAAGGGTCGAGCCTTCCCAATTGAGAAGGCTTGGCACCACGATGCCGCGACCCTTGCCGCTGCGTGTGCCACCGGTAACCAACATCGGGCGAAGGTCCTGGCTCGACAGGAGGTGTGGTGTCACCCAACGATCAGCCCAGTGTTCGCGCGAGCCCCGCCCAAACACCACCCCGCGTCCGGTCAGAAACCCAACCTTCGTCAGTGTTCTAAGCGTCCCCCAGCCACGCGTGCGGCGCTTTCCCGACGCGGTTGACGCGGTATCGGAGGCTGCCTCGTCAAAGAGCGCGATCAGCAGACCACCAAGCCCGACACCGGCCATGATGGGCCCAAGCCCCAGTGCAATTGTCTTCTTGTGGCTCGCCAGATGTCCCCAGTTTTTGGCCCATTCGAGATAGGCCCAGAACGGGTAGAGCGTGGCGTCTGAACCGATGGAAAGCCCTGCACCCAGAGCGCCATCGTAGTGGTAGCGCACAGCCACAAACTGGGTGGCCGCCTGAAGGCCGATGACGACCCCAAGCCCGAGACACACAACCCTTCTGGCTGCACCCATCCCCTGCTCCCCACCACAAGCGCCCAATAGGTTAAAGGGCGACCGCGCTGCAAATTGGCAAGCCGTCATCCTAGATAGCGCTGCCAAGTCAAACGAAGAGCAAGGCTCGTACCAGTTTCTACCAAAGCGTGCTATCGCACTGTAATGACGAGACTATTCTGGTTAACGCGTGATCGCGGAAAGCCACTTGTTCCTTGGCGTTAGCCACTCTGTAGGGGGCTCTCTAAAGCAAGACGCCAGAGCGTTTCAAATCGAGACAGTGTTAGAGGCGTTGGCGCGCGCGCTTGATTGGCGCGGTGTTGGTGCGCGTTTGAGGGCGCCCGGCGCTGAGCGGATCAGCGCGTGGATTGACGCGCGATTGAAGCGTTTGTCAGTGATGACGGCGGGCGCTTTAACCGGCGCGTCACTGAGGCTGAGCGCTCAAACCTTCGCTAGGCGGTGTTACTGCCGCAGCATATCTATGAACGTTAAAACGGAATTTCCTAGGACCTCAAGGCCGAACGCCACTGCCGAATTTGTCAAGCAGTGCCCTGCATCGGGAACGGCAGGCGGAGCGCAAGCTATTCCAGGCTCGCCAGACCTTGCGGAACTGGAAGCCCACTTTGACGACCATTTCGTCCAGATTCAGTCGACCTGTCGGCCTAGGGCCAGACCAGAGCGGGTTATCAGCGAACAACCGACCACGCTTCAGGGTCTAGCATCCGATTGTCGACACCGCGTTGGGCTGGGCATTCCCGGATATCCGGAAACGTCAAAGTGAACCGGCAGTAAAGCCGGACTGCTTGCCGGATCAACTCGGGCGGGAACTGATGACATTTGTAGAAAATGGCTTCAATGCACCGTCCGGTCACGTCAGCGCACCCTTATCGGTGCATAGTCACGGTTTAATTAGCAAACACTTAGCTCAATGCTTGGCTTGATCTGCTGGCGCTTTAAGTGAGCTTGGTGGGCATCGATGGAATATAAGCGGTGTCTGACGCGGGGTCGTGGTTGTCAGTTTATCCGGCTCCCGAGACACAACCAGAAGCTCTTTTGGGACATTTGCGGTCAGCATCGTCTCAAAGGGCATATGGCTGTGGGTATAAGCAATCGCGCCGCCTTCATCTCGCCAAATCCCAGTTGCGAAAGGACCGGCGCTAGGCAATTTTACTTCAACATAATAGCCATCCGCTAAGAAAACCCACGCAGGGCCGGTATCGCAGTTCCGAGTTTCGCCTAGGCTCCAAACGCCGGGCATGTAGCTCCCAGTGCTTGGCGCGGAAATTGGCGCCGCAAGCACAGCGGCAGAGGCCAAAAGGCTAGCAAGCATCATTGCGATGATCCTATTTCTTAGTCGACGAGCATGATAAGGTGAGCACGACGAGGTTTTCTGGGCAAGTGACGGACCTTGCTAGATTTCATCCGAATAGTGCGACTAAAATCGACGCTGTACCGAACCGCTTTTGTGTAAAGCGGCGAGGTGACTTGCAGTTTGGCGCTTGCACCGCTGATTGAACACGTTAGGTGCGTCTGTACCGGAGAAACCAGATCATAGCTTTCCGAACCGTATGCTTGGCGATGTGCATAGCCCTTATTGGGCTATTGAGTTTGCACGTTGATGCCGTGTCGGGGATTCATACGGAAGCTAATGGTTTCTCGCAGGCTGAGCATGCGCCATACGGCGACAAGATCGCTGTTATAAGCTCAGTTCAGTGCTGTTCAAAGAATATCGACCTAACAGTTAGTGACGTTGATTTGGACGCCGATCGTGATGTGGGAATTCCACATATTCATGTCGGTAGTGATCATCATCAAGGTTTAGCCGTGGCAGGCACGGCGCTTGCCCGAGGCTCTTGGATTGGCGAAAAGCTAAGCCCAGCGCAGGGCAGTGTGCGCCGAGGCCTAAGTCCCGAGGCTATCTCCCACCCTCCGAGACAGGAAAACGCGATCATTTGATCCTTGGTAGCATTGGCTGCCTGCGTTTTTTCTGCGGAGCTTTACGAATGAACCCGACCCAGTCCGGCATGGCCGGATCGTGGATCGGAGCCACCGGTTTCTCGGTGTCCCTCCTGTTCCTTTGCGCCTTCCCAAACGGGGGTTTGGCGCAAACAACATCCGATATGCCAACGATGGCACTTTCCGAAGCCCTGACCCGCGCTTTAGACAAGGATCCCCGATCGGGTGGCTTGGTCGCACGAAGGCGCGCGGCGGATGCTGGCGTGATGCAGGCCGATGTTCGCCCAAATCCGACGGTTGCAATTGAAATTGAAAACATCGCTGGCATTGGTGGCATTAGCCTGCTTGATCGCAGCGAAGTGACGGCGACCTATGAGCAACCGATCGAACGCGGTGGTGATCGGCCCGCCCGCGTCAGTTTGGCTCGACTGGAGATCCGGCTGGTTAATGCAGAGGCTGACGTCCGACGCCTGGACCTTCTTGAGCGTGTTCAGCTCACGTTTGCTGAGGCTCTCGGCGCGCAGGCCGATCTCGACATCGCGCGCGAGCGCTTGGCTGTAACGGAGCGCTTCAGAGACGAAGTGGCCCGTCGCGTACGAGTTGCGCGCGACCCCCTGTTTGCCGGTTCGCGCGCGGACGCAGAACTCGCACTGGCGCAAATTGATCTCGATCAAGCTGAAACCGCTGCCAATGCCGCTCGTCGAAGCTTGGCTGCCTTTTGGATGGGGGCCCCGAATTTTATACTCGATCCGGAGCTCTTTGAAGCGACGGCGCTATTGAAGCCATCCTTTGAGGTCATCACGCCAGATGCCCGACTCATTGAAACCCAGCGCGCTTTGGCGGTCGCCCGCATGAAAGTAGAGCAAGCGCGTGCCATTCCCGACGCATCCATCCGCGTTGGCGCGCGGGCCTTGTGGGACGACCGCGCCATTGCTTTTGTCGTGGGCGGTTCCATCCCTTTAGGACGGTATGACCAAAACCGTGGTGCCGTTGAACGTGCTCAAGCGGAGCAAGCGGTCGCCGATGCTGATTTGATCGCGTTGCGCACAGAAACCAGCCGCGAAATTCTGCGCCTACAGGCCCGACTTTTGGCCGCCGCCGACGAAGCCCGCCGCATCGAGAACGAGATCATTCCGATTGCTGGCAAGGCGGTTGCCCAAGTGCGCGAGGGCTTCAACCGCGGCGGCTTTGCCTATGACGATGTGATTGCGGCTCAGCGTGCACTCCTTGACGCTCAAACGCGCCGCATCGCTGTTCTCAAGTCTTTTCATCTCGACCGCGCCCGGCTTGATCGCCTCGTTGGCGCTCATCAGGGCCTGCTTGCCCGGGAGATCACCCCATGAAAACCTTCAATCACAAGCATCTAATTTTGGCCCTCCTTTTAGTTGGCTCGCCTGCACTCCTCACTGGATGTGGGGGAAAGGTTGGTGCCGAACCTGGTAGCCACGCTGAAGGTGAGGCCCATAGCGAAGGCGAGGCTGCACATGGCGGCGAAGAGCTGACCTCAGATGAGTTTGAGCGCGGGCCCCACAATGGAAGACTCCTCCGAGATGGTGATTTTTCGCTTGAGATTACACTCTTTGAAGATGGGCCAGCCCCGCTTTTTCGACTGTATGCGTTTAACAAAGACAAGCCAGTAAGCCCAAAGGGCGTCGCGGTTGAGATTGTACTGTCGCGACTAGGCGGAAAAACTGATCGCTTCACCTTCCTGCCGGACAGTGACTATCTTTCCAGCCCAGGCATCGTGTTTGAGCCCCACTCCTTTGATGTCGCCGTCAAAGCAACCGAAACCGGCAAAACACACACTTGGAAGTACCAATCCTATGAAGGTCGCACCATCATCGCGGCTGATGCAGCAAAGGCTGGCGGCATTTCCACTGAAATTGCGGGTGCAGCCGACTTGCGCGAAACCATTCCGCTCACCGGTCGCGTTGAAATTACACCTGAAGGGCTGAGCGAGGTACGCGCCTGGTATCCCGGGACTGTGATGTCGGTAAACGCAAAGCTCGGCCAAGCCGTGACCAAAGGCCAAGTGATCGCGCGCGTTGAATCCAGCTACAGCCTCCAAACCTATTCGATCCCGGCACCCATTTCCGGCGTGATCTTGAAAAAGATGGTCAATGTGGGTGAGGCAACGGGATCAGAGGCCATGTTCACGATCGGCAACCCGACCCGCTTGCATGCTGAGTTTTTTCTGTATCCCCGCGATGCTGAGCGCGCCCGCATTGGGCAAGCGATTGAGATACGAAGTCTGGCCGGTGATCACACAGCCTCGGCGGTACTTCGCTCGATCCTCCCGCCCGAGGAAGGTATTGGCCAAACACTGGTGGCGCGCGCCGATCTTCCAGCCAATGGCACTGTATGGAGGCCAGGCCTTGGCGTTGAAGGGGCGCTTGAGGTCGGCGGCAGCCGTGCGCCGCTGGCCGTCCGCACTAAGGCGCTTCAGCCGTTTAGGGACTTTACCGTCGTCTTTGCAAAAGTGGGCGACACCTACGAGGTCCGCATGTTGGAACTAGGGCGCAAAACGCCCGAATGGACCGAGGTGCTATCAGGCCTCGATCCGGGGACAGAATATGTCGTCGACGGTGCCTTCCTCATTCGCGCGGACATTGAAAAGTCCGGCGCGAGCCATGATCACTAAGCGGGGGTTGGGATGCTAGAACGTATAATTGCGGGCTCGATCCGCCTCCGTTGGCTTGTCATGGCAATGGTGCTGATTTCAGCGGCTATCGGGGTTTGGAGCTATCAACGCCTTCCCATTGATGCCACGCCAGATATCACGAGCGTCCTCGTTCAGATTAACACCGAGGCTCCCGGCTTTTCGCCACTCGAAGCGGAGCAGCGCATAACGTATCCGGTGGAAACCGCGATCGCAGGGATTCCCGGCCTAAGCCACACACGATCATTATCGCGCTATGGCTTGAGCCAAGTAACAGTGGTTTTTGACGACGGCACCGACATTTATTTTGCCCGGCAGCTCGTAAATGAGCGACTTCAGGCCGCAAGAGGCCAGCTGCCCGATGGGTTGGAACCGGAACTGGGACCCATCGCGACGGGGCTTGGCGAAATATTCATGTACACGGTCGAGGCTGAGCCGGGTGCGACCCGTGATGATGGCAAAGCCTACACACCAGAGGACCTGCGCACCCTTCAAGACTGGGTCATTCGCCCCCAATTGCGCAACACAAAAGGTGTCACCGAGGTCAACACGATCGGCGGTTTTGAGCGCCAATATCACGTCACCCCGCGGCCTGAATTATTGTCGGCCTTTGGTGTAACGATGGATGATGTTGTGGTGGCACTTCAACGCAACAACGCCAATGTCGGTGCTGGCTATGTAGAGCGCTATGGCGAGCAATATCTCATCCGTGTCCCCGGGCAAGCGGCAGGCATAAGCGATCTTCGGGGTATCGTTGTGGCCAACCGAGGCGGCGCGCCGGTACGCGTCGCGGACATTGCTGATGTGCTCATGGGCGAAGAATTGCGGACGGGTGCGGCAACCGAGAACGGGCAAGAAATTGTGCTTGGGACGGTTTTTATGTTGGCAGGTGAAAACAGCCGTGTGGTGGCGCAGGCCGCTGCAGCAAAGCTCACAGAAGCCGCTAAATCATTGCCGAAAGGCGTAAAGGCTGTACCCGTTTATGATCGCACAGACCTTGTTGATCGGGCCATTAAGACGGTGGCGACCAGCCTCGTGGAAGGCGCACTATTGGTCATTGTGGTGCTGTTTTTGCTGCTCGGAAATATCCGCGCTGCGCTCATAACGGCAGCCATCATTCCCCTTTCGATGCTCCTCACGATCACGGGCATGGTCCAGACGCGTATTTCCGGCAACCTCATGAGTTTGGGTGCGCTCGATTTTGGGCTGATCGTAGATGGTGCTGTCATCATCGTGGAAAACTGCCTGCGCCGATTCGGCGAAGCGCAGCATCGGTTAGAGAGGTTGCTGTCGCGGGATGAGCGGTTTGCCATGGCGGCGAGTGCGTCAAGTGAAGTTATCCGTCCATCGCTCTTCGGTGTGTTGATCATCACTTTGGTTTATCTGCCAATTTTTGCTCTAACCGGCGTTGAGGGCAAAATGTTCCATCCCATGGCGCTTACGGTGATGATTGCCCTCACGGCGGCGTTGGTGCTGTCCCTTACCTTCGTTCCTGCAGCCGTCGCCATGTTTGTCACTGGCAAGGTTGAGGAGAAGGAAAGCATTTTGATGCGTGGCGCGCGCGCGCTTTATCAACCAGCCTTGGGCCTAGCCTTGCGCGCGCGCTTCGTCATGGTGGTTGGGGGTATCGCTCTTGTTGCTCTAGCGGGTTTCGGCGCCAGTAAGATGGGATCAGAATTCATTCCGAGTCTGGATGAAGGCGACATTGCGCTTCATGCGCTGCGCATCCCCGGAACCAGTTTAACCCAAGCTGTTGGAATGCAGACGGCCTTGGAAAAGCGCATTGCGCAATTTCCAGAAGTAGAACGTGTTTTCGCGAAAATTGGTACCGCTGAGGTTGCCACAGACCCCATGCCGCCGTCCGTTGCCGATACGTTCGTGATGTTGAAAGATCGCAAGGACTGGCCCAACCCTCGAAAGCAAAAAAAACAACTTGTCGACGAAATTCAGAAAGCCGTGCAAGCAATTCCCGGCAACAACTATGAATTTACACAGCCAATCCAAATGCGTTTCAACGAGCTACTCTCCGGTGTGCGCGCCGATGTGGCAGTCAAGGTTTTTGGCGATGATCTCGACACGCTCTTAAAGACCGGAACGGCTATTGAGGAAATACTCAGTGGCGTCCCCGGCGCACGTGACGTCAGTGTTGAGCAAGTCACAGGCTTGTCGGTACTGCAGATCACCCCGGATCGCGCAGCGCTTGGGAGGGCAGGTCTCAGCGTCGCTGATGTTCAAAGTGTTGTCGGTGCGTCTATGGGCGGCATCGTCGCTGGTCAGGTTTTTGAAGGCGACAAAAGGTTTGACGTTGTGGTCCGCTTACCCGAAGCACAACGGTCAAATGTAGACGCGATTGGGGCATTACGCGTACCATTGCCGAGAACAGATACGCGGTCACCCACCTTCATTCCCCTTTCCGAAATTGCACGCATCGATATCGTAAAGGGTCCAAACCAAATCAGTCGGGAGGATGGCAAACGTCGTATCGTCGTCTCCGCCAATGTTCGGGAGCGCGACCTTGGTTCTTTCGTTGCGGAAGCACGCGCAAAAATTAGCGCAGAAGTCGCCGTGCCTCCAGGATATTGGATCAGCTATGGTGGCACTTTTGAGCAATTAATTTCTGCAGCACAACGGCTTCAATTAGTTGTTCCGTTTGCGCTGATCCTGATTTTTAGCTTGCTTTATTGGCTGTTTCGATCGCTCAAAGATGCCGCTATCGTTTTCTCAGGCGTTCCCTTAGCTCTCACTGGTGGCATAGCAGCTCTGATGGCGCGTGATTTGCCGCTGTCGATTTCAGCAGGTGTAGGGTTCATAGCGTTATCCGGTGTCGCAGTGCTCAATGGCGTTGTGATGGTCACCTTCATTCGCAGCCTGATTGCCGACGGCCAACCGGTGGATTCGGCAATCCGAGAAGGCGCTTTAACGCGCCTGCGTCCTGTTTTGATGACGGCGCTGGTCGCCAGCCTTGGCTTCATCCCGATGGCATTGAACGTCGGTGCTGGCGCGGAAGTGCAGCGACCGCTTGCCACAGTGGTTATCGGCGGGATCATATCGTCTACGCTTCTGACGCTGCTGGTTTTGCCTGCGATTTACAGCCTCGTACATGGCCGATTGCGGAGCGCAAAATGAATGTAGGTATGCTCGCAGACACAGGGTGGCCAAATGTGCAGCGGTAGCAATGCCAGGCCAGAGTTTTGCCTACGCTGCACCCACCTTTGCGTGGCGTCGCTTTCATGATTGATGACCTTGCTTCGTCAATTTCAAGAAGTGAACGACGTCGATCTGACAGGATGCGGTCATTTTTCCGGCTTGATGGCGCTGCATGTACGACCGCCGGCCCTTATGGAATCTGGTAACCGGTTTCATTCAAGTGGTCGGATTGGATGCCCTGGCAGCACCTCGAAGTCTCCCGGTTACAATGCCTTGTTAGTTCACATCACACATATTCTGACCTCAACAGTGTTGATTTGGAATGAGAGTTGCCGTGGGACTGTCCTCGACACGTGATCCGGATGGAACGTATGTCTGCGTGTGGGTTTGGGGTCGAGCGGTGAGTTTGTCCTTTGCTGTTTTGAGAGGTGCCGCGCTGGTTCAAAACGAGAAATGGCCTGCCTTGATTTGAGAGGTGTCCATAGCAGAGACAAAATGTGCCAGATGGCGGCGCAAAACTGTACGGGTCTGTTTGAGAGAAAAGGCGCCACCAGCGCCCGGTTTGACGTTGTCTGTGCTGTGCCAAGGCTCCCGTCACAGTTCGCCGGTCATGGTGTTATCGATCCTTTCTGATTGCGGCGCAGGGCCTCTTTCCTGGTGGCAACGCCATAGCTTTCGCCGTTCATTTCCACGATATGGACATGCTAGGTGAGCCGGTCGAGGAGTGCACCGGTGTGGCGTCCCGAACCGAAGACGGAAGTCCTCTCGTCGAAGGGCAGATTGCTGGTGGCCAGGGCGGCACCGCGCTCATGGCATTGGGTTTGCGCTGGATCACTGCAAGATAATGCCACCAGTCGTAGACTGTTTGGCGCAGCAGAAGGTGCGACCGCTCGATAATCCGGGCATGTTCACACGGGATGTGGCCTTCGGCGGCAATGACGATCCGCTGCGGGTAAATCCGCAAGCCGATCGGGCGGTTTGCGAACGGTGCGGGCTCGCTTTTGCGGTTGCGTTCGAAGTGCACGAGACAGGTCGGCGACAGCGGCTTGCTACGCTCGACAAAGCCATCAAACGGCCACCCCAGCGGCATCAGGCTCGCAACTCCCCGTGTCCAGATATCGGCGACGGTCCGAAGAAATCTGGCATGCACGATCTGACGATAAAGCGCGGCAGAGCGTTCCTTGAGCAAGGCATTGAGCGCGTGCAGATCGAGTATGCGGGCATTGGTTGCCAAAACCGGCGCAGACCATCCTGGACGTTCTTTTCGAACTCGCCTTTGTACGATTCTAATTCTAAGTTGTGGGACCCGCGTTCGAACAGAAATTGACCGGCCAACGCTGCAAAGTGGATGCTCACCTGTCGCAATTTGCACGAACCAATTCGGCCAACCACAGTGCACATTTTATCGAAGACCTCGTGACGGGGCATGCGGTCGAGCACTCCGAACCCTTCCGCTAGCGGGTCGAACAGAATCTCGTTCGTCTGCAAGAAATAAACTCCCACAATAAACACACTGATGTGCGACAGTTTACTATATGCTATGCTTTGCTTGGCGTGTTGGCTGGCAAACATTTCTTAGTGCTCGCTCCAGTCGAACTGGAAAGTCGCGCCTAGAGCAAAGAGCCGCAGCACGAAAATGCCACGCCCATGGGTTTGCTGTTCGCGTCGCCGCTCGGCTTTCCACGCTCAAACAAACGCTGCAAGACAACCGTGGGTGCAATCGAGGCCGAGCGTGCAGCGCCATTTCGACGAAAGTCCGGCGACACAGAGCCCCGAAGCGGGGCTATTCGCTTTCATCGCCCATGCTCATGGCGGTGATGAAGATCAGGGTAATGGGCATGCCTATGGCGCAAAGGCGCGTGCCTGTGTGGATGCGTGTGCGGCTCGGTGACATCGCCGTCGTGTTTATGCTGATGGTGCGCATCGTGCACATGGTTGTGGTCATGTTCCAACTGTTCGTGTTCGTGTTCGTGCGCATGTCGTTCGGCCAAGTGCAACCATAGGCCAATGGCCATCAAGATGCCTGCTGCAATGAGTTTCACGGTAATCGGCTGTTGAAGAAACGCGATTGCGACAATCGCGCCAACGAATGGCGCAAGCGAAAAATATGCTCCTGTTCGAGCACTTCCAAGGTGCCTCAGCGCTAAAACAAACATTGCAAGGCTCACACCTACACCGAGGAAGCCAAGAACGGCCGATGCACTCAGGTAGCTGAGCTCGGGTATAACGGCGCCCCGTATCAAAGCGATCACGACATTGACGGCTCCTGCTGCCAACCCCTTCACGAGCGAAATCTGGACGGGGTCCGATGACGACAGCTTTCGGGTAAGATTGTTGTCGATGCCCCATGCCAGACAAGCAACCGCGATGAACGCAGCGCCGAGGTCGATTGAAACGCCTTTCCCTTCCCACGACAAAACAACAGCACCGCTCAAAATTGCGAAGGCACCTAGCAATAGGCGACAATCAATATTTTCGCGAAAGACGATCCAAGCAATACCCATGGTTGCAAGTCCTTCAAGGTTAAGAAGAAGGGAACCAGAAGCGGCGTCCGTAAGATTCAGGCCCAGCATCAAGAATACCGGCCCCAAGACACCACCAAACAAGATCACCGCCGCAAGCCATGGTAAGTCGCGGGTCCGAAGCGACGCCTCTGGCGCCGGGATGCCGATCGCCTGGCGCGCCAAATGAACAGCCGACAATCCGAGTCCCGCTCCTAGATAGAGCAGCCCGGCGAGGAGCTGCGGATCAACTTGATCAAGCAGGATTTTGGAGAGTGGCGCAGTTGCACCGAACAAAATTGCTGAGCCCAAAGCGAGCGGAACACCTGGCCAAAGATGGGAGAAGCGAATCCCGTTCATGGCTTGCGCACGCACTGAGCGCTGTTGCGAGGTTGAATCGCGAAGTTGGGTGGCGGCCAAACAGCATCGTGCGCTTCAGCGCAAAGGTTGTGATCGGCAAGCACCTCGATCACTCTACACGCGCCCACATGACCATGGCTGCATCCTTCGACCATGGCCTCCAGTTCGGTTTTGAGTGCCCTCAGGCTTGCCAATCGCTGTTCGACTTCTGCGAGACGAGCCTTGGCAATCGTGTCGGCGGTGGCGCAAGGTTGGCTCGGATCGTCCTGAAGAATCAACAAAGTTCGAATTGCACTTATCTCAAATCCGAGCTTTCGCGCGTGTCGAATGAACGACAACCTTCGGACGTCGGCCTCGTCATAGTTTCGCCGATTGCCATCGTTCCGATGTGGAACCGGCAAAAGACCAATCTGCTCGTAGTATCGGATTGTCGGAACTTTCACCCCGCTTTGCTCTGCCACTTTGCCAATCGACAATCCCTGCAACATTTCGCTTGCTCCTCTAGTCACTAGAGGATGTAGCGATTTTTTCAGAGAAGCAAGGATTCCACGATGACCGTATTGGCAACACCTACTCGCTACCGGGTGGAAGGCATGGACTGCGCGGGTTGCGCGACCAAAATCGACACTGCCGTACGGCGCATTCCCGGCGTGACGGACGTGTCTGTGTCGGTGACTGCCGGCACTTTGACGGTACACCACGATGAAACAATCGATTTGAGAGCAATTGAAAAGAAAGTGACCGGCCTTGGTTACACGGTCGCGGCTCTACTCGACGCACATCCAAAGGCAAAAACACTGGCCAAAGACACACGATCCGATCGTCATGCCGGACGCGACCACCAAGATCAGGACCATGCTGGACCCGCCAATGATCAGAACAAACCCGTGGCCGCCGAAGTTGACGTTCTTCACGGCCACGACCACGGCCCTACGGATGGTTCATGGTGGAAAAGCCAAAAAGGGCTTCTGACGATCGCGAGCGGATGTGCCTTGATCCTAGCGTCTGCGATCGCAAAATTCGTTCCAAATATCGCGTACTATGCCTTCATTGCTGCCATGCTAATCGGTCTCGTACCGATCGCGCGGCGCGCTGTGATGGCGGCTTTCGCGGGAACGCCCTTCTCCATCGAGATGTTGATGACCATGGCAGCAGTGGGTGCGGTCATCATCGGCGCTAGTGAAGAAGCAGCAGCGGTTGTCTTCCTGTTTCTGGTTGGTGAACTTCTGGAAGGCGTGGCGGCCGGCAAAGCACGGTCAAGCATTCAGGCGCTCACCAAGTTGGTGCCGAAAACCGCGTTTATCGAAGAAAATGGCCAGACGCGCGAAGTGCCCGCCGAGAGCCTGAGTGTTGGGGCCATCATCCTCGTGCGCCCCGGCGACCGGATCCCGGCAGATGGACAGATCACCGAAGGCGAAAGCGCCATCGACGAGTCGTCTGTGACCGGCGAGAGCGTGCCAGTGCGCAAGAACGTCGATGCGATGGTTTTTGCCGGCACCATCAACGGCGATGGGGTTCTGCGCATCAAGGTCACGGCAACCGCAGCCGACAACACCATTGCGCGGGTTGTGAAGCTGGTTGAAGAAGCACAGGAAAGCAAAGCTCCGACGGAACGGTTCATCGACCGTTTTTCGCGGTGGTACACGCCTGCCGTGGTCGCCGTTGCGGCCCTTGTGACAATCGTGCCACCGCTCGCGTTCGGCGGCGACTGGAACGAATGGGTTTACAAGGGGTTGGCGCTGCTGCTGATCGGCTGTCCGTGCGCGCTCGTGATTTCGGTTCCTGCCGCGATTGCGGCATCGCTTTCGGCGGGCGCCAAGCGCGGCCTTCTGATGAAAGGTGGCGCTGTCCTAGAAGGGCTCGGCAAGATTAACGCCGTCGCGCTCGATAAGACGGGCACGCTGACGCTTGGCAAGCCGCAGGTCACCGATATAATTTCGTTCGGACGGTCCGAGGCCGATGTGCTGCGTCTGGCTGCAGCGCTGGAAACTGGGTCCAGCCATCCGTTGGCAACGGCCATCCTAGCCAAAGCAACTACCGACAAGATGACGGTTCCGGCAGCCTCCGGCGCGCAAGCGCTTGGCGGCAATGGTGTTACAGCGACGGTCGAGGGCGTTGAAATCTTCCTCGGCTCGCCTCAGGCGGCAAACAACCGAACAAAGTTGTCGGACGAACAGAACGGCCAGATCACCGCGCTCAATGACCAGGGCAAAACTGTATCCATATTACTCGTCGGAGCTGAAGTAGCCGGCGCCATCGCCATGCGGGATGAACCCCGACCCGATGCTTTAGCCGGGCTCAAGGCCCTGACGGACGCCGGCATCAAAATCGTAATGCTCACCGGCGACAACAAGCGAACTGCAAATGCAATCGGCAAGCAACTCGGGATCGATGTCCGCGCCGAACTTTTGCCTGAGGACAAGCAGCGCATCATCGGTGAGTTGAAAAGCCAAGGCCTGACAGTTGCCAAGGTCGGTGACGGTATCAACGATGCGCCCGCCTTGGCTGCAGCCGATGTTGGCATCGCGATGGGCGGCGGGACTGACGTGGCCTTGGAAACCGCCGACGCCGCTGTTTTGCACGGCCGTGTCGGCGACATCGCCGGGATGATTAAACTCTCTCAAGCAACAATGTCCAACATCACCCAAAACATCACCATCGCTCTCGGGCTTAAAGCGGTGTTTCTGGTGACCACGTTAATGGGCATCACGGGGTTGTGGCCGGCCATCCTCGCCGATACCGGTGCGACGATTCTCGTGACGGCCAACGCCATGCGGCTTTTGCGCTGGAAGGGCGTCTGACTTTGAGTTGACGTCAACCGGATTTCATTTCCTTCCAGAACGCAGATATATTCCGTCGCATCGTCCCCTCGCAGGGAGGCCGAGAATGCTCCCGGCCCGCGAACTAATCTACCGTATCGCGCACAAATCGGCCTTGACTCACCGAAATGCGTGATCGTGCATGCGCCAGACGATGGCGCATTACAATACAGTCTAACAAGTACTTGGAGGGTGTCGACAAAACCGGCGTTAGCTCCATTTTCGGCGTCCCGGCCTCCAAGAGTAAGAGTGCGGACAGGTTTTGGCGTGACGGGTTGAGACTTGGGAGAGAGGCTCCTGGGCCGCCCGTCGCGGAGAACCCCTGCCATGTCCAGAGCTTACAGCAACGCCCGTCCTAGTTCCGACCGGACAAGCCTTTATGATCAAATCACCCACAAAATTATCGCCGAGCTTGAGGAGGGCCGCGTCCCCTGGGTGAAGCCTTGGGGAAGCGCTGCCGCCTCAGCCCCGCTCGGGATGCCAAAAAATGCCACAACCGGGCGCGGCTATTCAGGGATCAATGTGTTGATCCTCTGGGGATCGGTGATCGAAGGCGGGTTTTCCGGCCAGAGCTGGCTCACCTTTCGTCAAGCACTGTCGCTTGGCGGCAGCGTGCGCAAAGGCGAGCGCGGTACCACTGTTGTTTATGCTGATCGCTTCACGCCGGAAGACGAACGGCAGCGGTCACATGCGACCGGCGAGGAAGCCCATGCCATTGCCTTCCTCAAACGCTTTACAGTGTTCAACATTGATCAATGCGACGGCTTGCCCGACGACATCGCGGTCACCGCTCCACCGCCTCCACCCGGGCTAATCGACGACCGGGTCGACGCCCTGATCCGTGCAACAGGCATCGATTTCCGGATCGGTGGAAGTCGTGCCTTTTACAGCCCAGCCCATGATTTTATCCAAGTTCCACCGCCTCAGGCCTATTTCGAGCCCATCAATTGGCATAGGACTGCGCTGCATGAACTTGGGCACGCCAGCGGCGCAGCCCATCGCCTCAACCGCGATCTCACGGGGTGTTTCGGGTCGAAGAAATATTCCTTCGAAGAAATCATTGCCGAGATTGCAGCAGCCTATTGCTGCGCCTCACTGGGGATCACGCCGACCGTCCGCCATGCCGATTATATCGGCTCCTGGCTCGAGGTCCTACGCGAGGATAACCGCGCCATTGTCCGCGCCGCCAGCCAAGCCAGCAAGGCGGCCGATTTTATTCTCGGTTTCCTTCCCCAGTGTGAGCCCTGCTCGGCTACCGATTTGGCTGCAGTCTGGGGTGACGCCAAACGTGAGGCCGCGTGATCTGGGGCCAGCCAGCACAGAGGTAGAGGCCTTTTTGGGTTTTCGCGACGGGTTGGAGGGCGAGAGAGAGGCTCTCATTCCTTCACAGCCGCGCCCCGCCGGGGTCCGGCTTCCGTCGTCACCCCGATCACGGAGACTTCCATCATGACAAACGCAGTTCAGAAAATCACCCTGTCGGCTTCGCGCGACATTCCCTTCAACAAATTGGTGCTCAGCCAAGCCAACGTCCGGCGCATCAAGGCCGGGATGTCGATCGAGGAGCTCGCGGAAGACATTGCGCGGCGCGGCCTGCTCCAAGGCCTTAACGTCCGACCAATCATCGACGAAGAAGGCACGCCAACCGATATGTTCGAGATACCGGCGGGCGGGCGCCGCTATGAGGCGCTCTGCCTGCTGGTGAAGCAAAAGCGTCTGGCCAAGACCACGCCGGTACCCTGCGTCGTGCGCGAAGGGTCCTCAGACATTCTGGCCGCAGATGATTCCCTTGCGGAAAATATTCAGCGTGTGGCGCTCCATCCCCTCGACCAGTTCCGGGCCTTCCAAACGCTGCGCGACAAGGGCCAATCCGAAGAAGCCATTGCGGCGTCATTCTTTGTTGGGGTCAACGTCGTCAAACAAAGGCTTCGCTTGGCTGCCGTTTCGCCGGTCTTGCTCGAAGTTTATGCTCAGGACGCCATGTCGCTTGAGCAACTCATGGCGTTCGCAGTGACGAGCGACCACGCTCGTCAGGAACAGATCTGGGCTGGCATTGCGACAGCGTGGTCAAAAGAACCCTATCAGATCCGCCGCCTGCTGACGCAAACGACGGTTCGCGCGTCCGACAAACGGGCCTTGTTTATCGGTCTGGAGGCTTACGAAGAGGCAGGCGGCATCGTGCTGCGCGACCTCTTCCAAAGCGATGATGGGGGCTGGCTGCAGGATGCAGCCCTGCTCGATCTGTTGGTGGCTCAGAAACTGAAGGCCAGCGCTGAAGAAATCGCCAAGGAGGGCTGGAAGTGGATCGCGGTCGCTATCAGCCATCCCTATGACGCAGCCCGTGGCATGCGCGCACTGGCCGGGACTAGGACTGAACTGACGGCCGCTGAGCTGGCGGAATTTGACGCCCTCCAAGCCGATTATGACCGGATCGAAGCCGCGTATGAAGGCGTTGACGAGCTGCCCCAGGACATCGACCAACAGCTCGGTCAAATGGAGCAGGCGCTTGCAGCCTTTAGCAATCGCCCAGTCACTTATGATCCCGCCAACATGGCGCGCGCTGGTGTCTTTGTCAGCATCGCCCATGATGGCGTCCTTTCGGTTGATCGCGGCTTTGTTCGTCCCGAGGATGAGGCAGTTTCCGTTATTGAGCACGACGCTGATCCTGAAACCGCAATCGCTGAGGCATCATCGGAGTTTCAAGTGCCAACCGCAGGGCGCGCTATCATCTCCATTGAAGGGCAGAGCGATCCGGGGTGCGACGAGGATGATGATGATACAATCAGGGCGCTGCCGGACCGGCTCCTCACGGAGCTCACCGCGCACCGGACCTTGGCATTGCGTGATGGGTTGGCCAACAACCCCGCTGTCGCCCTAACAGCACTCCTGCATACGCTGGTGCGCGACACCTTCCAGCGCACGCCATCATCAAGGGGATGCCTTGAAGCCTCCGTGCGGCCGGTCTTTTTGCCCGTCCAAGCCGATGATTTGAACGACAGTCCGCCGGCCAAGGCGATCAGTGCGCGCCAAGAGGCCTGGAAAGCTGATCTGCCCACCGAGGACGATGCGCTGTGGGATTGGCTGCAGTCCCTTGATGACGCGAGGCGCTTAAGCCTGCTGGCCCATTGCGTCAGCTTTGGCGTCAATGCCCTTCATGAAAAGGTCGATCGCACCGGCGGTGCGAGGGTTTCGTCCTATAGCCTAAACCGTCGTCTCAGCGAGGCCAATCGGCTCGCGCGCGCCGTCGGCCTCGACATGGTGGAAGCGGGCTGGCAGCCGACCGTCGCCAATTATCTTGGTCGCGTCACCAAATCCCGTATTCTGGAAGCGGTACGCCAAGCCAAGGGCGAACAGGCAGCCCAGCTCATCGCATCTCTGAAGAAAGACGACATGGCCAAGGAAGCCGAGCGTCTGCTCGACGCCTCCGGCTGGCTGCCCGAACCCTTGCGGCTTCGCAACGTCGATGACGCTGTCGAAGCATCGCGTCAGGGCAATGATGAAACTCCAGTCGCCCCAGCCTTACCTGCTGAGGACGATGCGGACGCCAATTGCGAGAAGGAACAGCTCTCGATGATCGCTGCTGAATGATCACCGCGCGCGGGGAGCGACAAGGGTTTGCTCTCCGCGCCCTTTCCAAGGGAAATCGCCATGGCTGATCGATCTGCCACACCGTGCCGTGTGGTTCCTGCCCATTGCGTGGCGACTAGAGCGGTTCTTGAACACTGTGAATCAAAGCGAGGTCAGAAAAGACCGCTCTATCAATTATTTGCCGCGCAACTTCGATCCACTTGGATCGAAACGCGCTCTATTGCGAATGGCGCCATTCTTCTTCGCCGTTTGTTCGGGACTTGTTCGGCCCTGCAAATCTCTGGTCGAGTGGCCACGTAAATGGCAAGCGACACTTCTGAACTGGCCCAACGTCTCAGCCACAACGCCGAGGCCGTATGCCGTCACTACCTCTCCAACGGTCGGCGCGAAGGCCGCTATTGGCTGGTTGGCGACGTGCAGAACAACCCCGGCCGGTCGATGTTCGTCCGACTGCACGGCGCCGGACCCGGCAAAGGCACTCCCGGCAAATGGACTGATGCCGCCACAGGTGAACACGGTGATCTGATCGACATCATCCGCGAACGCTGCGGTCTGCTCCACTTCACGCAAGTCGCCGATGAAGCACGACGCTTCCTTAGCCTGCCGCCGCCAGAAACGGATCCCCAACTGAAACCACGACGGTCATCGACACCGGCAGGATCGCCGGAATCGGCGCGACGGCTGTTCGCGATGGCACAGCCGATTTTGGGCACGATCGCGGAACACTATCTGCGCACGCGCGGCATTACGGCTTTGCACGAAAACGAAGCCCTGCGGTTTCATCCGTGCTGCTATTATCGCTGCGACGAGCACGGGGGCACCCAGACTGGACCTGCGATGATCGCGTCTATCACCAATCTCGACAATCAGATCACGGGCGCGCACCGCACCTGGCTGTCGCCCGACGGAGGTGGCAAGGCACCGATTGATACGCCTCGGCGTGCGATGGGAAACCTTCTTGGTCATGCGGTCCGGTTCGGGCTAACCCACGACGTGATGGCCGCCGGTGAGGGCATTGAAACCATATTGTCGCTGCGAACGGCATTACCCTCAATGCCAATGGCGGCAGCTCTTTCGGCAGCCCATCTGAGCAAGCTCGCGTTTCCCCCGACGCTGCGACGGCTCTATAGTGCTCGCGACAACGATCCGGCCGGTGACAATGCGATGGCAATTTTGGTCGAACGCGCACGCGCGGTCGGCATTGAGGCGATCACGCTGTCGCCACGGCTCGGGGACTTCAACGACGATCTGCGCACGTTTGGACATGATGCACTGCGGGCGGCCTTGCGCGTTCAGATCGCCCCGAAAGATGTCGCGCGCTTTATGACGTTGCCGGCATTGGCGAGGACGGGGATGTGAGGGCGATACCGAAGCGGGTCTTTCTCAGTTCGGCGAGCGGACTGCCTGCAATCTGCCGGGGAGAGCCGCGACCACGGCCTTCGTCAGAGGGCGAACAAGACGCCAAACGGCAAGGCCCCGCAATGGCTGCGCCCGACTATTTTCCACCGGCGGTCCCACCAGGGGGGGGCCGCCTTTGCATCGCGAGGCAAAATAGCCGGGCTTCGCCATCCTCCGCTGCGCTTCGGCCCGTCGCTTCGCTCCGCGTGCAGGTCCGTGCCGCCTGGCATCTTTCGTCGCTATGAAGGCCGCGATGGTCGCGGTCAATCCGACGAGGCAAGCACCCCATGACCACCGACTATGACGATAGCGACTTTGAACCACCCCACGGTTCTTCTTCAACCGATCATGTTTTGCAGGAGCTTCAACTCTACGGTTATCGTCCCCTGGCGGATGAATCCGATCCCCGGCCCCCTCCCGAAGACACCCTCGTCGCTGGCGCCATTGCAGACATTTTTGACGCCCTGATCTCAATGCTGGATGAAACCTGCCTCGAACCAGACCTCAAGGATCTTCTCTGGTCGACCGTCAATCTTTTCCACCGCGCCACTGAGCGAACCATGCGCGCGCTCGACGACAATGAGCAGGCCCAACGCCGCAGCCAGAGCGGCCAAGATGGCAGCGAAATAAGATCCATCGAACTGGAGCGCCTCCTCGCGGCAGGCCAAACCCTTCTTGAACGCCGCGATACTTTCGAGCTGATGCGCGACCAGGCTGGCGATCATTTTGAGCGCTACACCCGATCAAGCTGGCGGCCGCGTTCCGGCTCCAAGTTGACCTATCGCACGATGACGGCCGCGATGATCGACAGCCGCGATTTTCTCAATGCCAAGCGGCGGGCTGAGACCGAAGTGATGCTACCCGCCGGGCCAAAGATCGCGTTTTCCGGCGGCGATACCACCAAGGTCGACCTCATCTGGACAAAGCTTGATCACATCCATGCCAAGCATCCCACCATGGTCCTGCTGCATGGCGGCTCGCCCAAGGGCGCCGAACTCATCGCTGCAAAGTGGGCAGATACCCGAAACGTGCCTCAGATCGCTTTCAAGCCCGACTGGCCCAAACACGCCAAAGCGGCACCCTTCAAGCGCAATGATGCGATGCTGGCCGTCATGCCGATCGGGGTCATCATTTTCCCCGGCACCGGCATTCAAGACAATCTCGCCGACAAGGCCCGCATAATGGGGATACCGGTATGGAGGTTCGGTAGTGGCGGCGCGTGAGCGCCGCCGTCACCTCAATTTCATCCCGTTGGGGAATGGTAACTGTCGGGTCTTGGCAGCAGATTTGCTTTGCGCAAACAGTGAAGGAGTCGCGTGAAGGGCCGGCTTTGCGCCATAATCAGCCGTTTAGAATGGGTTCCTCTGCTGTCTTTAGCAGACATTCCTACCCCACTTGCTTGGCTCACTGGCCCGAGCGGGTGATGTGTTTTCCAATAGTCTAACAAAGGCGCTAAAAGGTAAGCACCACCGCACCATAACCAAAAAGGGTTTGGTTTTGCATCGGCGCGTTGGGCGCGGTTCGAGCGAAGCAACCGGGAAACAATGCTGAGGCACCGATTTCGCCTCGTACCGTACCGGGCACCAGCCAGTAGCGCATCCGGCCGTCGAAGGAGTGTCCAATGAAGCGTCCGGACTTCCCGCTTGGGTCTTGCAGCCGCGCATCAGTCCAAAGGTCAGTTGCGCTCGCCAGATAGGCAGCTTTATATGACAATCTGAAGTCTAGTCTTTGTGATGGTGCAAACTCTACCCGAGCACCGGGTGCGTTGACATTGGCAGGGGTCAAGGGCCCGTGAATGCCTGTATTGCCAAGGTCTGTCCGCCTGCCTCCGAATAAGCGCTCAAACCGGTCAAAGCGCCCATCGGTGGGGCTTTTGTCACCACTGGCAAAATCATAATCGATAGAAGCACGCCAGTTCCAGTCACTTTTGAAGTTCCATGCCCAGTGCGCGTGAATGGTCCAAGCGTTGACTTGAAGGTCTCGCACATCAGTCACCGCGTTTGTGGCCCGCCGAGAGCCTGTGCGCCATGAAGTCTCGATTTCAAAGTCGGAACGTCCTTTCTTGGGTGCACGAAACACCCGAAAACCCGGCTGGACATAATCTCGATTGGGCGTCGCCACGCCAGCGGTATCGTACTCTTTAAGGCGATAAATGAACCCCTCGATCCAAGTGTCAGATACGAGAGCCTCCATTGCCTTGGGGCGACGGTAGTGGGCACCCCAGAACGCGCGCCCCCATTCCTCTTTGTCGGCAACGATCCCATTGTCTGCCAATTCTGAGAAGGTCGTTGGCATCCGACCAACGGGAGAGACATAGACAAGATGCCATTCATCCCCACGTATCGAGACGCTGCGCCAATACGCTCCTGTGTAGGAAAAAATGACGTTCGCCATTTCTACGCGCTCAAGCACGCGGCGACTGCCAATATCTAAGGTCTGCCGCCCCAGTGTAAGGCTTGCATCTCGCTGGCCCAGCAAGCCATCGACATCAAAGCGGACATACGCTTGTAGGACGTCGATTGCATTAACATTACTGGTGGACAAGGGCGTACCCGCATCATCCAGCTCCATACGCGAATCTTGAATTTCTAAGCCCAATGCAACTTGCGGAAGTTCCAACTTTTTTAGACTGGCCTCGGCCAAAACCAAGGTGCGGAAAGCCAAGACTTGATCGCCACCTTTGCCAACAGCGCGAAACTGACCGTCCAAAGTCTCATAGCGCGCCCGTGCTTCTCCGCGCAGGGTTAGCCAATCTGGTAATCCCAGCGCCTTTTCGAGCGTTGAAGGCGTCTGGGACGTGACTTGCGCGAAAACTAGATTGGGTACCAAAACGGTTAGGCTGACCAGTGGCCCAAACAGAATTTTGCGGAGCATTCAGGCGACCTTCTTGACGCAATCCTATAATACTGGAATTCTAGTATCATGAATGACAAAGAAGCCATAGAGGCTTTATCCGCCCTTGCTCACCCCACACGATTAAGGGTGTTCAAGCTCTTGGTTCAGGCGGGTGCGCATGGTGTGCCAGCGGGGGACATCGCGCGTCAGATTGGTGTGCCGATAACAACTATGTCCACGCATTTGGGCATTCTCAGCCGTGCACGTGTTGCAGCACCAAGGCGGGAGAGCCGCACGGTTTATTACGCGCTTGATGTCGAGGGCACGCGCCACTTGTTTGCCTATTTGCTGGCAGATTGTTGTGGTGGACGGCCTGACTTATGTCAGCCAGTTTTCGCTGCCGCCGACCTCGCCTGTTGCGCGTCCTTAGAACAGGAGTCTGTACCCTATGAATTTGTTTGAACGCTATCTTACCCTTTGGGTGGGCCTTGCGATTGTGGTTGGCATCGCGCTGGGCCAAATGTTTCCTGCCGTGTTTACCGCCATCGCCGCATTTGAAGTCGCTAAAGTTAACTTGCCAGTCGCTGTTCTGGTGTGGGCGATGATCATACCGATGTTGTTGCGGATCGACTTTGCTGCTTTGAGCGGCGTTGCTGCCCATTGGCGGGGTATTGGGATCACATTATTCATCAATTGGGCCGTCAAGCCGTTTTCAATGGCCGCGCTTGGGGCGATCTTTATCGGCTGGCTGTTTCGGCCTTTGTTGCCAGCCGACCAACTCGACAGCTATATCGCGGGCCTCATTCTTCTGGCAGCGGCCCCTTGCACCGCGATGGTGTTTGTGTGGAGCAATCTGACAAAGGGCGAACCCCATTTTACGCTCAGCCAAGTGGCCCTCAATGACGCTATCATGATTGTCGCGTTTGCGCCTCTAGTCGCGCTGTTACTGGGGCTTTCGGCGATTACTGTACCGTGGGAAACACTAGTTCTCTCAGTGGGGCTTTACATAATATTGCCAGTCGCTTTAGCGCAATTAATTCGTCGGCTTTTACTAAAGTCAGGCGATCAAGCGCAACTGGATGGCGCGCTCAAGGTGCTTGGCCCCGTCTCGATGGTGGCACTTTTAGCAACCTTGGTCCTGCTATTTGGCTTTCAGGGCGAACAGATATTATCCCAACCATTTGTGATCGGTCTTTTGGCGGTGCCTATCCTAATTCAAGTGTTTCTCACTTCGGGATTGGCTTATTTTCTCAATCGTGCCAGTGGCGAAGCCCATTGCGTTGCGGGGCCGTCGGCTTTGATTGGCGCCAGCAACTTCTTTGAACTAGCTGTTGCTGCTGCTATTTCGATCTTTGGCGTCAAAAGCGGGGCGGCATTAGCAACCGTCGTGGGGGTGCTGATCGAAGTGCCCGTCATGCTGGCCGTTGTTGCCATCGTCAACAAAAGCCGTGCTTGGTATGAAAGCGGGGCTGCTGTGCAAGCTCGCTTGAAGACGACCAAGCCATGAGCGCCTTGTTCCCAATCGTCATTTTCCACAATCCAGATTGTGGGACGTCGCGCAATGTGGTGGCGATGGTTGAGGCGGCTGGCTATGCGCCAGAAGTCATCGAGTATCTCCAAACCGGTTGGACACGCGGTCAGCTATTTGCGCTATTCGCAGCAGCCAACCTTACCCCTCGCGCAGCCCTACGCGAGACCAAATCGCCGGCCAAAGAACTGGGCCTTCTTGCGCCTGACGTGTCAGACATAGCGATCCTTGCTGCCATGCTGGAAGATCCAGTTTTGGTCAATCGTCCATTTGTCGCCACCCCAAAGGGCGTGCGCTTGTGTCGTCCCAGTGAAGCCGTCTTAGACGTATTGCAACGCCTGCCCAAAGGACCACTCTATAAGGAAGATGGTCAGCTTTTGATTGACGAGAACGGGTATCGTATTGCCTGATTTATCTGACTTGCCCCAAATGGACAAACACAGCTTTAGGCCAATTGACCAAGACGCACTCTTGGGCCCCACCCGCCAAGACCATCGCCCGCGCATTCTTTTGCTTTATGGCTCGGTGCGAGCGACGTCTTATTCGCGCCTGGTTAGCGAAGAAGCGGCGCGCATTCTTACTGCCGATGGTGCCGAGACTCGCACTTTCAATCCTTCGGGCTTGCCATTGCCAGATGACGCGCAACCCGATCACCCCAAAGTCCAAGAATTGCGTGATCTTGCCGCGTGGAGCAAGGGAATGATGTGGACCTCCCCCGAACGCCACGGTGCAATGACGGGGTGTGAAGGCTCAAATTGACTGGATACCTCTATCAATCGGTGCCGTCCGCCCAACTCAAGGCAAGACGCTGGCGCTTATGCAGGTGTCTGGCGGCAGCCAAAGCTTCAATGCAGTCAACCAAATGCGCATTTTGGGGCGTTGGATGCGAATTCTGACCATCCCAAACCAGTCGTCAATAGCCAAAGCGTTTTTGGCGTTAGAAAGTGGCGGTCGAATAAGAACTTTACTTGGGGCTGACATAGATAGGGTTTGATTTCTATATTTTAGTCCAGCGCGTGAGGGTGCTCAAGAGGTTGCTGGTTGGTCGTTAATTGAAGCGCCATTCGCACTCTTTCAGGAAGAGATGGAAGTGGGCTTTTGGGATGCCATTGTAGCGACGGAGATGGCGTTTAGCTTGGTTCCAGAAGTTCTCTATGCCGTTGATATGGTTGTGGGCATCGACGAAAAGCTCGGAGTGATTGATCCGTTGGTGATGAAACTCGGAGACATCGAGAACATCGTAGGATCGAAAGCTATCGGTGTAGACAATGCTGTCTGGACGAATACGCTCGCGCATTATTCCCATCAGTGTCAGGGACTTGGCATCAGGTATGATGACGGCGTGTACTTTCCCGCCACGCTTGAGCAATCCAAATACCGGTACCTTCCCGCCCGCTCCGCGACCGCGTTTTCCCTTTCGCGTGCCACCGAAATAGCTTTCATCAACCTCAACTTCGCCATCGAGAAAGGGTGCTTCCTCCGCAAGCTTCTCAACGATTACCTCGCGAAGCTTATGAAAAAACAAGATCGCCGTATTGCGATTGACCCCGGCCAACTGAGCCGCCGTTCGCGCCGGGACGCCAGCCACAAACTGACGCATCAAGTCGTGCTGAATACTTGGGAGTAGCCTGCTCTTCCGTCTCGTCGTATCCATATGACACAAATAGCCTTTTTCAGCTATCTATGTCAGCCTCCTTTACTTTATCATGACCGCGTTGTCGATGTGATGGAGGAACTTATGAAATTCACCCTCCTGACCCGCGACTAAACGCCGTATCTCTTGGATCGCTATAGCGAGCGCAAAGAAAGCGCAGAAGCACTAATTGCGCGCGTGAATGTGGCGGGCGGGGTGATTGGATCTCAGTCGCGCGCAAGAGCAAAGTGCAGCTCACTAACCCCAAAAAGTCCCAAACCAGACCAACTGCAGTCGGCCAATTCGCTCGCAAATTCATGTTCGCAGCGCAGGATATCCTTCGGTCAAACTTGCCAAAGGAGGATTTTAAATATGAGACATTCAAGTTTCGACCCAGCCGCAACAAATCACCGACCCTGGAATGCCGGGCGGTTGCTTGGTTCAAGGCGCGCGCTTAAACCACAACAAGTTTGGGCCATCAGATTCCTACTGGACCGCGAGGGTTGCCTTCGAAATCGCGCGCTTTTTGATGTGGCCATTGATAGTAAATTGAGAGGGTGCGATATCGTCAAAATGCGCATTGGCGACATTGCTAGCGGCGGTCGTATCAAGTCGCGTGCAATTGTTGTTCAACAGAAAACTGGCCGCCCCGTTCAATTCGAAATACTAAGTTCAGCAGAATCTAGCTTGCTTGCTTGGCTGGATCGTCGTGGGCTAGCTCTAGACGATTTTGTTTTCCCAAGCCGGATTGACAAGACCCAGCACCCTAGCACTCGCCAATATGCGAGACTGGTCGATGAATGGGTCACAGGAATTGGTCTGCGTTGCGAGGACTACGGCACTCATTCTCTTCGGCGCACAAAGGCGTCCATCATTTACAAGCAGACCGGTAACCTGCGCGCCGTTCAGATGTTGCTTGGCCACAAAAAGATAGAGAGCACAGTTCGATATCTGGGCGTAGATATCGAAGATGCACTGGCGCTCGCAGAAGCCACGGACGTTTAGATTGCCATGCGGGCCTTCCCTGAATCGGTAAACCATTTTGGGGAGGGCCTCGCTCCCAAAACCAATTAAATCAGACAAACGGGATCGGGCAAAAAATTGCCATTTGGGGCCGTATAGTTGGTTCTCCAAATCGAACCTACGGAGCTACTTTGTGCAACACAGTTTGAGCTTGAGCTTCAACTAACATCTACACGGGGGGACAAAGTCAATTTGGTGTTGGATTACTTCCTGATTCGAGGTCAATCCTGCTGCAGTCAAATACCAACGCATTTGGTAATTTTCTGCTCTTTCCGACAAGGGATCGCACACGTCAGTGCGTCTAACTCTTGGATGTTACATTCAGGTTTCGGAATCAACGAGAGAGAACCCGGGAGATGCATTATGACACGCCCTAATTCAAAAACCGCCACGCTTCACAGAATGGTGTTTCCCGATCACGTTTGTCCGTTTGGGTTAAAGGCTAAGGACCTTTTGCAAAGGAGCGGCTTCAAAGTTGATGATCAATGGCTGACAACACGCGAACAGGTCGATGCTTTTAAAGCCAAACATCAAGTCGCGACGACGCCTCAAACCTTCGTGGATGGCCAGCGGATCGGTGGATATGACGATGTGAGGCGCTATCTGGGAAAGAATGTCCCCGACCCTAAAGCCGTTACCTATCGGCCTGTCGTGGCGATTTTTACCGTTTGTGCGTTGGCAGCGCTGGCACTCAGCTATGCTGTGTTTAAGACGCCCTTCACGTTGCGCGCCGGAGAATGGTTTATTGCGTTGAGCATGTGCGTTTTGGCTATTCAAAAACTTCAAAACATTGAAACCTTCTCAAGCATGTTCTTGGGGTATGATTTGTTAGCCAAAAAGTGGGTGCCTTACAGCTACATCTATCCCTACGCCGAAGGCTTGGCGGGGATACTCATGTTGTCGGGTGCCTTCATTTGGCTGTCAGCGCCATTGGCACTCTTTATAGGTGCCATTGGCGCGGTATCAGTCTTTAAGGCAGTCTATATCGATAAGCGCGATATCAAATGCGCTTGTGTGGGCGGGGACAGCAAAGTGCCACTGGGGTTCGTCTCACTGACCGAAAATGTCATGATGGTCGCAATGGCGGTTTGGATGATGCTCGGTGTTAGTGATTAGGCCCCATGCGAGGGAATAAGGTGGGTGCTTCGTCTATCGTATAGGCGCATATTATTCCACGGGAACCAAAGCCATGCCTAAACCTGATATAGACGACTTACTGCTGTCCATGCGGGCGCAGCAAGATTTAGAATCGACTGTCGATTTAGAGCAACGCGTTTGGTCGAGGATCGCGCTAGCTGGGCAGGAAACAGCTGGTTCCACCGGTCTTTTTTCAACTGGCTCGCAATTGAACTGGCGCCTTTCTGCGGGGGCTGTTGCGCTTGCAGCGGGAGCGGGATTTCTGTCTGCCACACTCGTGCCACCTATGGCGGTCGCGCGGTCTGTCAGTGTTGAGGGTTGGATGACGCCTGACGCGCCCTTGGCACCGTCTACGATACTGGGAGGCTAAAGCATGGCTACGCCAGTGAGACGTTGGCTAGGATTTTTTGCTCTTGTGGCCTTAGCCTTGGTTTCGGGCTTTGGTGGAGCGTGGGTGCATGGCCGAACTATGGCGCCACCTACGACGACAGTGCCCAACGAGACGACCAGTCTGCACGATCGACTTCATGCTACGACCCAATTGAGCGATGCCCAAGACCGGGAGCTTCACGAGATCGAAGTTACTTTCAAAGCCCAAAAGATAGAATTAGAGACGCAAATGCGCCTTGCCAATCGCGAACTGGCAGACGCCATGAGCGCGGACAAGGCCTATACTCCAAAAGTTCAGGCCGCGATTGATCATTTCCATCACGCTATGGGCGCGCTTCAAAAGGCTAGTGTCGAGCACGTCTTTGCTATGCGCGCTGTCCTGACACCCGCCCAACAAACCGCCTTTGACGCCGATGTACGCGGCGCATTGATCGCATCCAGCGAGGCGCGTGAGAATGCCACTCAACGGCGTTGATCTAGATCACAGTGTCGGTGACGATAGTGAACTAGCCGCGCGTGCTGCGCATGGTGACCGCCTAGCCTATGGCGCTCTAATGCGTGCTTGGCAAAGCCCGCTATGGCGGATCGCACGCCGGTATACGGGCGATGCAGGCGAGGCCGAAGACCTTGTGCAAGATGTGTTTGTAGCCATCTGGCGCAGGTTAAACGACAGTGGATCACCCGCCAATGTCGGCAGTTACTTGCGACGAGCAACCTTGAACGCTTGTCGAGATTGGTCCCGCTACCGCGCCGTGCGGGCATTCTTTTTTCGCGCAGCACCGTTGGACGAAGCGCAACATGGGCAGGGTTTAGCTACATCGGACAATAACAAAGACCGCGAGCTTTCAACTTTGGACACCTTGATTGCCGCGCTGCCCGCTGGCCTTAAAGAACCCCTTATCCTGTGCGCTTTAGAGGGCCTGAACCACAAGCAAGCGGGCGACGTCTTGGGGCTGACGGCTAAAGCCGTTGAGAGCCGCATCAGTCGCGCAAAGGTGCATCTGCGCACCAAGTGGCCCAATGCCTCTTCACCATAAGGGATTTAGCCCGGTACTGCGTCTTGTCAGATACAGGACTTTTAAGGACCCGGCATGTCGCGCTTTTTTCGACTTTCACTTTTGGCTGGTACCAGCGCGCTTTTTCTAGCGAGCTGCGCTAGCGTGCCTGTAACCGAGATCGCGACCATGAACGCGCGCATCGAACAGGCCACTGGGCAAGCTCTTAACGCTGCGCGTGAAACCAGTATGGATCGAACAGCCCGGATTGATGCTCTACTGGCCGAACCATTGTCGCCAGAAATGGCCGCGCGTATCGCCGTTGCGTCCAGCCCACGTGTCGAGGCAGCGTTTGGTGAGCTTGGCATTGCGCGCGCCGATTATCTAGACGGCGCGTTGCCGGCCAATCCGATGATTCATGCCGCGCGCTTGCTGAAACAAGACGGCGGTTCGCCAACTCTAAAATACGGTTTTGGTCTTGACCTCTTGTCTCTCATCACATTGCCGGCCCGCCGTGCCAGCGCCAAGGGCGGTTGGGAAGCCGCAAAGGCGCGTGCTATTGGGGAGACTTTGATGGTAGCGGGCAATGGCCGTTTGGCCATGATCGACTTTATCGCCGCCAACCAAAACCTTGATCTGATGCGCCAAGCTAACGAGGCCTCCCGAGCCGCTCTCGTCGCTGCCGAAGCCATCTTTGAAGCGGGCAATAGCCCCCAAGTTGAAGTTGATCGCGAACGATTGTTTGCGGCCGAAATCGCACTTTCGCTGAAGCAAGCGGAAGCCGAATTGGTGCCCGCTCGGGAGCGCGTCAATGTTGCCTTGGGCCTGTCGGCCAGCCAGCGGGCCGTGTGGGCTGCGGCAAGGCGATTGCCAGCTCCTCCGACCAATCCCGTCGATGTGGACAGCGCAGAAGAAGATATCGTGGCCTCCAGCACAGATTTGGCCGCTGCGACTGGCGCTCTTCGAGCCGCACGAGCAATGCGGTCCGCCTCGGGTCTTACCTCACTCTTGCTCGGCCTTGAACTCTCTGGCGAGCGGGAACGCGATGATGGGGAATGGAATCGCGGCTTTGGATTGGGTGTAGGTCTACCGATTTTTGGGCTTGGTGGGAGCCAGCGCTTGCGGGTGCATGGCCAAGCCCAATTGGCTAGTGCAAACCTTGCCGCGCTTGACGGCGAGTTGCGAGCGGAGGCTAGAACCGCGGCGGCCATGACCGAAGCCATGCGCCAAATGGCCATTGAGCGGCGCGAAACGATCTTGCCTTTGTCCGCGCAAGTGTTTGCGGGCGAGCAACTTAGTTTCAACGCCATGCAAGCGGGGATTTTCCAATTGCTGGCGGCCAAGCGCATGCGCCTTGATGCAGGTCGCGCTTCTGTCATGGCGACCCGCAATTATTGGGCGGCACAAGCTGGTCTTGATCTTCTTCTGCAAGGTGCCCGCGCTGGCAAATCCGAGGGTGGTAAAGGCGCTACCCCCGATGCGCCACAAGCTCAACCTGGACATTAGGAACACACATCATGCAAGCTCGTTCCAACAACGCTTCGCTCAGCCGCCGCACGGCGACCCAAGTCATTGCTGCAGGCGGTGTGCTCGTACCCTTCTTACCAAAGTTAGCGCAGGCCAAAGGGGCCCATGCCACCAGCGTGCCGCATCCGGGAAATTATGCGGCCGGTCGCCCCGGTGTGGATTACCAGCCAACTGACATCCCCAATGGTTATAAGTTACCCTTTATTGTGCGTGACGGGGTCAAAATATTCGAGCTCGTCGTAGATGAGTTTGACCATGAGTTCATGCCGGGTCTGTCGGCCCGCGTCTGGGGCTTTAATGGTGCCGGTGCCGGTGCCGCGATTGAGGCCGTCGAGGGCGATAAAGTCCGTATTTATGTGACGAACAAACTGAAGGCACCCACATCTGTGCATTGGCACGGCTTTATCCTGCCATCGGGAATGGATGGGGTCGGTGGGCTAAGCCAACCCAATATCCCGCCCGGCGAAACCTGGGTCTATGAGTTCCCCTTGGTGCAATATGGTACCCAGATGTTTCATGCCCATCATGACGAGATGGCGCAAATGGGTCTAGGCCTGACGGGGCTATTCATCATCCACCCGCGCCGTCGCCAACCCAATGCCGCCCAGCGAGACTTTGCAATCTTGCTGCATGAATGGAAAATCGTGCCCGGCACCCGTCGCCCTGATCCCAATGAGATGACGGACTTCAACATCTTCACGATGAACGGAAAAGTCTTTCCGGCCACCGCGCCCTTGGTGGTCCGCACCGGCCAAAAGGTACGTATCCGCTTTGGCAATTTGGGAATGCAAAACCATCATCCGATGCATATTCACGGCTATTCTTGGAAAGTCGTTGCAACCGATGGTGGCGCGATCCCTGAAGCCGGACAATGGCCAGAGACCACAGTATTGGTTCCCGTCGGCACCACGCGCACGGTAGAGTTTGATGCTGATTATGTCGGTGATTGGTCAATGCATTGCCATATGCTCCACCACATCATGAACCAGATGGGCCATGGGCTTCCCAACGTGATTGGTGTCGATCCCGCAAAACTTGAAGCACGCGTGCAGGACTTGATACCGGGCACAATGGTGATGGGCACCAATGGCATGGGGGACCATGGTCAGCATGTCACATCTGGCCATATGGCCGTTCCGGAGAACTCCCAGCCCATGGTGGGGGGTGAAGGCCCGCGCGGCTACATCCCAATGGGTGGCCTGATGACCATTGTGAAGGTGCGCGACAACATCACCACCTACGGCGACCCTGGTTGGTATCAAAACCCGCCGGGTACTGAGGCCCGCGCCGCCACACCCAGCGAGATCACCCGCGATGGGATCGGAAATCCTGCTATCTCAGCCGATGCGAAGTCGGTTCCGATGCCAACGAGGCTTCAAACAGCTCCCATGAACCATAGTGGCCACCAATAAGGAACCTAAACATGTCCAATAAAATCGTAGCGGCTCTTGCAGCCGCAACCGTACTTTTGACGTCGACGGGTGCTCTTGCCCACGCGGCTATCGCCAATTCCACCATTGCCAATAATGGCAGTGTCGCAGCGTCTCCAGGCACCTTTGACGTGACGTTTTCAGCGCCTGTTCGCCTGGCAAGTGTGACATTGACTAATGGCGCGGGCCAACGCGTTAACTTGACCTATCGGCCGCCATCGGTGCAATCAGCGACATTCGCCGTGCCGCTGCCACGCTTGGCAAACGGGACCTACACCTTGTCGTTTTCTGCTATGGGTGCTGATGGCCATGCCATGACGCCCCAAACTCGCTTTAGCGTCGGGTCTGTACCTGCTGTCGCTGCCGCAAATGCGGCTCCCGCTCCCTCGTCAACAATGGGGAGCATGGATCACAGCAAAATGGGCGGCATGGCGGGAATGGACCATAGCAAGATGGGCAATGGTGGTCCGGTTGTGACCACCAGCATCGCCGACGGCGCTGTGTTGATGACAGCACCGACTTCAATGCGCGTGCAATTTCCCCATCCAATGCGTCTGACAGCTGCGCGTCTGACAGTGGCATCAGGGGAGACCATTCCCGTGCGTATGCCAACCAGCACCATTCCGACCGATGCCGCTGACATAACCTTCCCCCGTCTTGACGCTGATAGCTACATTTTGACATGGGGCGCCAATGCAGGTGATCACGCCATGAGTGGCACTGTGCGCTTTCGCGTTCGTTAGGAGCGCCACACTAATGAAAACCACATTTAGAAGCCTCGTGATCATGGCAATCATGATGGGTGGCCTCGCCACTACCGGTGCCTTGGCGCACACGATGGTCAAATCCACAACGATAGAAGAAGGGGCCACACTCGCGGCTTCCCCGCCATCTGTGACCATTCTGTTTGACCATGCCGCAGGCGTTGGATCGGTCCGCTTGACGACTGTCACAGGCGAAACCATACCGCTGAACTTTATCCCGCCGCGCACCAAGGTCACGAGCTTTACAATCCCATTCCCGCGCCTTGATCCGGATCGCTACAAACTAGAATGGCGCGCGATTGCCCAAGATGGACATGTTATGGCGGGCGGTCTCAGTTTTGGTGTGACAGGCGGGGCAAAGCCCGCACCAGCCGTTGCAGCGCCACTTCAAGCCAAGCACCCATAGAACAAATGGAAGCCCCCCTCGACTTGATGGCAATCAGCGGTGTTGGCCTCAAGTTAGCCCTTTATCTGACCTGCCTCACGTCAGCGGGATTATCATTTTGCCTTGTGGGCCGCGTGATCGAAGGTGAGCGGGCCCAAAGCTGGCTGAACAAGGCAGTCGCGCTGGCCTTCGTCGCAGGCGTCCTATCGTACTTGCGAATGGGCCATTCTACCTTCCAGCTTGGCTCTCTAGAAATGATGCCGATGGTTTGGGACATGCAGCATAAGGCTATACTCGCCGTGGTCGTGGGCTTTATAGCTTTGGTAGCCGCACGATTATTGCCGCCAAAGCTTAGTGCGGTATTTGCGCTCTTTGGGGCAATTGCGCTTACCGCCAGCTTCGCCCTGACGGGTCACACCCAAGCGCTGGGGACGCCGGGCATTTTCCCAGCCTTTGTGGCAGGTCATGTAGCTTTGGGCGCCTTCTGGTTTGTGGCACCTATTGTACTATGGCCGCACGAGGAGTTGCCTGACGACGTCGTCCTCGCGCGATCCGAACAATTTGGCAAAATCGCTATCCTCGCTGTACCGGTCCTCTTTATTAGTGGCGGGATTTTGGCGTGGAAACTGGGCAGCGGGATCGCTGGCCTGACGACTAGCACTTATGGTTTGGCACTCGGGACCAAACTATTGGCCGCGACGGCTGCTCTCGGGTTAGGGGCCATCAACAAGTTGCGTGTGGCGCAGGCCTTGAGAAACGATCCAGTCGTCGGACGAGCACACCTTGGAAAGACACTTTCGGCTGACGCCGTTCTTTTCACAATCGCCATTTTGGCAGTTACTTTAGCGACAACACTGTTTGGGCCACCCATGGCATAAAGCGTATTTTCTGGGGGACGATATGACAAGTGAGAACATAATCAATGTACTAGCCGCTGTGGCTGGCTTATCGGCGAGTATGGGTGCAGGCGAAGCCAGCGCCCATGTCATCTTTAACGTGAACCATTTCGGCGCCGAAGACGGTAGCCTTGCTGCATTGCGCCTTGGTCATCGTTATGAGGCCAATCGCGCCACCCATGTCTCCGAACTTGCTGGCGGGCATCGCTGATGGCCGAGTTTAAAAACGCCTATCCCCAAGACATCAAAGCGCTGACACCTTTACGCTTTGGGGCCGCTCTTTGGGTGTTGCTTTTCTTTTTTGGTGACCGCCTTGGTTTGACGTGGCGCGAGGCCTCAGGCTTTATCGCCAAGGGCTATCTGGGGGTAGATCTATTCTTTATTCTGTCGGGCTTCATTTTGGCCCACGTCTATGGCCCCCAAGTGATTGGCAAGCGTTTTAACTATGGCAGCTTTCTATGGGCACGCTTGGCAAGGCTATATCCTGTGCATCTGGTGACACTTGGCGCGCTCGTTTTACTTGCCCTTGTCGCGGGCACTCTCGGAATTAAGGTCAATGCGGCTTTTGATTTTGGCACGCTATGGGGCCAGCTTTTCATGGTTCAAGCGTGGGGTTTGATCCCCTCGGGGGGTTGGAACCATCCTGCGTGGTCGATATCGGCGGAGTGGTTTGCTTATTTGGTGTTCCCGATTTCTTTTGGTGTAATGGGCCTCCTCAAGCGCGCGCCATGGACGGGGGTAGGTTTCGCAGCAGCAGGATTTGGTGGCCTGTTCATACTTGTCCCGACGCTCAGTCATTTTGGTGGAGTTGCACTTACAGAATTGACCCAAAATGGCGGCGCTTTGCGCATCATCCCGTCTTTCTTGATGGGCATTGCGCTTTGGCGTTTGGGACAGATCACTATGTTGAGCAGCTTTGTAGCTTGGGCGGGTGCAGCGCTTAGTATGACTTGGATTGTACTTGCACCCAGCCTTGGCGCCAATGACGTGATCACATGGGTTGGGCTTGTCGGCTTGATTTTCTGTCTTGGCGAGACATCCAAAACCGGAACTGGTGGTCTTATGGCTGCACCCGTGGCTCTTTGGTTGGGAGAGGCATCGTATTCGCTTTACATGGTGCATATGCCCGTTGATCTGGTCTGGTTTCAGGTGGTCGACAGGGCATTCCAACCGGCACTTGGCAGTATTTTAGCGCTAATACTTGTGCTGGGTGCCATGGTAGCCTCAATAGTCAGCGCTGCCATCCTTTATCAGTTCATCGAGCGCCCAGCGCGCAATTGGATGCGCGCGCGCGATCCTTTCAAGAAAAGCAAAAGGATCCCAATATGAAAACCCGCATGACGCTGTCAGCGCTGGCACTCGCACTAGCAGCAATCACGATGCTCGCCAGCCCATGCGCGAATGCCCATGGCGCACAAACTAAAACCAAAGCGGCGCTACCCGCCGCGGCAATGGTCCCCGAGATTACGATCGACGCCGCCTTTCGCGCCGCACTGGCATCTGGCAATGCGCAATTGGCAGCATCTTATCTCAGTGATGACGTGCTGATCTTTGAAGGTGGCCACATCGAGCGTAGCAAGGCCGAGTATCAAAGCCACCATCTTAAGTCCGACATCGCCTTCGCCAGGGCGACCCAATATCGTGTCCTAAGCCGCGCTGTGAAAGTCGTCGATGGCACGGCTTGGACCACAACCGAAGGCCAAACTACGGGCGAATGGCGCGGGCGGGCGATCAACTCTATCGGCATAGAGACTATGGTGATGCGTAAGACCGCCGGACAATGGTGCATCGTCCATATCCATTGGTCATCGCGCGATGTGACGCCTGAGACCGCTCGCTAAGGGTCTGCTTTTGCATTGGATCCGGTCCCACGATCCCGGCTGTCGGCACTGTCAGCCCGAATGCGCCGGCCAGTAAAAGCCCGGTAGAACACTAGCTTGGTGGTGATAATTGTCTCGGGGTGGACACCGGTGTTCTTGAGCAATTTTCGCGCTAAGACCACGTTGCGCCTCTCTTGCGACAGCATTTGACGACCTCGCCTTCGTTGTCCACAGCCCTCCAGAGATGCATCCGTTTGCCAGCAATCTTCACGACAATGTCGTCGAGATGCATCGGCTAGTCGGCTTTGAACGTGATCGGCGCAAATTGTGCGCGAACTACCAACCGAACTTCAACGACCAACATTGGATTGTCTCGCATCTAACCTTGTGGCCGCGTTGAGCCTAGAGGTCCTCAGCATGGTTGACGCTTAGCGAAAACCGTGAATATAGCTATACTGAGAACCGGGCCGCCTCTGCCGGAAACCGGTGGCACTTATCGGAAATCGGCTTCATCAATGTCTCCTTATTGGCCAAATGCCCAATACCGGAGCGAAGTTATGATCAATATGATAGCAGCTAGAGAAGCTAGCGCTTGCCCAACAGCGCTAAATACGGTGTTTACTTCATTATTATCGTATAATCAAAAAATATATGGGAATTCTACTTGTTAAATGGACTTGGATCACTGCTCCTTGCGCTCAGCCTCTTGGTGAATATCACCTTCGGCTGTGCAGGTATGACCGAAGGCCCGAGCCAAAAGAGTGCAGCGCTTAACCAGAATGCCATGGTTTTTAGCCATTGCGCGCCCCATCAAAATCGGAGCGGCCAAAACGATAAAAGGATGCACGAGACGGCGATGTTTTGCAAAGCGTTTTGTGGTTCGTTATTAAGTGTATGTGTTGAACCGCAGGACCGGGAATGCACACGCCATGCGGCCATATCAAATGTTGCCATGAACCAAGCCAGCTGGGATTCCAGTGTCGATCCGCCTCATCCGCGACTTTTCATATCAGAGGCTTAAGATCTTTCCTTGAAATATGAATAACGAATGGACCGAACATGAAAAAGACACTGATCCTGGCGGCTATTTTTGCTGTCATCTCAACGGCTGCTTACGCAGCTGACCCTGCTGCTGTCGCAGCCGCCATCACATCATGCTGCGATGGCGTGGCAGAATGTTGCAAGCAAGTAATGGCTTGCTGCGACTGATACTAAACATCACGAAGACTACGGAAGGGGCCTGCCAACCGGCGGGCCCTTTTTTTGATTTTGTGTCAACGCGATAAAGAAAGGGAGCAATTGATCGGTATAAAAGTGCGCCAGTTTGTTTAAACAAAAAGCCTCGGGTCGAGGCTAGCTATTATCGGCTGCTGGAAAGTGGCTGTAGCGGAGCGGAAGTCGATTTAGGGTGGCGAAGTTATTATACTTGAGTAGGTTTTTCTGAGGTCGGCCAAGAGGGTTTAATAGTAGCTTACGGCGCAACTCAGGATCGGCAGCTTTCGCACGATGTGAACGCATGAGCGGGCCAACCCCAATTGACCATTCCCGACCAAACCCACTTCCTAAACCAACGACTGGGTCGCAGAAGGCTTGATCCGCTCCGGATGGCAGGAAAGTTGGCGAGTTCTGCCATTTATCATATCTAAACATGCATGATCCTGGAATTAATGCGCCTCCGCGACGAATTTTCAGCCCCTTTCTTTAGGCCGTGTACACAGTTTCGTTTTGTCCGCAGCGATGAGATCTCAATCCTTGCCATCATGTTTGCGGCGACCAGCACATCCCGTCTCTATCTGCTGCATGCGGATGTTTTCAACCAATGTGCCGCAAAGCCTAAGCGTACCTGAAATGTCTGTTGACCCTCCGCTTTGGAGGCCTTCTTGATCATCGCTTGCAGCCACTGCGGGGTTCTCTCCTCCTTTAGCGAACCCGCGCCAGAACGGCCTCCTCCATGGCGTGATCTGGCCGAAGACCGGCTTTGCCTCGATCGCCTAAGCCGCAACAGCGCGTCACCCTGTTTCTTCCCCGGACGACCAGGGTCGCCCTTCCTTGCGAAACAACAAACAGCGCGCCGCGCTGTCCTTCGCTTTGCTGCGGCAGCACGCTGTGCGGCGTCGATCGTCTTCGACCTCTGGATCGCCATCGAGGCCGCAATGGTGCGGGCTCGGTACAAAAGATCGAGGAGAAGTTTCATGGCCACCATCGGCACCTTCAAGAAGACCGGTACCAACGAGTTTACCGGCGACATCATCACGCTCAGCGTTCAAGCCAAAGGCGTCCGCATCATCCCAGACGCCCGCGCCACCGGCGAAAACGCCCCTAGCCACCGCGTGGTGGTCGGCCGCGCTGAGATCGGAGCCGCCTGGACAAAACGCTCCAATGAGGGTCGCGACTACCTAGGCCTCAAGCTAGATGATCCGAGCTTCAACGCCCCTATCTACGCCAATCTCTTCGATGACGAGGACGGCGAAACTTCTTCCCTCATCTGGTCTCGCCCCACGGCACGCCGGAACGACTGATCCAAACGGCCCCATCCAGTTCACGCTGGGTGGGGCTTTCTCTTATCGCGCCGAACTTGCGTAAATCGCGCCTACAATGAGGCTTGTTTCGCTATAAGCACGACAGGGTCCAATCCCCTAAAATGCCCATCGTAGGTTAGTAGGTCGCCGCCGCAGGTTTGCGCAGTCGCCAAAATGATTGCGTCTGCAGTAGCCAGCCGATGCTCGGCACACAGTGATGCAGCGCGCAAGGCAATGGAGGTATCAAGGGGCACAATTACGCAATATTGGCAAAATGCAATGACACGATCGGCTTCATCTTCACCGCGTTCCCGCGTCAACCACTTCGACAGCTCAAGCTGCACGATTGTAGGGACAACCCACTGATCCCGGCTAGGCAACTCAGGCGCGATTAACTGACCCGTCGGCGATTCAATCAGCCACTCAATCCAAGCCGACGTGTCAACGACGCGCATCAGAACCGATCGGTACGGTCGCGGTAGTCCTCGGGGTTGGCGCCTTTAGCCATCCCGGCAAGCTCATCCCTCGATGGCACAGGGACAAGCAACACACCGCTTCCCTTTGGCACAAAAGCAAACTCCTGACCGGCTTGCCAATGGCGGGCGAGCCGGACGGCCTTTGGTATCGAAATCTGGAACTTGCTGGATAGCGTCGCAATATTTTTCATGCTGCGTCCCTCGAATTCGATCGATGATTGCATCGTAAGAAAGTAACATGCTGCCGATCTTGGTCAAGCCAATCTCTAAATTCAGCAGGACCCTAAAATCTATATCGCACTCACTAAACTTGATGAATAGCGAGCGGTGCTGGCGACTTCCCGTTTCAATTAATTTCATGCGCCGAAGCTCCCCCAGAAACTTTCACCGGCGATTTCCATTTCAGTTTTAAAGGTCCCGGGCGCTTTGAATTTGGAGTCCGAGATCGAATCAAAACACTGCGTCGCCGCTCAGTTTTCTGAAAGCCACTTAAAGGTACACAACGAAACGCTTCGAAACACTTCCGAAAAAATTTGGCTGGTGAGGGGTGGCGATTGGGTTTGAAAGTTATGTTTTGATTGTGTGGGCAAGATAAAAGGAGCCGCTTCGCGCTCTTGGTTAGATGCTGGTTTCATTCGTGTTTTCGATGAATCGTGTAGCGTTCCATGACGTGCCGTGACTTACTGTGGTGGCTGTGGATAAGGACCTTCAGCGATAGACTGTGAGGCACACAAGCATGGCCGGTACGGAGGGTGTGGCGGGTCATGGAGCTGATCATGGAGAGGATTTTGCCGGGTCGGTTCGTGACCGGATAGCGCTGCGGCTGGATAGGTCCGGCGCTGGGGCAGGGCATCGTCTGGTGGCGCGCGGTGAGGCCGTGTCGTCGGTGCGCAGCGGCCTTGCCAAGCGTCTAGGGTTTGCGAGGCTGTTTGGACGTGGCGGTGGGGCCGGTCGCACGGAAGGGGCTGGGGGCCGTTCTCCTGCTTTCCATGTCTCAGCGCGCCAGCGCGTCGTCGTCAAAGCCTTTGTGGCGCGCCATCAGGGTCGTGGGACGGCGGTTGCTGGCAAGGCCTTAGCGACGCATCTGCGCTATCTGGCCCGCGATGGCGCAGGGCTTGAGGGAGCAGAACCAGAGTTTTATGGCGCCGCTGGTCGCGATGCTGGGTGTGTCGAAGACGTATCGGCTCATTGCGCACCCTGGTCCGATGATCGCCATCACTTCCGGTTCATCATCAGCCCGGAGCATGGCGACAAGCTCGATGACTTTGATGGTTACATCCGCGATGTCATGGAGCGCGTTGCTGCGGACTTAAAAGAACCAGAGTTGGACTGGGTCGCGCTCAACCACTTCGACACTGATCAGCCCCATGCCCACGTGCTGGTGCGCGGTAAGCGCGCCTCTGGGCGTGATCTGGTGATGCCTCGAAGGGTGATGAGCTATGGCTTCCGGCAACGCGCTGAGGAGCGTGCGCATGAGCTCCTTGGTGAGGTCTCGCGTTCGGACGCCGAGCGCGGCCTGTTTGCACGGACCACGGCTGACTATCACACTGACATCGATCGCAAGCTTGAAAGCATTGCGGTTGGCCATGAGGGTGTGCTGCCCAATAGCGAGCTCAACCGCACCGATACATTCGGTGCGCTGGCACGAGGCCGCGTGCGGCATCTGGAGCGGTTGGGGCTGATCGAACGAACGGGCAATGGCGTCCATTTCGATCCCACTCTCAAAGAGCGCCTCGCCGCGCTTCAAATCTCGCGCGATCAAATCAGGGACTTTTGGCATCAGAAGGGTCGCACTGTGGCGGAGCGGTCCGCCGCCGATCAATCGTTGGCGCAGGGTCAAAAGGAAGTGGCAACTCAATCCTTGCCAGCAATACGGGCAAAGAAGCCAGCCCTCGATCAAAGAAGCGGCCTGGAGCGGGCTAAACCAGCAAGCCTGAACCAGCCGTTGCAGATAGGCTCACGAGGCGCTGCCATAGTTGATGCCGATCACCTTACCCCAATCGACCTGACCATTGCGCGCAGAACTGGAGGCGAACGAACAGAAACGCTCAATGCCGCCGACGAGGCCGCCATCCAGACACGAAGCAAATTCCTGCTGCGGTCTGGTTACGCCGCCGAAACATCAGGAGGACCGGCATTCACCGCCGACGGCTGGCAGAAGCTCAAGCAGCGCGAACTCGAGATCGCCGTGCGCGATCAGCTTGGCATTGCCAACCGACGTGTCATTCAAGGCATCAGTTTTGATGAAGGTCGTGTGCTAGGCCATGTTGAGACCGTTCTGGGGCGTCAGACCATCGTCGATCGCGGCGTGTCGCTGGGGGCGTTCGCTACGAAGCCAGGACAGGAGCTGGCCGTGGGGCAAGTGCTTGGCGTAGGGTTAGAGAGGTGAAGCCGTTGACGCCCTGCGATATGGAGTGGGGTAAAATTTTGAGCCGCGTCCCGGAGCGCGTCAATCGTTCCCGCGCCATTCATCATGGCGTTTTGAACAGGCAATCACCCCATCGCCGACCATTGCGCTCTTGAAGCCGAGCGCGCGATAAATACTCACGCGGCTTCGAGTATTTCCATTCGCCGCGTGAAATTGTCCGCATGATTTTCATGCTGTTCGAGGAAGCGATTGGCTTCCTTAACGATACGCGCTTTGACAACGGCTTCGCGGTCGATCTTCGCCGCACTGTGGAGCCATTCGGTCACTTCGAACCAATCCCACAGCGGGCTGTTCGACGTTACGCGCGCAACCGGATTGGGAAATCCTGAGCTTCGCTCAGCGCGGGTGTAGAGCGAGATCGCCTGCCGGGTGAGGCCTGACCGTTCGGCAATATCGCTCAGGTTCACAAGATGGTCAGGCTCGATACGCTCGACCTTTGCCCCTGTGCGCAGCACGCCTTCGTAGGCCGAAGACACGGCCTTGGAGAAAGACACAGCTTCACGACTGAATTCCACAATGATGACGCCCTTCTGAAACGAAAGCGTGGCGTCGTCGCAGCCCGCCGAGAAGAACCGATCTTCATAGCCTTCTGCGTCCGGTTCGAGGCCGGAGGCGATTATCGTGAATTCATACGTCTTCATCGTCTTACTCCGTACTAACATGTGGGCAACGCGCCACAGTGCGCTCGATCGCTCTGGCATGGTTTTCCGCGTTTCTCGGCGTGCTCCATACCGACACCATGCAACCATCCCGGTCAGCCCAGGCGCAGTAAAGCCGCCCCCAAACATGCCCGCTGATCGGCACCACTCGCCAGCCGAGCTTTTCGGCAAAGGCGACGGCAGCCTCAATCTCTTTGTTCGGATGGCGTGATCTTGCCACTCGATTGAGCTCCTATATGCGAAATATGTTTACAAATGTCAACACACCTCTGGAATTGGTATCAATCATCATCGAGGTTGACGCATTTAAGAACCGACATGCAAGCCGGAATTATTGAAAACGACGACCCGTTTGAATGCGCTATTCAAAGCCTGACGACGTACTCGGCCCAAGCATTCAGAGCCCCACGCTTGTCAGACATGTATTCATTGCGATCATAAATAGATGTGACCCTCGCACCTTCGTCGTCTGTATGACCCAGTACCCGTCCAACGATAAAGCGACGAACCCCAAATTGTTCCGATGTCAGTTTTGTCGCCCCGGTACGCCTAAAATCGTGGGGAGAGCCTTGCGGAAGGCCCAGTTCTTTCAGCATTCGCGTTAGCGCTTGCGTGAGGGCCGTTGCCACGATTGGTTTGTTTTCAATGCTTGGAGACGGAAAGACATAGGCCGATGTGGGGAAGTGCCCTCGAATTGCCATTAACAACGACAGAGCAGCATCACTTAACGGAACAGAATGAACTCGACGGTTCTTCGTCCTTGACGCCGGAATTGTCCAAACGCGGTTTTTAAAATCCACCTCGTCCCATCGGGCCAACGCCGCCTCGGCCCGCCGACAAAGTGTCAAAATCGCCAACTGCAAAGCATAGGAAACCACTGGATCAACACGGATCGATTTCAACCGTTCATTGTTAGCGGCGTCGTCCGCCCCCCTTCGTCTAACAAGATAGCGACGGCTGGTACCGATTTCAGTGGCTTCGATAAGCGTGTGCCAAATCTTACGCATCGCCTCCTCGGAAAACATTCTGTCGCGAGTTTGTTTGGCGAGAGGCAACTTCAAGCCAATTGCTGGCGAGGCATCAAGCCGCCCAGAATGTTCTGCAAATCCAAAAATCGCGACCAACCCCTTGCGAATATCGGCAAGCGAGTCACCGGAGAGATGGCCCTCTGCGGCCAAGTCGTGCAGGAGCACTTGGAGCTGGCGCTTCTTTATCTCGTCAAATCTCCTCGGCCCAAGAAGCGGTAGGACGCGGCCGTTGAGGCGCGTTCGTTCCGCCGCGAGCGTGGAGGCCGCCTTTGGTCGTCCCTTCCCACCGTGCAAGCCCTTCTTAGCGGCTTCGAAATAGATCTCCGTCAGCTCGGCAAAAGTGGTGCCTTGGCCAGTAAGTGGCTCCAGATCTTGGTCTCGTTTGGATCGAGCTTCCTTTCTAGCAAGCGAGCGTTGATCCTGCGGGTCACTCCCCTTTTCTACTTGTGCCCGAACGCCAACCGATTCACGCCGTGCGTCGGCAAGAGACAAGCTCGGAAAGGTCCCAAGTGTCAGCCGCCGTCTGGCACCATTTTCCGCGATGTACCTTAGCTCAAAACGCTTCAACCCTGATGGAAGCACGCGCATCCTTAAGCCGCGTGCGTGAGAGACCGAAACTTCATAGACCTTAATGTTGGCCTTTAGGGCTGCGATTTCTCGTTCAGTTGAAATGCTAACACTTGGCATGGCTACACTCTACTTAAACGCCCCAAGACGGATTCGATGCCCGATTTTTGGGTCACATATGGGTCATTTGCGACGACACTCAAAATACCCGAACGAAACGCTTAAGTCAATAAAAGATAGCAAATACAGCGCTATAGGAACAGTGCGAAACACAACGAAACCCTTCGAAACAGGCTCTTTTCTCCCTCCGAAGGCAGAGGCCGGGGGTTCGAATCCCTTCGAGTGCGCCATTTCTCTCGCGATGATATTCTAAATTCCGTCACCGGCTCCGTATGCTGCAGCGATGCCGGCCTCCGCTTTCAGCCAATCGAGGAAACTCTTGAGCGCTGGCGTCATGCTTCGACCGCGGGGGCGGACGAGCCAATAAGAGAACGCCACGGGAGAGCCCATATCTGCAAAAGGGATCATCAGGCGACCACTGTCGAGGTCTTGCTGGGCGATAGCGCGCTTGGCGAGCGCGACGCCGCGGCCTGAGGCAGCAGCTTCAATGACGAGGCTAGCTTGGTTGAACCGTGGCCCCTTACGGGAGTCGATGGTGTCGAGACCACGGGCTGCAAGCCACATCGACCAATCAGGGCAGGATGGGTCGTTCTCAGGGCTGCCATCGTGGAGAAGCGTGTGGGCGGCGAGGTCTGTTGGTGCCTTCAAGGGGGTGGGGCCCTCTAGCAAGGCGGGGCTGCACACCGGAACCACGGATTCAGCGAGCAGCTTTTCAGCGGTGACGCCTTCGTGCAAGCCGGGGCCGTAACGAATGGCAACATCGACATCGTCAAGCGCAAAGTCGACGATTTTCATGTCCGCTGAAATCCATACCTCCACATCTGGATGGGCGCTTTGAAACGTGTCCATGCGCGGAACGAGCCACTTCGCTGCAAAGCTAGGAGCCACCGAAACGGAGACACGCGAGCGGCGCAGAGGCAGGCGTAAGGTGCGAGCGGCCTCGTCTAGCTTCACGAACGCATCTTGGAGGGCGGGCAGCGCGAGGCGGGCGGGGTCGGTGAGTTCCACATGGCGACCGAGGCGGCGAAACAGTGGTTGGCCAACGGTTTCTTCCAGCAAGCGGATTTGCTGGGAGATGGCCCCGGGTGTCACGTCCAGTTCCTCGGCGGCTTTGGTGAAGCTGGCACGCCGGGCGGCGGCCTCGAAGGCGCGAAGGGCGTTGAGGGGCGGAAGGCGATCATCACTCATAGGCATATCTCATAGGCCTCAAATAGCGTGTGTTACGGGCTGGTGCGAGACTCGACATTCGCCGCTTTGCGCGGCACGAAGCGCGCTTGCAAACTTTGGAGCCACAGGTGGAAGTTGAGACCCGCCGATTGATCGTTACCGAGCGCAATGGAACCCGCCACGAACTCGACGGGTTGGATGGCTGGCGCGTTATGGAGATCATTCGTGACTATCAGTTGCCGATCAAGGCGGAATGCGGCGGGGCGTGCGCGTGCGCGACGTGCCATGTGTATGTGGGCCCTGACTGGATCGACCGTTTATTCCCGCCGACCGATGAAGAGATCGACAGGCTTGATGATGCCTTTGAGGTGACGGGGCTGTCGCGGCTGTCGTGCCAAATCCTAATGGCGCCTGAGTTTGATGGTTTAGAATTGACGCTCGCTCCCGGCTCGGAACCGTAAGAATGGCACATTTCGCGCTGCAATTTGGCAAAACTGAACCCCATAAACGTTATGCCGAACGGCCCAGTGTTTACGGGGTTTGTGCGCGCGCTGACGGCAAGATCGCTCTGGCGCGGATTGGGACGAAGCCAAACTACCAATATGATCTGCCCGGCGGCGGCATTGAGCAGGGCGAAAGCGAGCCTGAAGCGCTGATCCGGGAATATGAGGAAGAAACCGGTTTGGGTGTTTGGCCCGTAAAGCCAATTGGGCGGGCCGGGCAGTTTTGGATTGACCGCGATGAGCCGCGCAATTCGCTTGCGGCCTTTTATGAGGTTGAGATCACCTCCGATGATGGGCAGCCAACCGAGCCTGACCATAGCTTGGTGTGGATGGCACCGTTTGAAGCGGCACTCGCGATGCGCCATGACAGCCATGCATGGGCTATTCTCTATTGGGCAAGGACAACACGGCGATGAGCTTTTGGAACCGCAACGTCGTTCCCCACATTATTGGCTGCGCCTGCGGATCAAAGCCCATCCGATACCAGCGGAAGAAGGTGGTGCCGAAGGCATATGGGATTGTGGTGGAGCCGGGCTTTGGGTCTGGCACCAATCTTGAGTTCTATGATGCCGCCAAGGTGACCAAGGTTTTCGCGGTGGAACCGGCCCGGGAAATGTTGGCGTTGAACCGCGATAAGCGACGGACCGACATTGCGGTTGAGGAGATCGTGGCCGGCGCTGAGGCCATGCCTGTGGCGGATGGGATCGCGGACACAGTGGTGTTTACTTATGCGCTCTGCACGATACCGGATGCAGCGGCGGCGCTTGCCGAAGCCAAGCGCGTGTTGAAGCCCGGAGGCTTGGTGCTGTTTTGCGAGCATGGCTTGGCGCCGGACGCCAAAGTTCAAAAGACCCAACGCGGCATTGAGCCGTTTTGGAAGTGGTTCGCTGGTGGCTGCCACCTAACGCGCGATACGGTGGGGATGCTGGAAGCGGCGGGCTTCACGGTAAGCGGGGTGGAGACGATGTATCTGCCAAGTACGCCACGGTTTGCGGGTTGGAATGTTTGGGGTGAAGCGCGGGTAGCGTAGCCTGGTTTTTTGCGACTACACTCTAGTGCGTTGTTATATAACATTTTTTAGGCCGTTCTCTTATGCCGACGCCGTTCAAGATTGCGATTCCTGACGAAGCTCTGACGCGGCTGCGCCAGCGCATTGAGGGCTATCGATGGTTTCCAGCCCCGAGCGATGAAGGGGCTGATGATTGGTCACGTGGGTGCAATACCGCTTACCTTAAGAGCCTGTGCGAGACGTGGCTGCATGATTTTGATTGGCGCGGTGAGGAAGCCAAGCTGAACCAGTTGCCGCACTTTATGACCCAGATTGATGGCTTGGACGTGCACTTCATTCATGTGGTGGGCGAAGCTGCAGGCAAAAGGCCCTTGCTGATTACCCATGGTTGGCCGGGCTCCTTTGTTGAATTTCTGGACGTGATTCAGCCACTCGCGTTTCCATCCCTACATGGCGGCAAGGCTGAGGACGCGTTTGACCTCGTGATCCCTTCGCTACCGGGCTATGGATTTTCCGGCCGGCCGGGCAAGCCCATTGGCCAGCGCGCAACTGCAAAACTGTTCCGAACGCTGATGACAGAGGTGCTCGGCTATCCACGCTTTATGGCGCAAGGCGGCGATTGGGGTGGCTTCGTCACGTCATGGCTGGGCGCTGACCATGGCGATGCTGTTGCCGCAATCCACCTGAACATGATCGGCTTTCGCCCCGCGCCACCCACACCGCAAACGGCAGAGGAGGGGGCGTGGCTGAGCGCTTCCGCAGCTGCGATGCAGGCAGAGGGCGCTTACTTCATGCAGCAGGCGACCAAACCACAAACCTTGGCCTTGGCGCTGATGGACTCACCCGTGGGGCAAGCCGCGTGGATCATCGAGAAATTTCACGGCTGGATGGACAAATCGCGTGGCAGTCTCGACACAGTTTTTGGGCGTGTCAGGCTGCTCACCAATTTAATGCTCTATGTGGCCACCGATAATTTCGCGACGAGTGTGTGGTATTACCGCGCATTGTTGGAGGAAGGCGGCGTCGTGCTGCCCGAAGGCATGCGATGTGAAACACCGACAGGCTTTGCCAACTTCCCCGGCGAGCTTGTTTACAAGCCACCACCACGCAGCTGGGCAGAGCGCGCCTACAACATCGTTCATTGGAATGATGTCGCCTATGGCGGCCATTTCGCGGCGATGGAGGCCCCAGAGCTGTTCGTTCCGGAAGTTCAAACGTTTGCGCGGGCTGTTGGATACTAAGGCGGAAAGAGGCGCTGCGGCGCTTTCATTTTCCTCGACATCGGGGCGTGCCTGTGCTGGCGCTGCGCTTCGGGATGAAGCGGCAGCACGTGAAAGCATACGCGCACCACGATGGGGGGCGGGATATTTATTTTTCTCTGCTGCGTTTATTGGCTGAACGTCGATTTAATCCGTTGATAGATTTTGGCTTAATAAGCAGCATTGTGCGCGGAATTCTAAATCTACCCGCCGGATTTACCGACTTTTCAGAGCCCCAAGCCGTCCAGCAGTTGATCCATATTCTCGGCTGAGTTCGGGCAACAGCCACCGACCGGTTTGGCCGGAACCCCTGCGACTGTGCAGTTTTCGGGGACATTAGCGAGCACGACGCTGCCTGAAGCGACGCGGGCATGGTGGCCCACGCGGATATTGCCGAGGACTTTGGCGCCTGCCCCGATCAGCACGCCATTGCCGATTTTAGGGTGGCGGTCGCCGCCTTCTTTACCGGTTCCGCCAAGGGTGACCGAATGCAGCATAGACACATCATCACCGACGACAGCGGTTTCACCGATGACGATGCCCGTTGCGTGGTCAAGCATGATGCCAGCACCCATACGGGCCGCAGGGTGGATATCGACACCGAACAGTTCAGAGGTGCGGCTTTGCAGGTGCAGGGCCAGAGTCTCGCGGTTTTGGTGCCAAAGCCAATGGGCGACGCGGTGAGCTTGGAGGGCGGCATAACCTTTATAAAATAGGAAAGGCTGGAGATAATTCCGGCAGGCGGGATCGCGCTCGGCGGTGGCTTCCATATCGCGCTCAGCCTTTGTAGCGAGGCTGGGGTCGGCAGCATAGGCGGCGGCGCACACTTCGCGCATTTGTAGGGAATTCATATCCGCGCCGCCCAGCTTCTGGGCGAGGTGGTAGGCCAAGGCATCGGCGAGCTTGGAATGGTTGAGGATTGTGGCATTGAGCAGGCTGGAAAGCACGGGCTCCTCGGCGGCGGTGGTGACCGCCTCGAGCCGCAGGCGCGACCATACTGTTGTGCGCCCATCAATCGAGGCCAGAATTGCTTCAGCCATAAAGGCTCCCATTATGCGCCCACTCAGGGCTGATCGCCATGCACTTCCGTTAGCATAGCCTTCGCTAATGCGCTGTCGAGCGCTCCCGTAATGGCCATATGGTGTGCGCGCAACAGTGTTGCTACTGTTAAAGAGTCTCGAATTTTTCCGGTGAGGGCTTCTTCGAGCGCCATCATGAACGGAATTTGTCGTTGGGCGAGGTCTTCGGTTTCGTCGGGCTGCATGGGAACGCGGCTGAGGCCGGTGGCGATGTAGCAGATGGCCTGCTCGTCCGTGACTGAGTTTGAAAGGTCCATCCGCAACACTTCCACCAGGCTTGTGCACGCCAAACCGGCTTCCTCGGCCATTTCGCGATGGGCGGTTTCGATGCCGCCGGTTTCGCCCGGCTCTGCCCCGCCTTCTGGCATTTCCCATTCATAGCGGTTGAGCGGCACGCGCCACTGACCGACGAGATGGACGCTGCCGTCGGCATCAATCGGCAAAACACCGACCGCGAGGCGCTGAAACCGCACGATGCCATAGAAGGCCGATGTTCCCGTGGGGGTGCGACCGCGTCGCTCTTCCACGCTGATCCATGGGTTTTCGTAGGCGATGGACTGGGACGTCCATGTCCATGGGTCTTTGGGGGAGCTTTGCATGGCATATCCGCGCTGAATGAGAGCGATTGCCCTCTACCGCAGGCCCACGCGCACGCCTATCTGCAAACGCAATGACGCTCCCGCACACCCTCCCCGCTCCGCCCGTTGAAAACGATGTGCTGCCGCTACCTGCGCCGAATGAGGCGCTGCTGGCGCACATGGCGCTGCGGCGTTCGACGAAGATTGCGCATTTGACCGGGCCGGGACCGGATGAGCCCACATTGGCGGCGATATTGCGGCTTGCCGCACGGGTTCCAGACCATGGCAAGATCGCGCCGTGGCGCATCATTGTACTGGAAGGGGCCGGTAGGCGGGCCTATGGCGAGGCGTTGGCGGCTCTGGTGGCGGCGCGCAAGCCCGAGACCGATGCGGGGCTGTTGGCGTTTGAGGCCGCGCGGTTCGAGCGTTGTGGCGTGTGCGTGGCTGTTGTCAGCAAACCCGTGCTGCACCCCAAAGTGCCAGAATGGGAGCAGGTCCTGTCGTCAGGCGCAGTGTGCATGAATATGCTGCACGCGGCGTGGGGTTTTGGTTTTGCGGGATGCTGGCTGACCGAATGGCCCGCTTATGACCGCGAGGCGATGGCTTTGTTGGGCCTGTCACCGGACGAGCGGATTACGGGCTTTGTGTATCTGGGGCAGGCAAGCGAGCCGCCACTGGAACGCCCGCGCCCAGACCTTGCGGCCCTGATAACGCATTTCCCAGCCTGACTAACCGCGCCCACGATAAGGGGCGACGCCTTGGTCGGGCACCCACAGGCCCTCGGGGGCTGTGCCAGTCTGCCAGAACACATCAATCGGGATGCCGCCGCGCGGATACCAATAGCCGCCGATGCGAAGCCAGCGCGGCTTTAGCAAATCCACCAGCTTCAGCGCGATGGCGATGGTGCAATCCTCATGAAATGCGCCGTGATTGCGGAACGAGGTGAGATAAAGCTTGAGGCTTTTGGACTCGACCAGCCAATCGCCGGGCGCATAGTCGATGACGAGATGGGCAAAATCGGGCTGGCCTGTGACCGGGCACAGGGACGTAAACTCTGGCGCGACGAAGCGGGCGAGATAGGTCACTTCGGGGTGCGGGTTCGGCACGCGCTCGAGCGTTGCATCCTCCGGCTGGGCTGGGATGGTGGACGCTGCGCCGAGTTGTTGAAGGCCGTCTGTGTAGTGTCTCTCTGCCATGATCGGTTTCTGCCGCACCGATCAGACCGGCGAGGTGATCCCCAGCATGGCTTCGGACGCCGTCCAGAGCCGCTTGGCGATTTCGGGATCAACGGCATAATCGCGCACGCAGCCAAAGCGCGGGCTGTCTGGCCCGGCGAGCTGGGCAATGTCGCAGTCTTCACAATAGACGCCGCCCATGCCTTCGAGGCTTGGTGAGGTCGCGGCCCAGACACTGGTGGCAGCGCCCTGTTCGGGCGTTTTGAACAGGGAGTTGATGTTACCCTCCTCGTCCATCCAGCCCATCGCGATCATTTCTTCCCTCGGCAGATGGCGCTGAAGCTCCGTCATGATGCCGCCGGGATGGACGGCAAAGGCGCGCACGCAATGCTCTTTGCCGCGCCGATCAAGCTCCACCGCAAACAGGGAATTAGCGGTTTTCGCTTGGCCATAGGCGCTCCACTTTTCGTATTCCCGGGCGTGGAAATGCACGTCTTCAAAAACGATGGGGGAGCGGGCGTGGCCGATGGACGACAGCGACACAACGCGCGCGCCTTTGGCAGCGGCAAGCGCTGGCCACAGGCCGAGGGTGAGGCGCATATGGCCGAGGTGATTGGTGGCGAACTGGCTCTCATGGCTTTTAGGGTCGCGCGTCAGCGGGTTGGCCATGATGGCGGCGTTGTTGATGAGGATGTGCAATGGTTGATTTGTGTCGAGGAACGACGCCACAAACGCATCGACGGATTCAGGGTCCGACAAGTCCATCTCGCCCACGATCAGGCCGCCTTCGACCTCCTGGCCTGCCTCCTCGGCCTCGTCGATGACGCGGTAGAGCGCATGTTCGGCCTTTTCGAGATTGCGCGCGGGAACCACGACATCGGCGCCAGCAATCAAAAGGGCCTTCACGGTTTCAAGCCCCAGCCCCGAATAGCCGCCGGTGACGATGGCGGTGGTGCCCGACAGATCACGCCCGCCAATCACTTCGGTGGCGGTCGAGCGGTTGTTAAAGCCGGAGCCGATTGGTTTTTGCGGGGTGGTCATGAGGGGGCTCCGTAAGGGCGCAGGTTTTGTTGGACGGGAAGTCGCACACAGGAGGGGCGTGAGGCAAGGGTTGGGGGCGTCACAGCGCCGGTTCACGGAGTTGTTGCTTCCCCCATGCGGCTGGGTGCGGCTAGGAGGCGGGTATGAAAAAGCTTTCCTCGGCCCTCGCTCTTGTCGCCCTTTTTGCTTTGGCTGCCTGTGGGCCGCCCAGCGCCGAAACGGCATCGTCGCTCAAGGAGCTTAAAACCGCCGCCGTGGGCGTGGCGGGTGATGCCGCGAAGTCTGTCGGAGAGGTGTTGGATACCAATTTGGTGTGCCAATTGGCGGGGCAATCGGCCGCGTTTTGCACCTGCCTTCAGACCGAGCTTGGGCCAAAATTGAAGCCCGAGCATATTGATGCGGTGACCGCGATTGTGAAATCGTCGATCAATGGTTCCATCCAATCGGCGGTGGAAACCGCAACCGCGCTTGACCCGAAAACCCGTGGGGGGTTGGTGACCTGTGCGGCGAAGGCGGCGGTGTCTGAGGCGATTGGCGGGCAGTAGGCTTTAGACCTCCCCGATCCATGGACGCCTGAGCCGCTAGCGACTAAGCCGGGAGGATAGCTGTGCCGGTTATGCACACCCAAAGCGAGGTCGTTTGATGTCTGATCTGCCCACACTCATTGATTGGCGTCGGCTAAACGAACGCATCACGACATCGGGCCAACCGACGCAAGCACAATTGGCGGAATTGAAAGCCCTTGGTGTGACGCAAGTAATCAATCTTGCGCTGCACAGCCACGAGAAAGCACTGCCCGATGAGGCCGGAAGCCTCGCCGCGCTTGGCATGGCCTACACCCATATTCCTGTGGAGTTTAGCGAGCCGACTGAGGACGACTTTGCCAAGTTTTGCGCGGCGATGGAGGCCAGCGCGGGGCAAAGGCTGCACGTGCATTGCATCGCCAATTTGCGGGTGTCGGCGTTTCTGTATCGTTGGCAGCGCGACGTGTGCGGCATGGCCGATGAGGACGCACGCGCGCTTATGGACAGCGTGTGGCAGCCCGGCGGCGTATGGGCGGCTTTTATTGGTGAAGAGGCGAGTGAGGCGCTGCCCCATCGCGGGCCGAGATAGTGGGAGTTTGGCTGGTGTGACTGGGGTTCCCCCCTCCGTCACCCAAGGGTGCCACCTCCCCCGTAAACGGGTGAGGGTTAATTGCGGCCCTCATGCATCCTGCACGGATCAATGCTGCTTGAGGTGAGCCAGCACGCGCGCGGCGTAGGCATCGGCTTTTCCGCGCGTCACCAGCGGGTGGGTTCCGTCGAAGCTGTGGCTGATTGATCCCGTAATGAGGTCCGCCACGCGTTGAAACGATGCGCGCAGCGGCTCGCGCTGGGCTGACAACACCAAGGTGGGCACGGCCAGTTTTTTAAGAACCGGTTCAAGATTGTGGGGTGGTGGGGCGTTGTCGTCTGGCTCCACGAAGGCACGCATCGTGGGGAGGCCCATTTCAAGGTAGTCGTTCAAAAGCTCATAGACATCGTGGAGTGTGGTCTCGTTCAGCACGAAATCCGGGTTCCACTCGTGAAAGGTCTCCAACGCCATATCAAAGGCGAAGGCGTGATTGGCCACGCCTCTGGCTGGCATGGGCGATTTTCCTGCAAAGCGCGCCAGCAAGTGGCTCCATTCAGCCTGTTCCAAAAGTAAAACCCCATCCAGCGTTAGGCTCAATACCCGCTTCGATGCGCGCACCGCGATTTCTGCCGCGACGCTGGCGGAAAGGTGGCCGCCCAACAAATGGAACCGATTATGGCCCAGCGTGTCGATTCCGGCGATTATGGCCTCGGCCATGCGTTCAACCGCGAAGCCCTTGGCGGCCTTATAGGAGCGCCCATAGCCCGGCAGATCAAAGGCAATTGTTTCAAAGCCCTGCGCGGCAAAAAGGGGCATGACAGGTTCGTACAATCGACCCGATGCTGGTGCCCAATGCAGCAAAACCAAGGGTTTCCCACTGCCTTGAATACGCGCGTGAAGCTGGCCGAAGGGGGTTTCGACATAGGCCAGTTTCAAGGGGCGTGGGGCAGTTTGGATTGTCATGGCGTGCTCGCTAAACTGACTGTCAATAGACCGTGTTAGCGTTAGGCGTGGATGTCCGCTGATGCCTTTTGGCCGCCCCTCGGTTGCCAACTTTACTGCACTCTCTTGACAGGTCTTCCTCCTTGCGTGCGGCGGGGGCGTTCGCTTGTAGGAGGTGTGACCAGAGCGCCCCCTCCGCCCCGGCACAAGGCCGGGGCACCTCCCCCGTGTACGGGTGAGGGGTTTTCGTGTGACTTAGTTCCGGGCTTTATCGACCAGTTTGTTTTTGCCGATCCATGGCATCATGGCGCGGAGGCGGGCGCCGACTTCTTCGATTTGGTGCTCGGCAGAATGGCGCCGCGTGGCCTTGAAGAAGGGTTGGCCGACTTTGTTTTCGAGCATGAAATCGCGCACGAATTTGCCGGTTTGAATGTCGGACAGGACGCGCTTCATTTCGGCTTTGGTTTCAGCGGTGACGATGCGCGGGCCGGTGACGTATTCACCATATTCGGCGGTGTTGGAGATCGAGTAATTCATGTTGGCGATGCCGCCTTCATAGATCAGATCGACGATCAGCTTCACTTCGTGCAGGCACTCAAAATAGGCCATTTCAGGGGCGTATCCGGCCTCAACGAGGGTTTCAAAGCCGGCGCGGATCAGCTCAACCAAGCCACCGCACAGGACGGCTTGTTCGCCGAACAGATCGGTTTCGCACTCTTCTCGGAAATTGGTTTCGATGATGCCCGCGCGGCCACCGCCAACGGCGGAGGCATACGCCAATGCAAGGTCTTGCGCCTTGCCGGATGCGTTTTGGTGCACCGCGATCAGGCAGGGCACGCCGCCGCCTTTTTGATATTCGCCGCGCACCGTGTGGCCGGGGCCCTTGGGGGCGATCATAGCGACGTCGACATCGGCAGGCGCGGTGATCAAGCCGAAATGGACGTTGAGACCGTGGGCGAACAGCAAGGTTTTGCCAGCCTTCATGCTCGGCGCGATTTCGTCGGCATAGATCTGGGCTTGATGCTCGTCTGGCGCGAGGATCATCAAGATGTCGGCCTGTTCGGCGGCTTGGGCGACGGTAACCACCTTGAAGCCTTCGCCTTCGGCCTTCTTCGCGGTGGCGGAACCGGGACGCAGCGCGATCAGAACGTTTTTCACGCCACTATCGCGCATATTCAGCGCGTGGGCGTGGCCTTGGCTGCCATAGCCGACAATGGCGACGGTTTTGTTGAGGATGAGGTTCAGGTCGCAATCAGTATCGTAAAAAACACGCATGGGAGCGTTCTCCGAGTGGGTTATCAGGTTTGGGGGAGGGGATTAGCGGGGGCTGGACGGGTTGGACAGATCTGGTTCGTCCGACGTTGCAGTGGTGGGCTCGGCTTCGCTGAGAGTTTCGGGCGGTGCTAGCTCTGGCAACGGCACTGATGTGGGGTCTGCCGCTTGCGGCTCGGCTAGTTTGGGCGGGGCCACAGGGCGGCCAAAAGCGTCACGCAGGACGCGCGGGGAGGCAGCGGGCAGTTGCACCGGAGCGGTTGGCTCAACGGCTTGCACAGGCGCGGGCGGGGCGGGCGGCGGTGCGGCGCGACCAGCCGCCAGCTCGACCAAGAGGGACCAGCGTCCATCGGCTCGGCGCTCCCACGACGAAACATAACGGCCAATGGCGAGCTGAATACCATTTTGCACCAGAGCGTAGGAACCCCAAGAGGTGCCTACCGAACCTTCGGCCCGGACGGCTTCCGGCAAGCGCTGCAACACCGCATCTGGCGGAAAGGTGGAAAAACGATCCTGCGCGGCATCAGGGCCGGAGCGAGAGGGGCCAGTGGCATCATAAAGGACACCGGCAGCGCCAAGGACGGCGGAATAAGCCTTCAAAGGGCCTAGGGCCGCGATATCTTCAGCGAAGGCAAGATCGGCCAGGAGTAAGGTGGCTTCGGCGCTCGGCTCAGCCGGGGCGTCAGCGCTGGCTCTCAGCTCCGGCGCGCTTTCAAGGCTCGGCTCCATAGGCACCGCAATGTCCTCTACCGCAGGGACGGCCAAAGGCAATTCAGGCGAAGCCGGGGCCTCAATGGTGGGGACATCGCTTTCTGTAACCGGGATTTCCGCCGGCTGCGCACCAAGCGCCAAAGCGAGAATAAGTGCGTTCACAGCGCTTCGGGGCCTCGGCGGATCGCGGCGATACCTGTGCGCGAGACCTCAACGAGGCCAAGTGGGCGCATCAATGCGATGAAATCGTCGATTTTCTTGGTTGAACCGGTCATTTCGAACACGAAACTGGTCAGAGTCGCATCCATCACTTTGGCTTTGAACGCATCGGCCAAGCGCAGCGCCTCCAAGCGATCCTCGCCATCACCGGCCACTTTGATGAGGGCGAGCTCCCGCCGAATTGCGGCATCATCGCCATAGAAGTCGATCACACGCTGAACCGGAACCAAGCGGCCAAGCTGAGCTTTAATTTGCTCCAACACTTTGGGTGTGCCGGACGTCATGATGGTTATACGGGACGTGTGGGCGTCGTGATCGGTTTCGGCCACCGTCAGGCTCTCGATATTATAGCCGCGCGCCGAGAACAGGCCAACAACGCGGGCAAGCACGCCGGGTTCGTTATCCACCAACACCGCCAATGTGGTGCGGATATCTTTGGCATCGCTATCGGCGAGAAAATAGGCTGAGCCGGGCTGGGTAAGGGCAGGCTGGGTCATGGGTGATACACCGGAATTGAAGTTTGGAGTGCGTTGGCGTTGCGCACAAAGGAGCGGTCGAAGGTGGCGAGCAAACGGCATTTGTCGGCAGTGGCTAGATGCATCGCATCTGCAAAATCTAATCCGGCAACATACCAATTGAGGGCGGTTTGGACATCGTCGGCGCGTTCTACGGTAAGAGTTTGGGAATCCAGTACCCCTTGGAGGAGACGGCTTATTTCAGGAATGCCTTGCTTGTAGACGTTTTTGAGCACCCAAACTGATTCCAACACAACACTTGCAGCAACGTAGCAGTGCTCACTTACCAGCAAGCGTTGGGCAGCTTCGGTTTGTTGCGGATCGTCTTCAACCGCGATCCGCACAATAATGTTTGTATCAATCGCGATCACGGAACGACCTCTGATAACGCTCAACGGCGGCGTCTTCGACAGCGCGATTCATCTGTTCTACGGTTATTGGCGGGCCGGCATAGGAACCTTTGAGGATACCGAACAGGTCAAGGACTGACCCGGTTTTTGGTTTCTTGGCGACTCTCAGGAGCACGCCTTCAGGGTGATTGATGACCTCAAGGGCGACACCTGGCTGCAAACCTTTCGCAGCGCGCAAGGCTTTTGGAATTACGACTTGACCCTTTGTCGACATTACCGTTGTGTTCATGCCGCGCACCTCCTTCGGTAAGATTAAAGTAAGACGCACGAAAAGTCGAATTGCTGGCTAGAGGTAGTCCGCGCTTTTAAGGTGATTAGCGCGCTCACACCAATTCCCGGCCTTTTTCGCCGATGGCAGTGCCAAGGTCCTGACCGTCGTCGCCGAGGATCATTTCATTGTGGGCAGCGCCGGACGGGATCATTGGGAAGCAGTTTTCATCCATCGCCACACAGCAATCGAACAGGACCGGGCGTTTAACCGCGATCATTTCACGGATAGCACCATCAAGATCGCCGGGCTTCTCGGCCCGGATGCCCACGCCGCCATAGGCTTCGGCGAGTTTCACGAAGTCTGGCAGAGCTTCGGAGTAGGAGTGGGAGTAGCGCTCGCCGTGCAGCAATTGCTGCCATTGGCGGACCATGCCCATGCGCTCATTGTTCAAGATGAAAATCTTGATCGGGAGATCATATTGAAGCGCGGTCGACATTTCCTGCATGGTCATTTGCACGCTGGCTTCGCCGGCAATGTCGATCACCAAAGCATCCGGATGGGCCATTTGAACACCAAGGGCAGCCGGAAGGCCGTAGCCCATGGTGCCGAGGCCACCAGAGGTCATCCAACGATTTGGTTCCTCAAAGCGATAAAACTGTGCGGCCCACATCTGATGCTGGCCCACTTCGGTGGTGATGTAGGTGTTCAAGCCCTTGGTGAGCTCATAGAGACGCTCAACGGCGTATTGCGGTTTGATGATGTCGCCGGTTTGGCGGTAGGCGAAGCCGCGGCGAGCGCGCCATGTATCGATCTGACGCCACCAATCGGAGATGTCGGGCTTCGCGCCATGGGTGCGCGCTTTCCATGTTGAGAGCAGTTCGGAGATCGCCTTTGCTGCGTCGGCCACGATGGGGACATCCACCCGGACGTTCTTATTGATCGACGATGGGTCAATGTCGACATGGATTTTGCGTGAGTTTGGTGAAAAAGCGTCGAGGCGACCGGTGACGCGATCATCGAAGCGTGCCCCAAGGCAAATCATCACGTCGCAATCATGCATCGCCATATTGGCTTCGTAAGCGCCGTGCATGCCGAGCATACCCATCCATTGCGGATCAGCGGCCGGGAAGGCGCCAAGGCCCATCAGGGTCGAGGTCACAGGGAAACCCGTGGCCTTGGCCAACGCGCGCAAAGCGACGCTGGCTTCAGGACCTGCATTGATAATGCCGCCGCCAGTGTAGAAAATCGGCTTTTTGGCGTTGAGCATAAGCTCAACAGCACGCGAAATCGCATCAGGCTCTGGCTCGGTCCGCGGGCGATAGGTGCGGTGAGCAATATTACGCAGCCCGCGATAGGGCGTCTTTTTGAACTGAACGTCCTTCGGAATGTCGATCAACACCGGGCCCGGGCGGCCGCGCGTGGCGACAAAGAACGCTTCGTGAATGATTTGTTCAAGGTCTTCTACCTTTTTCACCAGATAATTGTGCTTGGTTGCCGAACGCGTGATTCCGGTCGTGTCGCACTCTTGAAACGCATCGGACCCAATCAGGGGCGTCGGCACTTGGCCCGTGAAACAGACCATGGGGATGGAATCCATCAAGGCATCCACCAAGCCGGTTACCGCATTTGTGGCACCAGGACCGGACGTGACCAACACCACACCGGGCTTTCCCGAAGAACGCGCATAGCCTTCAGCGGCATGGGTCGCGCCTTGCTCGTGCCGGACGAGGATGTGGCGGACTTTGTCTTGCTGGAAAATGGCGTCGTAAATCGGCAGCACCGCGCCGCCCGGATAGCCAAAAATGGTTTCTACACCGAGGTCTTGCAGCGCGCGCACGACGATTTCGGCTCCAGAGAGCATTTCGGGTTCGTTGGCTGGGGCGGTGGTCGGCATGATAGGCTCCCGAGGAGAGGCTTGCGGTTTGGGGTGGTGAAGCAGAAGGCGGGCGATAAGGCAAAGAAAAAGGGGCCTTGCGAGCCCCTCAAAATCACCGCGCTGCGAGGAGGGTTTATCCCTCTCTCACGCGCGGTGTGCAAAGTACGACGATCTTATTCCCGCGCACGGACGCTTCCTCATAAAACGATAGAAACGCACTAATCGTTCTGTTCGCGAAGGTCAAGAGACCGCCAAAGGGCAAGGACTGCCGCTGAACGGGCTTCAACAGAAATTTCTTCCAACTTTGGCCAAGACGAGCCGCGACCGTTAAGCCATGTATATTGCCGTTTGGCATAATGTCGGGTGTCGCGGCAGGCCAATTCCGTGGCCCGTTCCAACTTTATCTCACCGTCAAAATAAGCTCCTAGCCACGGCATGCCATGCGCTTTCATGGCTGGAAGGTCGCGCGGAAGGCCCCGTTTCCACAGAGTTTCAGCCTCATCCAGTGCGCCTAGGGCCACCATCTGGGTAAAACGGGCATCGATCGTTTGATAGAGGGCGGCCCGCGGTGGATGGAGCGCGATGCCAAGCCATTCATCGGCGCGCAAGGCCGGTTGGGTCTCGGCCTGCCAGTCGGTAAGGCTTCGGCCGGTTGCAGCAAAAACTTCTAATGCTCGGGTCACACGCACATGATCGGCGGCGAAAAGGCGCGCTCCGGCGATAGGGTCATGCTCGGCAAGGTCCGCAAGGGCTGCTTCTGGATCTTCTTCGACGCGGCGTCGGGTAGCGTCACGGATATCTGCCGGAATGGCTGGGATGTCGGCGAGACCTTCGGTCAGGGCGACAAAGGCGAGCCCAGTGCCACCGACAATGATTGGAATGCGGCCACGATTGAAGCTGCTCCGCACCGCAGCGATGGCGCGGTTTTTCCACTTGCCTACGGAGAAACGTTCCGCGGCGTCGATGTCACCGTAAAGAAAATGCGGAGCGGCGGCGAGGTCGGCGTCGTCGGGTCTCGCAGTGAGGACACGCAAATCCGCATAGACCTGCAAGGCATCCGCATTGATAATGTCGCCGTTGAGCTCGCGCGCTAATGCCAGTGCAAGCGCGGACTTGCCGCTGGCGGTGGGGCCATGAATAAGGAGGGCGCGCGATATCACGCCTCCCTTTAGCCTGAAGTGCTCTCATGCTCCACGCCCTTACTCTCGTTTCGCCTACTGGCTCTGAGGCGCTCGCCAGCGCGCGTCGAGCAGCGATAGATGTTTTAGGTATGGTGCCGGGATCCGAAACGGTGTTGTCGCCGGGAAAAGCCTTGGACTTGGCGTTTTCTGGTGCGGATGATGAAGTGCAGCGCGGCGCGTTGAGTGCGGCGCTTGGCGGGTTTCCCGTGGATTTTGCATGGCAGCCTGCCCTGAACCGTCGCAAAAAACTGCTGATCGCGGATATGGATTCAACGATTATAGGGCAGGAATGCCTCGATGAATTGGCGGTTCTGGCGGGCGTTGGTGAAGCTGTGGCTGCGATCACTGAGCGCGCCATGGCGGGAGAGCTAGACTTTGAGGGCGCGTTAAAGGAGCGCGTTGGAATGATCGCGGGATTGCCGCTTTCCATGCTGCAGAAATGCTTCGATGAGGTTATCACCCTAAACTCGGGGGCTAAGACGCTTTTGGCGACAATGAAGGCGCATGGGGCGTATTCGGCTTTGGTGTCGGGCGGGTTTACGTTCTTTACGTCGCGCGTGGCCCATGCAGCGGGCTTCGATGAAAACCGCGCTAACAGGCTCTTGGATGATGGGGCGACGCTGACCGGGCAGGTAGCGATGCCAATCCTTGGGCGAGCGGCCAAAGCTGAAACGATGGCGGAATTGCTGGGTGCCCGGCGCTTGAGCCCAGCCGATGCCCTGGCCGTTGGTGATGGCGCCAATGATCTGGCGATGATTGAAGCCGCAGGCCTCGGCGTTGCGTTTCATGCCAAGTCGGTGGTGGCGGCACGGGCCGATGCGCGCGTGACGACGGGCGACCTTACCTCTCTGCTTTATTTTCAAGGCTATCTGGAACTGGACTTCATCTCAGCGTAAGACAGCGCCCGAAACTTGATTTCAACATATAAGGATGTCTTTATGTGACATCTTTTGACCTTGGAGGCCCCCTGTGGCGCGTTCGTCCTACATTTTTACCTCGGAAAGCGTTTCCGAGGGCCACCCCGATAAAGTTGCTGACCGGATTTCCGATACCGTTGTCGATGCCTTTTTGAGCGTTGACCCGGTGGCGCGGGTGGCGTGCGAAACGTTGGTGACCACCAACCGCATCGTTCTCGCTGGTGAAGTGCGCGCGGGCAAGCCCGGCAACTCCAAGGAAGAAAACAAGAAGCTCACCAAGGAAATCCTCGCCTCACTCGAGCCAAAGGTTCGTGCTGCGGTGAAGGACATCGGGTATGAGCAAAAAGGCTTCCACTGGGAAAAGGCAAAATACGCCAATTACTTGCACGGCCAATCAGCCCACATCGCCCAAGGCGTTGATGCGACTGAAACCAAGGATGAAGGCGCCGGCGATCAAGGCATTATGTTTGGCTATGCCAGCACTGAGACCCCAGAATTGATGCCCGCCACGCTGCAATACAGCCACAATGTTTTGAAGGAGCTGGCCCGCCTTCGTCATTCGGGCGAGGTTTCCTGCCTTGAGCCCGACGCCAAGAGCCAAGTGACGCTACGCTATGAAAACGGCAAACCGGTTCATGTGGTGTCGATTGTTGTTTCGCATCAGCATGGCAAGAAAATCGGCGACAAGCCTTACTCACAAAAGCGCTTTGCCGACCTGTTGAAGCCTTACATCACGCCAATCTTCCCAGCGGGCCTGATCACAAAAAAGACAACCTGGCACATCAACCCAACGGGGCGTTTCGAAATTGGTGGTCCTGATGGCGATGCTGGCGTAACCGGGCGCAAGATCATCGTGGACACCTATGGCGGCGCTTCACCGCACGGTGGCGGTGCCTTCTCCGGTAAAGATCCAACGAAAGTTGACCGTTCGGCTGCTTATATTTGCCGCTACCTCGCCAAAAACGTTGTCGCTGCTGGCTTAGCTGAGCGTTGCACCATCCAGATCGCATACGCGATTGGTGTGGCTCAACCGGTTTCCTTCCACGTTGACCTGCATGGAACGGGCACGGTAGATGCGGCCTTGTTGGAAAAGGCGCTGCCAGAAATGGTCAATGGCTGCACGCCGCGCGCGATCCGCACCCATCTCGGCCTCAATAAGGCGATTTATGCCCGCACGGCGGCTTATGGCCACTTTGGCCGCACGCCTGACAATGAGGGTGGCTTCTCGTGGGAGAAGACTGATCTGGTTGATGAACTGAAGCGCCTCGCTTAAGTTCCGCTTCACGCGGCGAGAAAGGCCCGAAAGCCCATGGCTTCCGGGCCTTTTTTGTATCTCGTTGTGAGCACGAACTTATGGAAAACCAGCGTGGAAGCGTTTCTCACTGCCACAGGCCTGGTCGCGATTGCCGAAATTGGCGACAAAACCCAGCTTTTGGCGGTCATCCTCGCGACGCGCTTTAAGCGGCCGGTTCCGATTATTCTAGGCATTTTGGGTGCCACATTGGCCAATCATGCCATGGCAGCTTTGGCGGGGTCACTGCTGGCAGGATGGCTACAGGGCCGTGTTTTTCAACTGATCGTCGGCGCAGCCTTTATCGCGATGGCTGTGTGGGCGCTCATCCCTGATAAAGCGGATGACGATGATGGCGCAGCACGCGCCGCCTCCGGTGTATTCCTGACGACGTTAATCACATTTTTCTTGGTTGAAATGGGCGACAAGACGCAAGTGGCGACCATCGCTTTAGGCGCGCGCTATCATGACGTGTTGATGGTTACGATGGGCACCACATTAGGGATGATGCTCACGAACGTACCTGCCGTTTTGCTCGGCGATCGGGCAACCAAAATCGTTCCGCTTCAATGGGTTCGTTTTGGCGCTGCAGTTGTGTTTACCGCGCTTGGCGTGTGGACGATCATTCAGGCCCTATAGAGCACGCCCCAGCGTGCTCAGCCATAATCAGGAAAGCTTTGGGCGCCCGATGCTGACATAATCAAAGCCCTTTCCCAACATTTCTGATGGGTCATAGACGTTTCTCAAGTCAATAATGGCCACCTCGTCCTTCATGCTGGCTTTCAAGCGGTCAAGGTCAAGCGCTCTAAACTGGTCCCACTCGGTGAGTATCACCAAGGCATCGGCATTTTCGGCACATTGATACGGATTTTCGGCATAGGTGATGCCGTCTAAGTGCTTGGCAGCCTCCTCCATGCCTTCAGGATCGAAGGCTCGTATATGGGCACCGGCGGCTTGCAGGGCAGGTACTATATCTAAGCTTGGCGCATCACGCATATCGTCGGTGTTCGGCTTAAAGGTCAGGCCGAGAACAGCGATTGATTTACCAACGACCGAGCCGCCACAGGCAGCGATAATCTTGTTGGCCATGGCGCGCTTGCGGTTATCATTCACGCGCACCACAGTCTCGACAATGTCGAGCGGCGCGCCGGCTTCTTGCGCGGTCCGCACTAAAGCCAAGGTATCTTTCGGAAAGCAGGAGCCACCATAACCCGGGCCTGCATTCAGGAATTTTGAGCCAATTCGCTTGTCCAAACCGATCCCGCGGGCAACCTCCTGCACGTTCCCGCCAACTTTCTCACACAGATCGGCCATCTCATTGATGAAAGAGATTTTCATCGCGAGGAACGCGTTTGCGGCGTATTTGGTTAGCTCTGAAGTCCGCCTCCCGGTAAAGAGAATGGGTGTTTCGTTCAGGAAAAGCGGCCGGTAAAGCTCGCGCATCAGCGATCGCGCGCGATCATCATCGGTGCCAACAACAACGCGGTCGGGGCGCTTGAAGTCTTCGATAGCGGCCCCTTCGCGCAGGAATTCCGGGTTGGATACAACCGCGAAATTGGCATCAGGCCGTTCTTCGCGAATAATGCGCTCAACCTCGTCTCCAGTACCCACAGGCACGGTTGATTTGGTAACAATGACCGTAAAGCCTTCGATGACGCGGGCAATTTCGCGGGCCGCCTCGTACACATACGACAAATCAGCGTGGCCATCGCCGCGGCGCGAAGGCGTTCCCACCGCAATAAAGACCGCATCAGATTGGCGCACGGACTCTGTGAGGTCGAGGGCAAAGTCAAGCCGATTCGCCCGCACATTGGCCGCGACGAGAGCATCAAGCCCCGGCTCAAAAATCGGCATTATCCCGTTTTCAAGGCGCTCTATCTTCACGGCATCTTTGTCTACGCAGGTGACGGTGTGGCCAAAATCAGCAAAACAGGCTCCCGAAACCAAGCCGACATAGCCTGTTCCAATCATGGTTACGCGCATTGCTGCTACCTTAATGCCTAGTGTTAATTCACGTGCGCCAAAGCATCGAAGCGGGCCCTCAAGTCAAGGATTTTGCGCAGGCTTTTGCGCTCAGGCATCCTCGCTCGTGAAGGCGGCTTGAGCGCTCTCATAGGCCTCGCTGGCCGCCAGCCATTCTTCCTCAGCGGCTTCAGCGTGGCGCAACGTATCGGCGCGGCGTTTATTCAGTTGCGCGACCTTATGCACATTGGACGTGTAAAGCTCTGGGTCGGCCAATTGACGGTCGATTTTACCGATATCGGCCCGGCACATTTCAAGGTGCTTTTCGGCATCCTCTATGCGGCGCTTAAGGGGCGCCAAGGATTGACGCGCGGCGGCGGCTTCGCGGCGGGCGGCTTTGCTCGATTGGGGTGCGCCTGTATCCGTCGAGGAAGCCGCGGACGGCGCACCGCCACCACGATCAGCGTCCATAACCAAGGCACGATAGTCGCTGATATCGCCTTCATAGGGTGCGGCACGCCCATTATTGACCAACCACAGGCGGTCGGCCGTCGCCTCCGCCAAATAGACATCGTGCGTGATTAACAACACCGCTCCAGCGTAATCATTCAGGGCGTGGATCAATGCTTCGCGGCTATCGATATCGAGGTGGGACGTTGGCTCATCAAGAATGAGGACATGAGGTTTTTGGAATGCCGTAAGACCCAAGAGAAGCCGAACTTTTTCGCCACCAGAAAGCTTTTCAACCTTGGTGTCGATCTTCTCCTGTCCAAAGCCCATTTGCGCCGCGATCGAGCGGCGTTGGGCTTCAGAAAGAATGGGTGTTAACGTTCGGACGTGATCAAGCACCGTCTCTCCGGCATGGAGCTCATCAAGCTGATCCTGGCTGAAATAGCCAACTTTGATCGACTTCGAACCCATTCTTTGGCCCGCCAAAAGACCCAAACGCGCGCCGATAGACTTAACGAGCGTTGTCTTTCCCTGCCCATTTGGACCAACCACAACGATGCGATCGTCATGATCAAGACGAAGGGTTACGTTTCTCAACACGGGTTGCCCCGGTGCATAACCGAGATCAGCCCCGACGAGCTCGAACAGTGGGGATGATGCCTTTTCGGGATTGTCGAACTTGAACGGGATGGTGCGTTCGGCCAGCGGGATCGCAATGTCTTGCATCTTTGCCAGCATTTTAACGCGGCTTTGCGCCTGACGGGACTTTGATGCCGTGGCCCGAAACCGATCGACAAAGGATTGCAGACGTTCCTTCTCGGCGTCTTGTTTTGCCTTCATGCCCATGGCTAGAGCCGCTTTCTCGGCCTCCTTGCGCATGTAGGTATCATAATTGCCGGGGTGAACCGATAGTTTACCGTGCTTCAATGCGAGAATATGGGTGACCGACCGGTTCAGCAATTCGCGGTCGTGGCTAACGATGAGGACGGTATTGGGGTATTTTCGGAGATACCCTTCGAGCCAGGAGGCGCCCTCAAGATCAAGATAGTTTGTCGGTTCGTCGAGCAGCAAGAGGTCCGGCGTAGAAAACAAAATTCCAGCCAGTGCGGCACGCATCCGCCAACCGCCCGAAAACTCAGAGCAAGGCCGATCCATATCGTTTTGCTTAAAGCCAAGCCCGACAAGGATTTCAGAGGCTCGCGCTTCGGCAGACCATGCGTCAATGTCGGCAAGGCGCATATGAATGTCGCCAATGCGCGTTGGATCCGTTGCCGTTTCGGACTCTGCCACTAACGCAGCGCGTTCCTTATCGGCGGACAAGACGACAGAGATCAGGCTTTCTTCGCTGGCGGCTACTTCTTGAGCGACAAACCCCATGCGGGCCGCGCGCGCGACGCGGATCGAGCCGTCTCCCTTCCCCTCACCCTTTGCCACTTCATCAACGATCAGCTTTAAAAGGGTCGACTTGCCGGTGCCATTCCGACCGACCATACCGACCTTCCAACCCTCCGACAGTGTAGCCGAAGCGCTGTCGAATAGCGCGCGAGCGCCTATCCGGTAGGTAAGATCGTCAATCGTCAACATGAAAGGGGTCCGGTGGCCGGGAATTGCTGCGCTGCGGTATCGCTGTTTAGGACTGCAACGTCAAATGCAATCCCGTAGACCGAATTGGCGTAAGGGTTTAGGTAAATCCGATCGCGGGCGTAGTTCAGAGGTAGAACGTCAGCTTCCCAAGCTGAATGTCGTGGGTTCGATTCCCATCGCCCGCTCCAAATAATTCAATGACTTAGGTGCATTTTTCTCGGTCTATTCTCGACGGTTTTACAGCGGTTTTACACGGCGTCGCTAAAGTTGAGCTGCGCTTCCTATGGAAATCCGATCAGAAAGGTTGTTCAGAATCGATAGGCGATGGACATATTTGTCCAGAATGCGTTCAACGTAGCTTTCCTTCCAACCCATAATCGCTGCAATTTCTCGTGCAGTTAGATTGGCACGATAGAAGTTAGTTGCGGCTGTTCCTCGTGCGTCGTGGAAGTGTAGGTCGATGTTTGCGGCCTTTTTCGCTCGGTTAAAACTTGCTCCGAACCCGCCGTTGCTCCATGCGGTACCCTTGGTTGATACAAGAACCGTTGAACCGAGCCGAGGTAGTGTCGCAAGGAACTTTCGAAGCTCTGCGTACAGGGGGATTTGGGCTCGAGCGGCCATTCCCGATTTGCGAGTAGAGAACTCAATTGCATCGGAGAGAACATCATCCCAACGGAGTTCCAGTAAGTCCCCCAACCGGATTCCCGTTAATGTCGCCAGCTTAAGCGCTGCGAAGACCTCTTTACTTGCTTGAGCCTGAAAGTGGCACAAATCGGCATCGGTCCAAATCTTCTCAGCCCTGGTGTTCTTGTAAAGCCGTCGGATACCCTCGCATGGATTGGTCATAATAAGACCCTCCTCTTGAGCGAAGGCCATCAATCGAGAAAGGACTTGAAGAGCGTAATCAGCGGTTCTTGGATGCGCGCTAAACTGATCACGCCACTTCGTAATCGACCTTCGGATACGGGGATCAGAGAACGTCGATATGCTTGTATCGCCGAAGGCATTTTGGATTTTGTCGATCCAAGGAAGCCATTGTTTCTTAGTGGAGGCGCTTAGGCGAGCAAAACTCGAGGATGATCTGTAGCCGGTACATACTGATGAAAACTTCGACGAAGAGCTCTTTCCGCCCTTCGCAGTCAAACTTGCAAATTCGCGTGCGTACTCCGAAGTGCCCGGCTGAGATTTAATGCGAGGGGCTCCCTTGCCCCTCCAAGCGTAGTGATACTCCTTGCCTTTGGATCGAACGACATGGAGCCCATCCAGATTAACTTTGGCCAAATCTTTGCTCCAAATCTTCAAGCTCTTTTTCAATCGATGAGCTTTCTTCAAGCTCGATCGCTAACTCTAGGCAGATTGTGCCATCAGGCTGCACGGTTGCGCGATGAACCGTCTGACCATTCGATAGTAGGTCGCTCAACAAGTTCCCAAAGGCACGACGTTGTGCATTGCCCTTCCGTTCCCCCCGCTTCACCTTACCGGGATTAACCTGAGTCGTATGTCTAGAGTTGTGGGGGTCTTGTGACGCAGGTAACAGAGTCGAAAGCCGGACACCCGCAACAATTGAGTGATTTCGGCGGCGCTTAGGCGGTGACGGGCTGTATAGGGTGGTTTGGTGTATGGACGCGGTGGATTACCGCTTGGAGCGGGCGTTTTAGCCGCCTTTGGGTATGCTTGTCTGTCCTTCAGATAGAATCCGGATGCACTTATCCTGTGGCGGGCCGCGCGCACAGGGTCAGGAGACGGGCCATATTGTAGGCGATGTTGACATGGCCGATCTTGGCGCGGGCGCGTGCGAGGCCGAAGGTGCGCACGAACATGCTTGCAGTTATCGCGGAATTTGAACGCGATCTCATTCGAGAACGCACAAAGGCAGGATTGGCTGAAGCAAAGAGACGAGGGCGCAAAGGCGGTAGGCCGAAAAAGCTTAGCGCAAAAAACCTTGGTGCAGTAAGATCACTTATGGCTTCGAACACATTGCCTGCGAAAGAAGTGGCCTCGAAATTCGGCGTTTCGGTGGCGACTCTCTACCGACACCTAGCTAGCAAATGAGGCTGGCAGAATACTGAGTTTCAGAGAAATTCCTTTGGGCGCGGCACGCCAAGAGGCCATCTCGGGTGGGCTGGGAATTTCCCAACCACACGTAAACCTCAAGGCGAACCGCAACTATGTGCACACCTCATCCCGGATGACTTTTGGCAGGAACCAGCCACGCATTCACGAACTTTGCTTCATTAGATTCTTCGAATAAGACCCAAGTCAGTAGTGGAGGGAAGTTCGGCTCATACGAAGGGATCACATTCAACCAAGTAGTTGCGAAGTTACTGACAGCATGTCAAACAAGCTCTTAGGAACACACAATCGGGCGACTCTTTGCTCCCTGAAAGACGCTTGGCGCTGGCCTTTAGACCGTCGCAACTGAGCTTTTCTATTGGATGATTGGGCTCGCTTGAGTCTAGGTCAGCGAACGAAATATCGAGAGGAAGGCCAATGCGACTCATTGCACCTCGGCTCAGGTGGACGCTTTTCCTCCTTCTTTGTGTCGCCGGTATCTTCAATGCGATGGACCGTCCGATCATAGCGATCCTGAAACCACAAATGATGGCGGATTTTGGCTGGAACGATCAGGATTTTGGCAATCTTGCCTTTGTGACCCAGATGACAGCCGCTTTCTCGTTCTTGCTAACGGGATGGTTTGTCGACAAGCTCGGCGTATACAGAGCGACAATTTTGGGTGTGGCAACCTGGAGTTTGGCGGCCATTTCACATGGCTGGGCAACAACAACCGCTCAGGTTGTTGCTGCCCGGGTCGGCTTGGGGGCGACTGAGGCGGTCCAGACGCCTCTCGTCATAAAGACAGTCGCGGTTTTGTTTCCCCCCGATAGACGATCTTTTGCATTCGGTGTCGGGCAATCGATAGGCGGCCTTGGTGCCATTAGCTTGCCCTTTTTCATACCGATTCTCGCCGAAATATTCGGCTGGCGCGGTGCGCTCATTTTCGGCGGGATTGCTGGCTTTGGGATCCTTGCAATTTGGTTGTTTTTCGCGCGAGGTGTATCGTTCCAAGACCGAACTGACGATGTCGTGGCTCCGTCTGCAGATCCACCCGCTGAGTATGGCGCAATTCTAACCGATCAACGCACGTGGGCCATCGTGATTGCAAAGGCGCTTTCAGATTCGACGTTTTGGCTGATGGCCTTTTGGCTGCCGGATTTTTATCGAAAAACATATGCCTTAACGACCAAGGAATTGGCCGTTCCGTTGGCTCTTGCCTATCTGGGCGGCGCTTTAGGTTCGCTTGTCTCTGGTTGGACATCTACGAAATTACTTGAACGGGGATGGTCGGTTAACCGCACACGCAAGACCGTTATGTTTGTGTCGGCCTTGCTTGTTTTGCCTCTGCCATTTCTTCTTCAAGTCCAGTCTTTTTGGCTTGTGGCGATCATGGTGGGCGTCGCGATGGCTGGGCATCAGGGCTTCTCACTGTCAATTTTCTCCGTGATTACTGACATTGTTCCCCGGTCAAAAGTCGGCCGGGTTACTGCTTTCGGCGCATTTATGGGCAATATGGGCGGGGCATTGATACAACTCGTGACGGGCGCTGTGCTGGCAGCAAATCTCGGTTTCCTTCCGCTGTTTGTGTTTGCGGCCTGCTCCTATTTGATTGCACTTGGATGGCTCCACTTCATGCAACCAACGCTTCGTCGCTATTGAGGTTTTCCCTCCAGACAAAACTCTTGCCCTTCTTTGCGTTTTATACGATCTTGGCGCTGTTGGCATTTTGTACAACAAGGGGCAAACATAATTGCACTGGTCGTGCGGGAGAGTCTTTCTCTCTCAGTTTAGGTGTTAGCGACGTTTGCGCGCTGGCATGTGGTCAATCGAGCAAAAAATCGAGCCACAGTTTCATATCGCGTATGCGAACTAAGAAGCAAAAAGCGGGAGGGTTTTTCTTATGGTTTTCGGCATTTCTTCTCCGGTAAGTCGCAAGAGTAGTCTGAAATGGGCGGCAGCAGTCAGCCTGATGGCTGGCTCGATGTTCACTCCGGTCAGCCCGCTTTACGCGCAGCAAGTCGCGAGTTCAGGTGAAGCGGAGACCAGCGGCGCAACCAGATCGGACGAAGTCATCGTTACGGCCCGTCGTCGCTCTGAATTGCTGCAAGATGTGCCGATCGCGGTCAGCGTCGTCGGCGGGGATACAATCAAGTCGCAGAACCTAAATAACGTACCGGATTTGATACAAATTATTCCAGCACTCACACTGCGCCCCTCCGGGACAAAAGATACCGGCCTTCTCATTCGGGGGCTCGGAACGATCACGACTTCGCCCGGAGCCGAACCGACGGTCTCGATGGTGCTGGATGGTGTTGTCCTTGCCCGCCCCGGCCAAATGGTTGCCGACTTGATCGACGTTGATCGGATTGAAGTGCTGCGCGGTCCACAGGGTACCCTGTTCGGAAAGAATGCTTCGGCGGGCGTCATCAACGTTATCTCCCGATCACCAACGCCTGACGCTGGCGGCTATATCGAAGGCAGCTATTATTCGGGCGACGAGTATCGCTTAACTGCTGTCGCCAATGGTGAGATCGTACCGGGCCTTCTGAGCGCTCGCTTAGTCGGGCTCGTGTCGGACTTCGAAGGAAACGTGAAGAACATCACAACTGGCTCGACCGTGAACGGGTACAGTCGCAAGGGTGGGCGCGCCAAGTTCCTTCTCTCAAGTGGGCCAGAATTCGATTTCCTTGTCAGCATTGATTATTTGAAGAGCGAGGCTTCAAACGCGGGCGCGATTTATGTTGGCACATCAACCGCGGCCTACCCGACTGGAGTGGTGACACCGAGCGCGACCCTACCACTCATTCTGCAAGGCCAAGGAATTGTTCCTTCGGACCGTAACATCAAGACGGCTTCGGATATCAATAACAAGTTCACAGACGAATTTTATGGAATATCGGCCCAAATAAACTACGCTTTGGGCGAGCTTCAATTGACCTCAATTACGGGCTACCGTGGTTGGTTGGGGCAACAATACGTCGACGGTGACGGCTTCAGCGCCATTACGACCCGGACACCAAATCAAATAATCGACCTTGGGAACGTCGACTCAAAGCAATTCACCCAAGAGCTGAGGCTAACTTCGCCCAAGGGCTTCATCGACTATGTAATTGGCCTTTACTACTTCCACTCGAACAATCGAGAAAATTACAGGCGCGACGTTGTAACGTTGGGTACGCCGGTGAACACGCGAAACTTTGGTTTCAACGAGTATAGTGTCGTTTCAAACAATTATTCTGTGTTTGGTGAAGCGAACATCAATTTCAGCGAAACTCTTCGTGGGTTCGTTGGTGCGCGATTGGTCCGCGATGAGTTGTACTTCGTAGCCGATCGGGTCTCGACCTCCCCTGTCGCGGTGCCCGGCGTCCAACCGGCCTTCAAGGGCGAAGGCTCCGTGGGCGTTTCGGACTATGCAGCCCGAATCGGGTTGAAGTACGAGCCGAGCGATGCGGTGAACGCCTATATTACCTATTCCCGCGGCTATAAGGGACCGGCATTCAACGTCTTTTTCAATATGATTGCACGCGATGCGGTCCCGCTTGCCCAAGAAACCTCGAATGCGTTTGAGGCGGGCCTGAAAACAAATTGGTTCGATCGCCGGTTAGGGCTCAATGTTGCTCTTTTCTACGATAAAGTTGCCAATTATCAGGCGAACCAACCTGACCTTGTTGCTGGAACCATCGTCACAAGGCTGATTAACGCCGGCGATGTGTCGACGCGCGGAGTAGAAATTGATGCTATCGCGAGGATTACACCGGACTTCACGGTCAGCCTGAACTATGGCTATGTCGATGCCAAAATCGACTCGTTTAAGTGCCCGGTAGGCGCAGCGGCTTCCTGTGACGTGGATGGGCGACCCCTTCCTTTTGCGCCTGAGCACAAACTATCGGTCCGTGCCGCCTATTCGGTCGATCTTTCACCCCGAACGCGGCTCGATTTCGCTACCAACTATACATATCAATCTGAGCAGCAAAACTCGATTACCCAAACCCCGTTCACGATCGCTCCGGAGTATGGATTGTTAAGCGCATCAGTTGCGATTTCGGATGAACCTTCGGGATGGCAAGCCACTCTTTTGGTCAAGAACGCCCTCGACGAGTTTTATCGTTCGACCTACACGCAAGCCAATGGCGGAATCTTTGCGGGATTGCCTCGTGATTTCGAACGCTATTACGGGTTAACGATTCGCAAGGACTTCTAGTTCGGCGAACTCACTTGTTCCCTCTAAACTAATGGGCGGCTACATAGTGGTGTAGCCGCCCTTTTTTCTTTGGCTGTTCGTTTTGGTATATCGCGAAGCGCAGGTCTAAGGCGCATGGCTCTTACGATCTGAGCCACTGAGGCCGCCTCGTAAAGGATTTTGATGTCGGAAGTACCCCGTAAGGTCCGCCGTATGGACCCAGCAAGTCGAGAATCCGCCATCCTAAAATGCGCCGCGGAAATCGTCGCAAAAGAGGGTATTTCGGCAGTGACAATGGATAGGGTCGCTCAGGAATCCGGTGTTAGCCGCTCCCTTATCTACGTGTATTTTCCCAATACGACAGTGCTCCTCCAAGAGCTATATTTGCGTGAAACACAAGCGCTGAGAAAACGGCAAAAAGAAGAGTCAGTTCTAATCGAAGGATTCGATGACTATATCCGATGTCTGACGGTTCTCTATTTGGAGCATGTAAAAGAAAAGGGCAATTTCATGACAAAGCTCATGCATGACCCTTCCGTAACAGAAGTTGTGCAATCAAACTTCAGCCGGGCTCGCCGCATTGGCGGAATTGCAATCGCTGAACGGATCACAAAGAAATACGATATTCCGCTCTCAGTGTCGGTCCATGTTGCGGATATCGGCATGGGTCTTAGCGCTCGAGCGGGTGACCACACTCAGCGCTTCGGTCTCCCATTGGCCGCTGCTGCGGACCTTACCATTGCGATGATACTGGGTGCGATTGAGGGTGCAGTACAAAGTTATCGCAGAGGTGAATTGAAGCTGCCAGACGAAGAAAGACTCGAGACGGAATGACCGAGGGCGAAGGGGAAAACTCCTCTTGCGCTTTCTGTTGCCGTTGTTGGCGTTTTGTGGAATAAGAGGGTCGGCAATTCCCTGTGCGGATATGGCGGTACGTCCATCGTGATTTGTCGCTTGGTGTCCGCTTAGATTGTCGGCTTAAGTTGAGCATTCCGATACCGTCTCAGAGGGAAAAGGTGCGGTAGTTTTATGATCTGTGGCATTGATCATGTTGTCATCGCCGTCCGAGACATCAATGACGGAATAAGGGCTTGGAGCGGCGGTTTGGGCCTTACCTTGAGCCATAGGGCCAGCCATCCCGAAGTGGGCCTTGAAATCGCCTTCTTTTCGCTCGCGGATGGAAGTTTTCTGGAATTGGTTTCACCTACTTCTGAGGTCAGCCCATTGTTCGGGTATCTCAAGGAAAACAAAGAAGGTATCCGCCTACTTTGTCTCAATGTGGATGATTTGGACGCCTCAGTGGAGGCGCTAACCCGCAAAGGCGTTACCCTCGATGGATTGGGTACGTCGCGTGTTTTTATAAGGCCCGAATCCGCCAGCGGGGTCCTCGTGCAGTTGTGGCCGAAAAATCGCCCGCATCTTTGGCGAGACGCCCCAGCGGAACAAACGCCTAAGTTCGGAGTGCAGTGATGTCCTATCAAATTTCGAAGTCAGAGCGGGAAGCTGGAACCATTGATGCCAATAAGCTAGCTGCCATTGTTAGCGATATCCGAGCCATAGGCTTTGCCGTGGTGGAAGATATTGTCTCTCAAGAAACGTGCGAGCTTCTTACAAACTCCATTCTCGAAGATACCGAGCGCGTTCGCGGACTAGGCAAGCCAACTCATCACGAAATGATTACTGGTCAGGGCCATCTTCAGCTCGGTTTGAGGCGGCACGCGCCTTACGTCAAAGCCGATCTCGTGGCGAACCCATTTATCGAATGTGTCGTTGCCGGTCTGCTCGGGGAGGACGCTTGGTTGGGGTTTTACAATGGCAATGTGAATTGTCCCGGCAGCGGCTATCAGCCTCTCCACTTTGATCGCCCCTACTCCTGGAAGACGCCTGAGGCAGCTGCCCAAGATGACATGCCATGGCCACCCCCAACCACGACACTGAGCTGCTCAATTGCGCTTGAGGAAATCACAATCGCCAATGGCGCGACGGAAATCTATCCGGGCAGCCATCTCGAAACCGAAGTCGCTACATGGGCTCCTTTGGCGCGCTTGCAGGAGCATCCAGAGCTGCTTGCGAAACGAAAACCGGCGCGAATGGAAATTCCAGCACGTAGCGTTTGCTTCCGTGATCCCAGGATGTGGCACCGCGGTGTACCCAATAGCGCTGAAAAACCGCGCGCGATGATTGCCGCAACCTACCACGCAGGAATTTGCAAGCATTGGCGTGGCATTTACCTTCGCGAAATTGAACCCAATCTTTCCAAAGAACTAGAAAGCGATCGGGCCTTGCGCATCATGGATTCCGGCGACCTTGGCGATGGTCGATTGGTCTTTGACGCGGATGTTCGCGAGGTTTTTGAAACGATACCCACGCGCCACAACATCTATCGAAATGTTCGCTTTATTGATCCGCCCGAACGGGTCAACCACTTCGTGGACGCTCATCTGAAGGGAGGGGCTAGGGTAATCCGCGATGCGGAACCTGCTCCCGAAATGGCGTAGTTCGTGCGGATACTTTTTATTGGAGGGACCGGCGAAATCTCGACAGCCTGTGTTGAGCGAAGCGCCCTTGAAGGCCATGAAGTAACTGTTTTCAATCGAGGGCGTTCAAGCGCAGCATTGCCGCTCGGAGTGAACCAGATCGTCGGAGACATTCAGGACCAGCAGGCATTTGCAGCCCTGGCTAGATTGAATTTTGACGTTGTGTGCCAGTTCCTCGCGTTCGACAATACCGACATCGAACGCGATCTCGAATGTTTTTCCGAAAACTGCGGCCAGTACATCTTCATCTCAACGGCTTCGGTTTACCGCAAACCGCTGCCCGTTTCGGTAATCGATGAGTACTGCCCAATCGGAAACCCGTTCTGGGAATATAGCCGCAAGAAGCAAGCGTGCGAAGAAACGCTGCTTGTGGCACACGCGCATGGGCGCATCGGCGCCACCATTGTCAGGCCAAGCCACACTTATCGATTGCGCTTGCCGAGCATCGTAATCGCTGGCGATCACCTCGCTTGGCGCATCCTAAAAGACAAGCCAGTGCCAGTTCCAGCAGACGGGGAGTCAGTATGGACGATCACGCACGCAAGCGACTTTGCCCGAGCCTTTGTAGCACTTTTTGGGAACCCCGCAGCACTTGGTGAAGTATTCAACATCACCGATAATTCTGGCCACACATGGAGACGGCTCCTTGAAGCTGTCGCGGAGACAATCGGTCGCCCGGTAACATTATGCCCTGTTTGTACAAGCAACCTCGTCGGCTACAATCCGTCGTGGGAAGGCCCCTTGAAGGGCGACAAAGCAAACACGCTAATTTTCGACAACTCGAAAATTCGTAAGGTTGCTAAAGATTGGACGTGTGAGGTCAAGCTCCAGACAGGCTTGAACGAAGCATGGCAAGCAACATCGAAACGGTTGGAAGCCGACTTCCAACCCGACGCGGACACTGACCGTCTAATTGATCAGATTATTCGCGAACACAATAAGTAACAACATTGATGCCGCTAGCCCAAGGGCCTTGGTCTGAAAAGAGACTACATCCATCCTTGGAGCATACGGTAGCTATTACTATCGTCAGTGCCTGATGGGCTTCGGCTAGAAAGCAGCGGAGCCTGCAACAGCGGACCAAATGGGGCGAAGGGTGGAAGACGTTGTAACAGCAGCATGGGCTGCACGGAGTTCTCGCTGTACTTGTCGAATTCCAATCACGCCCTTTTTGATTAAGAAGCGTTGAATGGTTTTACACGCGTTTTGCAACCCATTGAGCACAAACGGCATTTTGGGGCACGGTTTTACATCTAACCCATTGCAATCATTGCAATATATCGAGCTTCCCAAGCTGAATGTCGTGGGTTCGATTCCCATCGCCCGCTCCAATGCATTTAAGCGATTAGAGCGCAATGGGCGGGCACGGATTACCACAGATTTTGACATAGAAGGCACGTGCCTTTGTTTGTCCTGTAATGCATTCTTGAATAGCAAACATAAGAGATTGTACCTAACATTTTAAGGCGAAAATCCGCACAAGAACGTGCGTTTTTGTGTGGTTTTCCGCACACTATTGGTTTATGCCTTCTGATATACCTATGAAACTTTGAGGTTTTTGGCTACCATAATTTGGTTTTGATTATGGAAACATCAGGTATAGGCTTCCTAAGAGGATGCCGAGAACATTGATATTTCGCTTGCTTTTTGGGGCGCTGTCGCGCGCACCGGAAGTCATTTAGGGGGAGACGAACACAATGAAAAAGCTAGGCTGGCTCTTGGGAACAACAGCATTAATCGCCGCGCTTCACGGGCCCGCCTTGGCGCAGTCTGTTCAATCAACCGCGACTGAGACAGTTTCTAGCTCAGAGCCAAAAGTGGTTGAACTTGTTGTTGTCACTGGATCAAACATTCGCCGCAGTGGCTACAATGAAAGCGCGCCGGTTCAGGTTTTTGGAGCCGCGTCCCCTGAGTTCGCAGTAGCGACAACCATCAACGACTTTGTTGGCAATCTGCCCGCGAATGCCGGCAGCCAATTATCAAATGTCGGAACGAAGAATCCAAATCTGATCGGCGCTTCAAACTTCAATCTGCGCAACTTGGGAGCAGGCTCAACGCTTGTTTTAATAAATGGGCGACGCGCGGGGAAAAGCCCGCTCGCCGATGCACTTGGCAACCAATTCTTTGATTTGAACACCTTGCCAACAACGGTGGTTAAGCGTGTGGATATTCAAACAGACGGAGCCTCTGCGATTTATGGCTCCGAAGCGGTGGCAGGCGTCGTTAACGTAATTACTAAGCTGGGCTTTGAGGGGACCGAACTCAATACGCGTGCCGATTTCGGAATCAGCGATAGCTATGGGCTAGACGTAGGCTACGGCGCAAAAGACGATCGGGGCGCATTCGCTCTCTACGGAAGCTATTTCAAGTCGGAAAAGACCTTTAATACAGACTTCGATTTTCTTGTTGATCGCTTAATTGACCGAAATGGTGATGGACTCGTCGATACTACGGCGAATGGGGCCGCAGTGAATTCCCGATTCCTATCGACTTCAGGCGCCCCTGATGAATATCGGAACTTTGCAACTGGAATCGCTACGGGTACGGCGATTATCGACCCAGATTGTGCCGCAGCGGCCGGCTATGTGGTCTCCCCGAACTGCCTCTATGACTTTGCTGAACAATCGAGCCCGATTGCAGGCGAAGAGCGCTATTCGGCTTTTGCTGAATTCCGCTATCAGCTTGGCGATAGCCTGCTCGGCAGCGACCGTCTGTCCGTCTTTGGCGAGATGGGACTAACGCGCAACAAGGCAAACCGCGCCGCAGGTCCACTTACCGCGCCTGCAGGGCCATTTGGCGGGAAATACAGCATTCCGGCAAACCACCCCTTCAATTATTTTGTCGCAAGTGGAACCAATATTCGGTGGGCACCAGGTTGTTTTGATACTGTAATTGGAAATGAAGGCGGAACCTGCGTTCCTGTCGCAGTGACAACAAGAGATCAAATCCGTCCTCTTGGGCAAAGCGTTTCTGGCCGTAAAGCACCCGAGGACTCAATTTTCACCAATGATTCCGAGCGGATAATGCTCGGTCTCGATGCCGACTACGGTAACTGGAATGTGAGCTTCTGGGCTCAACACCAGTCTCACAAGGCGTCCCGCACTGTACCCGGGAACTTTGTTCGTTCGCGCCTTCAAGCCGCGCTTAATGAAGGCATTATCAATCCATTCGGGAGTGCTGAAGCAACCCCAACCGCGACTTCACTCAAAAACGCCGGGATAACGGCCGCAAACAATTACGACAGATTAGTAGCTTATGGTGCGCTCACAACGTTGATAACCAAGCGCAAAGCAACTCAAACGACTTATGACTTACTGATAAGCAATGGGGAGCTGTTCGAACTTCCTGGCGGGTCTGCTGGCTTAGCGTTGGGGCTACAGCGCCGCAGTGAAACCTTTCGGTTTGATCCCGACCCAAACACTGACGGGGCTGTTCCGGATCCGACGATCTTAGGCAATACTGACGTCAATTCTGCATTTGCGGAACTTGGTTTGCCATTCAGAGAAGACTTGGAAATCCAAACGGCGATCCGGTATGAAGACCACGGCAGCGTTGTTGGCCAGACGATCGATCCCAAAGTCGCTTTCCGGTACGAGCCGACAGATTGGCTGGCATTTCGGGGGTCCTATGGCACTTCGTTCCAGGCCCCTTCGTCCAATCAACAAGGTGGCCTCGTTACCAGCGGTTCTGTGAACTATCGAACCGTCGGCGGGGTAGCAACGTGTGGCGGCGCGGATCTGTCTAGCTTTATTGTTGCTCAAGTTGGCCGACCCGTCGGGAGCCTTAAGCCGCAGTCGGCGAAAAATACGAATTTCGGGCTTGTGTTTCAGCCGAACAAGTTTGAAGCCAGCATCGACTTCTGGCGCTATAGCTATTCGAACCTAATCGTAAACACGCAAAACGCCCAAGCAATTCTCGACGAGTCGTGTGCCGGCGTTGCGGCTGGGCAACCACCGAAAGCGTCAGCGTCTATTGTCCGTCAAGCCAATGGCCAACCAACACGGATTATACTTGCGCTTCAAAATGCCGATCGCGCGCAAACTGACGGCGTCGATATGGCGGTGAGTTATCGAACAGACACACCGATCGGACAAGTTGGGGCACGACTGTCGCTCACCTATGTAAATCGCTTTGAATTCAGGACGGGCAATACGTCGGCCGAGTTGGCAGGCAACCGCAATTTCCTGAGTGGTTCTTTCGGATCACTCCCTCGTTGGCGCGGGAATGTGACGGGTACCTATCAAAACGGAAACCACGATTTCTTCGCTGTAGCCCGTTACTCAAGCGCCTACCGAAACGATGATCCGATCGGCCTGGTAACCGTTCCGAGAATCCGGAAGTTCGTCACGTTTGACGTGCAATACGGCTATCAGTTCGAAGAGCTACTTGGCATCGACACAAAATTGACAATCGGCGTCAAGGATATCTTTGATAACGACCCGCCGGATGTGGGTGATAACCGGCCAGGCTTTGATGAGCAGGTGCATTCTCCGCGTGGTCGTGTGGTCTATGTCGGTTTGGGTCTGAAATTCTAGGTGAATACAGATTCAAAGCATAAGGGCGCACACAATGCTTTCCGGATTGGGCTGGGATTGACGCTATTTGCGATCCTATCCGGCCCGAGCAAGGCGAGTGATGCCAATTTTCCTGCGGCTTATCCGGCAGAGAAGGCAATTGAACGGCCGTGCCCTGGGGAATTAGATGGTCTGGCGGCCTGTTTTGGCGGGAAAGATCGTAATGGCGCGTACTTCTTGATTGCCCAGCCAAAGGCGCCAAACGGCGTTTTGGTTATTCATGCCCATGGTGGGCCACGTCATGTTGATCCAGCTCCGGGCGGGTCGGATGAAGATCTCGCGCGCTATGCGATGATGGTGCGCGAAGGATATGCGTGGATTGGCACGACTTATCGAACCGGCGGTTATGGTGTTCGTCTTGCGGTTGCCGATGTCGACGTTGCACGACAGATTTATTGGAGCCGGTTTGGGCGTCCACGAAAAACCATTGTTCATGGCCAATCCTACGGCGGCAATGTCGCGGCCAAACTTGGAGAGTTAATCGCGCTCGATGAGGGCGGCGCACCACTTTATGACGGCATCATGCTGACCGGCGCGGCGGTTGGTAAACGCCTGGAAACCTATGATGGCTTGATTACAGCGCGCGTTGTTTATCAGTTTTTCTGCAAAAACCTGCCTTATCCGCATGAGGCCCAATTTCCAGCTTGGCAGGGCTTACCAAAGCAATCGACAATGCCGCGCACGGAAGCGCGTCGACGGATCAATGAATGCACCGGAATTGATCTAAACCCAAAAGCGCGAACACCAGAACAAGCGCGCAATTTGACCGCGATCCTCGGCGCTACAAGCTTTACTCAACCGGAATTGGCGCATCGGTTAGAACTAACAACTTTTCGGCTTCAGGATGTGGTCCACAATTTCCTTGGTGGCCAAAACCCTTTCACAAACTCCAAAACGATTTATCGCGGGTCTGGGCATGATGGCGCTTTGAACCGCGGGGTGGAACGGTTTTCCGGCGATACAAAAGCGCGCGATAGGATTTCGTACGATTCCGATGTTAGCGGCACACTGATCGTTCCAACGATTTCGCTTCAAGCCAAATTTGACCCCGTCGTCTCTTATCGTGCCCAAGCCCACTATCGAAAAGTCGTCGATCGCGCGGGTCAATCGCACTTGCTATTTCAGCTTTTGACACGCGAAAACATGCATAGCGGGCTCGCTGAGAGCCAATATTTGGCTACGCTCGCCACTTTGGTTGAATGGTCTGACAGCCATCAGAAACCCACATTAGCCGGCGTGAGGCGCACATGTGCTAACTACGCAACCGAGACGGGCACTCCGTGTCTATTCATAGAAAATGAAGCCGAATGAGGAGGCTTCCGATGAAGCGATTAGGCGCCTTCCTGGTCAGCCTGCTCTTCGCCTGCACCTTTGTAGCGCCCCTTAGTTGGGCCGCATCCAATGTAAAGACCGCGACTCAGACCACCGTAAAAGGAGAAGCGGAACAAAAGCCCAATATCGTTTTCGTTTTGCTCGACGATGTTCGCTACGATGACCTGATCGACCATCCTTTCGTGCGATTACCCAATCTCGCGCGTTTGGTTCGCGAGGGTGCTTCGTTTGAGCGGTTTTTCACGTCCGCTCCACTGTGCTCGCCCAGCCGGGCGGTTTTCATGACGGGCAAATATCCGCATCGAAATGGGATCATCGACAATGGCGAGCGCGCGGAGCAAAGCCATCAATTGATAACGTTTCCGCGGCTCTTGCATGAGGCAGGATATCGAACAGGCTTCTTCGGCAAGTGGCATATGGGCCATGACGACGACACGGCACGACCGGGCTTTGATACCTGGGTCAGCTTTGTTGGTCAGGGCGTCTATTTTAACCCGACATTAAATGTGGACGGAAAAATCACGCAAGCTACCGGCTACATGACTGATATCCTGACGGATCACGCCATCTCGTTCATTGAAAGGGCCCAGCCGGGGCAACCTTTTCTTGCTTTCGTTTCCCAAAAGGCATCACACCCCGAAGTCTATCCCAACCAAGTGCGGACCTTCCCTGCCGCCCCCGGTGATGAAAAGCTCTATCAGAACGAAAGCTTGCCACGGCTACCGAGCTGGCGAGCGCCTGTTGCGGGAAAGCCGGCCCTTGCGCGGCCCGTTGACTTTAACGACCCGCGAAGCCCCGCGGGCGGTCTTCCTGACGCCGTAATTAAAGACCGATTGCGTATGCTGAGCGCCGTCGACCGCAGCCTTGGGCGCTTGATTGACAGCCTGACAGCAAAGGACGTTTTGGACCAGACAATCTTCATCGTTTCGAGCGATCAAGGCTTTTTCTACGGTGAGTTCGGCCTCGCCCAAGAGCGCAGGCTTGCCTACGAGCCTAGCATTCGCATCCCATTTGTTGTCCGCTATCCAGCGCTAGCGCGTGCGGGCTCACGGCCCGACGCCTTGCTCAGTAATGTTGATGTTGCACCGACTTTGATGGCACTGGCAGGAGTGAAACCGCCGAGTGATTTTGATGGTCGTTCAATGGTGAAGGCGTTCCGGAACCCTTCGAAGGCCATCCGTCGTGACTTTTTGATTGAATATTTCACAGACGCAGAATTCCCGCGGCTCCAACAAATGGGCTATCGTGCGATCCGAACAGATCAGTACAAATATATCCGGTACTCTGAACTGCAGGGGATGGATGAACTTTACGACCTGCGCAAGGACCCAAACGAGCTTGATAACCTGCTGCCAAGCCGAGTTTCGAAGCAGACTCTACAGAACCTCCAGCGTCGACTGGATCGATTGATTGATCCAAGTGCTAAGCCAAAACCTGCCAACTGAAAGAGTGCTTGTGGTGCGACGGTCGTGCGGTTGGCCCGTGATCCTATTTTCGGCTTAGGCTGCGCTTGGTTTCGCTGTCCCCTTTGCTTTACCTTGGTTAGTCTCCGCTGGTTTTTCGCGCGTGGAGCACGATTGGATCAGGACAGTGGACGTTAAACGAACGCCAGACGACCGTTTTGAAAATCTGCCGGGCTTCCCATGGGCACCGCGCTATGTGGATGACTTGGTGGGTTATGAAGGCTTGCGCGTCGCCTACCTTGATGAGGGGCCGAAAGACGCAACAGAAGTGTTCCTGTGTCTGCATGGCGAGCCGAGCTGGAGCTACCTTTACCGACGGATGATCCCCCATTTTCTAAAAGTGGGTGTGCGCGTCATTGCACCCGATCTGTTGGGTTTCGGGCGCTCGGATAAGCCCGTTCTCGACGCAGCTTATAGCTTTCATTTTCATCGTTCGATGTTGATCGCGCTCATATCCCGGCTTGACCTCCAAAATGTAACTCTTGTGGTTCAGGATTGGGGTGGATTGATCGGGCTTACCCTACCGGTTGCGCCGAACATGGCTCATCGATTTCGTCGTTTGCTGGTCATGAACACGACTTTGGCCGTGGGTGAACTTCCGAGCGAAGGCTTTGCGGCGTGGCGTTCCTATGCAGCCGCTCATCACGATCTGCCGATTGGCGCCTTGATGAAACGATCGACGCCACACCTAACCGAGGAAGAAGTGGCCGCCTATGATGCGCCGTTTCCAGATGAGACCTACAAAGCCGGGGCGCGGGCGTTTCCCACTCTCGTGATGACGAACCCGGGCATGGAAGGCATTGAAGAAAGTGTTGCGGCACGCAACTTCTGGGCCAATCAATGGACGGGCCAAAGTTTTATGGCGATTGGCGCAGCCGATCCTGTTCTCGGCGTTCCCGTGATGGAAAAGCTTCACGCGTCGATCCAAAACTGTCCGCCACCTCTGATTATTCCCGAGGGCGGCCATTTTCTGCAAGAGTGGGGTGAGCCGATAGCGTGCGCCGCTTTAGCGCATTTTGGTCACACCGCTTCAAACTGAACCATTAACGCCTAGCCCGCCGCTGCGCTCCCCCAGCGATTTGGGGATGTGCGGATCAACTCAAACAGCAAAACTGGCAAAGGCCTCCGATTTTTGCCCCTAAGCATTTGCGTTAGCGGGCGCCGGGCGTTTACTGATCGACCAAACCTGACCGCGCCATAAAGCGCAGCAGCCCTATGAGGAAACAAGCGATGACCACCGAAACCAAAGGCCTTGAACTTCGCTCAACCGTGACATCCGAAGGCGCGCTTCAGTTGACACTTGAGACCATTAGCGTTGATGGGCCGGGGGCCGATGAGGTTGTAGTTCGGGTTGAAGCGTCACCGATCAATCCGTCTGACCTTGGCTTGCTGCTCGGACCAGCCGATCTCTCGACGATGGTTGCTAGCGGCGATGACGCGCACCCGACATTGACTGCCACCGTTCCGGCAGCGCGCATGGCGATGATGAAGCCGCGCCTGGATCAATCAATGCCAGTGGGCAATGAGGGCGCGGGGACAGTCATCCAAGCCGGGGAAAATGTTCAACACCTTTTGGGGAAGAAGGTCGGTATGCTGGGCGGGGCCATGTATACCCAGTTTCGGAAGCTGAAGGCGCGCGACTGCATTGCCTTGCCAGAAGGCGCTACGGCGGCAGACGGCGCATCGATGTTTGTGAACCCGCTGACAGCGCTGGCTATGGTGGAAACCATGCGCCGTGAGGGCCACACCGCCCTGATCCATACCGCAGCGGCTTCCAATTTGGGCCAAATGCTTAATCGGATTTGCATCGCGGACGGGGTTAAGCTGGTCAATATCGTGCGAAGCGACGAACAAGCCAACATCCTGAAGGCGATTGGGGCAACCTACATCGTGGACAGCACAGCACCTGATTTTGCCGCTCAACTTACCGATGCCCTCGTCGAAACTGGTGCAACACTAGCGTTTGATGCGATTGGCGGCGGTAAACTGGCCAATTCAATCTTGCATGCGATGGAGGCTGCTGCGAACCGAACTGCCAAGGAATATAGCCGCTACGGGTCCTCAACGTTCAAGCAGGTTTACATTTATGGCGGGCTTGATTTATCGCCAACGCTGCTCGACCGGGGCTTTGGCCTATCGTGGAGCGTAAGCGGTTTCTTACTCACGCCTTTCCTGCAAAAAATTGGCATGGCGGATGCACTTAAGCTGCGCGAGCGTGTGGCCCGTGAACTAACCACCACATTTGCAAGCCACTACACAGCAACGATTTCACTGGCTGATGCGCTAAAGCCAGAAATCGTGCTGGCTTACGCCAAAAAGGCGACAGGGGAAAAATACTTGATCGACCCAAGCCTTTGATCGCCAGAGCGCGGAGAGACCAAGGTGACCACTCCTGAGGGATCCGCGCAAAAGCGGTTTTCGATCATCGATAGCGGAACGGCGAAACCGGCGCGCTCGCGCGGGTTGGCTTCTGACATCGCGCACTGGGTCGGCAGCGCCTATCTGCGCGTGACCGGTTGGAAAATGCGCGGGGATTGGCCTAATTTTGACAAAGTAGTGTTGGTTGCAGCACCGCACACGTCGAATTGGGACGGCATCAATATGTTGGCGGCAGCGGCTTACTACCGCGTGAAGCTGCGCTGGATGGGCAAGGAAAGCCTAACTAAGGGACCTTTTGGCGGTATTGTGAAATGGCTCGGCTGCGTGCCCATCAACCGCTCTGCCAGCCACGATGTTGTAAACGCAATGCGGGATGCCTTCGCGCGTGAGGATGCCTTGGTGCTGGCAATCCCACCCGAGGGGACACGGAGCCTTAATCCGAACTGGAAAACGGGCTTTTACTTCATCGCGCATAAGGCCGAAGTGCCGATTATGATGAGCGTGCTCGACTATGGCACCAAGACAATCAGCCTTGCGGCCGTGCTGATTCCCGACGGCGACCTTGAGAGCGATATGGCATTGATCAAGGGATGTTACGCCTCAGCAGTCGGCAAGTATCCAGACCAATTTGGGCTTGGTCTGGATAAGCCATCTATTTGAGATTGAAGCGTTTTTAAGTCGCTAAAACGATTAGTTGTCGAGGAAGCTTCGAAGTTTACGGCTGCGGCTTGGGTGCTTCAGTTTCCGTAGGGCTTTGGCCTCAATCTGACGGATCCGTTCGCGGGTAACCGAGAATTGCTGACCAACCTCCTCGAGCGTGTGGTCGGTATTCATACCGATCCCAAAGCGCATACGCAGAACACGCTCTTCGCGCGGTGTAAGCGAGGCAAGAACTCGCGTTGTGGTTTCGCGCAGATTGCTTTGGATCGCGGCATCAACCGGCAAAATAGCGTTTTTGTCCTCGATGAAGTCTCCGAGGTGGCTGTCTTCTTCATCGCCAATCGGCGTTTCGAGGGAAATCGGCTCCTTGGCGATTTTCATCACCTTGCGAACCTTTTCCAACGGCAAACCAAGCTTTTCAGCCAATTCCTCTGGGGTCGGCTCCCGACCGATTTCATGCAACATCTGACGCGAGGTGCGCACCAGTTTGTTGATCGTTTCGATCATATGCACCGGAATGCGGATCGTGCGAGCCTGATCGGCGATCGAACGGGTAATGGCCTGACGGATCCACCATGTCGCATAGGTTGAGAATTTATAGCCGCGGCGATACTCAAACTTATCAACCGCCTTCATCAGGCCGATATTGCCCTCCTGAATCAAATCAAGGAATTGCAAGCCGCGATTGGTGTATTTCTTGGCGATTGAAATAACGAGGCGCAGATTGGCCTCGACCATTTCTTTCTTGGCTTGGCGGGCTTCGCGCTCACCCTTCTGAACCGTTTGCACGATCCGACGGTAATCATCGACAGGGACGCCGGTTTCAGTCGCCAGCTCACTGACGTCGGCTCGGATCACTTCGACCTGCGGGCGGCAATCATTGGCAAGGCGGCCCCAGCTTTTTGACTGACCCGCCATTTTGTCGAGCCAATCAGGATCCATTTCCTTGCCGAAATACCGTGATAGGAAGTCTGGGCGCGCGACGCCGCAGCTTTCGGCCAAACGAAGCAGGCGACCTTCCAGAACAACGAGCCGCTTATTGATGGCGTAGAGCTGATCGACGAGGGCCTCTATCCGCGCATTGTTGAGCTTAAGGCCTTTCAGGCGCTCAATAATGCGGGTTTGCAGCTCGTCATAGGATGCCTTTTCTTCTTCAGTAAGTTGTAGACCCTTGATGCGGGCCTCCACCAAACGCGCCTGAAGGGCGCCGAACAGCTCAAACTCACCAGCAACACCATCAAGGATTTCCATGATGCCGTCGCGCAGCTCGGCTTCCATCGCGGACATGGAGAGCGCGCCGCCCTCATCGAAGTCATCTTCGCTTTCACTGTCAGACTCTGGTGGCAGGCCGGGCATTTCGCCTTCACCGACAACGACTTCTTCTTCCTCCTCGTCATCGTCGGTTTTCATCGGCGTGACAGGGGCTGCCACTGTACCGTGTGCGGCCGCATAGGTGGCTTCAAGGTCAATAATATCACGCAGCAAAACACGGCCGCCACGCAATTCTTCGCGCCATACCATGATGGCTTCAAAGGTTAGCGGGCTTTCGCACAAACCACGGATCATGGCATCGCGGCCTGCTTCGATGCGCTTAGCGATAGCGATCTCGCCTTCGCGCGACAGAAGCTCCACTTGGCCCATTTCGCGCAGATACATGCGGACCGGATCGTCAGTGCGATCCGAGCCTTCTTTCATGTTGCCAACAGGAGCCTTAATGGCCTCGCGCTGGACGATCTCGGTTGATTCAGAGGGCGTTTCTTCGGCGTCTTCGTCAGCCTCAACAACGTTGATGCCCATTTCAGACAGCATTGCGAGGGTGTCTTCGATCTGTTCGGAGGTAAACTCCTCGCTCGGCAAGACCTTGTTCAACTCTTCATGGGTTACATAACCGCGCACTTTTGCGGCTTTGATGAAGCGCTTGACCGCCTGATCATTCAGGTCGAGCAAGGGCCCATCTGGAGCTTCCTTGGTCTCGGTCTCGACTTCTTCTGTGGTCGTCATCGTGTCGCCTCGTGGCTAGGGCTACGTTTGCCCCGCATATGGAGTGGTCGTTCGCGGCTTTCGCCAAGAAGAACGGGACTTAGGGGTCGACCCTGGGGTCGAGTTCTGCGTCGCTTATCGTCTGTGCATGGCGCTCAGCAACAAGTCCTTTTAAGCGGGCAAAGGCCGCTTGGTCGGGTTCGGCTGCAAATTCTTTTCTTGCCTCGGCCGCGTCGGCGGATAATGTTCGCCGGGTCCGCATCGTTTCCATCGCGTTGATCCAAAGGCTCGAGTCGCTATAAGGGCGGGTGTAGGGATTGACTGGCGACACCAAAGCTTCCTCAAGCGCCGCAAGCCCCGCCACTGCTCCACATCGGTCGAGATGGCGACGGACACCCTCCGGGTCAAGGGTTTCACCTAAACTCCAAGCGTCTAGAAGTGCATGCCGCAGTGAGTCAAGGCCGGGATCCGAAATCTCAAGGCCTGCAAACGCCTCCGCGCCACCTTCCAACAGCGTCGGGCGGCTTAAGGGCGCGCTCACAATATCTTTCAAAAACCGGGGCGGGCGCCGCGAGGCCACTTTGGCTTTCAATTCCGCGCTGGCATATTCAACCGGTTGGGTGTCTCGTCCATCGCGCCGAGTTCGGCCTTTGGGCTGCGCGGTCCATGGCTGACGCGGCGACGGTGCGCGACCCTCATCAAGGCGTTCCTGAACGTCTTGGCGATAGGCATTACGCACATCGCTATTGGCAATGCGGGTAACTAATTCGCGCAACCGCTTGGCGAAGCCGGCGCGGCGCTCAGGCGTGTTCAAGGGCTCGGCATCGCGTTCTCGTTCGAACATGACTTGGGCCAGAGGGCGCGCCGCGTTCAACACTTCTCTGAAAGCCACTGCGCCACGGTCTCGCAGCATGTCGTCGGGATCCAAACCATCGGGTACAAAGGCAAATCGAAGCGACTTTCCGGGCTCCAATAAGGGCAGAGCCCGATCTAGGGCGCGCGAGGCAGCTGCAAGCCCCGCCTTGTCCCCGTCAAGACACAAGATCGGTTCAGGAACCAATCGCCATAGCAATGCTAATTGGTCCTCTGTAATCGCCGTTCCCAAGGGCGCTACGGCCGCGAAGCCAGCACGCTCAAGCGCGATTACATCCATATAGCCTTCGGCAACGATAACACTCTGGTCCTTGTTGCGCGCCAAGGTCGCTCGGGCCTCTGCCAAGCGGTAGAGCGAGCGCCCTTTTGAAAACAGGTCTGTTTCGGGGCCGTTAAGGTATTTTGCACGGGCATCGACCGCCATTGCACGCCCACCAAACGAAATGAGTTGTCCGCGCGCATCAGCGATTGGAAACATGATACGGTCGCGAAACCGATCATAGGGCGGGCCATCCCCTTCGGGTTCAGCCAAAAGACCGGCCTCAATCTGGAGTGCGATTGGCATTTCACGGGCTTCGAGTGCGTGCTTTAGCGCCTCGCGGCTATCTTGGGCATAGCCGAGCCCAAACTGGGCCCAAACCTTCTCTGGCAGCCCCCGCTTCAGCAAGTAAGCGCGCGCTGCTGCGCCTTTAGGACCGCGCAACTCGTGTTGGAAATGGATGTGGGCCGCTTCCAACACATCGCGGGCACCCTTTCGGCGAGCCAACGCTTCAGGAGAAACCTGGACCCGTTCGGGCACTGCAAGGCCGACCTCCCCCGCAAGTTTTTCAACCGCCTCTGGGAAACTTAGCCGATCCATCTCCATAATGAAGTCAATTGCGTTGCCCTTCTTCTGGCAGCCAAAGCAATAATAGCGCCCCTTATCCTCTTGGACATGAAACGAGGGTGACTTCTCGCCATGGAATGGACAACAGGCCCACATATCGCGGCGCGCCGGAACCGATTTACGCTTGTCCCAAATAACGCGCTTTCCAACGACATCCGTAATGGACGTTCGTGCAAAGAGCTCATCGAGAAAGGTTTGGGGGAACCGCATGGTTGCCGATGCCTAGCGCAATCCCAACAAAATTGACAGCATTTCGCGTGCTTCGAGTGGGCAGATCAGCGTGTACGAACAGGTCATTTTCATGGCGCACAACACTTTGACGGCGTTCAACGCGGTGTGCCGCAACGAAAACCGCCCAGGACGCTTGCGAGAGCCCCCACACTTCGTGCTTTTATGGGCTTCATGAACGCGCCCACTCAAACCTCACCGCTCCTTGCCCGCATTATTCCTGTGACCCCATTTCAGCAGAATTGCTCCTTGGTTTGGTGCACGCAGACATTGGAAGCCGCCTTGATCGATCCCGGTGGCGAGATCGAAAAACTGATGGACGCCATAAAAGAGCAAGGCGTAACGCTTACCAAGATTTTCTTGACACATGGGCATCTTGACCATGCGGGCGCGGCCAATGCGATCCGAACGCGGACAGGCGTGGTGATTGAAGGGCCTCATCGCGACGATCAATTTCTGCTTGATGAACTGGCTACCCAAGGCGCGCGGTATGGATTTTCAGGGTCAGAAGCGGTGACGCCGGATCGCTGGTTGGAGGACGGGGATACTTTGAGCTTGGGAAATCTAACCTTCGGCGTGACCCATTGCCCCGGCCACACACCGGGTCATGTGGTTATCTGGCATGGGCTGACCAAACTGGCCTTCGTCGGCGACGTTCTGTTCAAAGGTTCGATTGGGCGCACCGACTTACCACGAGGTAATTTCGACCAACTCATTACGTCGATCACTGAAGGACTTTGGCCGCTCGGCGATGGGATGAACTTTGTGCCCGGCCATGGGCCCATGTCGACCTTTGGTTTTGAGCGCCGCACCAATCCTTTTGTGTCCGATATTGCCCTTGGTAGGAATTAGACCGCTCATGTCCGCTGCACGCACACTTTTGATGCAAGCCCCCTTTGCCGCGCTAGCGCCGGCTTTTGAACCCTTTGGTGCAGTCGACAAGTTTTGGGAAATCACAGACTTTCCTGCCTATGTGGCCGAGCATGGTGCCAATGTGCGCGCTTTGATCGCTGTCGGCACGGAAGGGGTCGCCAAGGAGGTATTGGATGAGTTGCCTGGCGTTGGGCTTATCGCGTGTGGCGGGACAGGCGTTGACGGGATTGACCTCTTTGACGCCGCGCGCCGTGGTATAAAAGTTGCCAATACAGCCGGGCTTAACGCCGAGGACGTAGCGGACTTGGCGATGGGGCTATTGCTTGCGGTCTGGCGGCAAATTCTGGCGGGCGACGCAATGATCCGCACAGACAATTGGACCAATCGATGGCCGCCTATGCCACCACCGCGTTCCATGAAGGGGATGACCCTTGGCATTTTGGGGCTCGGGGCGATTGGCATGGGCATCGCTGTGCGCGCCGAAGCGTTTGGGATGAAGGTGATGTGGACGGGCCGCGCACCGCGACCCTCCGAGCCGCGCCCTTATGTTTCGAGCGTGTTGGAGCTTGCCCATAAGGCCGATGCGCTCGTGCTGGCAGCCCCTTTGACGGTGGAAACAACCGGCATTGTAAACGCTGAAGTTCTTGCCGCGCTGGGGTCCGAAGGTATCCTGATCAATATTGCGCGCGGCCAAGTGGTTGATGAAGATGCGCTCATTGCCGCCTTGAGAGCGGGAACTATTCGCGGTGCGGGCCTCGATGTGTTCAACGAAGAGCCAACACCAGCAAAGCGATGGGCGGATGTGCCTCGATGCGTGCTGACACCCCACATTGCGGGCGCAACACGGGATGCCTTGCAAGCCATTCCGGGCATGGTGCTCGAGAATGTTCGCCGGTTTTACGCCGGTGAGCCGCTGGCCTCCGAGGTAAAGCCCTAGCGGCCTTTAGCTACGACGTGCGAGGTAACCCGCGCGCGGGAAGTGCACCACGATGCGGCCGAGGTCCGGGTCTGCCCGCTCCAGTGCAATTTCTTGCGCCGTTGAGAAAACCAGCGTGCCCGTTACGGGGTCGCGCCCATAATCATCTGGGACGACAGTTACGAGATCACCCGTGCGTAGGCCTTGGGGTTCGCGCGGGTCTGCCGGGCCGCGATCTTCGGGCTCCGCATCACGCGCAATGGCGAGGGCTTCTGTGCTGGAGAGGGTTTCAGGCTTGCCGTGCCCAATGGCTTCAATCCGGGCCGTCCACGCTTCAACGCGATCATACTCAGCAATAGCCGCATCATAGCCCGGCCGGTAGGCGTTTCGCAGGAACCACAGATTCATAAAGGCCGAAATATCAACGAGACCCGCTTCTTCGCCGCTTAGCCAGCCGTGGGGGTTGGCCTCCAAGGCTTCATCAATGAATGCAACATTGGCGCGCCATTGATCTTTCATCATGGGGGCCATGGCGCGCATCGCGTCGGTATCGAACGGCCGGCCGGACAATTGCTCGCGATCCCGCTTGAAAGCTTCGGGCACATGAAAGCCGACGGCACCGAAAATCACCGGCACCGTAATTTGAAAAAATGTCCGGTCTGCCCATGTTGATAACATCCATGCGAGCCCATCATGGCCTTCTGGCAGAATGGATGGCGAGGGATAACGGCGCTCAAGCTCACGAACGATCAATTGAGTATCGCAATAAACATCGGCCCCAATCTGCATCACCGGGGTGCGCCGATATCCGCCGGTGAGGGGGGTCAAGTCCGGCTTCGGCATAATAACCGGAATTTCAACCGAACCCCAAGCAAGCTCCTTCAAGCCCATAACCAGGCGTACTTTTTCGGAGAAAGGCGAAGTTGGATAATGGTGCAGAATGGGGGTTGAGGCGTCGGCCACAAAAAGTCTCCAAAGTTCGTTGATCAGCTCAGGTTAGGGGAAAACCGGATATTGTCTGCCTGAAGGCCTTCGCTCACGATGTCTAGCCCTCCCGAGCGGATCATCCATTCAAGCCGGTGGTCGCGATATTGGCGCTTGAACAAGCCTGCTTTCACGGCTTCATGCACCAAGGGGAACGATGGCGCGACAGCTTGGGCCTCGGCGAGCGTTTCAGCGACTGACGGGCGGGCCATGGCGCGTGCTAGCCATTCAGAAAGTAGCGAGCCGGGTTCCGGGCCCATCCCATCGGCTGTTGCCGCCGCCAAATAAGGCGCCACCGAAAGGTCGGCCCAACCGAACTCCCGCGCACCGAACCAGTCGGGCCCGTGAAACTGCCTTTCGAGCCAACGATGGATCCCGGCCGTCGTCGCGCGCGCCGCCTCGAGCAACGCCTCCGCTTTAGCGCCTTCTGCGCGTCGAAAGATCACAACTTCAAACACACCCCATGACGCGGCTTCATAACGGGTGTCCATTACTTCCTCGATCATGCGCGCCTTGGCCGCCAAAGCCGGGTTTTCGGGCAAAAGATCAGGTTTCGGCCATTTCTGTTCGATGTATTCCAGCATGATGGTGGAGTCGAAGATAGAAAACCCGTCATCAATCAAGGCGGGAACCTCGGCAAACGGCGAGGCTTCGGCGAACCCCTCGGCAATTTCGCCAGACCCGATGGCGTTTGGCGTGCGCCTTTCAAAGGCGACACCTTTTTCACGCAGGGCGATTTTGACCTTCTGGGCGAAGGGGCTGAGCGGGTGTTCATACAGAATGATGGCCATGGAGAAGTCTCGCTTGATTGATCACCGCCGTCGATATCACGCGACGGCATCATTTTCCTGATTGGCCGCGGCACGACCGCCTACCCATTAAAACTTGCCACTGACATGGGCAGCAAAAATCGGCTAGGGTTGCACTTGGGACGCAATAAGTTTGGATACTTCGATGCACATTCGTCAACGATTATGGACCAGCCTCGCCGCTTTGGTTCTAGCAACCGGGCTTGGCGGTATTGCCAATGCGAAGGAATGCAAGCCACGCTCAGAGCAAGGCATTGGAACGCAGATCGCGCGCTCACTTGGCTCATCCTTGCTCTCTAGCGCATTGGGTAGGGCCGGTGTTCGCGATTATTATGGCGTGACCTTCACCCTCAACAATTATTTGATCGACAGCTTCGCCTGCATGCTCGACAAGCAAGAACAAGAGAAAGCTGCAAACGCCACGATGGCAGCCTTGGAAGCGCCACCCGAACAAAGCAGTGAAAAGGTCGAATGGGTCAGCGAAACCAACAATAACGTTTCCGGCTCGGTTGAGGCGACGCCAGTGACTGTGGCGTCCAATGGGAAACAATGTCGAACGGCCACCCAAATTGGCTATGTTGACGGTAAGGAAATAAGAGCCACACCAACATTTTGCCGTGAACCCGGCTCCAGCACATGGGTCGCCCAAGCATGAGGCGGGCAGCCGCATTTTGGTTGATGTTCGGCTTGCTTAGTGTTGGCATTCCTGCGCAAGGGCGTGCCCAAGAGAGCTACTGCCAAACTTATGAGCTACCGAAAGGCATCGTAACGCCAGCGTTCAATGCGCCAATGTCCTATCGGGTAACCCGCGCGAAGAATGTGCCCGTGTTGATCGCAGAAGGCACGATACGGCCCGGTGAGGCGCAGCGTTTGGCCGATGCGATTGACCGCGCGGGCGGCATTGATGAGGTCTGGCTAAACTCACCGGGCGGTGCCGCCGAAGAAGGCCTTGGCATGGGTCGTGTGCTCCGCGCGAAAGGCATGTTTGTTCGCTTACCGCAGCGCTATGCCTGCGCAAGCGCGTGCTCCTACGCTTTTCTGGGTGGCGCACTGCGCGTGGCCGATCCGGGCTCGTTTTACGGCGTGCATATGTTCACCGGCACATCGGACGATGAAACCATGTTACTGGCGATTGAAGACATGAACACCAAGATCGCAACGATCCGCGACACGATGGGCGCCGAAAAAAGGCCTGTTGCGGAAATCAATGCGGCGATTGCCAATACAACCCGCAGCTTTATCTCGTTCTGGGAGCAACGCTCAGCCAAGCTGGCCGCCGCGCGGGCGCGCTACCTCGTTGAAATGTCTCTATCGCTGGAATTCATGACCGATGCCTTTGGGCAGTCGGCCAAAGGCGTTTGCTTTCTGAGCCCAACGGGCCTGCAGCGCTACAATATTTCCAACACAAATTAGCCAGAAGATGTGCTAGGGTTCCATTCCAATCCAAACCTAAAGGGTGTGCGCCATGACGTCAGGCTTACTCGGTTTCGCGCTCGCTTGGGCCATCACCGCGTCCGCAATGGCGCAAACGCCACCGGCGCAATACAGCGCTGATGCGATCAAGGAGCGCCTGTCTGGTGTTTCGGCGGCGCCAACCCCAGCTGCGGATCCGAATTGTCAGACTTACGAACAACGCATCTCGAACCCGGCTTGCGCCGCTAAACTTGAAACCAATGAACAATTATTTCCCTATCGCGGCGCCAAGCCGACCAGTGCAGTAACGGGCGCGATCAAGCGGCCTCCACCCCCTCCGCGCGCCGCAGCAAAGCCTGCCCCCAAAAAGGGAAAGCCTGTTCCGTCTACAACCAATACAGCGGCAGCGGCTTCATGTGTTGACCAAGTGGGCGATGAGGCCTCCGGGCTCAATTTGTGCGTTACTTTTGCGCTCGGGTCCGCCAGCCTGACTGCCCAAGCCACGTCAAATCTCGACCAATTCGCGGCGGCGCTGAGCGATCCGCAACTTCAAGCACTGCGGTTCTCCGTTGAGGGGCATGCTGATCGCCAAGGTAGCGATGCCGTCAATAAAGCCTTGTCGCAGAAACGGGCGGAAGCGGTGGTAGCCTACCTCACTGGAAAAGGCATTGCCGCCGATCGTCTGCTTGCGGTGGGCTTTGGTTCTGAACGTGGGATTGTGGGAAAATCGCCTTCCGATCCTGCCAATCGCCGCGTTGAGGCTCGCCTTATTCGATAGAGCTCGCAGAAATGTGGCTCGACCCCAGCTTTTGATGGGCTATAGGCGATCCAACAAGAAATCTGGGGAGCCTGCGCCGTGTTTGACTTTGAAGCCATCAAAACTGTTGCCGATATTCCGCGCGTTCAGGCACGCTTGCGGCCACAGGAAACAGCATCGGTCTTTGCGCAGCGAAATACCAGATTTTCCGACTTGGATCTCGCCTCCTCGCGCGTGGCGAACGGCCTTATCGCTGCTGGTGTCAAGCCCGGCGACCGAATTGCCATTTATTCCAAAAACTCCGACCTCTATTTGGAAGTTTTCTTTGGTGCCCTGAAAGCGCGTGCGACAGCTGTCGGGATGAATAACCGGCTGGCGGCACCCGAAGTGGCCTATGTGCTTAAGGATTCTGGGGCCAAAGTTATGTTCGTTTCGCAAGTATTTGCCGAAACTGCGACTAAAGCACTCGCGGAAGCCGCGACCAACCCAATGACCATTAGCTTGGACTCTGAAGCGGGGCCGTGGCCAAGCTATTCTGAGTGGAAAAACCAGCAATCAGCCATCGACCCGAACCTCGATAATCACCCGGACGATGACGCAATCCAGCTCTACACCTCTGGAACAACAGCGATGCCAAAGGGCGTCCAAATTACTAACCAAAACTATCGTGCGTTTTTCGACCTTGGTTTCCAAGCCGGTTGGGCGAATTACGATGTGGCCTCGCCAGTGCTCATTGCCATGCCGATGTTTCACGTCGCCGGGATAAACTCCGCCGTTCTCGCTGCGGCTCAGGGCGCACGAAATGTCATCATGGAGGAAGTTAATCCCTTTGAAATTCTGCGGCTCATTCCCGAACAGCGCATTGAGCATGCCTTTCTAGTGCCAGCGGTTGTAAATATGCTTTTGCAGGTTCCTGGCTGCGGCGATGTGGATTTTTCCACACTCAAGAACATTTATTATGGCGCCTCACCGATCTCCGAGGACGTTTTGGTGCGGGCGCAAGCGACACTTGGGTGCAATTTTACCCAGCTTTACGGGATGACGGAGAGCCTTGGCTCTGGAACCTATTTGCCCCCCGAAGCCCACGATCCTGCCCGCGGGAAATTGCGCTCTTGCGGCATAGCATGGCCTGGCCACGCGATTGAATGTCGGCGCGACGATGGCACCGCGTGCGAGGTCGGCGAAGTGGGTGAGATCGTGATCAAGTCCGACACGATCATGAAGGGGTATTGGAATCGCGCCGATGCCACAAAAGAAACAGTCCGCGATGGCTGGTTACATACCGGCGATGCGGGATTTATGGATGCCGACGGCTATCTGTTTATCCATGATCGCGTGAAAGATATGATCGTTTCAGGCGGTGAAAACATCTATCCCGCCGAAGTTGAGAACGCGATCTTTGGCCACCCCGCTGTGGCTGATGTTGCTGTCATCGGTGTGCCAGATGAAAAATGGGGAGAGGCTGTGAAGGCGATCGTCGTCGCAAAACCCGAAGCGGAAATCGACCCAGCCTCGATTATTGCTTGGGCACGCGAGCGTATTGCGGCCTATAAAGTACCAAAGTCCGTTGACACCATTGCTGTCTTACCGCGCAACCCATCAGGAAAGGTATTGCGGCGCGAATTGCGTGAGCCTTATTGGGCGGGTCAAACTCGGCGCGTCGGCTAAGCCACCGCAGAGCGCAGCGGAACGCGCGCCTGCGCGCCCGCTACGGCACGTTGATACAGGCCCTGTGTGCCCGCAACGGGTTGATAAGCATCGGTAACGCCTAACACGGTTTCAGCCGCACCCAAGAGCAGGTAGCCCGGATCATTGCTCTGCGCAGCAATGCGTTGGAGCACGCCACGCTTTGTTGCCGTGTCGAAATAGATCAACACATTGCGGCAAAACACGATGTCAAACTTGCCGAGCGGCATTAAGCTGTCGAGTAGATTTGCCGCCTTAAAGCGAACCATCGCGCGCAGGCGATCATCAATCCGATACCCCTCGCCTACTTTGGTGAAGTATTTCAACAGCATCTGCACAGGCAGGCCGCGCTGAACTTCAAATTGGGTGTAGAGGCCGGCTTTTGCTTTTTCGAGCACGCGCTCAGAAATATCCGTTCCAATGATGTCGAAGGTGCAGCCATTAAGCTGGCCCGCCATTTGATCAATCACCATGGCAATCGTGTACGGTTCCTGTCCGGTCGAGGCCGCTGCGCACCAAATCGTTAGGCGCCTGCCAGGGTTTGCCTTGGTGATCTGGGGCAGAATTACATTACGCAACGTGTCAAAAGGGGTTTTGTCGCGGAAAAAGAATGTTTCATTGGTCGTCATGGCGTCAACGATAGCGCTGATCAGGCGCGCATCATTGCGGGCACGAATGGCTTTGATGAGGTCGTCGATCGATGCCATGCCTTCGCGCCGCGCCAAGGGGCCTAAGCGGCTTTCCACCAGGTAGCCCTTGTCTGCGCTCAAGGCGAGACCAGACTTTTGCCGAACTAGATTGGCGACAAAATCAAAATCTTGTGGTGTCATGGGTTTACGCCTCGGAGAACATTCAGAATTGTCGGGCCAATTTCGGAAATTGGTTTGATCGCGCAGGCCAAACCGGCCGTCGCAACAGCGCCGGGCATACCCCAAACAACGCTAGAAGCTTCGTCTTGCACTAGGATCAGGCCGCCCTTGCTGGCCAAAACCCGCGCGCCTTCGCGGCCATCATGCCCCATCCCGGTGAGCACTACGCCGAACGCTCTCTCGCCATAAACTGCCGCCGCTGAGCGAAACAAGGGATCAACAGCGGGCCGACAAAAGTTTTCCGGTGGTGATTGGTCCAGCACAATGAAAACACGGCCCGCTCTACGTTGAACGGTCATGTGAAAATCACCCGGAGCGATGTAGAAACTTCCCGCTTCGGCAGCCATGCCGTCCTTGGCCTCAACCACTTTCGCGCCCGTGGCTTTTGCCATGTGCTCGGCGAGAATGGCGGTAAACATGGCGGGCATATGCTGCGTGATGAACACCGGTACCGTCGCCTTGCCGACTAAACTAGCAACGACAGCGCCAAGGGCGGCTGGTCCGCCCGTTGATGAACCGATAAACAAAGCCTCGGGTTTGGCCTTGAGTGTCTTATTCCCCAAAGCAAGATCTTTGCGTGGAGCTGCGGTAGTGGCCGTAAGCGGCTGCCCTAAGCGGCGTGGCGCTAAGGCGTAGGCTGTACGTTTCGCTGAGGAGCCAAGGCCGCGAATTTTGACCAATAGATCACGGCGATAATCCTCCGCACCCGCAATTTGGCCAGCGTCGGGCTTTGCAATGTAGTCTGCCGCGCCAAGCGACAATGCCCTTATCGTGACAGCAGCGCCTTGATGGGTGAGCGTTGAGGCCATCACGATGCGCGCAAAAGGAGCAGCGGCATGAATACGGGGAAGCGCGGTTATGCCGTCCATAACCGGCATTTCAACGTCGAGAATGATGATATGTGGCTTTAATGCGCGCGCGCGTTCAATCGCTTCTTCGCCATTAACCGCCTTGCCAACTACTTCGATGTCACTTTCCGCGTCCAGCCAACGCACAACCAACCCGCGTATGACGAGGGAATCGTCAACGACGAGAACGCGAATGCGCTCGGGTGTACTCAGGGGTGCGGTTAAAGCCATATTCTGCCGATGCCGTTGCTAGATCAAACCGACTTCGGCGAATTTCGACGAGACGATATCGGAATCAAACGGCTTCATAATGTATTCGTTTGCCCCGGCTTCGAGAGCCTCGGCTATCATCGTCATGTCGGTTTCAGTGGTGCAAAACACAACGACCGGGCGGTCACCACCGGGGTCTTTGCGTAAATTGCGCACAAACTCGATGCCATCCATCACGGGCATGTTCCAATCAAGGAGAACAGCATCCGGCATCGCTTTCCGGCAGGCATTAAGGGCGACAGAGCCATCTTCGGCTTCTTCAACCTCAAAGGCCATACCTTCGAGGATACGCCGCGCGACCTTGCGGATAACGCGGCTATCATCAACAACCAGACACGTTTTCATGCTGCTGCCCTTTCTTCAGGCGCGGAGGTTTCAAGGTCGAGCATTCGATCAAGATCGAGCGCGATAAGAAGTTGGCCGTCCAGGCGGAAAACACCTTTTGACTTGGACCGCCAATTGGCATCGAGATTGGCTGGGTTAGGCTCCAGCGCCGAATTTGCGAGCTTTATGACATCGCCCACGCGATCAATTATCAAGCCAAAAGCCTCGCCATCGCGCTCTACACCAATAGCCATAGCCGTCTTGAGTAACTCAGGGTCGCGCGCCAAGCCCAATACGATCCGTGCATCAATGGCGGTAACGATCCGGCCTCGAAGATTGAGGACACCAGCGATTTCAGGCCGTGCCAATGGAACGGGCGTCACGCTGTGCGGCTTAAACACGTCTTGAATGGCCGTTACTTCAACGCCAAAAGCTTGGCCCGCAACAAAAACCGTGACGTATTCGCGCTCCCCGCCCATGTCGTTGGCGGTGGTTGCTGTTTGTGCGGAAGTGGTCGGAATCATGCCGCTTCTCCCATACGCATGGCGTGTTCAAGCGCCGCAATTAAGCCGGGGCGATCCCCCTTGCGAACACAGGCGATCACGCCGGGCGCTGCCGCATTCGAGCTGGCTGCAAGACCGATGACAGGGGCTTCCGTGCCCAGCGATTCCGCCGAGAACGCGTCGATATCGGTAACGAGCGCATCGAATCGGGTGGCGCCGATATGGTTTGCGGCCGCTTGTGCACTGTCGGCAACATCGACCTGATAGCCGGCTGATGTGATAAGTGGTGCCAGTAAGTTGCGGAAGAATGCGTTACCCTCAACGAGCAGCACGCGGCGAGGGACAACCGCGCCGGCAGGTTGATCCCATGACGGATAAGCGCGTTCCATAACGCTGCCAATGTCGAGGATTTCCGTGGCTTTGCCTTTCAGCACCGCAACGCCAAGCGTTCCCTGATCATCGGTTGGCATTTCCATATCGAGCTTTTCGTCGACGATATCGAGAATGCTATCGACCGCGAGGCCAACCGTATGGTCGCCTTGGGTGAATACCATGATGTGCTGGCGGCCCTGAGACTTGATCTCAGCATAGGGCGATACCGGAACAATCGGCATTAGACGGCCGCGATATTGAACGACGCATCGGCCGTCCGCACGTTCAAAGGTCCCCGCGTCGATGTCTTCAAGGCGGGTCACCAAGGCCAAAGGAACGGCCTTAGGTTCACTTGATCCCGCGAGGAACAAGATCATGCCGGTACGCTCATCCTTAATCACTTGCTGATGGGTCTGTGCCTCTTCGGCCTTGCCATTCACAGCGTTGGCGATCGAATTTGCCAGAGTGGTCGGATCAATGATCATGATGACCGAGCCATCGCCAAGAATGGTAGCGCCGGAGAACATCCGGACATCGCGCATCACGCTCGACAGTGGTTTCACCACAATTTCTTCGGTGTCGAACACCTCATCGACGATAACGCCGATTGAGCGCCCGCCCACTTGCATGACCACGACGAATGAAGTGGGGGTGTTTTCCGTGTGTTTATGGTCGGCCCCGCCAAGGAGTTCGGACAGATGAACTAAGGGAAGCAAGCGATCGCGGAGGCGCAGAACGCGGGTCTTGTTCAACATCTCGATGCGATGCTCACTGGTGCCACCCGCGCGCACAAGCTCGATCACTGCCAATTGGGGGATCGCAAACCGCATCTCACTGGCGCCAACAACCAAAGCGGACACAATCGCTAGGGTGAGCGGGATTTTGATGGCAAACGAGGTGCCGCGCCCCTCGTTCGAGTTTAGGTCAATCGCGCCACCAATCAGTTCGATATTGGTGCGAACGACGTCCATCCCAACGCCCCGCCCAGACAAGCTCGTGACTTGAGCGGCCGTTGAGAAACCTGGCGCAAAAATAAAGCGGTGGATCTGCGCATCCGATAGTGTTGCAGCGGCTTCGGCGCTAACGATGCCTTGTGAAATCGCTTTGTCACGAATCCGCGCCGTGTTGAGCCCAGCACCATCATCGGAAAGCTCGATGATGATGTGCCCACCTTCATGATACGCTTTCAGCCGGATGGTGCCGATTTCAGGCTTGCCAATCATGAGGCGATCAGCTGTTTTTTCGAGCCCGTGATCGCAGGAATTGCGGATCATGTGGGTGAGTGGATCTTTGATAAGCTCAAGAACTTGGCGATCAAGCTCGACGCTTTCGCCCTCGAGAACGAGATCAATTTTCTTGTTCAAGTCGCGGGCCGCGTCGCGCACAATACGGGGAAGCTTCTTCCACGCATTCCCGATGGGCTGCATGCGCGTTTTCATGACCCCTTCTTGCAGCTCAGCGGTGATTGCTGAAAGCCGCTGCAAGGGGGCCTTAAATTCGGAATCATTGGAGTTCCGGACCATTTGATTAAGCTGGTTGCGGGTGAGCACCAACTCAGAAACCATGGTCATCAGGTTCTCGAGGACATCGACCCCGACACGAATGGTTTGTGCGGCAACACCCCCGCCCCGCGGAGCCCCGTCCTCATCGTGGTCGTCAGTCTTAGTTGCGGCCGCCATCGCCTTGGGCGCAGGCGCTGAAGCCGCTTTGGCGACGATGATGACTTCATCCACCTCGGTTGCTTGAAAGGCGGCTTCCATTTCGGCCATGGACACTTCACCGGGGCGCAAATAGCGGCCCTGTTCAGGATCCCACTTCAAGCCCTCGGCGTTCACCGCAGGCATTTCCGGCTCAGCGGACACCTCGACGACGGGTAAAGGCGGTGCTTTTTCCGCTGTTAAATGCCCCTCAGACGCGGCCTCCAGCTGCAAGATGAGAGCCATGTCGTCGCCGACCGGTTCAGCACCGTCAGTTTCCAGAAACGCAAGAATGGCTTTGATAGCGTCAATGCATTCAAGCACCAGTTGCACGGCATCCGGCGTTGCCACAACGGCACCATCGCGGAAGCGCCCGAGCAAGGTTTCACCGGCATGGGCAACAGCTTGCAAACGCGGCAAACCGAGGAAGCCGCACGTGCCCTTAATGGTATGAACCAAGCGGAAAACATTATTTAGCGTGGCGCGATCTGTGGGATCGGCTTCAAAACGCACAAGCTCATTGTCAATTGTTTCAAGACTTTCGGAAGTCTCGGTCAAAAACTCGGCGAGTAAGTCGTCCATCGCGCACCCCGGTCTGTGCACCCAAACGCATCAGACACGGTCACAATTGGTCGAAACTCGTTAAGGCCTCGCTAAGGCTAGAGTATTTCTACGCTGATTAAGCCGGATTTGGCGCAGCACTATCGGGTGGGAACCGCGCAATGATGGACACAGCGCCCTCAGATTCGCGCGCAGCCATTTCAACGCGGGATGCCGATGTAATCAGATAAAGATAATAGGGTTGGATGTTTCGGGCTTCAAAACCATCTTCCGGCTCCTGCCCGGAGAGCCCTGTTCGGGTAGCCGGTTTGAGCATAGCGCGCAGGCCCGTGCCGATGACGGCGAGCTCCAATTTGCCTTCCACATGTTTGGCGCTCAGCTCCAATGTTCCTCCACGCGGCAAACAATCGAGCCCGATCAACACCAAATTGGCCAAAATGCGGGCCGCAACGCGCGGGCCACGGCTTTCTGCGACGCTCCAGACCAATTCCGGCTTGTGGGCATTAACGAACCGCTCAACGGTTCCGCGCATTTCCTGTAGATCATAGTCGCCACGCCCCAGCGTGGCGGCTCCAAAGGCCAGGCGCATAAAGTCGAGCTTAGCGGCTGCCTGTTGAGAGGATGTGGCAATAAGCTTGAGCGCTTGCTCTCGCATATCCGCCGACCCCTCATCGTTGAGTACGTCCAATGCCGTTGTGAGCGCGGAAATCGGGCTTACCAGATCATGGCAAAGACGAGAGGCGATTAGGGCGGATAGGGTCGCTGCATCTGGGTTCATGCGTCAGACATAACTGATTCGACGCGATAGCGCGGTCTTGGTATTCACAGCGGATGGACCGCAGACTGTATCCGGGCGTCATCGTCAAACATCCAGACGAGCCTGATTGGGGGCTTGGGCAGGTTCAGAGCGCGCACGGCTCGCGCGTGACCGTTAATTTTGAGAATGCCGGCAAACGCCTCATCAACACCGAAGCGATCCTGCTGGATATCGTTTCGCAGGATCCGCGCGCTTTTTAGCGGATGGCAGTGCGCTGCCAGCGCTGCGCTTCAATGCGAGCCCGATCTTCTGGCGTAACCTTGCGGCGCGGAGCCGCTGGCTGATAGGCGATGGCGGCGTGTTCGGTGCAGTATGGCGTTCCCGGCTTTATCGGGCAGCCACAAAAGGCGAAGTCCTGATCGCCCGGGTCTCCCATTGGCCATTTGCACATACCCTCACGCAGCGCCAACACGCTGACCCCTGTTGTCGAGCGCGGCTTCGCAACCGGCTGCGCGACAGGGGCAGCCACGACAGCGGCAGGACGCTCGGCCGGGGTAACAAGGCGAACAACAGGGGCTACTGCGGGACGGGGCTTTGGTGTCGCGGCAAGCGTTGTTTTCACAGGACGCGAAGGGGCGGCACGACCCGCAAGGCCAAGCCGGTGAACCTTTCCGATCACAGCGTTGCGGGTAACACCCGTGAGCTGCTTTGCAATTTGGCTAGCGCTCAGGCCATCGCCCCACAGCTTCGTGAGTAAATTTACGCGGTCTTCTGTCCAGCCTGCCGTCATCACTGCCCCCGATCGATCACTCAACATCTTGTGGTGTACGACTTTAACGAGCTGTTAACCACCCCATGGATCGTATCTGACAAGACAAGATACACAAGATGCGGTGTCAGATTTTTCCACAGTCAAAGCTTGCTTTCTACATATTGTGGTGATCCGCACTGAGTCGTGGTCTGGATTTTGTTCTGCGACAAGCCCATTACCAACGCTTGAAACGCAAGGCTAAATGCAAATGACCGATACCCTGACCCCGCGATCCTACGGCGCCGTGAATTGGATTGGTTTGCAAACCCTTTACATCAAAGAAGTTCGGCGGTTTTTCAAAGTCTCTGTCCAAACAGTCTTTGGGCCGGTCATTTCAACGTGGCTGCTCATGGTGGTTTTTGTTATCGCGTTCGGCGCGGACAAACGCGTGTTGGACGGGATTCCTTTTCCGGACTTTCTGGCGCCGGGCCTAGTCATGCTGTCGATCTTGTCGAATGCGTTTCAAAACTCGTCCTCGTCGCTCACGATTTCCAAGGTTCAAGGCACCATTGTTGACCTGCTCATGCCGCCTCTTTCATCGGCAGAGCTCACCGCGTCTTTCCTTGCAGGCGCAGCAACCCGGGGCCTTGTGTGCGGGGCAGCCACGGCGGTAGCGATTATGATGTTTGCGAACGTCAACCCTGTACACTGGGGTGCAACGCTTTACTTCGCCATCGTTGCATCCCTGATGTTCGGCGCCATTGGCGTGTTGGGCGGTGTTTGGGCTGAAAAGTTCGACAATTTGGCCGCGATCACCACCTTTATTATTACTCCCCTCACATTCCTCTCGGGCACTTTCTACTCGATCAAAGTTCTGCCCGAACCCTTCCACACCATCATCCAGTTCAATCCGGTTTTTCACTTGATTGACGGGTTTCGCTATGGGTTCACTGGCCATGCCGATACCAGCGTGTTGATCTCAGCGGTTTCAACCGGTTTGCTGACCATGGTGCTTATTGTGGCCTGTTGGGCTGTATTTGTGCGCGGATGGCGCTTGAAAGCCTGAACCCGATGCCGAAACGTCACAGAATCCGCCTTGAACGCGGGCGTCCGCATCGTTAGTTTGCGGTGCTTCCGGTAACCCCAGAGGCGTATTTCTGTGTCCACTTCCCCTTTAATGCCAGTCTACTCTCCGCCACCTGCCGACTTTGTGCGCGGCGAAGGTGCTCGTTTGTGGACATCTGAAGGGCGACGGTATCTCGACTTCATTGCGGGCATTGCGGTGAATGCCTTGGGCCATTGCCACCCAAAAATGATCGAGGCCATTGAAAGCCAAGCGCGCAAAGTTTGGCATCTGTCCAATATGTATGGCACGGAGCTACAGCGCAGCCTGGCGGAAAAATACGTCAACGCCACGTTTGCTGACATGGTGTTCTTCACGAACTCCGGCACCGAGGCTGTTGAATGTGCGCTTAAAACTGCACGGAAGTATCATGCCGCCAATGGCTCGCCAGAACGCGTCGACATTGTTGGCTTCCAAGGTGCCTTCCATGGCCGCACCTACGCCGCAATTAACGCGGCAGGCAACGCAACCTATCTCGATGGGTTTGGCCCACGCTTGCCTGGATATACCAATCTTCCTTGGGCTGACCACGACGCGCTAGAGGCAGCGATTGGGCCCGAAACAGCCGGCATCATAATTGAACCGGTTCAGGGTGAAGGCGGCACTCGCGCTTTACCTTTAGACTGCCTGCGCGGCTTACGGGCACTCTGCGACAAGCACGGGATATTGTTGATTTTTGACGAGGTCCAATGCGGCGCTGGGCGGACAGGAAAGCTATTCGCGCACGAATGGGCCGACATCACACCTGACATTATGGCGGTTGCCAAAGGTGTTGGGGGTGGGTTTCCGCTCGGCGCTTGCCTCACGACCGCGGAAGCCGGCAAGGGCATGACGCGCGGCGCACACGGCACGACTTATGGCGGGAACCCACTTGCCATGGCCGTTGGTCATGTGGTGTGGGACGAGATCAGCAAGCCTGAGTTCTTACAGCATGTTCAAGATATCGCCAACCATTTCGGCCAAGCCCTTGAAGGCTTGAAGGACGTTCACAGCGACGTTGTGGTCGATGTGCGTGGCAAAGGGCTTTTGCGCGGGATTAAGCTCTCCCTTGATCCCATGAGCGTGCGCCAAGAGGCCTTCGCACGCGGTTTATTGGTAGGCACAGCCGGTGATGGTGTGCTTCGCATGGCGCCACCCCTCATTATTGACGGCAATGATGTGGCTGAGGCGATCTCCATCCTCGATCAATCGATCAGCGCGGCTAAGGCGACCGCCAAAGCGGCGTGACAGAATTGCCGAACGACAGACCGGTTCGCCACTTCCTAGACCTTGATGTTTTAGGGCGTGATGACCTTCGCGCAATTCTGGACGAGGCACATCGGCGCAAAGCGACCCGGCTTGGCAAGCCGAAGGGTGTGGTCGATTCTGATGCACCCTTGGCAGGCTATGCGCTGGCCATGCTGTTTGAGAAAAACTCGACACGTACGCGACTGTCGTTTGACCTCGCTATTCGGCAATTGGGCGGGTTCCCAGTGCTGATGGATGCGGCTTCCTCGCAAATGGGCCGTGGTGAAACTGTGGCCGATACCGCGCGGGTGCTTTCGCGCATGGTCGATGCGGTGATGCTGCGGGCAAACCGCCATAGTGACTTGCTGGAACTGGCACACAACGCCTCGATCCCCGTGATTAACGGACTGACAGACCAAAGCCACCCTTGTCAGATTATTGCCGACCTTATGACTTATGAGGAACAAGGCCGCAGCCTCACGGGTGCGCATTTCGCGTGGGTCGGCGATGGCAATAACGTAGCCAACAGTTTCATCCATGCAGCCCCGCTTTTGGGGTTTTCGTTGACGTTGGGTTGCCCTGCAGGGTTCCGGCCAGACCCCGCCTTGGTGGCTGCCGCTATCAGAGCGGGAGGCAACGTTAAAGTCGTTGACGATGCCGAGATTGCCGTTGCTGGTGCCGACGCGGTGATTGCGGACACGTGGGTTTCCATGGGGGACACAAACGGCCCCCAAAGGATGCAAGCGCTTGGGCCGTATCAGGTCAATGCGGAACTGATGGCAAAGGCGAAAGCAGAGGCGGTATTCCTACACTGCCTCCCCGCCCATCGCGGCGAGGAAGTAACACCCGATATTATTGACGGCCCAGCCTCCTTAGTGTTCGACGAGGCAGAGAACCGCTTGCATGCCCAGAAGGCCATCCTCATGTGGTGCCTCTGTCCTGAAAAAATACCCCGGTAAACGCCCCCATGAACAACCCTGATCCTGACGCCGATCCGCTGAGCGCGGGCGACGACATCGTTGCCGCTTTTCAGATTGAGGATGAGCCCGTCCGCGGACGGGTCGTGCGCTTAGGCCCGGCAACAGTGGATGCTATTTTGCGCCGCCATGCTTACCCGGACCCTGTTTCGGCCTTGGTGGGCGAAGCTCTCGCGCTTGTGGCGCTGGTGGGATCGTCGCTCAAGTTTGAGGGCAAACTTATTATGCAGGCCCAGGGCGATGGGCCTGTTAAGTTCGTTGTTGCCGAGTATCGCTCACCGGGCGCTGTGCGGGCTTATGCTCATATCGAGCCGGACGCTCTGGCGGCGCTCATGGCCGAGCGCCCCGGCGAGGACTTTAGTGCGGTAGAATTGCTCGGCGCTGGGCACTTCGCCATGACCATCGACCAAGGCGAAGATACTGATCGTTATCAGGGCTTGGTGGCGCTTGAAGGCCCTTCGCTTTCCGACTGTGCTGAGCTGTATTTTGAACAATCCGAACAGGTTCCAACACGCATTAAACTCGCTGTCGGCTTGGTTCACATGGAAGGCCGGTCTCCTGAATGGCGCGCCGGTGGCGCCCTGATCCAACGAATTGCCGGCGACAGTAATCGCGGGGACACAGACGATGCATGGGAAACGGCGTCAGTGCTGTTTTCCACCATCGAGGCGGAAGAACTCGTCGACCCTTCTTTGGCTGCAGGTGAGTTGCTGTTCCGGCTTTACCATGAGGATGGCGTTCGGTTGCATGAAGCCGAACCCCTCGAGGCCGCCTGCACGTGCACTCGGGAGCGCATCGTCACGCTATTGAAGCAATTTGGCTCGGATACGGCTGATATGATCGAACCGAACGGGGCAATCCGGGTCCGTTGCGAATATTGCAATACGAGCTTTGAAGTTGCGCCAGACGAGTTGACTTAACCAAGCGAAAACATGGCCTAGATCACGGCGGCGCGGGCCAAATCATCGGCCAAGGCCCTGTGGATTGCGTGAACAACAACAGAGCCCTCGCCCACGGCGGACGCGACGCGCTTGACCGAGCCAGAGCGCACATCACCAACCGCATAAACCCTAGGGCGCGAGGTCTCTAATGGCGAAGGATCACGCTCCAACGCCCATCCGCCACGCACCAGCTCACGCGGCGAAAGGCTAGCGCCGGTTTTGGCAAATCCCTTGTCGTCGAGGGCGATGGAATCGGCGAGCCAGCCTGTGCAAGGATTGGCGCCGATCATCAAAAACAAAAAAGGCGTTTGCAGGGAAACGACGTCTCCCAGCCGATTTCGCCGTAAACTCAATTGGGTCAGCCGCCGACCGTCGGCCTCGAATCCAATGATTTCGCTTTCGGCATGCAGGGTTATGTTCGGTGTGTCGAGGATGCGCCGAATTAGATATTCCGACATGGTTTCGGAAAGATCGGGGCGGCGGATGACCAGATGAACATGCTCGGCAACACTGGCCAAGAATACAGCCCCTTGGCCCGCCGAATTGCCACCGCCGACAACCGTCACCTCTGACCCGCCACACAGCATGCCCTCCATGGCCGTCGCGCCATAGTAAACACCGGCCCCCTCATAGGCATCCAGCCCCTCAATCGGCAGTTTTTGGTAACGCGCGCCCGAAGCAATAACGAGCGATTTGCCTCGAACCTTTCGGCCATCTTTCAAATTGAGTTGATGAAGCACACCGGAGCGACCGAGCGACACCGCCTCGACCGGCGAGACCAGATGGGCGCCAAATTTTTGCGCTTGCATGGCCGCGCGCTCCGCCAACTCGCGCCCTGAAATGCCAGTAGGAAAGCCAAGATAGTTCTCGATTTTTGAGCTGGTGCCGGCTTGTCCACCTGCCGCCTGACTGTCCAGCACTAACACGGAAAGCCCTTCTGAGGCCGCATAAACCGCCGCAGCAAGGCCTGCCGGCCCAGAGCCAACAACAAGCACATCGTGCACTTCGGCTTCATCAAGGACGTTGAGGCCGTAACAGGTTGCAATGTCCCCGAGCGAGGGCTTGGAAACCACTTCATTGGCTGAGTGAATTAAAACAGGCAGATCGTCTTCGGTTAGGCCGCGCGCCGCCAAAATTTCCATGACCACTGGGTCCTCTTCTGGCGCGAGCCAGACGAAGGGGATTTGGTGCTTGGTAAAAAGATCGCGGATTTCAAATGTCGCGCGGTCATAGGTCGTTCCGATCAAAGTGACCCCAGCAAACCCGCCTTCACGCATGAAAGTCCGCCGCGCGACCATCGTTGAAACGATCAGATCTGACAGATGGCTGTCGCCAACCAGCAACTTCTTGAGGGCCGCCGTCGATACCCGGATCAATTCGCTATCGGCGCTCAAGGCAGCCTTTGCGACTGCGCCCGTGCCGGTCAAAACCGCTATATCGCCAATAAAATCACGCTCGGTGAGGGTTCGGATATCAGCAATCCCGCGCGGCGTTGAATGGGTAATGCTCACCGCACCTGACACAATCACCCAAAGCGGGATGCGCTGATCGCCCTCGTCGAACAGCACCATGCCTGCCTTTCCGAATACGCGCTCTCCGGCGGCTTCAAGGCGGGCCAAGTCAGCGTCGGTCAAACGCGGTGTGAGAGGATTGAAGTCGATTGCGTCAGCCATAGGGGTCCCTAGCCTGCACCATAAGCGATCATGGCGGCGTTCGCACGGGGTTTGCCGTCAAAAGGTTGCGTAGCCGCCACAGCTTTGCCTTGGCGGTGCCACGATTGGCGTAACAAATCGTGAGATCGTAACACCGGATAAACCAAGAACCGGGTTCCTAGGAGGAAAGTATGCGCTCCAACCGCTCAATCGTTTCACGCTTCGCGCTGGGTGCTGCGCTTGTGCCCCTCTTAATGTCATGCGCGGCACCGAGCGCGACGATAAAGCTAGCGCATGCCAGCGCGACTGAGATCGCCTCCGACATTGACTATGAGTGCCCCAGCCCACGCCGTGATGCTAGCGACCGCTATCGCCGCCAAGTTGCGCCGTCGGTTGCTTATGCAATGCCAATGCCGCCACCCCCACCGCCACCAGCGCCACCGCCCCCTCCCGGCCTTGTCGCTCCCTCACCTGTTATGGTCGCGCCCAAAATGACAGCGCAGGAAATGGCTGTAGCAGGCTCCATAGCGTCTGTTTCGCCACCAATTGCAGACAATGCCCAAGACACGGCGCGCTATCCAGAAGCCTCGATCAATCCGGTTAAACGAACCGCTGAAACGCCCGTGTCGACCTTTGCAATGGAAGTGGATACTGCATCCTATTCGACCGTGCGTCGGTTTCTTAATAACGGGTCACGCCCACCGACAGATGCCGTCCGTGTCGAAGAGCTAATGAATTATTTTGATTACAATTACGCTTTGGCGACCGACCGTGACGCGCCGTTCAAGCCGAGTGTGGTGGTCGTGCCATCGCCGTGGTCCGAGGGGAAACGTCTGATCCATATCGGCATACGCGGCTATGATATCCCGCGAGAAAAACGCCCGCCGCTTAACCTGACCCTCCTCATGGACGTTTCGGGCTCCATGCAAGACGATGATCGCCTGCCATTGGCGATCCGCGCCATGCGCCTTCTTGCAACCAAGCTGACCGCTGCCGATCACGTTTCCCTCGTCGTTTATGCGGGCGCCTCGGGCGTTGTTCTGCCGCCAACATCGGGCAATAAAAAGCGCGATATCGTGTGTGCCTTGGAGGACCTTCAAGCCGGTGGCTCAACAGCCGGTGGCGAGGGCCTCGCGCTGGCCTATAAAATGGCCGAGAAGCATAAAGACCCTAGAGCCGTAAACCGCGTTATCTTAATGACGGACGGCGACTTTAATGTTGGCATTACAGACCCAGAACGCTTGAAGGACTTCGTGGCGGAAAAGCGGAAGACAGGGATTTACCTCTCGGTCTTTGGGTTCGGTGGCGACAATTACAATGATGAGTTGATGCAATCCCTCGCCCAAAATGGAAACGGAACGGCGTCCTATATCGATACGTTCGCCGAAGCCCGAAAAGTGTTTGACGACGAAGTCAGCGGCACGCTGTTTCCAATCGCCGACGATGTTAAGCTTCAGATTGAGTTTAACCCGGCAAAAGTCGCTGAATGGCGGCTTATTGGTTATGAAACACGCGCCTTGGCCCGCGAGGATTTCAACAATGACCGCGTTGATGCGGGCGAAGTCGGGGCTGGTGCTGAAGTTACCGCGCTTTATGAAATCAGCGCGCCAGGACAACCGGCCTCCGTGGATCCACTCCGGTATCAAAGTGCGGCACCGTCAAACGCCCCTTCCCGCGATGGCGATCTTGGATTCCTCAAAATACGCTATAAGGCCCCGGGTGGCGCCGTATCTAAACTGATTGAGCGCCCGATCACGGAAAATGATGCCCTGGCCAGCCTCTCAAGGGCACCTGAATCAACCCGGTGGGTTACGGCAATTGCGGCTTATGGCCAACTCTTGCGGCAAGACCCTTGGATAGGCGCAGGCTTTGGTTGGCCCCAAGTGATGGCGCTCGCCGAAGGCGCTAAAGGCGCCGACCCGCATGGTCGCCGGGCGGAATTCGTCGATTTGGCGGCGAAAGCTCAAGCCCTTTCGGTTGGCCCAAAACCGCCAGCGTCTGGGCGTTAAACGCTGCTAAGCTGCCCGCCGGCGCCCGACGAGTTTATCAAGGGCGTCGGCGACTTCATCGGCCTGAGGGCTGTCGTCAAGATCGGCCAGGATGGCAAGGCCGCCGCCAAAAGTCGCCAAAATCTCGCGGTCCACGCGGCCAATCTGGCCAACGCGATCGAGGTAATCCAGCAGTGAATGCCCACCGCGCCGCGCCGCACGGCTGCGCCGAATCGTATCAGCAGCAGCGACATAATCGCCTGCGCGCTTTTTCAGCATGGCAAAACCCGCGGGTTGGAGCGCGCGCGGCTTACTAACATAGCGTCGTAAAGCGTCTCCGGCACGACGCAAAGCGTCGGTGCCAACGCCATCATCCTCGCGCCGCGAAGGGCCATCATAAAAGGGATCGTCGCGCCGTCTGCGGCACGGGCCGATATACACATCGCTTTCCACAAAAGCGCGTCTTTGCAGCAAGACCGAGCGCAACCGTTGTTCAAGTGCGGTTGCAGTGATCGGCTTGGCGACAATTTCATCGACGCCCGCAGACCGGGCCGCATAAAGGTCGCTGCGCTTGGTTGAGGCTGTCACCAAAATCACAGGTGTTCGTTTCAAGCTTCGATCGCGCGCATTCCGCACCAGCTTCAACACCTCAATGCCGTTCATGCCTTCCATAAGAAGGTCCACAAACACGACATCCGGGCGATACTCGGCAATCATTTGCAAGCCAGATTGGGCATCTGCCGCCAAGATAATGCGGCGCACGCCGAGCATAACCAACGTATCGTTCAGAATTTGGCGAAAAAATGCGTGATCGTCGATCACGACGGCAGTGATCGAATACAGGCGTCGCGCCATATCTTGCGAGGCTGTAGAGCCGATAATCATGGGGCCTTATCGCACAGCGAACCTAATGTCTGGTTTACAAATGAACTTTTCTTGATGGCACCTACCTGCCCTTTGGTTAGCGCTTCACGCTCGGCTCTATGCACTCTAGTCTCGTTGTGGGAGACAAAACGCCATGAACGCCATCGACACCAAAACGCCTCGCGCTGTGACTATTGATACATTGCGGACGCCATCGCCTTGGGACACAGAAACCGTTCCTGTGTGGCGCGCGACTGTGCGGGCGTTCGTGGAAACGGAGATCATGCCGTTCGTAGAGGAGTGGGAAGACGCTGGCGTGGTGCCGCGCGAGCTTTTCACCAAAGCGGCTTCTATCGGTCTGATCGGCTCGGGCTATCCCGAGGAATATGGCGGGTGGACCGAGGGCTGGGACATTTTCCACTCGATCGCCACATCGGAGGAAATGGCGCGCTCTGGGGCGGGCGGGGTTTCGGCGGCCTTGATGGTGCACGGCATCGGCTTGCCGCCAATCATCCGGACTGGAAGCGAGGCGATGAAGCAGGCGGTGGCGCCTGAGGTGTTGTCAGGCCGCAAGCAGATCAGCTTGGCGATAACCGAGCCTGAAGCGGGCTCTGATGTCGCCAATATCTCCACCAAGGCCGAACGCCGGGGCGACAAATACATCGTCAACGGGGCGAAGCTCTACATTACCGGTGGCTGCACGTCGCATTGGCTAACAACAGCGGTTCGCACCGGCGGGCCGGGGGCGGCGGGTGTGTCGCTTTTGCTGATCGAGGCTAATGCGCCCGGCGTCACGCGCCTTCCTTTGAAGAAGCAAGGTTGGCTGGCATCCGACACTGCTCAGATTTTCTTTAGCGATGTTGAAGTTCCAGTCTCCAACATTATCGGCGCTGAGAATGCGGGCTTTTACGGCATCATGGCCAATTTCAACGGCGAGCGGCTTGGCATGGCGTCTGGCGCGCTGGGCTATGCGCGGGTGTGCATTGAGGATGCCGTAGCGTGGGCGCGGGAGCGCAAAACCTTTGGCAAGCGCTTGGCCGACCACCAAGTGATCCGCCACAAAATCGCGACCATGGTGCAGAAGGTAAATGCCGGAACCGCGTGGCTAGACCAGTGCGCCTATCGCGTCAGCAAGGGTGAAACCCCGGTGGCGGACTTGTCACTCTTGAAAGTGCACGCCACGGAAACCATGGAATATTGTGCGCGCGAAGCCACCCAAATCATGGGCGGCGCAGGCTATATGCGCGGAAGCCGGATTGAGCGGATTTACCGCGAAGTACGGGTGAACGCGATTGGCGGCGGCTCAGAGGAAATCATGAAAGATTTAGCTGCACGGCAGCTGGGTATTTAACGAACCGACGCCAACCGTTCCAAAAGCGCCGGGAGCAAGAGTTCGTTCCCGGCAGCTATTGTGCCGGTTTCCATAAAGTCTCCACCGTCGATTTCGGTGGCAAAGCCGCCCGCTTCTCGCACGAGAACCACACCGGCCGCGAGATCCCACGCGCCAAGGCCGCGCTCCCAAAAGCCATCGAACCGCCCGGACGCGACGAAGGCGAGATCAAGGGAAGCCGCGCCAAAGCGACGAATACCGGCCACTCTTTGGGTCAAGGCGTGGAGTTCCTTGAAGAATTGCGCGTGGCCGGGCTTGCCCATGAAGGGGATCCCTGTTGCGATCACGGATTCGTCCAGCTTGCGGCGGGCTGACACCCGGAGACGGCGATCATTCTGCCAACAACCACGGCCCTTTTCGGCCCAATACATCTCATCGCGCACCGGATTGTACACGAGACCAGCGATCAATTGGCCTTCACGCTCCAGCGCGATCGAGGTCGCGAAGTGGGGGATGCCGTGCATGAAATTGAGGGTGCCGTCGATGGGGTCGACGATCCACTTATGGCTTTTGTCGGTGCCCTCAATCAGGCCGCGCTCTTCGCCCAAGAAACTATAGCCCGGGCGGGCGGTGGTGAGTTCCTCAAAAATCGTTTGCTCGGCGCGCACGTCGGCGGCGGTCACGAAATCGGCCGGGCCCTTTTTGGATACCTGAAGGTTCTCGACTTCGCCAAAATCGCGCGCGATTGCCCGGCCAGCCTTGCGGGCGGCGTTGATCATCAAGGTCATCAGCGTAGAAGGAACGGACATGGTGAGGGCTCATGCGCCGCGCTGGGCTTGGCAAGCGGCGATCAAATTGGGCAAGAGTGCGAGGCGCGGTCTCTACACGGGGGGGCGTGGCACGGCAAGGAAGCCGCGCAGAGGGGGTGAGCGTGGAGTTTAGGCTGGATGATCTAAGCGGGCCGGAAATCCGCAATCTGATCGCATTTCATCTGGGCCAAGCGCGCGCCAATTCCCCGCCCGGCTTAAGCTTCGCGCTTGACCTTTCGGGGCTGCAAGTGCCTGAGATCAGCTTTTGGAGCGTGTGGCAGGGCGAAACCCTTATGGGCTGCGGGGCGCTGAAGAATCTGGGCGATGGCACGGGGGAGATCAAATCGATGCGGACCGCGCCGGAGCATGTGCGCAAAGGGGTAGCGGGCGCGTTGTTAAAGCACATCATCGCCACGGCAAAGGCGCGCGGTTACACGCGCCTCAGCCTCGAAACCGGGGCGGAAGGAGCCTATGGGCCTGCTTTGGCGCTGTATCGCAAGCATGGCTTCATTTTGGGCGAGGCTTTCGCCGACTATAAGCCCAGCGCCTTCAACCATTGTATGCACCTCGATCTCTGAGGCTTTGCGCTATTTTCCGCCAAAAACCTCATTGAGATAGGCCGCAATCCGCACCCCGCCTTGCGAAAGGCGCGTCCGCACGATGGCGATATTGTCGTAGGAATATTTGAATGAAAGTGCGCGTGTGGTCGGGTAAATCTTGTCACGCAATACCGTGCTTTCATCGATCCACACGGCTGGGTCTGTGACGGACCATTGCTTAGAAAGCTCAGGTGTAATCCGGGCCATCAACCAATTGGTCCATTCGGTGTATGACAGGTTTTCCCGGTCGAGCAGCCGATCATCCCACACGGCGTGTAGGTTTGTGACCTCGCCATCCCACGTGACCAAAAAGTCGTTGCCGCCACGGTCGGTTCCGTCACCTGCGTGCAGAGGCTGCTGAAGGTCTCCAATGATGTGGACGGTGAGGCGCAGCGCCAATTGCTTGTCTGCTTTGCTGGCCTTGGGATCCTGCAGGATGGCTTTGAACTTCGCCAACGCGACAACCGCATCGCCTTCGGGCGGCTTGAAGGCCTCAGCGTACGTTTTGCCCTTCGGAACCGTCACATAGTGGTAGGGGCCAGCCTCCTTCTGCCAGAACGGGTCTGGGCTGGAGCGCATGAAGTCCGGCCACGTGGAGGCTTCAGCCAAGGTTTCGGGGCCCAAAATGTCGGAAATGGCTGACTTTGCCTGCGGGGTGAGGAAGTTCGCCGCGATCGCGCTTGTTACCCGGTGGCCCGTGTCGTTCCATGCGACGGCTGATGTGGCCGAGAGCGCCAAAAACGCGAAGGCTGTGAAGAGAATGCGCATAGTGGAAGCTCCAGGCGAGTTTGGTGTCAAAGGCTACTCTGCCCGCATGACAGTTGCGTGGCAAAGAAAAACCCCCGACATCGCTGCCGGGGGTCACTATGTCTCAGGCTCGTTCGAGCCTTAGGTCCCGATCAGCGCGGGGCCATCCGGATAGCTCCATCGAGGCGGACGCTTTCGCCGTTGAAGTAGCCATTGCGGCACATTTCCACCGCGAGGCCAGCATATTCCTCCGGGTTGCCCAAGCGTGGTGGGAACGGCACTTGCGCGCCCAAAGCTTGCTTCACCTTCTCAGGCGCACCAGCCAGCAATGGCGTGTTGAAGATGCCCGGAAGGATGGTGTTCACACGGATGCCTTCTTGGGCGAGATCGCGCGCGATGGGCAAGGTCATGCCGACAACGCCGCCTTTGGACGCTGAGTATGCGGCTTGGCCGACTTGGCCGTCTTGGGCGGCAACAGATGCCGTGTTCACAATCGCGCCGCGCTCGCCGCCTTCCAGCGGGTCGAGCGTCAACATGCCAGCGGCCGACTTGGCGATGCAGCGGAATGTGCCGACGAGGTTAATCTGAATGATGATGTCGAACATCTCGAGCGGGAAATGCTTGGGCTTGCCTGTTTCTTTGTCGCGCGAGGCGGTTTTGATGGCGTTGCCGGTTCCGGCGCAATTGATCAGGATACGCTCTTGGCCAAGGGCTGCGCGCACGGTGGCGAATGCGGCATCAACTTCGGCTTCATTGCGCACATCGCACGCGGCATAAACCCAGCCGAGTTCTTTAGAGAGGGCTTCGGCCTTCTCGCGCTGGCGCTCGAGGTCAAAAATCCCGATCTTGACGCCATGAGCGTGCAGGGCGCGGGCTGTGGCTTCGCCGAGGCCAGAGGCCCCGCCGGTGATGATAGCGGTAATCGAACTGTCGAGTTTCATGGCGTATCTCCCAATGAGCGGCATAACCGCCTATATAAACGTCCGCGCGCCGTTCGACGTCGCGTTGCGAGGAGGCATAATGCCATGGCGCGCGATGCAAAAGGTGCCGTAGCGGCACGAGATGGCGTTCAGGGTCAAGAAGTCCGCGAGGATGATTTTTGGCGCAAGGTCCGCAAGGTTGCCGGGAGGATACCGTTTGCGCCGGATGTAGTCGCCCTGTGGTATTGCGCCCGTGATCCGGACACGCCCTTGGGCGTTCGAGCAACCATTTATGGCGCGATTGCCTATTTCATTTTGCCCATCGACCTGATCCCCGACGTGGTGGCGGGCCTTGGCTTTACCGACGATGCTGCGGTAATCGCGGCAGTGCTCGGCACTGTGGCCATCCACATCAAGCCGGCCCATCGTAACGCAGCACGCGACGCTTTGCTGCTGCCGGAGGCGTTGGAAACGTGAATTTGCATCTCGACGGGCTAGATTGGGCGCTTATCGCGTCGTCGTTGGCGGCGTCGCTGGCCTATGGTCTTGTGTATGCTCGCCAGCAGCCAAGCCCTGTGCGGAGCCTTATCAAAACCATTCCTGTCGCTGGCTTGGCACTCTTGGCCGCTCTGAACGATGCGCCAATTTTGTTGGTTGCGGCTCTAGCGCTCGGTGCTTTGGGGGATTTGTTGCTGGCGTTGGGGTCAGACAAAACCTTCTTGGCGGGGTTGGTGGCCTTTCTTACCTCGCACCTGTTGTATGTCGTGGTGTTTATCCCGCTGGCCGTCGCGCCAACGATGACTGGAACGCTTGTTGGGTTTGTGCTGGTGATCGCAGCGAGCATCATCGCGCGTCAGCTATGGCCGGGCTTGGGGGCTATGCGCGTGCCGGTGATGGCGTATTTCGTGGTGATCCTCGCCATGGGGACAACCGCTTGGGCGCTGCCCGAAGCACTGTGGCTCGCGACCTTTGGCGCGACGCTGTTCATCGCCTCCGATGCCATCTTATCGTATGAGATGTTCAAGCTGAAACCGGATGCCAAAGCGCGGGCGTGGACACCCTATGCGGTATGGTTCCTGTATTTTGGAGCACAGGCGTGCTTAGCAGCGGCGTTCTTGCTGCGCACGCCTCAGACGTATTCAATTTAGGCCCTATTTAAACGGGACGAACCGGGTCGGCGGGGCGCTCCTTCTTGAGCTGCATTTCCCGAAACGTAATATAAAGTGTCGAGAGCACCACGACGGCGGCACCGACCATCGCCAACGTATCGGGGACTTCGGCAAAGAAGATGAACCCGGCAAGGGCGACCATGGGCAGGCGAACATAATCCAGCAGGCCCATCAGCGAGGCCTCCCCCGTCGATAGCGCACGCACATAGCAGCTTTGTGCCGCCACACCCGCCACACCCATCAGCGTCAATAAAACCATATCGTGGAGGCTTGGCACGCGCGGATCGAGGAACAGGAACGGGAAACCAGCAATCGTGGTCAAGAGATTGGCGTACAGCACCAACGTCATCGGGGAATGGTCGCGGGTCAGGTCTTTTACCGTGACGATCGCGAATGCAAAGGCGAGGGCAGAAAACACAGCCAAGCCGGAAGCGAGGCTAAAGCTGCCCATGCCGGGCTTTGTCATCAAAAGGATGCCGAGAAACCCAACACCGACGGCTGCCCAGCGCCGCCACGCGACTTTCTCTTTAAGGAGAAATACCGCCAGCACAGTGATGAACAGTGTGCGCGAAAACGAGAGCGCTTGGCTTTCGGCCAGTGGCAAATGCGCGAGCGCGTAAAAGCCTGCAAAGAAACCAATCGTCCCGTAGGTCGAGCGCAAAATCAGCTTGCCCGGGCGGGTAACTTTCCACACCGATGGCCCAGCCAACAGCGCAAAAGGCAACATTGCGACCAAGCCCGCCATAGAGCGCCAGAAGATTAGCGTTGCCGTCGATTGATTAGGACCAAGAAACTTGATCAGCACCGCCATCACGACGAAGCCAAATGCCGACCCCAGCATCCACAACGCCCCGCGCCCATTGGCGGACAGGCCCGCTTTTGGCAGCGGGGCCGTGGATTCTTTCATGACATCATACTCTGGCGCGCTTGTTTCACTGGCGGGCGGCCAACATGGCAAGTTGAGCTTCCCGCATTTGCGCAGCCTGTTCGGGCTCAACCCCCATAGCCTTCAAAAATGGCGACCCGGCCTCAGGATCCCAAGCCGAACGTGGCCCAAGAGTGATGCCGCCATCGATGACAAAATGTGTGCCTGTCACAAACGACCCACCATCCGATGATAACCAGCATAGGGCCTCGGCGATATCATTGGGGTGACCCGGGCGCCCAATTGGCTGAGCGACGCCGCCTCGCTCATGTACCATCGCGGCCATTTGGTCCGCGCCTGCCCGGTCTAAGCCCATGGCCGTTCCAAAGATCGAGGTAGCAATCAACCCAGGACAAACCGCGTTCACGCGGATCTTGCGAGGGCTCAACTCCGCTGCCGCACAGCGCGAAAAGTGCACAACCGCCGCTTTTGCTGTCGAATAGGCGATAGGGCCATAGCCCGCTTGCAAGCCTGCGATCGAGGCTGTGTTGGTGATGGCACCGCCGCCGCGCGCGAGCAAATGTGGGATCGCGTGCTTTGTGCCCCACATCACCGAGGTGAGCAAAAGGTCGAAGATGTCGCGCCAGTCTTGCGTGCTCATGATCTCCAGCGGGGCAGGCGTTCCGGCAGCGCCAGCATTGTTGAAAACCGCGTCCAGACCACCAAATGTTTCGACGGCCGCGTTAATGGCGGCCTTAATTTGGGCCTCCTGCATGACGTCACAATGCATGTACTTGACGAGGCCGGGGAAGCGGGCTTCCAGCATGGCCCCTTTTTCATCTTGCATGTCGGCGGCCAAAACTTTCGCCCCTTCCGCCACAAATTTTTCAACCGTGCCCAGCCCGATGCCGGAGGCGGCTCCGGTGATAAAGGCGACTTTGCCTTCGAGACGTCCTGCCATTGTTTTCATCCCCTCTGAGCGGCACCGCTCTCCGGCAGCACCGCCAAAACACCCAAAATCAGCTTAAATCAAATGGTGACGACGACTTTGCCTTGGGCCTTACGGTCCATCAGCTCACGAATGGCGGTGGCGGCCTCCGCCAATGGATAGGCGTTGGACACGTGCGGCTTGATTTTTCCAGCCGTGTAGAGCGCCATCAGTTCAGCGATATTCGCTGAGTTGCGTTTAGGTTCTCGCGCTGTGAAGGCCCCCCAGAACACGCCAACGATTTGGCAGCCCTTGAGCAAGGTGAGGTTGAGCGGGATTTTTGGGATACCGGCCGGAAAACCGATCACGAGGAAACGGCCTTCCCAAGCAATCGCGCGCAGCGCCGCTTCAGCATAGTCGCCACCGACTGCATCATACACAACATCCGCGCCGTCCTTGCCACAGATACGCTTAAACTCATCCGACAGAGCTTTAATGCCGTCCTTGCCGAGCGCGCCAGACGGATAGACCACGCCTTCATCGGCACCATGCTTAATGGCGAGATCGACCTTTTTTTGGGTGGAACAGGCCGCGATCACGCGGGCACCCATGGCTTTGCCAAGCTCAACGGCGGCCAAACCGACGCCGCCAGCGGCACCGAGCACCAGCAAGGTTTCGCCGGGCTGGATATTAGCGCGATCCTTCAAGCCATAGTGCGAGGTGCCGTAGGTCATGATGAAAGCGGCGGCTTCGTCAAACGGCATCGCGTCAGGCATCGGGATACAGCGCGCCGCGTTCAGCGCGATCTTCTCAGCCATGCCGCCAGAACCGGTTGAGCCGATGACGCGGTCACCGATTTTCAGGCCGCTGACGCCGTCGCCAAGGCTGGCCACAACGCCCGAGACTTCACCGCCGGGTGCGAACGGGCGGGGTGGCTTGAACTGATACATATCCTGAATGATGAGCACGTCTGGATAGTTCACGCCGACGGCCTTCACGTCGAGGATCACTTCGCCCGGACCGGCGACAGGTTCAGGAAGGTCTGCATAGACCAGTGTTTCTGGCCCGCCGGGGGCAGTGCTGAGCATGGCTTTCATGGACGTTTCTCCTGTATTCTGTTGGTCTTGGTTAGGGCGCGACGCTAGCCGACACCTAAAGGAGAGGGAAGCGATGCCGCAAGGACAATTCGGTCAGCCAAAGCCTGTTTGGGCATTAGCGCTGCATGGTGGCGCTGGCCCCACCCGTGGACGCACCTATGACGCCGAAGAGGCGCATATGGAGGCATTGCTGCGCGAAGGCGTAACCATGCTGGCCGACGGCGTCGCGGCGATCGACGTCGTGTCGGCAATGGTCGCGGCGCTGGAGGAGTCTGGCTTTCATGTTGCGGGGCGGGGTGCGGCGCCAAATCTTGCGGGTGAATACGAGCTTGATGCCTCGATTATGGAAGGGACCAACCGAAAAGCCGGAGCTGTCGGGGCGCTCGTCGGGTTTCGGTCCCCTATCGGGGTCGCGCGGCGCGTGATGGAGGCAACGCCTCATGTCTTGCTCGTGGGCTCCGGTGCGGCGGCGTTTGCCACAGCGCAAGGGCTTGAAGCGGTAAACGACCCCGTCGCCTATTACACACCCGCAGTAGCGCGAAAAGTAACACCAGGAGAGCTAGCGCACGGCACGGTCGGCGCTGTCGTTCGCGACATCCATGGCCAACTGGCCGCAGGAACATCAACAGGCGGATTGCTCGGCAAAATGGCTGGGCGCGTAGGCGATACCCCGCTCATTGGGGCCGGGACATGGGCTGACGAGCGCGTTGCAGTTTCTTGCACCGGCCAAGGCGAGTATTTTATGCGCGCCGCTGTCGCTGTCGATGTGTCGTGCCGGATGCGTTACGGCGGGCAATCGCTCGCCGCAGCCTCGGCAGGGGCGCTAGCCGACATGGAAGTCCAAGGCGGCGATGGTGGCCTGATCGCGGTTGACGCCTATGGCAATGTGGCGACGCCCTTTGTCTCGGAAGGCATGAAACGCGGCATCGCGACCTCAGCCGGGCGGTTTGAAGTCAAGACGTTCCGTTAGCATTAGGCTTAACAGGCTAAATCTACAAAGGTTTTGGCTCTGCCTTGGTGACCACCGCCGTCCCCTCAGATAACGCCAAAGCCGCATCAATCAGGGCTCGTGCTTCTGGGCTGTCCCAGTCTGCTTCGCCTGCAATGCGCGCGAGTTCGCGGCCATCCGGACCATAAAGAATTGTAGTTGGGAACCCTACCGCTTTGGCCGCATAGGCAATCCCGTAGGTATAGTCTTGATAGAAAGCGAGGCCGCCGCCCGTGAGCTCTTTAAGCTCGGTCATCGCAGCCTTTCGATCGCCTTGCCCGTCAACAGAGACAGCAACCACATCAAAGGGTTTGCCCGCGTAAGCGCGTTTGAGGGCAGCAAGCGTTGGCATTTCCTTGACGCATGGCGCGCACCACGTCGCCCACAAGTTTACCAGAATGGTTTTTCCGCGATATTTCTCCAGGCCAACTTCAAGGCCATCTCCATCGGCAAACCGTGTAGTCGGTTGCGGGGGCGCTTTTGGGTCAATCACCAGTTTCGAAAGGCTGGCGGTGGCAAAACGTTTGAGACCCGCCTCGCCATTGCCATTTGAAGCTGCCGCAAAAACCACGTAGAGGATCGCGGCTGCCCCCAATAGTATGGCCCCTACAATGATTTTCCCCAAAGCGTCGCGCGACATCGCTTTACTCCTGAACCGTGGTTATTCGCTAATGACGGCCCTGTCGTTACACCAATTCCTGCCCAAGCTTGGCGAAGCCGTTTCACTATGACAGATAGCGGCGCATCAGCACGAAGCAACAATCCGCCGGGCAATGTGATGTGGGGCGGCCGGTTTGCTGGCAAGCCATCGGCGGTGATGTCGGCGATCAACGCATCAATCGATGTCGATCAACGTCTCGCGGCTCAAGATGTCGCCGGTTCCAAAGCCCACGCGACGATGTTGGCCGCTCAAGGGATTATTTCAAACGAAGACTGTGCGGCCATTGTAGCAGGCTTAAGCGCAATTCTTGCGCGCATCGAAGCGGACGAGTTCGTTTTCTCGCGTGACCTTGAAGACATCCACTTAAATATCGAACGTTCGCTTTCTGACTCAATCGGCGAAGCCGGGCGTCGGCTTCACACAGCCCGTTCGCGCAATGATCAGGTCGCGACAGACTTTCGGATATGGACGCGCGAAGCCTGCCAACGCCTCGCGGCTCAAATCCGCGTTCTGCAAACAGAGCTTGTCGCGGGAGCGGAGGCCCATGTTGGGACTGTGATGCCCGGCTTCACCCACCTCCAAACTGCCCAACCGGTGACATTGGGCCATCACCTCTTGGCCTATGTGGAAATGCTGGACCGTGATCGTGGACGGTTCGTCGATGCCTTTGAACGGATGAATGAATGCCCCCTGGGTGCCGCTGCCTTGGCTGGGACCAGTTTCCCAATTGATCGCCATATGACCGCGCATGCCCTAGGGTTCGCCGCACCGACAGCCAATTCGCTCGATAGCGTGGCGTCGCGCGACTTTGCTCTTGAGGCGCTATCCGCTGCATCGATCTGCGCTGTGCATCTTTCCCGCCTTGCGGACGAAATCGTGCTGTGGACATCGGCACAGTTTGGCTTTGCGCGGCTGTCCGACGCCTGGTCTACTGGGTCTTCTATCATGCCGCAGAAGCGCAATCCGGATGCCGCCGAGCTGGTCCGAGCAAAGGCCGCATCAATCTCGGCAGCGTTTCAAGCGCTGGCCATGACGGTTAAAGCGCTACCGCTTGCTTACGCAAAAGACCTGCAGGACGACAAAGCGATCACGTTTGGCGCGCTGGACAGTCTAGAGCTTTGCCTAGAGGCTATGGCGGGCATGGTGCCTTCCATGAGTTTTGACCGCGCGCGCATGAAAGCGGCGGCTGGATTGGGCTATTCCACCGCCACTGACCTTGCCGACTGGCTCGTCCGGGTGCTGGGTTTGCCGTTCCGAGATGCCCACCATGTGACCGGTGCAATCGTAAAGCGGGCTGAGTTGGCCGATGTAACGCTCGATCGATTGCCGCTTGAAACCATGCAGCTCGAAGAGCCGCGCATTACCGATGCTGTTTTTTCAGTGCTGACGGTTGAAGCCTCAGTAGCCAGCCGGGCATCCTATGGCGGAACCGCGCCGGTTCGCGTAGGCGAGCAAGTGGCACGCTGGAAGGAAATTTTGCGATGAAAACACTGCTGAGACTGGCGATGTTCGCCATCGTCGTTTCACCTCTGGCGGCTTGCGGTTTGCGCGGGGACCTCGAGCCGGCCCCGCCGCTCTATGGGCGTGCAAAGGCTGAGTATGATGCCGCTCTTGTTAAGGCTGAAGCGGATCGCGTCGCTGCGGAAGCTGCAAAAGCAAAGGCCGCAAAGCCTGCAACTCCATGAACCATTTCGACTATCGCAATGGCCGCCTTTACGCTGAAGACGTGTGCCTTACCGACCTCGCCAAGAGCGTCGGAACCCCAGCCTACATCTATTCGACGGCGACGCTAGAGCGCCATTTTGACGTTTTCCAAGCCGCTTTTGCCAACCACAATGTGCTCATCGCCTATGCGGTGAAGGCAAATTCCAACCTCGCCGTTATTGAGACACTAGCGCGGCGTGGTGCTGGTGCCGACACAGTGTCGGAAGGTGAGATCCGGCGCGCATTGGCCGCCGGAGTTCCAGCCTCACGGATTGTTTTTTCTGGCGTCGGCAAGTCGGACGCCGAACTTGCTTTTGCGCTGGATACTGGCGTTCACGAAATCAATGTAGAGGCCGAGCCCGAGCTCGACCGTCTGAACGCCCTTGCCATTGCAAAGGGCGTGGTTGCCGATATCGCAATCCGCGTAAACCCGAATGTGGGCGCGGGCGGCCATGCCAAAATCACAACGGGTAAGGCCGAGGATAAGTTTGGTGTAAGCCTGGCAGAAGCCGAACGGCTTTACGCCAAAGCGTCATCCATGGCTGGCATTCGGCCCCTTGGCGTGGCCTGTCATATCGGGAGTCAGATCCTTAACCTTGCGCCACTTGAGCAGGCCTTCATCACGATGCGCGGCCTCGTCGAGCGTTTGCGCGCCACTGGGCTCACGGTGGAGCGCCTAGACCTTGGTGGCGGCCTTGGCGTGCCCTATCACGGTCAAACCGACACCCCTTCGCCCGACGAATATGCGGCCATGGTACTCCGAATAACGAGCGGCCTTAATGTGCGCCTCGCCTTTGAGCCGGGCCGCCTCATCGCGGCGAATGCGGGCGTTTTGCTATCGCGTGTTATCCATGTGCATGAGCGCCCTGATGGTCGATCATTCCTTGTTCTCGACGCCGCCATGAACGACCTTATTCGACCGGCCATGTATGACGCCTTCCACGACATAGTCCCTGTCGATGAGCCGAGCGCTATAGTGCAAAAACAAACCTATGATGTGGTGGGCCCCGTCTGCGAAACAGGCGACACCTTTACACGCGACCGCGCGATGCCACCGGTCAAGGCTGGTGATTTGGTAGCGTTCAAAACGGCGGGCGCTTACGGCGCGGTGATGGCCTCGACCTACAATTCGCGCTTGCTAGTGCCTGAAATCGTCGTGCGCGGCGAAGAATGGTTTATCGCACGACCCCGGCCCACTTTCGACGACATGCTGGCTTTGGAGCGACGCCCTGATTGGTTCTCGGACGCGGTCTAGGTCTGCGCCAGGGTAGTCGCCCTATTCGGCACCGGTTGACTGCGCCTCATTCGATGCAGGGAACGTCCCGGCTTTTGCGGATTTCTTGTCGTCCGGGCAGATAAACACCGTGTAAGCGGCGCCCCAACACGTCACTTTGCCAATCCCAAACTCAATGTCGAAGCGCGACGCGATCACGTAGTTTGTGCGTTTCATGGGCAAGAAACTTGCGGCTGTGGTCATGAACTTCTTCTGCTGGCGCATCACATCGCGGAATTGTTCACGGTCTGGATTGGTCGCAGCCAAGGCAATCAGCACCAATACGAGCAGCAAAATTATCCCGCCGAACCCGCCTTTTTTCGTCTGCGCCATTTTTAACACCTGCTATTTTATTGCCAGATAGCCAGCATTACGTCCGAAGTCGACGTAGTTTAGGATAGAATGTCGTTATGAACACAAATCTAGCCACTGCGTTTGCCCTCGATCCCTTGCACCTCGCCTTGCTCGGCATTGTTATCTTGGCCCTCACCTTGGTCGCCTTCCTGTGGCGTAGCCACGCCCGGTCAAGCCAAAGCCTCAATATGGTGCGCGAGGAATTGGCCGGACTCCGTGCCAAAATTGAGGCGGCTGAGCGCGCCGAGGCCGCCCTGCCTGCCCTAAGGGCCGAGATTGGCCAACTTGGCATCGACCTGGCCGCCAGCCGTGCCCAAGCGGAGGAGCGCGCCACCGCTCTCGCCCACGCCAAAGCCATCGCGATGGGCCTTGAGGCCGATCTTAATGCCAGCCGTTTGGAGGTTTCGTCCCTCACAGCCGCGCTGGCTGCGGACCGCGCGACCGCTGATGAACGCCTCAAAGCTGTTTCCGATAAAGAGGCAGCCCTTACCGACATGCGCAAACAGGTCGAAGAAACCTTCCAAGCCTTGGCGGCCAGCGCTTTGGCGCGCAACCAGCAAAGTTTTTTGGAAGTCGCCAACGAGCTTGCCGGCAAAGAACGCGAAGCCTCCAAAGCCGGCATCGCGGCGGTGTTGGCTCCCGTTCAAGAGGCGCTGGGTCAGTTCCGCGAGAAAATCGAGGCCGTCCAGAAAGATCGCGCCGAGGACCGCGCCTCCTTGGTGGAGCAAGTCAAGCATATCGGTGAGGCCCTGCATCAAACGCGGGCCGAAACGGGGCGCTTAGTAACGGCTCTCCGCGCCAGCCCGAAAACGCGTGGGCGTTGGGGCGAGGAGCAATTGCGTAACATCCTTGAGCTTTCTGGGCTCTCCGCCGTTGCCGATTTCACCGAACAAACCACCGTGGAAGGCCCCGACGGCCAGCAAAGACCTGATGTGGTTATTCGCCTCCCGGGCGAACGCTGCATCGTGGTCGACAGTAAGGTGGCACTCGATGCCTATCTCGAGGCGATCGACGCCCCCGATGAAACCGCGCGCGAAGTGCTGCTCAAGAAACATGCTCAAGCCGTTCGGAACCACGCAAAACAACTCGGTGGAAAAAGTTATTGGAACACCGTGCCAAACTCAGCCGACTTTGTGGCACTATTTATTCCGGGTGAGAACTTCTTTGCGGCTGCCGCCGAGCGTGATCCTGACCTCATTCAAGACGCACTAGCGATGAAGGTGGTCATCGTCACGCCATCCACTTTGTTCGCGCTGGCTAAGGCTGTGTCGTATGGCTGGCGGCAGGCCGAAGCCGAAACCAATGCGCGCGAAATCGCGGCCGTCGGCAAGGAGCTTTACAAGCGCATGGCCGATATGGGCGAGGGTTTAGCCCGCCTCGGCAAAGCGATAGACGGTTCAACGCGGGCCTATAATGATCTGATCGGCACCGTGGAAAGCCGCGTTCTGCCACAGGCGCGCCGGTTCGTGAAATTGGAAGCTGCCGAGCCCGGCCGTCGCCTCGAGGAACTTCCCGCGCTCGAAAAATCCACCCGCGTGCTCAAAGCCGGCTCAGAGCTGCTCATTGCGTCGCCGAACGCTGAAGCGATGGACTAATACACCGCGTTTTTCGCGCTCGGGCCTTGATCCGAACCCGCCCCCGCACCACCCTTGCACCATGGCAGCTTCGTTCGACCGCGATTCCCGAATCTGGGCTGTTTTAGGCCCCACCAACACCGGGAAAACCCATTTAGCGATCGAGCGCATGCTGGGTCATCCTTCCGGCGTTATCGGCTTGCCCCTCCGACTTCTGGCGCGTGAGGTTTATGATCGGATCGTTCGCGCCCGTGGCGTCGGCTCTGTCGCCCTGATCACCGGGGAAGAAAAAATTGCGCCGGAAACCGCGCGCTATACGGTGGCCACCGTTGAGGCCATGCCAGTCGATAAACGGGTATCGTTCGTTGCAGTTGATGAGATCCAGCTCGCATCCGATCCCGATCGTGGCCACATTTTCACCGATCGTTTGCTGCGCGCCCGCGGTGAAGGCGAAACGTTGTTTCTCGGTTCTGACACCGTGCGCCCGCTCATTCGGGCGATCATTCCAGGTATCGACATCGACCGCCGCGAACGCCTCTCTCGCCTGCATTATGCCGGGCCCAAAAAGATCACAAAACTCCCAAAGCGCACCGCCATCGTCGCATTCTCCGCGGAGGAAGTTTACGCGATTGCCGAGCTGATCAGGCGTCATCGCGGTGGTGCTGCCGTGGTAATGGGGGCGCTCAGCCCGCGCACCCGCAATGCGCAAGTGGAGCTTTATCAATCCGGCGAAGTGGATTTTCTGGTTGCGACAGACGCCATCGGCATGGGCCTCAACATGGACGTTGACCATGTTGCGTTTGCCAGCCTCGCCAAATTTGACGGCCGCCGGTCACGCCGCCTTCGCGCCGATGAATTGGCCCAAATAGCGGGGCGCGCTGGTCGTTACATTACCGATGGAACGTTTGGCGAAACCGGCGACTGCGAGGCTATCGAGGCTGAAACCGTCGAGCGGGTCGAGGCCCATACTTTCGAGCCGCTTGAAACACTGGAATGGCGCACGGCTGAGATTTCGTTTGCCAGCTTGGATGGCTTGATCGCTTCCCTTGACGTTCAACCCCCTGCCGGTGTCCTGCGCCGCGCGCGAGGCTCTAGCGACGAAGAAACCTTCAAACGCCTTGCCGCGAAGGACTGGGTGCGTGAGCGTGTCCGCGGCGGCCCGCAAGTTCGCCGCCTGTGGGAAGCCTGCCAATTGCCGGATTTCCGAAAAGTCACACTCGACGAACATGTTCGCTTGGTGGATGGCATTGCTGAACATTTGCTCTCTCGGCGCGGGCGCATTCCTGAGGAATGGATTGCCACCCGTATCGAGGCCCTAACCCGTACCGACGGCGACCTCGACGCTCTGCAGGCCCGCCTCGCCCACATCCGCACATGGGCCTATGCGGCCACCCGCCCTGATTGGATTATCAACGCGCCGGAATGGTCTGCCCGCACCAAAGCCGTTGAGAACACCTTATCCGACACCCTGCACGAACGATTGACCCAACGGTTTATCGACCGCCGCACTTCGGCCTTGCTCAAGGGCCTCAAGCGCGAAGATGCTTTGTTGGCGGGTGTCAACGCGGTGGGCGAGGTAACGGTCGAAGGCCACCATGTTGGGCGCCTGATCGGCCTTTCTTTCGTTGCAGATCCACGCGCGGTAGGCCTTGAAGAGCGCGCGTTGCGCAATGCTGCGTTACGCGCCTTACGACCAGAACTCGCGAAGCGGCTGGGCGCTCTGACGGCGACAGCGGCTGAAACACTTAGCCTTAACGCGGATGGCTTTATTCATTGGGGCGGCGATCGCGTTGGCCGCCTTGTGCCAAACTCCCCAACCTTGGCCCCGCGCATCAGCCTCGTTGGCGGCGAGCTGGGACCGATCGAGTCCCAAAAACGAGCCGTCGCGGGCTTGGAGGCGTGGCTTGGTGAACGCATAAGCGTTGATTTGCAGCCTCTCTGCGCGCTCAATGAGGCTGTCCGCGAGGGCCGCGTTGCCGGTCTGGCACGCGGCATTGCGTTCCAACTTGGTGAGGCGTTCGGTGCCGTAGCCCGGCGCGCCGTCGCCGACGATCTTGACCGGCTGTCAGCCAATGATCGGCGCGCTCTGCGCTCGTTAGGCATTCGCTTTGGCCGCGAGAGTGTTTTTCTTCCGGCATTGTTGAAACCAAAACCAGCAGCGTTTCTCAGCCTATTGCGGCACTACACGCGGCAAGCAGAGCCTGACGCCCGACTATTCATACCCCCGCCCGGTGCCAACTCGATCAAGATGCCGGTGCCGATTCCAGATCCTGTGCTCAGCGCTGGAGGCTATCGAGCTGTAGGCGGTCGCGCGATCAGGCTGGATGCTCTGGAAGCGTTTTTGGAGGCTTTGCACGCCGCCCCAGGTCTCGCGACGCCTCAGGGCGGTGGGCTGCCCGACGCCGCCGCCTCACTCATCGGCGCCCGGGCGAACGAACTTCCAGAGCTCGCCAAGGCCTTGGGGTTTCGTCGTGTTCGTATAGGACAAAAAGGCGAGGGCGATTTGTGGCGCGTGCCCCGTCCGCGATCCAATCCCGGCAATCCAGAAACAACCCATCAAACGACTTCGCCGATCGCACGACCAAACTCACCCTTTGCTGCACTCGCAATCCTCGAGTTTGGCCCTCCAACCTCGTCGCCCGCCAATACCAGAGATAAGAGACCGCCTCGGCGGAAACGCGCGCGCCCTAAGGTGCAAGGGACCACCAAGGCAATGCCAACCTGATGAGGGACGCGGCAAACGAAACAATAGATAACCGCGCCCGCTTGGATGTTTGGCTTTGGCGCGCGCGATTCTTCAAAACGCGCACAGAAGCTGGGCGTTTCGTCGCAGAGGGAAAAGTTCGGTTGGAACGCAAGGGTGCAATCCGGCGTGTCGAAAAGCCTGCCGCCATGGTCAGCGTCGGCGATAAGCTAATCTTCGCCCGTCAAGATCGTGTCATCAGCCTTGTTCTTCTTGCCCTTGGTCATCGCCGGGGCCCGCCAGCCGAGGCCCGATCACTCTATTCTGACATCACTCTTGAGCAAGGCTGAGCCTTAGGTGGTTGACCTGAACGCCTCAAAAAGCCATTTCCGCTCCCTGACCGACAATCCACACCAGACCCGAGATCTGAATGACCTATATCGTCACCGACGCCTGCATTAAGTGCAAATATATGGATTGCGTCGAGGTCTGCCCCGTGGATTGCTTCTACGAGGGTGAGAACTTCCTCGTTATCAGCCCAGACGAGTGCATTGATTGCGGCGTGTGCGAGCCAGAATGTCCGGTTGATGCCATCAAGCCGGATACCGAAGACGAGCCCGATGGAAAGTGGCTGGCCATCAACTCTCAATACGCCAAGGTCTGGCCCAACATCACGGTAAAGGGAGAGCCCCCTGAGGACCGTGAAGAATTTGTCTCTGTGAAACAAAAGTTCGAAACTCTGTTTTCACCGAAACCCGGAACGGGTTCCTGATCGAGTAATAATTTGCGCGGCCAAGGCTGCCTGACGCGCTTTCATTTTTTGTTTTTTTGTGATACATAATCGTCACGGTCAGTGAAGAAGTCGCTTTGCTGAGCGCACGCAAGGATCACCGAGACTTTGTAAGCTATCATGATGGCCCTGCTGTGCGGCAGGTACGGCGTGATGGTTTTTGCCTAGTCGGTGCAGGAGCGATTAGATTTTATGAGCGATTACCATTCACGCCACGCCATCCCTAAAGGCGAACCAAAAAACTACACCTTCGAAATCGGCGATCACATTGTTTACCCGGCTCACGGTGTTGGACGGATCACGGGAATGGAAACCCAAGCTGTCGCGGGCATGGAACTCGAAGTGTATGTCATCGCGTTCGACCAAGATAAGATGACCCTTCGCGTGCCAACGAATAAGGCGCGCGCTGGCGGCATGCGCCCCTTGGCGATCGGTACCGTTATGGACGATGCGATGAAAACGCTGCGCGGTCGCGCGCGCATTAAACGCGCCATGTGGAGCCGTCGCGCTCAAGAATATGAAGCCAAGATCAATTCTGGTGATTTGGTGTCTATTGCTGAAGTGGTTCGTGATCTTCACCGCGCCTCTGACCAGCCAGAGCAGTCCTATTCAGAGCGCCAGCTTTATGAAAGTGCGCTGGATCGTATGGCGCGCGAAGTCGCCGCGATTGAAAATATCGCGCGCGATCAAGCGGTCGCTAAGCTCTCAGAAACGCTGTCAAAACGCGCCGCCTGAGCGGCCAACCCTGACAAATCTTGAAAGACCCGGCCTCAGCGCCGGGTCTTTTGCATTTTGGCGTTGCGTGAAGTGCGAGAGCGGGCTTTGACGTTCGCTCGGTTTCAGAAAGTTTTCCATGCATCGCCTTTCCTTTCCTCTAATTGGTCTCACGGTTTTGGTGTTTGTTTCTGTGGCGGCCTGCTCGCAAGGCACACCACAAACGGAGGCTAGAAAGACCGCAATTGCCATCCCAGCGGCAATTCGTGCCCAATTAGTGGCTGATTCGGGCTGCTCAGGTTCGCCGACGGCAATCATGACCCTGGAAGCAGGCGCCGTCTCAGCCATTGAAATCGGTGCAGAACATCCTGCCTATGTTGTAGATGCTGCCAAAGTCCGCTGCTCGATCCCAACCAATACTATGGAAGCGGGCACGGCCTCACTGTCGCTTTGGACTGGGCCGGAAACCGCCCTTGTCCAAAGCGACCAATTCTTTCCGGCTCTGAGCTGGAGCGCTTCGTCAGGCGCCCTTCGAGGCATCGCAGACCCTGCTTATTGCGACGATGCCGTGACAGATACTGCCGGAAACTATGCCCCGGGGGCGTGTACGTTCTCAGTCCATTGGGACAACGCCGCCAAAGCCCCGATTGCAAAATATGTATGGGACGCCAAGGGCAAGACACCGGTACAATTGGTGCCAATAACAATTCCGGACGCCTTTAGGAGCGATGCCGCGTCTGTGGCCGGCTGCAAGGAGTATAATGACAGCACCGAAGTCGCCCTGCCGGGCCTCATCACCGAAACGGACATTACCGGCGACGGGACACTGGACACGATTTTGGATTACACCCATTTGCGCTGCGCAGTTGGTTCTCCGGGCTTATGCGGAACGGGTGGCTGCACCATCCAGATTTTGGTGGCCGACAGGAATGCAAGCCGCGAAGCCTTTAACGACCAGGTCCTGCAGTGGCGCGTGCCAAAACCGGGCGCAATGGACCTAATGGTGCATGGTGGGCTGTGCGGGCTTTCAGGCTCCGATGACTGCACCACATCGCTCGTGTGGAACCCCGAGAAGCAACGTTTCGACGGCACTACGCGCCCGGTCCGCTACAGCGCCGTCACACCCACTGGCATCACGCCTTAATAGGATGGCCTTTTAGTCCAATCGCCGAAACCGACTGGACTGTGACGCCATTAGGGCTTGTGCAGCGGGGTCGGGCAAAAGCTTGGCCAACACGGCAATCGCCTTGTTTGCACCGCCCGTAACGGCCACAGCTTGATTACGCTCAGCCGCCGCAAACCCATCTTCAGCCACGTCGCGCGCAGTTTTCCACAACCACTTTGGCATTTTCGAAACTTCCTCGCGGGTGCCAGTTACATCGTGAAACTCCGAGAATGTGAAGCCAGGGCAAACCGCCGTTACGTTCACGCCCGTTCCCTCGGTTTCCGCGTTCAAGGATTGGGAAAACTTCACCATATAGCTCTTCACTGGGCCATACAGTGTGTGCCCCTTAGAGCCGGGGATGAGCCCAGCCAGCGACGCGATATTGAGGATGCGCCCAAATCGTCGTTCAACCATTCCTGGCAAAACGCGGTGGGCTAGTTCGCTCGGGGCGGTCAGCAAAACCTGCAAAAAAGCAGCCTGATCTTCCCAACGGGTCGTCGCATAGGTTCCGGGCAATCCGTAACCCGCATTATTCACCAACGCATCCACGGTGCGGCCTTGCGCGGTAATGGCCGCAACAATCGCTTCTGGCGCTGCGCGATCTTCCAAATCTGCTTGAATAATGACGCTGTGTGCGCCGTGACGCGCCTTCAAATCAGCCGCGAGAGTCTCGAGCCGATCACTGCGCCGCGCGGTAAGTGCGAGATCATAACCGCGCTCAGCGAACACCCGCGCAAAGGCCTCTCCGATGCCGGCGGAAGCTCCAGTAACTAAACAAAGTCGACGCGGCATAACTCATTCCTTTTCAAGCTCAGGCGTGATGTGGTGGTGCCGCTTCAAAACGCAACCACAATCGCGACCTTTCGCTTTGTGTTGCACTGCAGAAGCAAGATTGCAGCAACTTCATAAAAGGAGTAGCCCGCGCTCGTTTTCGTGGTTGATCTTGACCACGAGGAGGCACAGCATGGCTTCGGCCGCAGGCAGCACGTCTTCTGACGACAACAACGCGCATAGCGCTGACCCAGCATCAACTTCTCCATCGAACGGCAATGGCAATGGTCATTCCGCGGCAGCGCATGGCAAGTTCTGGGGCTTAGCGCTCGGCTCCGCAGGGGTCGTTTATGGCGACATCGGCACCAGCCCGCTTTATGCGTTTCGCGAAGCGCTTCACCCAGCCATGGAAAACGGCCTCGACCGCGCCGAAATTTTGGGCGTTGTTTCCTTGGCTCTTTGGGCCCTAATCATCGTCGTGACCGTCAAATACGTCCTGTTCCTCATGCGGGCGGACAATAAGGGCGAAGGCGGCGTTCTGGCTTTGATGGCGTTGGCGCAGCGCGCCATGGGCCGCCGGGTCCCCTTCATTTTTATCGCTGGCATGGCGGGTGCGGCGCTTTTTTACGGCGACGCGATTCTTACCCCCGCCATTTCAGTGCTGTCCGCCGTGGAAGGTCTGAAGACAATCCCGGCCCTCTCCGGCTATGTCACGCCCGGCATTGTACTCGGCATCACCGTGGTGATCTTGATTGGGCTGTTCGCCGTTCAGGCGCGCGGCACCGGAAAAGTAGCAGCCTATTTCGGGCCGATCATGGTCTTGTGGTTTGTGGTTCTTGCCGGCTTGGGCCTTTATCACATTGGCGACGATCCAGGCGTCCTGCTCGCACTGAATCCCTATTATGCAGGGCTGTTCCTAGCCCAACATGGGCTCGTCGGCTTTGTTGTTTTGGGCGCGGTCTTTTTGTGCGTGACCGGCGCTGAGGCGCTTTACGCAGATATGGGACATTTTGGCCGTTGGCCGATCCAAGCCACTTGGATGTTTTTTGTGCTTCCCGCGCTTGCTTTGAACTATTTGGGTCAAGGGGCGTTGGTGTTGGCAAACCCCGAAGCTGCGAAGAATCCATTCTTCCTGCTAGCACCGGAATTCCTGCGTGCGCCCTTGGTTGTTCTAGCAACCGTGGCCACGATCATTGCCAGCCAAGCCGTCATCACAGGCGCTTTCTCGCTTACCCAGCAAGCCATCCAGCTCGGCCTGTTGCCGCGGATGGAAATCCGTCGCACCTCCGAAACCCAAACCGGCCAAATCTATATCGGGCGTATCAACGGCCTGTTGCTTTTGGGCGTTTTATTCTTGGTGGCCACCTTCCAAACATCAACAGCACTTGCCAGCGCCTATGGCATCGCCGTCACCGCCACCATGATGGTCGATACGCTGTTGGCGTTCTTCATCTTGTGGAAAATGTGGAAGTGGAACCCCGGCCTCGCCGTCTTGTTCCTCATTCCTTTCCTGATCATCGACATGGCTTTCCTAGGCGCCAATTTGTTGAAAGTTGTGCACGGTGGTTGGGTGCCGTTGGTGTTGGCGTTCGGCCTTATCCTTACCATGGCAACATGGTTGAAAGGCACCGGGATTTTGTCGGAAAAGACTCGGCGCGATTCCATCAAGCTAACGGACCTGTTGACGTCTCTCGAGGCGCGGCCACCGCATAAGGTACCGGGAACCGCGATCTTCTTGACCAGTGATCCCGATCTCGCGCCCGTCGCCATGATGCACAATCTCAAACACAACAAAGTTCTGCACGAGAAAATCGCAATTCTCACGGTGCGAACAGCCGAAAGCCCGCGTGTCGCGGAAGCCGATCGCCTCGAAATTGAAGACTTCAATGATCACGTCAAAAAGATCATCGTGAATTACGGCTTCATGGAAACGCCAAACATTCCAAAAGCCTTGTCCTTGAGCCGCAAAAAGGGCTTCAAGTTCGACATCATGGCAACGTCATTCTTCTTGGGCCATCGCACGATCGTGCCTTCGGCGCATTCTGGAATGCCGCTCTGGCAAGATAAGATTTTCATTTTCCTCGCGCGCAATGCCGCAAACGCGACAGACTTCTTCCATATTCCTTCGGGACGCGTGGTGGAGCTTGGAACGCAAGTCACGGTCTAATTGCGCCCACGGCTAGCGTATTCATAACAAAACCAGTTAGGCTGCCACCATGTCTGTTACGCTTCATCTTGGCGACCTGCCGCCTGGACTCAACTTCGGCGCTTCGGTTGCGGTTGACACCGAAACCTTGGGCTTATCGCTGGTGCGCGACCCCCTCTGTGTCGTCCAATTGTCGGCAGGCGATGGCAATGCCCACGTCGTGAAGCTTAACCGTCCCGCCTATGACTGCCCAAACCTGAAAGCGCTGTTTGCCGATCCCAGCGTCGAAAAGATTTTCCACTTTGCGCGGTTTGATGTCGCCATGGTTCAGAATTATCTCGGCGTGATCCTAACACCGGTTTTTTGCACCAAAATCGCTTCAAAATTAGTGCGGACCTATACCGACCGCCATGGCTTAAAGGACCTCTCAAAGGAATTGCTTGGCGTGGATATGTCAAAGCAGCAGCAAAGTTCCGATTGGGGCGCACCGGTCCTTAGCCAAGCCCAGATCGACTATGCCGCCTCGGACGTGTTGCATTTACACGCCTTGAAAGAAAAACTTGTCACGATGCTTGAGCGCGAAGGCCGGATGGATTTGGCCCGCCAATGTTTTGACTTTCTGCCCACGCGTGCAGCCCTTGATCTCGCTGGCTGGGCCGAAACCGATATTTTTGCGCATTCATGAGCCTCGACGCCGACAAGAGTGGCCAAAGCGCCGATTGGGAGCCGCGTCGTCAGCTGACCTTGGAGGCCGCGCGTAAGCAGTCGGAGCGTGTGCGGCGTTGGCGGCAGGCCTTTGCCATTGCGGCAGGTCTCGCCTTTGCAGTTTTGATCAGTTTCGTCATCATCCATACGCTCGCCCAAGTGGCGGCGCCCGCACCAACATTTAGCGCTGAGGATGGCGCGCGCATTGTATCGCCGCGCTATGCAGGCCGGGACACCGGCGGAAAATCGTACGGTCTAACCGCCAAAGAAGCCTCGCGGACCGGGCCAGCCGATAGCGCTTTGGCCGAGCTGATCGCGCCGGCGTGGAAAACCGAGGACGGCATAACCGCCCAGGGGAAGCGCGGTGTGTGGGATCCCAAGAACCAGTCACTCGAGCTGTATGACGACGTAAAATTCGCCACAAAAGATGGCTCGACCTTCACATCAACCCGAGCCACCGTCATCGCCGCCGAGAACAGAATTGTCGGCGTTGCCCCTTTGGAAGGCCAGATGCGTCTTGGCTTCGTGCGTTCTGATGCGTATGAGATTATTGATGGTGGAAAACGAGTCAGGCTTTCGGGCCGGGTTCGCGCCGTCATGCGCTCCGACATCAAACCAGAACCGGCACCGATTTTGCCACCCACAACTCCGCCAGCGATAGGTAACCCATGAAAAGCGTCCGTCTCTCCGCTCTGTTGCTTGCTGTAGCTGTTCTGTCGGGCCCGGCCATCGGGCAAGTATCCACCAATCAAGGCGGCCCCATTCAAATCGATTCCGACGAGCTAGAATTGATCCCAGATCAAAACTTGGCGCTCTTCACCCGCAATGTCGTCGTGGTTCAAGGGCCGTCGGTTCTGCGCACAAATAATCTGCGGGTTCTTTATCGCGGGGGCGCAAATGGGGCCGGGCCGGGCAACCAGTCTGAAATTGACAAGATCTACGCCGATAGCGAGGTGTTTTATTCGACCCCGCAAGAACGCGCGCGTGGTGATCGTGCTGTTTATGACGCTGCCACCGATCTCGTTACCATCACGGGCAATGTTGTTTTGACGCGTGGCGAGGATGTTTTGAAAGGCGATGTTCTCACCATCCAGCAACGCACGCGCCGCACCGTAATGAAGTCCAATAACGGCAATAAAGAACGGGTCCGCGCCGTTATCTTCCCAGCAAGCGGCGGCTAAAGGCGGCCCGCTTCCCTCAAAAAGGCGCGCTCCTGATGTGGCGGCGGCTCGTTCAGTTTTTCACCGAGATGCACGCCCAAAGCCAGCGGTCTTTGTGGATCACAGTGGCGTTGTTCGCCGCAGTAGCGGCAATTCTCGGCTTTGGCGTTACCTTTATTGATATCGATCAGGGCCTCATCGCCAATTTCTTGCGTTCGCTGCGCGATGCATGGTGGGCACCGGCGGCAGTAACCGGTGTTTTCGTAGTATTGGCCTTTATCGGTGCGCCGCAATTCGTTTTGATCGCGGCGACCGTCGTTGTTTTTGGGCCGGTGCTAGGGTTTGAGCTTTCATGGGTAGCCACGATGATTTCCGCATCCGTTGGCTTCCTATTGGGACGGCATCTGGGGGCTGAGTCCTTGGAGCGCTTTGGCGGCGGTACCGTAAAGCGGGTGTCGCGCTTGATTGGCAAGAACGGGTTTCTAGCGTCGTTGATCGTCCGCCTAGTGCCATCAGCCCCCTTCATCGTGGTCAATATGGCAGCTGGCGTTTCAGCGATGCGATTTTCGCATTTTTTGGCGGGCACAGCCCTTGGGATAATTCCGAAAGCCGCTTTAGTTTCATTCGCAGGTCATGGCCTCAATGAGGTGCTTGCCAATGAAAATATGCCTGCTTTGATGTTTTTCGCGGTGGCCTTGGCGATCTGGCTGATCATCGTCTTAATCGTGCGGCCTTTGATCCGAAATCAAGCCCTTGCGAATGATTTACCCGATGACAGCCCCAGCCGATAGTTTTCACGCAAGCATCTTGCGCGATTTCGCTTTGGGGGGTAGAAATTTGCGTATGCAACCCCCTTGCACCCTTTTTGGCTGGATGAACGAATCTGCCGGGCGGCTTCCCGCGCGACTTCGGTGCCCTTGGGCCTAGCCAATTTCGCCTTCGCCGCCCCGCTGTGTGGCAAGAGCAGAAAGCGCCCAAGGGTTTATCTTCCTACAGTGATCCTTTTCTCCGACCGGAGCTAGCCAATGTCTGCCAAGAGCCACATTCGTATTTTTGACACAACCATGCGGGACGGGGAGCAGTCGCCCGGCGCCTCGATGACCCATGGCGAAAAGATTGATCTCGCCCGCTTACTCGAAGAAATGGGCGTCGATGTTATCGAGGCCGGTTTCCCGATTGCTTCAAACGGTGACTTTGATGCCGTCCGCGCTATCGCTTCGACCATTAAGGAAAGCATCGTATGCGGCCTATCCCGCGCGGGTGCCAAGGATATAGAGCGCTGCGCCGAGGCGGTAAAACCAGCGCCACGCCGCCGGATTCACACCTTTATCTCAACCTCTGAGATTCACATGAAGCATAAGCTTCAAATGTCGCCCGAAAAGGTCATCGAGGCCATTCACGGCTCAGTCACCTTGGCGCGCAACTTCACAGACGATGTGGAATGGTCCGCGGAAGATGCAACCCGAACCGATCTGGACTTCCTGCGTCGCGCCGTTGAAACCGCCATTCGTGCCGGTGCGACCACAATCAACGTGCCAGACACCGTGGGCTATTCCTTCCCCGATGAATATGGTGCGCTGTTCAAAATGCTGATCGAAACCGTGCCGAGGGCTGATACCGTCATCTTCTCCGCACATTGCCATAATGATTTGGGTCTGGCTGTCGCGAACTCCCTCGCCGCCGTTCAAAACGGTGCCCGCCAGATCGAATGCGCGATTAACGGCCTAGGGGAACGGGCTGGAAACGCGGCGCTGGAAGAAATCGTTATGGCGCTGAAAGTGCGTGGCGACGCCCTGCGGTACGAAACCATGATCGACGGCACCAAGCTCACCCGCGCCTCAAAAATGGTGAGCCAGATCACTGGCTTCCCGGTTCAATACAACAAGGCCATTGTGGGCAAAAACGCATTTGCCCATGAGTCCGGCATCCACCAAGACGGCATGTTGAAAAACGCGCAAACCTACGAAATCATGCTGCCGGAAGATGTCGGCCAAGGCGCGACGTCCTTGGTGATGGGCAAGCATTCCGGGCGTCATGCCTTTAAGGAAAAGCTGCGCGAGCTCGGCTACGAACTGTCGGATAACGCCTTCCAAGACGCCTTTGACCGCTTCAAGACCCTCGCTGACCGCAAAAAGCACGTTTACGATGACGACATCGTCGCTCTCGTTGACGACACCTCCGCCCATGGTGACGACGCCATTCGCGTCACGCGCTTGCGGGTTGTTGCCGGAACCGATGGCCCACAAACCGCCGAAATCGACATGATGGTCGATGGGGCGTCGCGCTGGACAACCGCACGCGGCAACGGGCCGGTTGATGCCGTTTTCAATGCCATTGCCCAAATTGTGCCCCATGACGCGACGCTTGAGCTGTATCAAGTTCACGCTGTGACCGAAGGAACCGACGCACAAGCGGAGGTTTCGGTCCGCCTTGCAGAAAACGGTCGCTTTGCTGTGGGACGCTCGGCGGACGCCGATACGCTCGTTGCCTCGGCAAAGGCCTATGTGGGTGCCCTGAACCGCTTGATTGCCAAGCGCGAACGCCCGCCACTGATTGCCACCGGTTCCTGATAGCCGTGAAGGGCGGCGGGTCCACCGCGGACGCGCCGCCCGATTGGCCCCGTAAGGCGCATTGATGACAATCCCCCTTTGGGCTCTGTTGGCGTTGGGCGCGGCAGCGGCGCAAACCATTCGCAACGCCGCCCAGCGCAATCTGATCGACACGGTGGGGCTTTATGGCGCGACTTGGGTTCGCTTTCTTTATGGCCTGCCCTTCGGCATCCTTTGGCTGTGTGCCCTGCTCGCTTTGCGTGAACCATCAGGCGGGCTGATAACTCCTCCCTTCGTGCTCTGGGCCGCGGGCGGCGCCTTAACCCAAGGCGCGGCAACCGTTGCCCTCCTTGTCGCGATGCGCTCACGCGCTTTCGCCATCGCCACAGCTTTGCAGAAAACCGAGGTACTGGGCGCTGCGCTTTTGGGCATCGTCTTGATTGCCGATACGATTAGCGGGTTAGGTTGGCTCGGCATTATTCTGGGAACGCTCGGCGTTTTGCTGGCGGGCGGCGGCGCTAATGTGCCGATAACCGAGCGCGCGGCCACAGTGCGCGCAGGCCTGTTCGGGGCCGTTGCTGGGTTGGGCTTTGCGTTTTCCTCGGTGGCATACCGCGCCGCCGCGCAAAACTGGACCGGAGACACATGGGTAGGCGCTGGGATTGCTCTTGTCGTTGCCCTGCTAGTCCAAACCATCCTTGGCGGCATATTCCTAGTCCGCTTCGATACAGATGCGATTGGCAAGGTAATGGCAGCTTGGCGACGCTCATTGCTCCCAGGTTTTACCGGCGCTTTAGCATCGGCCTTTTGGTTTACCAGCTTTGCACTCGCCCCCTCCGCGGCGGCCGTCAAAACCGTAGGCCTCGTAGACGTTCTGTTTGCGTGGATCGTCTCGCGGCGGCTGTTGAAAGAACGTTTATCCACGCTTGAGATCATCGGCGCAGCACTGATTATACTGGGGGCAGGGGGTGTACTGTTAGAAGGCTGAGATTTCAGTGAGAAACAGCGTCTAGTGCTTGCTTTCGCCACAATCCAAGGGCAAACCGCGTCCAATCCCAGCCCGATGCAGTTTTTTGAGCCGTATCGGCTTTCCCCCAACTTGATGGCTTACAATTCACATGTTTGACAGTCTGATGGGCCTGCTTTCGAGCGATATGGCCATCGATCTCGGCACCGCGAACACGCTGGTTTACGTTAAGGGTCGTGGCGTTGTTTTGAACGAGCCGTCCGTGGTTGCCTATGTCACCCACCAAGGCCGCAAAGTCGTGCACGCGGTCGGCAATCAAGCCAAGCTGATGCTGGGCCGTACACCGGGCCAGATGGAAGCCATCCGCCCGCTGCGCGATGGCGTCATTGCAGACTTTGAAGTCGCAGAAGAAATGATCAAGCACTTTATCCAGCAAGTGCATAATCGCCGGGCTTTCTTCTCGCCGCAGATCGTTATCTGCGTGCCATCGGGCGCAACCCCGGTTGAGCGCCGCGCCATTCAAGAAGCCGCTTTGGCCGCAGGCGCGCGCAAAGTGTTCCTGATTGAGGAGCCAATGGCGGCCGCTATCGGCGCTGGCCTCCCCATCAATGAGCCGTCCGGCTCGATGGTTGTCGATATTGGTGGTGGTACCACAGAAGTCGCCGTTCTCTCCCTCGACGGCATCGTTTATTCCCGCTCCGTCCGCGTTGGTGGGGATCGTATGGACGAGGCGATCATCAATTATCTTCGCCGCTCCGAAAACCTACTTATTGGTGAAACCAGCGCTGAACGGATCAAAAAGGAGATCGGCTCGGCCATGCCACCGGCCGACGGCCACGGGCTCTCGCTCCAGATCAAGGGGCGCGATTTGGTCAATGGCGTGCCAAAGGAGATCACCATCTCCGAGCAGCTGATTTCCGAAGCGCTCGCCGATCCCGTCGAAGAAATCATCGACGCCGTGCGGGTTGCACTGGAGCAAACACCCCCCGAATTGGCCGCCGATATCGTCGATAAGGGCATTATGCTCACGGGCGGCGGCGCGCTTCTGCGCAATCTCGACGTCATCCTTCGGGACCGCACCGGCCTTCCTGTTAGTGTTGCCGATGATCCGTTGTCGTGCGTAGTTATGGGTTCAGGGCGTGTCATCGAAGATTTTGCGATGATGAAGCCCGTTCTGTCGCCATCGGTCTGATCGGTCTGGCGCAGGATAAGCCCCGGCGGGCGGGAGGTTAAAAATGGCTACTCGGCGAAGCTTCGGACGTGGTCGCAACACTAACGGCCCCGTTTTTGCCGTTGCCATTCTAACAGCCCTGATTTCCATCGCGCTAACGCTCGTGGTCGTTGATCGTCGCCAAGGCGGCGAAGGCGCGGTTTCGGGCATGCTAGCCGATGGCGCCGCCGCTATTGGTGGCGTTGTCTCGGCTCCGTTCCGTTGGGCAGGTGCAGCCCTTGATCAAGCCACAGGCCTCGTCGGCGGCGCGTCGGAGCTTCAGCGCACAAAAGCTGAAAACACAGAGCTCAAACAATGGCGTGATGCGGCTCGTGCCATGGCAGAGCGCCTTGATCGCTATGAAGCCTTGCTGAAAATGCCGGCAGAACCGTTTGAAAAAGGCATTTCAGCGCGCATGGTCGCGGAAAGCGCCGGGCCGTTTTCACGTGCGGGTCTGGTGAATGTTGGCAGCGCGCAAGGGGTAAAGGCCGATTGGCTGGTGGTTAGTGAAAACGGGCTTGTCGGGCGCGTCATCTCTGTTGGTGCAGCCTCGTCGCGTGTTCTTTTGCTTACTGATAGCGATAGCCGCGTGCCGGTGATGGGTGAGGTGACGCGCGCGCGGGCTATTTTGGCGGGAGATCGTTCCGCCGCGCCGCGCATTCAGCACCTAAACGATCCAGCCCGGATTACCGAGGGCGAGCGTTTGCTCACATCCGGCGATGATGGTGTGTTCCCGCGCGGCCTCACCATCGGTCTCGCCGGTAAAGGGCCAGATGGGTTTTGGCGTGCGCGCTTAGCGTCAGACCGAACACCTATTGATTTTGTTCGCCTCGTGCCACCGTCTAGCTTCCCGCCTCCGGCTACGGCCACAACACCGGGCGCACTGCCGGGCCTCGTGGAAGGGGCCGTTCCAGTTCCTGCCCTTGGTGCCGCTGGAAACGCCGCTGCCGCGCGTCCTGCCCGCCCAAGCCCCGCTCCGGTTCCCCGTCAAATAGCGCCGCAGAGCCGCATCACATCGGGCGAACCGGCCGCAGAATCGCCAGACGAAACGCCCCCGCCTTCAACCGAGCCCGCTCCAGCAGCTTCTAGCCCTGCCGCCGCACCCGTCACCCCGCCCGCTTCGGGGGGAAATGGCACCCAGTGAGCGGCGCCCGGATTGATCGGCGCACTCTCCAACGACGCTTGCTGGAGGGGGGCGCGATTGTCCTTGGCTTGGCCACCCTGCTGATAATCCCAGCGAAACTTGGCCCATTCCCTCTACCGTGGCCCCTTGCCCTGATCTGGGCGGCCTATGCGTGGTCTGCCGCCGGGCCAACTATTCGGGCCGCAGGTTTCCTGTTTGTCCTTGGTCTCTGGCACGATGTTTTGACCGGTGGGCCGTTCGGCGCTTGGGCTTTGGTAGGATTATCAGCCTATGGTGCAGCTTTGGCGCAGCGCCAATGGGTGGCCTTTGAAGGCCAAGCAGCCACCTTTGCGGGATGCGGCATCGCCGCAATTGCAGCGGGCCTCGCGGGCGCTATCTTGATGCTGATGCGTGGCGATGGGATGCCAACACCGTTGTTTTTTGCGCAACTCGCCGTAACAGTGATGATGTTTCCGTTGGTTGGCGGTGCATTCGCCCTTGGCGAGACGGGTGACGATGAATGAAAATTGTGGAGGACGAAAATCAGGTTTTTGACCGCCGTAGCCTACTCCTAACCGGGTTAGGTGGGTTGGCCTTTGCGTTGATCGGCGCGCGCATGGCCCAACTCCAGCTAATCAATGGTGAGCAATTGCGCGGCGCTGCGGAAAGCAACCGCTTCAATTTGAAAGTCGAGCCAGCCCCACGCGGTCCGATTTATGATCGGCTCGGTGTGCCCATAGCGATCAATCGGCGGGACTTTCGCGTCCTTGTTACGCCAGAAGACCTAGACGACCGCCCACGCACAATAGAAGCTCTCTCAAGGCTTTTAGCCTTCGATCCAGCCGGTCAGGCCCGCCTAACGCGTGACATTGCGCAGGGGCCAAAATGGCGCCCGGTGCTGGCTGCGGAAAACCTCTCATGGGAGCAATACGCCGCTGTTGAAGTCCGCGCCGTGGGCCTGCCAGGTGTGAGCGCCGAAATGGGCGAGGCGCGCTCTTACCCGCGCGGAGAACCGTTTGCCCACCTTGTCGGGTTTGTTGCCAAAGCCTCCGAAGCCGAAGCCAAGGACGACCCACTCCTTAAAAACCCCGGCATCCGTATTGGGAAAGAGGGCCTCGAAAAGCAGCAAGAGATGGGGCTGCGGGGTCGGCACGGCGCGCTCAAGCTGGAAATGGATGGCCATGGCCGCGTTTTGAGGGAGTTCCGCGACCCCAGGCTTGATCCTATTGGCGGTCAAGACATGGTTCTCACTGTTGACGCAGAGCTTCAACAGGTCGCCTTCGATCAATTCGCAGGGGAGGCCGGGGCCGCAGTTGTTATGGATGTCCGCAATGGCGATTTGATCGTCATGACATCAGCGCCCGCGTTCGACCCCAATAAGTTTGTTTCAGGCATTGGCCGCGCGGACTTTGCCGCCTTGCTGAACGACGAATATCGCCCGCTCTATCACAAGGCGGTTCGCGGCGCGTATCCGCCCGGCTCTACCTTCAAAATGACAACCGCACTCGCCGCCCTTGACGCTGGCGTAATCACGCCAGAGGAACGTATTTCTTGCCGCGGCGTCTCTTTCCTCGGCAGTGCTCGGTTCCACTGTTGGAAGCGCGGGGGCCACGGCATGGTGGACCTCCACCACGCCATCAAAACCAGCTGCGATTGTTATTTTTACGAAGTCGCCCGTCGTGCCGGGCCTGACGCTATCGCCCGCGTTGCCCGCGTTCTTGGCCTCGGGCAGGCCTATGATATCGGCATTCCCGGTGTTGGTCGTGGAAACGTGCCCGATACTGCCTACAAGCAAGAACGCTTTAAAGCCCGTTGGAGTGCCGCAGACAGTTTCAACTACGGCATCGGCCAAGGCTACATGTTGGCAACACCGCTTCAGCTTGCAGTTATGACGGCGCGGGTTGCCAATGGGGGCTTCGCTGTCGAACCGCGCCTCATTCGCCAAGGCCCGGGGGCAAAGCCAGACCCAAAACCTGTCCCGCTTGATATCAATCCCGACCATATGGCCCTCGTCCACGCTGGCATGATCGCGGTATCGAATGACGCAGGCGGCACAGCGCGCGCCGACATTGGCGTTCCCGGCGTCCTGATCGCCGGCAAAACCGGGACCAGCCAAGTGCGCCGCATCACAATGGCCGAACGTGCCCGCGGCGTATCGCGGAATGAGGATTTACCGTGGGCACGCCGCGATCACGCGCTGTTTGTGGCTTACGGTCCCATTGAAGCACCGAAATATGCCTGCGCGGTGATCGTTGAGCATGGCGGTGGCGGGTCCAAGGCAGCCGCACCCCGCGCACGCGCCATCCTCAAAGAGGTTTTCCTGCGCGATCCGGCGACAAAGCCTGTATTCACGCCACCAAGAGCCGACCAAACCGCAACCACGCAATCGCCCGCTCAGGGTCAGCCAACGTGACCGTCCTTGCAGATTTTACGCCGCACCGTCTGTCAGTCGCGGGCAAGCTTGCCAGCGTGCCGTGGGGCTTAGTGCTTGTGATGACCGTCATCGCCGCCGTTGGTGTGATGGTTTTGTATTCTATCGCTTCGGGCTCGTGGGAGCCTTGGGCTGGAAGTCATGCCATTCGCTACGGCGTCGCCCTCATCATCATGTTGACTATCGCGGTGATCGACATTCGGGTTTGGGGCGCGATCGCCTATCCCATGTATGGCGGCGCGCTTATCTTGCTTATCGCCGTTGAAATTGTTGGTGATATCGCGCTTGGTGCCCAACGCTGGCTTGATCTGGGTTTTATTCGCCTACAACCGTCCGAGTTCATGAAGATCGGCATGGTTTTGGCCCTTGCGCGCTATTATCACGACCTCCCCGACGGGGCGACGACCTCCATTCGCGGTCATATTATCCCCATCCTGATGCTGGCCCTACCAGCGGGTTTGATTATGCACCAACCCGACCTCGGCACCGCGCTTTTGGTCGTAGGTGCAGCCGTTGTGATCATCTTTTTGGCAGGCCTCGCCTGGAAATGGGTGATCGCGGGAGGATTAGCCGCCGCGACCATGGTTCCGCTGGCGTTTTTCTTCATCCTGCACGATTATCAGCGCGAGCGCGTCCTCACCTTCCTAACGCCGGATCGGGACCCGCTCGGTGCGGGCTATCACGTCACGCAGTCCAAAATCGCCATCGGGAATGGCGGGTTTTTTGGTCAAGGCTTTATGCAGGGCAGCCAAGCACAACTGGATTTTCTGCCCGAAAAACACACCGATTTCATCTTCACCAATATCGCGGAGGAGTTTGGCCTAATTGGCGCGCTATTCGTGTTGTCGCTTTATGTAGTGGCGATCATTTACGCCATCGGCATCGCGCGCAATGCACGAACCACTTTTGGCAAACTGGTTTCCGCCGGGATGGCCGCGACGCTTTTCCTCTACGTCGTCATCAATGCATTGATGATTATGGGCCTTGCTCCCGTTGTTGGCGTTCCTATGCCGTTGCTCTCATTCGGCGGCACAGCCATGCTGACGATCATGGTCGGCTATGGTTTAGTTCTGAACGTTAAGGTTCATCGAGACCAACCGATCGGGGCAAAAGCGCTCGGATACTGAGGAGACAACCGATGGGCGTTCTTGGCATAGGCGGGTTGTTTTTTCGCGCGAAAGACCCGGACGCGCTCAACGCTTGGTACCGCGACATGCTCAATGTCGGGGCCGGCTGCAATGCAGACGATACCGGCCCACCCGATGAATGGGCATGGAAAACCACCGCAGGACCCGTGGTTTTCGCGCCGTTCAAGCACGATACTGACTATTTTCCGGCCGACAAGAGCTGGATGCTCAATCTTCGGGTCGACAATATCGACGCACTTCTCGATCACCTACGCACCAATTCCATAGAAGTCATCGAGAAGGACGAATGGAACAGCCCTGAAATCGGGCGCTTTGCGCGTATCTACGACCCGGAAGGCAATGCGATCGAGTTATGGCAACCGCCCACCTAGCCCAATCCTTAGCCTTTAGAGCAAAACCCGTGGGTTCATAATGTTTTTCGGGTCAATCGTGGCCTTCAAGGCCCGCATGAGGGCAAGGCGAACAGGTGGCTCACGACGAATAAATTCCTCGCGTCGTGCAATGCCAATACCGTGCTCAGCGGAAATGGACCCATTGAGGCTTATCGCCACGTCGTGCACGGTATTGATGATCGCGGGGATCCGCCCAGAAAAGGCATCTTGGGCCATACCGATAGGCGCGCCAACGTCATAGTGGATATTGCCGTCACTCGCGTGGCCAAACGCCACAATCCGCGCCTCCGGGCACAAAGCGAGCACTGCGGCATCGGCCTCTGCCAAAAACCGCGGAATGGCCGATACTGGCACCGAAATATCATGCTTTGCCGCTTTTCCCTCAGGCTTTTGCGCGCCAGACATTTCTTCGCGCAGCATCCAAAACGCTCTTGCTTCGGATGCGCTTTTGGCGAGCAGGGCATCGCTAGCAAGGCCAGCTTCCAACGCGCCGTGTAACGCCCCTTCAACAACATCGGCGAGATCATCACGGGCGGATTCAAACTCGACCAAAGCGATCCACGGTGTCGCCTCGGCAAACGGGTCGCGCGTTCCGGCCACGTTCTTCAAAACATAGCTCAAGCCACGACGGTTCATGATTTCAAACGCTGCCACAGCGCCGGTCTCGGATTCTAATCGGTGCAGCAACGCAATCGCGTCATCAGGATTGGCAAGTGCCAGAAGCGCCACACTCGTCGTGCGTGGCCGCGCATGCAGTTTCAGCGTCGCCGCGGTAATGATCCCTAGCGTGCCCTCCGCGCCGATGAAAAGCTGTTTCAAATCATAACCAGTATTGTCTTTGCGAAGCGCTGACAGCGCATCCATCACCTCGCCATTGGGCAGAACAACCTCAAGGCCCAGAATATGATCCCGCATCATGCCATAGCGACGCACATGCACGCCGCCGGCATTGGTCGAAATCAGGCCTCCTATGGTCGCGGAGCCTTCCGACGCCAAGCTCATCCGGAACGCCCGATCCACACTGGCGGCCTTGTCTTGCACGTTTTGCAAAATCACGCCGGCCTCAACCGTCATCGAATCATCTACCGGCTCGACAGCGCGAATGGCGTTCATCCGCTTCAATGAAATCAACACTTCACCGCGCGGAATTTGCGCGCCGACCAGCCCGGTATTGCCGCCCTGCGGCGTCAGGGCGATATTGTTCTCAGCGCATACGGACACGATATCCGACACTTCCTTTGTAGTCGCCGGCATCAACATCAAGCCCGTTTCACCAACCCAAGCGTCCCGCCACTCCACTAAATGAGGAGCAATAATTGCTTGGTCACGCGTCCAGCCTTGCGGACCGAGCCTAGATTGAAGGTGGTCAAACACCATAAAGCGTCGCCTACACTAAAAACACGCTAGTTTCTTAACACAGCTTAGGCGGAAGCATCGGCAAATCGCCAAATATTGCAGCCGAAAACCGTGACCACCCAACATCCTTCACGGTATCTTAAAACCACGCATAGATTTTGAAGGAATGAGCATGGCCGATTTCCGCCCCCATACCAGCGAGTCGTTGTTGGACCGCGAGGATGCCGATGGCTTGACTGTCGAAACGATTGGCAAGTCGTTTCGCGGGCGCGCCGTTGTGCGCGGCGTTAATCTGCGCTTGCGCCGTGGTGAAGTCGTCGGCCTCCTCGGTCCGAATGGCGCTGGAAAAACAACCAGCTTCTACATGATTACGGGCCTGCTTCCGGTGGATTATGGCCGCATCCTGTTGGATGGTCAGGACGTAACCTCCCTGCCCATGTATCAGCGTGCCCGTCTTGGCATTGGCTATCTTCCGCAAGAAGCGTCGATCTTCCGAGGATTGAGCGTCGAAGATAATGTTTCGGCCGTTCTCGAAACCATCGAAACTGACCCCGACATGCGCCGCTCGACGGTGGATCGCCTTCTTGGTGAGTTGCGTATTGACCATCTGCGAACCCAGCGCGCTTCATCCCTTTCGGGCGGTGAACGTCGCCGCCTTGAAATCGCCCGCGCGCTAGCAACAGCACCATCCTTTATCTTGCTTGACGAGCCTTTTGCCGGGATCGACCCGCTTGCCATTGCCGACATCCGGCTCTTGATCGGTTTCTTAAAAGCACGCGGGATTGGCGTGCTCGTAACCGACCATAATGTGCGCGAAACGCTCGAAATCGTGGATCGCGCATCCATCATCTATGAGGGGGAAGTCCTTTTCGAAGGCACCCCGGAACAAGTTCGCGCCGACCCGACCGTCCGTCGGGTTTACCTCGGCGAGAGCTTCGCGGTTTAGGCGGGTCTAGTGGCGATCGCCCCACGCTTGGAGTTACGGCAGGGCCAGGGTCTGGTCATGACGCCGCAATTGCAGCAGGCGATCAAGCTGCTCACCATGTCCAACCACGAGCTTGCAGAGTTCGTCGAGCAAGAATTAGAGCGCAACCCGCTTTTAGAACGTGACGAACGGCCAGACGGCATAGCATCGGGCGAAGAACCAGATTTTGAACCCGTCAGCGACAGCCCGATCCGCGAAATGTCTGGCAATGAAGACGGCCCGATCCCGGACGCCGAAGCCGCGCTCGATGTGCGCTATGACGACCTCTATGCCGATGCCACACCAGCCGATATCGCTTCAGCGGCAGACACAGGCGGCGGTTCGACAACCGATTGGACCAAGGCTGGTTCGGGTGGCTCCAGCGATGATCTCGACTCGCTGGAATCCACCCTGACGCGCGGGAAAACCCTGCACGAGCATCTCGACGAACAAATGACGCTGGCCCTACAGACGCCGGCCGAGCGTCTCATCGGCGCTCACCTCATCGATCAAGTCGATGAATCCGGCTACATGCGCGGCGATGTCGCTGAAATCGCAGCGCGCCTCGGCACAGAAACGATCGAAGTTGAGCGCGTTCTGGCAGTCATGCACGGCTTTGAGCCAACCGGCGTCATGGCGCGCACGGTTGCTGAATGCCTCGGTTTGCAACTAGCGGAGCGCAACCGCCTCGATCCCGCCATGCAAGCCATGCTGGGCAATCTCGACTTATTGGCCAAGCGCGATTTGATTTCTCTGCGCGAAGTTTGCGCGGTGGACGGCGAAGATCTTGCCGAGATGATCGCCGAAATCCGCTCACTCAACCCTAAGCCAGGGGCTGCCTTTGGGGCAGACCCTTCGCCCTCAATTGTGCCCGATGTGTTCATTCGCGAAGCGCCAAACGGGGCGTGGGCGATTGAGCTCAACTCAGATAATCTTCCGCGCGTCTTGATGAACCAGCACTATTACGCCGAAGTAAGCCGATGTGCCCGTCAGGAAACGGAAAAGGCTTGGATCGCTGAGTGCGCCAACACCGCAAGCTGGCTGATTAAAAGCCTCGACCAGCGCGCACGAACAATTCTCAAAGTGGCCCGCGAAATCGTCCGCCAACAGGATGGTTTCTTGACCTATGGCGTCTCCCATTTGCGTCCGCTCAATCTGAAGTCGATCGCTACGGTGATCGATATGCACGAATCGACTGTCAGCCGTGTAACCAGCAACAAATATGTTTCCACGCCGCGCGGCACGTTTGAACTCAAATATTTTTTCACGGCGTCCATCCAATCCACTGATGGCGGTGAAGCCCATTCCGCTGAATCCGTCCGCTACCGCATCAAGGAAATGATTGACGGAGAGCGTAGCAATAATCCGCTTTCGGACGATAAAATCGTTGATTTGCTGCGCGAAGCCGGCGTGGAGATCGCCCGGCGCACCGTCGCGAAATACCGTGAAGCCCTGCATATCCCGTCTTCCGTTCAGCGGCGGCGCACACTGTCACAGAGCCGCTAAAGGTCCTTCCAAAAACCGAAATTCAGGTTCTTACTGTTGGCTGTTTGGCGTTCGGTCCCACGACGCAAACTGAACAGAGGATCACGAATATGGGCGAGATGCGGATTCAGGTGATTGGTCGCCATGTCGATGTTGGCGATGCCCTTCGAAGCCGAATCCAGGACGAGTTAACCAAAGGCGTTGGCAAATACTTTAGCCGCGACAGTGATGCCGTGGTCACGGTCAGCAAGGAGGGCCACAATTTTGCGATGGAAGTCACCCTTCACTTGGCCTCCGGTTTTACCGTTGAAGCTAATGGTTCAGGCGGTGATGCCCATGTCGCGTTTTCCAATGTGCTTGAGAAAATTGAAAAGCGCGTGCGCCGCTACAAGCGCCGCTTGAAAGATCATCACGCGACTCAGAAGTCGCCGCTCCCCGCCGAAACTGCCCTTTATAACATCATCGCTGCTGATGATTCAGACAGTGATGCCGAACCCGGCGAGAGCGCTGAAGCCCCTAACGGCGCCCCGATCATCGTCGCTGAAACCACCGCCCCCTTGATGACCATCTCAGTCTCCACCGCGGTCATGCAGTTGGAAATCTCTGAAAAACCAGCGCTTTTATTCCGAAATGCAAAAAATAACCGCCTCAACATGGTGTATCGGCGCACCGATGGAAACATCGGTTGGATGGACCCACAGGAAAGTCCGGACAAAGCTACTGTGAAATAATTGTCGGATGAAGGTATCGCTTCGGAGAGGGTGTGCTAAATCGCCGCTCCGGGGCGCACAGGGGTAGCCGCAATGGTAGAGCTCGGCGATCTAATTTCGATCAAGGCCATTCTTCCGAAAGTAAAAGCCACCACAAAAACGGCGGCGCTCGAAATACTCGCTGAGCGGGCGTCATCGATCAGCGGGATCAATCCGCGAACAATTCTCGACGCCATCCAGATGCGTGAATCCCTAGGGGGAACGGGCGTCGGTGAAGGCGTTGCAATCCCGCATGCACGGATCGAAGGCATCCAGCGTGTGTTTGCCGTCCTTGCCCGTCTAGACCCCCCACAAGACTTCGATGCCCATGATCGCCGACCTGCCGATCTGGTGTGCCTGTTGGTGGCGCCTGCCGATGCCGGTGCCGATCACTTAAAGGCATTGGCACGCGTCTCACGGGCGCTCCGTCGTGCTGAGGTGCGGGTGAAACTCCGCGCCGCCGCCTCGATTGAAGCCCTTCACGCCATTATGGCAACACGCGGGGAAGACGCTCACGCCGCTTAGGTGCGCCGATAAGCCGGATCGCCTTTCCAGAGTGTAATGAAGTCTTCCAAGCGGTCGTCTCCCACAACACGTTCAGAAATCGTGGCCCCTCGTACAGAATAGCCACGACGATGGATTTCTTCGCGATCACCGCATACGAGGTGATGCCACTCTGGCAAGTCTTTTCCAGCGGCCACTAGAAGGTACGCGCACGACGGCGGAAAAAAGTTCAACTCGGCCAGATTTTCAGGCGTCACCTTAATGCATTGCGGCACGCTAGCTTTTCGGTTCGCATAATCCCCACAGGCGCATGTTTTGGGATCAAACAAATGGCATGCCACCTGCGTGTCCAGCATTTCTTGGGTCTCTTCATCCTCGAGGGTGAAAGCGCAACACTTCCCACAGCCATCGCACAGGCTTTCCCATTGGCCCTCACTCATCGCCTCTAGCGGCGTGGTGCGCCAAAAAGGATCACTCATTCCGCAGCAAGTGCGTCAGCATTGGCCCCAAATCTGGCGGCGCGCGCGGGAACCGGCAAGGGATTGCCACTCGCCGCTGCCGCCTTCGTACCTTTCGTGATTTCTTTCAGCAAATTGGCAACATAATGGCTGAAATCCAACTGCATCGTATGGCGGGGGCTGGGATAAAAGTGCCCAAGATAAAGTTTGTCATCAGCCTCAATCATCGCCGCCATCGCGTCGGGCTTCGGCACCGCTATTTTTCCCGCCAGATAGCCGACGGCCAACTTAGACTGTTGCTCTGGAAAGTTCACCAAGGTCGGCAAGGGCTGCGCCAAACCCATAAAGAACAGATTATCGACACCCGGCTGCATCATACGCTTCCACAGCGGAAACCGGTTCTCTACGGGCTTAAATTGGTCCTGATCAAAAAATGGGAACGACACATTATACCCCGTGGCATAAATGATAACGTCCACTTCCTCCGTGGTTCCGTCCGTAAAACGAACGGTCTTACCGCCCTCAAACCGCTCGATACCGGGCCGTGCTACAATGTCTCCGCAGCCCATTCGGGTCAGAAACTCACCTGAAACCGAAGGATGTGCGGTCAAAACAGCGTGGTCCGGTTTTGGAAGGCCATAATCCTCCATCCGACCCACAGATTTCAGAATGGCCTTTTGCGCCAACGAGCGCCCTAAAGCCGGTGGCATCCACGTCGGCATCACCGCCTTATCGGCGGGTTGACCGTTCATATATTTTGGCAGCACCCAAACGCCGCGCCGCATCGAGATGAACAGTTTCCCCGCCAAGGGCCGCTGCGAGAGCTCCGAGGCGATATCCATCGCCGAATTGCCGCCACCAACCACAACCACCGTCTTGCCCCGCACATCCACAGGATCAAACGGGTCGTTATAGGCATGAGAGTGGAACTGATGCCCGGTAAACTCGCCCTCATAAACCGGTGTTCTCGGGTCCCAATGATGGCCATTACACACAAACAGCCCGTCATAAAGACGGGTTTCACCGGTAGAGAGCGTCACTGCCCAAAGGCCATCGTCACGGCGATGCGCCCGCTCTACGCGGGTGTTAAATGTGATTGTGTCGCGCAATCCGAAATTCGCCACATAATCGCGAAAATAGCTCAAAAGCTGGGAATGATGCGGAAAATCCGGAAAGGCAACCGGAATGGGAAAGTCCTCAAACGCCAAACGCCACTTTGAGGTATCAATATGAAGCGATTGATAGCACGCCGAAGTGCCATTGGGGTTTTTGAAATACCAATTCCCGCCAATATCATCGGACGCCTCGAAGCAATCATAGGATATGTTGAAATCCTTGAGGCGCTTCGCGGTGGTAAAGCCCGCGCAACCCGCGCCTAAAACGCACACCTTCGGCAAATTCGGATCGCCCTGAAATCCCATGTCACACTCCCCGGGAGCCCGATTGCTGGCACCTAATCGTTTTATCCAATCAGACTAGAGCCGATGGGCGAGGTCTCCAAGCCATTCCGTTGCGACAATACGGTCCGCGCGCAATCTTGACAGGGGATTAACCGTTTCAGGTCGACGATACCGGCAATCGCTGCTTGAAGGGGGATCAGAGCCATGTGCGAAGTGTGTAACGAAAACCGCGCCACGCGCCGCTCCATGCTAGGCCTTGTTGGCGCTGCCGCCGCTGCCAGCCTTACAACACCGGCTTTTGCGGCCGGTGGGGCCCACACAAGCCTTGACGCCGATCAGGCCATAGCCGCCCTAAAGGCGGGTAATCAACGTTTCGTTGGCAACCCTCAAGCCTGCGTTGCCAATCTCGCCATGCGGCGCACCGAAGTTGCAAAAGGCCAAGCCCCATGGGCCACCATCGTCAGCTGCGCTGATAGCCGCGTTCCGCCTGAGCTGGTGTTCGGGGGCCTCAATGTCGGGGAGCTGTTCGTCATCCGCAATGCAGGCAACACCGTTGATACCGTCGCCATGGGGACCTTGGAATATGGCGCTGCGGTACTTGGCTCCCCGCTCATTGTCGTGATGGGCCATGCAAAATGCGGCGCCGTGGCGGCGGCCTGTGATGTTGTCACCAAGAACGCTACCTTCCCGGGCATGATCGGGCCGATGATTGAGTCCATTATCCCCGCTGCGCTTGCGGTGCGCGCTCAGGGTGGAGACATGGTCGATAATGCAGTGCGTGAGAATGTTCGTCGCACGGTGCGCGAGCTCAAAGCCACAGGGCCCATCGTTGGAAAAATGGCCGAAGAAGGCAAAATCAAGATCGTTGGCGCGCGCTACGATCTCGAAACCGGCGCCGTTGAGTTCTTTGCCTAAACAACAGGGCTTTGACGCGGCCTAAACGCGCCCTATTGTCAGCGCAAAGGGGTAAGCCGCCATGACAGAACCCGAACGCCCTGCCAAAGCCCTCTGGGAGATGATGGCTGAAAACGCGGCCATGATGCTGAAAGGCACCCCGCAAGCGGGCGCCCTCAATTTATCGATGGTGGAGCTAAAGCAGGGCCGCGCCGTCACGCGCGTGCCCTACCACGCCGACTTGGTAGGCGATCCTGAAACCGGCGTCATTGCAGGCGGCGTCATCACCACTTTGCTCGACAATACCTGCGGTCTTGCCTGCCAATCTGCCCTCGAACAAGCCACGTCCATCGCCACGCTCGATTTGCGAATCGACTATATGCGCCCAGCGCTTCCGGGCCGTGATGTTCTGGCAGAAGCCATCGTCTATCGCCTCACCCGCACTGTCGCCTTCGTGCGGGCCTTTGCTTATGAGGACACACCCGACGACCCCGTAGCCTCCGCCCAATGCGCTTTCATGATCGGGGCAAACTCCGGCCGCCGGATGGGCGCAAACTTGAAGCCGCCGAAATGAGTGATACTCGCCCCACCCCACCCGCTCGGGTGCAACCAGACGAACTCACGGCCCTTCTTGGCGCAATCCCCTATGCACGCTGGCTCGGTCTGCGCCCAGAATTACGCGGCGACGAGCTCACCGTAATCTTGCCTTACCAACAAAAGCTGATCGGCAACCCAATGCTGCCCGCGTTGCATGGCGGGGTGATCGGCGCGCTGATGGAACTTACCGCTGTTGCGCAAATCTATGTCAGCCAAGGCGCACAAAAGCTGCCCAAAACCATCGACATTTCCATCGACTACCTTCGTTCTGGCCGCCCGGTAGACACCTTCGCCCGCGCCCACGTCACCAAACTAGGCCGCCGCATCGCGAACGTTCGCGTCGAAGCCTGGCAGTTCGAACGCGCCGACCCCATCGCCGCCATGCACGGGCATTTCTTGGTGAGCGCGGCAGAGGCCGAGGCTGGGTAGGGGCCGCTTATCAACGAGCTTTAACCAGTTCTAACCCTTCTGGTTAGAACGCCATAAAACTCTTGAACCTTCCCTATGCCGCGCTTTTCCGACCGCCAGAAACCGCCTTTTCCAGCGCCATCCGAATGAACCGCGTATAGGGCACACCCAAGGCCGCCGCCTCATCTTTCACCGCCGCAAGTAGGGTGCTAGGCACCCGCAAATTTACTTGAGCCGTCTTGGGCTCAAACTCAAACGTCATTTTGCGGAAGCCGCTGAGATCATACTCGGTTAAGTCGCAGGTCGCTAACCACTCTTCAGCTTCTTCGTCGGTTTTGAAACTAGGAAGTTGCTTCTTCATAAACCTGCCTTTCCTTGGCATGCATAAATCGCGCGCTGATCGGCCGCAGCAATGACTGACCTTCGATTTGTCGTATTGTAAAAACAACGAAGATGGACCGTCCAACGACTGAGTATCCAATGGCAAAGTAACGTTCTTCAGCACCAGAGTGCTTTTCATCGCGCCGAATAACGGGCCCATTAAGGAACATCTCCTCAATTTCCGCCCCCGAAACACCGTGCTTCAAACACTTTGCGCGTTTGCCGTCGTCCCACTGAAACTCCATGCACCACCTGCACTCTACGCATTTGTCTATACAAATGCAAGACAAGGCGGCGAATTCGCCTTAAACGCGCCAAATCGCCGTGTCTAAGCAGGAGCACTAACGCACAAACCACCCTTCGTCCACCGATGGGGATCGATTAGCCCCCCTCAAACCACCTCTCCCAGGCCCAACACCCGCACGGAAAGCGCGTGCACAGGCCCGGCCAGCTCCTCAGCGAGCACCGCATAAACCGCGCGCTGCCGCGCCACGCGCCCCAAGCCATTAAAGGCAGCCGCTTCGATCAACACGTTGAAGTGGGTCTCCCCGCCACCGCCTGCGGCCCCCGCATGCCCAGCATGGCGCGCGCTATCATCGACAATCTCCAGCCGTTCTGGCAGAAAGGCCGCCTCGAGCTTGGCGCGCATGGCCGCTGCGATTGGTCCTGCCATTTTTCATGCTCCTTTTGCTGTCAATCCCTTGTCGAAAGGGTGTGGTTCCCCATACTCCGTAACGATGCCTGAAGACTTTTCCTACCGCCCTCGCTTTGTCGACATCCGGATCAAGCCGCCTAGCGGCAGCGCGTCCGCGCGCGCCAAATCCGCAGCGCCAGAGCAGCCCGAAATTCGCCAATGTGAACAAAGTGGCTGCACCAATCGCGCTACCTGCCGCGCGCCCAAAAGCAAAACTAACCCAGACGAAAAATGGTGGTTCTGCGAGGCCCACGCCGCCAATTACAACCGAAATTGGAACTTTTTTGAGGGCATGACCGACGAGGACCTCGCCAAGTTCCGCGAGGCCGAGGAAAAAGGTCACCGCCCAACTTGGTCGTGGCGCGCCTCGCGCGACAGCCGCGAAGCCCGCACCTATCGCAATTCCAACGGCCCGGAGGGCTGGACGGATGACCTCGGCGTTTTCCGCGTTGGCAAGCGCCCGATGCCGAAGACCAGCATTGAGCCGCGCATTAACCGCATCCAAAAGGCCGCCCTTGAAGTGCTCGGTTTGCCGGAAACCGCCGACAAAGCCGATGTACGCCGCACCTATGCCGAGCTGGTGCGCCGCTTTCATCCCGACGCCAATGGCGGCGACCGCTCCGCTGAGCATCGCTTGCAAAAGGTCGTTAAAGCCTACCAAGCCCTTAAAGCCGCCAAGATGGCCTAATTGCCGTAGCGAAACGGCTTGGCCAAAGCCGCATCGCACGCCATAGCGAGTCCCTATGACTGACATTTCAACGACCCTGATGAGCGCCGTCCCCGATCACCGGATTTCTGTGCGCGAGGTTTTCGGCATCGACACCGACATCACCGTGCCTGCTTTCGCTGAGCGCAATGAATATGTGCCAGACCTTGATCCGTCGTATCAGTTCGATCCGCAAACCACGCTCGCCATCCTTGCCGGCTTTTCGCATGACCGCCGCGTCATGGTGCAAGGCTATCACGGTACCGGCAAATCGACCCATATCGAGCAAGTCGCCGCGCGCCTGAATTGGCCGCTGATCCGGGTCAACCTCGACAGCCATGTCAGCCGGATTGATCTCGTCGGCAAGGACGCCATCGTCCTGAAAGACGGTAAGCAAATCACCGAGTTTCGCGAAGGCATCCTGCCATGGGCCATTCAACGCCCTATCGCCTTGGTGTTCGACGAATATGATGCCGGGCGCCCAGACGTGATGTTCGTGATCCAGCGCGTGCTGGAGGCCCAAGGCCGCCTAACGCTGTTAGACCAAAACAAGGTCATCAAGCCCTATCCGTGGTTCCGCCTGTTCGCGACCACCAACACCATCGGCTTGGGCGACACCACCGGCCTCTATCACGGCACCCAACAGATCAACCAAGGCCAGATGGACCGTTGGTCCATCGTCACCACGCTTAACTATCTTGAGCATGATGTCGAAGCCAAAATCGTCGGCTCCAAGCTGCCTGAAACCGCAACTACACCCGCTGGCCAAAAGATGATCTCGTCCATGGTCCGCGTGGCCGACATGACCCGCAACGCCTTCATGAATGGTGACATCTCCACCGTGATGAGCCCGCGCACCGTCATCACGTGGGCGCAAAACACCGAAATCTTCGGCGGAGACGTCGGCCTCGCCTTCCAGCTCACCTTCCTTAACAAATGCGACGAGCTAGAGCGCGCCACGGTGGCCGAGTTTTATCAGCGTGTATTTGGTGAAGATCTCCCGCAAAGTGCCGCGCGGGTGAAGGTGGCGTAACGAGCCGTCACGCGCGCTCAAACGGATTGAGAAGCTCTACGCCTCCATCAGGCGAAAGTAAGAATGCGCGCTCTTAAAGTAGACAAAGCCGGTTCCCAATCGAAATCCATTGGCTCGATTGGCGTCAAAGCTTCGGCAATCGTTTGAGCTTCGACGCCATAAGCTCAAGCGCCACTTCAAGGACATCTGCGTGGCTCCGGCCACCTACGGCCAATTGATGCATCAAGGTGATCGCGCGGTCGCAGCGGACGGTGATCTTGCCTTTGTGACGGCAGTCAATTTTAGTCATCATCGTTCCTCGACCGTCACTCCCTAGCAGCTTAAACGAGCCAGCAGGAAAGGCCTACCAAGCGCCCTACCCTCGCCCCCTCACAAACCGATATTCGTGCCGAAACAGATGCGCGGCACCGCTACCCATGACCCCCCTTATAGCGCAGCGAAATGTGCATAGTTTTGCCCAAATTCCGCAGACAGACTTTTCTGCTTCTCAATTAAATCAGAGCCTTATCGCCAAAACAATGCGGTGTAGATTTTTCTTATCCTACCGAGGAAACACCGGCTCCATAATAGGAGGGAACCAATGGAGGACAAAACATGGTCGGACTACTTAATGCGCGGCAAGAAATTTTTGCACAATGGTTGGCCGCAGGACGCAGCCAAGACGAAGCCTATGCCCATGCAGGCTATGAAAGCGATAGCGGCAATGCCTCGCGCCTCGCCAAATCGCCCGTCATCCAGAATCGTATCCAAGCGTTGATCGCGCGAAATCAGGCGATGCAAAGCGCTAACGTTATGGGGCTGACCGCCCGGCTTGACGATCTGTTGGAAAATATTGATCCCGATAAAGGTTCCGGTCACCTTCATGCTGCGGCCAAGATGATTTTGATGATCGCTCAACTCAACGGTCTCTTGCCGCCGCGCGAAACAAAACCAACACCAGACACCCGACAAAGATATGTGGACGTTTACTAAGCGCCCGACCGAATGACAGGAAAGGACAGGAAATGACGGCAGAATCGGGTTTTTTGGGCGCTCAGAAATGGAAAACTACAGCGTCGTGACCATCACCATCCGCCACGAAACCCTCGCCGATCACGCCGCGATTTATGCCCTCACCCAGCGTGCCTTCGCCCCCATGCCCTATGCAGCCGGTGACGAGCAGGATTTGATCAATGCCTTGCGCCGGGTCGGAGCGCTAACCCTCTCCCTCGTTGCGGTGCAGGATGAGGTGATCGTCGGCCACATCGCATTCTCACCGGCCTTCGCCCAAGACGGATCGCCCTATTGGTTCGCCCTAGGCCCGGTATCGGTGGCACCGGAGCACCAAAGCCAAGGCATCGGCGCGGCACTCATCGGCCACGGCATCGCGGCGCTTACCGCTAAAGCCGCCGCGGGCATCATCCTTACGGGCAACCCGGATTACTATGCCCGCTTCGGCTTCAAACCTTTCCCAACCCTGTGCCCACCCGAAGAACCCGCCAAATTCTTCATGATCCTGCCCCTCGCCACGCCAACACCAACAGCCGCGATGGCTTTTCATCCCGCGTTTTATGGGGGAGGGGCGTGAGGCGTACAATTGCACGCCTCCCGTTTCCTCAGTCAATCGTCTGCATAGGCAGTGCCGATAGCCACGTACCAAGTCGCTTGGCCTCTGAAAGAGAGAAGTCAGACGGCAGAAGAATTGTAATTATGAGATCTGGCCTCAAGCGAAAATCATGAGACTCTAGCCCAGTCGCATCGTCCTCGGTTGCTGGGTCATCGTCGGAAACTAATTCGGCTTGATCGGTCTCACCGATAGCGACTCGCCCTATACTAACGACGTCATACGACCACGCAATTCGTGTTTCCCACCCTTTTCTACCAGCTATGAATGCACCAACGCCCAGTCGGTCAAATTCGCGAAATACGCGTACAACTTCGGCGTAAGAGAGCTTTGCACGCTCCGCTGCGACCCGAACGGCGGTTTCCTTGGCACCCTTGCGACGTCCCGCTAGCCAATTGAAAATGGCCCTTGCTGAGGCGTCAGTCTCGTATAGGCTGCGAAGGGGTGCTGTTGATAGTTGCGTTGTTAAGTTCATTTCTATCTCCTTTTAAACAAGCATAATTGCTCATAAAAATTTTTATGGTGTATAAAAGTGTTTTAGGCAAGATATAATTGTGTTATTTCAATGAAAATCCCTTGACGCGGGCAAAACCCTGACATTCCGTGGGTGTGTTCGTCCGGCGGTGGCGCCCTTGCGGGGGTCGACTGGCCTTGCAATTTCGTCGGCGCGGGCGAGCGTGGTGCGCAAAGTTGGGTTGGCGGGATCCTCGGATAGCCTCGCCAAATCGGCGGACCAATCCTCCAGCTTTTCGGCGACGAGGTGGGTGATGCCTTCGGGGCTGCGCTGCACCCGGCCATGCACGGCGATCAAGCGCGCGCCCATCACCTCCTTGCGAAAGCGCAGCATGGTTTTTGGCCAAATCACGACGTTAGCCACGCCCGTTTCATCCTCCAGCGTCATAAACACTACACCCTTAGCGCTGCCCGGGCGCTGGCGCACCAGCACCACCCCCGCCCCAATCAGGCGCTGGCCATCGCGCCCGCCACTCACCGCCGCACAGGAGGAAACCCGCTTACGCCCATAATCCTCACGCAGAAACGCCATCGGGTGCGCCTTCAGTGACAGCCGCGTCGTTTGATAATCCACCACCACCTCTTGGGAGAGCGGCATGAGCGGCAAGGCCAGTTGTGGCCCGGTTTCGGCCTCCTCATCATGGGCAAACAGCGGCACCGGCTTCACCGAGGCCAGCCCCTTCACCGCCCACAAGCCTTGGCGGCGCGATAGGCCAACCGAGCCCAAAGCATCAGCCTCTGCAAGCATTTCCAAACCATGCCGGGGCAGGCCGGTGCGCCGCGTCAGGGCCTCCAGCGAGGGGAACGCATTGTGGCGCTCGGCCATGATCGCCTCGCCCCACTCTTGCCGGAAACTGTCAATCTGGCGAAAGCCCAGCCGCACCGCTAAGCCCGATGCAGTCGCCTCCAGCGTGCAATCCCAGTCGCTTTCATTGATGCACACCGGGCGCACCTCCACCCCATGGTCGCGCGCATCGCGTACCAATTGGGCGGGCGCATAAAATCCCATCGGTTGGGAATTGAGCAGCGCACAGCAAAACGCTGCCGGATGGTGCCGCTTCATCCACGACGACACATACACAAGATGGGCAAAGCTCGCGGCGTGGCTTTCCGGAAAGCCATAGGAGCCAAACCCCTCAATCTGCTTGAAGCAGCGCTCGGCAAAGGCCTGCTCATAGCCGCGCGCCACCATGCCGCCCACCAGCTTTTCCCGGTAGCGGTCAATCGTGCCGACATTGCGAAATGTCGCCATTGCCCGGCGCAACCCATTGGCTTCTTCCGGGGTAAAATGGGCGGCCTCAATGGCAATCCGCATCGCTTGTTCTTGAAAAAGCGGCACGCCGAGGGTCTTTTTCAACACGCGTTCCAGCTCATCGGGCGGGCCATGCTTGGGGCTCGGCGAGGGGAAATCGACCTTTTCCTTGCCTTGGCGACGGCGCAGATACGGGTGCACCATATCGCCCTGAATAGGCCCAGGGCGCACAATCGCCACCTCGATCACCAAATCATAAAACTCAGCCGGTTTCAGGCGCGGCAGCATATTGATCTGCGCCCGGCTCTCGACCTGAAACACGCCGATCGAATCCCCCGTCGACAGCATGTCATAGACTGCCTTATCCTCGCGCGGCACGCGGGCAAGGCTCAGATTTGGCCCACCATGGCGCCGGATCAGCGCAAAGCCCTTGGCGATGCAGGTCAGCATCCCCAGCGCCAACACATCGACCTTCATGATGCCAAGCGTGTCGATGTCGTCCTTGTCCCACTCGATGAAGGTGCGGTCATCCATGGCGGCGGGGCCAATGGGCACGGTCTCGTCCAGCCGCCCGCGCGTTAGAACGAAGCCACCCACATGCTGCGACAAATGCCGCGGAAACCCGATCAGCGCGTGGGCATAGGCGACAGCCTGGCCGATCAATGCATTGTTGGGGTCAAGGCCCGCTTGGCGCACCTGTTCATTGGTATAGCCCGTGCCCCAGCCACCCCATGCCGTATTGGCGAGCGCGGCTGTCACGTCCTCGCTCAAGCCAAACACCTTGCCAACCTCCCGAATGGCCGAACGTGGGCGGTAGCAGATCACGGTTCCAGCGATCGCAGCCCGGTGGCGGCCATAGCGCTGATACAGATATTGGATCACCTCCTCGCGGCGCTCATGCTCAAAATCCACATCAATATCAGGAGGTTCCTTGCGCTCACTTGACACAAAGCGCGCAAACAGCAAATCAATCTCGGTCGGGTCCACCGCCGTGATGCCAAGGCAGTAACACACCGCCGAATTGGCCGCCGAGCCACGCCCTTGGCACAAAATCCCCCGCCCGCGCGCATAGGCAACGACGTCATGCACCGTCAGAAAATACGGCGCGTAATCAAGCTGCTCGATCAAGGTCAGCTCGTGCTTCAGCGCGGCCTTCACCTTATCAGGCACCCCGCCGGGATAGCGCTTGGCAGCCCCTGCCCACGTCTCATCGATCAGATGCTGTTGCGGGGTTTTGCCCGCCGGAACCGGCTCATCAGGGTATTCGTAGCGCAGCTCGTCCAAGCTAAAGCCACAGCGCTCTGCAAAGGCAATCGTTTGCGCTACCGCCTCGGGATAGGCGGCAAAAAGCGCAGCCATGGTCGCAGGGCTTTTCAGGTGGCGCTCGGCATGGGGCTGCAACAGGCGTCCCGCCTCGCTCAGCGTCACATGCTCACGGATGCAGGTCATCACATCATGCAGGCCCGCCCGCTCCGGCACGTGGTAGAGCGCATCGGCGGTGGCCAGAAGCGGCACGCCGAAGCGCTGGCCCATTCGCGCCAAAACCTCCAGCGCGCGCGCGTCCACCGGCCCGAAACTCCGCCTTACCCCTAACCACACACGCCCCGGCGCAACCTCGGCCAAAACACCCAGCGCCTCACCATGGCGGCGATCCGGCATGCCCACAGGCGGCACCAGCGCAAACAAAACACCCTCGATATCCTCAAGAACGTCCGTGCCAACCAAGTGGCAGGAGCCCTTCACCCCGCTGCGCAGATTGCCCTTGGTCAACAGCCGACACAGCCGCCCATAGGCCGCGCGATCCTCTGGATAGGCCAGCAAGGCCGGGTGCTCATCGGCAAACACCAGCCGCGTGCCGATAGCGAGGCGCACCGTCGCCCCCTCATGCTTCAAAGCCCGGGCACTCGCGTGTGCCCGCACCACGCCGGCCATCGTGTTGTGATCGGCAATCCCGATGCTGTGCAAGCCCAAAGCCGCCGCGGTTTCGACCATTTCCTCCGGCCGTGATGCGCCCCTCAGAAACGAGAACGCGCTCGCCGCACCCAGTTCGGCATAGCCATCCATCAGGAGAACAACCCATGAAGGTACCACTCCGGCGCAGCGGTCTCACGCCCATAAAGCCCCTGCCGAAACAGCCAATAGCGCCGCCCCTCGTTGTCCTCGACGCGGTAATAATCCCGTGTCAGGCCGGGCTCTCCGCCCCACATATCCCCCGCCAAACGCTCCGGCCCCTCCGCGCGGATCACCGTGCGCGGCACACGCCGCCAGCGAAATCGTGCCGGCGCGCCCTCGGGTGCTGCCGCCACCACCTCAATGGCTTCGGGGCGGGTCAACAGCCGTGTCGGGCGCAGCGGTATCCCGTCCAAGGCCGCAGGCGGCTCCTGATCCCAGCGCACGCGTTTGCCGCGCCCCTTTGTCAGCCCCAAAGGAGAGCGGCTCTGCACGGCATGTTCAGGCTGCCAGCTATCACCAGGCAGCGCCACCCGCACCGCCTGAGGGCCAAGCCGCGCGCCAATCCGGTCCGTCAGCGCGGCCAAGGCCTCGCTCTCCCCCGTGTTGGCATCCAGCGACTGGGCCTGCCACGTCAAGGGCGACACGATGCGCGCCGTGAGTACCAGCCGGTCAAAGCCGTAATCGGCCTCCAAGCCCTCATTCAGTGCGCCCAAACGCTCGGCAAATAGCTTAGCAATACGCACATTATTGCGAACCGGACGGCTCGTGGTGACGTCGAGGTTTTTCACCGCGCCATCAGCGCGAAACAGCGCCAGCGTAAACGCCCGCCCACCCAAGCCATTGGCCTCAAGTAGTGCCTCCAGATCCCGCGCAAGGCTGCCGGCCAACGCCATCACATGGGCTTCCGCCGAAATCGGCTCTGGCAACACCCTCTCCACACAGTAGACCACGGCCTCGGGCTTCAAGGTCAAAGGTGCGCGCTCTCGCCCAACCGCTTCATCGAGTTGCGCCAACAAATCAGCACCAAACCGCGCCATGAGCGGCGGGCGAGGAGCCGCCAAAAGCTGGCCGATGCGGCGCAGGCCAAGCCGATCAAGCAGGCGAAGCGTGGTGGCATCCAACTGCAACGCCGCCACCGGCAACCCCTCTACCAAGGCGGGCCCAGAGCCCGGTGGCGCTATGGTTTCCGGCGCAAACCGGGCCAGCGCCCACGCCGCCCCGGGCGTGTCCGCAATCGCCGTGCTGACGGTCACACGCTGCGCGCCCAAGGCCATCGCCACGGCCTCCACCATGGCGGCCTCCCCGCCCGACAAATGCGCCACCCCGGTGATATCAAGCGTCAGCGCATCAGGAGGAACCAGCGCGACCGACGGTGTCCAGCGCCGCGCCCACTCGCCCAAGGCTTCCAGAAAAGCCCCGTCCGCGCGGGTATCCGCATCCCCGACATCCAGCTCCGGCACCCGGCCGCGTGCATCGGCAAGGCTCAAACCGGGATGTAGGCCAAGCGCGCCTGCGCTCACGCTCACAGCCTGCAAACGCAGCGCACCCTTTTCTTTGGCCACCAATATGCGCGGTGGCGCATCAGGCCGCACAGGCGGGCGGGTGCGGGCGTCTCGATCCATCGAAAGGCGGCGGAACCATAGATGCAGAAAACGCCGGGAGGGCGGTGAAAGCATGGTCATGGCTGTTCCATTCGAGGCAAAAATGGCCGGTGCGGCCGGCGCGGTTGCGCGCGAGCTCCACGTCAAAGGCCGGGCGACCGAGGCCGCGCGCGCTGCCCATCGGGTCTACGCTTTGGGCAGGGGCCACACGCCAGCGCGTCAAGGCGGCGCTTGTGGCATCAAGAGTGGGGGCGATCAGCAAAGCACAGGCACGCGCGCGCCGCGCCGCGACAGTAAACCGCCGCGTTGCAGCCAGATTGAGCAGCGCCCCGCCACGGCGCAGCTCCCCCACCACGGCCACAATGCCGCCCTCACCGCTGGTCAAAGCGTCATCAACCACCCGCAAGGCATCAGCGCCGCTGCGCGTCACCACCGAAACCAGCCGATCCGGATCGACGCCCAAAGCATGCAGCCCCGGTGCGTAAAGCGCGCCATGCTCAGCCACTACATCGGCTTCTTGCACCAGCAAGGCGCGCCCTCCCGGCCGCCGCGTCAGCAAAAGCCCCAGCAAAGCCAACGCAAACCCCGATGCCGCTGCCGCATCGCCGGGCTGAACCCCAGCGACTTCATGCGCGCCCCAAGACGGCCACCCGCCCCCATCAAAGGCCCGATCAAGCCCGTCGACTCCAAAAGGCACGCAACCATCATCGGCATTGGCCGCGCGCCCATGCAGCCCCACCGCCTGCCCATAAGGGCACGCCCTCTCAATCTCACCGACACGACGCCGCAGCGCCGCAAGCGCACCTGCAGCGTTCATTTTTTACCTTTTGTTCTATTTATGTTCTCATGGATTCCGGAACACAGAACAGGAGTCAAGGGCGTTGTTAGGGATGCGGGTGGAGAACGCCGTCCACCACAACCCCGCCTTGGGCGTTGAGCTGTGCCAAGGCGCGGGTTTCATGGTCACGCCTTTCTGACTCAAAATCGGGAGGGTCGTCAGCCGCGATTATCGTCAGGGCCATGCTAGGGGCGAGGCAAGCCGCAATGAAGTGGCAGCGTGGAACGTGGAAATGTGAGGTGACGATTTCGATATGCTCAAAGCCGCGTCTGGCCGAAAAAGTCGCAATCATCGCGATATCTTCAACAGTATTGGCGCTCAGGAGATCGCTAGCGCCAGCACGGTCAAATCGCGCGCCACGAGCCGCGAGTGCGCGATAAACCCATTCGCGATGAGGTGTGGTGGAAACGTTGAAATGGGCGCCAAAGCCACCCGTCGCCAGCAAAACAACATTAGGGTCCGCACTTTGGAGCGTTAAGCCCGCCTCGATGCGGGAAAGCGCGGTTGATGATAGGCGTCCATCGGCATCGTTCATGAAACCGAGAATGAAAACTGGGCGGGTCAACGCCGCCATTGGCTAGTCTCAACAGGGGCAAGAGTCAGCACCCCCTACCACCACGCCAAATCATAAGCCTTGCCGTTGATCCTTAAGCCCTTCAGCCGCGCGCGCCCGTCTTTGCCGATAGAGACCGAGGCCAGATGCGGGGTTTCGTCCGTACTACCCCTCAAGGCAGTTTGCAGCGCTTCAGCGTCTTTTTGCGCGGCGTGGAAACGCTCAATCCCAATATCAAGTTGCAGGGCCCTCGGGTCATCTGCAGTATCAGGATCACAGCTTACCGAGCCTTGAACCTGAAGGGACCCAAACGCCTTTGCCGCGTCGCGCGTCGCCCCAACCCCAACAACACGCGCCTGCCCCCCAATAACCTTAAGCGCCAACCAAGGCTTCAGATCACGCGAACGCATAGCGCCCAAATCCTCCATGCCGTCAGGGCACGCAGCACCCGCAGGCAGAGGCTCAGAAAACCGCAGAGCCACATAATGCCCCGTTAGCAGATTGCGCGGATCAACGCCCTGCACGCGCAGCACTACCTCGGTTCCTTGCGCGCGCTGAACGCTTTCATTCACCAAAACACCACAAAGCCCCGCGATCAAAACCACGGCAGCAGCGACAATCCGAACCGGTAAGGACAGGAAACTCATGTGGGCTTGTTCCTGCGCAACGCATAGCCAGTGCCCAAAGCGATCAAGGCCCCAAGGCCAAACACGCCCGCCGCCGTCAACAGATCAAGGCCCAGATCAACCAGCAAGGCGCCAATCGCGGCCATCAAATTGAGCACGCCAATACCCGCGACCACGCGATGGCTTTGCATCCGCCCCAAGGCAATCAAGCCACCCGAAACCACAATCCAAGCCAATCTGTGCACAATGTCCAAGCCGTTCTTAAGCTCAAACAGCCCGGACACTACAAAATAACCCATGGCCGCCAGAACGGCCCAGCCAAAAAATACGCTCGACCGCCCATTCCACGGGCGCGCCTGCGCCACAGCTGCCAACCCGGCAAAGACCAGAGACAGCACAAAGATCACCCCGCGCTGAGCGCCATCCCCGTTTACAAAGCCGATGCCATAGGCCGCTGAAACGCCCAGGGCCACAGCGCCCGCATGGGCCAAGGCTGTCGAGCGCCACGCCACCGCCCCCACAATGCCAGCCACACCCGCAAACAGCCCCCACGGGATCTGATCGGCATGGCCTGCCTGCGTGCCATCACCCAACATGAGGAGCGCGATGGCCGCTACCGCCGCGCCGGTGCTTCGCCCGGCAAGCGCCAAAAGAGCAGCACCAACACCGGCGGCATAGAGGGCTGTTTGCGGGTCGCCGGTCAGATCAAAAATCTGCCCAGTCAGGCCAATGCTGGCCGCAAAAATCAGGGCTGACACCGTGAGAAGGGCATTGCTGGTGATTGAACGCGACTGACTCGCCGCCCACCCTGCGCCGCCTGCCGTGCCTGCTATCCCCAGCACAAGTGCACCAAAACGAACCAAGCGGGGAATTTCGCCCCAATTGGCCGCGATGAACGCAATGACGGCAAGGCCAAACAACAGCGCCCCGATAAAGGCCAAAGTCGTGGCCACATCAACTCGGCGCGGGTCCGGAACGCTGGCAAGGATGGGGGCGCGGCTCGCCTCAGGAACAAGGCCCTCAGCAATCCAGCGCTCAAGATCAGCGATAAGGCGGGTTTTGTAGTGGGCCATCGCATTATTGTGCCGCGTTCCTCACAGATCGGCTAGCCGCAAAGCACAAAAAAGGGGCCGGTGTTTCCACCGACCCCTCTTCTTCTGAGCAGAAATCTGATCCTTAGATCAGAAATCCATGTCGCCCATGCCGCCCATGCCGCCACCTGGCATACCGCCGCCGCCGCCTGCCGAGCCCTTCTTCGGCGCATCAGCGATCGACGCTTCGGTCGTGATGATCAAAGAAGCTACGGACGCTGCGTCTTGCAGAGCCGTGCGCACAACTTTGGTTGGGTCGATGATGCCAGCAACCAGCATGTCGACATATTCTTCGGTCTGAGCGTTATAGCCAAAGGTCAACGAGCTGTTCTCAAGGATCTTGCCAACAACGATCGAGCCTTCAACGCCTGCGTTTTCCACGATCTGACGGATCGGGGCTTGCAGGGCCTTACGCACGATGTTGATGCCAGCTTCTTCGTCATCATTGCCGCCCTTGACGGTAATGTTCTTCGAAGCGCGCAACAAAGCGGTACCACCGCCCGGTACGATGCCTTCTTCCACCGCAGCGCGGGTGGCGTTCAGGGCGTCGTCCACGCGATCCTTGCGCTCTTTCACTTCAACTTCGGTCGAGCCACCAACGCGGATCACCGCAACACCGCCAGCGAGCTTCGCCAAGCGCTCTTGCAGCTTTTCTTTGTCGTAGTCAGAGGTGGTGTCTTCGATCTGGCGCTTGATTTGAGCGATACGAGCTTCAATCGCTTCTTTTTCGCCAACGCCGTCCACGATGGTCGTGTCGTCCTTGGTGATCGAGACCTTCTTAGCGCGGCCCAGCATGTCGAGGGTCACGTTTTCCAGCTTAATGCCGAGATCTTCGGAAATCACGGTGCCGCCGGTCAGGATCGCGATGTCTTCCAGCATGGCTTTGCGGCGATCGCCGAAGCCAGGAGCCTTCACCGCAGCAACCTTTAAGCCACCGCGCAGCTTGTTGACGACGAGGGTCGCCAAAGCTTCGCCTTCAATGTCTTCAGCCACGATGACCAAAGGACGGCCCGACTGCACAACGGCTTCGAGAACCGGCAGCAAGGACTGAAGCGAGGAGAGCTTCTTCTCGAAAATCAAGATAAGTGGCTCGTCGAGGACAGCCTCCATCTTGTCAGCGTTGGTGATGAAGTATGGTGACAGGTAGCCGCGGTCGAACTGCATGCCTTCGACGACATCCAGCTCGGTCTCGAGGCTCTTTGCTTCTTCAACCGTGATCACGCCCTCATTGCCGACCTTTTGCATGGCGCGCGAAATCATCTCGCCGATTTCTTTTTCGCCGTTTGCTGAAATGGTGCCGACTTGGGTGATTTCTTCAGAGCCATCGACCTTCTTGGAAGAAGCCTTCAGGCCCTCGATCACTTCGTGCACGGCTTTATCGATGCCGCGCTTGAGGTCCATTGGGTTGCGGCCGGAAGCCACAGCCTTCATGCCTTCTTTAACGATGGCTTGAGCCAGAACTGTTGCCGTGGTCGTGCCGTCGCCAGCCTTGTCGTTGGTCTTGGACGCAACTTCACGGATGAGCTGAGCGCCCATGTTCTGGAACTTATCTTCCAGTTCGATTTCCTTAGCGACGGTAACGCCGTCCTTGGTGGTGCGTGGTGCGCCAAAGGATTTTTCGATAACCACGTTGCGGCCTTTTGGGCCGAGGGTCACTTTTACGGCGTTAGCGAGGATGTCCACGCCTTGCAGCATCCGCTCGCGGGCGTCTGCGCCGAATTGAACTTGTTTAGCAGCCATGATGGTAGCCTTTCATTGATTGGAGGGGGAAACCCGTTTCAGGCAGAAAGCTCAGCTCTCGAGAATGCCCAGAACGTCGGATTCCTTCATGATCAGGAGGTCTTGACCGTCGACCTTCACTTCCGTGCCCGACCATTTGCCGAACAGGATGCGGTCGCCAGCCTTGACGTCCATTTCAATGCGTTCGCCGTCTTCGTCGCGGCCACCGGGGCCAACAGCGACGACTTCGCCTTCTTGTGGCTTTTCCTTGACGGTGTCAGGGATGATGATGCCACCCTTGGTCTTGGATTCTTCTTCAACGCGCTTCACGAGAACGCGGTCACCGAGTGGACGAAATTTCATGTCGTCTCTCTCCCTTGGTTGAGGCTGATGCCAGCAAAAATGGTGTTTGGTCAGCCACCCCTCATGCGCGTTAGCACTCTTACAGGGCGGCTGCTAACACGGCCTGCAGTTAGGGAGCGCGCTCGCTGGAGTCAACGCTCGTACGGTCATTTTTCCGTGTGACCTAATTCGATCAGGACAAAACGGGCGCTTAGCGAAAAGCGCATGGAATATGCTAGGATGAGGGAGGAGCTTGCTATGAAAACATTGTTCGTCGCCATTCTTTCCACCGTTTTATGCGCTGTGGGGGGCGCTTCGGCTTTCGCTCAAACCGAAGGACGCCAGAAGGCGGCCGATGTTGCAGGCATAAAAAAGTGCCTTGCCAGCGAAACCGGTCAGCAACGCAACGCCGATTGCATCGGCCCCATTGCCAATGCGTGCCAAGACCAACCGGGTGGCTCAACAACGATTGGCATCGTCGCCTGCCTTCAGCGTGAGGAGGCCGCGTGGGATGTGATCCTCAATGACAATTACAAAACGACAATGGCCGATCTGGATGCCAGCCAACAAGCTGCGTTGAGGAAAGCGCAACGCGCGTGGATTCCATCGCGCGACGCTGACTGTGCCGCCCTATGGGAAGCCTTCAAAGACGGCACAATTCGCAGCGTCATCGCTGCAAGCTGTCGCCTCGACGCCACGGCAAATCGTGCGCTTTGGCTGTCAGCCTTTCAAGAGCCGTAACCACGATCAAGCGCCCTTGCTCTCCTTTAGTAATTGCGGGGCCAGTTCGTCGAACACGCCCTTACCCGTATGGCGTCGATACCCAAAAGCGGCCCGTGTTTCGCCGCTGCGCTGCCACACAAGAACCGGATAACCAAAGCTTTCGGTTTCACGCGCAAAAGCCGTTTCGAGCCGCCTTGAAATTGCCGCCGCAGCCTGAATCGAAGCGATCCCGCCCGGCGTATCTTTTGCCGACGCAAAACCGTTATCACGCGAAAAGGATTCCGGCGCATTGCTGGCAAACCAGTCCTTCAGCAAGCTCTGCTGGCGTTCTGCATAAAGCACGGCCAACACAGCCTGCTCCTCGCTCGACGCCGTCACGGCGCCCGTAGCCGGATTGCTCGGCGGAAACACGAAGCTGCGCACATCAACGCCATTGGCTAAAAACTTGGGCACTTCAACACGCTCAAAAGCGGTGCACCACGGGCATCCGCGAAATCCAATCACCCACAAAATCGGCCCGCCCCGCATCGGCCCGACCCAAGGGCTGGCAGCGAGTGCCGCCAAAATTGGCTTTGGGTTTTTCAACGTGATCGCGCGCAACTCGCCATCACGCTGACGCCACCAAACGCCACCCGCCAACCCTGCAGCACCCGCCGCTAAGCCGCCCCACAATAAACCACGACGCCCAATCATCGCCCGTTCCAGCCGTTGAGGCGCTCTAGACCCTCCGCGACCTCTCTTGTGCTTCGCGCATAAGCGATCCGAACCCAATGATGGCCACGGGCCGAATCAAAATCCACGCCCGCCGTCATCGCCACACCGGCCTCATGCAAGGCGCGCTTGCACCAATCCAAGCTATCATTCGTGAGCGCGGAAATGTCGGCATAGACATAAAACGCCCCATCGGCTGGCGCCCAATGCTGAATACCCAGCCCCGGAAGCGCCTCCAAAATGAGCGCTCGGTTCTTGGCATAGATGCCAGCGCGTGTTTCCATCTCGGCTTCGGCCTCCATTGCAGCCAAGGCTGCTATTTGGCTGACATGCGGCGGGCAGATGAACAAATTTTGCGCCAAACGCTCGACAGGCTTCACGAGGCGTTCGGGCAAAACCAACCAACCAACCCGCCATCCAGTCATGGCGAAATACTTGGAAAATGACGACACAACGATAGCCTCTTGGAAAACCTCAAGGATACTCGGCGCAGCCTGGCTAAAGTTCAGTCCGTGATAAATCTCATCGACGATCAGTGAAGCGCCAACCTTCTTGGCGGCCTCTGCAAGGGCGCCGAGCGCGGCTTTATTCAAAATCGTGCCTGTGGGGTTTGCAGGCGACGCTACCAAAACACCGGCCAAAGGTCCGGTTTCAGCCAATTGTGCGATGTGTTCCGGCGTTAGCTGATAGCGGTCCTCCGGACCCGCCTCGAGAATGGCCGCCGCCATGCCCAGCGACGTCAGAATATGGCGGTAGGGCGGATAACCCGGTGCCGCCATAGCAATGCGATCGCCTGTCTCGAACAGTGCCAGAAACGCGAGCAGAAAACCGCCCGACGACCCCGTAGTGATGACGATCCGGTCCGGGCTAATCTCTACGCCATAGCGATCCTGATAAAGCCGAGACAGCCGCTCCCGCAACGGTCGAAGCCCCAGTGCTTCGGTGTAGCCCAAGATCGCTGATCCCAGCGACGACGCTGCCGCCGCCAGCGCGATCTTGGGTGCGGGCCCATCCGGTTGCCCCACGTCAAAGCGCGCAATCGTGCGTCCGCTTGCTACCAGCAAACCCGCTTCGCGTGCTGTCTCCATTGCTAGGAAAGGTGAGATCGCCGTGCGGCTCGAAAGTCGGGTCATGGAAACGCGGTAATTGCCGCGCGACTGCCTGACAAGCTCCCGTGTTGCCCGCATCATGAACAAAGCCGATCAAGTGTTGGCAACCAGCCCCCCTTGCCGCTACATCGCCCGCCATGACCAATTCCGCGCCAAAGACCCTTTACGACAAAATCTGGGACGCTCACGTCGTCGATCACACCGAGACAGGCGAAGCCATACTCTATATCGACCTTCACCTCATCCACGAGGTGACGACACCCCAAGCGTTTGCGGGTCTCAAGGCCGCTAATCGTTCGGTTCGGCGCACTGACCTAACATTGGCCGTCGCCGATCATAACGTCCCCACCGAAGGCCACAGCCTCGGCCTTGATGGTGTGCACGACCCCGAAGCCCGGCTTCAGCTTGCAACCCTTGAAAAGAACGTTGCCGCCGCCGGCATCGAGTATTTCGGCATGGGTGATATTCGCCAAGGTATTGTCCACGTCGTCGGCCCCGAACAAGGGCGGACCCAGCCCGGCATGACCATTGTGTGCGGCGATAGCCACACCTCGACCCATGGTGCGTTTGGCGCATTGGCGCATGGCATCGGCACGTCAGAAGTCGAACATGTCCTTGCCACGCAAACGCTGCGAACCCGCAAATCCAAGAATATGGCGGTCGTCGTCGAAGGTGAGCTTGGGGCAGGCGTTACCGCAAAGGATGTCGCTCTCGCCATTATCGGCAAAATCGGCACGGCCGGGGGCACGGGCCATGTCATTGAATATCACGGGTCTGCGATCTCTGGCCTTTCGATGGAAGGCCGGATGACCTTGTGCAACATGGCGATTGAAGCAGGCGCGCGCGCCGGTCTCGTCGCACCGGATTCCAAAACGTTTAACTATCTCAAGGGCCGTCCATCGGCCCCCAAAGCAGGCGCATGGGAAATGGCGATGGCGAGTTGGGCAACGCTCCACTCGGACCCCGATGCCGTATTTGATGCCACGATCACCCTTGATGCCGCCGAGATCGCTCCAACCATCACTTGGGGCACGAGCCCGGAACAGGTCGCGCCGATCACCGCAACCGTTCCCAATCCCGCGAGCTTTGACGACCCCATCAAGCGCGATGCCGCCGCGCGCGCGCTCGACTATATGGGCCTTCGAGCGGGCGAGCGCCTCGATGCCTTGCCTGTCCAACGGGTGTTCATAGGTTCCTGCACCAACTCACGCATTGAGGATCTGCGCGCAGCCGCTGCGATTGCCGCGGGCCGCCACGTTGCCGACGGCGTCCGCGCGATGGTCGTTCCGGGTTCCGGTCTCGTGAAAGCCCAAGCTGAGGAAGAAGGGCTCGACCGCATCTTCATCGAGGCTGGCTTTGAATGGCGCGAGCCGGGCTGCTCTATGTGCCTTGGCATGAACCCGGATCGCCTTGAGCCCGGCGAACGTTGCGCCTCAACCTCCAACCGTAATTTCGAGGGCCGCCAAGGTCGCGGCGGTCGCACCCATCTTGTTTCGCCTGCGATGGCCGCCGCCGCCGCCATCACCGGCCACCTGACCGACGTGCGGACACTGGCCTAAGCCAAATCCATGCCAGCTACACGCGCAGACCTGCTCGCCTCCTTTGATGCGCTCGGGATCAAAACCACAACAACGGACCACCGCCCGGTGTTTACAGTGGAGGAGGGGGCAGACATCAAGGCCGCTATTCCCGGCGGCCATACCAAGAATTTGTTCCTAAAGGACCGTAATGGCGCGCTTTTTCTGGTGTGCGCTTTGGGAGAGACCCGCGTTGCGATCAACCAGCTGCACAAAGTGCTTGGCTGCGCGCGGCTTTCGTTTGGGCCTGAAGAGGCACTCTACGAAACGCTTGGGGTCCGCCCCGGCTCTGTGACCGTTTTCGCGCTCATCAACGACCGAAACCACAAAATCACGCTGATCCTTGACGAAGCCCTCATCGCCTCGGACCCCGTGAACTTTCACCCGCTCAGCAATGATGCGACCACCACCATTCGCCAAATTGACCTGCAAAAGTTCCTCGCGGCGTGGGGCGGAACCTGCTGGCGGGCTGATTTTTCAGGGGATGCGCCGCTGGCAACGCTTTTTGCGATTGAACCTAGCCTCATCTAGCCCCATCTGAGCCGCACGAAACCGCCGTGGTGTGCCCACGCGATCAGGAGATTGATGATGGACACCACAACCGCCGACACCGCTGACCTCGTCAAAGAGGCAACCGATGCCTCTTTCAAAAAAGACGTCATCGACGCCTCAATGACGCAACCAGTCCTTGTCGACTTTTGGGCGCCATGGTGCGGCCCATGCCGCACGTTAACACCGATCATCGAAAAGGCTGTGAAAGCCGCCAAGGGCAAGGTGAAGCTGGTTAAGGTCAATATTGATGCGAACCCCGCCTACGCACAACAATTGCGCGTTCAGTCGATCCCGGCGGTGTTTGCATTCGACAAAGGGCGTCCGGTGGATGGCTTTATGGGCGCGCTACCAGAAAGCCAGGTTAAGAGCTTTATCGAACGCCTCACTGGTGGCCCCGATGAAGATGGTGTCGAGGCTGTGCTCGCACGCGCCAAGGAAAGCCTAGATCTCGGCGATCTGGGTGGCGCGGCACAAGACTTTGCTCAGGCAGTCCAACTCGACCCTGAGAACCCTAAAGCGCTGGCCGGGCTCGCGCGCTGCTATCTGTTGGGTGAAGACATCGAGCGCGCCGAGGAGATCCTCGCCATGGTGCCCCCGAAAAAGGCCAATGATCCCGATGTCATCAGCGTTAAGGCGGCCATTTCCTTGGCCGCTGCCGCCGCGAATGCGGGCGATGACGTCGAGTTACGCGCAGCCCTTGTCGCCAACCCAGACGATCACCAAGCCCGCTTCGACCTGGCTACCGCACTCGCGGGCCGCGGTGATGTGCAAGGGGCCGTCGACGAGCTCCTCACCATCGTCTCAAAGGACCGTGGATGGAATGATGATGGTGCCCGCAAGCAGCTTGTAACAATCTTTGAAGCTGAGGGTTTTGCCTCTCCCATCTCAAAAGATGGGCGCAAGCGCCTCTCCACCCTATTGTTCAGCTAACGGCCTAGGGCTGAGGAGATTACGAACATGGGCGCCGCATACGGGTACCGCAAACCATCTGATATGCCAGCGTTGATCCCGGTCTTTCCGCTTACCGGGGCCATATTGTTTCCACGCGGGGAAATGCCGCTCAATATCTTCGAACCGCGCTACCTCAACATGATCGACGATGCTCTCGCCGGAAGCCGCCTGATCGGTCTTGTGCAGCCAAGCGGTGCTGGTCCTCGCACGACGCCGGAGCTCACCAAAATCGGCTGTGTCGGCCGCTTAACGTCATTTTCGGAAACCGATGACGGGCGCTATCTCATCACCCTAACCGGCATTTCGCGCTTTCAAATCATTCGCGAGCTGATGACCAAAACGCCATATCGCCAAGTCGAAGCCAATTGGGAGCTGTTTGCCGATGACCTTGATGGCCCTTCCAACGTCATTGGTTTTGACCGCACATCCTTGATGGACGCACTAAAGGCTTATCTTTCCCGCAATGAAATGCGCGCGGACTGGTCCTCGATTGAAAAAGCTCCACCAGAAACTTTGGTCAATGCGCTTTCCGTTCTTTGCCCATTTTCCGCCATGGAAAAACAGGCACTACTCGAAGCCCCAAGCCTCGGTGCACGGGTTGAAGCACTGATCACCCTGATGGAGTTTTCCACAGCGGGCGATCAAGACGAAGACGATCAAAGGCCATTGCAATGAGCCAAGACACATCGAAATCCGTGCTCGCTGTTTCTAGTCATGAGATCGACCCGCTTTTGCTGGAAACCTTGATTTGCCCGGCCTCGCGCGGGCCTTTGAGCTATGACCGGGCCAATCAGGAACTAATTTCACCACGTGCACGCCTTGCCTATCCCATTCGCGACGGCATTCCGATTATGCTCGTCGACGAAGCGCGTGATTTGGACGAGGGCGAGGGGTGAGCGCTTGGCCAATAGAGCTTGTGTTTCGGCGAGGCGCTCGCGCACTCCACATCACGTTTGATAATGGTGCAGCCTATACGATTCCATTCGCGACCTTGCGGGCGGAAAGTCCCTCAGCCGAGGTACAGGGCCATGGTCCCAACCAAAAACGAACAGTTCCAAATGTAGCCAATGCCGACGTGATTAGGGCCGAACCGATAGGGCGCTATGCCGTCAGATTGATCTTCGCTGATGGCCATAATTCTGGGCTCTATACGTGGGACTGGCTGAAAAAGCTGGGCGAAATGAGCCGCTAAGCAACGCGCTTTTCATCGCATAGGGTGCGCCGTATAAGCCGACCCTCAGCGTCAAACCAATGCCATGTGCGGGCGCGAATACCAGCCTTTGTGGGTGGGCAGATAACCTCCCAAAACCAAGCACCCGGCAGATCTTTCCGAAACAAGTGCAGCAAAACAAGCCCCGAATCGGTTTGCCACGCAGACCCATGAAAGGTCGCCACATCCCACCACATCTTCCCGTCGCGAAACGTGCCAGGAAGCTCTACTTCGTTCGTGCGCCCGTCATCCCATCGAAAACTATTGCGTTGAATGTAATGCGGTGGGCCCTCATCAGGATAAATGACCTCTACCCGCGCCTGATGGCGGTCGATTAGTTTCCCCTCTGGATCAAGGTGGCGGTAAACCCCATCCCAAACGCCTTCATGCGCAAAAAGGGCCGGCATCGCCGCTTCAACAACAGCCCGGTTCATGCCGCACGGGTATCGCGCAACAACTCGGGAAGATCCCCATTCGCGCCGCCAGCTTCCGCCATAAAAAATCGTCGAGCGACGCCAACACGGTCTGCAAGCGCAAGCCCCATCCTTCCAAGCGCGCGCAAGGGTGCAATTGAGGTCGAAAAAACCCGAATGAAAGCATCGGTTCCCGCCGCCATTGTCATCGTATCAAACCGCCGCCAGCGTTCATACCGCTCCAGCACAGCCAAATCACCGATATCTTGGCCCAATGCATTCGCCTCCCCAAGGACATGCGCCAATGCGGCCACATCCTTGAGACCAAGATTGAGCCCCTGCCCGGCCACAGGATGTATTGTATGTGCACTATCGCCGACTAACGCCAGGCGCGGCTTAACCCACTGCGCGGCCACCTCCAAAGTCATAGGGTAAGAAAACCGTTGGCCGACCCGAGAAACACAACCAAGAAAGCCGCCGATTCGAGTGCTGAGCGCGGCATCAAATGCCTGGTCTGATAGGGCCATTAGCGCGCGTGCACGGCCGGAAGACTGGCTCCAAACCACATTGGCGCGTCGTTCTGTCAGCGGCAGCAGTGCAATGGGGCCTTCGGGCAAAAACATCTCATGAGCGACGCCGCCATGCTCCTGCTCAAACTGCACTGTGGTTACGATGGCGCTCTGGCCATAGGGCCAACCATAGGTCCGAATACCACTTTGTTGACGCACGCTTGAGTTTTTACCGTCAGCGGCCACCAAAAGCTTGGCACGATAGCGATGTCCGTTATTCGTCTGCACTTCAATACCGGCCACATCACTGTGAAAGCGCAGCACTTCGGTTCCCGCCAAAGTATGCACACTTGGCATTTTCGCTAGTCTTTTCGCCAGCGCCGCCCGCAAATGACGGTTTTCGACCATCATCCCCATAGCGCGGTGTTCACCTATGCCCTCTGCACTTTCTTGGGAGTCAAAATGTAAGCCCAAAGCTGTCTGGTCACGTGGGCCATCAGTCACAACCATGGCGGTGATGGCGGCTTTGGTTTCAATGAGATCAGCAATTCCAAGCGTTTCGAGCATCCGCCACGGCCCGTAAGCGATAGCAGAGGCGCGTCCGTCGAAACCAAGATCCAGCGTGTCATCTTGCGTCGATGCTTCCACAATCAAGGCTTGAAGGCCCGCTCTTTTCAGCGCGATACCCAGCGTTGCCCCGACGAGGCCGCCACCGGCAATAATGACGTCGAACTCAGATCCACTATGCATAAATCAACCTAACCCAAATCAAGTCTGCCCGTCGATGAGACGATAAGTATCAAGGGGGTGACCTCGGACCCGCAAGTCGTTAAAGGCCGTCCACCCTTATCCCGGAGCCCCAAAATGACAATTCGATACGACGTCCTCGGCGTCGGAAATGCCATCGTCGATGTTATCGCATCAACCAATGACGCGTTCCTAACTGAGCATGGCATACCCAAGGGGGCCATGAACCTGATCGACGAACAGCGTGCAACGAGTTTGTACGGCGCTATGCCGGCTGCAAAAGAAGTCTCTGGTGGTTCGGCTGCAAACACGCTTGCCGGCATTGCCAGCCTTTCGGGGCGCGGCGCCTATATTGGCAAGGTAGCAAACGACCAGCTCGGCGAAATCTTCCGTCACGATCTCAACGCCATCGGGGTGGAGTACAACACCTCACCCCACCTCAACGGCCCGTCCACCGCGCGATGCTTAATTGCGGTAACGCCGGATGGCGAACGCTCAATGTCGACCTTCTTGGGCTGCTCGCCGCTTTTAACAGCAGACGACCTCGACAAGGACCGGATTTCGGCCGCCGGAATCGTGTTTCTGGAGGGCTATCTGTTTGACCAGGAAGAGGCCAAAGCGGCTTTCGTGCGTGCCGCCGAATATGCTCGCGCGGCCTCGCGGCACACGGCATTAACGTTGTCTGACTTGTTCTGTGTGGACCGCCATCGCGCATCGTTCCGACACTTAGTTGCACACCACATCGACATTCTCTTTGCCAATGAATCCGAGATCATCGCGCTTTATGAGGCAGCCAACTTTGAGGAAGCTTTTGCGGCGGCCCGCGCTGATTGCCGTATCGTGGCGGTAACGCGGTCGGAAAAAGGCTCCGTTCTCGCCCGTGGCGAAGAGATCGTCAGTGTGCCTGCTTTCCCGGTTGAAAAAGTTGTCGACACCACCGGCGCTGGCGATCTTTATGCGGCTGGCGTGCTCTATGGCTTGGCGACAGGACGAGAGCTCGAAGCCTGCGGCTTACTCGGCTCATTGGCCGCAGCGGAAGTGATTTCGCACTATGGCCCGCGCCCCGAAACAAACCTTGCTGCTTTAGCCTCGCAACACGGCCTCTAAGCCTACAGAATGAACCTTGAGAGGTCGGCGTTTCCAGCAAGATCGCCGACCTTTTCGAGCACATAAGCTTCCGTAATCTCTAAGTTTTGGCCAGAACGGTCGGGCGCGGAAAAGCTTATGTCATCCAGCAGGCGCTCCAAAACAGTGTGCAGTCGGCGTGCACCAATGTTCTCCACGGTCCCGTTTACATCGGAAGCCAGCTTTGCGATCGCCTTGATGCCGTCAGGCGCAAATTCAAGCGTAACGCCTTCGGTCGCCAATAGGCCTTGATATTGCTTGATTAGGCTGGCTTCTGGCTCCACCAAAATCCGTTCAAACTCGGCCGCGCCAAGCGCATCCAATTCCACGCGGATCGGCAACCGGCCTTGCAGTTCTGGCAGTAAGTCCGAGGGTTTGGCGATTTGAAACGCACCTGACGCAATAAACAAAACATGGTCGGATTTAACCAGCCCGTGCTTGGTTGAAACTGTCGTGCCTTCAATGAGAGGCAAAAGATCGCGTTGAACGCCTTCGCGGCTAATGTCGGCACCCTGACGTTCCGCACGCGCGCAAACTTTGTCAATCTCGTCAAGAAAAACAACGCCTTCGCTTTCCGCCAACGCCACAGCCTCTTGAACCAGTTGATCCTGGTCTAAAAGCTTATCGCTTTCCTCGGTGATCAGGGGATCATAAGCGGCAAGTACCGTTGTCTTAACCGAACGCGAGCGTGCTGCCATTTTTCCCAGTATCTGGGTCAGGTCGATCATGCCCGTGCCGGGCGCGCCCGGGATTTCAAACGATTGAGTAGCAACCAGATCAAGGGTGATTTCGACTTCGCGATCGTCAAGTTCGCCCGAACGCAACTTCTTGCGAAACGCCTCGCGCGTGCCGGGGCTGGCGCCAGAGCCTACAAGCGCATCCAGCAAACGCTCCTCAGCAGCGCCTTGGGCGCGTGCGCGCACCTCCGTCCGCCGCCGATCACGCACCAAGGTAATGGCGTTTTCAACAAGATCACGAATGATCTGGTCGACATCACGGCCAACATACCCAACTTCTGTAAATTTTGTCGCCTCGACCTTAATGAAGGGAGCGCCTGCGAGCTTTGCCAAACGCCGCGCGATCTCGGTTTTCCCAACCCCTGTTGGCCCAATCATCAAGATATTTTTCGGCGTCACTTCATCACGAAGCGCTTCCGGCAACCGCTTTCGGCGCCAACGATTACGCAGTGCAATGGCAACGGCTCGCTTAGCGGCGCTTTGCCCAACAATATGGCGGTCCAGCTCGGAAACGATTTCGCGTGGCGAGAATTCGGTCATTGGCTTGATAAGCTCTCAAGTGTCAGCGTGCGATTGGTGTAAACGCAAATGTCAGCGGCAATATCCATCGCTTTGCGCGCTATTTCTTCTGCACTGGAGTCAGTGTCGTAAAGCGCGCGCGCTGCGGCCAAAGCGTATCCCCCACCAGAACCGATGGCCGCGACAGGATGGTCAGGCTCCAGCACATCGCCCGCCCCGGTGACGACAAATGTCGCTTGGCTATCCGCAACAATCAACATCGCCTCAAGGCGGCGCAAGAACCGATCGGTGCGCCAATCCTTGGCCAACTCGACGCACGCACGCGGCAATTGCTTTGGAAAGCGCTCCAGCTTTTGTTCAAGGCGCTCAAAGAGGGTTAGCGCATCGGCTGTCGCCCCTGCAAAGCCCGCCATTACTGTGCCAGCGGCAAGCAGACGCACTTTCCGTGCTCCGCCCTTCATGATGGTGGCCCCGACCGACACCTGCCCATCGCCAACGACGACGACTGACCCACCCTTGCGGACGCTTAGGATCGTCGTTCCGTGCCAGTCAGGGAATTGTGAGCTTTGCATACCGGCCTCGCATTGAGTGCGTCAGGTGGCGTGTATTGGCGGGGCGTTCAAGCCCTATTCCTGCATCCTACGCGATAGAAGCGACGCGTGGACCTAGGAGGCCGCGCGGTCAGTGGCTTGGGCTTTTTCCGCCCAAGCACGCGCGCGCTCTTCAAACTGGTCGGCAGGCATTGGGGCGCCAAACAGATAGCCCTGCGCCAGCGTACATCCCCTAGCTTTGAGGAAAGCAGCCTGAGCGGGTGTTTCAACACCTTCGGCCACAGTTTCATAATTGAGCGACGACGCCATAGCGAGAATTGTCTCGATCAAAACCGGTGCATGCTTGTCGGTTTCCAACCCACGCACAAAGCTCTGATCAATCTTGAACACATCGAACGGCAATTGCGAGAGCGTTGAAAGGCTCGAATGGCCGGTTCCGAAATCGTCAATAGCAAACCGAACCTTCTTGGCACGGAGCGGTTCAATCATGCGTTTCACGCGCTCAGGATCCGCCATTGCCGTCGATTCAGTGACCTCAAGCTCGAGCAAGCCCGCGGGAAAGCCGGTCTCCGCCAAAACGCTCAACACCATGTCGGAGAACTTTTCATCCGCAAATTGGGTTGGTGAAACATTGACGGCGACGCGCAGGGCGATGCCCCGGCGAAGCCAACCAACGCCTTTTCGGCATGCATCCCGTAAAACAACCTCACCAAGCGCACTGATCAAGCCGGATTCTTCAGCCGCATCAATGAAAACACCGGGCGAAATCATGCCGCGTTGCGGGTGAAGCCAGCGAACAAGCGCCTCGCAGCCGTGAATACGGCCAGTAGCGAGGGATATTTTGGGCTGGAAATAGGCAACGATGTGGCCCTGTTCTATCGCGGCGCGTAGCTCGGCCTCAAGGCGCAAGCGTTCCATCGCGCGTTGGTTCATGGCCTTTGTAAAGAAAATTGCGCGCCCACCGCCGGCATTGCGCGCGTGGGTTAGGGCCATATCCGCAGCTTTTGTGACCGTATCAACGGAATTGCCGTCATTTGGAAATACCGCAATCCCAATGCTGGCGCCCAGCGTGAGGCGATGCCCGCCCATCTCAAAGGGTTGGCGCATCGAAGCCGCCACCAATTGGGCAAACCTTCCGGCATCCACAGGCTGCGCAACATCGGGAATAAGAATGCCAAACTCGCTGGCGCCAACACGTGCCAAAAGCGCGGGCTTAGCCGCGCAGCTCTGCAAGCGAACAATACGATCCGCCGCCCGAATGGCCGCCGCTATCCGGCCCGCCGCCAGAGCCAATAATTCGTCGGCTTGGGCCTGTCCGAGGGTATCGTTAACGCGGTTGAAGCGATCTAGATCAAGGGTGAGAACCGCTCCATTATTTTTGTCGGCAACCGTGCCTTTGATCGCTTCTTCGGTTTCTTGCCGAAAACGTTCTCGGTTCGGCAGTTCGGTAACGGTGTCCACAAAAGCAAGGCGCTGGATGCGCTTCATCGAGCTATCTAGTCGTTGCATCATGCGGTTAAAGGTGCCTGCCAGTGTTTCGAGCTCGTCGCCTGTACGAATATCAAGGCGAGCGCTGAGGCGCTTGAGATTGGCCTGCTGGGCAAAATCGATCAGTTGGCGCAGCGGCTCAGTCATATCCCGCGCGACAAAGAACGCAAACAGCGCACCAACCGCGCAAAGCGCCAGCAGCAACAGTGCGTTTCGGCTAAGCCGCTGTAGCCCTTGATCGACAAAATTATCGGTCGGCGTTGCCAAAGACAGCGTGCCGATCATCCGCCCGCTTTTATCCTGCAATGGCATAGTGACGGACAGGAGGCCCGCGCTTCGTTGCATAGTAAGGCCGCCACTGGCCAAAGCAGAGCGGACTATGCCCGGCTTGAGCTCAGCGTTTGCCCTGCCCGCCCGAACAAGCGAGGTACCGCGCGTATCGGTAACTTGAACAATGTTGACACCCGGCACGGATAGAACCCGCCGCACTAAATTCGTCATCGCTGGTTTATCGTTGCGAAGAACCGCGTCGCTAACGTCCGGGCTAATCAAAATTAGCGTGCTGGTAGCGCGTTGCTCGAAGTTCTCGAGCGCCATCTGGTCCTGCGCAACGTGATTGACCATGATGATCATGGCCCCTGTTGCGGCGAGTATCAAAGTCAAAATGGCAGCAAAGCGCAGCGCCATCCGTTTCCGAATAGCGCCGAGAACATCAAACCGATGCTTGATCTGGCCATTTTCGCTCATGGCACAATTATCCGAGCGAACGCCTTTTTCAGAGAAATGATCTTGTTTACGGTCATCACGCGCTATTTTGCACACCGTTGGTTAGCGGTGCCTTAAACTCAGACGCTTAGAAGTGTTGCTACACAGCGCTTTCTTTATTGGCCCTAGCGCGCTAGCAGCCCTCGTAACTCGTTTGGAGAGACACAGTGCGTACTGGTGAAGTCAGTCGAAAGACCAAGGAAACCGACATAAGCGTCTGGCTTAACCTCGACGGCACGGGAGCGTCCGAAATCAGCACGGGCATAGGCTTTTTCGACCATATGCTGGAGAGCTTTGCCAAACACTCCTTGATCGACCTCAAGGTGCGCACCGTCGGCGACCTGCATATCGATATGCACCACACAGTCGAGGACACCGGCATAGCAATTGGTACCGCGCTAAAGGCCGCTTTGGGCGACTTTGCTGGCATTGCACGGTTTGGCCATGCCTATGTGCCCATGGACGAAACTCTATCACGCGCCTCGATTGATCTCGCCAATCGCCCTTATCTTATTTGGAAAGTGGTGTTTGTCCGGCCAAAAGTGGGCGATATGGATACTGAATTGTTCAAAGAGTGGTTTCACGCACTGGCTGGAAATTCGGGGGCGTGCCTCCACGTTGAAAACATTTACGGCGAGAACACGCACCACATTATTGAGAGCTGCTTTAAGGCAACAGCGCGCGCTTTGCGGGTCGCCGTCGCTATCGATCCACGCCTAGGCGGTAGCGTCGCGTCTACAAAGGGCAGTCTTTAACCCCTATGCAAACCGTCGCCCTCATTGACGCTGGTTCCGGCAATTTGCGCTCGGCTGAGAAAGCCCTGCTTAAGGCCGCTCACCTCGCAAATAGGCGGCGCGAAGTTCGGGTTACGTCCGATCCTGAGTTTATTCGTCGTGCTGACCGTATTGTCTTACCTGGGGTAGGGGCGTTTGCCGCGTGCATGGCAGGCCTTGAGGCCCGTGAAGGGCTGCGTGAAGCCTTAGTTGAAAACGTAATGCAAACCGCTGTGGCCTTTTTGGGCATCTGCGTGGGTATGCAGCAAATGGCCGATTACGGTCTAGAGTTTGGTTCTACCCGCGGCCTTGGCTGGATTCCAGGCGATGTTTCGGTGCTGGAGCCCGCAGACCCCAGCCTCAAAATACCACACATGGGCTGGAATGAGGTAGTCCCGAGGCGGCACCCTGTTTTCGACAGGGCGTGGAAGGGGCAGGCGCGCGATGTTTATTTCGTGCATTCCTTTAGCTTTAAACCATCTGAATCAACCGACATTGTCGGCGAAGTTGATTATGGCGGCCCTGTTGTCGCTGCCGTCGCTCGTGACAATTTAGTCGGCGTGCAATTCCACCCCGAGAAGAGTCAGGGCGCGGGGCTCGAGCTTTTATCCGCTTGGTTGGATTGGACTCCATGATCCTTTACCCTGCAATAGACCTGAAAGGTGGCCAATGTGTGCGCCTTTTTCAAGGCCGAATGGACGACGCGACCGTTTTCTCTAATCCGCCAGGCGCTCAAGCAGCCGCGTTTGACCAAGCTGGATTTGAATGGCTGCATGTCGTTGACCTAGACGGGGCCATAGAGGGCGGCTCCCGAAATCAAGCAGCCGTAGCTGACATTTTAGCGTCGACAAAAAGACCTGTTCAGCTAGGAGGTGGCGTTCGCAACCTGAAATCTATTGAGCGTTGGCTGAACCAAGGCATCACGCGTGTGATCCTCGGAACCATCGCGGCCAGAGACCCTGAATTGGTCAAAAAAGCGGCTGAAGAGTTTCCAGGCTCAATAGCGGTTGGGATTGATGCTCGAAACGGATTTGTCGCCGTGGAGGGGTGGCTAGAAACAACCGATGTGCTGGCGGTGGATCTCGCAAAAGCTTTTGAAGACGCGGGTGTTTCAGCCATAATCGTGACGGACATTGGTCGTGACGGCATGAAGTCTGGCGTCAATGTGGCACTGACGGGCCAACTCGCCGACGCGGTTTCGGTGCCAATCATAGCCTCAGGCGGTGTGAAGGACGCGGCAGATATCACGCTCTTGAAGGGCCATGCAGGCAATAAAATCGCAGGCTGCATTATCGGCCGGGCCCTCTATGATGGCGCGATCAAGCCCGTCGAGGCGTTGGAATTGGCCCGTTTATGAGCCTAAAAATTCGCGTCATTCCTTGCCTCGATGTCAAAGATGGCCGCGTGGTCAAAGGCGTCAATTTTGTTGATCTGACCGATGCGGGTGACCCCGTTGAACAAGCTAGGGTCTACGACACTCAAGGCGCCGATGAGCTCTGCTTCCTCGACATCAATGCGAGCGCCGAGGGACGAGGCATTCTGCTTGATGTTGTAAGGCGCACAGCGGAAGCCTGCTTCATGCCGCTCACCGTGGGTGGTGGTGTGCGGACCCTCGATGACATTCGCGCTTTGCTGCTCGCTGGCGCCGATAAAGTTGCGATCAATACGGCTGCAGTAAAGAACCCAACGCTCGTGTCTGATGCGGCTGAGCGTTTTGGCAAACAACTCGTCGTTGTTGCTATTGATGCTCGCCAAACTGGACCAAAAAAATGGGAAATTTTCACCCATGGTGGGCGAGAAAGAACCGGGATCGATGCCCTCGAGTTTGCTCAGCGGATTGCCGCGCACGGTGCAGGCGAAATTCTGCTGACATCGATGGATAAAGACGGAACGCGATCAGGCTATGATTTGGCGCTGACGCGCGCGGTTTCAGAGGCTGTGTCCATCCCCGTTATCGCTTCAGGCGGCGTCGGCTCCTTGGCGGATCTGGTCGCTGGCGTCGTCGAAGGTAAAGCCAGCGCGGTATTAGCCGCGTCGATTTTTCACTTTGGCACCCATTCAATCGCGGAAGCTAAAGCCGCTCTTGCGGCGGCAGGGGCCCCGGTGAGGCAATCTTTATGAAACCAGATACTGAGAGCCTTGGCGCAACCGTCGACATCCTGATCGCCACAATTGCCGAGCGTCGCTCAGCGCCACACGAATCCAGCTATACATCCAGCCTCATTTCAGAGGGGCCTGCGAGAGCCGCACGGAAATTCGGCGAGGAAGCCATTGAGACCGTTATTGCGGCATTGGAGGGAGACGAAACAGAGCTTGCCAAAGAAGCCGCGGACGTGATTTTTCATCTATTGGCGCTTCTGGCTTCAAGGGATGTAGCGCCCGATCGTGTTGCCGCCGAATTGAAAGCAAGGCGCGCCCAATCCGGGCATGAAGAGAAAGCCTCGCGCGGCCCAATAAAAAGCGGATAGGGGGCTATTTCTTGCCGGCCCGCTTTAGCAGAACATAGAAGGCGCCAGTGCCGCCATGTTTTGGATGCGCGGGGGCCCAGCCAGCGATCAAAGGCGCCAAGGCGGGATCGTTGAGCCACTCAGGGAAGCTGCGTCGCAAAACCCCAGGCGGCGGCGCGTAATAGTCATCCACAATGGCATCCGGCCGGCCCTTTCCCGTAATCACCAACGCGCATCGACCGTGATTTGCGCTCAAGCGCCTCAGGAACGATGCCAGCGTCGGCTTGGCTATCGCTTGCGTCATCCCATGCAAGTCAATCCGTCCATCAATATCCAAGGCACCCCGCCGTACGCGACGATGATTGCCCGCATTCGCTAAAAGAGCAGGGGTCAGTTTTGGTTTCTTTTGTTGTGCTACGGGGGTCTGATTGGCAGCCCCTATTGTGCTGGGAGGGCTTGGAAGACTGGCGCCCTGTGGTTTCGATGGGACAACCCGACCCGGATAGGGTCTGACCGTCCGCGCAACAAAGCCCCAAACCGCACTGTCTTCTGGAGAGAGATCTCTTCGGCTGCGCACCTTTTCCTCACCTCAACGCGAGGACCCGGCCACCACGGGGTCTAGCCCCAAGGGCAGCAAAATCCACCACCGAGCGCTATGATTTACGCGCCCCGCTTGCAATCCAGCCGCCGCCCCCGTGCCCCAAAAGAGATCCCCACGAAGGGGTCCGAGGATGGCCCCTCCGGTATCCTGCGTGATGACTAACCGCCGGATCAGGCGCTGAGCATCTGTGGCCGACAATACTGGCGCGTCGGCATCAACAATGATCGGGAGTCCATAGGGGTGTAAAGTTGTATCTACGGCCAGGCTCGCGCCCGCCGTCAGTGGAACCCCTTGGCCACCTTTTGGCCCCTCTTTTGAGGATTGGATGGCCTCTAATCTAAAGAAAACCGTGCGCGGATTTGTGTTTATTAGCTCGCGCGAAGCTGTGGGTCCGTTTTTTGCCATCCAGTTTTTAATTGCATCGGCACTGGCTTGATCGCGGGTTAATTCACCACGGCGGATCAATTCCGCACCGATAGATCGAAACGGATGGCCATTATGTGCAGCAAAGGCAGCGCGTGTTTGTGTTCCATCTGGAAAAATAAGCCGACCTGACCCCTGAACCTGTAGAAAAAACACGTCAGACGCATTTCCCCACGCCAAAATGGGTGCGGAATCCTCGTTTATTTCCGCCCGTGTCGGATAAGGCTCCATCGCACCGTTACGCACGCGCCCGACCAGCGTTCGCCCGGCAAGGCTCGGATCAAACAAACCCAAGTCTTCGACGACGAGGTCGGCGGGCCGACCTTGAATCGGGGTATCATAGTCAAGCGTTCGTTGCCGAGATACGCTGAGCTCCGGCTCGTAATACGAGGTTAAGCGGCCCGAATTGCCCGAGGGCGAGGAAACCGCCCAAGGCTGAAAATAGCGAAGGAAAAAGTCTTGGTCGGCAACAGTTTTTTCCGTCGCTAATCGACAAACGGTCTGCCAATCACTCTTGCGACCAGCATAAGGTGCCGACGCCGACAAAAAGGCGGTTTCAGGCTGTGCGCGGCGTGCATTGCACGAACCGACAAAGGCTGTGCGCGCCGCGGTAACATCGAGATTACCCCAAGCCGGTATCTCCGCGAATGGCGTCGGCGCAAACAACAGGGTTGGTGCTGTAGCGGTGGTAGACGGTGGGCTGGGGATCGAAATCGATGGTAAAGGCGAGATAGGAGGCGTGGTCTGAGGAGTAGGTTCTGGCTTTGGAATTTGGGCGCACGATGAAATCAGCACTAAGCTAATCACCGCATAAACCGACCTCATTGTGCGGCATCAACGGCAACAAGGCGCCAGTTTGGATCCCGTGACGGGATCACGCGCTCAAACGTCCAAATTTCATTTGTCGACTTCAGGCCGTTCTCGCCTAAGGACAGCTCCGCACTAAAGGCCAATGAAACCTGCGCAACCGTGTTTGTTAGTTCCGCCTCAACGATCCGCGCGCTTACTAAACGGACAAGATGCGAAACCATTTCACCGGGTGCCCGTGCTTCAATAGCGGCTTTGTAGGCCGAAAAGACCTCATCGGACAGCAAAGGCTGTAATGTCCCAACGTCCCCGTCGGCAAAGGCGGTCACGATCATTTCATAGGCAGCCTTTGCGCCTTCAACAAAACCGTCAACGCTGAAGGTGTTATCGACGGCGGCTATGGCTTCAATACCCGCCGCGCCTGGCCCGACATAAGCGCTTGCTGGCGGTGCAGAGTGAGCGTCGTTATCAGTCTGAACGTCGTTGCTTGGCGCCAACACGGGTGTTTCCCGCCGCTCAGCCCCCGTTTTGCGTCCGAGAACTTGATAAAGGCGGCCCAAAATCAGCGCGGCGATGACGGCAAAGAAGGCGATTTCTAACAAGCGATCGGTCCATTCACGGAAGTTTGGGGTTCGGCTTAGTCATATAAGCACTATTTCAGCGAGGTTAACCCAGTGCGACAGTCTCTGCACGTGCTTGTGTGCTTCCACATTGGCGACGGCAGCAGAGCATGCTAGCCGAGCGCCCGGCTAACCAAACGCGCCAGAGGCGCCTATTGGAGATAATTTCATGACGGATGTTACTGCAACGGCAGACAACAATGACGGTTTCCAAGTTGGGCCTCAAATTCGCGTCTTGGCTCAATATGTAAAGGACCTTTCGTTTGAAAACCTAGGCGCTCCGGACACGCTCCGCGCAGGATTAGAGCAACCAGCTATTGATTTGCAGCTCGATGTCGGCGCACGCGCAATGACGGACGCCGGACCAAATATTTATGAGGTTGACCTCAAGATAAACGCAAAGAGCTCGCGCAACGATCAGGTGGTTTTCATCGCTGAGCTTGTCTATTCCGGCCTCTTTGAGTTCTTGAACCTACCGGCTGAGGCTCTTGAACCAATGCTACTCGCCGAGTGCCCTCGCCTTTTATTCCCGTTCGCGCGCCGCATTCTCGCTGATACAACACGTGAAGGTGGTTTCCCGCCTTTGATGCTGGACCCCGTTGATTTTGGTGCCCTCTACCAGTCGCAGGGGCAAAACCGCGAGAATCTCCCCCGGGCCTAGTCGCCAAAATCAGTCGGGGATGGCCAAGGAAGGCTCTAGCCACTTGGCCCATTGCGTTGTCTTTGCCAGCGACGAAACAAACGCGCGATGGGCTGACCGCTCCTCCTCTGTCGACAAGGGCTTCAGTGGGATTGGGCGGGCGCGGCGCTGCGTAATTGCAATCTGGGCTTCTGGTATCTCACGCGTCGGGTCGACTTCCGTGAAGATATCAAGCCGTCGCTCACGACCACCGGATAATTGTAAGTACACTTCGGCGAGCAAATAGGAATCGAGCAGGGCACCGTGTTTTTCCCGGTGGCGAATATCGACGCCATATCTGCGACACAGCGCATCGAGGGAGTTTGGTGCTGAAGGAAACTTTTTTCGGGCAATCACAAGCGTGTCGACAAAACGGCTTTGTTCAAAAGTGGGCAGGCCTAAAGTTTTGAGCTCAGCATTGATGAACTTCCGATCAAATTCAGCATTATGGGCAACGAGATTGTCGCCACCAACGAAGCGCAAAAACGCATCAGCAACACTGGGATCAGCGAACACGGGCTTATCAGCAAGAAACGCGTTGGTCAGGCCGTGGACACGAACGACCTCGTCGGGAACATCACGTTCCGGGTTAATGTAAACGTGAAAAGTTCGTCCGGTGGGCATAAGGTCGATCAGTTCGATAGCGCCGAGCTCGACGATACGATCCCCTTTTTGTGGGTCTAAGCCCGTCGTTTCTGTGTCGAAAACTATCTCTCGGATCATTTGGTTGTGGCTTCTTCGTTAGATTTTTGCGCGGCAATCGACAGCAATTCGGCATAGATATGGTTGACCTGTTCGCGAGCAGCGTCGAGGCCGTCTCCTGTATCAACGATGAAATTCGCGCCCTCTCGCTTGATCGCGTCAGGCACTTGCCGAGCCAAAATCGCCTCAAACTTTTCAACCGTCATTCCGGGGCGCGCCAATACGCGTTGGCGTTGGGTCTCAGCGGACGCCGTCACGACAACCACCTGATCCATTGCTTTATTGCCGCCATTCTCAAAAAGAAGCGGAATGTCTAAGATCACAACAGGTGAATGCTTTTCGCGCGCGGCCTCGATAAATTCTAAGCGATTGAGCCCCACCAAGGGATGCACGATCTTTTCAAGGGCGCGTAACGCGTCATGATCCGCCAACACGAGTCTCGATAAAATATCGCGATCAACCGCTCCATTGACAACGGCAGACGGAAATTTCTCTTGCAAGGGGCCGACTGCGGCGCCGCCCACACTGTAAAGGGCGTGAACGGCCGCATCAGCATCCCAGATCAACGCGCCAATGTCACGAAACATGGCCGCCGTGGTACTCTTGCCCATACCGATGGATCCGGTAAGCCCGACGATCAGCATTATTGGGTCCTCATGAGAAAGGCGCGCCCCGCTTCGGTGTCAGGCGAAACACCAAACCACGTTGAAAACGACAACGCGGCTTGATGGATCAACATTCCCAGCCCGTCTACGCAGCGAAACCCTTGGGCGCGAGCGCTGGCCAGAAATGCCGTTTCCAGCGGCGTGTAGACAGTATCCACTATGACAGCGTTGCGCTCGACAGCCTGCAGATTAAGCTCAAGTGGGTTTTTACCAGCCAGCCCCAACGACGTAGCGTTTACCATAAGCGCAGCGCCCCGTGAGGCGTCTTCAACGTCAGACCACTCAAACGCCCTGCCGATATGCGCGGGCGCGAGCTTTGCGACGGCATCTGCCTTCTCGTGGGTTCGATTGGCAATTCGAATATCTGTGACACCGGCTTCCAGAAGTCCAACGGTAATTGCCCGCGCAGCACCGCCAGCCCCTAAGACACACACAGGGCCACGATTAGGCGTCCAGTCAGGGCATGCCGCTATCAACGCACGAACGAAGCCCGCCGCGTCGGTATTGCTGGCGGCTAGATTGCCATTGTCATCGACTGCCAATGTGTTAGCGGCACCTATTTTTTGGGCTGCAGGGGAAGCAACGCTGGCGGCAGCCAATGCGGCTTCCTTATGGGGCAGTGTTACGTTGGCGCCTGTGAAGCCAAGCGAAGGCAAGGTTGAAAGAGCGCGGGCAGCATCGGATCCACTCAAGCGCAAAGCCACATAAACCGCATTAAGCCCGGCTTCGGAGATCCAGTAATTGTGGAGTTCGGGCGAGCGTGAATGCGCAATAGGGTTACCGAAAACGGCAACGACCTTGGTCGAACCCCGAATTGAAAACGGCCGTTCAGCCATTAAGACGCCAAAGCTCCTTGCTGACGAAGGGCATCCAAAACATCCAAAAGCGGTAGGCCCAGAATTGAAAAATAGTCCCCCTGGATCGCGGAAAACAGCTGGGCGCCACCGGCCTCAAGTTGATAACAGCCGACGCTACTAAGCGCCGCCTGCCCAAAGCGCTTTAAGTAATGTTCGAGAAAATCATCTGAAAACGATCGCATAGTTAGTTTTGGCGTCCTAATGACGCGCCAAACCGGCACACCGTCGCGCGCAATGACCGCCGCGGTAATCAATTCATGCGTCTTGCCACGGAGAAATCGTAATCGATCACGGGCTTCATCAATGGTGGAGGCTTTATCAAAGACCTCCCCATCACAGGCCAACATTTGATCAGAGCCGATAACGAAGCCGGAACGCTTTTGTGAAACCCGCAGTGTTTTTAGTTCAGCGAGCGCGTCGGCTTGATCCCTCGGCTGGAGCCCATCAGCGCGGAGCGAGAGCTTTGCTGCTTCCTCGTCGACACCCGGTGCCACAGCCTCATAAATTAACCCCACAGCCGTGAGCATGGCGCGCCTAGCCGCACTGGTAGAAGCCAGAATGATCGACGAGTTTGCCTCCTCAAACATGGCGTGTTCGTTCGGTCATCAGATTCATAATCGCTGCGGCTGTTTCTTCGATAGATCGTCGCGTCACATCGATAACCGGCCATCCGGTCCGTTCATAGAGCCGCGCGGCGTCCATGACTTCCGTTCGGACGGATTCTTCGTCAACATATTCTGACTCGGGGTCAGCATTTAGGCTCAATAGGCGATTTCTGCGGATTGAAATCAAGCGATCCGGAGAAACCTTTAGGCCAACCACTAAGGGCCCAGTCAGGGACACAAGGCTTTCTGGAACAGGGTTTCCCGGCACCAATGGAAAGTTGGCCGCCTTTACACCTCGGTTAGCCAAATAGATACTTGTCGGCGTCTTAGACGTTCGGCTGACCCCAACCAGCACAACATCGGCCTGATCAAATTCATGAACCATCTGCCCATCATCATGGGTCATCGCGTAGTTCAGGGCATCAATACGTTTTGAATACGCGTCATCAAAGACGTTACGGGCACCAACACGATCATTGCGGGCAATCCCTAAATAGCGCTGCATCATATCGATGACGCTATCGAGAACCGGCATGCAGGGAACGCCATTGGCGCGGCAGTGGTCTTCGATCGCGCTGCGCAATTCATGATTGGACACCGTCATCAACACGATGCCCGGCGACTGAGAAATCTCGATTAGAACCCGATCCAGTTGGCGTTTTGAACGGACCAAATAATAGGAGTGTTCGAGCGGAACGGCATTATCAAATTGGCCGATTGCCGCTCTAAGCAAGGCGTTAAGCGTTTCACCCGTTGAGTCCGAAATCAAGTGGACATGAAAATAGAGAGACGGTCGCATAAGCCCCCACGGCGCGGAAATTGTTAATAAATCGTTAAGAACCTGTGTTCTTGGCGTCTGTCCGTTTCAACCCTGTCGCGTAGTACCGACCATCCCGGATTCGGTCCACAGGTCATCCCTGTTAGGAAGTCTTGTGGCGTATTTGATCACAGGCAGAGTAAGGCCCATTTTAGCTCTGAACAGGAGGGACTTTTTCTGTGTGCTGAAAACCTTCTTTGTGAATCAACTGGGGATAGCCTGTGACCTAAGGTCACTGCTCACACTATGCACAAGCCCTACCTACCTCCATCCCTTTTTCTTTCTCTTTTATATAGAAAGGGAACATGACCAATATTGAGCCTGAAACTTCAACCAAGCGCCTTGTTCAAACCCTCAAAGGTGAAGCGCTTGAACGACCACCCATTTGGCTGATGCGCCAGGCTGGCCGGTATTTACCAGAATATCGCGAGCTTCGGAAACGAGCCCCCACTTTTTTGGATTTTTGCTATTCGCCAGCTCTTGCAGTTGAAGCAACGCTTCAGCCATTGCGCCGCTTTCCCTTAGATGCCGCGATTATCTTCTCTGACATCTTGGTTATCCCCGACGCTATGGGAAGGCAGGTAGGCTTTGAAGAAGGCGAAGGCCCACGGTTAGAACCTCTCGGCAATGGTGCCGCAGTAGCGGCCCTGAGGCCGGAGCATATCACCACGCGGCTTGGCCCGGTTTATGAGGCTTTAGAACGCGTAAGGGCAGCTCTGGAGCCTTCTACAGCCCTTATTGGTTTTGCTGGGGCACCGTGGACAATTGCTACCTATATGATCTTGGGAAAGGGCGGGCCGAGTAAGGCAGAGGCGCGTCTATGGGCCTATCAGAACCCGGAGGCTTTCGCGGCCCTTTTGGACATTCTGTCCGAGGCTATTTCTACCCATCTCATTGCTCAAATAGATGCTGGCGCTGACGCCGTTCAGATATTCGACTCGTGGGCTGACGATTTACCGGCGCTGTTTTTCCAACACGCTGTTATTGATCCAACGGCAAAAATTGTCGCAAAGGTGCGTTCAGAACGACCTGAAGCCTTGATTATTGGGTTTCCCCGAGGGGCCTCAGCACGGGCGGCCGACTATGCGCGCGAAACTGGCATAAATGGTGTTGGACTGGATACCGGCGCTGATTTTGCCCGTGTACGCGAAAAATTGAACCCAGAGACTGCCATTCAAGGCAATCTCGACCCGCAGCTTATGATTATTGGTGGCGATAGGCTTCGAGAGGAGACTGATCGTTTGTTGGCCGATGCCACTGGGACACCGCATATTTTCAACCTTGGGCACGGGATTACCCCACAAGCAGATCCGGCAAATGTCGCACTGCTTGTTGCTCATGTTCAGGGGAAGTCATGACCAAGCTCGCGATTGTCCTGTTTAACCTCGGTGGCCCGGACGGGCCGGCGGCGGTCCAGCCATTCCTGTTCAATTTGTTCAACGACAAAGCCATCATCCCGGCGCCAGATTTGGTTCGGTGGGGCATCGCGCAATTGATCTCTCGGACCCGGGAAAAAAGCGCTCAAGCCAATTATGCCAAAATGGGCGGTGGATCCCCGATCGTTCGTGAAACAACGCGTCAGGCAGACGCACTCGAACAAGCCTTACGGCGCGAGGGTCGTGAGGTTAAAGTGTTTTTAGCGATGCGGTATTGGCACCCGTTCATCGAAGAAACAGTGAAGAAAGTGACTGCTTGGGCACCCGATGAAACCGTTCTTCTACCCCTCTATCCCCAGTTTTCAACGACGACGACCGGTTCGTCATTGGCAGGTTGGAAAAAGGCGGGCGGACCAAAGGCGCGCCTTGTCTGCTGCTATCCAGACCATTATGGCTTCTTGGAAACAAATGCGCAGCTGATCAATGAGGCGTGGTTTAACGCTGGAAAACCAAGTAACGCACGTGTTTTATTCTCCGCACACGGTCTTCCGGAATCAACGATAAAGCGAGGGGATCCCTACCAAATCCAAGTTGAAGAAACCGTAACCGCTATGAGGGGCTTGCTCGATCCGCGTCTTGAAGCGGTGGTTTGCTACCAATCGCGGGTCGGACCAATGAAGTGGATTGGCCCGTCTACTGAATCAGAGTTGGCAAGAGCAGCCCGGGACGAAAAAGGCGTAATTGTCTGCCCAATTGCCTTTGTTTCCGAACATATCGAGACATTAGTTGAGCTTGATGAAGAGTATAAAGAGAAAGCACACGAATTGCGCGTTCCATTCTATATCCGCATAGCCGCGCCCGGGACAAAAGCAGAATTTATTTCAGGCCTAGCAGACTTGGTCGAGAAGGCTTTGCTTGACGAAAAACAGGTGACGACAGGACGAAAAATTGTTTGCGATCCACCTTGTGCGGCCTGCCCAAGAGGCTTTTGATACAAGTGGAGTGGTTTTCAGCCCACTATGACGTCCTGCGCGCGGTTCATATTGTGGCGGTCATCGCGTGGATGGCAGGGCTTATGTATTTGCCGCGACTTTTTGTTTATCACTCCGCTGCGCCATTAGGCTCGCAGCTTGATCTGACATTAGCGACTATGGAGCGACGACTTTTGCGTGGCATCATGCACCCGTCCGCTATTGTGGTTTGGCTCCTAGGCTTTAGCCTCATCGCTGCACGTGGGGGCACAGAACTACTAGCCGCCCCTTGGCTCCACATAAAACTGGGCCTTGTTTGTGGCATAAGCATAATCCATTTGTTTTATACCAGATGGCAAGCGGATTTCGCGAAAGGCGGTCGTCCTCTCAACCATATCGTATTTCGGGTTCTCAATGAGTTGCCGTTCGTATTGATGATTTTGGCCGTACTTGCCGTGGTCTTGGAGCCAACCTTCACGCATTGACCGCTTGACCGGCTTAGGGGCTCGTGCTTTCTGCGAGGCATTGGTGTTGCGTTTTGAGCAACAGCAAACATAAAAACCTCAGCTCATGTTCCGGTGGCGGGCCTGCTCGCACAAAATACCACCATGATGCTTGTTCCCAATCAGGAAATAATAATGACTGAAGCTGTACCGGAGGGGTTACGCCATGCGACCCTGCAGGAGCTAAAAAGAAAATCACCAACAGAGCTGTTGGCTTTTGCCGATGGCTTAGAAATTGAAGGCGCGCCTTCAATGCGAACGCAGGATATGTTGTTCGCCATTTTGAAGACGCTTTCAGAGCGCGGCGTCGAAATTGGCGGCGGCGGGGTTCTCGAAGTTCTATCCGATGGATTTGGCTTCTTGAGGAGCCCGGAGTCGAACTATCTGCCAGGCCCAGACGATATCTATGTCAGCCAAACGATGATCCGGCGCTTTTCGCTCAGGTCTGGCGACACCATTACGGGGCCCATTCGCGGCCCGAAGGATGGAGAGCGTTATTTTGCCATCTTAAAGCTCGACACAATCAATTTTGAGGACCCCGAGAAAGCCCGCCATAAAGTTCATTTCGACAATTTGACACCGCTTTATCCTAATGAGCGGCTGAAAATGGAGGTCGAGGACCCAACGCGGAAAGACCGCTCAGGCCGCATCATCGATATCGTTTCCCCAATCGGCAAAGGCCAGCGGGCTTTGATCGTGGCACCGCCGCGTACCGGTAAAACGGTTTTAATGCAGAATATCGCGCACTCAATCGAAGTGAACCACCCAGAGTGCTATCTCATTGTCTTGCTAATTGACGAACGCCCTGAAGAAGTCACCGACATGAAGCGATCGGTGAAAGGCGAAGTGATCTCATCCACCTTTGACGAGCCTGCAACGCGTCACGTGCAGGTCGCTGAGATGGTGATTGAGAAAGCAAAGCGGTTGGCGGAGCACGGTAGGGATGTCGTCATATTGCTCGATTCCGTTACGCGCCTCGGTCGTGCTTACAATACGGTGGTGCCTTCCTCGGGTAAGGTTTTGACGGGAGGTGTGGACGCGAACGCACTGCAGCGCCCGAAGCGCTTCTTCGGGGCGGCTCGGAATCTTGAAGAAGGTGGTTCTCTTACCATCATCGCAACGGCTCTGATCGACACGGGCTCGCGGATGGATGAAGTCATCTTCGAAGAGTTCAAAGGAACCGGCAACTGCGAAATCATCCTTGATCGCAAAGTGTCCGACAAGCGTATCTTCCCAGCGTTGGACGTCACAAAATCAGGTACTCGGAAAGAGGAATTGCTTGTTCCAAAAGAGCATTTGCATAAAATGTATATCCTGCGCCGGATCCTCAACCCGATGGGGACCATGGACGCGATTGAGTTCCTTCTCGACAAACTCAAGGGTACTAAATCGAACGACGACTTTTTCCAGAGCATGAATACCTGAACGAAAGAAAATGGCCCAAAGGCGATAAAACGCCATTGGGCCATAGGCTGCAGCGAGCATACTTTCCTGTGTCTAGGGGATCAGGATGGTCGCGCCAGTGGTTTCGCGGGCAGCAAGGGCATCTTGGGCCGCGCCCGCCTCAGACAGTGGACGTCGGGAGCCAATAGTAGGCACGATGATCCCACGTTCGACGAGGTCGAAAAGGGAAGTCGCGGCAGCGCGCAACTCAGTCGTGGTGGAAACATAGTCGAAAAGCGTAGGCCGCGTTAGATACAGCGAGCCGTGACGCGACAAGTCCGCAGGCGGTACAGGTGGGGGCGGCCCGGATGCGTTGCCGAAGCTAACGAGGGTGCCGCGCCGCTTAAGCGATGCAAGCGATCCAGCGAGTGTATCGGCACCGACCGAGTCGTAAACAACCGCAACCCCTTCACCATCCGTTAGGGCTCGAACACGCGCGGCGACATTTTCCTGACGGTAAAGGATTACGTCGGAACAGCCGTGTGCCAGCGCAAGCGCAGCCTTCTCATTAGAACCGACCGTACCGATGACCCGCACACCGCGATGGGCGAGCCACGCGCATGCGATCAGGCCAACGCCACCAGCGGCCGCATGAAAAAGAACGGTATCGCCGGCCTTTGGAGACGTGCACCGTTGTACCAGAAACTCCGCTGTAAGGCCTTTGAGCATGATGGCAGCGGCGACATCAGGAGCAACACGTTCGGGTAATGCAACGACTCGTCCGGCTGGCACCACGGCGGCTTCGGCGTAGGCTCCTATCGGTCCTGTGCAATAAGCGACACAGTCGCCGACTTTAAAATCTTCAACGCCGGGACCAACGGCTAGAATTTCTCCGGCGGCCTCAAGCCCAAGACCGCTGGGAAGCGGGATAGGATAAAGTCCCGTCCGCTGATAGATATCAATGAAATTCACCCCGCAAGCCGCATGCCGGATTAAGACTTCACCCTGACGCGGCGTTGGCAAGTCGACAGAGACCAGATCTAGGACCTCTGTCCCTCCTGTTCCCTTCAATCGGATCGCCTTGATGCTCATTTTAAGAGCTTATCGGCAAAGAAGGCTGCGGTCCGGCTATTGGCAAGGTCAGCGCCCGCTTGATCGAAATGTTCGCCACCCATTCGGGCAAAGGCGTGGTCAAGCCCAGCATAGGCGTGCAAGGAAATGTTCGCATTGCCGCCCAGAGCGTCAAATATGGCTTTTTGCGCTGGTTTAGCGACAAAACCGTCCTCCTCAGCGATGTGGAGCATCAAGGCGCATTTGATCGCTTCTGCTTCAGCCAGGCTGGCATCGATTCCCACACCGTAATAGCCAACGGAGGCATCGATGTCTGTGCGTGTTGCCGTTAGAAAAGCTAAAAGTCCGCCGAGACAATAGCCCACCGCCCCAACTTTTTGATTGGCCGGGAATGTGTCGCGCGCCTGTGTGATTGTGGCTTGGATGTCTTCGATCCCGCCATCAACACTGAACTTGGAATAGAGGTCGAAGGCTTTTTTCCACTCGGCCTCGGACTTGTCGGTGATGTTGACGCCAGGCTCGATTCGCCAGAACAAATCTGGCGCAATGGCCACATAGCCGCGGCTAGCATAGTCATCCGCGATCGCGCGAACGAACTCATTAACCCCAAAAATTTCTTGTATGACGATTATGGTGGCGCCATTTGGCTTTTCTGGCTGTGCTGCATAAGCTGAGAAGCTTCCGGCAGGCCCGTTGATCACTATATCCGTACCAGACATCGCATTTCCCTCGTTTGGTCTTTCATTTTTGCTCTGAAAGAGCATAGGTGAACAGCACTAAACCGGCATTATGCGCGTGACAATTGGAAAGAGATTTGGCCATGAAAGTTACAGTGGAAGTTGAATGCACACCGGTAGAAGCTCGTGCCTTTTTAGGCCTTCCGGATGTAAGCGCCTTCAACGATCGGATGGTCGCCGAGATGGTGTCACGCTTTGAGAAAAACGCTGCCCTTGTGGATTTAGAGCCGGTGATGAAGTCTTGGATGACGTTGGGCGGGCAAGCGCAAGAGGCGTTAATGGGGATTATGAGCAAGGCGGTGCGCAACGCTACTGAACGGAAGTGAGTGGCGGCGATACCATTGTTGCGCTGGCGTCAGGGCAAGGGCGTGCGGGCGTCGCGATCATCCGAATATCAGGGCCTGAGGCAAAAGGCATATCGGAAGCCTTGAGTGGGGGGCCATGTAGGCCAAGGGTTGCACGCCTTGCACGGGTAACAAGCCCGAGCGCGGGCATATTGGACACTGCGCTCTTGCTTTTCTTCGCGGGGCCAGCCAGCTTTACGGGCGAGGATGTTCTCGAATTGCATGTGCATGGCGGGCCTGCCACCATCGCCGCCGTTTTGGATTGCTTGATAAGGGAACTTGGCTGCCGGTTTGCCGAGCCCGGTGAGTTCACACGCCGGGCATTCGCGAATTCAAAGCTCGACCTCACAGAAGCAGAGGGTCTTGCAGACTTAGTTTCCGCTGAAACTGAAGCTCAGCGCGTTCAGGCGCTGCGCCAATTAGAAGGGAGCTTAAGCGCGGTTTATCAAAGGTGGCGGCAGGACCTCATTGGGGTTTTGGCCTTTTTGGAAGCCCAAATCGATTTTCCTGACGAAGATATCCCAGACGGGGTAGCCGGTCGCGTAGCCGCACTCGTTGCGAAACTGTCTACGGAGATGCGCAACCACCTCGCTGAAGGCGCAAAGGGCGAACGTGTGAGAGACGGCGTCCGCGTTGCCATAATTGGCCCGCCGAACGCCGGTAAGTCGAGCTTGCTCAATCATTTAGTCCGAAGGAAGGCCGCAATTGTTTCCCCAATTGCTGGCACGACACGCGATGTAGTTGAAGCACGTGTTTCGTTGGGCGGGGTTATCGTTTGGCTTGCGGATACCGCTGGGTTGCGGGAAATCGACGATGAAATTGAGTCTGAAGGCGTGCGCTTAGCGCTTGAAAGGGCTGGAGAAGCCGACATCGTAATCGAGGTGCTAGACGGCAGTGCACCGCACGCACTCTCGGCTATCGCTTTGCCCAAGCAACCGTCGGTTCGGCTCTTGAACAAGTCTGATCTGATTGATGGAGACAACATAGGCGAGAGTACTGGGATCGCTACGGAGGGTATTGAGACGTTTACCGTTTCGGTGAGGAGCGGGACCGGGCTGGAGGCTTTTGAAGACAGGCTCACTCAGATGGTGCAAGGGCTGACAAACATCAGCAGCGGTGCACCGATGACACGATTGAGGCATAGGCTTGGTGTAGAGCAAGCACTAGAGGCTCTGAATCGGGTGGCACTCGCTGAAACGGATGACCCAGAACTCTTGTCGGAGGATCTTAGGCTTGCAGCGCGCGCCATTGGACGGATTGTGGGTTCTGTAGACGTAGACGACATTCTTGATCGTGTCTTTGCCGAGTTTTGCATCGGAAAATGAATCCCAAGAGAGACGCAGGATTGTTTCACGTGAAACAAGTCCGCGCCCGCTAATATCGACTCCCGACGCCCTATGCCTTATTGGAACCGCTCAGTGGAGGCGCTTGGAATGACCCATTACTGGGATGTAATCGTTGTTGGTGGGGGGCATGCCGGTTGTGAGGCGGCGAGCGCGTCTGCGCGCATAGGTGCCAAGACACTTTTGATTACACACAAGCTTGAGACAATAGGGGAGATGTCTTGCAATCCCGCGATTGGGGGATTGGGTAAAGGGCATTTGGTTCGAGAGATTGACGCGTTCGATGGCGTCATGGCGCGCGTTGCCGATGCGTCGGGTATCCAGTTCCGCTTGCTTAATCGCTCCAAGGGCGCCGCGGTGCGTGGCCCGCGAGCCCAATCAGATCGGGCGCTTTATAAAGCTGCGATGACAACGGCCCTGACGGACCAAGAAGATCTGACGCTGATCGCCGATGCAGTTGAGGAGATCATTGTCGAGCAAGGCGTTGCGGCGGGCGTTGTCGGTCTGTCGGGTACTCGATACCGGAGCCCGCGCGTGATCGTTACCACAGGCACGTTCCTAAACGGGATGATCCATATCGGAGAACGTAGAATTCCCGCTGGCCGGGTAGGCGACAAGCCTGCAATAGCGTTGGCAGAACGATTGTACGGGTTGGGCTTGAGAATGGGTCGCCTTAAGACAGGGACTCCCGCCCGCCTTGACGGTGACACCATTGATTATGGTGTTCTCGAGGCCCAGCCCGGTGATGATGCGCCCACGCCGTTTTCTTTCCTAACTAAAGAAATAAAAACGCCGCAAATACCGTGTTGGATCACATGGACCTCGGAAGCAACCCACGCGATTATACGCGCAAACCTCAGCAGCTCGGCTGTTTACTCCGGCGCGATAAGCGGCAAAGGCCCTCGTTATTGTCCGTCCATTGAGGACAAGGTGGTGCGGTTCGCTGACAAGGACCGCCACCAAATTTTCTTGGAGCCTGAAGGACTAAAGGACAACACGATATACCCGAATGGTATTTCGACGAGCCTCCCTGAAGGCGTCCAGGAGGCTTTTGTCCGATCCATTCGCGGGCTCGAGAATGTTGCAATCAAGCGCCACGCCTACGCCATTGAGTATGACTATGTTGACCCAAGGGAGCTCTTTCCTTCGCTTGAAGTGAAGCGGCTGCCCGGGCTTTACTTGGCCGGGCAAATCAATGGCACGACAGGATATGAGGAGGCTGCGGCGCAAGGGCTCGTGGCGGGGCTCTCTGCGGCATCAACTCTCAACTCAGCAGAACCACCAGAGTTCAGCCGATCGAACTCCTATATAGGCGTTATGATCGACGACCTTGTAACAAAGGGCGTCACAGAGCCTTACCGTATGTTCACATCGCGAGCCGAGTATCGCTTGCTCCTGCGGGCGGACAATGCCGATCAAAGGCTAACCCCAATGGGTATTGAGCTGGGTTGCGTGGGCGTAGAGAGACAGCAGGCCTTTGGCCAAAAGATGCAGGAATTGACCACCGCACGGGATCTCGCCGCTTCGCTCACCCTTAGCCCAACCGCGGCCGCCGCCAGAGGATTGAAGGTGAATGCCGATGGTCGGGTTAGAAACCTCAGTCAGCTGCTAGCGCTGGAGGGCGTTTCGTTTGATCGCCTTGCTGCGATTTGGCCTCAGCTTTTGACAATCTCTCCGGAAGCACGCGAACAAATTGAAATTGAATCGGTCTATGCTGGCTATCTCGATCGGCAAGCGGCCGATGTGATTTCGTTCAAGCGGGACGAGGATTTGCGGCTGCCGGTTGATTTGGATTATTCTGCCATTGGCGGCCTGTCGAATGAGGCCAAGCAAAAGCTTGCCGCCGCCAAGCCCACGACATTAGGTATGGCGGGCAGGATTGAAGGCGTATCGCCCGGAGCGTTGACTGCTCTGTTGGCTTTTGTGAAGAGGCCCGCGGATGCTCGCCTTTCAGCGTGAGAAGTATACCGCGGCAGACTTTCAACGGGACACCAATGTTTCACGTGAAACAATGGACCGACTTTCGGCCTTTGAGGCGTTTCTCAATGAGCGAGGCGCAATCACGAATTTGGTGGCGCGTTCAACGCTACCCGATTTCTGGCGCCGTCATGCCCTTGATAGCGCTCAATTGGTGTCGATCGCTCCGCACGGTATTACTCAATGGGTAGATTTGGGGTCTGGCGCCGGCTTTCCGGGTCTAATCGTTGCGACACTCATCGCCCAGAATCCAAAAGCAAATGTACGGTTGGTCGAAGCAACTCGAAAAAAAGCGGAGTTTCTTCAGGATGCCGCAGATATTCTCGATGTCCGCGTTGAGATCATCAATGCTCGAATAGAGGCTACGCCGGCCATAGCCGCAGACATTGTCTCAGCCCGGGCCTTGGCGCCATTACTTAAGCTAACCCCTTGGCTGAAGTCTTATGTGGATAAGGGTGCAACGGCGCTGTTGCTTAAAGGACAAGATATAGCATCGGAATTGACGGAAACCGCTAAATATTGGACACTAGCGCATCGGCAACATCCGAGTATCAGCGATCCTCGCGGAACGATACTTGAGGTGACGGGGATCAAGCATGAACAACCAGCACGCACGAGTAATCGCTATCGCTAATCAAAAAGGCGGTGTTGGCAAAACGACGACCGCGATCAATTTGGCGACCGCATTGGCCGCCGTTGGCCGCCGTGTGCTCATTCTCGACATTGACCCCCAAGGCAATGCGTCTACTGGCTTGGGCATACCGCGGGCTGACCGTCGGTCGACAGCGTACGATCTTTTGCTTGGCGACCACGACCTTGCTGACGCTATCCTGCCTTCGTCGGTTCCTGGCCTTTTTGTTGTCCCGGGCGATGTCGAGCTCTCTGGCGTCGATATGCAATTAGCACAGGCTGAGCGTCGTTCGTTTCGGCTGCGGGACGTGCTGGCGCGCCACGATGCCGCGGCAAAACGCGGTGACGCTCCAATCTTTGACCTTATTCTGATTGACTGCCCACCGTCGCTCAACCTGCTCACCGTCAACGCAATGGCCGCTTCAGATGCTGTGCTTGTTCCACTGCAGTGTGAGTTTTTCGCTTTGGAAGGCTTAACACAATTGCTGCGGACAATTGAGCTCGTCAGAGGCTCATTGAATCCAAGCTTAGAAATACAGGGCGTCGTTCTTACCATGCATGACCGACGCAATAGCCTCTCTGATCAGGTGGCCTCAGATGTCCGCCGCCATTTCGGCGACAAAGTCTATGACACCATGATCCCACGCAATGTCCGCGTCTCCGAGGCGCCGTCACACGGAAAGCCGGCGCTTTTGTACGATCATCGTTGTAGCGGAAGCCAAGCCTATATCCGTCTTGCGGGCGAAGTTCTTCAGCGTGAACGCCGCCTATTGGCGGCTTGATTATGACCGAAACACCAAAACAGTCCGCCAAGGGTCTAGGCCGCGGACTTTCGGCACTTTTGGGCGATTATGGCACGGACTCTTCCGCAAACGCAGGCACCATTAGTGGCCCAAAGGAAATTCCGCTCGATCTTATTCGCCGTAATCCCAGCCAACCACGTCGTTCGTTTAACGAGGCCGAACTAGACGAACTCGCGGCATCGCTTCGTGCTCATGGCGTTGTTCAGCCCATTTTGGTGCGGGACGTTGCTGGAGAGCCCGGCAATTATGAAATCGTTGCCGGCGAGCGCCGTTGGCGTGCGGCTCAACGTGCGGGGCTCCATGCGATCCCTGCCGTCATCAAGACCCTTGACGACTTAGCCGTCCTTGAAATCGCTATCGTTGAAAACGTACAACGAGTTGACTTGGACGCCATCGAGGAGGCTGTTGGCTATAAACAGCTGATCGAACGGTTTGGACGAACGCAGCAAACCATCGCTGATGCGGTTGGAAAAAGCCGAACCCACATCGCCAATCTGCTGAGACTACTGGCGCTCCCCGAAAGTGTGCAGAACATGGTCCGTCAAGGGCGCATCTCGGCAGGTCACGCGCGCGCAGCCCTTTCGGCGGCCGATCCTCAACAGTTTGCAGAAACTGTCGCCGCGAAGGGAATGTCTGTTCGGGAAGCCGAAAGGTTTGCGAGCCGATCCGCAAATCCGCAGCGCCCACACTTGGAAACAAAATCAAACCACGGCGATGCTGATACGCGCGCTTTGGAGGCCGATCTCACGGCGGCGCTTGGTCTACCGGTCGCAATATCGCACTCTCCAGCGAAGGGCGGTAACGTTACCTTGTCTTATCGCTCACTTGAGCAATTGGATGATCTCTGCCGTCGGCTTACGATGGCAGGGCGGTAAAATTTTTCAGCGATGTTTCGAGGAAAAGGCGCTCAATGATCGCGGCATCAGGAACGCCAGCGCGCTTGACGGCAATCTCAGCGACCCGGCAAGACGCCAACAACCGGTCGAGATCAACGCGGTTCCAACGCTCTATTTGCCGAAGCGTTTCAGCCTGTCGCAGACGGAACACACGCGACACAACTTCATTGCCGCTCCGCCCTGACGCCAACCCTGTTTGAAACTCGACCAAGGCTTTGGCCTGGCGTTCTAACGCCCGAACCGCCTGCACAGTCGCGGCCCCGCCGGCGAACGCGCGCGTAAGCGATAGTGATGCCGCTAATGTGCGACCAGAAAGTGCTTCAAAGGCCGCCTCATCGGTATCACCCTCTTTTCCCCCAACGCCAAGCTCCCGAATGTCTTGAACACCCGCTTCCCGGGAGCGCCCCTTCAGAAAAAGCACTATCTTTTCCGCTTCGTTCCGGGCGGCATCTCGCTCCGGTGGGATAGAATTCACTAAAAGATCAAGCGCTGCATCATCAATCGACATCTCATCCCGCCGCATGGTCTCGCGAATGAGCTTGCCCAATTCAACGGCGGTGGGCTGAAACAATTGATAAGAGGCTGCCCTATTGGCCTCTTCAAACGCCTTTCGCAGGCGAGACTTAGTGGGAAGCTCTCCGGCCTCGACGATCAGCATACCCTCTGGTGAGAGGCCGGACTCCACCACTTCAAGCGCTCGAATAACCGCCCCCGATTGGGCCTCCCCTTGCAGACGCAGGCGGATCACCTGCGCGTCGCCGAACAGTGAAGTCTCTAACAGCTCGTCGAGAATACGCGTGGGGCTGCCTTTAATATCGTCTTCCGTAAGCCGAGTACGTCCAAGCGATCTGCCGAGATCCTTAGATCGACGCGCGGCCAGCGCGTCCCCCAGTTCACGAGTATGACCAAGATCCGGCCCAAAAATCAGCACTAATGCCGGCACTGGCCGCGGGCTGTTAGCTGCCCCTGCGGCACTGGCGCCGGAAAACTTCAATTCCTGACCTTATTTGTGCTTTTCATCAGCACTTCTGTCCAAATCCGCTCCGCCAGCAGGGCCGCCGCCCGTTCTTCTGCATCGCTTTGCGCGGCAATATCACCATAGGGCTGATCGAGCTGATCAAAGGCTACCATCACCTCGGTTAGCCCCCGAATGTCGCGTGATGCGTCTGTCCCATCACTCAAAGACCAATCCGCCACAACGCGAAGTTCCGTGCGAACCCCCACATTATCTTGCTGAAGCGCGATGCCGACAAAACTTCTCTCAAGTTCCACCTTCATCGTTCGAGCCACACCCGGGGAGGACGATGAAGCGGAAGGACCAAACCGGCGTTCAAGAGCCTGTTTCAAGAAAAACCCGGTCCGTTCGGGAATTTCTTGAACGATAACCGATCCGATTGCCGTTGATCCAACCGATCCCGCCTGGCCCACCGGCGCGTAGACAGGCTGAAAGCCGCACCCAGAAAGGATCAAGCTACACAGAGCAAGGACCGTCAGTTGCTTTTGCATGCTCTAGCCCACCACGATGTTTATGATTCGATCCGGAACGATAACCGTTTTTTTGACACTCAGTCCGCGAACAAATGGCGAAATCTCGTCGAGTGACAGCGCCAAACGCTCGACCGTTGCGTTATCGAGCCCCTTAGCGACCGTAATCTCGCCGCGTTTCTTGCCGTTGACTTGAACCGGCAACGTAATCTCATCGAGAGCCGTCAAAGCTGGATTGGGATTTGGCCACGCGGCAAGGGCGACAAGCCCTTCCCCGCCAAGGAGCGTCCACGCTTCCTCAGCCAAATGCGGCAGAAACGGATTAACCAAGCGAACCAAAAGCCCCGCCACTTCCAAGCGCGCTTTTGCCATTTCGATATCTAGGCTTCCGTCTGTTTTTCGCAGTGCTGTCGTCAGCTCATGAATATGCGCGATCGCGGCATTGAAACGAAAACCCTCAATGCCGTTCGAAACAGCCTCTACCGCGCGATGCCCAAGCCTTCGCAATGCCAGCGCTTCATCGGTGGCATTAACAGCTTCAGCTAACGGCCCACCGCCACATTTCTCTTCAGCAACAGCTTCCAGCGTAGACCACAGCCGTTGCACGAACCGCCATGAGCCCTCAACGCCGGCGGCTGTCCACTCAACATCACGCTCAGGAGGTGAGTCCGACAGCACAAAAAGCCGTGCAACATCAGCTCCATAAGTAGCTACGATTTCTTCCGGGTCGACCGTGTTCTTTTTGGACTTCGACATCTTTTCGATGCCGCCAACGGCAACAGCGCCTCCGGTCGCGCTCTCGAAAGCCTCAGCACCCCGAAACTCAATCTCCGCCGGAGAGAGCCAACGACCATCTTCTGACTTGAAGGTGGCGTGTGTCACCATGCCTTGCGTAAACAAATTTGCAAACGGCTCGGAAACATTGATATGGCCAACACTCTGCATGCCGCGCGCAAAAAACCGCGCATACAGCAAGTGCAAAACCGCGTGCTCTACACCGCCAATATAGTGATCGACCGGCAACCAATATGCGGCTGCCGCTAAATCAGTGGGCCGATCGTCAGGCTGGCCGCAAAAACGCGCCCAATACCAAGAGGAATCGGCAAACGTATCCAGGGTGTCGGTCTCGCGCTCCGCGGCTCCACCGCAACACGGGCATAGTGTATGCTTCCAGCTAGGATGGCGTTCCAGCGGATTGCCGGGGCTATCAAAGGTTACGTCCTCGGGCAGACGGACCGGCAATTGATCATCGGGAACGGGCACAGGGCCACAAACGGCACAGCGAATGATTGGGATCGGACAACCCCAATAGCGCTGCCTCGAAACACCCCAGTCCCGTAACCGCCAAACCGTCGTAGCCTCACCACGCTCGATCGCCACCATCCGCTCAATGGCCGCGCCCTTTGCATCGTCAACGCTTAGGCCATCGAGGAAATCAGACCCAATTAGCGTGCCGCCCCCGGTATAGGCTGTCTTTTCGATCGCAAACTCAGCAGCGCTCGCCTCGGCCGGCAACACTACAGGGCGGACGGAAAGGCCGTATTTCAATGCAAAATCAAGGTCCCGTTGGTCATGAGCTGGGCACCCGAAAATGGCCCCAGTTCCATACTCGACCAAAACAAAGTTCGCTACGTAAACAGGCAATTCCAAGGTCGGATCAAAAGGGTGTGCGACCCGCAAACCTGTATCGAAACCGGTTTTCTCCGCCGTCTCCAGCGCCTCCTCGGTTGTCCCCGATCTCTGGCAGCTCTCTAAATACTCAGCCAAAGCGAGATTCTTCTTACCGCAGGCTACCGCAACAGGGTGCTCAGCGGCGATCCCGACAAAGGAGGCACCAAAAAGTGTGTCTGGCCGCGTAGTGAACACCTCGATTTCGCTCAACGCCGCATCAGGCAGGGTCGTTTCCGAAGCCCACGGAAAACTAAACCGTAGGCCCTGTGACCGCCCAATCCAATTGGCCTGCATCGTGCGGACCTTTTCCGGCCAGCCCCCCATTGTGCCCAAGGCGTCCAGCATATCTTGAGCAAAAGCGGTAGTTCGGAAGAACCATTGGTCCAGTCGCCGGGTCTCGACCAGTGCGCCGGACCGCCAGCCACGGCCATCGACAACCTGCTCATTAGCGAGCACGGTGTTTTCAATAGGATCCCAGTTTACCTTGGCTTGCCACCGATGCACCAAGCCAGCCTTGAAAAAATCCAAGAATAAGCGCTGCTGATGCACGTAGTAGCTTGGGTCACACGTAGCAAATTCCCGAGACCAATCAATCGAGAGACCGAGCTTTTTGAGCTGGCCGCGCATGGTTGCGATGTTCTCATAGGTCCAACGCCCGGGGTGCTCCCCGCGCTCAATCGCAGCGTTTTCAGCGGGCAACCCAAAGGCATCCCAGCCCATAGGGTGCAGAACATCATAGCCCTGCGCTTTACGGGTGCGCGCGATGACGTCGCCCATTGAGTAATTGCGCACATGCCCCATGTGGATCCTTCCCGATGGGTAAGGAAACATTTCGAGGATATAGGCTTTCTTTTTTGCTGGCGAACCGGGCCCATTGGCCTCAAAGACGCGGGCCTCTTCCCAACGCGCACGCTGTCTTGGCTCAGCGTCGCGGTGATTGTAGCGCGAAGCCACAGGCTCTTCCTTCTAGCTCTTTCCGCCTTCAATGGTGGCCAAACGCAATTGGCGCGCACGCGTCAAAATCGCATTCTCCAATTGGAGGCTCGTATCAGGGTCGGCGTCGGCGTCGGCCCAAATTCCATTCACGCCACGGGTTTGGCGGAACAACGAAACTTTCAAGCCGTCGGCCCGAAGTCGCGTATCGAGAATGTACACCGTGACCTTAAACCGCTCCGATGGACGCTCTGGGCTGGCATACCAATCGGTCAAGATCGTACCGCCAAAGGGGTCAGCTGCGCTTAGCGGCATGAAGCTCAACGTATCCAAGCTTGCGCGCCAAAGAAAACTGTTCACACCAATACCAGCAGTTCCAGCCGCTGCTGCTTTACCGGTGTCACGCGCGCCGCCGCCAAACATGGCGCAGCCACTCAGAGCCAGGGCACAGGTACCCATAATAAGAAGGGGAACGGCGCGTGCGCGCATTGAAACGCTCCTGAAAGGGCTAGCGGAACGCTAGAGCCAAATACTGCCCCCGCACTAAAGCATGAAGTTTGCGTCAGAGCGAGGCTCGCCCGACCTCTAGCGCGGTCGAAGCGCCAACGCCAGATTTCACAGCATTGGAAAGCAGCATACGGAATGGACACCGAACACCGTGCCTTTCGCGCAACGGTTTGGTTTGATTCACGGTTAACCGGTCAACCAACCCCAAAGTTCCTTGTATGCCCGGTTGTATCCGATGCCATCGTAATCTAAATAAAAGGCTCTGCAGGGTAGTCTGTAGGCGATTTGGGGCGTCGTTGATTGTAATGACACGGTTTGGGGCCTTGGTATTGTTGGGAAGCGCAGCCGCGATGGCTGTCGCGACGCCGATTTGCGCCCAAACAAGTGCGGGAAAGCCCGCAAAGCCCTCTGCGCAATCAGCAGCGCCATGGTATGAACGTTTTACCTTTGGCTCGGACGACAGCATGAACAACCCGACCTTTATTCCGCGGTCGGAGCCGAAGGTGAGCCTGTTGCTGTCCCCGCGGAGTCGTTGGGGCTTTACCGTTGCAACGCCTGTTGCACCATCGCAACGCTATCCAGCCGTAACATCGTCCGTTCCTTCCTCTGCGGCTGCTTTTTATCAGCTCACCCCCCGGCTCCGGGTTGGCGGCGGTGTCACCCTGCCAACTGAGCAATTTACGCCCGGTGGACGCGTAACAAGCTCAGCGCGCGAGCCTGGCGTAAAACTGGAATCGTCGCTTAAGTTTTAGTGGTTAGGGCGCGCGAAGCGCTCCAATCACCGCAAAACCAGCACATCCGCTCCCGACCAAGCGTCCACATGTTGTGTGATTTACACCGCCGAGAGCCAGCACGGGTAAGGCTGAGCGCTCCACAAGCCGTGTCAGCCGATGAGGTCCTATCGGCCTCTTTGCTGAAGGACTACCAGACGGAAATACGCTCGATAAAAAAAGCCCGTCAATCGGTAGACCTTCAAGTTTCCGAAGCCCCGCCAATCCATGGCACGAGGCCGTCACATAGCCGAAACGCCTATCAAAAAGTGCGCGATCACTGGCCATTCGCTCTGGAATATGCACGCCGTCTGCCCCGGACGCGATGGCCAATTCAGCATCACCGGCGATGAGAACGATGATCTCCTTGTCGTGCGCGCAGCGAATACCGCGGCATATGTCATCAAAATCAGGTCTGCCAAAGTGGCGAACAACAATCCCTGCACCCCAAGGCAACTTCGCCGCCAACCGCTCAACTGACGGTGCGCGGATAGGATCGCTGAAGCCAAACAATGCTGGCAAATCCGACCTGTGGCGCGCGCAGGCTTTGAGAGCCTCAGCGACTTTTGCCAATCGGGTTCGCGCATCTATAGTGGTAGGCATGGCCCTTGATACATTTCAGTCAAAGAAGCAGCAAATTCTTGATCAAATCGCAAAGGCCGCCGCACTATCGGGCCGTTCCTCTGATGCCATTAGCCTTACGGCGGTATCCAAGCAGCAACCTGACGCAAAGATCGACGAAGCCATCGCAGCGGGCCATCGTATTTTTGGAGAAAATCGCGTTCAAGAAGCTCAAACACGATGGGGACCACGACGCGCCAACCTTCCTGATTTACACCTGCGGCTGATCGGTCCCCTCCAAACCAACAAAGCCCTTGATGCGGTCGCGCTTTTTGATGCAATAGAGACCCTTGATCGCCCATCTTTGGCTATTGCGTTGGCAAAGGCGTTTGATCGAGCAGGTCGAACGCCCTCCTTGATGGTGCAGGTCAATATCGGTGAGGAGCCTCAAAAAGCCGGCGTGCTTCCAGCTTTAGCTGATGATTTTATTGGCCAAATGCGCGACCAGTTTGGCTTTTCGATTGCGGGCCTCATGTGTATTCCCCCCCTGAGTGAGCCACCTCAGCACTATTTCGCGCGCCTCGCACAAATCGCCGAACGCAACGGACTAGCTGAGCTCTCGATGGGCATGAGCGATGACTTCGTCATAGGCATTGAACAGGGCGCAACCCGCGTGCGTATTGGTTCGGCCTTGTTTGGGCACCGTTAGACTAACGGATGCAAAGTGCAGCGCCGGGAGAGCTCGCGGCTAGAATGGCGTAAAGCGTGGTTTTTGTCACGGCAACACACCCTTCTGTCGGTTCCCAATCGGGCTTTGCAATGTGCATAAAGATGGCCGAACCCATTCCGGGCACAACCGGATCGTCATTATGTCCTAATGTAACAATGATGTCGTAGACGGCATCATCCCGCCACAGCGTTTCGGCTGATGCAGGGTAAGGGAGTGTTACCGGCTGATTATAGTGCGGATCCTTAGGATCATCGCACCAGCCAGCATCCTTTGATAAAGCATGGGTCGGCACGCTGGTTTTGGGCTGGATGCATCGGTCTGGGCGCCAAAAAACGGTGCGGATCGGCCAGATTCCAATTGGCGTTGCTCCGTCGCCTTCCCGCTTATCGGCTGCAGCTTTTTTCCCGCTTCTCCCGATCACGCATTGGGCGTAGTTTTCCCCGTAGCGCAGCAGGCTTAGCGGACCCGCGCCAGAAAAAACCTCGATTATCCTCATTCTGACGCTCCCGTGATACTTGCCCCCTAGCAAACAGAAACAAGAGCCATCATTTACACCGTATGACCCGTCAAAGAACCATCCTTCTCATCGATGATGATGTAGATCTCCGCTCGACCCTCGCTGAAGAGTTTCAGGCGACAGGCGATTTCAAAACGCTCGAAGCCGGCAGCATCGCTGAAGGTTTGGCGTCCGCTCAGTCAAATCGCCCAGATTTGGTGCTTTTCGATGTTCATTTGCCGGATGGCGATGGCCGCGTCGGCTGCGCTAGTCTCCGCACGCAAGGATTCACCGGCCCAATCGTCATGTTAACCGGTGCCGATGGCGAGGCTGACACCGTTCAGGGCCTTGAGTCGGGCGCGAATGACTATGTCACAAAGCCGTTCCGCTTTGCTGTGTTGCTGGCGCGCGTCCGGGCCCATGTCCGGAGTCACGAAGCAACAGACCAAGCGAACCTAACGATCGGACCTTATGAGTTCCGCCCCGCCATGCGCCTTCTTTTGGATGCAAACGGCAAAAAAATCCGACTGACTGATAAGGAATCCGGGATATTGCGCCATCTCTTTAAGGCGGGCCGTGTGTCGGTATCCCGTGAAGAGTTGCTCCGCGAGGTTTGGGGCTACAATTCGGGCGTAACGACACACACGCTTGAAACCCATGTCTATCGTCTCCGCCAAAAAATCGAACCGGACGCCTCGCGCGCCCGGTTGCTTATTACGGAGCCCGGGGGGTATCGCCTCGACGCTTGAGCGGTGAGCGCGGCTTAGGGCGCAAACCGCGCTATCAAAGGAACGTGGTCTGAAGGTTTCGTCCAAGCGCGGGCATCTTTTAGGATGTCGACGCTGATGAGGCGTTGGGCAACGGGCTGTGTGGCCCAAATATGGTCCAGACGGCGCCCGCGATCATTCTTGGTCCAGTCGGCAGAACGATAACTCCACCATGTAAATGGCTTTTCCGGTATTGCGATCGCTTGCCGGACCAAATCAACAAATTCCCCGTCGCTGAGGATGGCGTCGAGCGTCTCTGTTTCGATTGGCGTGTGACTAACCACATCCAGCAATTGCTTGTGTGACCAAACATCAAACTCGCCGGGTGCCACATTGAAGTCCCCAGCAATCGCAAGCGGTCGGTTTTGATTCCGCTCCGCATAGAACCGTTTCATCCGGCCTAGGAAATCGAGCTTATGAGCGAATTTGTCATTCTCGTCCGGGTCAGCAATGTCGCCTCCCGCAGGCACATAGAGATTGTGGATTTCGAGGTCGCCAACGATCGCGACAGCGACGCGGGCTTCGCCTCGTCGACAAAAACCGGGGTCGTCAAGCGGTTGCAGTGGCATCCTCGATAGGATGGCGACGCCGTGCCAGCCTTTTTGCCCAACGATATGGTGATGGACATAGCCGAGGTCAGTAAAGGCACCGAGTGGAAACTCGCCGCTGCGGCACTTGATTTCCTGTAAACACAGAACGTCCGGTATATGTGAAGTTAAATAGTCAGCCACCAATCCTTGGCGGAGCCGAACAGAATTGATGTTCCAAGTGGCAATAGAAAGTGGGTTCATGCGCCTGTCTAACAGCGCGAACGAAGATTGAAAGCCCCAATAACAAACGAGCCCGACCGGATGGTCGGGCTCGTTGTGCGACTTTAGGGTCGCGCCGGGAGGGGGCTCCGGCGGGAACGGGATGCACCATGCTGACGAGCGGGGGGACACCGCCATCACGGAAGGCTCACCGCCCACAGTTGCAATATAGGCACGCATCTGTGGAAAATCAAATTAAATCGAGTTTAGTCTTGCGTGCGACAATTTAGCCACATTTCGGCACCGTCAACGCGGCGGAATATAGGGCTTGTCTTTTGTCAGCTCACGCCAATCAAACGCTCGGGCGTCGACAGGGCCACTAACATTCTGAGAAACCAAAACCACGCGGGTCGTTTGTCCCGCGCTGTCACGGATAGACCACTCGCGGATCACTCTGGTCTTTTCATCAAAAACGAGCGTGATCTCCCCATCGGCCTCACCTTTACGATCCCGGGCCGTTACCGCAATCTGAGGTCCCAACCGCCGAACGTGCGACACCCGCGCATCGGCCGCAAAATCAATCCGCGGTTTCAGCACCAATGATAAAGGTGTGGCGTTCTGCGAAAACCGATCGGTCGTTTTCAACGCGCGATCCCTAATGGCCACCGTTTTCCCATCGGCAACCAGCGTCAGTGGGCTTGGCGGATCGTAGTCGAAGCGAACTTTTCCAGGGCGTTGCAACCAATAAAAACCCGTAGCCCGCGAGCCATTTGGATTTGTCTGGACAAAACCACCGCGTACGGTCCGCGTCGACTGAACCGCTTGGCTCAGCGTTTTCAGGACGCGATCCCGCTCGGCACCAACAAGTGCGCCGTCTTGCGCATGGACGGTTGAGGTCAATAACCCCAGCCAAACAAGTGATACTAGCTTCAAAGTGGTCCGCATCGCTTTATCCTGTCCCACAGCGGCTGCGGGGCAGCGCGCTACGTCATTTAGCTGTGATCGGGCAGCAATATTTCACGTTTCCCAGCGTGGTTTGCAGGGCTGACGATTCCATCGCGTTCCATGCGCTCGATAAGGCTCGCGGCGCGATTGTACCCTAAGGAAAGTCGTCTTTGGATGTAGCTTGTAGAGGCCTTCCGGTCATGGGCAACAATGGCAATGGCTTTGTCATAAAGCGCGTCGCCTGAACCCTCACCGAATGTATTGTTCATGTCACCATCACCTGAATCGTCGTCTGGATCGTCGGTGATCTCGTCGCGATAGTCGGGAGTGCCCTGAGAGCGCAGATAAGCAACAATTTTTTCCACTTCCTCATCGGTTACGAACGGGCCGTGCACACGCTGAATACGGCCACCTCCTGCCATGAAGAGCAAGTCACCTTGGCCCAGCAATTGCTCGGCCCCTTGCTCGCCGAGAATGGTGCGCGAGTCTATTTTTGAGGTCACCTGATAGGAAATCCGCGTTGGAAAGTTAGCCTTGATCGTGCCTGTGATGACATCAACTGACGGCCGTTGCGTGGCCATGACAAGATGTATGCCAGCCGCACGCGCCATTTGTGCCAAACGCTGCACGGCCCCCTCAATGTCTTTGCCCGCGACCAACATCAAATCCGCCATTTCGTCGATCACCACGACAATAAACGGCAACGCTTCAAGCTCGATCGTCTCGGTTTCGTAAATCGGACCGCCCGTGTCTTTATCCCAGCCGGTCTGCACAGTTCGCGACAGTGTTTCTCCGCGTTGCTTTGCTTCGGCCACTCGCTGGTTAAAGCCCGCCAGATTGCGAACGCCCAGCTTCGACATCCGCGTATAGCGCCCCTCCATTTCCCGAACCGTCCATTTAAGGGCAGCAACAGCCTTCTTCGGATCGGTAACGACGGGAGCCAGTAAGTGCGGAATGCCCTGATAAACCGACAATTCCAACATTTTTGGGTCGATCATGATCATGCGACATTGGCTTGGCGGAAGCCGATACAGCAAGGACAAGATCATCGCATTGATGCCAACGGACTTCCCCGAGCCTGTTGTTCCTGCGATCAAAAGGTGCGGCATCCGCGCCAAGTCGGCCACATAGGGAATGCCGCCAATGGTCTCCCCTAGCGCCAAAGGCAGCTCGCTCTTGGAAGTTTCGTATTCGGGCGCGCTCAAAAGGTCGCGCAGATAAACCGTTTCGCGGCGGGCATTTGGTAATTCGATGCCGATGGCATTGCGGCCAGGCACCACGGCCACTCGGCATGCAATAGCGCTCATGGAGCGCGCGATGTCGTCGGAAAGCCCAATCACACGCGCGGTCTTAACGCCTGGCGCCGGTTCAATCTCATACAGCGTAACCACCGGACCGGGCCGAATTTGGACGATCTCGCCCTTTACCCCAAAGTCGCTGAGCACCGTCATCAACAGGCGCGCATTTTGTTTGAGTGCCGCTTCGTCATGCGTGGTCGCGCGTGGCTTGGGTTTTTGCAACAAGTCCAGACGCGGCAGTTCAAAGCTGGATCCCTGCCCAATAGGCAACTCTGGCTGCTGCTCGCGCTGAGCCCGCACCGACTCGCGCCGCGCCTTTAGGCCCGAAATCGCAATGTCAGGAACCTGAAAGTCATCATCAAGTTCGGGATCCGCATGGGCAGTCGAAACCGGCTCAACCACCTTCACCGAAGGCTTCACCACAGCGCGAGGCGCTGTTGATCGTGCCTTGCCTGACGATAGTTGCTGCGCCTGTTTCACCCAAACCCGCGCATGGCCAATGGCAGCGTTAAGGTCGCGCGGCCGAATGTTCGTCGCAATGGCGAACAACACAAAGCCAATGGGTAACGCGATTAGCCCGCCAAAAAACGAGGCTCCTGGAATATTCGACATAGCAAACGGTGCCGCCAAAACGGCATGCAGCCCATCGCCGACCATACCCCCTAATCCCACAACCAATTTCCACGTTTGCGGAATTGGCAAGGCCGACAAGATGGAGGCGAACAAGACCAACGACAGAAACCCACAAACAAACCGCACGGGGCTGTTTGGTGTTGGTTCTGAAAACAGGCGGTCAACCAAAAACCAAGCCAGACACAAAAAACTCGGCACAGAAGCCCAGCCCAAAAGCTGCATGAAGAAGTCTGCTGCGTAGGATCCCGGTACGCCGAGCGGGTTTAGCGGCGCGCCTAGCGCGGCCACGTTGAGGCTTGGGTCTGTCGGTTGATGAAAAAAACAGGCAACAGCAAGCGCAAGGCTCAGCAAAGCCCCAATCGAAAAGGCACCGTCGCGGATTAGGCGCGCAAACGCAGCCTTGATCGCGCTCGACCAGTCCTCAGCCGCACCCCGCACTGCACCCATCGATTGTCTCCAAAATCAAGGCCGCGGCCTCAATCGTTTCCGGTGCCATAAAGGCCAGCATTACGGTTTATGCGTGGTTAAATTCGGGCGGGATTTGTGCTGGCGCCCTGCTGAAACTGACCGGACGGCTGTTCATGCGGCAGGAGCCGGACTATTGAGGCGAATGAAGAAAATCGCCCTTTTGGTTTCGCCAGAGTATTTCCCTTCCCATCCTACTCGTGATCCCGATGGCATTGCTGGCCAGCAAGCCACATTGCTCATCGGCGAGGCCAAGCGCCACCACGTGGCTATCGTTCCTGTGGATTGGACGGCAAAACACTGGAATTGGTCCGGTTTTGATGCGGCCTGCGCCGTGCTCACCTGGGGTTATCCCCAAAACCGTGCTGGCTTTTTAGCCTGTTTGGCCTCGCTTGAGAGCGCGAATATACCCCTCGTGAACGGTCTTGATACGATCCGACGCAATCTCGATAAGGGCTATTTGGCTGAATTACACAAACGTGGCGCACCGGTCCCGCAAACCATATTTGTAGACCGGATCGAGGAACCCGTGCTGACGGCGGCATTCAGCAGCCTCAATTGTGACGAAATCGTCGTCAAACCGCGTATTGGCGGCGGTGCTTGGCGGCAGGCTCGGGTAAAGCGTTCCGAACCCTATCCCCCTCTTGATCAGCTCCCACCGGACGCGGCGCTCATCCAGCCCTTTATCCCATCCGTGGTCTCGGAAGGGGAGCTCTCGCTCTTGTACTTTGACGGTGTTTTTTCGCATGCTTTGATCAAAAGGCCCAAAGCTGGGGACTATCGCACACAGGGTCATCATGGGGCCCAAGAATCTGGGATTGTTCCAGAGGCAACGGCGCTGAAGGCAGCAGAAAAAGTTCTGCAGGCTGAGCCGGGCGGACCGTTCGTTTATGCGCGTGTCGATCTCGTGCGCGGACTAAAGGGCGATTGGTTGTTAATGGAGCTAGAGCTCATAGAGCCGTATCTTTATGGGCCTTTTGATGGTTCTGGGGGGGCAAATACCGCCAAACGCTTCGCGGCGGCATTAGGCCGCTTTGCCACTTCTTTACCCGCCGCTGGGGCCTAAAACTTTGCTTGGAAATCGGCAGAGATGTGCAATCACACACTGAGCACATTTTGGGGTCCGCGCTACACATGTGTATCGACCATGTAAAATGAGCCAATGATGAGCACCCTGTTTGAATGCCGGCGGCGTTACGCGTTCAAGAATCGCCTCTACAGCATCAGGGTTTTTGCCGGGTGCTAGCCCCGTCCGGTTCGAAACCCTGAAAATATGGGTATCCACCGCAATTGTCGGCTGCCCAAAAGCTTCATTCAGCACCACATTTGCGGTTTTGCGGCCAACACCGGGCAGCATGACCAGCGCCTCGCGTGAGTTTGGAACCGCCCCGCCATGATGCTCGATTAGCTGTCTTGAAAGCTCGACTACATTTTGGGCCTTCGCGCGCCAGAGGCCGATAGTCTTGATATGCTTTTCAACGCCTTCAATCCCCAGCGCCACCATCTCTTCGGGTGTAGAGGCTTCAGCAAAAAGACCCCTAGTCGCTTTGTTTACGCCCTTATCCGTTGCCTGAGCGGACAAAACGACCGCCACCAGCAGCGTAAAGGGATTGATAAAGTCAAGTTCAGTTTTCGGGTCCGGCCTGTCCTCCGCAAGTTTGAGATAAAGCTCGCTAATGGCAGCTTTTGTTAATTTGGACCGAGGTTCGCGGCGCGGCTTCTGGGCTGGTTTTCTGCTTGGCGATTGTTCAGTTTCAGGCATAAATCATGGCTAGCGGACTATGATGTTTAGGCCAATAGAAAACTGGTCGCCGCCGCTATAGAGGCTATATCCTATCCATGAATGCCCGTCTCGAAGTCTTGAGTGGCCCCATTCCACCGTTGAATTACCCAGCGACGATGGCGGCCACGCTAATGCCAAACCGTTCGCTATCGCGCGGCGGCTATGCCCTTATTATGGCGGTTGTAATCGGCGTAAGCGTGGCTTCAGGGGCCCTATTTCTATCGCTTGGTGCCTGGCCCGTTATCGGTTTTTTTGGTCTTGACATTCTTTTGGTCTGGTTTGCCTTCAAGCTGAATTACCAGTCGGGTGCAAAGCAGCGTGAATTCGTTCGTGTCTGCCCAGAGCGCATCATCATCACCCAAAGGGCGTATGCAAAGCCCGAGAAGTCGTGGACGGTCAGCCCCCATTTCGCCCGCGTAGTCCTGAATGATATTTCTGAGTCTGAGAATTCCGTAACGATAATGGCGGGTGGCAATAGTCTCGGCTTAGGCCATTTTCTCAGCCCGACAGAGCGTCGCCAGTTTGCCAGCGCGCTCGAAGATGCCATTACAGCGGCACGCCGGTTTCGATGGGATCAAGCGCCGTCACCATAAGGGCAAACCATGATTGAATATCTTCACACTATGATCCGTGTCGGTGATTTGGACGCGACGACACGATTTTTTTGCGACGGATTAGGCCTGAAAGAGCTCCGCCGAACCGACAATGAGGCCGGGCGGTTCACCTTGGTTTTCCTCGCGTCCGCCGTCGACCAGGAGCGCTTCATGGCCGCTGGCGGCGACGCGCATGGCGGGCTTCCCGCTGGTCTGCCGATGATTGAGTTGACCTATAATTGGGACGAGAAAGCCTATCAAGGCGGCCGTAATTTTGGGCATTTAGCCTATCGCGTGGACGACATTTACGCCGCCTGTGAGCGCCTTCAGGCTTTGGGCGTCGCGATAAACCGGCCCCCACGCGATGGCCGTATGGCTTTCGTTCGGTCTCCCGATGGCATTTCAGTAGAGCTGCTTCAAAAGGGTGCACCAAAAGAAGCAATCGAGCCTTGGGCTTCGATGCCGAACGTGGGAAGCTGGTAAAAACCCAAAGCTGGCGAGAGCCAAAGGTCGCGTCAGCTTCAGGTTCGATAAGTTAGGGGGATGTTATGCGCGGAATTCTTGCAGCTATTGCTTTCGTCGGCAGTGCATTTGCGCTCTCGGCCTGCGCAAAACCCCCCTCAATCTCAACCCTAGAAGCCGCCTACACATCGCCGGCCTCTCAATTCATCACCCTCCAAGATGGCACGCGCGTTCACGTTCGTGATGAAGGCAGGAAGGACGGGCCAAACCTTGTCCTCCTCCATGGATCAAATGCCTCACTGCACACGTGGGAGCCATGGGTCGCACGCTTAGGGCCAGATTACCGCATCATCAGCCTTGATTTCCCCGGCCACGGCCTCACGGGGCCAAACCCGCAAAAAGACTATTCAACGGAGCGTTATGTTGCCGTGGTTGATGAGGTAACGTCTCGCCTTGGCGCTCAACAGTTCTCGTTGGCGGGAAACTCTATGGGTGGTGGCGTGGCCTGGCGTTACGCTTTGGCCCACCCTCAGCGTGTCCAATCGCTTATCTTGGTAGATGCAGGCGGCTATCCGTTTCCTGCCCGTGGCGGCGGCATTTTTTCATTAATCCGCACCCCCCTGATTGGCGAATTCCTGTCGGGGTTTGCAACAAAGGACCTCTATCGCTCAAACTTGGAGAATGTCTTTGTTGACAAGTCCATAGTGACGGACGCGATGGTTCAGCGTTACTTTGACCTCAACAGCCGCGAAGGCAATCCGCAGGCAACCTTGGCGCGGCTCCGCTCAAAGCCAGCCAAGCCGGATGCATGGAAAGACATTAAGTCGATCAATGCACCAACGCTTATTCTGTGGGGCGACAAGGATACCTTGATCCCCGTTGCCAACGCTGATCGATTTGCCGCCGATTTGCCAGTTGCGGAAAAGATCATTTATCCCAATATCGGCCACATACCGATGGAGGAGATTCCGGATCAAACGGCGCGCGATGTTGGGGCGTTTCTGGATGCTCTGATTGGTCGTGAACCGCCGCCGGGTGCTAAACCACGGATCAGGTGAGCTTGAAATAACCAAGTGTCTGATAGCCTGCCAGCAACAAGACCAAAACGCCGACCGCGATCATCAAGACGCGCGACGGGATCAGCCGCGTTGCCAATCCGGCGAACGGGGCCGCCAGCAATCCGCCAACGACGAGGCCAGCGATCGACATCAAATGGGTTTCAAGCCCCGCAGCTTCGCTCCAATGGCCGGTTATGAAAGCAAGTAAGAAGGCGGCGCTTGCTGTGGCAGCAATGATGAACTCAACAGTGTTGACGGTGCCAATCGTCAACCGCGGCGTGTTTCCGCGCGCCACAAGTGTCGACGTTACAACGGGCCCCCAGCCTCCGCCGCCCGCCGCATCAAGAAAACCCCCAGCAATGCCAAGCGGTACTATTTCCAAACCAATTGGCTTAGGCGGCTTCGACGGCACAAAGGCTTTATAGAGGATAAGCCCGCCCAAAATGGCCAAATAGCTCGTTACAAAGGGCTTTATCGCATTGCCATCAATGCTGGTGAGAACATAAGCCCCTAAAACTGCGCCAAGCGCGCCTGCCGGTGCCAGCTTCCAAAACAAGGGCCAGTGCACATTCCGGTTTGCCATATGAGAGGCCCCTGAAGCCCCTGTTGTGAATACTTCGGCGGCATGAACCGCAGCAGAGGCCTGAGCGGGCGGAACGCCGAATGACAATAAAACTGTTGAGGAAACAACGCCATAAGCCATCCCCAAAGCGCCGTCGACAAGTTGTGCAAGGAAGCCAACGGCCAGAAAGATCAAAAACTCTTCACTCAAGGATGATGTGCTCCCGCAGGCTCATGGCGCAGGAGAAGACACGGTTCATCAGTCCGGAGCAAGGTAGAAAGCTTTATCGCAAGCATCAGGAACACTTCACACACCGCCCGAAACTATCCCGCGAGCCGGGCTTGGCCTCGTCCTGAGGGCCAACAAGCAAAAATTCGCGTGATCAGGCTTGATTTCGCTCGACAGGTGTCTGAATCGAAGGCAGGATTTCAGCCACAATCGACGTTTAGGTCTTCAGGTCTGCTCAAGGGTGTGGTTCGGCGCACCAAACTGAGCGTATCGCCGTGCTCCACACAGAGGTTGTCGACGCAGCGCACGTTCGCGCTGCATTTTGGCGACGCGGAGCCAAAAACGTGTCCGCGCCGTCATGTTGATGGAAGTGCGCCATGCCAAATGGTACCGTGAAGTGGTTCAACCAACAAAAAGGCTACGGGTTTATTCGCCCCGCAGACGGGGCATCCGATGTCTTTGTCCATATTTCTGCGGTTGAGGCGGCGGGCCTCAAAGGTTTGCAAGACAACCAACCTATTGCCTACGAACTTGAAGATCGTCGTGGAAAAACCTCAGCGGTCAATTTGAAACTCGGTTAAGCCATGCGGTTTACTAAGGCGTAGCCATTCGGGCAGATTGTCCAGCGCCGCTGCGAACCGGGCTAACGCTTCATGATCCATCGAAGGGACCGAAGCCTTGCCTCGCGGCGGCATTACTGCGGCCTTTATCGTCTTTCCGCGCCTTGAAAACGCGGTACCGCCCAGTGTCGCGCCATTGGTTTCCTTGAGTGATGTCAAAAGCCGCTGACCGGCGGCAAGCGATGGAACCCTTTCCGCATTCCCAAGTGCATAGGCAACACCCCGCAAAAGGTTTGCGGCAATGCTTGGTTCCGCATCGTGAATGGCCTCCCCGCTTAGCCGCACTTCCCAGTCTGTCACCCAGCTTAGCGCTGTTCTCGACAGTGCGATTGAGTGTGCGTTTAGGGCTTGCCGAAGCGTTGCCGCGTGCTCGCCAATCTTGGCGAGGCGGAGAGGATCAAACCCCGCCTTCTCCAGCGCACCCAAACGCTGCCGAATACGCACCCGCGCAAAGCGATCGTTGGTGTTGGAGGGGTCTTCAATCCATGCAACGACCCGGGCGCGAAGATAATCGCGCAGCCCCTCTCGCGTCTCCGTCAGCAAGGGTCGCGCAACGAGGACCCCACGGCCTGCACCGCGCGCGGGCGACGGAGCCAAAGTGGCCAAAGCCGAAAGCCCCAAAACACCCGACCCCCGTGCAATCCGAAAAGCCACGGTTTCGGCTTGATCTTCGATGGTATGTGCAAACACAATACAGTGCGCACCAATGCGCCGCGCCTCCATTGCCAATAGCTCATGACGGGCTGTTCGGGCTGCTTCTTGAATCCCAGTTTCGGGTTTGGCGCCACGCCAAGGCAAAACCACTGCGGGGACGCCAAAATCACTAAGCCGGTGAGCCACCGCATGGGACTCATCGCCGGACTCGGCCCGCAAACCATGGTCAACAATAGCGGCTTGATAGGAACGCCCCCGCACTGTTGCCAAATCTCGAACGGCAAGTGCGAGCGCCAAGGAATCACCGCCACCGGATACGCCAAGCAGCAAAGGGCCCTGAATAAGAGGATTGTTCAGGAAGGCTTCGAGCGTCGGAAAACGCTGATCCATGGCGGGTCACCCCGCGCAAGAGCTGCGTGTAAACTCGGCGTCGGCGCGCCCCTTAAGGGTCGGCGCGGCCTTTGGAAACCGTTTCCGAAACTCCCCGATCGCGGCACAGGCTTGCGCGGGCTGATCAATCTGACGAAGCGATGCTGCCAATTTAACCAAGGCATCCGGCGCCCGCGTGGCGTTGGGGTTTGCACGCAGCAGGCTCACATAGGCCTGAGCCGCTTCACCATACGCGCCTTGAACATAGAGCGCCTCACCCAACCAAAAACGCGCATCGGACGCCTCGATTGCGTTGGGCTCATCGATCAAGAAGCTGCGGAACCCCGCCTCGGCCCCTTGATAGTCTCCAGCATTAAGCTTGCCCATGGCGGCTTGAAACGCTGGTGAGGGCCCGCTCTGGGCAGCAGTGATCGCAGCACCCCCTGCCGGGCTCGCGGCTGGAAGTGGTGGCGCATCGGCGGCGGCTTCGGACGGTGGGGGCGTTGTTTTTTCCTGCTCACGCGCTTTGAAGCGGTTCTCAACGGCGGCTAGCTCGTTGCTTAGTGCTTCAAACTGTTTGCCAAGGCGTTCATTAGCTTGCTGCGATAGTCGCGTCTCGCGTTCCGCTTCTTCTAGCCGCCCAGTAAGCTCTCGGATGGTGTTCTCAAGCTCGTCAATGCGTTGGTTCATGCGCACAATGGCGGGATCGGGCACCACAACAACCGGCGGCGGCGGTTGCCGATTGCGACTGGTGCCCAGTATCGACCCGCCCGAGTTCTGTGCCGTTGCTGGCATCGCGGCTAAGATAGAAGCCAAGACACCAGCAATCAGTATGAACCGCGCTCGAATTGGCACGTTAAACGCCAGCAGCCCCAGCGGTTAATTGGGTTTGCGCGTTGCGGTTCACAGCCCAACCTTCTTCCGAGGCACGCGGATCAATCGGGCGCTCCTTTCCATAGGAAACCGTTGCAATGCGACCGGGATCAACGCCCCGCCCGACTAGATAATTTTTCACCGATTCGGCACGACGCGCGCCGAGTGCCAAATTATACTCGCGGGTGCCGCGTTCATCGCAATTGCCAGACACCATAATCTGAACACCGCGATAGGTGTTCAACCATTGCGCCTGCCGATCGAGATAGGCTTTCGCCTCGTCGGAAATGTCCCAACGATCCGTTGCGAAATAAATCCTGTCCCCAATGCTCTGTTGAAACTCTGCCAGCGACCCAGCGCTCGGTCCTGCGGGAGCCGTTGCCCCAGGAGTCGGTGCTGGTGGGCGCGATGCTGGAGGCAATGGTGCAGTCGCGACTTCTGTGCGTGGCGCCGCCGGAGTGACCGCGGCCGGAGCGGCAGCTTCTTGCACCGCAGGTTTGGGCTTGGATGCGCAAGCGCTCAAGAAAACCGCAACAAGGCCAAAGGCGACAATAGATTTTGATTTCAGTACTTTCACAATTTTCTCCATCGTCGAGACTTCGCGGCGCCTCATACAGATACAATCGTATCAGGTGTGGGTAGGAAAGGAACCTGTGATTATGGCATTTTTGGGGACCATGCCGGATCAGACGCGGGCCCAGGGGTTGGAACGCGACGCAGATTTCGTCCCGAAACATCAACCGACCATAACGACGAGCTACCGCCGGGCGTTTCGCGATAAAACATCAGCGCTCGGCCACTCGGTGCCCATGTCGGCCCCTCTTCGAAATAGCTTTCCGACAAGATGCGCTCGCCAGAGCCATCGGGTTTCATCACGCCAATCCGAAACCGCCCGCCGCCCTGCTTTGTAAAGGCAATCAGGTCACCATTGGGAGACCAAACCGGTGTTGAATATTGTCCACTGCCAAAGGAAATCCGGGACGCTCCGCCCCCTGACGCGGCCATAACATAAATCTGAGAGGCACCACCGCGATCCGATGTAAAGGCGATCTTTGATCCATCGGGCGAGAACGAGGGTGAAGTATCAATGCCGGGGCTATTGGTCAGACGCCGGATGGACCCACTGCGCAGATTCTTTGTGTACACCTCGGAATTGCCATCAGCATCTAAACTGAAAGCCAGAGACCCACCATCGGGTGAAAACCGTGGCGCATACATCATGCCGGGCCCACCGCTAATGGCCTCGCGCCGCCCAGTTTCAATATCAAACAGATACACGCGCAAGCCACGAGGCTCGAGAACTGAATAGACAATTTGTTGGCTGTTTGGCGAAAAGCGCGGGTTCAAGATCAGATCAGCGCCACCACCCGACAAGAAGCTAGGATTGGCCCCATCCTGATCCATAATTGCCAGCCGCTTCGTGCGTGTGGTCTTGCCGCCACCTTCAGCCACGAAAACAACGCGGGTATCGAAATAACCGCTCTCGCCCGTTAGGCGCTCATAAATCGCATCGGCGACCTTGTGGGCGAGACGCCGAGAGTTTTCCGGTGTTGAGCCCAGTTGTAAGCCCATCATTTGGCTTTCGCCCGGAACATCCCAGAGCCGGAACTCCGCGCGCAACCGCCCTTCCTCATTAACAAGGCGACCAACTACCAGAGCTTCTGCCGTAACAATGCGCCAATCAGCAAACTTGGGCGTGACGTTCACATCCATGCCGGTCTGCAGATAAGCCGCTGGCTCAATCACCTTGAAAAGGCCTGACCGTTCCAGATCGCTTCGAATAACGCTGGTAAATTCAGGGCCAAGCGCGGAGCCCGCAAAGTCAGGCAAGGCGATGGGAAGCGGCGAAACCTGCCCTTGAGTCACGTCAACACGAAGCTGCGCCATTGCCGGGGTGAAAAACCACGGCACGAACAGGGCGCTTAGGATAATTCGCTTCAATCCAGAGAGAAAATTCATTGCGCAGTCTCCAAGTCGAAGTGTCGGGTCATTGAAGTGCCATTTGCGTAGGATCAAATTTCCAAACGATGTCGCGCCAATCTTCATAGCGGCTTGCGGGCAGCTCATAGGGTTGGCAAAGCCGAATGGCGCGTAAACCACCTTCCGCGGCTGCCCTTAAAGCGGGGTCAACCATGGCAAGGTTTGATGGCCGAACCATGGCAGGCGTGCCCTTCACTACCCCATCGGGGCCAAGCTGGATGCGGATCTCAACAATCAAATCTTGTCCACGCGCATTATTGGCCGGAACACGCCAACATTTTGCGATTTGAGACCGCAACGAATCTTCCAATGCGCCCGTCAGGCTCGTCGCCATGCCTGCCGCTGCGCGTGAGCGTTCAGCTTTGGCAAAAGCGCCCTCGCGCCCAGCCATTTGCGGCGCACGGCGCGACGGTGTGTCAACGGCACGATTTGTAAGGGCCGACAAAGAATCCAGATCCAGGCCTGCGCTCGCTTTAGGCGCGGCGGCGGGCGTTGGTGTCGCGGCCTTTTTTGCTGCTGGTGGGCTGAGGGTTTGCGCCTTTGCACTGGCCTTCTGAGGCGTCACGGGTGGCGCCTTTTGTGCTTGGGCTTTGGCAACGCTTTGCGGGGTTGGCGCTGCCTTCGTTTGTGCCGTTTTTTGTGCTGCTGTCGGCGCAGCGGCTTTGCGCGGTGTGGGCGCAATCGGTGCTGGTGCGGCCACGGCTTCGGTTATCTTCCGAACAGGCTCCGGCTCGGCAGTAGGGTTCGGCTCAGGCTCTGGCTGCGCTTCAGCGATGATCTGCTCAGGTTCGGTTTCCAGCGCATCGGGTCGCGCTGCGGTGATTGACGAAACGTCACCCGGTGTCACCAACTCCACTGGAAGAAAAGGAACCGAGGGCGCTGACGGCGGCATGATTTTTGGCAGCACGATGATGCCCATTGCCAAGAAGCTGCCGTGCAGCACGGTCGAGATGACCCATCCCGGGCGGACGGCTTTCATTGCCACACTACTGAGCCGGCAGCGGTTCGGTGACGAGGCCTAGATTGCGATAACCTGCGGCGTTGATACGCGCCATGACGCGCATCACCACACCATAATCGGCAACTTCATCGGCGCGAATGAAAATGCGGCGATCATAACCCGTAGTGCTTAGGGCCTGCAGGCGCGGCAAAACGTCCTCAAACGAAACCGGATTGTCTTGCAAAAAGATCTGGCCGTTCTGGCGAATAGTAATGGTCAACGGCTCTTCTTCGCTCGGCAGCGAGGCAGCCTCGGTTTCAGGCAAATCAACCGGAACCCCAACGGTCAGCAACGGCGCTGCCACCATGAAGATAATTAAGAGCACCAACATAACGTCCACAAAGGGCGTAACGTTGATCTCTCCCATAAGGCGCCGCCGCCTTTTGCCACGCCGTCCTTTGCCGCGCGTGCTGCCGCCGATAGACATACCGAGTGCCATATCAGTGGCCGTCACCAAGGCGGCGCGACATCCGCGCTAGAAAATCATCTGTGAACACCTCAAGCCGGGTTGTGAAACGATCGAGGTCGCCTGCAATCTTATTGTAGAAAATTACAGCAGGAATAGCGGCAACCAGTCCCAAAGCGGTGGCGAACAATGCTTCTGCAATCCCCGGCGCCACCACAGCCAGATTGGTATCTTTTGACGCTGCAATGCCGCGAAAGGCATTCATAATGCCCCACACCGTTCCAAAAAGCCCAATAAAGGGTGCCGACGTCCCTATTGTAGCCAAGACTCCAAGGCCGCGCTCCGCACGCGCCATTTCGCGCGAGATTGCTGCCGTCATCAAACGATCGGCGCGCTCCTGCGACCGCGCAATCTGGATGTCGGTTAGCGGCCCGGGCGAACGTCGAAGGGCGCGCCATTCAGACATGCCCGCCGCCAAAACCCGCCCCATCGCATCACGCGGCGTCTCAGCCCGTTTGTCGGTGTCTTCAAAGCTTACGCCATCGGCCGCCTGTTGTTCGATCCGGCGCGCCCCTTCTTCAAGCGCACGCACTTGCAAGAACTTGTCGACTGCCACCGCCCACGACCAGATGGAAGCCGCAATTAGGCCAATCATTACCGATTTAACGACGAGGTCGGCCTTCAAAAAAAGCGCGAGCATGGAAAAGTCTTGGGCTGCAGCGGCATCCATAGAGCATGTGTCCTTCTAGTCCGGCTTAGCGGCTAGTGAATGATTGTGGCCTTCGTTCGGCATATGCTGCCAAGCGCGTATGATTCCTATGCCAACAAGGGCCCAAACCGCTCCAAAAGTTCTTTTGGGGCCCGGCGCGGCCGCCCGTCCAAACCAATGCAGCACGCTTCAACACTTGCTTCGGCCAACAAAGCCCCATCGCGTGTTATCGTCTGGTTAATCATGAGCCGCGCGCCTGAGATTGATTCATAAAGCGTATTCACGACCAGGGAATCGTCAATTTTCGCCGGCTTCTTGAACGACACATTCATCGCCATTACCGCGAACGCTAAAGGAGGCGTGAGGGTCAATAATGAGGCATGGCCGATCCCTACGACACGAAGAAAGTCAGACCGTCCGCGTTCAAAATAACGTAAAAAATTAGCGTGGTAGACAACACCGGAAAAGTCAGTGTCCTCATAGTACACGCGAACAGGAAGCCGATGCCATCGCCCATCTACGCGCCCGGCATAGGCTTCATCAAGCATCATTGCCCTCGTCACCATTAAGGTCAGCAAAAAGCGAAGGCCCGGCGCCGGAAGCGCCCACAATTGCCGTAGCAGGCACATCAAGGCCAAACATCCGCCACGCTTTACTGGCCGCAACCCTCCCGCGCGGGGTCCGCATAATGTAACCTTGCTGCATCAAATAGGGCTCGATCATATCCTCAAGGGCATCGCGCGCTTCAGAGAGTACGGCTGCCATTGTGTCGACGCCAACCGGACCGCCGCCATAGGTCTCGACTAACGCACTCAAATACCGTCGATCCAAAGCATCCAGCCCATCACTGTCGACTTCAAGCCGCGCCAGGGCCAGATCGGCAACACTTCCTTCGATAATCGTGCCCGCTGCATCGGCAAAATCGCGAACGCGCCGCAGCAAACGAACCGCAATGCGCGGCGTTCCTCGCGCGCGCCGCGCAATTTCAGCCGCCCCATCTTCAGTTATGCTGGCACCGAGTTGACGCGCGGCGCGCATAACAATCGCGTGCAAATCAGCGGCAGAATAAAACTCAAGTCGCACTGGAATCCCAAACCGATCCCGTAGCGGTGTCGATAACAAACCCGCCCGCGTTGTTGCACCAATGAGGGTAAAGGGTGCCAAATCAATCCGGATAGAGCGCGCCGATGGCCCCTCGCCAATCATCAGGTCTAGGGCATAATCCTCCATGGCTGGATAGAGGATTTCTTCGACAGCCGCCGGAAGGCGATGGATTTCATCGATGAACAGCACATCATGGCGTTCGAGCCCGGTGAGGAGCGCGGCCAAATCACCGGCTTTAGCAATCACCGGCCCTGAAGTGGATCGAAACCCAACCCCCATTTCACGGGCAACGATTTGAGCCAGTGTCGTCTTGCCCAAACCCGGCGGACCGAACAGCAACACATGGTCCAATGCATCGCCGCGTGCCCGCGCCGCGCCGACAAAGACTTCTAAATTCGCCCGCGCCGCCGGTTGCCCTACAAATTCATGGAAGCCTTGCGGGCGCAAAGCACGATCTTGTGGATCATTAGGCAAGGGTGTTGTTTGCACAAGGCGAGGCGGGTTCATGCAGACGCTATACAGTGATCCGTGGCATAGGGCAGGGGTTTGTTCGCGTTTTGGTCACAAATTCCACCGATTGATTTCCAGCATAAGCATAGGCCGCCGCTCAAATTTCTTTCGCTGAACTGCTTGGGTCGACCACAACCACTTCGTCGGGTTTCCGCCGCCGCCAACGCCGCCAAAACCGCCGCCGTTCCATAGGGGGCAGAGGCATCAAATTGGTCAGAAACTCTTGGGTGCACGCGCGCCATGAGAATTTTTCCGCATGAGCCCGAACGGTGGCGCGATCCAGCGTCAAGCAATCGAGGCAGGCTTGCCGAAGATCGTCACACGCGGCTCCGGCGCCAGTGCCCGGTATCAGGTCACGTGGCCCCGGTGCCATGAAGGCCGCCACAGGTGTTCCCGCCGCCATCGCTTCGAGGATAACAAGCCCGAACGTGTCCGTCAGGCTCGGAAAAACAAAAACATCGGCATCAGCATAGGCTTTCGCCAATTCTTCGCCAAAGCGCGCGCCGAGGAACCGGGCCTCTGGAAACTTAGCCTCAAGCTCGGCGCGTTGTGGCCCATCGCCAATAACGGCTTTTGATCCTGGTAAATCCAGCGAAAGGAAGGTTTCAACATTCTTCTCAACCGCAACGCGGCCAACATACAAGAATACCGGTCCTTTAAGACCAGCAAATAACCCTCGATCAGTAGTCCTGCGCGCGGGATTGTAAAGCTCGGTATCAACGCCACGGCTCCAATGCGCGAGGTGGCGAAAGCCCCGTGCGGTTAATTCCTCCCGCATAGACTGGGTGGCGACCATCACACGGCCGGAAAGCTCGTGAAACCAGCGCACATAGGCATAGCCCCACGACACCGGAACCGGAAACCGCGCCGAAACATATTCTGGGAAGCGTGTGTGGTAGCTCGTCGAGAACGGAAACCGATGCTTTGCACAAATCGCGCGTGCCGTGAGCCCAAGGGTGCCTTCCGTCGCTATGTGCATGGCTTCGGGCTCAAACTCCTCAAACCGTTTCTGCAAAACCTGCCGAGAGCCAAGCGCCAGTTTGATCTCAGGATAGGTTGGCAACGGCATGGTCTTGAAGCCGTCATAGGGCGTGATGACTTCGACCTCTTCACCCATGGCGCGCAGTTCAGACACCGTGCGCGACAGCGTGCGCACGACACCATTCACCTGCGGCTCCCACGCATCGGTTACGATCATGATACGCATAGGAACCTCAAAATCCGTTTGGAGGCGCGTCAACCACGCTACAGCCAAAGCCCGGCGTCATAGTGGCGGCCGCATTGTCGAAGCCACCAGCATTAACCAGAACTGTGCGATCAATGAAGGTGATTTCCAATTGCTCGACTCCGGGGCCAATATCGGCGCGGCAGCTATCGTAATCACGGTTGGACACAAAATAGCATGAGCAGATTTGTTTCGCCGCATAGCCCGCAGCAATCTTAGCAAAGCGCCATTGTTGATACCCGTAAATCACACCAGCGGTGATGATAATGAGAAACACCAGATTGATGACCACCATTCGCGAGGGTGCTTTGATCGCCATAGAGGCCTCCTGCTTACGCTATCACTTGCCTGCCAAGGCGCGTGACGCAAGGTCTGGTGCTCAGTTGATCCTTGCACGATACCGCCGCCTCCCTCTAAACCGAAAGTGCTGCCTTCTGTAGCCTTGCGACAAGGAAACCTCGCCATGACTCCCGTGATTTCGTCCGCCCTCAAGCGTATCAAGCCATCGCCAACGCTCGCGGTGACTCAAAAGGCACGCGAACTGAAGGCGGCCGGGCGCGATGTGATTAGCCTCGGCGCAGGCGAGCCCGATTTTGATACGCCCGACAACATCAAGGAAGCCGCGATCGAAGCGATCCGTAAGGGCTACACCAAATACACCGATGTTGACGGCATCTCAGAGCTAAAAGACGCCATCGTGGCTAAGTTTAAGCGCGAGAACGGGCTCGACTATACGCGCGCGCAGGTAAACGTGTCGCCGGGCGGCAAGCCGGTAATCTACAACGCGTTCATGGCAACCCTCGATGTCGGGGATGAAGTGGTGATCCCGGCGCCTTATTGGGTGTCTTACCCCGATATGGCGCTGTTGGCAGGCGCAACACCTGTGTTCATCGAAACCGATGCCTCCACACTCTATAAGCTAACGCCTGAGGCCCTCGATCGCGCGATCACGCCACGCTCGAAATGGTTGATCCTGAACTCCCCATCAAACCCATCGGGCGCTGCCTATACCGAAGCGGAATTGCGTGGCTTGGCCGATGTTTTGCTCCGTCATCCGCAAATGATGATCCTGACTGACGATATGTATGAGCACTTGATCTATGATGGGTTCGTTTATCGCACGATCGCCCAAGTCGAGCCTGCCCTCTACGAGCGCACTCTGACCATGAATGGCGTCTCCAAGGCCTATGCCATGACGGGGTGGCGGATAGGGTATGCCGCAGGCCCGCAATGGCTGATCAAGGGCATGGCGGGGATCATGTCGCAATCGACATCAAACCCATCATCTGTCAGCCAATATGCAGCGGTTGAGGCGCTTAACGGGCCGCAGGACTTTATTCCGGTGCGCAACAAGGTTTTTCAATCGCGCCGCGATTTGGTAGTCTCTATGCTGAACCAAGCCAGCGGTCTGGTCTGCCCAACGCCAGAAGGTGCGTTCTATGTATACCCCTCACTGCAAGCCTGCATCGGCAAGAAAGCCCAAAACGGCGCTGTGATTGGGAATGACGAAGACTTCGCCCGCGAACTATTGGATGCAGAGGGCGTCGCGGTAGTGCATGGCGCGGCGTTCGGAACATCGCCAAACTTTCGCATCTCCTACGCCACCTCAACAGAGGCTCTCGAAGAAGCTTGCCGCCGGATTCAACGTTTTTGCGGAAATTTGATTTGATTTGAAAAAGGCGGGCCAAAATAAAAAAGGCCCAAAATGAAAACGGGCGCTGCCAGCGAAGGCGCGCCCGTTTTTCTTTTTATTGGGCTAAACCAGTAAACCTAGTCCAACCATAGGCCCTGAAAGCTCAGGGGCGTTTCCTCCCCGAAACGTGGGATCTTGATCCACGTTTGTCACACAAGTGTCAATATGCCCTATGTCCGGACAAATTGAGTGCATAAGTCACGAAAAACACTATCCATTTGGTGAGCTATCGGCATCAGTGGCCCCCATTCAATCATCTCTGTGCGGCCGCTAAAGCCCCAACCAGCGCCGAGTAAGCCGCATTCTCCTGCTCAAAAAGTGAGAGCGCGCGATGGACCGAAACGGGGCCCTTCGCGAGCGGCGCCACAAGGCGCGCCACTGCATCTTGGTCTTTGGCGTTGCAGCGCAGCACCGCCATCGCATTCGCAGAAATAGAAACATCAAGAATGCCAGCTTCTGTCACCAACGCAGATTGTAATGAGGCCGGGTCCAAGGCTTCAAACTCAATGAAAACCAGTGCCTTAGCTTTCAGACGTGCATCCGCTATTTGCAACAAGGCCCGTGCGGTGGCGCGCGTCTCTTCATCCCAAAGCGCCCGTAGGCCGGCCACCAGCCATGCTTGGCTGCGCAAAATCAGGCCATCGCTAAGGATTCGCAAGCCATTGGCCACCAGCGTTTGGCCCGTCGTGGTAATGTCCACGATCAGCTCCGCGGTTCCAGCGGCTGGCGCGCCTTCGGTGGCACCAGCGCTGTCGACAAGGCGGTGATCAACCACACCATGCGCGGCAAACCACGCCCCGGTTAGCCGACCATATTTGGTAGCGACCCTCAATCGGGAACCATTTTCAACACGAAAACGCTGCGCAACATCGGCCAAGTCGGCCATTGTTGTCACATCAATCCAGCTGCGCGGCACCGCAACCACAACATCGGCCCGCCCAAAACCAAGCGGCAGCGTCAAATGACCATTCGGCCGAAGCTCCTCAGCGGCATTGGCGTAAAGGTCTTGGCCGGTAACGCCCAAATGCACGGTGCCAGCTAACACGGCCCCAGCGATCTCGCCTGCCGACATTAAACGCAGGTCAACACCGTCCAGCCCAACAAGGCGGGCTTGATAGCCGCGCCCACCGCCTTCTTGCTCAACTTTAAGGCCCAGATTGGCAAACCATTCTTCTGCCTGCTCTTTCAAGCGACCTTTTGAGGGGATGGCGAGGATCAAATCACTCATGCCAAAATACTCGCGGCTTGGGCCCTCAAAGCTTGCGCCACGCGGTCGGGCCGAACCTCACACCCCACCGCCTTTGCTGACCGCTCGCCCTTGGAAAGTTTGTACAAGAGGGAATCGTAGCGCCCGCCAGCAGCTATTGGCTGATGGGTGCAAGCGGGGTGGTCGATCTCAAACAAAAGCCCGTCATAATAGTCAAAAGAGCCGGTATAGCTGCCTTCAAAGCGCGCTTCTGGCATGTTTCCAGCTAAAGCACTCAGGCGCTTCCCCCATTGTGTCGTCAGATCATCAAGGTTGCCGCCGAACTTTGCTGCAATGGTGTGCAGCGTTTCAAGGGCGCGCGACGGCGCGTCGGCGATCGCCAAAGTATCCAGCAGCGCTTGCGCCAAATCAGCGGATAATGGGGGTGCAGCGGCACGTTCTGCTTGCTCGCGCATGCGCGCCGCAATCATGGCCGCGCTTCGCCCACCGACAAGCGGGGCCTCGGCCAATTCTAACATGTTAGCGATGGCCGCCTCCGCCGCGTCAGGGCTCAAGCTGTGTATGGCGAGGCTAAGCGGGCTTGGTGTGGTCTGAGGGCGGGCCGCTTCGGCAATGCGGCGCGTTAGCAATGCCGGGCTGTGGGCTGCGCTCAACAAGCGCGCACGCCATGGCTCGGGGACAGCAAGCGCCTCAATCATCGATGGGATTAGACTAGCATCACCGAGCCGTAGCGTAACATCCCGCACGCCAGCAGACGCGACCGCATCCAAGGCCCGTCCCAAAATATCGATATCCGCCGCGAGGCTATCGTCGTCGTCATAGCGCTCAAGGCCGATTTGGCGAAATTCTGGAATGCGGGTTTCGCCGGGCCGTGCAGCACGAAACACAAGCCCGTCGCATAAATAGGCCGCAGGGGCTTTCGATGTGCCATCCACCGCTTCGCGCTCAAGTATGGCGATGGCGGTAGGGACGGTGAGGTCGGGTCGCAGGCACAGCTCGCGTCCATCGGGTGCCGTTGCAAACACAAGCCGTGGCCGCAAAGTTTCCCCTGCAAGCTCAAGGATCAATGCGGCGTCGACCAATGCACGCGGCTCCAAAGGCTCAACGCCCGGTGGCGACAACGCATTTCGAAGGGTACCTGCGATGGTGGCCGGCATAATCAGGCGGGGTCCAGCATAGCACGAACGCGGGCGACCAATTCAGCGCGCGGCACGGAAAGCTGGGCCGGGCGGCCCTCGCGCCACTCCTTATTATCTGTAATCGTGCGCGCCAATTCGGCACCTAACGCCAAGTCTTTCAGGGTTACCTCGCCGCGCGCGCGCTCGTCCCCGCCCATTATCACGGCAATCGGGGCGTTACGTTTGTCGGCATATTTCATCTGGGCGCGCATACCTGACGCCCCAAGATACACCTCTGCTGCAATGCCAGCGCTGCGCAATTCCGCCGCCATCCCCAAATAGTCGGCCGCCGCGTCTGTATCGAGCGCAAGAATAACAACCGGACCGGGAACCACGCGCTGGGCTTTTCCGGCTGCCTGCAACGCCGCGGCCAAGCGGCTCACGCCAACGGAAAAGCCCGTTGACGGCACAGCCTCGCCGCGGAAACGCGAAACCAGATCATCGTAACGCCCGCCGCCGCCCACAGAGCCAAACCGCATTGGATTGCCATCATCACCAATTACGGTCAGCGTCAGCTCAGCCTCAAAAACCGCGCCGGTATAATATTCCAAACCACGCACCACAGAGGGATCAAAAATCGCCCGGTCCGATGGAACCCCCAAAGCGGTCAGGGCACTATCAATCGCCGACAGCTCCGTGAGCCCTGCCTGCCCGGTATTGCTGTCGCCAATGGAAGCTTCGAGCGCGTTTAGAGTTTCGCTGCGCGTGGTGCGCGCGGACGCCACAAAACCAAGCAACCGATCCGCCTCTCCAACACCAAGTCCAGCGCCCGGTGTAAAATCGCCAGACTCATCGCGGCGGCCCGAGGTTAACAACGCTGCAACCCCCTCAGGGCCAAGGCGGTCCAGTTTATCCAATGCCCGCAGCGCTGTCAGGCGCGCGGCAACAGCACCAGCGCTTTCCCCCCCAAGGCCAGCGCCCTGCATAGCGGCATCCAGCAAACGCCGAGAGCTCGCTCGGATTACAAACGAACCTTCGGGCAACCCAGCCGCAGCCATGGCGGCGGCTGCAATCGCAATCATCTCTGCGTCCGCCATCGCGCTGGCAGAACCAACCGTATCGGCATCGCATTGCCAAAACTCACGGAACCGCCCCGGCCCCGGCTTTTCATTCCGCCACACGGGGCCCGCCGCGCATCGCCGAAAGGGCTTTGGCAAGCTATCCCAGTTTTCCGCGGCAAAGCGCGCTAAGGGGGCCGTCAGATCATAGCGCAGCGCCATCCACTGGCTGTCATCGTCCTCTAGCGCGAAAACCCCGGCATTGGGGCGCTCTTGATCGGGCAAGAATTTGCCTAAAGCGTCAGCATATTCAAACGATGGCGTTTCCAGCCGCTCAAAGCCCCAGCTTTCGTAAAGCGCCAAAACGCGCTCAACAATGCCGCGCTCCGTCGCCAAGGTGGCGGCGCGTTTATCCGGGAAGCCGCGCACCGCGCGGGCCTTAGGGCGAAAGCTTGGGTCTGTCATAGCGCGGCGGCTTTACGCCAAGGCCGCGCCGGGGGCAATTCTTTGAGGGGTTCAGGGGGTAGGCGGGCCATCGGCGAAATTTGTGTCCTTAAGGATCATCGATGTTTGCAATATGGGGGAACCCCGCTGTCCGACACCAAACCGGACACGAAACTCATTGGATTTCTGTAAATTTAGATGGATGAACGATTCGTCCACTTCATCCTTTAGAGGTCTCTATGCATCGTCCCGCTAAAAAATCTGAAACACTGGAATTTCGACTTCCCTTGCCTGAGAAGATCGAGTTTCAAAAGAAAGCTGCGGAAAACGGCCTTTCGGTAAGTGAGGTCCTTCGAGGACTTGCATCGGACTATTGTAAGACCTTCACCACTCCGTCGGAACGGTCATCTAGGATGCGAAAGCTGAGCATCTTTGGCACCATGGCGCTTTTGTTTGGTGCCCTTTTTTCAGCACCGGCGATCGCGGAGAAGGACATCTTTTCGGTCTTTGATATAGACAACAATGGTCGCCTTACGCTGGGTGAGATTTCGTCAGAGGGAGATGGCGACATAATCATTGCCCTAGACAAAAATGCCGATAATTGGGTTTCCGCAGCGGAGTTTCAGCCAAAAGGCGAAGGTGAACAGTTTAAGGATATTTCCGATGACTTTGGAGATGGTGATCGTCAGCGCTTTTTGGAATTCGTTTTTGTAACCTTTGAGCTCGCTCCCGATCGCCACGTGACCCAAAAAGTAGACACCGGACGTGTGCCCATCCCCTTTGACGCTACCGACGCCCAGGTCGCCAAAATTCAAGGCACATTGCGCGCGAAGTTTACGAAACCAACGGTGGTACCCAACTAGTCTCTCGAGACTTATTTTATCGCTTTTGGCTGCACATGACCGAGGCTGTGCAATCCTTTAGGCTACCCGCATGACCTCTCACCGCTCCCTTCCACTCATCCCCATCATTGCTGCCGCACTTGTCGCAATAGCCACCACGTTCAGCGTCATTGCCCTTTCAGGCCCTAAAGGTGTGCCGCGCGTTGAGGGGCCGGTGATTGACTGGGCAGCGAAGGCTGAAGCCAGTTTCGTGGCGGCCGGTGCGCCTTGGGCAAAGGCGCGCTTCGAGGGCGGTACTTTGATTATGTCTGGCTCCGCACCGGATAGCGCGGCAGCGGCGGCGGCCTTTGCAGCTGCCCGAAATGCAATCGCCTCTAATCCCGCAGCAACAGGGGTAGTTTTAGGGTATGCCAATCAGATTGAAGTGCGCGGCCAATAGGCCCTAACCTTTCGCAGCATGTGCCAGGGCCTCAATAACGCGATCGGGCGTTAGCACTTGTGGCAGCACCACAGGCTCTCCGCCCGATCTTGGATAAACGAGGTAAAGCGGCACGCCGGCGCGCCCGTGCGCGGCCAATTCCCGCGCAATTGTCGCATCGCGCGAGGTCCAATCCGCCACCAGAAACACTGTTCCTGTATCCGCGAAGGCCTTTTGAACGGCCGCTTGGCTCATTACGACCGTCTCATTGACTTTACAGGTCACGCACCACGCCGCTGTGAAGTCCACAAAAACCGGCTTTCCTTCTGCCTGAAGCGCTTGAACGCGCGCTGGAGACCAAGGCTCCGACGGGATTGCCGATGGTGTGGCAGAAGCCGTTTTGGCTTGGTCACGCGATGGCTCTTCCGCCCCCTGCACCGCGCTAACGCCCGCAGCCAGCGCACCAATCATCACGGTAAGCACCAAGGCCCGCAATCCACGGCGTTTCAAGGGCTCGGATGCCTTAGTCACCCGGAACACCCAAATCACCAGACCCGCGGCAAGCATCGAACCCAGCGCGACCAAGGCACCCATCGCTCCGATCTGCTCACTCGCGACCCACACCAGCCAGATCGCGGTGGCAAACATTGGGAAGGCGAGCGCCTGTTTGAAAACATCCATCCACGGTCCGGGCTTTGGCAGCGCCTTCAAAAGTCCGGGCGCAAACGCCAGCGCGGTGAACGGCAGCGCAAACCCAAGCCCCAGTGCGGCAAAAACCGAAAGCGCTGCGATTGGCGGCTGGGTTGCGGCAAACCCTAAAGCACCGCCCATAAAGGGGGCCGTGCATGGCGAGGCAACAACAACCGCCAAAACGCCGGTAAAAAAGGCCCCGACAGGCCCACTTTTTGAAGCGAGGCCCGAGCCGATGTTTTGCAGGCTGCCACCAAGCTCAAACGCGCCCAACAGATTGAGGCCCACCAGAAACATCAACAGGGCAAGCCCAATCACCACGAGAGGCGATTGCAATTGGAAGCCCCAGCCAATTTCGTTTCCAGCCGCCTTCAACGCAATCAACAGGCCCGCCAGAGCCAGAAATGATACCAACACGCCCGCCATAAACAGCAAGCCATCGCGCCTAGCGTCACGTCGATCACCATGCGCAGCTTTCGCTAACGACAATGCTTTGATTGACAGCACCGGAAAAACGCACGGCATCAGGTTCAAAATCAGGCCGCCAAGCAGCGCAAATGCCAAGGCGAGAGGCAAAGTAAGCCCGCCAGAAGCAGCCGAGACCCCCTGGTCATTCGTTCCATCAAGGATCGCCCCCGGCGTCGCGGACACCAAAAACGCTTTCTCACCGCTTGGCAAAGTGACCCGTAAAACCCCTTCAACCGGGGTATCCGTCAACGGCTTGGCGCTTTGAGTGCGCGGGAGTGCCAGTGTCAGACCCTTGGGCCCAACGCGGAGGGCTTGTGCGCCTGCGTGGTCAATAAGGGATTGGGAATACGGAAAAAAATAAGCGCTTTTTGCTCTCGCCAACGCTGGGTCGGCAATTGAAACCACTAAATTTCCGCTCGGCTTTGCTGATTGAGCTGTTGCGCGCTCAGAAACCGTTGCCGTGCCATTATGCGGTTGCGGGCTGGCGCTGATCGCGGCACTAATCGTTTTCCCGGCGTCGATGTCGGGCTCGCCCGCAGCGCTCACCGGCAAATCAAGAACGACCGTCCCTTCTGCTGGAATGCACACTTCCTCACATTCCAACCACTGAACGGCGGCCCTCATGCTGAACACGCTGCCCGCAACAGCATTGGCAGGCACTGTGATTGCAACCGGCAAGACGGCTTGATCGGAAAACCCGTAATTAACGAGTGGGCCAACGCGGATCGCGCTCGGCGTTGGCCAAAGAATATTGCCGGCTGTGGTGCCCTCCGGCAGCGTCCAGTCAATCCGCGTGGCTTCCCCCGTATCGCCGGGATTGCGCCAATAGGTGTGCCATTTGGGCCGAATGGTTTGCTTGATCGCGACATAAAATGTCTCGCCCGGTGCAACGGCCTTTGCTTCGGACAGCAAACGAATGGTTACGTTTGCAGATTGCGCGGTTACGCCCAAGGGGCCGGCCGGCGGCCCCCCAAACTGGGCGCGTGCCGACGCTGGCACCAAAAGCGCGCCGAACACGGCAAGCATAGCAAACAGGGTGCGAACCACTGAAACTCTCCTTCAGGCTTCACCATAGAGTGATGGCGTTAAAGAAGGGAGTGGTCAGGCCGCCACAGGCGCGCTAACCGAGATAAGAACACACATCATAAGGGAGATCGCGATGACGCGTATGAACCGGCAATGGATTTTGAAGCGCCGCCCAACGGGCGACATTAGCCACGACGATCTCAGCTTTGAAACCGTGCCACTTCCCGCGCTGAAGGAAGACGAGGTTCTGGTTCGCAACATTTACTTGTCGCTCGACCCTACCAACCGGATCTGGATGAGCGACATGGAGCAATACCTCCCGCCGGTCGCCATTGGCGACGTCATGCGCGGTGGCACCATCGGCGTAGTCGAAGAAAGCCGCGCGCCCGGCCTAGCGGTCGGCACCATCGTGATGCCGTTAATGACAGGCTGGCAGGAATATGCGGTGTGTCATTCCGGTATGGTGCGCCCGGTTCCATCCATTCCCGGCGTTCCGATTACAGCATTCATGTCGGTGCTCGGCGCCACCGGTTGGACGGCCTATTTCGGCCTTCTCGACATCGGAAAGCCACAACCCAGCGAAACCGTGGTCGTGTCGGCGGCGGCGGGAGCGGTCGGGTCGATTGTTGGCCAGATCGCCAAGATCAAGGGTGCCCGGGTTGTTGGCATTGCCGGAGGGCCAGACAAATGTCGTTGGCTCACCGAGGAACTCGGCTTCGATGCCGCAATCGATTACAAGAATGAGGACGTTGGCGCGGCTCTAGACCGCCACTGCCCCAAAGGCATCGATGTAAACTTTGAAAACGTTGGCGGCTCCATCATGGATGAGGTGATGGCGCGCATGAACAACTTCTCCCGTATGCCGCTGTGCGGGATGATCTCGACCTATAATGATGACGGCGAAATTGCCGGACCAAAGCATTTCCAACGGATTTTGATGCGCCGCATCACGGTGCGCGGCTTCATTGTGATCGACTATTTCCCGCGCATGGCTGAAGCTGCCGCTGACCTCGGCAAATGGCTCATGGAAGGCAAACTGAAGCATAAAGTCCATATCGAACAGGGGCTTGAAAACGCAGTTGATGCCGTCGGCTTGTTGTTTACAGGTAAGCATGACGGCAAACTCCTTGTTCAGATCGGGCCGGAGCCCGCATGAGCGCCTTACCCCACATCCCCGGCTGGTGGTTTGAGGACATCATCATCGGGCGAACCTATGAGTTTGGCGCAGCCCTCGTCAGCGCGGACGACATCGCCTTGTTCCACGAGCGTTTTGCGCCGCATCTGCCCATGAAACCGGCGGAGCCGGGCATTGAAAATCGTGGGCCAAGGGCTGCTGAAAGCCATGTCTATGCGCTGTGGCGGCGAATGTTGTTTGATGAAACTCGGCAATGGCCGATCATTCAGCGCCTCGGCCAAGACGCGCTGCGCTATTACAAGGCCGCCTATGCTGGCGATGCGCTCAGTGTGAAGCTGACCTTTCTCTCGACCGAGGATCTCGGGTCAGACCGGGGCATCTTGCTCGCCAATCACGATGTGATCGACGCCGAAGGCCTGATCGTTATGAGCGTGATGACCCGCACCATGATGGCAAAACGCCCGAGAGATGAAGTCGTGCGAGAAGATTGAGCGCCCCCCTCGCCCTTTCCACTTGAACCAAAGGCCGTCGCGTTCTACCAGCACGTCATGATTTCGGATGAGCACCAGCCTAAACACAGCGCGGCCCCACATGCGTGGCGATGGCCGAACGCCTAGTTTGTCGACTTAAGCCATCAATCAGAAGCGGCCAAATCCCGCGCCACAGCCCACCAAAGAAATGTAAGCGCCATGACCGACGCCCCGACATCAACTTATTCTGGTCCGCAACGCGTGTTTTCCGGCGTTCAGCCAACCGCCAACATCCACCTCGGCAATTACCTTGGCGCCATCAAACGCTTCGTCACTTTGCAAGACGAGCATGAATGCGTGTTTTGCGTCGTGGATTTGCACGCAATTACCGTATGGCAGGACCCTGCCGCCCTTAAAGCGCAAACCCGAGAAATTGCGGCTGCTTATTTGGCAGCAGGCATCGACCCAAAAAAGTCCGTGATTTTTCCGCAAAGTGCGGTCAGCGCGCATGCAGAGCTTGCGTGGATTTTCAATTGCGTCGCGCGCCTTGGCTGGGCTGAGCGCATGACGCAGTTCAAAGATAAAGCCGGCAAAGACCGCGAACGCGCCTCCATTGGCCTGTTTACCTATCCGGCGCTGATGGCAGCGGACATTCTGGCCTATAAGGCTACCCACGTTCCGGTCGGCGAAGACCAGAAGCAACACATGGAGTTTGCGCGCGATATTGCAGGCAAGTTCAACCATGATTTTGGCGTTCCCAACTTTTTTCCGTTGCCAGAGCCGCTCATCGGTGGCCCCGCGGCGCGCGTGATGAATTTGCAAGACGGCCAAAAGAAGATGTCAAAGTCCGATCCGGCTGAGCTTTCTCGGATCAACCTCACCGACAGCGTCGACACCATCGCCAAGAAATTTCGCAAAGCCCGAACAGACGCTTTCCCGATGCCGGAAACTCTTGATGGCCTGAAAGAGCGCCCCGAAGTCGACAATCTGATCGGGATTTACGCAGCGCTTTCCGAAACCACCAAGGAAGCCGTAATCACTGAGTTTGCAGGCGCTGGCTTTGGCGCTTTCAAGCCCAAACTCGCCGACCTTGCCGTCGCCAAACTTGGCCCCATTGCTGACGCGATGCGCGAATACATGGCCGATGAAGCGAGCCTCGACGCAGTCCTGCGCGACGGCTCAAACCGTGCACAGGCCATTGCCGCGCCTATCCTGCAAGACGTTAAAGATGCCGTTGGTTTCTGGCGCTAAGGGGCAGCGCGTACCCCTTAGATGGGAATAGAAAAGTGACTACTCACAGTTTTCAGCAATGAAAACTGAATAGAATCAGCAGCATCAAACTATTTCAGTGAAATCAATCCTACCGAGTTTCGCGCGGGATTAGAATGATCGCTCAACGCTTGGCTTTGTGGAAGCTGGCTCACGGTGCTTGGCGGCATGTCGTGGGCGCGCCATCCACAGGGACAGCAGCGACACGAACGTGGGTGTGTTCACGACCATGAAGGCGAATAGGAGGAGCCGAAATGACAGAATTTGACAGGATTTGACAGTGATTACGGGTTTTTAGTCAGCCCCAGCTGGCCCCAAAAGATCGGCTGCTGGCTTGGATCAATGCCGGATACCCGCTCAGAGGCAAGCCAGATCGACGGCGCAAACCACAAAGGCGCTATTGGTGCGTCCTGCATCAACAGGGCTTCCGCCTCGTTGATCATCGCCGCGCGCCGCGCAGGGTCGGCCTGCCCGCGCGCCTCGGAAAGCTTTTGATCGAAGGCGGCACTTTTCCAGCCGGGGCTTTGCGCGGTTCCCCCTGTGGCAAAGCTTGCCAGCAAGTCGAGTGGGTCGTCCTTGAGGCCCTTGTCGAGGCGCGTAATTCCCACATCGAAATCGCCTGCATTCAGCTTGGTGATGACGCCGGTGGGCTCGGTTCCGAAAATGGTGGCGATCACGCCATAAGGTTTCCACATGTCGGCCACCAGCAGGGCTGCCCGTTCGCGGTCGTCGCGGGCAACGGCGAGTTCGAGTGCCAAAGGCGTTGTTGGGCTAATGCCCAGCGCGGCCAACGCGGTCTTTGTGGCCTCATTGGCGGCCTCGCCTTGCGGGCCAAAGCGCGCCTCTCCGCGTTGAAGCTGAAATGCAGGCGTTACCGCGTCCTGAAACACGGAACTGGCAATGACGGACCGATCCACAATGGCCGCTAAAGCCCGTCGCAAGGCTGGGTTTGCCAGCGGCCCGCGGCGGGTGTTGAAGCTGATATAGATCAGCCTCGGCGCATCAAAGGATTTCAGCCGCGCGCCGAAGCTTTCGCGAAGCTGGGTCAATTGGTTAAGCGGCGGGTCCTGTACCAAGTCCAAATCATTGGCCTTGAACATGCGGGCGCGTGTCGCGGCTTCATCAATCGATTCAACGCTTATGGTAGGGATAATAGCGGTGGCGGTCTTAAAACGCGGGTTTACCGCAAGCTCGAGCCGCAATTGCGTGCGGGATTTGACCGTATAGGGCCCAGAGCCCACGAAGTTTTTGGGATCTGTCCAGGCCTCGCCATGGGCGGCCAGCGCATGGGTTGGAAGCGGATAGAACTCACGCAGCACGGAGGGAAACCGGGCGTCTGCGGCGGTCAGCTCAAACGTCAGCTCATTTTTCGCTGTTTCGCGAACGGCAATAGCGTCAGGCTTTGCTTCGCCTTTGGCAACCGCCTCCATGCCTTGAATGGCAAAAAATTCGGAAACGTCGGGGTAGGCGGTCTTAGGGTCTGCGGCGCGGGCAAATGTCGCCACTACATCAGCCGCCGTAATCGGTTTGCCGTCAGACCATTGCGCATCAGGCGCGAGCGTTAGCACCCAGCGCGTGGACCCATTTTCAGACCGCCATGCCGTCGCCACGCCCGGCTTTTCAGTATTTCCGGGCCCATAACTAACCAAAGGAAGAAAAATCTGGCGAAAAAGCAACGCCGAAACCGCATATTCGGCCCGCAAAGGGTCAAGGCTGTCGGGCGCCCCACCAAGGCCGACGCGCAAGATATCCGCCGGGGCACCACTGCGCGCGCACGCCGCTAAAAGCGTCACACTGCCAACACCAATCAACGCTGCACGCCGCGAAAACGAGACCATGGCCTAACCCTTAAATCCGCCGCTATCGAGAAAGGCCTGCTCTTGCGCCGTCGTCTCTCGGCCAAGAACAGTGTTTCGATGCGGAAACCGCCCAAATTGAGCAATAATATCACGATGGATGATCGCAAAGCGCACATTTTCCGGCGCTGTATGCGCCTCGCACAGGCGGACGCACTCATCTTGAGCGGCTAGGTTTTCGGCGTGCATATGCGGCAGGTAGAAGAATTGGCGCATAGGCATGGAAAACTGGGCGTCAAAGCCTTTGGCTATCGCGCGCCGCGCTATCGCCAACGCCTCGCTATCAGTTGCGAACGCATGCGGACTGTCGCGGAACATGTTGCGTGGAAATTGGTCGAGCAGCAAAAGCAACGCCAAAGCACCTTCCGCGGTCGCTTCCCATGCGGCCAGCTCCCCCCGCGCGGCACTATGATGGCTCTCGCCAAAGCGCTCGGTGATCGCGTCGTCAAACGCAGTGCTCTTTTTATACCAAGCCGCCTCACCGGCTTCCTGCCAAAACCCGATAATGTCTTGGGGCGTTACATTTGGCATTGGACAGCAATCAAGCGATCGATGAACACGCCGCATTGGGCCAGCTGATCAATCTCAACCCACTCATCAGGCTGGTGGGCCTGCTCAATCGAGCCCGGGCCACACACGATTGTGGAGAGGCCAGCCTGTTGAAAAAGGCCGCCCTCAGCCGCATAAGCCACCACGCGCGGGCTATTATCCCCGGTCAAAGCGCGGGCTAATCGTTCCGCGTTTCCGTCAATCTCAGGGCCTAAGGGCGGCGTGTTAGAGCGTCGCGTGACCCGCACAAAACCTTCGGGCGCAATGGCCTTGATCTCGGCGTCGGCGCGCTCTGCGGCTTCCATGAAGCGTTGAACATAAATTTCAGGGTCCACGTCAGGCGGCGATCGCAAGTCCCAACTAAAGCTGCAGGTCCGCGCCAAAATGTTAAGTGCCGTCCCACCCTCAACCAAGCCAACTGTCATCGTGGCCCCAGGTGGCGTGAAGGGTGAATTGGGATCAGCGTTTGCCGCCGCTTCACGCGCCACTGTGTCAACCAAGGCCATTAGCGGAATGGCGACCATTATCGCGGAAATGCCGGTGCCCTTCAGGCTCGAATGGGCTTCGCGCCCCTCAATATCTACGCGGAAGGTTGTGATGCCCTTGTGCCCGGAAACCACCTTCATGCTGGTCGGCTCACCAACGATAACAGCATCAATACGCGGCATTTCCTGCGCCATGGCCGTCACCATGCGCGGCGCGCCAAGGCAGCCAACTTCTTCATCATAGGACAACGCAAAATGGATCGGCTTCTTCAAGCCCGCGGCCGCCATTTGCGGGGCCGCCGCCAAAGCGCAGGCCACAAACCCCTTCATGTCGCAGGTCCCACGCCCAAACAGCTTGGGAACACCGTCAATCTCGCGCGGCGTGATCGTCCATGGGTCGCTGGTCCATGGTTGCCCATCCACAGGCACCACATCAGTGTGGCCAGATAGCACAATCCCGCCCTCAACCATGGGGCCAATCGTGGCGATCAAATTAGCCTTGGTCCCGTCATCATTAGCAACACGGCGCGTCACAGCGCCATGGCTAATCAGCCAATCCTCCGCCCAATCGATCAGCGCCAAGTTTGAGTTGCGAGACGTGGTATCAAACGCCACAAGACGTTCGAGTGTGGTAACAATGTCAGAAAGTTTCGTGGGTTCCATAGGCTGCACGCTAGCACCGCTTAAGGCGCTTGGAACCCCTCTTTCACCGAAACGTCAACCTTACGGCTTAGCCGCACCTTCAGACCCCGGGCCCTTGGTGATCGCAATCAATTGCATCTTGAAAACCAAGGTTGAGTTTGGCGGGATCGGGCCAGAGCCACCCGCGCCATAAGCGATCCCAGGCGGTGCCCAGATCGTGTATTCATCGCCCGGGCGCATCATTTGCAACGCCTCAACCCAAGCCGGGATCAACGCCCCAACCGGGAACTCAGCAGGCTCGCCACGGGCAAGAGAGCTATCAAACACGGTTCCATCGAGGAGCTTACCTTCATAATGCACCCGAACCTCGGAAGAAACCGCAGGCTTTGGCCCGTCTGCAGGGCCGGCTCTGTCCACGCGATATTGCAGCCCAGAGGCCGTCGTCACCACACCAGCAGCGGTCTTGTTCGTCGTCATAAAGGCTTCACCCGTTTTCAAATTTGCATCCGCTTCCACAGCAGCGGGGTCTGGAACGCGATCAACAACGCTACCCTCACTCTTGCTCGCAGCAGGGCTGCACGCCGCAAGGATTAAGCCAGTTGCAAGCATCAGATAGCGCATCGTTGTTTCCTCATGTTCGGATCGACGCAGACTTAGCCTGCTACGTGCGTTCGGCAAAGCGGCTACACACACACATTCTCTGTAAACAAGTCAGCTGAAAGGGCGCATCCAAACCGCGCATAACCAACGCTCTTTGTCGGCCGCTCTTACCTAAACACGCAAAAGTGCCGTTTCTTCGTTGTGCGCTGCCTTGACTCCCATCGCCAACCCAGCCAATGCGGCTGCCATCGCCATACCCCGCCGCGAGGCGCGTTTTGGGGACAAACGATCGATCCCCGCGGGAGAGCCCTTCTCGATGGCTAAGGCCAAAAAGAAGGCGCCGAAGGAGCAACCGCCCCGGAAACTCTCAGGTGCCATGGACCGCGGGGGGACGACAACGCTGGAGAGTGCGCAGGGCCGAACGGCTGCCGCGCCGCCGAAGGAGTAAGCGGGTCACTCGCGAAAGCTCTCAGGCACAGGACAGCGGGGGCATAGCTCAGGCGCATGGTGCGCAGGAGCGATGCTGCTGTTTGGAACCTCCATGGCCGAAACGCCAACCGAAACCCTTTTGAAAACGCCGCTTTGGGATGCGCACAAGGCCGCCGGTGCTGTCATGGGGCCGTTTGGTGGCTATGATATGCCAATCCGCTACCCTGAAGGGATCATCGCTGAGCACGTCTGGACGCGCACCAAAGCGGGCCTCTTCGATGTCTCGCACATGGGCCCAAGCTTTCTGACTTTACGGGATGTCCCCGACGATCCTGAGGTGGCGCACGCGGCCATTTCAGCTCTGATCGAAACCATTGTTCCCAGCGACATCAAAGGGCTGAAACCCGGCCAGATTCGCTATACTGTGCTGTTGAACGCTGAAGGCGGTGTTATCGACGATCTAATGATTGCCCGCCCAGAACACCCAGACCATCAGGGCATGCTCTATATCGTCGTCAATGCCGGCACTAAAGACAATGATTTTGCCTTGATCCAAGCCGCTTGCGGCGAGGCCGCTGACCTCCGCCGCGCCGATGATCGCGCCCTTTTGGCCCTGCAAGGCCCACTGGCGGCCTCAATCCTAAACGACTTTTTGCCCGGAGTGGCGGACATGGCCTTCATGACCTTTGCGCCGTTTGAGCTCGACGACGTGCCGCTGGTTGTGTCTCGCTCGGGCTATACGGGCGAAGATGGCTACGAGATTTTGGTCCCGGCTGATGTGGCTCAATCCTTCGTCAACATTCTGTTGGAGACCGGATCGGTCAAACTGATTGGGCTCGGTGCGCGCGATAGCTTGCGGCTTGAAGCCGGCTTGTGCCTTTACGGGCACGACATGGACGAGAAGCGCTCGCCCGTTGAAGCCGACATTGGTTTTGTCCTGCAAAAGCGTCGTCGTGAGGCCGCTGACTTTCCCGGTGCCGCACGGATCCTCGCTGAGTTTGCAAAGGGTCCAGCCCAAAAGCGCGTTGGCCTTAAGCTTCTGGATAAGGCACCGGCTCGTGAAGGCGCTGAGATTGCCCGCGCTGACGGGACGATTACCGGCGTGGTCACCTCTGGTGGCTTCGGGCCGACCATCGGCGGCCCTATTGCCATGGGTTATGTTGCGCTGGCCGATGCAGCGCCGGGCACCACGCTTAATCTGATGGTCCGCGGTACCCCGCGCGCCGCTGTGGTCACCGCTTTACCCTTCGTTCCACATACCTATTTCCGTAAACCAGCCCCTGCGAAGCCTTAAAACTGGAGCCTGAACATGACTGTAAAATACACCAAAGACCATGAATGGGTTAGCGTTGAAGGCACCTCGGCAATTGTTGGCATCACGGCCTATGCTGCTGACCAATTGGGCGATGTGGTTTTCGTAGAGCTGCCCGCGATTGGAAAATCGGTCAGCCAGGGCGGCGAGATGGCCGTCGTGGAATCCGTCAAGGCGGCGTCAGACGTTTACGCGCCCGTTTCCGGCACGATTTCAGCCGTCAACGATGCGTTGAGCGATACGCCCGAAACCGTCAATGCTGGGGCAGAGGGCGATGGCTGGTTTGCAAAGCTTACCCTCAGCAACCCCGCCGAACTCGACACCTTGATGGACCGCGCCGCCTACGACGCTTTCCTCGCTTCGCTTTAAGAGCTTTTGGTCCCCATGCGTTATTTGCCCCTCACCCCGACCGACCGCGCCGACATGCTCAGCATTATCGGCGTCAATTCGATCGACGATCTCTACACCGACGTGCCCGAAATCGCGCGCCGCCACGGCCCGGTTGATTTGCCGTTTGCCCTTGGAGAGCTGGCCGTTGGTCGTCAGCTCGGTACGATGGCCGCCCGCAATGTGCCCGCGTCTAGTGTGCCGTTTTTCTGCGGGGCGGGGGCCTACAAGCACCACGTTCCGGCGTCGGTCGATCACTTGATCCAGCGTTCCGAGTTTCTGACGACGTACACGCCGTATCAGCCAGAAATCGCCCAAGGCACGCTGCAGTCCATGTTCGAGTTTCAGAGCCAAGTCGCGCTTTTGACTGGCATGGATGTCGCCAACGCGTCCATGTATGACGGCTCAACCGCCTGTGCAGAGGCCGTTGTGATGGCGGCAAGGGTTACGAAACGCACCAAGATCATCTTCTCCGGTGGCCTACACCCCCATTATGCCGAAGCGGCGCGCACTGTTGCTAAGCACACAGGCCTAACCATCGTCGCGCTGCCCCCAGCCATTGATGGCGAAGCCGCCGTGATCGACGGGATAGACAGCGAAACCGCCTGCGTTGTTGTCCAGTCGCCAAACGTGTTTGGTACGATCACCGATCTTAGCCCCATCTCGGCGGCAGCGCATGCCAAGGGCGCGCTTGTCGTTTCGGTATTTAATGAAGCCGTCGCATTCGGCCTCATCGCACCTCCGGGCGATATGGGCGTGGATATTGTGGCCGGCGAGGGCCAGTCCATTGGCAACGCACTTAACTATGGTGGCCCCTATGTTGGTCTGTTCGCCACGCGCGACAAATATGTGCGCCAAGCCCCGGGCCGCTTAACAGGCGAAACGGTCGATGCGGACGGCAAGCGCGGCTTCGTTCTGACGCTCTCCACGCGCGAGCAGCATATTCGCCGCGATAAGGCGACCTCGAACATCTGTACGAACTCCGGCCTGTGCGCCCTCGCCTTTACCATCCACATGACCTTGTTGGGTGAGGCCGGTCTCACACGTTTGGCGAAACTGAACCATGAAGCCGCGCAGGAAACCGCAGACCGTCTCGCTGCCGTTCCGGGGGTTGAAGTGCTGACGAAGCGCTTCTTCAACGAAATCGCTGTGCGTCTCCCACGCGCTGCTGCACCCGTGGTTGAGGCCTTGGCTGCCAAAGGCATCCTTGGCGGCGTGCCGTATTCGCGGCTTAATCCCGCAGGCGGCATGGATGATGTGTTGCTGGTCGCCACCACAGAGACCGCGACACACGATGATATTGATGCGCTGGGCGCAGGTTTGACTGAGGTGTTGGCATGAGCATGAACACGATTGGCCGCCCAACGGCCCTAACCGAATCCCCATCGGATTCCGTCCTCTATGCGGCTACGTTGACCACGACATCCGGCGCGCGTGGCTTGTTGCAGGCCGAGCCCTTGCTGTTTGAAATTGGCGCTCTCGACAAGACCGGCGTTGATTTGCCCGCGCCAACGGGCCGCGCTGATAGCCTTGGCGGGCTCGGGCGCAAGGGCGCCATCGGCTTGCCCGGCCTATCAGAGCCAGAGGCCGTCCGCCATTATGTCCGCCTCAGCCAGAAGAATTACGCCATTGATCTGGGCCTTTTTGCGCTCGGCTCATGCACGATGAAGCACAATCCGCGCCTCAACGAAGCGATGGCGCGCTTGCCCGGCTTTTCCGATATCCACCCGCTTCAGCCGGTTTCGACCGTCCAAGGCGCGCTTGAATTGATGGCGGAGCTGTCGCGTTGGCTGTTGACGCTGACCAATATGAAAGCCGTTGCCCTGTCACCGAAAGCCGGGGCCCATGGCGAATTGTGCGGCATGCTGGCGATCCGGGCGGCCCTTGATGCTCACGGCCAAACCCATCGTCGCCGCGTCTTGGTGCCCGAGAGCGCGCACGGCACCAATCCGGCAACAGCCGTGCAGTGCGGCTTCGTCGTCGACGAGATCAAAGCAAATGCCGATGGTCGCGTTGACCTGAACGATCTGAAAACCAAGCTTGGCCCCGATGTCGCGGGCATTATGCTCACCAACCCCAACACGTGCGGGCTGTTTGAGCGCGACATTCGCGAAATTGCCGACCTCATCCACGGTGCTGGTGGCTATTTCTATTGCGATGGCGCTAACTTCAACGCGATTGTGGGCCGCGTGCGCCCAGGCGATCTCGGCGTTGATGCCATGCACATTAATTTGCACAAGACGTTCTCAACCCCGCATGGGGGCGGCGGCCCGGGCTCAGGCCCTACCGTTCTTTCTGACGCCTTGGCGCCCTATGCCCCTGTCCCTTATGTCGTCAGCGATGGTGAAAAACTCACCTTGGTGGAACATGAGGCGGACGCTGAAGGCGCTCCCTTCGGCCGCATGGTCGCCTTCCATGGCCAAATGGGCATGTATGTTCGCGCCTTGACCTATATGATGAGCCACGGCGCGGATGGCCTTAAGCAAGCCTGCGAAGATGCAGTGTTAAACGCCAACTATATTCAGGCCTGCTTGGCGGATGTGATGAGCGTGGCCTTCCCGGGCACCTGCATGCACGAGGCCTTGTTTGACGACAGCTTCTTAGAAGGCACCGGCGTCACGACGCTCGATTTCGCGAAGGCGATGATCGACGAGGGTTACCACCCGATGACGATGTATTTCCCATTGGTGGTCCATGGCGCCATGCTGATCGAGCCTACGGAAACAGAAAGCCGCGCCAGCCTTGATGGGTTCATCGCCTCGCTCCGGGCCTTAGCGTTGGCCGCAAAGGCAGGCGATGCTGTGCGCTTCAAAGGGGCGCCGTATTTGGCCCCAGCCAAGCGGTTGGATGAAACCCGCGCCGCCCGCAAACCGGTTCTCCGTTGGGTTCCGCCCGCACCAGTTCCGGCGATGGCGGCGGAGTAAGGCCAAGCGGCCGAGACGCCATTGCGCGTTTCGGCCTCCGGCGCTGAAAACTCGGTTGGTTATGCCGCCCTAACGGCATGACTTGCAGGCGCGCGTGTGCCTTGTCACAAGGCATGCAACAATAATTGCGGGAGGCGCATCATGGCATACAAACCTTTTGATCTTTCGGGTCGTGTAGCATTGGTTACGGGCGGCAATGGTGGCATTGGCCTTGGTATGGCCGATGCGTTGGCCCAGTCCGGTGCCGATGTGGCGATCTGGGGCACAAACGAAACCAAGAATGCTGCCGCCGCCGCCCAATTGGCCGGTCATGGTGTCAAAGCCAAAGCCTATAAGGTCGATGTGGCGGACGAGGCCGCCGTCACATTGGCCATGGTTCAGGTCGTTGAGGACTTTGGCCGCATCGATGCGGTGTATGCCAATGCGGGCGTCGGTTTCGGTTCGCGCTCATTCGTTGAAATGACCACCGAGACCTATCGCAAAACCCTCGCCGTGAACCTTGACGGCGTGTTTTTCACGTTGCGCGAAGCCTGCCGCCACATGGTAGCGCGCGCCAATGCCGGCGATCCCGGTGGCTCCTTAGTGGGTGTCGCATCGCTGGCTGCTATTGAAGGCGCCGCGCGCAATGAAGCCTATGCCGCAACCAAGGGCGCGGTGATTTCGATGATGAAGTCCATCGCTGTGGAGCATGCCCGTTATGGCGTTCGTGCTAACGCCATCCTGCCCGGTTGGATTGCCACGGATATGACAGGTGCCGCCCAAGGCAGCCAAGTCTTCACCGACAAAGTAATTTCGCGCGTTCCCGCTCGGCGATGGGGCCAGCCGGAAGATTTCGGCGGAGCCGCCGTTTATCTGGCGTCAGACGCATCGAGTTACCACTCTGGCGATCTGTTCGTGATCGACGGTGGCTATGCTATTTTCTAGGTTCGGCTAGCGCTTCTCGCGGCTGAGCCTAGTCATCAAGATCGCCGCGCGGGCGGCTTGGCGGCGCATGCTGTCGAGGTCAACCACCTCGTCATTTGTGTGCGCCCCTCGGCTGCTTGGGCCAAGCCCGACAAGGCCCGCCACATCATTGGCAACAAAGGAAATGTCGCCTGCACCGCGTTTCAGTGGGTCAAGCGCGGCCATCGGCTCAAGGCCCATATCTTTGTTGACCCCATTTAGCCGCGCCAGCAGCGCGCGATTGCCATCCGTCGGTGCCATTGGTGGATAACCCGCTTCAAAGGTGATGGTGGCGTTGGTCTTTGGCGCATGTCGCGCAACGATTTCAGTCATCTTGGCGCGAACCCGCGCCGTTTGGTCTTGCGAAAGCGTGCGGAAGTCTCCCCGCGCAATGGCGATCGGCGAAATCACATTGCCCTTACCCGTCGCCGAGGCGCGGATCCCGGCGGCATCAAACGCAGCCGTGGTTCCGCCGGCAATAAGGCCGGTATTGAAGGTCAAGTTTTGCTCTGGAAGCTCTTTACGGAACGCCGCCAAAATACGAGCTAATTCATTGATCGCGCCATCGCCAAGCTCGGCACTAAAAATGCGCGAGGAGTGGCCCTGAATGCCAGTCGCCGTTACTACCCAACCATTAGAAGACCGCCGCGCAATCGAGCCCATATCCTTGCCGTTCTCACGCGCGAGGCCCTCGAAGTCGAGTGCAGCATCCGCACGTTTGCCTGCAGCGATCAGGTCTGCGCGCGCAATCGCGATCGGGTCCCCCGCGTCTTCTTCGTCACCCGTGAGCACGATCTCAATATTAGCGTCTTTTAGTGTTCCTGCCGCCTGCATCGCACGGAGGGCCGCTATCATCACGACAACACCGCCCTTATCGTCCTCAGCACCCGGGCCTGCCGCTTCCTTGCCGTTACGCACGAATTTTTGAAACGGGGAGTCCAGCTCAAAAACCGTGTCCAGATGCCCAATCAGCAACAGTCGCTTGGTGCCCGGAACACCCGTTTTGGTCGCCACCAAATGGCCAGAGCGGTTCGCCGCTGCCATGGGTAGCCATTTCACCGTGAAGCCCAAGGCCTCAAGCTCAGGCCGCACCATCGTGCCAACCGCTTCAACTCCCGCAAAATTCATCGTGCCGCTATTTTGATTGACCAAGCGTTCCAGCAAAGCGATGGAGCGTTCATGCTCGGTTTCCACCGTGGCAACCATTGTCGCTTCCGCTTTCGACAACTGCGCTAAGGCTGGGTTGGACAGTGAAGCAAAGGCCAAGCTGAGTGCCAGCGCGGAATGAAACAGCTTCATCGATATAATTCCTCTGGCACCGCTTTGGGCGTCTTGGCCGGTGGCGATCCCGGAGGGAATTGAACCCCCGACCCTTCGTTTAGGAAACGAATGCTCTATCCGGCTGAGCTACGGGATCGCGTATTGACGTTGTAGCAAGGCTTCGCTCGGATGCGAACACTTGAATGCAGGCCTTACCCTGTCCATTCGGACAGGGTGACGCTGGCCCCGAACCTGTCAGGCTAAACGCCAAGAGCAGGGGCACTACATGACCTTCCAAGCAAATGCACAACGGCTTTCCGGCATTGGCCTTATCGCCATTCTTTCGCTCGTCGCGTGCGGCAATGCGCCGGCCCCCGCGCCGGCCATGCGTCCCGGCGAAACCGGTATCGTCGCCTCGGTAAGCTCCGGTGACACGCTCCAACTCAAGACGGGTTTGGTCGTGCGCCTTGTCGGTATTGATGCGCCGCCGTCCCAGCCGGGTAACGCATTAGGGCTACAAGCCGCAGCAACGCTGCGCACCCTAACTTTGGGAAAAACGGTTGAGCTTCGGTATGGCGGCGCAACAAGGGATCGCAGCAAACGCGCTTTGGCCTATGTGTTCACCCGCAACGGAACGGCCTCCCAATGGGTCCAAACAGAGCTTCTCAATCGCGGCCTTGCTGTCGTCCGCACCTATGAAGATAATCGTGTTGGCAGCAATGCGATGTTTACTGCCGAGCGCGCCGCCCGCTTGGCGAAGCGCGGTATTTGGGCGTCTCCCATTTATGCCGTCAAACCCGCGGTTCCATCGGCACTCGCAAAATCCATGGACAGCTTCCAAATCGTTGAGGGCGTTGTTGTTGAGGCGGCCGCACGCGGCAAGGTGATTTTTTTGAACTTCGGTGATGATTGGCGCACAGACGTTACCGCCGTTGTCCCCAACGATTCCCTCATTCGATGGCGGGGCGGAGCCGATGCCGTTACGGCACTCGAAGGTCGCCGGGTACGGGTGCGGGGCCGGGTTGTAGATCGCAATGGCCCGTCAATTTATGTCACACACCCAGAGCAGGTTGAAGTCATCGGCCCCGCCCGCACCTAAGCGGGTTCAAAAAAGGCAGCTTTCCCAGCGTCAGCGGATGACGTTCCCGACCGCCCGGCTTATGTTCGGCGCATGAGCACCAAGGAAAGCCCCATCGAGCCGTTTAAGCGCGCATTGGCCCATGCCACGCGCGCGCTGTCGCGCGAGACTGACGTCGAAGTGACTTTTACGGCAGATAATGGTGGCGCGTCCGGCAAGCGGATTAGCTTGCCCCACCCCCCGCGCGATTTGGCACCTGCCGAGTTGGCGCGACTGCGCGGCCAAGCCGATGCTGCGGCCCTTCGCATAGCCCACCATGATGTTGGTTCCCACACGCAATGGCGCCCCGAAGGCGATCAAGCGCGTGCGCTTTTTGATGCGGCTGAACAGGCCCGCGTTGAAAGCATCGGCGCGCGCGCCATGGAAGGCGTCGCCCAAAACCTTGATGCCGCCTTGAACGAAGCTTGCGAGAAAAAGGGCTTTTCGCGGATGGAGGATCGCCAAGACGCGCCTCTGGCTGAAGCCTTAGGCCTCCTGGTGCGCGAACGATTGACCGATCGCCCTCTGCCCGTCGCGGCGCGCGGTGTCGCCAATCTATGGCGCGAGCTTGTCTATTCCAAAGCAGATGGTTCGCTAGAGCGCCTCTGCGGCGTTGTCGATGACCAAAAGCAATTCGCCCAAATCGCGCGTGAGCTTATTCGCGATCTTGACCTTGGCGATGAAATCGGGGCCGACCCCACCGACCAAGACGATGACGGCGACCCCGAGGAAAACCAACAGCCACAGTCGGGTGATGACAATCAACAACAACAAGAGCCCGAGGGCACTCGGCAGGAAGAAACCGAAACCTCGTCCTCACCCGGCGAGGATGAAGAAGAGCAAAACGTCCAAGTGGACGCTGAAGCCGAGATGGACAGCTCCGACGACAGTGCTGAAACCACCGAAGGCACCACACCGGTTCGCCCAAATCATAAGCTGCCAGACGATGATGGCAGCTTCAAATACAAAATCTGGACCCGCGCCCACGACGAACAGACCAGTGCGGAGGAGCTCTGTGACGCAGAAGAGCTAACGCGCCTTCGCGCCTATCTCGATCAACAGCTTACTCAGCTTCAGGGCGTTGTTGGCCGATTGGCAAATCGCCTCCAGCGCAAGCTTATGGCCAAGCAAAATCGTGCGTGGCGGTTTGATCTCGAAGAAGGCGTGCTCGACGTGTCTCGCCTCGTCCGCGTTGTAACAGACCCAACCGCCCCGCTCAGCTTCAAAGAAGAACAAGACACCGATTTCCGCGACACTGTGGTAACGTTGCTGCTCGACAATTCCGGCTCGATGCGCGGGCGCCCAATCATGGTCGCGGCGATCTGCGCGGATATTCTCGCTCGTACGCTCGAGCGCTGTGGCGTCAAGGTAGAGATCCTCGGGTTTACCACGCGCGCATGGAAGGGAGGCCTTTCGCGTGAAGCGTGGCTCCGCGCTGGCAAACCGCCAAACCCCGGCCGCCTTAACGACCTCCGACACATCATTTACAAGGCGGCCGATGCGCCGTGGCGGCGCGCCCGGAAAAACCTCGGCTTGATGATGCGCGAAGGGCTCCTGAAGGAAAACATCGACGGTGAAGCACTGATGTGGGCGCATGACCGCCTCATGGCGCGTCCTGAGCAACGCCGGATATTGATGGTGATTTCAGACGGCGCCCCGGTCGATGACAGCACCTTGTCCGTTAACTCCGGAGCCTATCTGGAGCGCCATTTGCGTGACGTCATTGGCTATATCGAGGACCGATCTGGCATCGAATTGCTCGCGATTGGCATCGGCCACGACGTCACACGCTATTATCGCCGCGCGCTCACCATCGTCGATGCCGAACAACTCGGCGGCGCGATGACGGACAAACTCGCTGAATTGTTCGATGAAAAAGCCGTCGCTATCGCGCAAAAGCAACGCGCCCAAGCCAGCAGCTCCAATCCGCGCACGGCCAGCCCAGTCAAAGCCGCGATGGGCCGCGGCGTTCGGTAAACGCCACGGTCCAGCCTCAATCTTAGTCCCTACGCATACTGCGCACGCCCACCTTGGCGCTCATACATCCAACCCGGATATTCGCGTGGCAAACGTGACACTTTGTCGAGCGTAGCCATGTCATCCTCGGTGAGCTTTACCGTGGTCGCGTTCAAATTGTCCGCCAGTTGCGCATCCGTCTTTGCCCCGATGATAACGCTGGTAACCCATGGCTTCGCGAGAAGCCAAGCCAACGCCACCGCCGCGACAGAGCAGCCATGCGCTTCAGCAATAGGCCGCATGGCATCAATGCAATCAAAGCCTCGATCTTTGTCGACCGGTGGGAAATCAAACTCGGCCCGACGCGCATTGTTGGGCCCCGCAGCATCACGATAGAATTTGCCGGACAACAGGCCACCTGCCAGCGGGCTCCATGGAAGAATGGCAAGGCCGTTGGCCTGCGCCATCGGGACCGTATCACGCTCAATATCGCGGCCTGCGATCGAGTAATACATTTGCGCGGATTCAAAGCGCGCATAACCCTTGGCTGCCGCAACGCCCTCTGCACGCTGTGCTTCCCAAGCGCTGAGGTTGCAATAACCCGTATAACGAACCTTTCCCGCCTTCACGAGGCAATCGAGCGCGTCCAGCGTTTCCTCAATCGGGGTGGCAGGGTCACGGCCATGGATTTGGTAAAGGTCGATATAATCCGTTTGCAGGCGCTGCAGAGAGGCTTCAACAGACGAGAGAATGTGTTTGCGTGACAGGCCTTGGCTGTTCAAACCCTGGCCCATTTGCCCAAAAACCTTGGTGGCGATAACGATATCATCACGGTTGCTACCGAGGTCCTTAAAGGCTTGCCCCAACATAGTCTCCGAAACGCCCGCTGAATAAACATTGGCGGTGTCAAAGAAATTGACACCAGCCTCAATCGACGCCTTCACAAGCGCCGTGGCGCTTTCTTGCTCAAGCCCAGCAATAGACTTCCAAAACCCTTCGGCAGACCCAAAAGTCATAGTTCCTAGGCAAATCTCTGAGACCAGCATCCCGGTCTTTCCGAGCCGACGATAGCGCATGCAATGTTTCCTTCCTGAGTTTCTTTAATTCTATCGGTCAGACCACGCCCGCCCGCGCAAACCAAGACAACAAGCGTGTCCAGCCATCATGGGCCGCATCCGCCTTGTATTGCGGCCGGTAATCCGCGTGAAAACCATGCTGCGCCCCTGGGTAAACACGGATTTCTGAATTGTCTTTGCCTGCCGCTTTCAGGGCCGCGCGCATAGTGTCAACGCTCGAGAGCGGAATACCTTGATCATTTTCGGCATAGAGGCCAAGCACGGGGCCGTTGAGATCAATGGCCACATCAGCTGGCCATTTGCGATCCTCCGGAGGTGGAGCGCCCGGCTGGGGTGGCGACGAGACCAACCGGCCATACCACGCAACACCGGCTTTGATGCGCTTGCTATGTGCCACCGCCATCCACGTTACCGCGCCGCCCCAGCAATAGCCGGTAATGCCGATTTTGGAGCGACTGGCGAAGGCTTGCTTGTCCAGCCACGAAATGGTGGCATCAATATCGCCCATCACTTGCTTGTTCGTCGCTTGGCTCACGATTTTCCGAATTTCGGTAAAGTCAGTCAGCGGTGCCGGATCGGCTACACGGACGAAGAAAGCAGGCGCAATCGCCACATAACCTTGCTTCGCGAGGCGGCGGCACACATCCTGAATGTAGGCGTGAAGGCCAAAAATCTCGGATGCCACGATGATAACCGGCTTACGTCCGGGTGATTTTGGCCGCGCAACATAGGCCGGCAAGTCAAACCCTTGGCTGGGATACTTCACCATGCCCGTCACCAACCCTTCGGAATCAGTGGTGATTGCGGCTGCATTCACGGGCGAAACCGCAGCGGCATAGCCAGCAAACACTGTTGCAAGGCCAAAACTACGGCGAGACAAATTGAGCGGTGCAGGGCCTTCGGGTTGGGTCAAGTTCATCGATGCGCTCCCTAGTATCGGACCCATAATAGAGCGTCGTTGCGTTAGGTCACGGCCAAAGTTACGCGCCGTAGCGTCAAGTTTATCCGGCCGCCCTCGGGAAGAAGGGTGGAGCTGTTGGGGATTACCCGATCAATACCGTGATAGAAGCGCCTCGATGCGCCTCCCAATACCAAGACATCCCCTGACAGCAGCCGAAATGTCCGTGATCGGCTCGATTGATCAGGCCCGCCTAGCCTAAAAACGGCAGTGTCGCCTAGCGAAACTGATACAACTCCCACCGATTGCGCTGCTTCATCCCGATCAACGTGCAAGCTCATTCGGGCCCTGTTTGCATAATAATTCACAAGGCATGCTTCAGGTTCCGGCGCATCCTTATTCACTGTACGCCAAACTTCGCTGAGCATTTCAGGCAAAGTTGGCCACGCTTCCTTGGTCACAGGGTGCCTAGCCTGATAGCGATAGCCGCCAACGCGATCAGAGACCCACCCCAGTGGCCCAAAATTACTCATGCGAACCGAAAACGGGTTGCCAGTCAGGGGCATTGTGGGCGTGAAAAGCGGCGCAAGCGATAGCCCTTGGCGCAATTGTTCCAGAAGTTCGCGCTGCTCTGCGCGATCAAGGGCACCCGAATACAGCCAGCAGCCAGATTCCACCTGAATTCCATGCGCCAGATGCACAGCAATAACCCCACACGCCTTGCGAGATCGTGACATGACCCCATATCTGCGGCCAAGCGGTGAAACACGCCGTTCCACAGTTCAAAAGGTCAGGCGCCATTTCGCGCCTGAAGTGCTTCTTCTGAAGGCTTCAGGTCGGCGACACGCCATTGCTAGAGGACCATAGGTCAGATGAGTAAGGTAATTGGAATCGATCTCGGCACCACAAACTCCTGTGTTGCCATCATGGACGGCAAGAACCCAAAGGTTCTCGAAAATGCTGAAGGCGCGCGCACCACGCCATCCGTGGTGTCGTTTTCAGCCGATGGCGACCGCCAGATCGGCATGCCAGCACGTCGTCAGGCCGTCACCAACCCAGAACAAACCTTCTTTGCTATTAAGCGCCTTATCGGGCGTAACTTTGAAGACCCTATGGTCACGAAGGATAAGGGCCTCGTTCCTTATGCCATCACCAAGGGTTCAAATGGTGATGCGTGGGTAAAAGGCCGCGATCGCGATTACTCGCCCTCCGAAATCTCGGCAATGATCCTGACGAAAATGAAAGAGACCGCCGAAGCCTATCTCGGCGAAACGGTCGATAAAGCCGTCATCACAGTTCCTGCCTACTTCAATGATGCGCAGCGCCAAGCGACAAAAGACGCGGGCAAAATCGCTGGTCTTGAAGTGCTGCGCATTATCAACGAGCCAACCGCAGCCGCGCTCGCTTACGGCCTCGACAAGACCGAAGGCAAAACCATTGCCGTCTATGACCTTGGCGGCGGCACGTTCGACGTTTCTATCTTGGAAATTGGCGATGGCGTCTTTGAAGTGCGCTCAACCAATGGCGACACCTTCCTCGGTGGTGAAGACTTTGACATGCGCATCGTCGATTACCTCGCCGACGAATTCAAGAAGGAAAAGGGTGTCGAGCTCCGTAAGGATAAACTTGCCCTACAGCGCCTGCGCGAAGAAGCCGAAAAGGCGAAAAAAGAGCTCTCCTCGACGAGCCAGTATGAAGTGAACCTGCCCTTCATCACGATGGACGCAACTGGCCCGCTTCACCTTAATCTGAAGCTGACCCGCGCAAAGCTCGAATCCCTCGTTGATGATCTCGTTCAGCGTACGGTTGCCCCGTGCAAGGCCGCTTTGAAGGATGCTGGTCTCACCGCAGCCGACATCGATGAAGTGGTTCTCGTCGGCGGGATGACCCGCATGCCGAAAATCCAAGAGATCGTGAAGGCCTTCTTCGGGAAAGAGCCGCACAAGGGCGTAAACCCAGACGAAGTCGTCGCTATGGGAGCTGCCATTCAGGCCGGCGTTCTGCAAGGCGACGTGAAAGACGTTCTTCTTCTCGACGTCACACCGCTTTCGCTTGGCATCGAAACCCTTGGGGGCATCTTCACCCGCCTCATCGATCGCAACACCACAATCCCAACGAAAAAGAGCCAAGTATTCTCGACAGCGGACGACAACCAATCGGCCGTGACCATCCGCGTGTTCCAAGGCGAGCGCGACATGGCGTCGGACAATAAAATGCTCGGCCAATTCGATCTGATGGGTATCCCGCCAGCACCGCGCGGTGTTCCACAAGTCGAAGTGACCTTTGACATCGACGCAAACGGCATCGTCTCGGTTTCGGCCAAAGACAAGGCCTCCAACAAAGAGCAATCCATCCGCATTCAAGGCAATGGTGGTCTCTCGGATGCCGACATCGAAAAGATGGTGAAAGACGCCGAAGAGCACGCTGCCGAAGACAAGGCTAAGCGGGAGCTCGTCGAGGCGCGCAATGCCGGCGAAGCCGCCGTGCACACTGTCGAAAAGCAGCTGGGCGAATTCGGTGAAAAGCTTGCCGCCGCAGACCGTTCGGCCATCGAAACCGCCTTGGCGGATGCAAAGGCCGCGGTTGCAACCGACGATGTGCCAAACATGCAGCAAAAGACCCAAGCGCTTATGCAGGCGGCGATGAAAATCGGTGAAGCCATGTATGCCGCGCAGCAAAGCGAGGACGCTGATGGTGATGGCGGCCCATCATCGAACGATGATGGTGTCGTTGATGCTGAGTTCGAAGAAGTCGACGACGGCAAGAAGTAAGACCTGAAAAGGCTCCTATGCGGGTCCGGGGCGTAGGTCCCGGGCCCGTTTGCGTCTCGAAACGCACCCTCTCGCGAGAATAATACAATGGCCGAACGCGACTATTACGACATTTTGGGCGTGCCCCGCGATGCCGATGCGGCGGCGCTCAAATCCTCGTTCCGTAAGCTCGCCATGCAATGGCACCCCGATAAGAACCCGGGCAACCCGGATGCCGAAGCCCGCTTCAAAGAGATCGGTGAAGCCTATCAGGTTCTTTCGGACCCCGAAAAACGCGCGGCCTATGATCGCTTCGGCAAGGCAGGCCTTAATGGCGGCGGCGGGCAGGGCGGCTTCCAAGGCGATGTCGGTGACATTTTCGAAGGCGTGTTTGGAGACATGTTCGGCGAAATCTTTGGCGGGCGTCGTGGCGGCGGCGGCAATGCCCGCCAAGGGCCGGCGCGCGGTCAAGACTTGCGGTTTGATTACGAAATAACGCTCGAGGAAGCCTTCCACGGCAAAGACGCTAAAATCGTCGTTCCAACCACCGAACCGTGCACAGTATGCAATGGAACTGGCGCGGAGCCCGGCACAAGGCCAGACACCTGCCCGACCTGTGCTGGCCAAGGGCGCGTGCGGTCTCAGTCGGGCTTCTTTATGATGGAGCGCACCTGCCCGACATGCGGCGGGCAAGGCACGGTCATTAAAAACGCCTGCAAAGCCTGCGCTGGTCGTGGAGCGATTGCAACAGAGCGCACCTTGTCGGTGGCGATCCCCGCAGGGGTCGAGGATGGCACGCGCATCCGTTTGGCAGGCGAGGGCGATCTCGGTGCGCGCGGCGGCCCGCGCGGGGATCTATATTTGTTCCTCTCAGTTCTCGGCCACGAATTGTTCGAGCGTGACGGTGCCGACCTTTACATTAGGGTGCCTGTGCAAATGACGGTGGCGGCTCTCGGTGGAAGCGTAGAAGCGCCCGTTATAGATGGAACACGTGTAAAAATTGACGTGCCCGAAGGCTCCCAAACGGGTCGTCGCTTCCGCTTGCGCGGCAAAGGGATGAGCAAGCTCCGCGCGCGTGACAAGGGCGACTTGCACGTTGAAATTGCCGTGGAAACACCGCGCAACCTGACCCCCAAACAGCGCGCACTCTTGGCTGAGTTTGCTGAAAGTTGTGGCGCCGAGGCCCATCCAGAGCATGCTGGGTTTTTCGACAAGGTAAAGGGTTTTTGGGATAAAATTGCTGGCACCGACGAGCCTTCACGTCCCTAGCACCCCGCCGACAGCCGAGACCCAGCGGGTTGACAGCCACGGCAATTCTGTTGACGCAGAAACCGACAGAAACAGCCATTTGAGAGGCAGCCCATGACGGTTTCGATAGCAATTGCAGGTGCCGCAGGCCGCATGGGTCTGTCACTTTTGAGAGCAGCCGCCGCAGACGAGCGTCTGCGCGTAACCGGCGGCAGCGAACGCCCTGACAGCCAAGCCATAGGCGCCGATTTGGGCGTTCTGGCGGAAGCCGGAGCCAGCGGTTTTGCGATTTCCAGTACCGTCGCAGAAGCAGCCAAGGGCGCTCAGGTTTGGATCGACTTCACCCAGCCGACCGCCGCTCTTGCCGTTCTGGCGTCTCTAGAGGGAACCGAAATAAAGGCGGTAGTGCTCGGCACGACTGGTTTTAGTGCGGAACAAGAGGCCATCATCGAAGCTTGCTCGAACCGCTACGCCATTGTTTATTCAGGTAACTTCTCTCTCGGCGTCAATGTGTTGGCAGGCCTCGTGAGGCAGGCGGCGGCACGGTTAGGTACGGATTGGGATATCGAAATCACCGAGGCCCATCATCGCCGAAAAGTCGATGCCCCTTCTGGAACGGCCATAATGCTTGGCCAAGCCGCTGCCGAAGGGCGTGGCATTACTCTCGATCCTCACACCATCAGATCTCGTTGGGGCCAAACCGGCGCCCGTCCCGAAGGTGATATCGGGTTCGCGGTGCTTCGCGCGGGTGGCATTGTCGGGGAGCATGAAATTCTTTTTGGCGCAGAGAACGAAGTCATCCGGCTCAGCCATTCAGCACTCGACCGCGCGATTTTTGCCAAAGGTGCCTTAACAGCCGCGCTTTGGGCCGCCGCACAGAAACCGGGGCTTTATTCGATGGCAGATGTCTTAGGCTTTGCTTAAACAGAAGGCCTAATTGCCACGGGCCTATTCGAGAACCTGAAGCCCGGCACTCGCGATGAGCGGTTCGGCTGACCCGCGACGCCCACGCATTTGGTCGGTTTTGGCGCGGAAGCTCGCGAAGGCTGTGTATTGCTGGCCAAACAGCCGTTTTCCGTCTGGCGCATCAACACCCATTGGGTCAATCGCCTGACCGTATTGGCGAATTTCATAGTGAAGGTGAGGGCCGGTCGAACGACCCGTCGAGCCCACAAACCCGATCACATCCCCTTGCTTAACCCGATCGCCCGGTGTCAGGCCCGGCGCAAAGCGTGACATGTGCGCATAGGCGGTTGTCCAGATGCCATCATGGCGGATTTCGACAATGTTGCCGAAGCCATTCTGCCAGCCAGACCGCACAACTTCCCCATCGCCAGCAGCCAAAATCGGCGTTCCAGTCGGGGCACCGAAGTCCACGCCCTTATGCGCCTTAGAATAGCCAAGCACAGGATGACGACGCCATCCAAAACCAGAGGTCAAACGAGCACCGTTTATCGGCGTCCGCAGCAGGAACTTTTTCAGCGCCCGGCCATCGCGGGAAAACCATTCTGCTGTGTCGCTGCCTGGAGCTTTAAACCGGAACGCTTCAAAAACTCGGCCACCAGCACCTTCAAGGCGGGCATAAACCGGGTCGCCCATGCGCACCACATCGCCCTTGCCGTCCAAGAAACGCTCGAAAACCATTTCAAACTTAGAGCCCGCGGTCACATCGCGCTGAAAGTCGACGTCATAGGCAAGTGCGGCGGCAAAGTCGCTCGCGGCCCGCTCAGGGGCACCGGCATTGACCACCGCCCTGGTTAGTCCAGCGTCGCCAATCGAGCCCGAGGCCCGCGCGGTTTGCCGAACCAGCTTCGCGTTGATCTCGCGTGCCCGGAAACCACCATCAATATTGCGAACCACGGAGACCGTCTTGTCCACGCCAGATGCCAGTGCAAACCCCACAAGCTGCGCCGCATCACGGCCGCCCATAAGCACTGTAATCTTCTCACCGGGCTCCACGGCATGCGAACCAAGCGACTTCCCCATCGATGCAATAGCGCTTGCGGCTTCTTCGGGCGCAGCACCAAGGCGTTTCAGGGCATCGCCAAGCGATTCACCAACGCGAACGATTACGGTTTTTTGGCTGGCTGGCCGTGCACTGGCCTCGAAAGCCTGCTGCTCAACAGCATTATCAACAACAGGCCGAACAACCGGCGCAGGCGCCCGCGGCTTTGCAGGCGCTGCGAAAGCGCCAAACGGTGCTAAAGCCACGGAAGTTATGGTTAACCCGCACAATATCGCCTGCAGGCTTGCCCTAAATTCGTCGTTTTGACGCCTCAAACTCTTGCTCCTCACACGCGGCTCAATGGCACAAAACTTAAGTGCCGAATTGGGCCGTGGTGACCCCAAGTTGCTTAGAAGTGTCGGTTGCATCCCCGACGAATTATTTTTTTAGTGTTGCTAATTTGCACGCCACGGTGTGCGGATCAACCCGTTAACTGTCATCACACGAACGAGTGAGCTGAAATTTCCAAGCACGTCCTCAATTGCCTTGTTACAATGCAGGAATGGCTATGAAGCAGGCAGAAACTGAGGAAACGCCGGCACGCGGAGCAAAAAGTCGAAGCGGCAAAGCCATTTTGATTGGCAGCGCCGCCATTCTGGCGCCCCTCATTGTCCTCGGCATTGTCGCATGGAATCAGCGAATAGCTATTGCGAATTCGGCACTTAGCGGTGCGATGAATGATCGTGGGGTGGCTGCAGACTGGAACGTCCGCGATCTGGGCTTAGACCAAGCCCTAGTTAGCGATGTGACGATTGGGCCCAAGGACAACCCAACGCTGTCCGCGCCGATGGCCCGCGTAAGCTGGAAGGTCGATCTTTTCTCCGGAAGAGCCATAATCACCGATATACAAGCCGAAAACGCCACCATTCGGCTGACTTACACAGAAAAAGGGCTCGATTTCGGCGCTCTGGCGCCGTTGCTCGAATCAGAGAGCGGGTCACAACGGGTTGAATTACTAAAGGCCAATATCGCGAACGCACGGGTTTTGCTCGCTACGCCTTGGGGGCAGTTTTCAAGTCGGATCAACGCCACCCTGACCCCGCAGAAAATCTGGAGCGGTAATGCTCTCATCACGGCCCCGTCGGCTTTCGTCATTCCGGGCAAACCAGTACCGCCATTGCCAGTTAGCTTTGGTTTCACCCAAAACCGCCTGACCCTTGCCAGCGCCCCTAGCAATTTTGGGTTTCAGTTTGATGGCCTTGCGGCTGAAAGCATCGGCGGCACTCTTGGGGCGACCATTACCATTCCTCAACGGCCGAACGACCAATTGGCGGCTGTCGGAACACTCGATGTCACGCTAGCCAAGGTGTCCAGTAGGGGCCTTTCGGTGTCGGATGGCCGCATCGTATCAACCGATCTCCGGCTTAACCTTCCAGCGGGGAGAAGTTTGGACACGGCAATCGCGACCTTCACGGCCGCCCTCTCCGCCAAAGCAGCCTCCATATCACGCAGCGGCGGTTCCCTATCAGCACGCTCGCCCGGCGGGACTTTGGCGTTTGCGCGGCAGAAAGACGGCACCACAGAAATAGAAATCTCAGCGACAGCCGCAGCACTCTCCGCGCCAAACCTGAAAGTGGCAAATCCCGAAATTGCAGCGCGCGTCAGCGGCTCAATGTCCGGTCTCGATATCATGAGCCTAATCGGCGCAGGTCGATTTGAGGCTGGTTTCCCGCAGGCGGCTCTCTCTGCCCCTCAGATCGCAAAACTTCTACGGCCGTTAAGGACCCCAACCAACGCACCATTCGGCAATCACGCCACCGCTTTAGCTTACGCGTTTGAGGCGGCCGCGCGCGACTTTTCAGGCCGCCTCAAGGGCCAATTACGCGTCGACGGTCTTAAGGCGATCAGCGTTGCTGTAGATCAACCGCTCCGCGCTAAAGCTCGCAATGGTTTGATGCTTGAAGCCAAGGGCCCCGGAAGTTGGGCTACTCTATCGCTTGCGACTGGCGAGGCGCGGGCACGGGGAACAGTCCTTATCAGAGGTGGCGGCGCGCCAGCGGTTTCCTTGGCGGTTTCGCAATTTATCCGAACTGCAAACTCCATGGCTTGGAAGTCTACAGCACAGCTCGCTCCCTGGGCCGAAGGTGGCGGCGTTGCATCGCTCGGCTTGTCCCAATTCGACGGGCAGATTGCGGCATCAAATGCGCGCTATGACATTGCCGGTGCGCTCGTGGCGGAAGGGAGTTTCGGCAGCCTCGCTTTCAATGAAGGGCGTGCCAACTTCGCGGTAACCAGTCAAACCCAAGCAATGGCGACATCCCTCACAACGCGATTGTGTCTGGCAGTTTCTGCCAAGAACCTCGTCTATCAGACCACTTCCATGCCTCATTTCGCTGCGCGCCTTTGTCCCGACGCAAAGGGAAAATTGGCAACGCTGCGGAATGGACGACCGCTCTTTTTTGGTAGCCTCGCCCTCGACCCGATTACGGCTCAAATCGGAGACGGCACGAACACCCAAACCATAGCCATCGGCAACGCGATATTCTCCACTGAGGCTGGACCCCAAGGCAACGCATCGCGCGTCTCGTTGCCCTCCGTTGATATCGCCTATCCGCTTGCTAATGGCGGCACGTCGAACCTGTCTTGGGAATCCGCCGGTGGCACAATTCGCGCCGATGGGGCGGGTGGTTGGTTGTTCGATGGCGCTCTCCAAGGTTTCGCAGCCACGGGTCTCCCCGTTGCCGTGAAGGGCGATGTGGCCGGGTTGGTATCTTGGAGTCCAAGAGCAGGTGTTACGGCGACAAGCCGTTCAATATCGGTTGTAGCCACCGATTCCGAGCTATCGCCTCGCTTTGCACCTTTAGAAACAACTGGCGATCTCGTCTTGAAACGAGGTGTGCTTGAGGGTCGCTTGGCGGCAGCTTTGGCCCAAACGGGCGATCGGCTCGGCGGCTTGACGCTTGTTCAAGACTTTAACTCTAACACGGGCTCGGTCATCTTTGATGGTGATGGCTTGGTATTCTCACGCGGTGGATTGCAGCCCTCGGCCATCGTGCCAGCCCTGCGCGGCGTAATCGCCGACGTGGAAGGAAAAGTCGACGCCTCAGCGCGAATTGCGTGGAGCCGCACCGACCCACTTTCCAGCACCGGCCGCTTTTCGACGGCCGACATGAATATTGCGACGGGGCTGGGCCCTATGACCGGCATCACTGGCGCGCTCGAAATGACTGACTTGCTCGGTCTCGTTTCGGCACCGAAACAAAAATTGGCGGTGCGGTCGTTTAACCCAGGCATCCTCATCGAGAACGGTATTGTTGACTTCTCCTTGCCCGGCGGCAACCGCGTGGCAATCGCGGATGCTCGTTGGCCGTTGGCTGGCGGCGAAGTGTTTCTTGAGCCGGTCAATTGGAAACTGGGCGCTCCCGATCAAGGCGTAACGCTTGACCTTGTCAGCATCGACTTGGAACGCCTGTTGGGCTTGATGAACGTGCCGGACCTTGAGATGCAAGGTCGGGTGTCCGGCGTTTTTCCAATTCGGGTTGAAAACAACGTGGCCCGTATCGTTAACGGCCAGTTGAAGGCTGATGAAAACGGTGGTGTGATTCGGTTCAAAAATGCCGCGATGACCGAAAGCGCCAGCTCCAATCAGGGAACAAAACTTGCTTTTGATGCCTTGGAAAACTTCGAGTTCCGAATTCTCGAGATCGCCGTTGATGGCACATTGACGGGTGAACTGACACTAGGGCTCATCTTCGAGGGCAAGAATGCTGATGTCTTGTACGGCACGCCGTTCCGTTTCAACGTCAAGGCTGTTGCTCCTTTTGCCCAATTATTCCGATCGGCCTCGAACATGTTCGACAGTACAGCCGCACTGCGTCTTTTGCGGGAACAAATTTCCCGAGAACCCAACCCCGCGACGCCAGAGACGGTTGACCAACCGGCCATCCCGGCGCAACCACAATGACAAGGAATCCGATGAACACGAATTGCCGGCCCAATTCAGCCCATGTTCAGCGGGTGGCCTCTATTTGTTGGGGAACACAAAGCCCGCTTGCGGGTCTTTTGAAGGACATGACGCCTATGACCACGCGGATACGGCACTATTCTTTGCTTCCCGTGGCAGCCCTTGCGCTTTCAATCACAAGCGCATGTGCGCCCACGATCAAGATTGAAGCGCCAGACAAGCCCATCGTCATCAATTTGAACGTCAAGATTGATCAAGAAATCCGCATTCGCCTCGATAAAGAGGTTGAAGCCATGATTTCTAACAATCCTGGCATTTTCTAAGCGCGCTGGAGGAAAAGCTCATGCGTCAATCTCACCTTTTTGCGGCCACTTTGGTGGCCTTGGCTCCGTTTGCTATGGTTGCACCTGCCCGCGCGGTCGATGATCCCGCGATAGCGGCAGCACGGGCCGCGGGCATTCTTGGCGAACAGGCCGATGGCTATCTTGGCTTTGTGCGCCCGCCAACGGCGGATCAAGCCGAGCTGCAGCGCCGGGTGGCTGATATCAATATCCGCCGCCGCGCGGTCTATACGGACTTGGCAGCCTCCCAAAGCCAAACCGTGGAGGTCGTTGCTGCACTCACCGCGGAAAAGCTGATTGCAAAAACCCCGGCTGGGCAGTTCTACAAGGACGGCAAGGCCGGTTGGACGAAGAAGTGAGCCGTCGGAGCGTGATTCAGACGTGCGCGCTCATTGCCCTCCTCATGGGCCTTTTGGGCGTGAGTGTTTGGGCTTTGGTTTGGGCTTTTAGCTATGCGCCAATACAGATCTCATTGCATGGCTGGATTGCGCTTGGCCTCGGGGCGTTCTTATCCGTTGCACTCGGTGGTGGGTTGATGGCGCTATCTTTCTATTCGGCACGCCGTGGCTTCGACGATGATGCCGCAACCCCATCCGATCACGACCTTACCCCCTAATTACTCGACACAAGTTCATCGGGTTGCGGCACGTAAATCGCAAAAGCCGTTTCCTTGTTGATCGCACTTTCAACCAATAGCCCGCCGCGGTGGCGATTGATGATGTGTTTGACGATGGCCAAGCCAAGGCCGGTGCCCGACCGTGTGGTTGGCTGGCCTTCAACACGGTAGAAGCGCTCCGCTAAGCGCGGCAAATGCCAGCGCTCAATCCCCTCACCTGCGTTACTCACGCGCAAATACGCAAAGCGACGCCCGGTCTCTAAAGGCGGGCTGACAAGGGATAGGCGCGCCGCGTCCGGCCATTGCCGTGAGGCCGCTGACACGACATCCTCGTGGTTGTAATTGCTGCCAATGGAGACCGATATGCGTGAGCCCGGCAGGGCATATTTAATGGCGTTATCAATCAAGTTCTGAACGATTTGGCTTAGTTCATCCCATTCGCCAATCACTAAAACCGGGCTTTCTCCGCCAAAAAAATCAAGCCCAACGTTCTTTTGGTCGCCAAGCGGCCCTAGTGCTGCACTCACGTCCCGGGTGATCGCTGCCAAATCAACATGGCTTGTCGGTGCCAAATGCTCGTTTAGCTCAACGCGCGACAGCGATAAGAGGCCGTCGATGAGCCTACGCATCCGTTCGGCCTGTGCTTGCATGATCTCGAGGAAGCGGTCGCGGGCATCGGGATCATTGCGCGCATGCCCCCGTAAAGTTTCAATAAAGCCGGTGAGGGAGGCCAGCGGCGTCCGTAATTCATGGCTGGCATTGGCGATAAAGTCAGCCCGGCGGCCCTCGGCAAGAACGGTCTCGGTTTCATCGCGAAGCGTCAGAAGCGCCCGTGTTCGCCCCTGCAAATTGATCGGCGCGACATGGGCGCGCTCGTGGCGTTCGATGGCGCCCTGCGTTGCAACCTGAACATCAGAGACGCGACCGTCTTCAAGCGCCGCCCGTACGGCTTCGATAAGTTCAGGGCGTCGCGTAATGGCATCAAAGCGGACCCCTATCTCTGCGCCGCCGAAGCGCTCCTTAGCAAAACTATTCACCACAGAAACACGACTATTGCCCTCGATAACGATCGCAGGCTCTGAGAGTGCATCCAGAAAGGCCAGCGCCCCGTCAGCTAAGGCTTGATCTGGGATTGTTTCTGGGCCTGAGGTCGCGGTTTCAGTCTTTCGCGTGGGCCCAAAGAGCCAAAAGGATACTGCTAAAGCAGCACCGGCCGCCGATGAAAGCCAATTCGGAATGCCTAACCAAGCTCCTGACAGGGCACCTAGCGCGGCGCCCATGCCGCCACTCAGCACCATCAGAAAAACCAGTAAAGCAGATTGCCGGGGAAGCGCTTCCAAATCCGTAATGCCCCAAACTCAAAAACAACGTCTCGCTGCCGCGATATTGCGGCGTCTCCATGTCCGATACATGACAATCTAAGCCGTTTCGCCGTGTTCGCTGTAGTTTTCCGAACCCACCTGCAGACACTCACTACAGTTTTTAAGAACGACTTGCATTTTCAGCTTTCGCTGCCATATTGCGAATAATTCGCAGGAACACGACGCCATGTATGTGTGCAATTGCAACGGAATTAAAGCACGCGAAGTGCTAAAGGCTCTGGAAGCGGGCGCTCAGAAGCCCGTAGATGTGTTTCGCCAAAGCGAATGCCTTGTCCAATGTGGGCGATGCCTGCCTGAAATTCGGGCAAAACTTCACCAACACCGCGAGTCAATCCGATTGGCCGCAGAATAGACGCTTGATGGGCTGATTGCCACGGTGACGGTCGGCCCAAATTGAGCTAGCACCGCCCCATACTCTCGAAACTAGTTGGATATAGGAGCGTGCCGTGAAGGGCGATAAAAAAGTCATTTCTTACCTGAACGCCGTGCTGACGAACGAACTGACGTCGATCAACCAATATTTTCTGCACGCGCGCATTTACCAAAACTGGGGTTTCAAACAGCTTGGCCAGGTCACCTATCAAGAATCCATTGGCGAAATGAAGCATGCCGATCAGGTCATTAAGCGGATCCTCCTGCTTGAGGGTCTGCCGAACCTGCAAGACCTCCACAAACTCGGCATCGGTGAAACCGTGCCAGAAGCCCTAACGTCGGATCTTGCGGCCGAAACACGCGGCCGCGCCACTCTGGTCGAAGCCATCGGCTATTGCGAGACCGTCCCCGATTATGTCAGCCGAGACCTGCTACGCGAAATCCTTGCCGACACCGAGGAGCATATCGACTATCTCGAAACCCAATTGGGCTTGATCGATCAGGTTGGCATTCAAAACTACTTGCAAACCGCCATTGGTGACCTTGAACCCGAGGCCTGATTGAACCCTGTGGTTCCGTCAAAAAGGTTTGTCACAAATCTGTGCTAGCCCACCTTAATCTAAGAGGTGGTGGCATATGACGGCGAAGAATTTGCTTTTTCTGTGTACGGGAAACTCCGCGCGCTCAATTATCGCAGAAGCTATTCTGAACCGTCAGGGCCGTGGAAAATTCGTGGCCTATTCTGCAGGGTCAATGCCAAACGGCACCGTAAACCCGCATGCTCGCGTTTTGCTCCAGCGATTGAATTTCGATACGAGCGCGCTCCGGTCAAAGCCGTGGGATGAGTTTGCAGGCCCAGAAGCCCCTGTCTTGGACTTTGTGATAACGGTTTGTGACAACGCCGCGGGCGAAACCTGCCCGATTTGGCCGGGCCAGCCCATCACAGCGCACTGGGGACTGCCAGACCCAGCGAGCGTGCAAGGAACGCCAAGTGACATCGCACTAGCCTTCGCTGAAACCTTTCGCCAATTGTCCGCGCGGATAGACGCTTTCGTAAACTTGCCTTTGGCATCCCTTGATCGCCTGGGGCTGCAAGCAAAGTTGAAGGCAATCGGTCACATCGTTGCGCCACATTCGTCATGAGCGCACACCCCGACCTTATACGACGTCTGGCGTCTGAGCTGCTCGGAACCGCTCTCTTGGTCGCGACCGTTGTGGGTTCGGGCATTATGGCCGCTAGTTTATCGTCTGGAAATGATGCCTTAGCGCTTCTCGGAAACACAATTGCAACAGGCGCAATGCTCGTTGTGCTTATCACCGTGTTCGGTCCAGTTTCCGGCGCCCACTTTAATCCCGCCGTCAGCTTGGTCATGGCGTTGGATAAAAAATGGAACTGGATGGATCTTGCCTTCTATTGGATTGCCCAGCTTTGCGGTGCGCTCATCGGGGTGGCTTTAGCCCATGCACTGTTCGAGTTACCCATCGTCCAGGCGAGCACAAATGAGCGGAGTGGCTTGGCTCAGGCCCTTTCCGAGGCCGTCGCAACGTTTGCTTTGCTTGCCGCCATTCTCGGGGCAAACCGCTGGCAACCCACGCAAACCCCAATAGTCGTGGGTTTGGTTATTGTAGCCGGCTATTGGTGGACGGCCTCGACCTCCTTCGCAAACCCTGTGGTTACTCTTGCGCGCGCGTTCACCGAAAGCTTCTCAGGCATCCGCCTGATCGACGTTCCACCCTTTATCCTTGCTCAGTGCGTTGGGGCGCTCTTCGCGCTTTTTGTCTTTAGATGGTTGCTTGGCGCGAAAAGTTCGTGAGCCGATTGCCCCAGACCGTCTTGCTATGCCAGAGCCTACCGCCAGACCGCTGAACCCCTTGGAGCTGGCATGACAAACACGCTGACCACAACCGAAATCGCTGATGGTGTTGCGATCTTAACGCTCAATCGCCCAGACGCGATGAACGCGCTTTCAAGAGCCTTAAGGGCTGAGCTTGATAGTGCCATTAGAGTATTAGACGCCGACCCAGAGGTTCGCGTAATAATTCTTACCGGGGCAGGGCGCGCCTTTACCGCGGGCCTTGATCTCAAAGAGCTCGCCACCGATCCTAATGGCATGGCCGCGGCCAATGCCACAGAAGCCGCGATTAACCCAGTTCGCGCCATCGAAGGCTGCTCCAAGCCGGTTATTGGCGCCATTAACGGTGTTGCGATCACTGGCGGTTTTGAGGTGGCGCTGGCCTGTGATGTTCTGATTGCGTCCACGAATGCTCGTTTCGCCGACACCCATGCGCGCGTTGGCATTATGCCGGGTTGGGGTCTCTCGCAAAAACTATCGCGCCTTTTAGGCATCTATCGCGCCAAAGAGCTGTCCCTAACGGGTAACTTCCTTGACGCAGCCACTGCCGAAGCGTGGGGGCTCGTCAATCGCGTAGTCGCTCCCGAGGATTTGCTCCCCGTCGCCCGGAAATTAGCTCTCGATATGGCGAGTGTTCCGAGCGCTGCCTCGACAGCCTATAAGAAGCTTATCAATGACGGTTTTGCAGCCTCCTTTGGCGAGGGCTTGAAAATCGAACACAAGACATCGTCAGCGCTCAACGCCGCCGTTACGCCCGAAGTCGTGGCTGCCAATAGGGCAGGCGTTCAGGAGCGCGGTCGCTCCCAAGCTTAGTTTTTGGCCCGAAAACGCGTCGCTTCTCGGGCCTGTTTAAGGCTCGAGAAGCGCGCCATAGGTCAAGGTTCGCGTTGATTCATTCAGGTTCATGCCCTCAGGACGGCCAAACAATTGAACCATGCCAAGGAAATAAATCTGATTCTTCGGGTCGATCCAGAACCATGTCGCGGCGGCACCACCCCACGCTAGCGTGCCTGCACCCACAAGTGTTCCGGCTTTCGCAGGGTCTGTTACGACGGCGAAACCAAGACCGAAGCCTATGCCGGGTGATGCCGCTGCCGTCGTGCCGTCGCCAGCAATCCCCATGCCGTCTGGCAAGTGGTTGGTACTCATCAAGTCGATTGTTGCGGGTGCCAATATCTGCGCGCCATCGAGTTCGCCTTTGTTAAGGATCATTTGGGCGAACCGCCCATAATCATGCGTGGTTGAAACCAATCCACCACCCCCCGATGGAAAGCTTGGTGGTTTCGTAAAATCCTGAACTTGGGGGCCCGCCGCCTCCGCGGCTTTACCGGTGCGGGGGTCAAAATAATAAATACCAGCCAAACGCGACACCTTATTGGCGGGGACCGCAAACCCTGTATCGACCATCTTTAGCGGCCCAAACAGGCGGCTCTGGAGGAAGTCCGGGAGGGACTGACCGGAGAGACGCTCAATCAATGCGCCTTGAATATCAACGGCTACCGAATAGCGCCAACGCTCCCCCGGTTGATTGGCCAGCGGAAGCTTCGCCATTTTGCCAATAAAGTCGTCCATTGACGTGGATGCCAAGAGCCCGCTCGCCCGATAGAGCCCCCCAACAGGGTCATCTGGGGCCAGCCCATACCCAAAGCCCGCCGTGTGGGTCATAATCTCGCGCATTGTCGGCGGGCGCTTCATGGCAACGGTAATCGGTTGTCCTTTGTCGTCCATCCCCGTCAGAACTTTTAGGTCTTTGAACTCAGGAATGTATTTCGTGACAGGGTCGTCGAGGCGCCATTTGCCCTCTTCGAACAGCATCATCATCGCCACGCCCACAATGGGTTTGGTTTGAGAGTAGATCCGGAAAATTGTGTCCTGTTTGATCGGGGCATTCGACACGCGATCCGCTACGCCGAAGCTCGAATATTTGACGGTTTGGTTGTTGCGCACAATCAATGTCGAGGCCCCGACCAGTCGACCGGCATCAACATGCCCGGCGGTCCACGCATCCAAGCGTTTCAATCGGTCAACCGAGAAGCCCTGATTAGCCGCCGCTGGCGCATTAGCCGGTGCCGCTGCACCAAGTGTCGGGCCTACCAAAAGCAGCCCCGCCAGCGCTGCCCCGAATACTTTCAATTCTGCCCGCATTTGTCGCTCCCCGTTCGTACTTTTAAGGAACCCTAGCGCCGATCATCTCCAGTGGCCAGATAGCGCGTAACATAACGCTCAACGGCCTGTTCTAGCGGCGTCCATGCCCGATCAAAGCCGACCTGTCGCAGCCCTGAAAGGTCAGCTTGGGTGAAATACTGATACTTGTCCCGAATGGCGACGGGAGTATCCTTAAAAGCAATGTCGGCTGGCTGGCCGACGGCCTTGAATAGCGCTAGCGTTAAGTCTCGAAAGCTTCGTGCTTGGCCTGTCCCGATATTATAAATGCCATTTTGGCGCTTTGCCTCGAAGAACCAAAGCACCGCTGCGCTAACGTCTTCTACCCATACAAAATCCCGCGCCTGTTCGCCATCGCCAATGCCGTCCCGATGAGACTTGAAGAGCGTCACGGTTTTTCCGGCAGCCGCCTGTGGAAACAGGGTGGCTACGACGCTTTTCATCCCCCCCTTATGGTTTTCGTTTGGCCCGAACACATTGAAAAATTTGAACCCCGCCCAACGATCCGGCAGTGGAAGACCCAATGCGGCCCGCTCCGAAACGATCTTGTCAAAAGCATGCTTGGACCAACCATAGAGGTTTAGTGGACGCAGTTTATTGAGCGCTTCTTGGTTCCACTGATCGGAAAACCCCTCATCGCCAGCGCCAAAGGTAGCTGCGGAAGAGGCATAAAAGAACGGAGTATTGGTCGCAGCGCACCAATCCAAAAGCTTCAGGGAAAGATTGAGGTTGTTTGCGACGATCGCATCGCCATCTGTTTCTGTGGTCGCGGAAATGGCCCCCATGTGAATAATCGCGTCAAGCTGAGGCAGCTTTGCAAGCCAATCCCTCAAATCATCAGGCGCAATGAAGGTGCGAAACGACCGCTTGGCGACATTCAACCATTTTTGCCCGTCGCGCAGTCGGTCGCAGATCGCAATATCGGTGATACCACGCTCATTAAGCTCTGCGACAATGTTGGACCCGATAAACCCGGCACCACCCGTGACCAAAATCATGGTGTCGTCCCTAAAGCAATCTTGCGAACAATCCCTGTTGTCGAGCGGCCTTCAACGAGTGGGATCAGTGCTATTTCGCCGCCATACTCGGCCACAAGATCAGCCCCTACGACCTGATCAACGCGATAATCGGCTCCCTTGATCAACACATCCGGACGAAGGGCGTCAATCAAAGCAAGGGGCGTATCGTCCTCAAAGGCAACCACCAGATCAACGGCTTCGAGGCCCGCCAAAACCGCGGCGCGATCACGCAGCAAATTGATCGGACGACTTGGTCCCTTAAGCCGACTGACCGAGGCGTCACTATTCAGACCGAGAACAAGGCGATCGCACAGCGTTCGTGCTTGGCCCAAAAGTGAAACATGGCCCGCGTGCAAAACATCAAAGCAGCCATTCGTGAACCCGATCCGCAGCCCTTGGCGGCGCCACGCTTGAACGCGCTCCACCGCTTCATTGAGATCATCGACGGCTTTTTCCGACGCAGCGCTGCCATCCAAACGCGCCAATGCGGCTCCTACCTCCAGCGCTGTTACCGAAGCCGTACCGGGTTTTTCAACCACCACCCCCGCCGCGGCCATCGCCACACGAGCGGCGTTGACAAGGCTTGAGCCAGAAGCAAGGGCTGCCGCCATGCACGCCGCGACGGTATCGCCCGCGCCTGAAACATCACGGACCGTTCGGGCGGTTGCCGCAAAGCGCGTGACGCCATCGGCCGAGACCAACGAAGCGCCCTCATCACCACGCGTAACCAACAAAGCCCCTGCCGGGGTTTCGGCCAGCACTTCTCGCGCCGCCTCAATAATTTCCTCGTCTGAATTTAGCCGCTCGATCCGCGCCGCTTTCGCGAGCTCGCCCTTATTCGGCATAAGCAGGCTGGCCCCCGCATACCGCGCATAATCTGTCCCCTTAGGATCGATAATGACAGCTTTCCCCGCCGCTTCCGCTGCCTTAATCAAGGCTTGGCATACGCGCGGTGTCAAAACGCCCTTGGCATAGTCCGACAGAACCAAAACATCACAATGGTCCAGCATAGAGAGAGCGGAGTTTATCACGCGGGTCTCGGGCCGCTCCGCTAAGGGCGACGTTGTTTCCCAGTCAACACGCAGCAAGTGTGTTGCCAACATCTTGCTCACGAACCGGTGCTTGCGCGTTGTTGGCCGTGATGGGTCTACGACGAGATCAGCATCCACATTTGGCCCCAAGGCCTCAACCAGCCGCAGCGCTTCGCCCCCGGCTTCATCATCGCCAATCACGCCAACCAAGCAAATATGCGCACCAAGATCGACGAGGTTGCGCGCCACATTGGCCGCGCCGCCAAGCACGCGGCTTTCATCATGCGCCATCAACACGGGAACCGGGGCTTCCGGCGAAATTCGCGTGACGTCACCGCGCACAAATACGTCCACCATCACGTCGCCGACCACCAGAACGCGCGCGCGTGACAATGCAGAAACAAGATCGTGGGTCATGACAGGCTTATGCCTTGCCAAAGCCGCGCCGTCACGGGGGAGGGCTGCCCGCCCGAACAAGCGCCTCCCGCTCGGCTCCGCTCAAATAACGCCAGCACCCCTCCGGCAAGTCGCCCAGATGCAAAGGGCCAATGCGGATGCGCTCAAGATCGGTAACGTACAGCGAAACCGCCTCGGCCATCCGGCGGATCTGCCGATTGCGGCCCTCTGTCAAAACAAACACCAATTCCTGCTCGCCAATTTGTTCAACAGTGGCTTCCCGCAACAATCGATTGTCGAGCGTTATACCGTGGCGCAATAGTGCTAGCTTGCGCGGCGTGATCGTTCCCACGACCCGCACGCGATACTCTTTATCAAGCTCAGAGTCTGGGCCGATAATCGCTTTCGCGAGCACACCATCTTCCGACAAAATCAGTAATCCGCGTGAGTCCCGATCCAACCGCCCAAGCGGGGGAAGTGATATTTCTGCGCGCAGCTCCGCCTCACCGTCACCCCAAAACCGATCCGGCGTTAACAGGTCAGACGCTTGCCACTGCCCCGGCTCAGGATGCGCTGAAACCCCGCCAACAGGCTTATTGACAACGACCGTGATGCCAAATCCCTCATTCTCACCGCGTTCCAAAACAAGGGTTTGGCCGTTTAAGATTTTGTGGCCAAGTTCGCTAACGCGCTGGCCATCAACGGCCACTTTGCCGTCGAGGATCAGCGCTTCAGCTTCCCGGCGTGAACACACACCGGATTGGGCCAACCATTTATTGATCCGTTGCGGTTCGCTGCCGTCGTAGCGCTTGGTCCACGCCATCCCATGCTTCCCCTTTTTCGCGGCTTGAGTAGGCAGGTGCTGTGCAATCCTGCAAGGGTCTGTGCGATTGGCTTGCGCTAATCCGGCAGTAAAGGCACCACGCGGCCATAGTCTTTAGGATTTCCCAATGGCAGCCCAACCGCCCCGCCCCGCCACCGATCTCGCGATCAAGGTTTTCGCCGATGGCGCAGACTTAGCAACGATGAAGGCCCTGCGCGCCAATCCAGTGATTAAGGGGTTCACAACGAACCCAAGCCTTATGCGAAAGGCCGGTGTCTCGGACTATGCAGGCTTTGCGAAGGCGGCGCTCGAAGCCATCCCTGATATGCCGATCTCGTTTGAAGTGTTCGCGGATGACTTTGAGGGCATGGAAACCGAGGCGAAAATCATCGCGACATGGGGCAGCAATGTCTATGTCAAGATTCCAGTGATCGACGCCCAAGGTCAAAGTGCTGCCCCATTGCTCGCCCGACTCACCGCGGCGGGCGTGAAGCTCAACGTCACCGCCATCTACACGGAAGCCCAACTTCAAGCCGCATCGGACGCCCTGCGGGGCGGCGCGCCTTCTGTATTGTCGGTTTTTGCGGGCCGTTTGGCCGATATGGGCTGGGATCCTCTCCCGCTCGTCAAGAAGGCTGTGGCCTTGGCGAATGAAAACCCCGGGCAAGAGGTGATTTGGGCTTCAACACGCGAAGTTTGGAATGTGCTGGAGGCAGACGCCCTTGGCGTCCATATCATCACCGCGCCAAACGACGTGATCGCTAAATTGGCAGCACTGGGCGAAAAGTCCCCTGATGCGCTCGCCTTGGAAACAGTGCGCACTTTCGTGGCTGACGCGAAAGCAGCAGGGCTCAGCCTGAATTAGGAAACCCGCTCTGTCGGGTCGAGCTTGGCTTCAGGCAAGGCCGAAACGGCGCCAAAAAGCTTGTCATGCCGCGCGCGGTAATTCTTCACGGATTCAGCAATCCTAATTGTGCTTAGGCGCACGACAGGGTCGTCCGTATGTTCTTCAATGTCGGCTACGGCTTCAAGTATGGCGTTTAGTGCCGCCACAGGCTCTGTCTTGGCCAAGTGGATCACCTTGGCTTTAACGTCATTGGTCGCCACCACGGTGTTATAGGCGGTTCTCAGCGCATTCTCAGCCCTGCTGGTCCGCAACACATAAGCCAATTGGTGAGACAGCACCCGCCAGTTTATTGGTTTCACAACAAACGACGTCGCCCCAACGCCATAGGCGCGATCAACCGCCACCATGTCTTCCCGCCCGGTAATCACCACAACGGGCAAATAACGGAGCACTGGGTCTTTGCGGATGTGCTCAATCAAACCAAAACCGTCCATGCGTGGCATGTCGAGATCAACCAACGCAATGTCGATACCGCCTTTTTTCAGGCGTTCTAGCGCAAAAACACCATCTTCAGCTGTTTCCACGTCCACATACGGTGTTGCCAAATGAACAGCCGCAAACTCCCGCAAGATCGGATCATCGTCGGCAACCAGCATTTTTGCGGTTTCAAAAGGGACGAAATGATCGCTGCTCATGCTTCTCGAACGGTTACTGTGTCAGGCGGGGCAAGCTTCCTGATGGACCCACGCCCTTCGGCACCGGAACGCCGGAACCTGCGTAAGCTTTGTTGATAACCAGATCGGGGTTCTTATCAAGTGTCAATTCTTTGGCAACGATAACGCTCCAGGCCGAATCCTCAGCAACTTGACCTGAAGTCGACACAACCAGCAAGGCATTGGGGATGTAGATCGTCCCAAGCAGCTCCCGCACATTGTCAGAAGCGATCGTGAACGTCTCATCATTGGTGCGTGTTGTTGCAATTAGAAAGCCAGCAAACGGCCCTGTCGTCCGCGCAGAAATGTTCACAGTGGCGCGGTCGCCAAAAAACACGGAATCATCATTACCAAAGATGAGGACAACATCGGTCCCTTCCACGCTGCTATCACCATTGAACCGCATCGGTTCCATGAAATAGTGTTCGCCGGGTGCCAAGACCATCCGCGCACTCCCGAGCAAAACGAATTCATCGCAATGGACACCAGCGGGCAATGTAATAACGCCTGTGCCGTAAGTTATGACCTTCGCAGCTGAGCCCGACGGGCACGCCACGGGTGGCGTCACATTCAACGCCATGAAGGGGTCAGGGATCGGCAACGCCCCGCCGTTTGCTGCTGGAATGCTGGTTCCCGAAACCGTGCCGGATGATTGAATGACCCCGGCAGTCACCATCGCATCGCTTTGGATTAACAGATCGCCATTGGCGTGGATCAAACATCCCGTGGCCGACAGCTTCGCCGTGTCTTTAACGTTCAGCCCCTCAACGCCAAATTGAAGAACGCATAATGGTGTATTGCGTAAGCTTTCAGCGGTAGCGGAGGCATTAATGATCGCGTTGCCAATATTGGCCACACCCAGCATTGGGGGGCGATTGGCAATCGCGCTGACGGTCACGCTCCCGTCATTCGCGTCAACAACCACATTAAATTGTGTATGTCCGGCCAGCCGTGAATTCGCGATCGCAGCTGTCGCTTGTGTTTGCGCAATAGCCGTGATCGCACCGGTGTCGCTGCTGCTTGAAACCACGCCCATACCATTGGCGCCGGCTAGGGCCCCGCCGTCCACTGCGGCCTGAAGCAAGGTCCGGTCATTCGACATGCCCGCGCCTTCGATCCCGAAAACGACGGCAAGCGTGAGAGGGGCAGCCATAAGCGCGCTAATGAGGGCGACATTCCCTCGAATAGACTTCGCAAACCACCTTTTGGCGGATGACAACAACACTTTCAGCACCTCAAATTGAACCCAAGGTGATCATTAGAGCGCAGAAGTGCTAATTTTTCATTTGAATACAACAAACAATTTGAATGAGGCTAAACTGGAGGATGCAGCATGCTTAATCGGATAGTAATCCGCCACGGTTAATGGGGATGCTTAATCTGTTTTAGCTCGCCAGAACCATGTCAAAAACTGAACTGCAGCGCCCTAAGAAACAAACGTCGATCCAACGACGCTTGGCGCTGCTTGTGCTGGGTTCAGTGGCGGTTTCAACGCTCCCCGTTGCGGCTCTTTTTTCGTATCAAGAGACCGAACGCCACGCCCGCATTCGTTGGCAGGAAATGAAAACGGCGACTGACGTGCTGGCGAGCGCGTCGGAAGACGCGGTATCCCAGCGCGATCCGCGCCGGGGCTTCACGATCCTCCGTGCTGTTTCGAAAACGCCGGGCATTGTCTATGCGCGCATCAGGCTGGCTGATGGCAGCATCTTGGCCGAAACGGGTGCAGGCGCCCGCCTGAAGTCCGACGTCGTGATCGACGCTAATAGCCCGCGCCCAAACCTAATAGAAATGGCATTAACCCAGTCCATTCAAGTGAACGCGCCGGTTCGATCTGGCAATAAAGTGATCGGTCAAGTGAGCGTTGTGCACCGATCAGACGCCTTCTGGCTCAATCTTTTTGTATCGCTTAGCGGGATATTGGGGCTTGCGGCAGCAGCACTCGTGGGCGCGCTCGCGATTGCTCGGCGCGTTCAAAGGGCGTTGACCGCGCCGCTGGAAAACCTCACGCGGTCTGTGGCCATTATTTCTCGCGAGGGCAATTTCCGACGCCGCGTGGAGCAAACCAGCACTGATGAAGTCGGTGATCTTGTGCGCGGCTTCAACACCATGCTCGACGCAATTGGGGATCGCGATCAACGCATCGAAGCCCATATGAAAGGTCTTGAAGGCCAGATCGCGGATCGAACCCGCGATTATCTCACCGCAAAGGAAGCTGCAGAAGCTGCAAACGTCGCGAAATCAGAGTTTCTGGCAACGATGAGCCATGAAATCCGAACGCCGATGAATGGCGTAATGGTAATGGCTGAGCTCCTGGCCGCCGAAAGCCTCCCCGCGAAAGCCCGCCGCCATGCAGAAACAATTGCAAAGTCTGGCCGCAACCTTTTGGCCGTCATCAACGACATTCTTGATTTCTCAAAGATCGAGGCCGGGAAACTCGACGTCGAAATCTGCGATGTCGACGTCCTTGACCAAGTTGACGATGTGTTGGCGCTGTTTCATGCAAAAGCCGCCGAAAAAGGGTTGGAGCTGGTTGCCTCGGCAAACCCAGACGCCCCACGCATTGTTCCCGCAGACCCGGTGCGCCTCGGCCAAGTCATCTCGAATTTGGTGTCAAACGCGCTTAAGTTTACCGAAAAGGGACATGTGCTGCTGCGGATCGAGGCCGATCCTTCCACCTATTTCTGGCGCCTTTCCATTACCGATACAGGTATCGGGATTGCCGCCAATAAGCTGAAAACGATTTTTCAGGCCTTCTCCCAGGAAGACCAAACCACAACACGCCGCTTTGGCGGAACAGGCTTGGGTCTGTCAATTTCCAAGCGCCTTGCCGAGGCCATGGGCGGCGCCATTGAAGTCACAAGTATTCAGGGCAGGGGCACCACTTTCACCCTTCAAATGCCTGCCGGTACTAATCCTATCCGCTCGGCCCCGCCGCAATTGGGCGAAAAAGCGGTGGCGATTCAACTGCTCGTCTCGGGTAGAGCCGAAAGCGCCGCGCTCACGCGGCGCCTCACAGCGGCTGGCGCCAAAATTGTTACCGAGGGTGCAGACCTGATCTTCGCTGACCTTTCGGGCCGCTATCAAATTCCATCCGGAACGCCGCCATCGAAACTCGTTTTGCTTGCCGCTCCAGACGATGCGGTGGCCGACGACTGGTTACGCACAGGGCGGGCGGCAGCCCTTTTGCCTCGGCCAGTGCGTCACTCCGATCTCGATAATTTACTCCAGCGCCTCGCCGACGGTCAGCCACTTTCGGCTCCGGAAGCCGATCGGGGTGGCGAGACCATTACGATCAATTATCAAGGTGCGCGCATTCTCGTTGTCGACGATGGCGATGTAAATCGTGAAGTCGCGCTTGAGGCCCTATCACGCTTCGGCGTCACGGCATCTACGGCCGAAAACGGTGCTGTGGCGCTGGAAATGCTGGCAGCCGCCGACACGCTCGGCGAACCATTCCACCTTGTGCTCATGGACGGCTCAATGCCGGTGATGGACGGCTATGAGGCCACGCGCCAGCGTCGGGTTTCAGAAATTCTACATAAGTCTCCCCGCCTCCCCATTTACGCCCTAACCGCCCATGTGGTGGGTCCAGCGGCCATCGCTTGGCAAGATGCAGGTATGGACGGGGTTCTGCACAAGCCGTTTACGCTGCAAGACCTTGGCAACATCCTCAAAGCGACCTTACCGGCTGGTCTTGCAAAGGCTGTTGAAAATCGCCGCTCGTCCTTTGACGGTGCGGCGGGTCAGCCAGCGACAAGTCCATCGATCATCGATGAAACCCTCTTTGATCGCGATGTCATCTTGTCGTTGAAACATTCGATCGAGTCTGGCCGCGGCGACTTCGTCGATCGCGTGGTAACACTGTATCGGGGTCACGCGCCGCGGGCGCTGGAAGCGCTCAATGCCGCGCTGGAAACCGCGGATGGTGAGGAGATTGGCCGTGCCGCGCATGCGCTAAAATCCATGAGTTTAAACATCGGTGCAAAAGCCGTTGCTGCCTGCGCAGGAGCCATCGAAGCAGCCGTTCGCACAGAACGTCGCGCTGTGCATTCCAAAGAAATCGAAGCCCTCAACCCATTGGTTGCCCGCACGATCATGGGCTTGGACGAAATATTTAACGCGAACGGCAATACTGCGCAGTCGACCGCCCAGTCTCAGATAACCATGGCGGTGTCGGGTCACGCGCCAGCCGAGGCTATGGCGCTGGAAATCGATGCCGATCTTTTGGCTGGCGCTTTTGAAATGGTTTACCAGCCGGTTTTTGATCGCAATGGCGATTTCGCAACCTCGGTTGAAGCGCTCATGCGCTGGAATCGCGGCGAGCGCGGCGCGGTAGGGCCCGATATTTTTATCACCGTCGCTGAACAAACCGGCCGAATTCAGGCATTGGGGAAGTTCTGCCGCCGCCGTGTGTTCCAACAAGCTGCGCAATGGGGCCAATTGCCTGTCGCGGTCAACGTGTCGCCAGTAGAACTGCGAGAGCCCGGATTTGTTGCTGATTTGGTCCAGCTTCTCAAAGAAACCGGCTTCTCGCCAAAACGCTTGATCCTCGAAGTAACCGAGACCGCCATTCTTGGTGAGGCCGAGGAAACCAGAGCCTTATTCAAAACACTGCGCGGTTATGGAATCCGGCTGGCATTGGACGATTTCGGTGTCGGTTATTCAAGCCTAACTTCCCTGCATCGGTTCCCGTTTGACAAGATTAAGATCGACCGTGAATTCGTCGATGCGTTGGATCAAGACGGCCGACCCGCGTTGGAAGCGCTCGCTATCATTCAAGCCGTAAGCGGTATCGGCCGCGCTTTAGGTCAAGAGGTCGTTGCCGAAGGCGTTGAAACCATCAAGCAACACCGCCATTTGCGCGCCGCAGGCGTGCACTCCATGCAAGGTTATCTGTTCAGCAAACCAATGAGCGCCGGAGACTTCGAAACTGGTTTCATTAAAACCGAGCAGGCGCGAACCGCGTAACCAAAGGCGCTGGTCACTTAATCATCGATTGACGGGAGGTTCGCAAAATCCCGTGCGCCTGCCAATTTTCGCAAAACGCCAAGGTCTCGAATTACGGCTAAATTGGCGTTAGGCAGCGAAATCGCATTTGATTTCCGAAGTGTTGTGAACGCGCGGCTTACCGTTTCAATGGTGAGACCCAGAAAATCCCCAATGTCGGTCCGCGTCATGGGCAATCGTACCGCAAGGCTCGGGTCACGCGGTGCATCCGGGCCAAAGCGCGCCTGCCAAAGCCGCTGGTGAAGCAGAAACGCCGAGAGCCGCTCCACAGCGGACCGTTGGCCCAAAGCAAACAAATGATCATGCGCCGATGCCAATACTAATTCCATCGTATGGCGAAACGCGGCGGCGAATTTGGGCTCTGCCTCAAGGGCGCTATCCAATGCCTTCCGATCATAGCGAAGCGCCACACCATCAGAAAGCGCGGTTAGCGAGAGCGCGTAGTGCCGTCCCGGTGACATGCCAACAAAGTGGGAGGAGCCAACAAACCCCAAAACCTGTCGCCGGCCATCACTGCCATGGCGTGCAAGGATAAGCTCCCCCGTCAACACATCCAAAACGGTATCCGCGCTGTCCCCATCAGCAATAAGGGTATCGCCGCGCACAAAGACAACACGACGTGCCGTTGCAAAAAAAGCCTTAAGTGCTGGCGTAACAGTCCCACCAGCCAGTCGACCAAGGTGGCCGGGCAACTTCGCGTCAGGAGAAGGCGCAGCGGGTTCCATAGCGCCAACCCTGCCTCAATTCCTGTCAGAAACCAACATGGCACTGCAGAGGCTGTTATCTCGAGCAAGGAAATAACAAAATTATGGATACAAAATAGCAAAAAGTAGCTACGACGCGACCATCGGCGCTCGCTTGCGCTGTGTGCGCTATCGACGAGTCATCCGTGCTTTTGGTTCAACGCATCAACGAAACCTCTACCAGCCGCACCTTATCGGTTGCGTGGGCCCTATCGGAGCGCGGAAACACCCTTGCCCTCGCTCATTACGGACCAGCCTTTCGGGCGCTTTTAGACGGGGACCCCGGCACATTGGATGGCCTCGACATAAGGGTTGCTTCCCTTGAAGGCGCGACGATCCCGCTCATCAATCAGGGCTCAAATAATTACTCTAGCCGCGCACAAAAGTCCCAAAAGCTTAATGGGTTCATCAAGCCGCAAATTCCAGTAGACGGGGTCTTGGTGGTTCCGGAGGCGCTCCAATTTATCGCTCCCGTACCCTGCAATCTGGGCGTCGCAAGTGCCCTGCGTAACAAGAGGAACGCTCAGGCACGCAATATAATCTATCCCATCGACCGCCTTCACAGGCGCAAACCTCGCCTTCGCTCTGTGCGCGCGTTTGAAAGCCACCACAGCCTCGGAACCTATTGCGAGTTAACGCTCGACGTTCTTCGTGCGCTCAAAGTCGGCCCGTTTGAGGCCGAGGTGTTGTTTGCGCCGCGTGACTATGCCTTTGACATTGGCAGCCGCTTTTATCCGGCGCCGGTCACGGCGTTTTTTCCGTGCGACACCCACATTTTTTCAGAAAACATGCCGGAAGATCAGCGTAATACGGGCATTGACCGCACCTACAAGAATGCCAACGCTCCAATAAAGGCCTCGCTCCTCTTAATCGGAGACAGCCATTCTTACTCAGCATTGTGCCAGATTTTATCGTGCGTTTTTGAGCAAGTTCGTTTCATCTGGGCGACACGGCGCAACCAATACGCACCGTTCTCAGACTTGATCTTTCCGTTGGCTAAACAAGCCGATTTTGTTGTCGAGGAGATTTCGGAACGGTTTTTCCTCGCCAATTTCTGCGACGAAGCTGAGCCGCGCTGAAATCAAACAAAAAAGCCGCCGACTCATCGAATCGGCGGCTTTCTCACAATCAAATCAGGCTGCGTCCTAAATCTTTTTAGGCAGCATACCTTCACGTTGAGCACGCTTGCGCTGAAGCTTGCGGGCGCGGCGAACGGCCTCTGCGGCTTCACGCGCGCGTTTTTCGGACGGCTTTTCGAAGTGCCCACGGCGCTTCATTTCGCGAAAAGTGCCTTCGCGTTGCATTTTCTTTTTGAGCGCCTTCAACGCCTGATCGACGTTGTTCTCGCGGACGAAAATCTGAGTCAGGGTCCTACCCTCCGAAGCATTTGGGCGCACGATACAACCGGCATCTGCGCCCACAGAAACCGTGAAGGCTGGGCAGGTAGCAGAGGCCCCGATCAGAGTCCAGCCAAAAGGGCAGGATTCTCTGGTTAAAGCTCACACGCTTTCGCCAAGTATTGGACCTTCGCTGCGCAATCCCTAGATTACCCGCATGACCCTTACAGCCGACTCCGAACGCCTCGACGCCTTGCTCAATGCCGCTTTGAACTTGGCCCCATTTGAGGGCTGGTCAAGCGCCATGCTGGAGAAGGCGCGCCTTGAGGCCGGTGTGACGCCCGTTGAGCTCGAAATGCTCGCGCCGCGCGGTGTCATTGATCTTGTGCGCGCGCTCGCTGATCGGGCTGACCGCGCCATGGTTGCAGCCCTCAAGCAGGCAGATATTCCAACTATGAAGGTGAGAGCTCGCATCGCTTTTGCCATTCGGACCCGTCTCGAAGGCTTAGCAGATCACAAAGAAGCGGTGCGGCGCTCGGTCTATTTTCTTGCCCTGCCACACAATGCCGCAGACGCTGCCAAGATCGGCTGGGCGAGCGCTGACCAAATCTGGCGCGCACTCGACGATCCATCGACGGATTTTAACTGGTACACAAAGCGCGGCATCTTGGCCGCCGTCCACGCGGCTACTCTGGCACGCTGGCTTCAAGACGATAGCCTCGACAATAGCGACACATGGGCCTTTTTGGATGCACGCATTGATAACATTATGCAATTTGAAAAGGTAAAATCTAAAGCAAGGGCGGTAACAGAAAAGCTGCCAGACATCACAGGGCTTCTCGCACGCCTACGCTACGGCCGTTAAGCGGCTGTTTGTAGCATGTTTGAGCGATCGAACCTGTGGGGTGAAACAAGCTACGTCCCTCAATGAGCCGTGTTTCGCACTAGGTATCGTTTGATCTAATCCAACGGGTCCGTGCGCGCGTATCACTATCGAATTCCCTGATGCACCAACGTGTTTGGGGAAGCGCGATGCGGGGATAACAATGGCAACCATTGAAACAGGCGCGACCCAGTTGGCGGATCGGCAATTCATAAAGTCGGCGATGAAAACCCCGCTATTGGAGGCCTCCCATGAGCATGAACTGGCCTTACGTTGGCGTGACCATCACGACCAGAAAGCGCTGCACGAGCTAACAACTGCCTATATGCGCTTGGTAATCGCGATGGCCGCTCGGTTTCGCCACTATGGCCTGCCGATGGCGGACTTGGTGCAGGAAGGCAATGTCGGCTTGATGTTGGCAGCGGCACGCTTCGAACCGTCCCGCGAAGTGAGGTTCTCGACCTATGCCTCATGGTGGATTCGGTCGTCGATACAGGATTTTGTGCTGCGAAATTGGTCGATCGTGCGCACTGGAACCACGGCCGCGCACAAATCCTTGTTCTTTAACCTTCGCCGCTTGCGCGCGCTGATTAGCGATTCGGGCGACGCCACGATGAGCCATGAAAACCGGCAGATCGTTGCAACAAAGCTTGGTGTGAGCACGAGCGACGTCGAAACCATGGCCTCCCGCCTTTCCGCCTCGGACCGATCACTCAATGCGCCCCTCGCTGAGGACGGAGAGGGCACGTGGCAGGATATTTTGGCCGACGAAAAGCCTCTACCAGATGAAGAATTGATCGAGTCCTATGATGGCGAGCGGCGAACCGCATGGATCACGCGCGCCTTAGAGGCCTTAAACCCGCGCGAGCTCGCCATTATCAAAGAGCGGCGCCTCTCCGAGGAAGGCGAAACACTGGAAGCTCTCGGCAAAAAGATGGGCATTTCAAAAGAGCGCGTCCGCCAGATCGAGCACAACGCGTTGAAAAAGCTTAAGTCTGCGCTGGTGCGTCAAGTAAGCGATCCCGTGGCGGCCGGGTTTATCTCGGCTAACTAGCGCTCAATGTGTTAATCAAGGCATGAAGGCGACGCGCAGCGCCGCCTTCGGAAACGCCGCTCATTTTTCCAGTTCAAAGACCACAGAAACCTGCGCATTCAGGCTCACTTCGCCAGCGGCGACAGGCGTTGGCGCGGGTGCGGAATCGGCCATCGCCCGGGCCATCATCATCATTTGCGGCTGTGGCGGGCTCCATGAGGCATTCTCAGAAATTGTCACGATCCGCTTGACCTTTAACCCAGCCGCACGCGCATAGAGGTCGGCCCGACGCAAAGCGGTTTGCATGGCTTCTGTACGCGCCTGATCAAGCGCGGCATCAGGGTTGTCGAGGCCAAATGTCGGCCCGTTAATTTCGTTCGCTCCCTGCGCCACCAAAGCATCGAGCACTTCGCCAAGACCCTCAAGCTTGCGAACCTTAATCGTCAACCGGTTCGACGCCTGATACCCCGTTATCCGCGGCTTTCGGTTAGGCTCGTAAACATATTGCGGGGACAGAGTGATCCCTGAGGTTTGATAGTCCTTGGTAGCGATTCCAGAGGCACGAATAGCAACAAAAACCGCGTTCATCCGCACGGCATTTTGGGCCAAGGCTTCTTTGGCTGTCCGCGCCTCGGTAACAACCCCAGCCGAGACCGTCGCAATATCAGGCGCCAGTTTCACATCGGCATTGGCCGAAAGCGACAGTGTTGTCGGTGAAACGGGGGCGGTGCAGCAGCTTGGCCCCGGTGATGGTGCGGACATGGTTTGCGCCTGAGCCAGAGTGCCAAGCCCGAAAAGAGCAGAGGCAAGAAGAACGGAACGGAATGCGGTTTTCATAAGGATATCCCTCTAATGCGCTAAACCATACCGGTTGCGCCTGAACTGAGCCCAAATCAATTGCGGCATCAATGGGGCGGCTTTCCCTAAAGCGAGGGCTTGGCCTCATCGCCGTCACGCGGCACATTCCGTCCAACACAATAACGAGGAAACCTCAAATGACGTTGCGAACCGCCTTGTGCGATCTATTGGATATCGAACACCCCATTATGTTGGCCGGTATGGGCGGCGTCTCCTACGCTGAAGTTGTCGCGGCGGTGTCGAATGCAGGCGGCTATGGGTGTCTCGGAATGGCGGGCCGCCAGCCAAGCGAAATTCGCGATGAAATGCGCAAAGTCCGCGCGCTCACAGATCGTCCATTCGGCGTCGACCTCTTGGCCGCGGTTCCTGCCAGCTTAGAGGCATCAGTCGAGATCATCATAAACGAAGGTGCCAGCGCTTTTGTTGCTGGATTGGGTGTTCCCGCCGCGATTATCGAGCGTTTGCACAATGCCGGCCTTAAGGTGATGGTCGTGGGCGGGGCGGTAAAGCATGCCGTTAAAGCACAGGAAGCCGGCTGCGATGGTGTCATTTGCCAAGGCTCGGAGGGGGGCGGCCACACCGGTTTGGTCGGCACGATGCCCTTGGTCGCTCAAGCGGTGCAGGCTGTAAACATTCCAGTGATTGCAGCCGGTGGCCTTTATGATGGCCGTGGCCTAGCCGCATCCTTAGCGCTTGGAGCCCAAGGCGTTTGGATGGGAACACGCTTTATCGCTTCTGAGGAAGCCCATGCGGGGGGGCTTTACAAGCAGGCCGTCATTACTGCGCGCGACGACGAAACCGTGCGGACGCGGTGTTATTCCGGCAAGCCGATGCGCGTTAAGGCAAACTCTTATGTTGCCGATTGGGAAAGCCGCCCACAGGATATCCAACCCTTCCCACAACAGGCGATGATTTCCGTGCAGAACAACACGATGGGCGGTATAGGTGGCCAAATCGAGGGCTTAGACGCAGACCGTTCCTGCTTTGCTATGGGCCAATCCGCCGGTGGTGTGCACGAGATTTTGCCGTGCAAAGAAATCATCGCGCGCATTCTCGCCGAAGCCGATGCCGCGATTGAAAACTTGACGCGCTTAGCCCGTCACACAGCGCCAGTGGCCTAATCATGCGCAAACAGTGATAATGTCGGTGCGGTATCAGGGAAAAGGCCATGGATCTCGACGGCGAGCGACGCTCTACAAACATTGAAGACCGTCGCGGTCGGGGCGGTGGTGGTGGCTTTAGTCGGGGCGGCGGTTCCGGGTTTCGCATCCCAATGGGGCGCGGCAGTTTGGGCCTCATGGCGATTGTGGCCGTCATTTATCTTTTGATGGGTGGTAACCTGTCCGGCTTGGTTTCGATGTTTCTTGGTGGCGGGGTTACTTTGCCCGTAGGCGGCAGCCAGCAAGCGGCGACACCTTCGGGCAGCCAGGGCCTCAATCGGGGCGTCAACCAAACCGCCCAAGAGGCCGAAACAGCCGATCGTGTGGCTGCCGTGTTGGGTTCAACAGAGGACGTCTGGGCCACAATTTTCCGGGAAGCCGGTCAGCCATACAAACCGGCCACATTGGTTTTGTTCAGCGGACAGACCCCGTCGCCCTGTGGGGCGGCGACTACCGCTAGCGGCCCGTTTTACTGTCCGGCCGATGCCAAGGTTTATCTCGACATGGCTTTTTTCGACGACATGGCCACGCAAATGGCGGCCGGTGGGGATTTCGCTCAAGCCTATGTCGTTGCCCATGAGATTGGCCACCATGTCCAAGGAGAGCTTGGCACATTAGAGCGGGCACACGCCGAAATGGGCCGCCGCAATAAAGCGCAAGCCAATGCGATTTCCGTACGGATTGAGCTGCAAGCGGATTGCTATGCCGGCATCTGGGCTGCCCGTGCGCAACGAGCGCGCCCGATATTGCAGCCCGGTGATCTTGAAGAAGCCGTAGCCGCGGCCCAAGCTGTCGGGGATGATCGGTTGCAAAAGCAAGCTCAGGGCTATGTTGTGCCCGACAGCTTCACCCACGGCACTTCTGCCCAACGCGTTACATGGTTCCAGCGCGGCTACCAAACTGGCGATGTAAATCAATGTGACACCTTCAGCGCGCGCACGCTTTGAGCCGCGCAGAGAGATAATCTTATGTGCGGACGCTATGCAGTCACACTGCCGCCCGAGGCGATGGGACGGCTTTTTCGCGTTACGGAACGCCCCAATCTAATACCACGCTGGAATGTGGCCCCCACGCAAACCGTGCCCATGATTGCCATCGGCAAAGATCTCGGGCCGCATTTGGTGCAAGCGCGCTGGGGCCTGCAGCCTGGCTGGATGGAAAAAGACCCACCAACAGGGCCTCTTTTCAATGCGCGTGGCGAAACTGTTGCGGACAAACCGGCCTTTCGTGGGGCCTTTGCGCGGAAGCGCTGTCTGGTGCCCGCCGATGGCTATTATGAGTGGAAAAATGAAGGCGGCATAAAGCAGCCCTATTTTGTCCGACGCCGCGATGGTTTGCCAATGGTTTTTGCGGGCCTTTGGGAAAGCCGCAAGGCCCCGGAAGGGTATCCCCTCGTTTCCACGGCAATCATTACCTTCGCCGCGCCGATGGTAATGAAACAATTGCATGAACGCACACCGGTTATGATGCCTGAAGAGGCGTGGCCCTTGTGGTTGGCGTGGGATAGCCCGCGCGAGGCCCTTCTGCCGCTTATCAAAGCACCCCCCGAAGAGATGCTCACATGGCATGCGGTGTCTGATCGCGTAAACAAGGTCGCAAATGACGATGGTGGTCTGGTGCAGCCAATCTCTGCACCCTAAGCTCTCGCTGAATCGGGTATGCAATTTCGCAATGAACCCTTCACAAATCCGTGTTGTGGAGGGGCGATGGTTATGGTTAAACATGTTCAGTGAATTTGTTCATTGAACATGTGAGGCGAAATTGAAAAACGACGTGACGACGGTAGAGCTTGAAGAAGCTGCCGAACTGGCCCGTGTCCTGCGGGATTTGGCGCAAGATGGGCGCGCTATGGTGGCGCGGATGGCAGACGACCTGCGCCGCATCAGTGAAATGCAATATGATGAGTTTGAGGTTCGTGCCGCCAACATCGTGGATCGGTTAGAAGTCTTGGCGAAGAAGGCCGCGTAATTTGTGCCGTCGCTAACGCGCTCGACTCAACGCCGCGATCAAAAAGAAGCCACACGCCAACGCGTGATTGAGGCCGCTCGGACCCTGTTCCGGAAGCACGGCTATGAAGCTGTTACCATGCGCGACATCGCGCGCGTCGCCGAGGTCTCTGCCGGAACAGTCGTTGGCACGTTCGGCGGCAAAGTGGATTTGTTCAATGAGGTCATCATCGCAATTTTTGCGGCAACTGCGGAAATTGCGCGCGCGGCCGATCCTGGCCCTGAAAATCACTCAACGATTGACCGCTTGGTGCTTCGCACCGAGGCTGTCTATGCTGATCAGCTGAAACAGTTAGACCTTGTGCGCGATGGCATGATGATCGCGTGGCTCCGCAGCAAGGAGGCCGACCGCCGCAACCGTGCTGCCGCCGAGGAAATTTTTGCTGACCTTGCCGCCATCCTGCGTGACGGTATCGAACGCGGCGAATTAGCTGCTGATGTGTCCATCCCCACCGCAATCGAAATCATTTTTACGCTCTATCAGAACAATTATCGCCGCGCGGTTTTCAGCGCATGGAACGCAACGGGCCTCGGCGCGTTGTTCCGTCAACAATTAGAGTTTCTTTTCTCTGGCATGGCGACAAAACAGTTGTAACGCCCGTGGCACCGCAATGTCAGTCACGGCACTCTCTGGAAAGCCCAAAGCCCCGCCGCATAGGGCATCACCCATCTGAAGCGGATAGTCACAGAAACGTCACTGGATTCATTATCCATTTGGTGAGTGAACTTGGTTCACCAATTCTTGGGGCTAAATGCATGCAACGTCTGACGAATGAAGAGCTCGAGGAGGCGGCCGAGCTTGCCCGGGTTTTGCGTGACCTTGCCCAAGATGGACGCGCAATGGTGGCTCGCATGGCCGACGACGTTCGCCGGATCAGCGACACTCAGTATGGCGAGTTCGAAAATCGCGTTGTTGACATTGTCGACCGGCTCGAAGACCTCGCTAAAAAAGCGCAATAGTCAGTTCGCGTCATCCAAAAGTCGCCGCGCAATCACTTGCGCTTGGATCTCACCCGCCCCTTCAAAAATGTTGAGGATACGCGCATCCTGCAACACGCGGCTGATGGTGTATTCCAGCGCAAAGCCGTTGCCGCCATGGATTTGCAGAGCATTGTCTGCTGCCGCCCACGCCACGCGCGCGCCTAAGAGCTTCGCCATCCCGGCCTCAAGATCGCAGCGTTTTCCCGAGTCTTTCCGGCGCGCCGAGAAATAGGTGATTTGGCGCGCGGCCATGATCTCGGCCGCCATCATCACAATCTTATTGGCCACACGGGGGAAGTTGAAAATCGCTTGGCCAAACTGCTTGCGATCGAGGGCGTATTGCAACCCGATTTCCATAGCCGCTTGCGCGACGCCCACGGCCCGCGCTGCGGTCTGAATGCGTGCGCTCTCAAACGTCGCCATCAGCTGTTTGAAGCCTTGGCCCTCGACACCGCCCAATAGATTTGCAGCGGGCACAGTAAACCCATCAAAGCCGATCTCGTATTCCTTCATGCCGCGATAGCCAAGCACCTCGATTTCGCCGCCGCTCATGCCGTCAGCCGGAAAAGGATGGCCATCAACACCGCGCGGCTTTGGTGCCAGCAACATCGACAGGCCCTTAAAGTCTGAGGTCTCAGGCTTGGTCCGCACCAACAGCGTCATCACGTCAGCACGTGCGCCATGGGTAATCCATGTCTTATTGCCAGTGATGGAATAGGTATCGCCCTTAAGCTCGCCGCGCGTGCGCAGCGAACCAAGATCGGAGCCCGTATTTGGCTCAGTAAAAACGGCAGTTGGCAGAATATCCGCACTCGCAATACCGGGTAGCCATTGCTTTTTCTGGTCGTCAGTCCCGCCCAACAGGATTAGTTCCGCCGCAATCTCAGAGCGCGTCGCTAGCGAACCGACACCGATATAGCCACGCGACAATTCCTCAGACACCACACACATCGCGGTTTTGCCTAGGCCCATCCCGCCAAATTCTTCCGGGATCGTCAGGCCAAACACGCCCAAATCCCCCAACTCTTTGATGATATCCAGCGGGATCAGCTCGTCGCGCAAATGCCAGCCATGCGCGAAGGGCACAACTTTGGCATCGGCAAACTTGCGGAACTGGTCACGGATCATTTCGGCGGTTTCGTCGAGACCGGCGTTTTCAACCGTCGCGCTGCCTTTGCGCTCGACGATCAGGTCGGCAAGCCGTGTCTTGGCGTCTTGGCTAACCGGAGCCAACAAAGCCCGCCATGCGGCATGGCCCAGGGCCGTGGCCAGATCGCTTGCCAGTCCGGTGTCTTCCGGGCGCGCCACTTCGCCTTGGTTCATCGGAATGCCGCCGCGTAACTGTGCGCCATATTCGGCAAACAACACTCGCGCCAGAAGCTGCTCGGTCTCGCCAAAGCCGCCGGCATCTTCCAAGCGCCCTGCCCACGCAGCCACTTCGCGCAGCGTCTCAACATAAGTCGCAACCCATGCGAGGCCGTGCACAACATGTTGCTCAGCATCAATCGCTTTGCGATCCACCTTCCCGTCGACACTCACGCGCGCCTTCACGGCCTGAACCAAAATCGTCAGATACGGCTCAAGCGCGGATGCAGCATTTGCCAACAAGGAAGGTGCTAAGGTGGTCGGTGCGGGGTGGGAATCGAGGGGCATGGGAAATCCGAGCGCGGAGGGTAAAATAATCTGTGCGATGCAACATAGACCGCCCCTGTCAGCAAGACTATGCCCTGTCTTCTCAGCATTTGACCGCTATGGTGTGACCCGAATTGGAGCGGCCTGTGTCTCAAAATCCACGAATTGCCATTATCGGCGCCGGCGTTGCAGGCCTGGCCTGCGCCAATGTGTTGCGCGCCACAAACGCAACCATCGAAATCTTTGACAAGGGCAGGGGGCCCGGCGGCCGCCTTTCAACCCGGCGAACAGCAACCTCCATTGGTGACGCCCAATTTGACCATGGGGCACAGTTCTTCACGGCAAGAGACCCGCTTTTTCATGCTGAAGTTGGCGAATTGGCCGTCAAGGGCTTCACAGCCCGATGGCAGGCACGGTTTGTTTCGTTCGAAAAAGGCGTGCAGCAGCCATTGCGCCACGAAGCCCGATGGGTTGGCGCGCCGGGAATGAACGGGCTCGTGAAGGGGTTAAGCCAAGGCCATGTCTGCCACTGGGGAACGCGCGTCGATCGCCTTTTGCGTGATGGAGGATCGTGGGCCGTGTTGGGCGAGAATGGTGATCGGCTCGGACATTATGACGCGGTGGTTGTGGCCATCCCGGCAGAACAAGCCGTAACACTACTGGCAGACCCAGCGCCGCCACTCGCGGCAACCGCTGCAACAGCTAACGCCGCGCCGTGTTGGGCCGCGATGCTAGCGTTTGATAGCGTTGTTGACCCCGGCTTTGACGCCGCCAAGTTTGTTGGCCATCCCCTGCTGGGTTGGGTTGCGCGAAACAACTCCAAGCCGGGGCGAACTGGTCCAGAGGCGTGGGTAGTGCATGCGACTCCAGAATGGTCCGCCACCCATTTGGAACGAGACGCCCAAAGCGTTGCCCACGATATTCAGGCGGCTTTTGCTGATACGCTGTGCCTCGATACAGCGCCACACTTCTGCGCCGCCCATCGGTGGCGTTTCGCACAAACGGTTTCCCCGGTGGGAACGCCGTTTTCGCTGGACCGGGCCCATAAGATCGCTACATGCGGAGACTGGCATCACGGTGCGCGCATCGAGTTCGCGTGGCAGTCAGGCACCTCGTTAGGCCACGCTCTCGCAAAAGCGCTCTGAAGCGCGTCTGCAAATGGATAATGCCTTATTCACTGTAGCAGTTAAGGGCTTAGCAATCGGGTTAAGGCATACTCATCCTTGGAGGAGTGCGTCGCGTGTCCAATGCGCTGGTTGCCTTAAGCATTTTGGGTGGATCGGGCTTTAGCACCGCGAGCACAAGTGCGTCCTCAGGCTTTAACAGCAATACGCCGCTGAACCGCCAGCAAGCCCAACGTGTCGCCCCTTGGGATGGGCGCGTGCAACAGCCCGAGCAAAGCGCGGTGCTCCGCGAAGCGCTCACCGCTCGAACCGTCATTGATCGCTCGCTCGGGGGTGGTCCCGGCTCAGCGGTCCGCGACGGTGACGACCGAACGCTATTCACCCTGCACGAAGCCGCCAACAAGCTGAAAGCGCTCGCAACGGCGGCATCGTCCGACACCATTTCCGCCTCAGACCGCAAGCGCTTCACGGATCGCTTCAATGCGGGCCTTGCTGAGTTCCGTTCTTTCGCAGAAGCGGCTGATCTTGAGCGCTCCATTTTGGTCACCGGCAAAAAAATGGCGACCGTTACGTCCGCCACATTGGGTCGGCCGTCGCTGAATTATGTCGGCAAACCGATCTCGCGCGGCGGTGCTGACGACGTCGTTGCGGAATTTCAAGGGGATGTTCGCTTTAACATCGAGGTCAAAAAGTCTGGCACTACAACGAATGTCGCGATCAACCTTGCCGATATGGGTGCAACGCCCCGCACCATCAAAAACGTCTCAAACTTCATCAATACCAAGCTCGGTGCGGAAGGCTTTGCAACGCGACTGAGCCAAGCCACGATCACAGAGCCCAATCGCCCCACCGATGCCAAATCCTATGGATTTCAGATTTCACGGAACGCGGCCGAAACAATAAGCTTCCAGGCCGCCGCAAATGACACCCGCCCGGCGCTGTACGTTACCGGCAATGAAACCATCACCAGAACCACCGCCGCTAAAGGTAGTGTTGCGGCCTCGTCTGCGACCACGGCAACAGGCCTTGTCACAAAGCTAACGGGCTTAACCGGTACAGACCCAACAGCTGAGTTTCGAGACGACATCACCGCAAAGGACGCATCCTCGACCGCGCGCGCTGTAGCGCGAGGGCCCGATGGCTCTCTTTATGTCGTGGGTGATACGACCGGAAAGATTGATGGGGCCACCCCAAAATCCAGCTCGGACGTGTTCATTTCTAAGTTCGACACAACCGGCAAACTGGTTTGGACGCGGCTGCTCGGCTCCGCGGCTCCGGCCCAAGGTTTTTCGGTGGCCGTCGGTGCAAACGGCACGGTGGCTGTTGCCGGAACGGTCGAAGGCCGCGTGGACCCAACAGCAACAGGCGGCGGAAAAGACAGCTTTGTTGCCGCCTTTGATGATGAAGGCCGCGATCTGTGGTTCCGACAGAAAGCCAGTACTGGCGATGACAGCGCAGCCGCCATCGCGGTCGCCGCTGACGGAACGGTTTTGGTCGCGGGTTCAACGCGCGGAAGCCTAGGCGGTCAAGTCTCTGCCGGCGGCTCGGATGCCTATGTCCAGGCCTTTAGTGCGTCGGGAACGCTGGCATGGACCAAAACCCTGGGGACCACCGCCGACGAAGCCGCAACCGCATTGGTTGAGAAAGACGGCGCAATTTTTGTTGCTGCAACCGGAGCGAATGGCGGCTCTATTTCCAAATTAGCGCTCAGCACTGGCGCGGTCGATTCGGGCTTCTCGGTAACGGGTGCGTCTCTCGGCCAAAGTCGGATCGCGGCTCTCGCCATTGAAGGAACAACCCTGATTGCGGGCGGCGCGGCGTCGAGCAACAGTGAAAATGGGGCGGTTTCCAGCCTGAACGCCACAAACGGCACGGTTAATTTCTCAACACAGCTCACCGGCTCCGGCTCCATAAATGCGGTGGCTGTGGGGGCTGGGCAAATCATCACTGCCTCGGATGCCCGCATCGGGTCTACCTCGGCGCGCGAAGGCGCCATAAACGGTCTGAACGCCACAACAGGCGTCAACCTGTGGAATGAGCGCATCACCGGGGCACCGGGCACAACCAAGGACGGCGTCACCACGGCGGCGGGCTCTGTGCGGTTAACCGGGCTCGCGATTGCACCAAATGAGTCCAAGTCGCTGGCTACGCTCGGCCTGCCTGAAGGCGCATTGAAGCTGGGCGACGTCACGAATATAACGGATCGCACGGCGCTGCGCGCCGGTGATTTTTTTGAGCTTGCCATTGATGGCGGGCCGCCAAAGAAAATCACCATCGCCCAAGGTGAAACATTTCGCTCCCTTGTCACCAAAATGAACCGTGTTCTCGGTGGAGCGGCCACAGCTGAAACCACGCGAAACACCATTGGCGACAAGTTGCTGATAAACCCGCAAGAAAATCGAAACGTCGAGATTATTGCCGGCAAGGGCGTTGCCGATGCGCTAGGCCAGCTTGGGCTCAGCCCCGGCATCGTGAGCAAGGTCGACAAGCGAACAGCCGCCCTTGATGCCAGTGCCGATCATCCGCGTATTATCGCGTTGGAGCTTTCAGGCACGCTGAGCCTCGCCGACAGCGCCAAAGCCCGTAGTGCTGAGAGCAGTATCAACGCCCTGATGGCCCGGATTCGCAATGGCTATCGCGACACCTCGCGCAGCCTTGAAGCGATTGAGTTTCGCCAAGATCAGAAACTGAATAGCAATTCTGCCGGCGCCGGTAGCGCCGGAAACGCCTATCAGCAGCGCCAACTCGCCAATTTGCAGGCGGGTCTTGCTCGCCTTGGCGGAACAATAGCGTAGCCCAACAAACCCTTAGGCGCGCGGATGGGCCGCTGCGTAAGCGCGCATAAGGCCAGCTTGATCGACCTCGGTATAGCGTTGCGTTGTTGAAAGGCTGGCATGGCCCATCAATTCCTGAATAGCGCGCAAGTCGCCGCCGCCGGCCAGCAAATGCGTAGCAAACGAATGGCGTAAGGCGTGCGGGGTTACAGTGTTTGGCAAGCCAAGTGCGCCGCGCAGTTTTCGAACCAGCTTCTGCACGAGTGTCGGGTGCAAGGCCCCGCCACGCGCGCCACGAAACAAGGGGCCTTCAGGGGTCAGCGCATATGGGCAAGCCGCCGCATAATCAGCCAATGCTTGCCGCGTCGTTGGTAAAGTTGGCACAAGGCGGCTTTTATTGCCTTTGCCCAGAACGCGTAAGGTTTCGGGCAACGGGTTATCGGCTCCCTTAAGGCCCAGCGCTTCGGAAATGCGTAATCCACAGCCGTAGAGCAAGGTGAGGATAGCAGCGTCCCGCGCGGCCATCCAAGGCTCATTGGCCTCGGTTTCTGCCCCGTCAATCAATTCAAAAGCTGTTGAGATGGTAACGGGGCGCGGCAAGCCAGGCTTCACTTTTGGCCCGCGTACCAATCCAAGCGCAGCGTTGCTGCCTTGCCCTGTCTTGTCCAACCATCGAAAAAAAGTGCGAATCGAGGCGAGCGCGCGCGCCAATGACCGATCACCCAACCCTTCCGAACCCGCGCGTCGCCGCGCTAAATAACCGCGAACATCGCCAGCGCTGAGCCGAGAAAGGTCGGTAACGGTGGGCTCATGGCCCAGATGGCCGATTAGAAAGCCCAAAAAAGTGCCTACATCGCGTTGGTAGGCGTCAATCGTATGGGCTGAAAGCCGCCGCTCTCCGGAAAGATGGGCGAGCCAAGCCTCTAAAGCCGATGTGGCTGGTAGGTTCACAATGTGCCGTCAGCCGCCCACCGACCGACTACCCGCTCAATAACCCGCGCAACAAACACAAAGAGGTCGGGCCCATCATCAAAGCGGAACTTGGAAACGTCGCGTGACGCCGCAGCAAAGATACCCAGCCGTCCGTCGGGTGCCATTTCCAACCGCGCGATCGCTTCAGACGCCATGTCCGGTGCCGCATGGCCATAGAGCCAACGCCGTTCGCGCTCGATTGGCCCCAGCAATACCGGTGACTCCGCTGGAACAAGCCGCTCAATGGCCGCACCCACCCGGCATAGGGCATCGGTCGTCCGCGTGCTGTCCGCAATCGCCAAAACACACACGTCCGCCTCCAGAATATCGGCAATTTCTCCATGTAAACGCGCTGCAAGATCTTCGGGGTCTACAGCGTCGAGAACACACAGAATGGCCGCTTGGGTGCGCGCTAAGGCCTGCAAATTCGCCTCGGCCGTTTTGAAAGCCAATGACGCCGTCCGTTCCGCGCGGTCGGCCTTGGCTGACAGGCGCCGTCGGGCAAGCTCGGCGATATCAACCACATTATCGTGGCGCTCATCGCGGGCAATCACGGCCAAAAGCTCGGGATCATCGCGCACAAAGTCTGGTCGGCTCATCAAGAAATCGCGCACCTGATCCTCGTCAAAGCCGACGGGCAGTTCGGGGGCAAAAGCAGGGTTCAGGCTCACGGGCGGTCTCTCCGGCACTTCGGAATCAGCGGTCCGTCACACTAAGCGCGCATCTTGGTAAACGAGGCGTTTCCATGCGGTACAGAAAAGCGAACTGATTTCCCTTACGTTCTACATTGACCAGCTTCGGGTCCCGCGCGCACACTGAAACCACTCGCGAGAAGCGCCTGCCAACAGGGCGACCGCATCTGAGGAAATGTCCCATGCTCACCAAGGGTGACGACTACCCCATTCACCAAACCGCCGACCCGATTGCCACCTCCGGCACCGATCGCAATTTCTACGACCGTTACTTTTTCAACGGTTATTTGCCCGGTGGAGACGACTTCTTCGCCATTGCCTTTGGCATTTACCCGCACCTAAACGTCGCCGACGCCCACATTTCGGTTCTCCGCAATGGCGTGCAAACCTCGCTCCATGCATCGAAAACCTTGCACATGGAGCGCTGGGACATTGTCGTCGGTCCCATCCGCATTGAAATTGTTGAGCCCTTAAAGGTCCTTCGCATCACGGTTGTCGAAACCAACGGTATCAGCGCTGACCTCACCTTTACAGGTCGCGCCTTCCCCATTGAGGAACCGCGCTTTCAGCTTCGCAATGGCCCGCGCACCATCATGGACGTCACCCGGATGACGCAAAACGGCTCATGGAGCGGTTGGGTTAGCGTTGATGGCAAGCGCACAGACTATGACCCTGCCACGGCAAAGGGCACCCGAGACCGTTCATGGGGCGTCCGGCCAATCGGAGCGAGTGATCCTCAGCCCGTTCCGCCGCTCAAGCCGCCCCAATTTTACTGGCTCTGGGCCCCAACCAACTTTGCCGACCAAGCCTTATTCTTCCACGTTAATGACGACGCTTTGGGCCGCCCTTGGAATACGCGCGCCGCTTTGGTTCCAGATGGAACGGACCGCACGGCCCTTAAAGACGTTGAAGATTGCAGCTTCGTCCCCGTTTATTCCAAAGGTGCCCGCCGCATCGCTACGGGGCTCCTCACCCTGAAGGACGAGCATGGTCGCGTCGCCGAAGCCCAGTTCGAAACCAAGGCCGTCTTTCAAATGAAAGGCATCGGCTACACCCACCCGGAATGGGGCCACGGCCACTATAAGGGCGAGCTCGCAATCGCTCGGGAAGACTGGACGGTTGCCGATCTCAACCCGCTTGACCCCACCAATCTGCACATCCAAGCGATTTCGAAAGTTACCCTGGTGGACTTTGATGGCATTAGCCACACCGGCACCGGGATCTTAGAGCAGCTCCTTCTCGGGCCGCATGCGCCCTCCGGCTTCAAAGATATATTGGACCCTGCCTAATGTTCACTGACGACGAAATTGCCCGCCTTTCAAAGCGGCTGGAGCCCTATGTCGATGGCGTTGGGCCGATCACGCTCAGCAATATCGTGCGCATCCATGGCGGGGCATCGCGCCAAACTTTCAAGTTTGATGCCACGCGCGGCAAGTATACGGTCGGTCTCATCCTCCGCCGAGACCCCGTCGCCAGCCTGATCGACACTGAACGCGCTCTTGAATTTGCAGCCTACCAAACCTTTGCCGACAGCCATGTTCCCGCGCCGCGCCCGCTTTTGCTGGAAGAAACCACCGAAACCCTCGGTTCGCCCTTCTTCGTCATGGAGCGCATCGATGGCGGCGTTGCAGGCTCTCCTTATATGGACGGTGCTTTTGGCCCCAAAGCTGGCCCGCTGACAGAACGCTTCTTCTCGGTTCTGGGAAAAATCGCCGCGACCAAGCCGGCCGGAACGCCGCTTGCCGATGTCACAGAAACCCCAAAGCCCGATGAGTGTTGGAAGCGCGAGCTTGATACGTGGGCCAAGGTGATTGCGGACGACGCCCTGGAGCCTCAGCCGATCGCCCTTGCCGCCATCCGCTATCTGCGCGCCAATCCGCCACCCCCACCCCAACGCCTCGCTATCGTTCATGGCGATTATCGGGCCGGGAACTTCCTCCATGATGGCGACGGCAAACTGATGGCAATCCTCGATTGGGAAATGGCCCATATCGGTGACCCCTTGGAAGACCTTGCATGGGCGCTCGATCCGATGTGGGCCGGTTCCGACCCAGAGCGCCCGATGGGCGGCGTTTCGCGCGCGCGCGCCATGGCCATTTGGGAGCAATCCTCCGGCCTCACGATTGATCCACGCGCATGGCGTTGGTGGAGCCTATTTGCCCATGTGAAGGGCCTCGCCATCTGGATTTCTTCGGGCCAAACCTATGCATCCGGCGGCAATACCGACCCCATCAATGCCTGGGCTAGCCTTTATTGCACCCAATTCCACAACCGGCTGATTTCCAAGAAATTGCTGGCGGAGAAGTTCCCATGATCCCAACCACCGCCCAAATCATGGTCAATTCATCAACGACCTTGATGACAGAGATCGCGCCGTTTTTGCCCGAAGGCTACGGCCAAGGAACGGCCGCTGCGGTTGCTATGCTTGCCTTGTTTACCGCCCAAGAAGTCGATCGCGCGGCCGAAATTCGCCACGCAGACATCACCGAAATGCAGGCTATCTTTGAAACCGCCGTCCCCGCCGTGAGCGATGTCGACGCGGCACTGGCGAGCCGCCTTCACAGCGCCACAAAAGATATCGTCGTCTCATTGGCACTTTCGTATCTGGACGAACGGCGAAACGAATACTCAGAGCTACTCATCGCTCTTCAAATTTTGGTCGAGGGGCAGAACACGCCATGGGCCAAAGCTATTGAGCGCGAGATTTTAGCGTATCTGATCGCATCATCGGAGCGACGGGCCCTTGTCATCCCGCAGCCCGAAACTCCGCCGGATAGTGTGCAGATTCCTCCAGATTCAGCAGAGAGTCCGCCAACTTCCCCTCGTCCGCCGACTTCAATAATTGACTTTAACATCGTAAAATCAGTTGACTAAGCGATTTAGGACGGGCATCCGCCGTCAATCTATCCCGCACGCTGAAATAAGTTATCCTACCTAGGTTAGAGTGCGCGCACACTGTCTCCACGCCATCTGGAGACTTTGAGTGCCCGACGACAGCCCCAATCTTGGCCTGCCCTATCTCGCCGCCGCGCAGGCCCAAAAGCATGTGACGATGAATGAGGCGCTGCGTCGGCTCGACGCTTTAGTGCAGCCCACCATCGAAACCCGGAGCCTTTTGGCCGAGCCCTCAGCGCCCACAGACGGCACGGCCTATATCCTCCCCATCGGCAAATCAGGCACCGCATGGGCCGCGCCAGCTGCCAACAGTCTAGCCCTGTGGCAGGATGGCCTGTGGACTTTCCTCACGCCAAAAATTGGCTGGCAAGTGTTTGCGCGCGACGAGAAATCCATCCTCGCCTTTGATGGCACCGCATGGATCACCTTGGCCAAGCTGAACGGCTTGCGCGGTCGTGCTGATCGCCTTGTCGCCTTCGTCGGCACCTCCTTGGTCCAAAATGGCAATGAATCCTCGTCCACAAAAACCACCACAGCCTCGGCGCGCGGCTGGCAGAACTGGGCGCATGTGCTCAGCCATGGTCGCTTCGATGCCCCACTCTGGTGGGACGATGCTGACTTTCCCAACACCACCAATAAGCGTTGGTTTCGCGGCCTGAATGAAGGCGTCTCCGGTCAATCGAGCACGGACATCATCGCTCGGCTCGACCGCGTTATCGCCCTGAAGCCCGTCCTTGTCGTCCTCGACATTGGAACCAATGATGTTGGCGGCGGCGCGACCTTCGAGGCCTTGCGCGATAACACAATCGCCGCCGTCAAACGCCTCACCAATGAAGGCATCGAGGTTTTGCTACTGCCCATTCTCGCCCGTGCCACATCCGTTGGCGGCGCCTGGGCTGCGGGCGCTGCCGGGCGTAAGCTCGCCGCGCGCGTCAATGCTTGGCGACAGGATTGGGCGCGCACCCAGCACGGCGTCTCGACGCTTGACTGGAACCTTGCTTGGCAAGACCCAAACTCCACCGAAGGCGAGCCTCTGGCAAACTATTCCTCAGACGGCACACATTTCTCCGTTCAGGGCGCTTTTGCGGTGGGAAAAGCGCTCGCGCGTTGGTTTGAAACCGCCTTCCCTGCCGCCTCCCCGCGCCTCGTTTCAAGGGGCGATGTGTTTGACGCTACCAACAACCCGCTAGGAAACCTCATCCCAAACCCTCTGTTTGCGCGCACCACAGGCGGCTCCTTCGGCACAGCCACGATCGCGCACCCCAGCCCACCGGGCGGGGCAACAGCCGGTCTCGCCGATAGCTGGCGGGTTGAGCGCTCTACCGGCTCTGCGGTTACCGCCCGCACCTATGTCGCCCCGAAACTTGATGACTGGGGTTTCGCGCGGGGAAACAATCAAGCCATTGAGTTTGTTCCGTCCGGCACCGCAACAGAGCGCTTTTTCCTCCGCCCCGCCCCTGCAGACATCACTCATAGCTTCGCCGCTGGTGTTTGGGTTCAAGCTTTTGCCGATATTGAAGTTTCCGCGTGGGATGGCTGGCGCTCGCTTCGCCTGCGCTTAGAGCACCGAAGCGCCACCAGCTTTCTGCAAGCGGTTATCGGCCTCGACGAGTTTGAGCCAACCTCCGGCACTGGCGTATTTGACCCCCTCCCTGGCGAAGCGTGGAAAGGCCGTATCGTAACGCCGCTCATGCGCCTCGACGCCGGTGGAACCGTGTTTCGCCCGCGCGTCGAAATCGCCGTGCAGGGCACAGGTGCGGGAACCCCAACCCTACAGATCGCCGCCTTCGGCCTCCGCCAAGTCGAAGACCCACGCCCCGCTCTCGGTATCCCAACATGACGCTGTTTGCCCGCTGGCAGGACGCCCCCGCTGACCCCAAAAGCTGGCCACATTTTACCGCAAAGGAGCTGGCCTGCCGCTGCCAAACCCATTGTGACGGGGAATATTTTCACGATCCCGCCTTCTTGGACGGTCTCGAGGCAATCCGGGCCATTATCGGCGCACCTCTCACGATAAACTCCGCCCGACGCTGCCCGCTTCACAATGCACACGTCGGCGGCGCGCCGCTTTCCATGCATCGCCAAACCCTCGCTGTGGATATCGCCATCGCCAATCATGATCGACGAACGCTCGCCCGCGCCGCTCTCTCTGCAGGCTTCATGGGCTTCGGTTACGGACGCACATTTCTGCACATTGACCGCCGATCCCGCCAAACCTCTTGGTTTTACCCCGGCTCTCGCCCCTTTTGGAAACAAGCACTCGAACAAGGAGGACTGCCATGTCCGCGCTCGTAGATTTATCCGCCTCCGCCGTTTCCGGTGGCCTGTTCGGCTTCCTTGGTACTGTCGCAGGCCGCGTCATGGCGCTGTTTGAAAAACGCGAGGCCCGCAAAGATCGCGTGCTGGAACTGGAGCACGAAACCAAGAAATGGGGCCATGAAAGCGCGCTTCTCACCTTGCAAATGCACGCCAAAGCCGAGGAAACCGAGCGCGAGATCAGCCTCGCTGAAACGGCTGGCGCATGGTCTGCGCTTAGCGAAAGTCAAAAGGCAGACGCCGCCATCCGTCCGTCTTACCCCTGGGTCGATGCCATTCGCGCCCTAACCCGCCCCACGCTCACTTTGATGCTCTGGGTGATCTGTTTTGCCATCTTCCTCACCCTAAAGGGTGATTACGCCAAGGAATTTGCCGGAACGCTCATCCAAACCGCCGCCTTCGCCGCCACAGCCGCCACCCTCTGGTGGTTCGGAGACCGTATGCCGCGGCGGGGGTGAGCGACGACTTGCTAGAACCCCAAATCGCCAAGTGCTTCAATAACACGCTGCCGCGTAAATTGGTCTCGAAACGGAAATGCGCGTAAAAAGTCGGCCTTATCCAAATGCGTTGCGCGATCGCGTGCCAGAGATGCCCACATGCGTGCGCGTTCGTCGTTTCTGTTGAGGCTTTGAGCTGTGGCAGCAATCATGGCGATCAGGCCATGCGCTCCCGGCGCATAGGCGGCCCGCTCTGCCCACAACACAGCATCCTGTATGTTGTTTAGCCCTAGGTGAGACAAAGCTCGTGCACCCAGCATCCCATAGACTAGGGGATCAAGCGGGCTCAAGGCGAGGGCAGCCTCAATATTGCTCTGGCTCTCCGAGGCCGCGCCGAGCAGGGCTTCTGTCCAACCGCGCGAATACCGTGCTTGGGCATAATTGGGGTTGAGCGCATTTGCGCGTTCTAACCATGGCAAGCTTACTTCAAGTTCGCCGGTCAACCAAAAGGCACGCCCCATCGTCAAGTGCCCAAAGGGATCGAGTGGATCGCGCTCAAGGCAAAGGTTTGCATAATGTCGTGCGAGTTTTGTGGAGTCTGTCGCTCCAGAATGCCGCAGAAAGGAGTTTTGAAAATGAGTGAATGACAGGCCAGCATAGGCCCGTGCAAATTCCGGCTCCATCCGAATTGAACGCTCAAAAAGGCCAGTTGCTATCGCATTGTCGGTTTTGTTGAAGCGATACATATGAAGGAGCCCCAGATGATAGGCCGACCATGCGTCTAGCGTTTCAGGCGACTTCAATTGTGCGGTTTTGGCTTCGTTAAAGGGAATTCGGATTTCAACCGCACCGGTCACTGCTGCGATGATTTGATCGCGAATGCTATGCACATCGTCCACAGCAGCCTGAAAGCGCTCGCTCCAAATTATTCCTTTGTCGCTGGTATCGCAAAGCTCAACAGACACAGAAAGCGACTTGCCCATCATCTCAACCGAGCCCGTCAAGCAATAGCGCACGCCCAGCTTTCGCCTAACATGGTCAAGGTTAACGCCAGCGCTTTGAAAGCGAAACGAGGAACCACGCGCAATAACGAACAGCCAATGCAAACGCGACAATTCAGTAATCAAATCATGCGGTAACGCCTCAGCGATAGGGAACTCTGCATCGGATCCGCCTACCCATTCAAACGGAAGCACCGCAAGGCTCGGCCGTGATGGCGGTGTGTGCTGTGGGTCGTCCAGCATGTTGCGTGTCGGCTCGTCTTGGTTCTGAACTACGATCAGATCGCGCGTCGAAACCTTACCGACAAACGAAAAGCCTTGGCCGTGTACTGTATGGATAAAGGACTGCAGGCGGCCATCATCGCCTAAAGCATGGCGCGCAGATTTGATCCGGCTTGATATGGCTGAGTCTGAGACACAGCGCCCACGCCAAACTTTCTCGATGATCTCGTCTTTGCTCACCATACGGTGGCGGTTCTCAATCAAAAGCTGGAGCAACTGAAAAACCTGCGGCTCAATCGGCACCACCAAACCATTGGCCCGTAGTTCGATACGGTCTGTATCCAGCTCAAAGGGTCCAAAAAGATAGGTCATGCCCTCAAACCATACCTTAAATACCGACAATCTCCAGACGTTCTCCAAACTATCTCCAAGCGAACTGTCTGAAAGACCCCTATCGCTATACGTGCCCTCATCCCAAGCTGGGCTTAGCCTATAGAAAGGTAATTCAATGGCGTACCAACCAACGACACGTTTTGGTCTTGCACTAGCGGCTACAGCCTTTGCCTTTATGGCGGCGGGTGCGAGCACGGCTGGCGAAGCCGCAAAGCCGATTACCAAAACGGTCGACGCCACGCTAGAATGGGGTCCATGCCCAGCAATTTTCCCAACAGGCTGTCAAATTGCAGTGCTGCAAGGCGACCCGTCCAAGCCAAATGCAGACGTGTTTCTTCGTGTGCCAAGCGGCTACACCATCCCGGCCCACACGCACACCTCAGCGGAGCGAATGGTGTTGGTGCAGGGCGAACTCAGTGTTCGCTACCAAGGCGCCGCCGCTGAAAAGCTAAGCGTTGGCGAATATGCCTATGGCCCCGCAAAATTGCCCCATATAGCGACGTGCGGCTCCAAAGGCCCATGCACCCTGTTCATCGCTTTTGAGGGGCCTGTCGACGCCCACGCATTTGAAGGCTCGCTTGACTAGAGTTGAGGCGAACGAAAAAGATTCCTGATCGTTGCAGGGCAGGTATTGCCTAGCGAACTGGAGTGACTTTATCCTGAAATGCTGGCCAGTTTCGGTCGGAAGCCCCTCATTGTGAGGTCTTTCAATGCCCAGCATACCCACGCTTCACCAATCCTATGTCGACGCATCCATTGCTCAATGTAGCTCAAATCCGCTCATTTCAGCTCTTTTGGGTGCCGGATCGCTCATTCATGGCGGTTTTGACGCGCATTCGGACCTGGATTTCGTCATTATCGTCCGCGACGACGGTTTTGCTGACGTGATGGCCAACCGGATGGCCATCGCTCAGGAACTCGGCCCGCTCGTCTCGGCCTTCACGGGCGAGCATGTTGGAGAGCCGCGCCTCTTGATTTGCCTTTATGGGCCGCCGCTCATCCATATTGATTTGAAATTCGTCACATCGGCCGATTTGGATCACGCTATCGAGCATCGCGTCCTCTTGTGGGCACGCGAACCAGAGGCCATCGCCCAACGGCTCGCTAAAGCCGAAGTCGCGTGGCCCAATCAGTCCCCGCAATGGTTCGAAGATCGTGCGTGGACGTGGCTGCACTATGGCGCGACCAAGATGCACAGGGGTGAATTGTTCGAAGCCATTGGGATGCTTGGCTTTTTGCGTGAGCAAGTCCTCGGCCCAATGCTCATGCGGCGTTCTGGTTTGCCGCAGCGCGGCGTCCGCCGCATTGAGTCGATTGCCAAGGATACCCTCCTGCCCACCTTGGCGGGGCACAAAGCGGCGGAGGTCAAGTCCGCATTGAAGGCGTCAGCCGCGCTCTACATCGAACTCGCACGCGACGATCCACCACCGAACCCTGTCAGCGCTATGCCCCAGGCGCTTTGGGCGTTCCTTGAGGATTAGAACTTCAATCCGCTGATGCTCACTTGGGTAGTCGATGGGGTTTTGCCGCGCTAACCTAACCAAAAATATCGGGAGACATGCGTGCAAGACCTCATCCTCGCCCTTGATCAAGGCACTACGTCCACACGCGCATTGGCGGTTAACCGAGACCTCAAACCGATTGCCATCGCCCAATCCATGCTGCCGCAATCCTACCCCCAGCCCGGCTGGGTGGAGCATGATGCCGAGGAAATCTGGCGTGCCACGTTGGAGGTTGCCGGAGGCGTTATCGCTCAAGCCGGTGGGCCAGATCGGTTTGCTGCCATCGCCATCACGAACCAACGCGAAACCGTGGTGGCATGGGACGCTGAAACGTCTGAGGTGTTCGGCCCCGCCATCGTGTGGCAAGATCGCCGAACAGCTTCCACCTGTTCGGAATTGGCCGCCCAAGGCAAAGAGCCCGCTTTCCAAGCCGCCACAGGCCTGCTGCTCGATCCCTACTTTTCCGGCAGTAAAATTGGCTGGATGTTGGAAAACCGCCCCGAAGCCGCTGCCGCCGCACAGCGCGGCACCCTACGCGTCGGCACCATTGATTGCTTCCTGATCTGGCGCCTAACGGGTGGCAAAGTTCACGCAACTGATGCCACTAATGCCTCGCGCACCGCACTTTTCGGCCTTGCATCCCAACAATGGGAGAATGACCTTTGCGCGCTTTTCGGCGTGCCCATGGTCGCACTCCCCACGGTGAAAAACGGCATCGATGATTATGGCGCCACGCCAGCCTCCCTTTTTGGCCGCCCAGTCCCCATTCGCGCGGTAGCAGGGGACCAACAAGCCGCCCTTGTCGGGCAAGGCTGCCTTAGCCCCGGTCTTGCCAAAGTAACTTTCGGAACCGGCGCTTTCCTGGTGGCAAACACGGGCGATGCCCCGATCGCCTCGTCGCATCGCTTGCTCGGCACCGTTGGCTATCGCCTCGGCGGCAAGGTCGCTTATGCGCTGGAAGGCTCAATTTTTAACGCCGGCACGGTTGTGCAGTGGTTGCGGGACGAGCTCGGCTTCTTTGCCCAATCGGCCGATATCGAAGCCTTGGCGGCCAGTGTTCCTGATGCGGGCGGTGTCGTGGTGGTGCCCGCCTTCACGGGCCTCGGCGCGCCGCACTGGCTGGCCGATGCGCGCGGTTCCATCTCGGGTATCACGCGCGGAACCACCAAAGCCCATATTGCGCGCGCGGCTTTGGATAGTGTCGCCCTGCAAACGGCAGACCTGCTCACAGCCCTCGAGGCCGATGGCGCGCCCACCCTTGCCGCCCTCCGCGTCGATGGCGGCATGGCAGCCAATGCCACCTTCCTGCAACGATTGGCCGACCTTTGCGGCGTTCCGGTTGAGCGCCCATCCGAAACCGAGATGACAGCGCTCGGCGTCGCCTCTCTGGCCGCTATCGATCAAGGCTGGATTGCGGGGCTCGAGGCGCTCGGCGCGCGTTGGAAAGCCGATGCCCGTTTTGAGCCAAAAGGAGATCGCCAAGAGCTTGAAAGAGCGCGTGAGGGCTGGGCCCTAGGCCTTGCGGCAACCCGCGCAGCAATTCCCGCCTAGCGCGAATAATTCCCCAAAAACAAGAAAGGCCGCCGATTGCTCGGCGGCCTCTCCATTGTCAGACCGATGGTGTCCGGCCCGAGATCAAATTCACCGACCGTTAGGCGCGGTGACCTCGCAAGACATTGACCCCGACAACGGACGAGCGCTGGTGCAGACAATGAGACATGGGATCACCTCCTTTCAGTTACTAATGGGATCTAGAGAACAGCGCGCTTTGCCCGCCGTGGCAAGCGCTTTTTTAGAGAGTGTAGCCGCCATCAACGACAAGGCTCGCTCCGGTCATGGTGGATGCGGCAGTGCTGGTCAGAAACACAACCATTTCCGCGACTTGGTCAGGCTTTGCATAGGCTTTGAGCGGTGTTCCCATTGCCGCAAGCGCGTCAAAGGCACCGCGTTCGGAGCCGTGTTCGACGACCAACTCCTGAAAGAATGCCATTTTTGACCACATCGGCGTTTCGACACCGGCGGGCAAAATGGCGTTTACCCGAATTTGATCCGGCGCACCCTCTAGCGCCGCGACCTTCACCAATTGCACAATAGCCGCCTTTGAAGCGCTATAGGCTGCTGTATTGGGCTGTGCCTTGATAGCTGATGCTGACGACATCGCGACTATTGAGCCGCCCTCTCCTTTTTGGCGTATCAAGCGGAATGCGGTTCTTAGCGTTAGGAAGGTGCCATCGAGGTTGACCGCCATAACCGTCCGCCACGCGTCAAAATCCGTTTCGGCGATACTGCCCGCCGCGCTTATCCCGGCATTTGCAACCGCGAAGTCGAGGCCGCCATATCGATCAATGATGACCGTCTCTAACGCCTTCCAAGCGCCCTCGTCGGCAATGTCAAAACATGCCGCATGAACCCGATCGGGTCCTAGCCCCGTGGCCTCAACGACCGCTGAAAGCCTATCGCCATCATTATCGACGAGCACGAGCCGAAAGCCTTCAATGGCAAATCGTGTGGCTATCGCGGCACCGATTCCTGATGCCGCGCCCGTAATGAGAATAGACTTCATGCTTCAGACTAACCCAAGCAGTTTCGGCAATTCCAGCATGGAGCGCACGACACGACTGGCGCCCGCATCCTTTAAGCGTTCCTCGTGGCCGTCGCCGCAATGGCTGCCACCCGTAAAGCCGATGACCTCCATTCCCGCCGCTACGCCGCCCTGAACACCCGGAACGGCATCTTCAATGACGACGCACTCGGAGGGCGCGAAGCCTAAAGCATTGGCGGCATGAAGAAATAGGTCTGGTGCGGGTTTGCCGTGCCTCACCATGCTCGCCGAATAGAGGTGATGGCTAAAAAACTGCCGCAAGCCGGTGATTTCCAACGCGCGCTCAATCCGCGGCAACCCGCTGGATGAGGCCACCCCGACTGAAATCCCTGCGCCAAGCGCGGTGGCGATAGCTTCGCCCACATGGGCTATCGCCAAAAGCTCGGTTTCAAACGCAGCCATTACGGCGGCGCGGCGGCGCTCCCCCAAATCGGCGGGCGGTTGGATGCCTGTCTCTGCGATTAGAACATCCATCATGGAGGCCGATGAGAGCCCGACAAAGCGTTCACGAATATCGGCTTCAGTTACCGGATACCCCGCCGCCGCCAAAACGCCTGCGTCCACACGGCACGCGATCACCTCGGAATCGACCAGCACGCCATCGCAGTCAAACAGAATGCAGCGCGGTGCCGACATTGCCGCTTAATACGCACACGCTACGAACGCTTGCTCCACATCGCCATTCCACTCGGTGCGGTAGCGTTCCAGCAGGCGCTCCGCGGGGGTCGCGCCGGTCGCTGCGATCTCGTCCAGTTCCGATAGGAAGCCCGTTTCATCATCACCGGACGCGTTGAGCTTGGCGCGTGCTTTCAAGCCTTGGCGCGCGATGGCGAGCGCATCCAGCGCCAGCTTTTGCACATTGGTGTTTCGGAAAGGCGTTTTGAGCGCCAAGGTTGGAACCGTTTTACGCAGGGCCTCGCGCTCCTCGGCTGTCCAGTCCTTCACCATCTCCCACGCCGCGTAGAGGGCGGCTTCATCATAAAGGATACCGGCCCAGAACGCCGGCAAGGCACATAAGGCCGACCACGGCCCCGCATCGGCACCGCGCATTTCGAGGTAGGTTTTGAGGCGTACTTCAGGGAATAGGGTCGAGAGGTGATCCTCCCAATCCTTCGCTGTCGGGCGGTCGCCGGGCAGTTCGGTCAGCTTACCAGCCATAAAATCGCGGAACGAGCGGCCGGAAAGATCGACATAGACCCCATTCCGCTTGGCAAAATACATCGGCACGTCCAACGCCCACTTGGCATAGTCGGCATAGCCCGCCCCTTCGGCGAACATGAAAGGCAACATGCCAGTCCGGTTATTGTCGGTGTCACCCCACACATTGGCGCGGTAGGATAGGAAACCGTTGGGAGCCCCCTCGGCAAAGGGTGAATTGGCAAACAGCGCGGTTGCGATCGGTTGCAGCGCCAGCGACACCCGCATCTTCTTCACCATGTCGGCTTCGGAGGCAAAGTCGAGATTGGTCTGCACGGTGCAAGAGCGGAACATCATCTGACGCCCCAAGCGGCCTACCTTGGGCATGTAGTCCCGCATAATCTTGTAGCGGCCCTTGGGCATAATCGGCACGTCGTCCAGCGCCCATTTTGGTTGGAATCCAAGCCCTAAGAACGCCAAGCCCAACTCGTCAGCCACTTCGCGCACTTGGCGCAAATGTGTGCCAACTTCGGAACAGGTTTGGTGCAAATGCTCGACTTGCGCGCCGGAGAGCTCAAACTGACCGCCGGGCTCAAGGCTAATGGTGGCCCCATCGGCTTGGTTCAGCCCTATAATCACGTCCCCTTCATAGATACCGGTCCAGCCGAAGCGCATCAGGCCTTCCAGCAGCGCCTTGATGCCCTTGGGGCCATCGTAAGGAACAGGCTGCGCGCCATCGCGTTGAAACACGAATTTCTCGTGCTCGGTTCCTATCTTCCAATCCGCTTTTGGCTTCGGCCCTTTGGCAAAATGCGCGACGAGTTCGTCAAAGCTTTCCAGCGGCGGAGCCGCTTCCCGAGTATCGCCCATCACCACTCTCCCAAAATCCTCTGTGGGGGCGAGGTAAGGCTCACAGGGCTGTGATGCAAGGCGGCTTAGGCGCGCCAATCGCCAATTGCGGCCTGAAGCAAAGTAAGCCCAGCAAAAACAGCGGTGTCAGCGCGCAAAATTCTGGGCCCCAAAGTAACCGGCAACACGAAGGCCTCGCCACGCAGCCGCGCACGCTCCTCCGGCGAAAAGCCTCCCTCTGGCCCGATGAGCAAGGCCGTCTTCGAAGGCATAGGCGCGAGCTGTCGCAGCGCCTCAAACATCGGACTAGCCCGTTGTGCCGCCTCGCCCCACAAATGTGGATCCCCGCTCCCGGCTTCGTCGGCAAAAACTAGCAAGCGGTCGCGATCCCAGCCATCCAAAATCTGATCAAGCGATTGCGCGTCGCGGACCACGGGCACGCACAAACGCCCCGTCTGTTCAGCGGCCTCAATAGCTCTCGCGGCAAGCTTTTCCGCGTTCACCTTGCGCACAATCGTCCGCGCCGTGACCACAGGATGAATGGCCCGAACACCCAGCTCGGTTGCCTTTTCAACGATGCCATCAACCCTATCGCCCTTAACAGGTGCAAACAGCAAGGTAAGGTCTGGCACGTCGTCCTGAGGGCGCGTCCTGCTTTGGGCGATAGCGACAACGGCCTTCTTGTTGACCTGATCGAGCGCGGCCATCCACTCGCCATCTCGGCCATTGAACAGCAAAATCGGCGCGCCTATCGAAAGCCTGAGGACATTCACCAGGTAATGCGCGGGCGGGCCAGTCAGGGTGATTGCAGCGCCAGCGCTAAGATCATCAGGGATGTAAAGGCGTTGCGTCATGGTTTCCTCGTGGCCGAAACCGCCCCTCTATGCAATCACATGCTGCGCAGCTTTCGCGCCACCGCGCAAAGTCGGCTACACCGCCAGCATGATCGATCCAAAACGCCAACGCGCCGATCTCGCCCTGGTCGAGCGCGGCTTCTTTGAAACCCGCGCGCGCGCCCAAGCCGCTATTGCCGCAGGCTGCGTCAGTGTGGATGGCAAGGTTCTTACCAAGGCAAACGACAAGATTGCTGTCGATGCGCTTATCAACGCGGTTGCGCCGCACCCGTGGGTGTCGCGCGCCGGGCTAAAGCTTGTGGCCGCGCTGGAAGCCTCTGGCATTACCCCCCAAGGCCGGCATTGCCTTGACTTGGGGGCGTCTACCGGCGGCTTCACCGAAGTCCTCCTAGCTTTTGGAGCCGCCCACGTGACTGCGGTCGATGTCGGGCGGGGTCAGTTTCACGCTTCCCTAATCGGCAACCCAAGAATCACGCTGCTCGAAGCGACCGACGCCCGCGCACTTACCCACGAGAATTTCGATATCAAGCCAACCCTGATTGTGGCGGACCTGTCGTTTATCGGCCTTGCCAAAGTTCTCCCAACCCCGCTTGGCCTGGTTGCCCATGAGGCTGATCTTATCACCCTCATCAAGCCACAATTTGAAGCGGGAGGTCCGTCTCGTATCGGCAAAGGCGGGATCGTCGATCCTGCGATCGCCGATGAGATCGTCATCGAGGTCGCCGCATCGCTCAACGGCATGGCAGGCTTCCAGCAACGCGGCCTCATCGAAAGCCCGATCTTCGGCGGTGATGGCAATAAGGAGTTTCTGTGGTGGGGACGAAGGGGTTAACGCGTCGCGCGCTCGAGTAAGGGTGCGCTATTTAGAGAGACACGGCTGGTTTACACCAAAGCTAGCTCTACCCTTCGACCGACGATAGCAGCGGCGCGTTGAAGCGTCTCAATGGTTACGTTGCCGTCAGAAGGATCCAGCACGCGATCAACTTGCGTTCTGCTGGTTTTCATAAGCGCGGCTAACCCCGCCTTACTCAATTTACGCTCCCGCATAGCCTCTGCCAGCTGCCAAGCGATCACCTCTTTAATTGCCTTCGCCTGAAACTCTGCGAGAACGCCTTGCTCTTCGAGGAAAGTATCCAAAGTCGGACCGCGATGTCTATTCTCAGCCATTCTCAACTTCCTTCTGACGCTTTCGAGCTAAAGCTAAATCTGCAACCGATGTAGCGGCGGACTTCTTGATGAAACCGTGAAGTGCATAAAGTTCGCCTTGATTGAAGCAAAACAAGACCCGAGCGATTGTGCCATCCGGAAGTGACGTGCGGACCTCAAACAGCTTTTTCTTTAGCGGCCGAACCAGCGGCAGCACGCAAATCGACGATCAAGCTTGAGCTGCTTACTGCCCCCTATAGAGTTTTGATTGGATGGGTGCCACCGATCTGGCGAGACAAGACACAATCGATTTTTGCCGTATAATCTTACGGAACACCGTACAAACACCGTAGACTCCGTACACTATATGGGGTAAGGTATGATTCTTAATGAATGGAGATTTTGCATGCCCCCTAAGAATGAACGATTCGAGCTTCGCTTAGATGAAGGCTTGATTTCAAGAATCGACGAGTGGCGTTTCAATCAAAATGACCCACCTTCAAGATCGGAAACTGTCCGACAACTTCTCGAGTCTGCTCTCGCCAGCAAGAAATCCAAGGAGATCATCATAGAGCCAGTCGAGCGACTATTGATTGGTATGATGAGTGAAATTATGAAGAATACAAGTGCTACAAGGAACCCCGAATACGATGTCGATTTCATAATGGGTTCGATTTATGGAGGGCATTTCTGGGCTCTAGAATGGGAACTAGATGGACTTTTTCACGATAGTGTCGTGAGCCACTCAAATGTAACCGAAGTAGTGGACACATTGGATATGTGGGCGTTTATCGAATTAGCTTTTGCGCGATTAACCGAGGCTGATCGGGAACGCATCGAAATTGAAGCTCCTTACCGGCAAGTAAGCTTCGTGGGCTATGATGGAAATTACGAGACCGAACATATGACAATCGTTCGGCATTTAGTCGAAAAAATGAATCGATATCAGCAATTTAAGGGCCGCGAATTCAATTCCCATACCCGCAAGAGGCCCTACTATTGTAACATGTTACAAAAGTTCCATCCAATGAGGACCGCCTTGGGGCCAGGCCGGACACTTTCAGTTGACGAGTTGATCGAGCTCTTGAGCGCACAGCTATAACACTTGGTCTAATGCATCTTATCTGTTCGCTTTGCATTCAGCCCATCTGCGCTTACTTTTTCTTTAGGGGCTGACACAAATAGCCTTTTCGGGCTAGCTATGTCAGCCCTAATTAAATTGCATGTTTCGTTCAACGGGGGGGCTGAGTCCGCTAACGCGTCGCGCGCTCGACCACGCCGTCAAATACGCCAGTCGCATCAAACCGAGCAAGAACCCCCGACCACGGCTCCAAATCAAGCGCTTGGGCATTGATCCACGCGTCGTTGAAAATGGTGTCGAGATAGCGCTCACCGGGGTCACACAACAGTGTCGCAATGGAGCCGGTTCGCCCTTCCGCTACCATTTCGCGGGCCAGCACCAAGGCTCCGATGACATTGGTTCCGGTTGAAGGGCCCACTTTGCGGCCCAGCTTGCCCTCCAGCCACCGCGCGCAGGCAACGCTGGCGGCATCGGGCACGGCGAGCATCGTATCGACCACGCCGGGAATGAACGACGGCTCGACATTGGGTCGGCCAATCCCTTCGACGATCCCACTGGCTTTACAGCCCTTCTCGGGAGCTACGCCATCGCGATAGAAGGGGAAAAAGGCAGAGCAATTGGGATCCACTACGGCTATGCGCGTTCGCGGTGAGAAGGCTGGCCGATAGCGCACATAGCGCCCCAAGGTCGCCGAGGTTCCGCCGGTCCCCGCGCCGACGACAACCCAATCCGGGATTGGGTTAGGCTCCAGCGCCATTTGGGCAAACAGGCTCTCGGCGATGTTATTGTTTCCTCGCCAATCGGTTGCCCGTTCGGCAAAGGTGAATTGGTCCACAAAGTGCCCACCAGTATGGACGGCCAGAACGCGCGCGGCATCGGGCAGGCTTTCCCCGGTTTTTACAAGGTGGCAGCGCCCGCCATAAAACTGGATCGCATCCAGCTTCCGGCTTGCCGTCGCTTCCGGCACAACAGCGATAAACTCAAGCCCGAGCAGACGCGCGAAATAAGCTTCGGAAATGGCCGTGGACCCAGACGAAGCCTCAATGACGGGCGCGCCCTCGCGGATCCAGCCATTGCACAAGCCATAAAGGAACAAGGAGCGCGCAAGGCGGTGCTTCAAGCTGCCCGAAGGGTGCGTGCTCTCATCCTTGAGATAGAGCTGAACGCCACGCATTTGAGGCAAATCCAGACGAATGAGGTGGGTGTCCGACGAGCGCGTAAAGTCCGCCTCAATGGCGTTTACGGCATTGCACAGCCAAGTGCGGCAGGGCGGGGGCGCGAAGTGCATGGCTGCCAATAACCTCTGAGCGGGAAAGCTGCGTTGAGGGATGACAAGGTTCGCCCCGGAAGTCACGTTTGGCTGGCTCGTTTAACGACCCAAAAGCTCCGCAGCCTCAGGCGCGAAATAGGTCACGATGCCATCAGCGCCCGCACGCTTGAAGCACATCAGACTTTCCAAAATCGCCCGCTCGCGTTCCAGCCAGCCACGCTCAATCGCGGCCATCATCATCGCGTACTCGCCTGATACTTGAAACGCATAGGTTGGCATCCCAAAGGCTGCCTTCACCTTCGCCACTATATCAAGATATGGCATGCCGGGCTTCACCAGCAACAAATCCGCCCCTTCGGCAACATCGAGCGACACTTCGCGCAGGGCTTCATCTGCATTGCCGGGGTCCATTTGGTAGGTTTTCTTGTCGCCGATCAGCGCGCCTTTAGAGCCTATGGCATCACGATAGGGGCCATAGAACGCCGAGGCATATTTGGCGGCATAGGACATGATCAGCGTATCGCTAAAGCCGCCGGATTCCAGCGCATCTCGAACCCGCCCAATCCGCCCGTCCATCATGTCAGACGGTGCCACAATGTCGGCGCCGGCTTCGGCTTCGATCAGCGCCTGCTCAACCAAGCGATCCAAGGTCTCATCATTCAGAACAACGCCCTTGCTGTCGATCACTCCATCATGGCCATGATCGGTAAACGGATCGAGCGCTACGTCGCACATGATGCCGACTTCGGGGGCAGCCGACTTCATGGCCTTAATGCAGCGCGGGACGAGTCCATCGCGATTATTCGCTTCCGTGCCGTTAGCGTCCTTTAAGGCGGGATCGATAAATGGGAAAATTGCAATCGCTGGAATGCCAAGGTCGCGAGCGCGCTTTGCGGCTTTCGCGGCCTCAGCCACGCTTAACCGAGACACACCCGGCATTGACGGCACGGGGATCGCAGCCTCCTCGCTATCCTGCACGATCATCGCCCAAATCAGATCATCTGGCGTCAACGTGGATTCTCGCACCATGCGCCGTCGCCAGCCTTCAAGGCGGGTGCGCCGCATGCGGGTAGACGGAAAGCTGGTGGCGGGCAGATAGGGTTGGGTCATAAGACTTCCTCTCCCACCGGACAGGCCATGAAGCAACGCTTGCTGACATCAAGCTCCCGCGCCTCCTTGTCACGGACGGTCACCATCCATGGCAGTAAATCCGCCTCCGGCAACTCGACAAAGCCAAAACGCGCATAATAGGGCCCGTTCCAGCTCACATCGCGGAATGTGCTCAGCGTTACGCGGCTAAGGCCACGCCGATGGGCATCGTCGAAAACCGTCTTGATGAGTGCTGCCCCCAAGCCCCGTCGCATCGCGTCAGGGTGGACCGAGATTTGGTCGAGATAGAGGTCATCTCTCTCGACGCGACACACAACAAAGCCAGCGACCCACGGCAGTGAAGCCTCTTGTAGGTCAGCGATTTCGGCTACCCAGCACAGCTGAGCCAAATATCCTTTTTCTAAAGTTGTGATCATGCCGGGATCGGTTTCTTCGCTGGGAATCAACCCTGTGCCGCGAAACAGGATACCCGATGCTGTCTCGATGGCGATCAGCGACGGCAATTCTGACAGACGCGCCAAACGGACAATGACTCGCTTAGCCATCATGTATCGTGGTCCGGATGCTGAAACGACACCATTTCAGCCAAAAATGCGGCTTCACCAACATTGTCTATCGTTTCGCTGCCAGGCAGGCCGCCCAAACTGTCGACCCATGGAAGCTTACCTTCTCGGCCATACTCAATCTTTGGATTAAGGTCGCTTGGATCATCAAACGCCCCGATGGCGATGGCCAGCCCGTCTGGGGCTTCATAGGTCAAGGGGGTGCCGCAGGTCGCGCAGAACCCACGCTTTACATGGTTGGAGGATTGGAAGTGCGATAATTCTCCGCGGGTCCATCCCAAAGTCCCCGGCTTGATGGACACTAAGGGTGCGTAAAAAGCACCAAATGCCTTCTGGCACATGCGGCAATGGCAAATCGAGGCCCGGCCTAAGGCACCCGTAACCCGAAAACGGATCGCCCCGCATTGGCAGCCGCCTGATTTCGGTATTTGCATCGCAAGCCTCCAATTTCTTGATCAGCCGATCCTCAGATTTGTGCCCAACAACACAGGTGGCGCAAGGACATTCCCCAACGCTGGTGTTGACCTTGCGGGCTCATCGCGCCACGTCTCTGCCGAAAGTTTGGAGCCTATACTTTGGCCTTTGACCTCACCGAAGACGCTCGCTTGATCCAAGAGGCCGCTGCGCGCTTTGCGGCCGACAAATTGCGCCCAAACGCCGGCGATTGGGACAAAGACGCCTTTTTTCCGGTCGAGACGATCCGTGAGGCTGCAAGCCTTGGCTTTGCAGGCATTTACGTCCGCGACGATGTTGGCGGCTCTGGCCTTACGCGGCTCGATGCCGCTTTGATCTTTGAGCAGCTTTCGCGCGGCTGCATCTCCACGGCGGCCTTTATCTCAATCCACAACATGGCTTCGTGGATGATTGATACCTTCGGAAAGCCGGAGCAGCGCACCCATTATCTACCGCGCCTCACCGCCATGGAGCTGATCGCTTCCTATTGCCTTACGGAACCAAACTCAGGCTCCGATGCTGCGGCTTTGCGCACCACCGCAGTCCGCGATGGCGATTATTATGTGCTGAACGGCTCTAAAGCCTTTATTTCGGGCGCTGGCGTATCGGACATTTACGTCGTGATGGTGCGCACAGGCGAAGCGGGGCCGAAGGGTGTTTCGTGCGTTATCGTTGAGAAGGGCACGCCGGGGCTGAGCTTTGGCGCTCCCGAAAAGAAGATGGGCTGGAACAGCCAACCGACCGCCCAAGTGATGTTCACCGATTGCCGCGTTCCAATCTCAAATCGCCTCGGCAATGAAGGCGAAGGCTTCAAAATCGCGATGTCGGGTTTGGATGGAGGCCGCCTTAACATTGCGGCGTGTTCGCTTGGCGGGGCAACGGACGCGCTTGAGCGCGCGATGGCCTATGCCACTGAGCGCAGCCAATTCGGTAAGCCGATCGGGGAGTTTCAGGCGACCCAGTTCAAAATCGCCGACATGGCCACAGAACTCGAAGCCGCGCGCACCTTGCTCTATTCTGCTGCCGCTGGCCTTGACGCGAAATCGCCAGACGCCACGAAGCGCTGCGCGATGGCCAAACGCTTTGTAACGGATGCGGGCTTTAAGGTCGCCAATGACGCCCTGCAAATCCATGGCGGCTACGGCTATCTGCATGATTACGGCGTGGAGCGAATTGTGCGGGACTTGCGCGTTCACCAGATCCTTGAAGGCACCAACGAAATCATGCGCGTCATCGTGGCGCGTGAACTGGCGCGCGGCGTCTAAACCATCATCCTCAGAGGCATTATGTTTACGGGCATTATTACAGCAATTGGCATCATCACCAAAATAGACGCCCAAGCGAATGCCGACACGGTGTTACGGGTCGAAGGAAGTTATCCTGCCGATGGCATCGCTATTGGTGCCTCGATTTGCCACTCGGGTGTTTGCCTCACGGTGATTGAGAGAGGCCCGACCAGCGACGGTGGCGCGTGGTGGACCGTGCAGGTTTCTGAGGAATCCATGTCCAAAACCACGCTGGGCATTCAGGGCATTGGCGTCGGTACCAAGGTGAATCTCGAACGTGCCCTCAAAGCGGGCGACGAGCTTGGCGGCCACATTGTGGCGGGCCATGTCGATGTGGTGGGTGAAGTTGTCTCGGTAACACCCGAGAATGAGAGCCATCGCGTTCGTATTCGGGTGCCCAAACCATTTCATAAATTGGTTGCACCGAAAGGGTCGGTCGCGATCGAAGGCGTTAGCCTGACGGTCAATGAAGTGGAGGATGATGTGTTTGGGATAAATGTTATCCCGCACACATGGAACGTCACCACATTAGGGAGCCTCACACCGGGCGCAGCGGTGAACCTTGAAGCCGATCCGTTAGCACGATACGTCGCCCGCCTCTTAGACATCGCGCTCTGACGCGAACCCGAAAAGTGCGCTAAGCACAGAAGAACGCACGCTGCCGCAGGAACCGACCATGAGCTTACAACCTGACCCGCCGCATCTTCTCATCGTTTACGGTGATTTTTACAAAGAGATCGCCAAGGAGATGGTCAATGGAGCGGCCGCCGCGATTACGGCGGCTGGTGCAACATTTGACGTCCAACCCGTTCCGGGCGTGTTCGAAATCCCCGCCTGCATTCATCTTGCAGACATTGGATCACGGCGCCCAGCGGGGCGCATCTATGATGGCTATGTGGCGCTCGGCTGTGTCATTCGCGGCGAGACGACGCACTATGACTATGTTTGTGGTGAGTCTGCCCGCGCGTTGATGGACATGACGACGGACGAGGGCCTTGCAATCGGCTACGGGATTTTGACCGTCGAAAACGAGGCCCAAGCGTGGGCGCGGGCGAAGATGAGCGAGAAAAATAAGGGTGGCGATGCCGCCAATGCCGCGCTCGCCATGATCAATCTGAAGCGCAAACTGGTTCAGGGCTTCCGTTGACCGCACCTGTAGAGACCAAGCGCCCGTCACCCGCACCCCGCTCCATCATGGCGCGCCAGCGTCGCTCTGCGCGCTTGGCCGCTGTGCAGGCGCTCTATCAAATGGATGTTGGCGGCCAAGGCGCAAACTTGGTTGTCCGTGAATATCTCGACCACCGATTGGGCGAGGTGATCGACGAGGTTGATTTGGTCGAAGCCGATCAGGACTATTTTCGACTGCTCGTCGAAGGCACGGTTTCCGAGCAGGATGCGATTGACCCTCAGATTTCATCGCGCTTGGCCACGGGATGGACACTGGCTCGGATTGATTCCATCGTTCGCGCCATTCTGCGGATTGGCACTTACGAGTTGCTGCGTCGCCATGAAGTACCCGCTAAAGCTATTGTCGACGAGCACGTCGCTATTGCCAAAGCCTTCTTCGATGGTTCGGAAGTGGGGCTCGTGAACGCGATCCTAGACCGAATCTCCAAGGAAACTGGGGCTGAAGCGGCCCGGGCTGGGTGACGGACTATGCCCGATGCCGCACAGGGTTCGGGTGAGTTTGATCTTATCGAGCGCTATTTTGCCCCGCTGAGCGCCGGTGCGCCGGGCGCATTCAGCCTGACCGACGATGCTGCTGAGTTCGTCGTATCTGGCTCTCTCATCGTTTCATGCGATGCTATTGTCGAGGGCGTCCATTTTTTGGCGACCGACCTGCTTTCGACCGTCGCACAGAAGGCTTTGCGGGTGAACCTTTCCGATATGGCCGCGAAAGGGGGAAAACCAACAGGATGGCTGTTGACCTTGGCATGGCCGAAGGGCCGGAACGTAGCGGAAATTGCAGACCTTGCAGCAGGGTTCGCGAACGATGTGGCTCAGTTTGGCGTTCCATTAATTGGCGGCGATACGGTTTCCACGCCGGGCCCGCTTATGCTGTCGGTTACGGTTTTTGGCATGCCGTTGGGCGCTGGGATGGTTCGTCGAGCGGGCGCAAAGGCTGGCGATCTGGTGTGCGTTACTGGCACGCTTGGCGATGGTTGGTTGGGGTTGCAGACCGCACAGGGCAAACGTCTAGGCCTTGACGCCGAACACGGCGCATTTCTCACGACCCGTTATCAAGTGCCGTGCCCTCGCCTTGAGGCGGCGACTGCCGTATCGCACTTTGCTAGCGCTTCAATGGATGTGTCGGATGGCCTGATTGCCGATGCGGGCCACCTCGCGAAAGCCTCCAATGTAGCGCTAAGGCTCTATACTGATGCGATCCCGCTTTCTACGCCAGCGGCTAAATGGCTGGAGGCTCAGGACAGTCGAACCGAGGCGCTGGTCCGGCTTGTTACCGGGGGCGACGATTATGAAATTTTATGTACGGTGCCACCGGCTCTGTTTAACGCCTTTCTAGCCGAAGCAGCTTTGCCGATTACTGTCATTGGCATTTGCGTTGACGGTGCTGGCGTTGAGTTGATGCATAAGGGCGCAGCGCTTGATATCCCATCGCGCGGCTGGGTGCACTTCTAGGCTTTAGCCCCAACGATAATTGAAGCTAATGCTGATCCGCTCGCCGCCTAGATTGAGCGGCACTTCATGGCGCAACCAGCTCTCCCACAGCAAAACCTCGCCAGCTTTGGGTTCTATCGAAACGAAAGTACGATTTGCTATCGTGGCATCAGCACGCCGGGGTGGGGCTGCCATCATCATCGCAAGGCGCGGGTCTTCGAGTTTCAAGGCGCTCGAACCGTCAGGGACTTCGACATAATAGGTTCCAGACACCACTGAATGGGGATGGATGTGGCCGGTGTGGACGCCGCCTCTCGGCAAGATATTGACCCAAAAGCTGTCTCGCTTCAGCTTTTTGCCACCGAGATCAAACTCTAGTGCATTCGCGAAGGCTTTAACGTGCCGATCCAGTTTGCGCGCCAGATCACCTAGGTCTGGGTCGCGCTCGGGTAAATCATTGAGCGATGCATAAGAGGTGTAACCCTTGTAGCCATTGGCTTTGCACCAGCGCTGGCCAGCCCGATCTTGGGCGGCCAAATCGCGGCAGGCGCGCGACAGCGCTTCGTTCACATCAGCCAAGTCATTGCCGAAAACAGGCACGCGATAAAGCGACGTCGGGAAAAGGGTCTGGATAGACATAGGCAACGGTTGTGCCAAAACCAGCAAAGCAGGTCAAAGCGTGCTTTTTATAGACAGAGTTGCCGCCAAGTGGCGGTAATCAAAAAACCTACGGCGTCGAAAGAAAGTTCGCCTTTGTTCGCGTTCGATAGAAGTGGTTTCGGGCATTGAAATTCCCAAGAGCGGCACTGTAATCAACGTCATGTACATCTGGCGGTGGCTTGCGATTGGCTGCAACATAGTAAGGAGCGTAGTGGGCGTTGTAGTTCAGTGTCTTCATTCCCGACCAGGCGATTGAAACGTTGAGGCTTTGAAGAGCCCAGAAGACAACGCGGTCACAAAACGGTGCGACGCTTGGCTCCATCATGCCCCACAGTGGAAAAATGTGCGCGGCATTTTTTGTGAATACAAAACTGCTCGTGTCTATGTGGCTGTGTGCCATATCTTCAGCGTCTTCGACGTCTACAAAGGTGCCATCTGGCAGATAAAAGTTTCTGTATGAAGCAGCTACGTGAGCGCCGGCACGTTTTAGCGCGCTTACAAGGCTTTCAATGTGGTTTGGTTCGTACCAATTGTCCGCGTCTAAAAGTGCAATGGCATCAAAGCCCTGGTTCAGAGCACTTAACGCGCCCACTGTGCGCGGGGTATTGCCAAAGTCCCGGTGGGCAAACGGAAGGCTGGAGTGCCGAATGGGGAACCCGTCAAATGCGTTTTGTCGAGGAAAACCATCTGCAACAACGAAGTGGGTTGCCGGGTAAGTCTGGCGGGCAACGCTGCTGCAACAACGCCGGAGCACCTCATCGTTCTCTTTGTAGTAAGGCGTAACGACAGCTACTTTCATGGCTTCCCTCAACTGAGCAGAGCACTATTTTTGCTTGGCCAAGACTTGTTCGTCGATGCCCATATCAAACCGGATCCGGTCTTTATTGCGCTTCTTATCAAAGCCAAGGTAGCGCGCATCTTCGCGAGGGTCGAGCGCCGCTTGATATCCAGTCAGATTGGCAAGCTTAAGATAGTAGCCCGTGTTCCCCACAAAATTGAGCGTAGGCTGACCCGTCCATGCGGCGACTGTTTTTTGAAGCGCCAAAATTGCAACCACACCAGCTGAAGCATGACCAGCCATCGGACGATCGAGCATGGCCCAATCCAAGGCAGAGGCAGCGGCTTTGTTAGTCAAAAAGTGTCTATTGCCATCGACCCATGAGCGGCTGGCATCCGCGGGGTCGCCGCCCTCAAGGAGTTTTCCATTGGGAAGGATGATTTTGCGCTCGCTAAAGACCGCAGCGGCCCCTGTTGCTCCGACGGCATGAACAGCGCGTGCAATATGGTCGGAGTCTATCCAATGGGGAGGGTCAAGATAGGCTATAGCATCGTACCCTCGGTTAAAGGCGCTCATGCCACCAATGCTTCTCGCGGTTGTTCCGAAATCATCATGAAAATCGCCAAGCTTTATTTGTTGGGCACCGTATTTTGCGACGAGCGCATCGGCTTCGCGGGCCTCACCAACGAGGATATGCGTCGTACGCGAAGTTTGGGCTGCCACACTGGCGCAGAGCCGATCAAGCTCAGAGCTAGCCTGACTGAAGACGGTGACAACGGCGACCCGCATACCTAAATCCCATGATAGGTGCGCTCTCTGCCTGAACGGAAAAGGCGGGACAAGGCCGAACTGCTTTACCTTAAGAACTGCGGGTTAATCGTCGGATTTTGGTACGCCACGAAGGGACTTGATAGAGGCTCGACGGGTCTTTGAATCGAGACGCTCTATTCGGGCCGAGAGCGAAGGGCGCGTTGGGCGGCGCTTTTTCGGCACAACAGCTGCGGTGCGTATCATCGAAAATAGGCGTTCGCGTACATCACGTCGGTTCATTTCTTGGGAACGGTTGCCGTCGGAGAACAATACTAACACGCCTTCTTTAGTCAGACGGCTTCCAGCGAGCACCTCCAACCGTGCCTTCAACGTGTCAGACAGAGAGGGTGATTGGCGGACGTCAAAGCGTAGTTCGATCGCGTTGGAAGTTTTGTTGACATGTTGACCGCCGGGCCCAGAGGCTCGGGCGCTCTTTTCGATCAATTCACCTTCGTCGATCACAATGCTTGGGGTAATTTCGATTGGATTGGCCACGTGCTACCCCAGTTTCCAGCATTCCCTACCATGAATGGGTTGGAGGCGGCAGATGAGCTTGGAACTTGAAACACAAAAGCGTTTGATTGGGGTTTGGCGTCTGCTTGAATGGACGGCCATTTTCGCCGATGGCCGCGAAAAGCCCCCTTTTGGGCCTGGCGCAACGGGGCAGCTGATTTATGACGCACACGGGGTGATGAGCGGGTTTCTTCAATCGGCCTCCGCCAAGGGCCCGAATTGGTCAGCTTTTCTAAGTTATAGTGGTCCGTGGCGAATCGAAGCGGATGAAGTCGTGCACCATGTGGCATTTTCAAGCCGTGCGGACTTTTTTGGTACAGACCTCAGGCGGACGATAATGTGGCAAGCCGACGGCAATTTGGAATTGACGACAAAACCGGAGCCCACACCAAGCGGAAGAAGTTTCTATTATCGGCTGGTTTGGGAACGCGCTTGAAGCAAAAGCATGCGACGGGCGCGAACGACGCTCGCGTCTAATTCCTGCAAAAAGCGGGATCGATCCTTGGCATCGAAGGGTTTTGGGCCGCTGGTCGTTTGCCCAAAGGAGCGCAGATGTTCGGCTATTTCGCGCCCGGCAAGCGCTGAACCTATCGAATCGGTTGTGAATACTTTTCCGTTAGAGGCGAGGGCGATAGCGCCCGTTTGCAGTACACGGGCGGCCAACGGAATATCTTGTGTCACGACGATATCGCCATGACGGGCGCGTTCGGCGATCCAGTCATCGGCTATGTCTGGGCCTGCGTCTACTACGATCCGTTCAATGAGCTTGGACTGTGGGATTTGAATAAAGGCGTTTGAAACCACGAAGGTTTTGAGCTGGTAGCGCTGTCCTACCCGGTAAACCTCGTCCTTTACTGGGCAAGCGTCAGCATCAATAAAGAGGCGTACAGCCTCGTCGCTTCGTTGACTTTCCATCACTGGCTCTCGGCCACACTCCCTCTTTCTTCGTGATTTCTTGATGTGATTGTGCCCTAGTTTTCGCCGGAAAGGCCAGATCTTCGGTGCTATTCGGGGGTGACGTTTGACTCTGAGCTTAACCGAGAGGAAACATTTCCGATTGGAACGCCCGTGAGGGGTATGGACGTTAGGGTTTGGGCCAGGACAGCAGTCAACGCTCCGGAATGCTTCCTATGGATGTCTTGGTGGTCGATGATAGCGGCCACATGCGGACGATCCTCAAGGAGCTTTTACGCAGCATGGGGATGACCAGCATCCGCGAAGCATCAAATGCCGCGGAGGCGCTCGCGATTCTGCAAGAATATACAGTTGATATCGCCATGATCGACATTTCCATGCCGGGTATGGATGGGGTGAATTTAGCACGGCATATTCGCAACGATCCAAATTCCTCGAATCCTTATTTGCCAATTCTGGTAATTTCTGGACATGCAAACCTTCAGGCTGCCCAGCGCGCCCGCGATGCTGGCGTCTCGGAGTTTCTCGTCAAACCGATTACGGCCCGCGGCCTCTATGATCGAATATTGGCCATTATTGATCGACCAAGAGCGTTCGTGCGCGTTGACAACTATTTTGGACCCGATCGGCGGCGTCGCAACGACAATCGTTACGTTGGCATCGAAAGACGAGGCCGCTCGAGTGCCCATGCTCTGGATGTGTCCACGTAAGATTTGAGCAACAAAAGCGCGCCGAAGCCTGCAAGGATGGCTAGCCAAACCCATTGCGGCGCTATTCAATACCAAAAACATAATCAGGGAGTAGGGACGTGGCGGGAGCAATAGGGCCAGAATCTGTTGGGCTATCAACAGCGCGCTTGCAGCGCATGGATGAGTTTTTGCAGCGTCGCTACCTCGACACTGGAAAGCTTGTTGGCCTTCACACGCTCATTGCACGCAAAGGTGAGGTGGCCCACCAGTTTGTTGCCGGCGATGCTTATCGGGAGCAGGGTAAGTCGCTACAGGATGATGCAATCTTCCGCATCTATTCGATGACGAAGCCAATCACATCAGTTGCCTTTATGATGCTGGTTGAGGAAGGGCTGGTAGCCCTTGATGAGCCGGTGCATCGCTGGATCCCGGAATGGAAAAACCTTCGCGTATTCACGGGCGGCTTTTCCGGAACTTGGCAGACGAAACCGACCTCGCGACCCATGTTGATGGTTGATTTGCTTCGCCACACATCGGGCCTGACCTATGGTTTTCAACAGCGAACCAATGTGGATGCCGCTTACCGAAAAGCAAAAGTCGGCGAAATTGAGAAGGCGGGCACGCTGGATGGTATGATTGCCGCGTTAGCCGATATTCCCTTGGAATTCTCCCCAGGGGATCTCTGGAATTACTCAGTTTCAACGGACATCCTAGGCTATCTCGTCGGCAAGATAACGGGAATGCCTTTTGAGGACTTCTTGCAAGCAAGGTTGTTCGGCCCTCTCGGTATGGTTGATACTGGCTTTTTTGTGCCGGATTCCAAGGCAACGCGCCTCGCCGCTTGCTACGCTCTAACGCCATCGGGAAAGGTTGTGCTTCAGGATGATCCTGAAAAGAGCAGCTACCGCGCTCCACCCTCATTTATTTCAGGCGGCGGTGGTTTGGTGTCGACGATGGCGGATTATACACGGTTTTGTAAAATGCTTGCCGGGGGAGGCCAGCTTGATGGAACCCAGTATATATCGCCGAAAACACTGGCCCTTATGACTGCCAATCACCTGCCAAATGGCGCGGATATACCGACAATGTCGGTGTCTCTGTTTTCAGAAGCCGCTTATTCCGGCGTTGGCTTCGGGCTTGGTTTCTCAACAACATTGGACCCAGCCAAGACGCTGATTCCCGGGAGTGCGGGTGACTTTTCGTGGGGTGGCGCGGCGTCCACATTTTTCTGGGTCGATCCCGCTGAGGATCTTTTCATGATCTTTATGACCCAGCTATTGCCGTCCTCGGCTTATCCGATCCGTCGGGAACTTCGTACACTGACCTATGCTGCCGTGCTCGAAAGCTTTGCCTGATGGTGACCCTTTACCACTGCAAGGGCGCGCGCTCTTTGCGGCCACTATGGGCACTCGAGGAAATAGGGGTGGCATACCGTCTAGAAATGTTGCCGTTTCCACCACGAGTTTTTGCGAAGGAATTTCTTGGCATCAATCCTCTTGGCACCATCCCCTATTTCGTTGATGGGCCTGTAAAGATGACGGAATCCTCAGCGATCTGTCAGTATCTTGTGGAAAAATTTGGCCCGACTGATCTTAAAGTTTATCCCGGTGAAGGTGATTATGGAGCCTATTTGAACTGGCTCTATCATAGCGATGCTACACTGACATTCCCGCAGACCATCGTGTTGAGGTACACGCGGCTGGAGCCTGAAGCGCGCCGGCTTCCTCAAGCGGTGGCGGATTACGGCGCATTCTTTTTAGGCAGGCTTAAGCTGTTGGACGCGGCGTTGGAGGATGGGCGTTCCTTTCTAGTCGCGGATCGCTTCACTATTGCTGACATCGCGATTGGCTACGCCCTCATTCTTGCTGAGAGTTTGAAGCTGGACGATAGGTTTTCTGACCGGATCAAGGCTTATCTTGTTGGTCTCAAAGAGCGGCCGGGATACCAGCGCGCGGCTGCAAAGGAATGATTGGCCTAATCTAGAAACTCAACATCGTTTTGGATCGGTTGAACATGCATCGGAGCCTCATAGGCCCGATCAATGGCCGCGATCAGCTTTTCGACAGTCACCGGTTTCACGCAAAAACTGCTAATGCCGGCTTCTCGACAGGCCTTCATGGAACTTTCGGTGTCGTCCGCTGAGACCGCAACAATTGGAATTGACGCATTGTGGCCGCCGCTTTGGCGAATGGCACGCGTCGCTTGGTAGCCGTCCATCACAGGCATGTGGAGGTCCATCAGCACAACGTCGTAAGCTGCGGATTCGGATGCGGCGACGGCTTCGGCGCCATCCTTCACCACCGTGATGACACTCGCGAGGGGTGACATCAGAGTTTCGATCACAAGCCGATTTGTCGGATGATCGTCGGCGGCAAGAATGCGCATGCGGTTGGCTTGGGAATTAGCCATTTGATGGCTTTGCGGCATGATACATCAGTAAACGCGTCCTTTTCCCGCAACCTAGCTTCAAGGTTTTCCCCGCAAATGATGGCCGAGCACCTGTTAACTCGTTATTGCTCACACTGATTCCCATATGAAATAGACCGACGACTCTGCTTGAATAGGGTACAGTATGGCGAATTCTTCCATAATATCCCCAGAAGAAGGGAGGACGGGTGAACGGGCGGCACTACTTGCGCTTTTATTTGGGAACCTCGTTATTGGAACGGGGGTTTTACTTCCCGCAGGAATTATCAATGAGCTCTCCCGCGACCTGAATGTAACAATTCCGCGTGTTGCAACTCTGATTGGGTTTGGGGCTATCGTTTTGTGCATCGGCGCGCCAGTTTTGGCGTTTCTAACGAACCGTATCGATCGGCGAATGCTGTTGGTCGGGTGCTTATTGGTTTTCGCGCTTGGTCATGCGGCGTCCTCTCTGGCCCCGAATTTTGAAATGTTGCTGGCCATTCGCCTGATGATGATCGCGGCGGCGGCCGTGTTTACCCCGCAGGCCGCGAGCACCATTGGCGTGTTTGTAGCCCCGGAACGGCGGGCCGCGGGGGTGGCCTTCATTTTTCTGGGGTGGTCGCTTGCGAACGCGGTTTGTTTGCCGCTGTCGAGTCTGATCGCTGCCCATTTAGGTTGGCGCGCGAGCTATGATGTTTTGGCGGCGCTTTGCGTCGTGTCCGCCATTAGTCTTTGGTTGACGCTCGCTGGGCGTTTGTATGTTGCCCCAATGTCTGTGTCGTCATGGCTGACGGTATTTCGTTCGCGTCAGATTTTGGCGGTTCTGTTGGTGACCGGCCTTTCCCTGGCTGGCCAGTTTACGCTGTTTCCCTATTTGGCACCTGAGTTCAAACGGATTGCGTCGGATGATCCGGCCCTGATCGCCTTGGCTCTTGCGGTTTTTGGTGCTGGCGGCGTTCTCGGCACGCTGATTATGGCCCGCATCGTCGGACGGATTGGCACGACAACAGCGATTGCGCTGTGCCTTGGAAACACGGCTTTGGGGTTAGTGGTGTGGGCTGCGTTTGCCCAAGATGCGGTGACAGCCATTGCGGCAATTGCGCTGTGGGGCTTGGCCTTCAGCTCATCAAACTCGCTGCAACAAGCCCGCTTGATTGGTATTTCGCCGGAACTTGCCTCCGCCTCGGTCGCTTTGAACACCTCCATTCTCTATGTTGGGCAGGCTATTGGCACGTCGATTGGTGCCGCCCTGATCAGCGCCGGTCGCCCTGATTTGATGGGATGGGTTGGTGCTTCCATCGTCATCTGTGCTTTGTGCATGTCGATCTTTGTCGCGCGGCATCTTCGGGCGTGACGCCGACCGCGTTCCGTGGTGAAACGGCGCAAAACAATAATGGTCAAGGTGGGAGAGATTTATGGCTGTCGCAGGGTTTGATTTTCAGGTCGACAAGGCGAATCTACGAAACACCCGTTTGGTTGAGACGTCGGTGAGCGACGCTTCTGAATTGGCCGAAGGCGAGGTTCTCTTAGCGGTTGATCGCTTTGCCTTCACCGCAAACAACATCACCTACGCCGCTTTTGGCGCGGCTATGGCGTATTGGAACTTTTTCCCGGCCCCGGATGGATGGGGGCGTGTTCCCGTGTGGGGCTTTGCTGATGTGGTTGCCAGTGCTTGCCCCGATTTGAAAGTAGGCGAGCGGCTTTATGGCTATCTGCCTATGAGTTCGCATCTGGTGATCCGGCCTGGCAAAGTGCGGCCCGGTAGCTTGATCGATACCGCCGAACATCGCCAACCAATGGCGGCCGTTTACAATCAATATGTTCGGGTTTTAGCGGACCCTGCTTATGACCGCGGGGCCGAAGCCCATCAGGCGTTGCTTCGGCCGTTGTTTCTGACCTCTTTCGTTATCGACGACATGCTGGTGGATAACGAGTTTTTCGGTGCCGAGCAGGTGGTGCTGTCGAGCGCCTCCAGCAAGACCTCGCTGGGTACAGCGTTTTGTTTGTCACAGCGGAAAGATGTGAACCTTAAGGTGATCGGCCTGACGTCGGCGCGCAATCAGTCTTTCGTAGAGGCCACTGGTTATTACGACCAGATTGTCACTTATGACGATATTGACCGTCTTGACCCGCGTATTCCGACGATTTTTGTCGACATGGCCGGTGATGCCGGCGTTCGTTCGACCGTGCATCACCATTTCGGCGAAGCCTTAAAATACTCCTGCTCTGTTGGCGGCACGCATTGGGAGGGCGTTGGCGGCGGCGGCGCTGCGCGGCTTCCCGGCCCGAAACCAACTCTGTTTTTTGCGCCGACCCAAATTCAAAAACGTATGGCTGATTGGGGGCCTGGCGGCTTTGATCAGCGCGTGGCGGATTCTTGGGCGCGATTCAAAACATCGGTCGATAGCTGGATGAGTGTTGTGGAGACGGAGGGTGCCTCGGCCTTTAAGGAAGCTTATGAGGCGGTGTTAGAGGGCCATGTTTTGCCGTCCGAAGGCCATATCTTTCGCGTTTGAACCTTACCAATGCTGAGAAACAGGGTGGCCGTGAAAGTGTTCGGCTAACCGGGCGCGTGTAGCGGGGCTGGTATCTGATGGCAGAGTGAGCGGGCTAAACCAACCGATTTCGACGATTTCGCCGTTGTGTTTCGCAGGGCAAGGCAACCATGCTTCGGCGCGAAACAGTAGGACGTGGTCTGACTTAAACTCCTTGAAGTTTGCATGGACCGACATGAGCGAAAGCGTACCGGTGGCCTCTAATCCTGCCTCCTCAGCCAACTCGCGGACGGCCGCTTCCATGGCGGTCTCGCCTTTTTCCACACCGCCACCGGGCAAGAACCAACCCTGAATATAGGAATGGCGAACCAAGAGGATTTGGCCTTCCTCATTGGTGGCTATAATGCGCACGCCCAGCGTCATCGGCCGGGTGAGCCGCCAATAGAGGCGAGCGACGGGCAAAAGGTGGCGACGAAGGGACATGTTGGCTCTGTGACAGAGGCGCGGATGTGGAGCAACGCTTGTCGAACGGACCCCTGCGGGCGTATTACGGTCGAAGTTGCCGATAGGAGATTTTCGTGTACGCATTTGTTGCTATTGCCCTCGCCTTAGGCGTCGTTTTTGCTCTCAATAAGATCGAGTTCGGTCGGTTCGATTGACCGCAAGCGGCTAAAGTGAGGTCATGGGCATTTTTCGATGTTAATGGCCTTTTTGGTGTTTTGTGTCGGCGCGGCCTTGCTGTTCGCCGGGGGAGATTGGCTCGTTCGGGGCGCGACCGGATTTGGTGAACGCGCCGGGTTAAAGCCTGTTATTGCTGCGGCCACGATCGTTGCCCTCGGCGCGTCGGCTCCTGAAATTTCAGTGGCGCTTACCGCAACCTTGCGCGGCGTGCCGAGTGTTGCCGCCGCCACGATCGCTGGCGCGAATGTCGCCAATCTTTTGCTTGTTGTGGGGGCAGCTCTGCTGTTTGGCCCGGTCGTTACAGCAACGCCGGGTGCGCGGCGTGGCGCCTTGGTGGCCGTGCTTGCGTGCGCTTTGGCAAGCCTTGCAACCCTCTTTGGCGATACGAATTGGATCGTAGCGGTGGCTTCGCTGGGCGGTGCGGCGCTTTATGTTTTGTTGCTGGTGCGGGAAGCCGAGCGCGAGACACTCGACCCCGAACTTTCCGACGCTAACCAGATCTATGCGATTGAGAAGGCACCCTCCGCGCTAATGGCGAATGCGGGCTTGATTGTGTTTGGCGTGGTTTTCTTGGCGGTCGGTGCGCATTTTGCCCTTGCCGGAGCACGGACTTTGGCCGGCGCCAATGACGACCAAACAGCGGGAGCGGCTTGGCTGGGAGCGGCTTCGGTTCTGCCTGAACTGGGGATGGCGCTGGCCGCCGCTTTGCGCGGACGGACGGGCCTCATTCTGCCCGCGGTGTTTGGTGGGGTGGTGTTCAATATCTTGGCTGTTGGCGGCTTTGCAGCGCTGGCAGCCCCATTGCCGTTGGGCCTGCTTGTTGTGCAACTCGACTTTCTCGTGATGACCGCTATCTGCGGCTTGGTTGGATTGGCGGTGCTAATCGGCAAGCCGTTGCCGCGCGCTCTCGGTGCGCTGGCATTGCTGAGTTATGGCGGTTTTTTGTTTTGGGTCGCCAGTTAGGATAGGTTTGTGCGGGCAGTCTTGATTACAGGCGCGGCGCGCAGAGTGGGGCGTGTGCTTGCGGAGGCAGCGGCGCGCAGCGGTTGGGCCGTGGCTGTGCATGCAAACACGAACCTCGCCGAGGCGGAGGCTTTTGCCGATGAGCTTCGGGCGGGTGGCTTAAACGTTGCCGCCTTGGCCGCAAATTTGGCCGACTGGGCTGAGACGGCGGCCCTGATTGCGCGTGCGACCGAGGCACTCGGGCAGCCGCTGACCGCCTTGATCAATAACGCCTCCACATTTGAGAATGATGCGGTGGATAGCTTTGATCAGGCATTGTGGTCACTGCATATGGATGTAAATCTGCGAGCACCGTGCCAATTAGCCCAAGCCTTTGCAGCACAGTTACCCGCTGATCAGCCGGGCGCGATCATCAATCTGCTTGACCAGCGCGTGTTGAAGCCCACGCCCCTGTTTTTCTCATATTCTCTGTCAAAGGCCGCTTTGTTTGAAGCAACGCGGACGATGGCTCAAGCGTTAGCACCGCGGATTCGGGTGAATGGTGTTGGCCCCGGACCTACGATCCGAAACGTGCGCCAATCGGAAGCTGACTTTGCCAAGCAGGCGCAAGCGACCCTACTAGAGCGTGGGGCGACCCCCGATGAGATCGCGGATGCGGTAATGTGGTTGCTTGAAGCCAAGGCGGTGACTGGCCAAATGATCGCGGTGGATGGCGGGCAGCACTTGGCGTGGCGCACGCCGGACGTGGATGGAATTGTAGAATGAAAAGCCCCAGTGAACTTTCAATCGTGGTTCGCCCCGGCGCGCCAATCCGACGACCGTCGCGCGCGACGCTGGCAAAGGCAGAGCTGCCTGATCTGCCCGCGCGCTTTATGGAAAAGGAAACCGCAAAAACCGGCGAGGCCCGAATTTTTGTGCGGGGTCTAATGATTGAGGCCGAAGTTGGCGTTTATTCCCACGAGAAAGGCGCAAGGCGACCGCTCGTGGTTGATATTGATGTTTGGATTGTCGCCCCGCAGCGCTTCAATTCCGACGAATTAGCCGAGACGGTCGATTATGACAGCCTTGTTGCGCATGCGCGCGCCGTGGTTGCTGATGCCCACATCCATTTGATCGAAACTATTGCTGAACGGATTGCAGACCGCTGCCTTAACGATGCGCGCGTGGTGCGGGCGCGGATCAAGATCGAGAAGCCGGGCGCTGTTCTTGGGGCGGCTTGCTCCGGCGTGGAAGTCGAACGCGCACGAACCTGATGACGGGAACGGGCGCTGTTAGGCCGCCCGCACCGTTTTCAGGAAGGCATCGACCTCTCGGCGGAGCGTGCTGGCTTGATCACCCAGCGCGTCTGACGCCGTAACAACGTCCGAGGCGGCCCGCCCGGTTTGGGTTGCGTCAGCCTGCACATTGCTGATCTCGCGCGAAACGTCTTGGGTACCGATTGCGGCCTCGCTGGTATTGCGCGCAATTTCTTGCGTCGCGGCAGACTGTTCTTCGACAGCGGCATTGATGGCCATGGCGACGGAGTTCATGTCGTTGATCGTGGCTTGGATGGCCGCGATCGCCTCAACGGCTTGCTGCGTCACGGATTGCATTTCCGCGATTTGAGCGCCGATATCTTCCGTGGCGCGGGCTGTTTGCCCGGCAAGGCTTTTGACCTCGGCGGCAACCACAGCGAAGCCACGCCCGGCCTCCCCGGCGCGGGCCGATTCGATGGTGGCGTTCAGCGCCAAAAGATTGGTTTGCGAGGCGATGTCTGAGATTAAGGCTACGACTTGGCCGATTTTTTCAGCCGCTACCGAAAGGGTTTGCACGGTGTGCACGCTGCTTTCCGCTCGCGTTACGGCCTCGCCTGCAATGTGTGTGGAGTGAGCAACTTGTTGGGCAATTTCTTGGACTGACTTGCCCATTTCCTCGGTGGAGGCCGCGACCAAAGCCACATTGGACGTGGCCTGTTCGGCTGCAGCGGAAACGCCTAAGGCACGGTCTTGAGCCCGCATCGCCACGTCGGACATTTCTTTGGCGGTTGCGTTCAGTGTATTTGCTTGGTTGGCCACGCCGTTAACGATAGTGCCGATCTGGGTTTCAAATTGACCCGCAAGCTCTTCAAGCATCTTGCGTTTAGCGATCTCGCTTTCTTCGAGATAAATCGAGATGGCATAGTCCATGTCGAGCATCGAGGCTTTAATGATGGCGCTGAGGATTTTGTGTTTGGGCTTGTTCTTCAACGCTTGCGCCGTGCGTTTATCGTAGACGGCTTTGGGATCATTTAAGGCGTTGAGGCCGTTGAGAATGAAGGCGTAGCCGGCAATGTACCAGCGTGGCTCGAGGCCGATACGGGCATGGGTACGGCCGATTTTGCGAACGCTTTCGACATAGGCTTCGGTGAACTCACCCCGCGTTACGGTTTTCCAATGATCAATCTGCTTGGCTTTCGCGTGCATCATACCGGCATGTCCGCCAAACATCTTTGCAATGGCCGGCTGGCGCGCCACTTCTTGGTAAAAGCGATCAAGGATGGGGTCGAGCAAATCAGCAATTATGGGTTCGATTTCCCGCAAAGTCTGCCGGGTTTCAGTGTCGATACCGAGAAAGCCTAGACGTTCCTGATGTGCATTGGCTGACATATATTGCCCCGAAAAACCGCGCAGAGCCAAAACGGCCTTTGCGTGCCCCTTCACAAAAGGGTGAGGCCGTTCGGTTACCAATTGGTTGCTGCGGAGAACAAATTTTCGTTGCACGCCAAAAAGTTTGGCACAGCAAGCTAAATCGTCAGTCGTCCTGCTCGGCTCAGGCTGGCACGGCTTGTTTTGGCTTTGAGAGATAGCCGAGCGCGCTGATGACGCTCAGCAGTGCAGCGAGCCAAAGGATGCCGGTTCCGACCCAGAGCAGGCCAGCATTGGGGAACATCCACAGGCCATACCCGCCGGGGTTCCAGATCAAAGTGTACGTAATGGCCGGGCTGGCGAGCAGCAAAATGATGGCCAGCATCGCGAGGAATGTTTTTGTTTTTCCCATCCAGTTTACCGGGATGGAGCGCTTCTGGCGGGCCAAATCAACAAGGACATCGCGGGCGATTAAGACGATAACTGGGATAAGGTGCCAACCGCCCAAGCCGCCGGCAATGACGATGCCGAAGAGTGCGGCCCATACCAAGATTTTATCCGCGATCGGATCCCAGCGCGCGCCCCAATCGGATGTGCCGGTGAACCGTGCCACAATGCCATCCACCAAGTCACTGAGCGCACCAATCACAAACACGACAAAAGCCAGCATTGGCCAAAACGGTTCGATTGTGCCGCGCGACAGCGCCGCGGCGATGAGCACCACAGGAGCCATCACGATGCGTGAGACGGTGATCATGTCGGCGGGTGTCGTCGGCTTCATCGTGGCTTAATCCTGCTAGCTTGCGCGGAAGTAATCATACACTCTTTTTGCAAGCGCTCGGTCAACGCCTTGGGTGGTTTCAAGATCAGAAAGGCCGGCCCTTGCCACGCCTTGGGCGGATCCGAAGCGCGCCAGCAAAGCTTTTTTGCGGGAGGGGCCAACGCCGGGGATTTCGTCGAGAGGGTTTTTGGTGATGTCCGCAGACCTTTTGGCCCTATGAGCACCGATGACAAAGCGATGGCTCTCGTCGCGCAGGCGTTGGAGATAATAAAGAACAGGATCGTTGGGCTCTAAGCGAAAGGGCGGCTTGCCGGGCAAGAAAAATCGCTCGCGCCCCGCGTCGCGCTCGACGCCTTTGGCAATAGACACAACCGCGATGTCCTCGGTGAGGTCGAGTGCGTGGAGCACCTCCGTCGCGACCTTGAGCTGACCTTCGCCACCATCAATGATAACGAGATCGGGCCATTGAGCGGCTTGACCCTCTGGGCCGTCATTGTCCTCTTTCAGCAGGCGGGCAAAGCGCCGCGTTAGCACTTCGCGCATCATGGCAAAGTCGTCGCCCTTAGCGACCTCGGCACCTTTGATGGTGAACTTTCGGTACTGGCTTTTCTCAAACCCATCTGGGCCAGCAACGATCATCGCACCCACCGCGTTTGAGCCTTGGATGTGAGAGTTGTCGTAAACCTCAATACGCTCCGGGGGGGCGGACAGGCCGAAGAGCTTTGCTACGCCATCGAGAAGGCGCGTTTGGGTGGCGCTTTCGGCTGTACGGCGGGCGAGGGCTTCTTTCGCGTTGGTAAGAGCATGCAGAACAATGTCGCGCTTCTCGCCGCGCTGTGGACAATGAAGGTCAAGTTTCTGGTTGAACCGGATGCTGAGCGCTTCCTCGAGTAGCGCGTGGCCGGGTGGCTCGTGGGAGGTGAGAATGAGGCTGGGTGGGGCTTTGTCGTCGTAGAATTGGGCAAGGAACGCATCCAGCACTTCCTCGGCGGGAACATCACGCTCGTGGCGGGGGAAATAGGCGCGATTGCCCCAGTTTTGGCCGGCGCGGAAGAAAAAGACTTGAATGCACGACACGCCGCCTTCGACCGCGATGGCGAATACATCGGCTTCTTGGAAGGTCGCGGGGTTTATGGTCTGGTTTGCCCGAATAGCGGCGAGCGCTCGAATGCGATCCCTCAGACGTGCCGCGCGTTCAAAGTCGAGGTTTTCGGCGGCCTCGTGCATGGTTTCAGCGAGGGTGTCTTGCAGGTCCGCGGACTTGCCGCGCAGGAATCGGACAGAATCATCAACAAGCGCCTGATAATCCTCCTTGGCGATCTGAGAGACGCAGGGCGCCGCGCATCGTTTGATCTGATGCAGCATGCAGGGCCGTGAACGGCTGGCAAAGACGCTATCGGTGCAGGACCGGATCAGGAACGCCTTTTGCAACGTGTTCATGGTTCGGTTGACGGCGTTTGCGCTGGCAAATGGGCCGAAATATTCACCCTTGGGGCCGCGCGCACCACGGTGCTTTACGATTTGAGGGGCCTCATGATCGGTGCGGATCAGAATATAGGGAAACGACTTATCGTCCCGCATCAGCACGTTGAAGCGCGGCTTGAGACGCTTGATCAGATTGGCTTCGAGGAGAAGGGCCTCAGTTTCGGTGGCGGTGGTGACAAACTCCATGCTGGCCGTCAGCGCGATCATGCGCGCGATGCGATTGGTGTGGCCGCCGAGTTTTGCGTAATTTGAGACGCGGTTCTTTAGGCTTTTGGCTTTGCCGACATAAAGCACATCGCCATCGGCATCGATCATCCGATAAACGCCCGGCTTTGAAGGCAGCCGCTTCAAATTGTCAGCGATTACATCCACGCCGCGTGGCGGCGCGTGATCAACCGGCGTTGAGGCGATTTCAGTGTTCATGGCACCGTAGATAAGCGGTTCTTGCTTCCTGTGCACAGCCCCGCCATACCCCAAAGCACACAGAGCCCAAACAGGGCCGATCACTTAACGGGGAGAGCCACAATGTCTGCTAGTTCGGGAAACCCAGCGCCACAGTTTTCGTTCGCTATGTCGCTTGAGGCAGCCCACCAAGCGCTGACCGCCCCTCATCAGAACTTTGAAATTGAGATGAAGGAGATTGGCGGTTACCCGATTCGCACGTGGAAAAATGCGCCACCGCATCTGAGGGCCATCTTCGATGCCGGGAAGGCATGGGGTGATTTGCCGTATCTGGTGCTGGATGACGAGCGAGTTTCATTTGGGGCCCATGCCAAGGCGGCGAGTGCGCTGGCGCATGTTTTAGTGGACGATTTTGGTATTCAGAAAGGGGACCGCGTTGCAATCGTTATGCGAAACCTTCCCGAATGGGCGGCGTGTTTTTGGGCGGCTGTAATCGTTGGCGCGATTGTGACACCTCTCAATGCGTGGTGGACGGGTGAAGAGCTTGAATATGGGTTGGCGGATTCCGGCACAAAGGCGCTGTTCATTGATGCGGAACGCGCTGAGCGCTTGCGGGATCACTTCGCCAACCTTCCCGCCCTGAAGCATACTGTGATCGTACGCGCCCCGCAGACTAGCGACCTTCCGGCAGCGCCGGGTGTTAAGCGGTTTGACGATTTGCTGCCGCCACCAAAGGATTGGGGCGCATTGCCCGATCGCGATCCGCCGGAAGCAACGCTGGATCCCGATGATGATGTGACGATCTTTTACACATCGGGAACCACGGGCAAGCCAAAGGGCGCGCTGGGCACGCACCGCAATATGATCACAAATTTGATGAATGGCAGCATTTCGGCGGCCCGCTCGTTTCTGCGCCGTGGCGAGATGCCACCAATTGTTGATCCGGCCGGGCCAAAGAACGCAATGTTGCTGGCCATCCCGTTGTTCCACGTTACGGCATCGCACTCGATTTTGATGCCAGCGATGGCGACGGGCATGAAGCTGGTGATGATGCGGAAATGGGACGCTGATCGCGGGCTTGAGTTAATTCAAGAGGAGCGGATTACCCATTTCGGCGGCGTTCCAGCGATTGCATGGCAAGTGATTGAGCATCCGCGCTTTGGCGAGTTTGATACATCGAGCGTTGCCAGTGTTTCTTATGGCGGCGCGCCATCTTCGGCGGAATTGGTTCGTCGGATTGTGGAGACATTCCCGAAGGTGCAGCCCGGGCAAGGCTATGGGCTGACCGAGACGTCGGCGGCGGTGACCAATATCGGCGCGGAGGATTATGAGAACCGCCCAACATCGTGTGGGCCGCCAGCGCCTGTCTGTGAAGTTCGGATCGTTGATGGTGACGGCAACGACGTGCCGATTGGCGAAGTAGGCGAATTGTGGGTGCGTGGCCCTAATGTCGTGAAAGGCTATTGGAACAAGCCTGAAGCCACAGAAGCGGCCTTTGGTGGCGGCTGGTTCAAGACTGGCGACCTTGTGCGGCGCGATGAGGAGGGGTTCATCTTCATTGTGGATCGCGCCAAGGACATGATCATCCGCGGTGGCGAGAACGTTTATTGTGTGGAAGTCGAGGATATTCTCTACAAACATCCCGATGTGAACGATGCCGCGATTGTCGGCATCCCGCATAAGGTTTTGGGCGAAGAGGTTGGCGCTATTGTGACGGTGAAGCCCGGCTCAACCGTGACTGAGGATGCGCTGAAGGCGTGGGTGCGCAGCCATCTGGCCAACTTCAAAGTGCCGGTGAAAGTGGATATTCGGTTTGAGCCTTTGCCGCGCAACCCGAACGGCAAAATCATGAAACGGGATTTGCGCGCTGTGTTTGCACCGGCCGATTAGTTCGAGCCGCGTCGCGCGAGCCAGATACCAACAAGGATTGCTGCCCCGCCTGCCAATTGAAGGGCGGCCATGGCCTCTTGGAACAAGATCCAGCCGAGCAAGGCCGCGAGCACGGGCTGCAAGAGGATGACAACCGAGGCGAGCGTTGCGTCAACACGCCCAAGCGCAAAGGCCAGCAGGCCCTGCCCGCCGAGCTGAACTACGAGGCCAAAGACGACCAGAACGCCCCAAGCGGTAAGGCTCGGTGGTGGAAAAAACACCTCGCCCGACACCAAGGCCATGGGCAAGGCGAACACAGCCGCGACGGTGTTTGTGATCAACATGACGGCGCCGGTCGGCATGCCTTCACGCGCCTTGCCGATGAGCAGAATGTAGGCGGCATACCAGAAGGCGGCAACGACGCCGAGGATGTCGCCAAAGTAGGTATGTGCACCAGTGGCTGGGGCGCCGCCTGATAAGAGAGCGCCGCCAATCACGGCCAGCGCGACACCGAGCAGGAAATCACGCGAGAGCGGTTTTTTCAGCACCAGCCAAGCAAAGAAGCCGACAATGACCGGCGTGGTGTTGGCAAAGAAGGTCGCGTTGCCCGCCGTGGTGTGCATGATCGCGGTGTGGAAGGTGGCAAGGTCGGCAGCAAAGCAGAAACCAGCGCCCGCCAGAACCAGCCAAGGCGTGCTGGGCAAGGCCAAAGCGGTCGTTTTCGGCACATAACGGCGTTCAAGGTAGGCCCAGAGGGCGAGACCAGGCAAAGCAAAAAACAGACGCCAAAACGCTGTTGAAAGCGGCCCGACTTCGGAGAACCGCACCAATATCGGTGTGAATGCGATCAGTGTCGCGGCGACGATGAGAGCGAAAAGGGCGGGCACAGCCGCGTGAACCTGCCAGAAGCGCGATTGCTATACTAGCGAGCGCTGTGTGGAAGGCTGTTTTGGGAGAACGGCGGTGGTGCCTTAGTCGCGCGCGTTTACGCCGGGAATGAACCCGCAATAGTCCACCATGCGATCAGGAAGAAGCTCGTCCACGCGGGCGCGCAGAAAATTCATGACCCGCATACCGACCCATCCGGCGACGCCAGTGAGAACGGCAACGCAAGCGATGGCGATTAGGAATACGGTCATGGGATTCCTCCTATTTTTTGAAACCATACCGCGAATTCCTAATTTTCGTCTTGTCGATTTCATGACAATTGAAGCGAATTCGACGCTTCCATGTCCGGTGTGGCAATGACGCAACACCGGTGTGTTCGGCCCGCCACACATAGACAGATTGCTCACGCTGAACGACGCTGTTGTGCTCGCGTTCAGGCGACATTCAGGAAGCAATACCATGACCGTTATTCAAGCTGCCGCGCTTTATGTCGGCCTCAATATCCTCGTGTTGCTGGTGTTGGCGCTTTTGGTGGTTCGTCATCGCCTGAGCTCCGCGGTTGCGTTGGGGGATGGCGGTGTTCCGCACCTCACGCGCGCCGTTCGGGCCCATGGCAATGCGACGGAATATGTGCCGGCGGCATTGATCGGCTTGGTGGTTCTGGCACTGTTGGGTGTCGCCCCGTGGATCGTCCATGTTGGCGGGGTTTTGCTAACGGCAGGGCGGATTGCGCATGGCTATGGGCTTTCAACCAATGACGGCGCCTCGCCGGGGCGCCAAATCGGTACGCTCGCCAGCTGGGTTGCTTTCTTGTGGATTGGTGGGGCGTCGATTGTCATGGCGTTTCTATAGGGCGCAGCCTGACCCGCAATTGAGCGTTGCCATCCTTGGCATTGCGCGCGATGTAGCAGCGTATGAACGAACCGATTGAAGCCATACTCGAACGCCTGCTCGCCAAAGCAAAATCCTTGGGAGCCGATCAAGCTGATGCCCATGCTGCTGAGCGGCAGTCGTTGTCGGCCAGTGTGCGGCTTGGCGCCTTGGAAGATGTGGAGCGCGAGGAAAGCCGTGCGGCTGGCCTCAGGGTCATCATTGGCAAGCAGCAGGCCGGAGCGCAGACTAGCGATATTCGACCTGACGCGCTGGATGCTTTGGCGGAGCGCGTGGTGGCAATGGCGCGTGCGGCGGCCGAGGATCCGTGGTGTGGGCTGCCTGACCCTGCGCTTTTGTCCACGCGCCGCGATGAGCTTAGCCTCTATGATTCGAGCGCGCCTACGGCTGAAGATTTAGAAACCCGTGCGCGGCTGTGCGAGGAGGCAGCACTCGCCGTTCCCGGTGTTACCAATTCGGCGGGTGCGGGCGCGGATTGGGGCGCGACGCGCTATTCCTATGCCGCGTCGAACGGGTTTCGTGGCGCGCAAAATGGCTCGTCCTTCGGCGTCGGCATTGCGGTGCTTGCTGAAGCCAATGACCAGAAAGAGCGCGATTACGACAGCGATGGCGCGCGCTGGCAGAGCGACTTGAAAGCCGCTGACGCGGTTGGGCGACGCGCGGGAGAGCGCACAATCGAGAAATTGGGCGGGCGCAAAATTGATAGCCAGACGGCGCCAGTCATTTTCGAGAACCGCGTTGCAGCGCGGCTTCTGGGCGCGTTTTCGGGTGCGATTTCCGGCGGGGCGATTGCGCGGGGGGTTTCGTTCCTGCGTGATGCACTGGGGACGCCAGTTTTTGCGCCGGGGATTTCGATTGTGGATGATCCTTTCCGCGTGAAGGGGTGGGGTTCGCATACGTTCGATGGCGAGGGCGTTATTGGTGAGCGCCGGGCGATGATCGACGATGGCGTTTTGACCTCATGGTTTTTGAACACGGCCAGCGCGCGGCAATTGGGCTTGAAAACCACCGGCCATGCGAGCGCCAGCTTAGGCGGATCGCCCGGTATCGGCTCAACCAATCTGACCCTGATGCCAAGCGCGCGTTCGTTGGATGACCTTATGGCGGACGCGGGTTCGGGCTTGGTGGTGCGGGAGATGTTTTCGCCCTCGATCAACCAGAATACCGGTGACTTCTCCGTGGGTATTTCCGGCTATTGGTTTTCCAAGGGACAGCGGGACTTCCCGGTGACGGAGGTGACGGTAGCGGGCAATTTGAAGGATATGTTTCGGCGGCTGATACCGGGTTCTGACATCGAGTATCGGTCATCGGTTTGCTCTCCATCGGTTCTGATCGACGCCATTACGATTGCAGGGCGCTGAGCGCGTTGGCTTCCTCTTCAAGCCTCGCCGATGATCTGGCGCTGGCACGGCGTGCAGCGATCGCGGCCGGAGTGGAGGCCATGCGGTTTTTTCAGAATACGCCGAAGCAATGGAATAAGGGCGATAGTTCCCCGGTCTCCGAGGCGGACTTAGCGTCTAACGCGACATTGCAGGCTATCCTTTCCGAGGCGCGCCCGCAGGATGGCTGGCTATCGGAAGAAACCACCATTGATGTGGATCGACGCCGCAATGGGCGGGTATGGATCGTGGACCCCATTGATGGCACGCGGGCCTTCCTCAAAGGCTTACCGCACTTTGCTGTGTGTGTGGGGTTGGCCGATGGTGCTCACATGCAGGTTGGCGTCGTGCATAACCCCGCCACGAATGACACGTTTGAAGCGGTGTTGGGTGGCGGCGCGTATCGCAATGGTGCACCGATAGCGGCAAGCGCCCGGACCTGTGTCGAGGGCGCGCGGATGATGGGGGACAAGGCGATGTATCGCCATCCCGCGTGGAAAACGCCGTGGCCCGACGATTTGGTGATTGAGCCGCGCAACGCCATTGCCATTCGGATGACCCTTGTTGCGGCCGGTGACTACGATGGCGCGGTGGCGCTTTCGCCAAAGCATGATTGGGATGTCGCGGCGGCTTCCCTAATTGCGACCGAGGCCGGTGCCATGGTGACTGACCATGTTGGCCAGCCGTTTCGCTTTGATCTCGACCCGCCACGGCAACCGTCATTGGTCATCGCTGGCAAGGCGCTTCACCCACTGCTATTGGAAAGAACAAGCCCGATCCGCCTCCCGTGAGCGTCGTGACGGGTCCGATGAGAGCCTGATCCATGCCCGAAACGAAGAAGCCTGAACGCCAGCTATTGCACCTTGTTATTGGGGGCGAGCTTGCCGACCTAACCCATGTCGAATTCCGCGACCTCGACAAGCTCGATTTTGTTGGCGCGTATCCAAACTATGCCGAAGCGCGTTTAGCGTGGAAGTCGGCAGCGCAACGCACCGTCGATAATGCGCATATGCGGTATTTCATCATTCACGCCCACCATCTGCTCGACCCTGATGGGGCCGACGATCATCACTCCTGAGCCGGATTCCCTACCGAGCGCAGAAACCTCGCGCGCTTTAGTCGGCAGGCTGTGGCGGCAGTGGATAGCGCCGCAATGGACGATTGTGGCGATTTCGGCGTTGCTAACGCTGGTCGTTGCAGCGTCGACGGGGGTTTATCCAAAAATCGTTCAGTGGATTTTTGATGCGCTGGCGGCGCGTGATGCCGCGATCTTGTGGCTGGGTCCAATGCTTGTGATTGCGGTTACCGTCGTGCGTGGGGTGGCCCTTTATGGCTTGACCGTGGTGACCAATGGCTTGGCGCTGCGGGTCGTTACTGACATCCAAAACGCCGCTTTTGATAGCCTGCTGAAGGCTGATTTTGCGCGGATTGCGGGGCAGCCAGTTGGCACTTTGGTGTCCCGGTTTGTTAATGACGTGAGCGCCATTCGCGAGGCCTTGCTGAAAACGGCTAATGGGCTGTTGCGCGATGTGTTCACGCTAATCGCCGTGATCATCGGGATGGTGGCGGTGGATTGGCAATTGGCGCTTGTGGCGTTCGTTGTACTGCCGATTGCGCTTTATCCGATCCAAGCGATTGGTCAGCGGCTGCGGAAAGTGGCCACTTCTGCCCAAGAGCAGACTGGCGATATGGCGGCTCTGCTTGACGAAAGCCTCTCCGGCTCGCGGATGGTGAAAACCTATGGGCTAGAAGCGCGCGAGAGTGTGCGGGCGGCGGCAAGTTTTGAGGATCGCCGTCGGCTGACGTTGAAGATCGCGGAAGGGCGGGGGCGAGTTGATCCGATCTTGGAGGTTCTGGGCGGACTGGCGCTGGCGGCAGTGGTTTTCGTTGCGGGGTGGCGCATCGTTCAGGGTGATGGCAGCGTTGGCGGCTTCGGAGCGTTTGTGACCGCGCTTCTATTGGCGGCACAGTCGCTGCGCAGCTTGGGTAATCTCAACACCGTTGTTCAGGAAGGCTTGGCGGCGCTTACGCGGTTTTATGGCGTGATCGACGAGGCGCCGACGATTTTGGATGCGCCGGATGCTAAGCCGCTTGTGGTCGTGGACGGGGCGGTTACTTTCCGCGACGTGGGGTTTGATTATGGCGGGCCAACGCCTGCGCTTCACGGGATCAGCTTTGAGGCCAAGCGAGGGCAAACAACTGCCTTAGTCGGCGCTTCTGGGGCGGGCAAGACGACGATTTTGAACCTGATTCCCCGGCTGTTTGATGCGACGCAAGGCGCTGTGTTCATCGATGGGCAGGATGTGCGCGATGTAACGTTGGCCTCATTGCGGGCAAACCTCGCCTTGGTGAGCCAAGATGCCGTGCTGTTTGATGATAGTTTAGCCGCCAATATTGCCCTGGGCATGCCGGGCGCTTCTGCGGCCGAAATCGAGGCCGCTGCACAAGCAGCAGCGTGTGATTTCGTGGACCGTTTGCCCGATGGACTGGCGACACGGGTTGGGCCAAAGGGGAGCCGCTTGTCTGGCGGGGAACGCCAACGTGTGGCTTTGGCGCGGGCCTTTATTCGCGATGCGCCAATCTTGCTGTTGGATGAACCCACAAGTGCGCTGGATTCCGAAACCGAAAGCCGCGTTCAAGCGGCCTTGGATGGATTTGCTGCATCTCGAACGACCTTTGTGATTGCCCACCGCTTGGCAACGGTGCGCAAGGCCGATTTGATCTTGGTGCTCGACCAAGGGCGCATCGTTGAACGTGGCACCCATGATGAATTGATTGCGCTCCGAGGCCGTTATGGTGAGTTAGCGGCCTTGCAGTTCGCCGCTGTGTGATCACAAGCGCTGTGCGCTTATGCGTTATTCGCGGCGCAAAACGGCATCGACGATGAAGGAACCAAGCGAGCTGGCTTTGAAGCTGCGGTTGAGCGCGTGTTCGTCATAGTCATTGGCGAGCCAGGCCCAGAACTCCGCGCCTTGGGCTTGGGCCAAAGCCCATTGATCCCAGAATGCATCGAGGATGCCGGTTTTTCCGGCCTTAATGTGAAGATATTTTAGCGATAAATGGTCTTGAGCTTCTGCGATGGGCACGCCTTCCATGACGTGTTGAAAAAACACAGTCATGAAGCCTGCACGGTCCGCGCCGGATTTGCAGTGTAAGAGTGCGGGATAGGCCATGGTTTCAAAGGCAGCTTTTGCCGTGAGCAGGCGGTCTCGCTTTGGCGCACCACGGGATTCTGTTGGCAAGAATACCAGTGCTATTCCCAAGCGGGCGCAGGCCTCCTTTTCCAGAATTGTGTAACCTTTGGGATTGTCACCACGCAGGTTCACGACGGTTTTGATGCCGGCGTTAGCCCACGCTTCCAATTGCGGCGGTGAGGGCTGATTAGAGCGCCAGATCTTTTCAGACACCTGATGGGCATTGCGAAAGCGCAGACGCAGAAACCCGTGATCGCCCAGATAAAGCTCTCGCCAAGCGCGGGCGCGCCCTTCTTTTGTGCTTAGGTCTGGGGCGGGCAGGGCTGGTCTTTTGGCCATAGGACGCGCAGATGTGCCGTCTTGGCGTCGGTTGCAACCCCCGCCAACATGCGCGATCACCTGTTTATGTTAAAAGCCTTTATTCGCTCTGCCCCCATGCAATGGTTTTTCGCGAGCATTATCGCGGCCTATATGCAGCTTGTGCGCGCGACGACGCGCTGGGACATTATTGGCCTTGAGCATGTGACCCCGGTTTGGGCGACCGGCAAGGGCGTGGTGTGGTGCTATTGGCACTCGCGTCTGATGGGCGCGCACGCGATTTGGCCGACCGACGTGCAAGAAGTTCTGATGATTATCTCGCTTTCGGCGGATGGTGGGTTCGTTACCCGCGCCACGGAGATGATTGGCCGGAAGGTTGTGCGCGGGTCTTCGGCGAAGGCCGGTTCTGCGCAGAACAAGGGGGCCTTGGCAGCGTTTCGGGCGATGGTGGCGCACGCCAAAACCAATGGCTGTGTCGGCATAACGCCAGACGGCCCACGCGGGCCACGGATGCGGGTGCAAGATGGGGCGGTTCGGGTCGCGAAAGCCTCGGGCGCTGTGTTAATGCCGACCGCTTACGCAATCAAAGGGTCCACCTATGCAAAATCATGGGATCGCTTGGTTTTACCGCCGATTTTCGGGCGCGGCGTAAAGGTGTTTGGGCCCGCGATTAGTGTGCCGCGCGATGCTGATGATGCCACGTTGGAGGCTGTTCGGCTTGAACTGGAAAGCGCGTTGAATGACGCGCTCTGGGCTGCCGATGCTCATGTGGGTGGGCCGCGCATTGAGCCCGGGCCAGCGGCTGATGATCGATCGCCGACACCATGACCGCTTTGCCGTTCGGCCTTTCACTCTACCGGGTGGCCATGGCGGCTCTAGCAGGCTTCGTGCCGGGCTATTTGATGAAACGCGCAAAGGCCGGGAAGGAGGACGTTAAGCGGCTGGATGAGCGCTTAGGGATTGCTGGTGCGCCCCGCCCAGAGGGTGCGTTAATTTGGTTGCACGCGGCGAGTGTTGGCGAAAGCTTGATGGCGCTAAACGTGGCGCGTGGGCTCTTGGCGGCGCGTGGCGACCTGAGCGTGCTTCTGACCAGTGGCACGGTGACCTCGGCCAATGTGATTGCAAAACAAACCGATGGGAGACTTTTGCACCAGTATGTGCCGGTTGATACCGAAAAGGCTGTTGCCGGATTTCTCGATCATTGGCGGCCGGACGTGGGGGCGTTTTTTGAGTCTGAGCTTTGGCCCAATTTGATTTTGGCCGCACAGGCGCGCGGGATCGGGTTGGCGTTGCTGAACGGGCGCATGAATGGCGCCTCGATCCGAAACTGGTCTCGGTTTCGCGGCAGTGCCCGGCATTTATTGGGCGCCTTTGAGGTTTTGCAGGCTGCCGATGGCCTGACGGCCAGTGCATTGGCCGATTTGAGCGGGCGCGACGTTGCCGAGACAGGGAACCTAAAGCTGGCGGCACCACCTCTGCCAATTGATACCGCTGCGTTAGAAAAGCTGGCAAAAACGATAGGAAAGCGCCCGATTTGGCTGGCGGCCTCTACCCATGACGGTGAAGAAGCGCTGGTGCTGGACGCCCATGCCAGCCTGATCCTCGGGGATCGTACTGCGCTCTTGATCCTTGCCCCGCGCCACCCTGATCGTGCGCTTGCGGTTCAGCTTTTGATCGAGCGCAGCGGCCTTGTTTCAGCACGGCGCAGCACGGGCAGCGCGCCAACACCGGCAACCCAAGTGTGGCATTGGGATACGCTGGGCGAGCTTGGGCTTGCCTATAAGCTGGCATCGGTAACGCTGGTTGCAGGGAGCCTTGTTCCTGGCATTGGCGGGCATAATCCGGTTGAGCCAGTGCAGCTTGGGTCGGCGGTGATCACGGGACCGTTTACGGCATCGTTTGACGATCTGATGGCTGCTTTTGAGGCCGGAGGCGGCGCGCGCGTGTTGGCGATGCCCAGCGCCAATGCCTTGGCAATGGCCGTCGCTGGCTTGTGGGGCGATCCCGAAATCAGAGCGAAGCAATGCGCTGCGGCTTCTCACATTGTGGCTTCCGGGAAGGGATCATTGGCGCTGGCGGTTGACGGTGTGTTGTCTTTGCTAAAGGCGAAGCCCTGATGCGGCCGCCCGCATTTTGGCAGGAGACCGAGGGGCGAGACGCAGCTTTCGTTCTGCGCGCCTTATTGACCCCGCTTTCATGGGCTTACGCCGCCGCCACGGCGCACAGGATCGCGACGACAGAGCCTTTTCAGGCTTCGGTTCCCGTGGTGAGTATCGGCAATTTGACGATGGGCGGGACCGGGAAAACGCCGCTGGTGCGGCTGGTGCGGCGGCTATTGGTTGAGCGCGGATTGGCGGCTTCGTGTTTGGCGCGGGGCTATGGCGGTCGCTTAAAGGGGCCTGTGCGCGTCGATGTTGGCGCGCACACGGCGCGCGATGTGGGTGACGAGCCAATGATCTTGGCGGCCGATGGGGAAATGTGGGTCGCGCGGGATCGGCCGGAGGGTGCGCGGGCGGCCATTGAGGCGGGCGCGCAAGCCCTCGTGATGGATGATGGCCACCAAAATCCGACACTCCAGAAAGATGTGCGGCTTGTGGTGGTGGATGCCGATGCGGGGTTTGGCAATGGATGTGTGTTTCCCGCGGGCCCGTTGCGTGAGCCGATCGTGGCTGGGCTCAAGCGCGCCGATGCCGTTATCCTGATGCGTTCCGGACCGGAGCGTGTGGGCGAAGCGGTGGATTTCTTGCCTTGGGATGGGCCGCTTATTGAGGCATGGTTGGCTCCTTTGGGCGAGGCGCCAACAGGCCCGTTGGTGGCGTTTTGCGGTATTGGGCGGCCAAAGAAGTTTGCCGATACACTGAAGGAAATGGGGGCCGACGTGACGGACTTGATCCCGTTTCCAGACCATCACCCTTACCAGAACCAAGAACTACAACGCCTTGCCGCACTGGCTGAGGAACGCGGCGCACGCTTAGTGACGACGGAAAAGGATGCCGTGCGTTTGCCACCGGATTTCCGCGCCCGCGTCGAAATTATCCGCGTGGAGACGCAACTGGCCGATCCCGGCGCCTTGGCGAATTTGTTGCCGAGACGTGATGTTGCCTAAGCGGCCATGCGCTGCGCGTGATGAACGTCAGCGGCGATTTGAAATGATTTGATGCGGGCAGCGGGGTCGAAGATTTGGCCCGTTATCATGACTTCGTCTGCTCCCGTACGGGCGATGAAGGCCGCGATGCCCTCGCGCACGGTGTCGGGCCCGCCCACGACGGAGCAGGAAAGGGTTTGGTTCAGCGCGGCAATCGTGCCGGGGTCTAAATTGTCCTGAAAGCCTTCGACGGGGGGCGGTAATTGGGCAGGACGACCGAGGCGGAGATTGATGAAGGCTTGGAGAAGCGAGGAGTAAAGCGTGCGGGCTTCGGAATCGGTGTCGGCGGCAAACACGTTGAGCGCCAGCATGACATGGGGCTTTGCAAGGCGCGCTGACGATTGAAAGCTACGGCGATAGACCGCGGCGGCTTGCTCCATATGGGCAGGCGCAAAGTGGGAAGCGAAAGCATAGGGCAGGCCGAAATGGGCTGCGAGTTGGGCGCCATAGAGGCTAGACCCGAGGATCCATACCGGCACATCTTGGCCTGCACCCGGCACGGCACGGATTTTTTGCCCCGGCACCGGCTCAGCAAAATAGGCCATGAGTTCCATCACATCTTGGGGAAACTCGTCGATGTTTTGGTTGAGGTTGCGGCGCAAGGCGTGGGCGGTGATCTGGTCAGTTCCCGGCGCGCGGCCAACGCCCAGATCGATCCGACCGGGAAATAAAGCCGCGAGCGTGCCGAATTGTTCGGCAATTACCAAGGGCGCGTGATTGGTCAGCATGATACCGCCGGCGCCTACGCGGATGGTCTTTGTTCCTGCTGCCACGTGGCCAATCACCACGGATGTGGCCGCGCTGGCGATGCCCATCATGTTGTGATGCTCAGCCAACCAATAGCGCTGATAACCTGCGGCTTCGCACGCTTGGGCGAGCGTTAAGGTGTTTGCGAGCGCTTGGCTGGGTGTTGAGCCTTGCGGAACCGGGCAGAGATCGAGAACGGAAAGACGGGTCATGGTGGGAGTATAGAAAGTTTTTCAGCGCTTGTGCGGATTTTTGTAGCGTTTTTGAGGGAGGCCCGTCTAATCAAGGTCAGAAAAACAGGTTTGGAGGAACATCATGGACGGTTCAGGCAACATCGCACCGCGCGGCTTTTCAGCGGAAGGGCTTGCAGGCATCCCCGCCGCCTTGCAGGGCTTCATCGACCAAGGCGCGCTGACGGGGATCGTGACCCTGACATGGCGCGATGGCGAGATTGCCCAAGTGCTGACGCTCGGCAATGCGCGGAACGAGGACCAAGCGCCGATGCAGCGCAACACCATCTTCCGCATCATGTCGATGACCAAGCCTGTGACGTCGGTTGCGGTGTTGCAATTGATGGAAGAAGGCAAGCTTGGCCTGCACGATTCGGTGTCCAAATATTTGCCAGAGCTGGGCAATGCCATGGTGTTGGAAGACCCTGCTGGCCCGCTCGACAAGGTTCGCCCCGCATCGCGGGAGATGACGGTCGAAGATTTGCTGACCCATCGCGCCGGGATCGCCTATGGCTTCTCCTCACGTGGCCCATTGGCAACAGCCCATGCCGCATTGGGGGACCCGCTTCACAGCACGCTGACGCCGGATGAGTGGTTGGCTGCACTGGGCAAGCTGCCGCTGACGTATGATCCCGGCAAGTCTATGCATTATAGCCATGCGACAGACGTGTTGGCCTTCCTTGTTGCGCGCATTGAAGGCAAGCCAATTTCGGCGGTGTTGCAGGAAAAGATTTTCGGCCCGCTTGGCATGGTCGATACCAGTTTCTGGGTGGAGCCTGCCAAGCGCAATCGCGTGGCCAACACGTATGGCTGGTCTGAGGCTGAGGGGAAGCTGGCGCTTTACCCGATGCCAGAGTTTGACGAGCCGCTGCCCTATGTTTCCGGTGGTGGTGGGCTGTTCTCCACGGCGGATGACTATTTGCCGTTTGCGCGCATGTTGCTGGGCAATGGCGAAGTGGATGGCGTGCGGCTGTTGAAGCCCGAAACGGTCGCGTTGATGCGTCAAAACCACCTTACACCGGAGCAACGGCAAGACCTGTTTTTGGGGCTGCCAATGTGGGCGGCTTCTGGGTTTGGGCTTGGCGTTTCGGTGATTGAGGAGCCGGAGAAGAACATGCTTGGCATGGGGTCGAAAGGCTCTTTCGGTTGGCCCGGCGCTTTCGGAACCTGGTGGCAGGCCGACCCTGAGAAGAATTTAATCATGATCTATATGATCCAGCACCAAATCCCCTTGGGGCCTGATGCGGGCGCGATGATCGCAGCGGGCCGCGGCATGGCCGGACGGATGGCGCTGCCGGTGTTCCAGCGCATGACCTATGGCGCGTTGGCGGGTTGAAGCACCCTCAAACGGCTGCTTGTCTGTCGTTTGACGACAAGCAGCCGGAAAGAGCTGAAATGAGCGTTTCTGAGCTGATTTGAGCGGGTTTGGAGCCAGTGTTGGTTGATTGTGAGCTGGAGCGAGCAAAGAAATAATCTACATTACAAGGGCTTGGGGATGTTTTGCGCCGTCACTTAGGTTTTGAGACTGATGCCGTGGAGTTTGGCGATATCCATCAAGGCTTGGCGCGCCAAGCCGAGGTCACGCTGATGGGGGTTTGCGGTCGCTGTTTCAGCAAGGTCGAATAGGCGGCTCGTTATGTTTTCGAGGCTTGGAACAATTTTGGCTTGAGCCTCCAGCGTGAGCTCAGCGACACGTGTTTGAATGACTGCGCGCTTGGCTAAGCGCCGGGCATTGCCTGCCTTCGGGCTGAAGCCTGCTATCGTGTAAGCGCCTTCGAGGGTGTGGCCCTCCACGCAAAGCTGAGCGAAATATTCTTGTTTGAAGTCGTCCAATACGGGCATGGGTCTCACTCTCCTGATGAGGCACCAGCATAAAGGAGGCCCGGACTCGGTAGGATAGATTATTTCTGTGGGGCGCTTTTGCGTTGATTGATTGGGGAAAAGCGGTGCTGAGTCTGCTGGATTCGCGGGAGAGAACGCACAAATCAGGCGGCCTCGTGCGCGACTTCTTCCCAACGCAGAATGAAAAAGCCATCGCGCTGCCATGCCTGTTTTTGTTGGTCTGTGAGGGCCATGATGCGCCGATCCTGATGCTTAGCTGCGGAAGCTGTCGACAACAGCTTTCATCCACACGGGGAGATTATCTTTCAATTCCAGCGGTGTAGCGCCATGGCGCACCACGATCATGTCGAGATCCGGAACAAGAAGCGTGTATTGCCCTTCATAGCCATTGGCTGAGAAGCTGCCTTCTCCGGCCATACCGAGCCACCAATGCGCGCCATAAGGCTTATCGGGGCAATCGGGCTGTTGGAAAGTTGGCGTGCGGGCATAATCGACCCAGCCTTCGGGCAAGAGGCGGCGGCCATCCCACATCCCATCGCGGAGATAGAGGAGGCCAAAGCGGGCAAAATCACGCGCTGATGCAAAGCAAAACGACGAGGCGATGAAGTTGCCAGCCGCGTCGAACTTGGGCGTGGCGGTTTTCATGCCGAGCGGACGAAACAGGCGCTGGCGCATAAAGGCTTCCAAGGTGGGGCCGTTTAGCCCGGCCGCCTCTGCCATGATGCGGGAGACAATGTTGGTTGTGCCGCTGGAATAACTCATGAAAGTGCCCGGCGCGTGGGCAAGGCCGGATTGCGCCGCATAGGCTGCAACGTCGTTTTGGCCTTTGCCAAACAGCATTTCGATGACGTCGGACGTGCCGCCGGGAACGTAGTTTTCTTCAAACGCTAAGCCGCTGGACATGCGCAGCAGGTGATCGAGTGTGATGGCGCGGCGGGGATCGCTGGGGTCTCCTTGCCATTCTGGCACATTGGCCGGGGCATGGATGTCGAGTTTGCCATCGCCCACGACCATGCCTGTGAGCGCATGGGTTATGCTTTTGGCCTTGGACCAGGAGGGGAAGGTCGTCTCGTGATTTCGGCCCTCGGCGTAACGCTCCAAGATGAGCCGTCCGGCTTGGATGATGACAAGGGCATGGGTTTCGCCCAAGGTCGGGCTGGTTTTCGCGCCAAAGGCGTCTGTGAGAAGCGCGTGCAGCGCGGCGCGATTTGTGGTCGGCGGCAGCATGCCGGTGGGCCAGTCGAGCGTCGGCCATGGCGTGCCTTCCGACTGTGAGGGCAAGGCGACCAGCGACATAGGCGAACTCCGCGCAGGGTTTGTGAAAAAACCTTATCCCAGTGTTCTTGATTCCGCCAAGGCAACGCTAGGGCAGGCCTTTGCGGCGCGTGGTTTCTGCGCCATCGTGGCGGTAACAAAGCGCATCATGACGCTGCAGGGAGACGAAAATGGGACGAGTTCAGGGCAAAGTCGCGCTGGTAACGGGCGGGGCCAGCGGCATTGGCCGGGGTTGTGCGGAGCTTTTGGCGGCCGAGGGCGCCAGCATCGTGGTCTCCGACATTCAAAACAGTTTGGGTCAGGAAGTCGTGGACGGTATTGTCGGGGCTGGTGGCAATGCGGTGTATATCAATCATGACGTGACCGATGAGGCCGCTTGGGCGCGCGTCGTCGCGCACGCGGTTTCGACCTATGGCGGGCTGGATATTCTGGTGAACAATGCCGGCATCGGCCTTGGCGGGCCGATCACCGACATGACGCTGGAGCGCTGGCGTTTTCAGCAAGCCATCAATGTGGACGGTGTTTTCCTCGGCTTGAAGCATTCAATCCCGGCGATGCGGAAGCGTGGCGGCGGCTCCATCATCAACATGTCCTCGATCGCGGGCATGAAGGGCTCAGCCAATATGGGCGCTTACTGTGCAACGAAGGGGGCCGTTCGGCTGCTTTCAAAGTCCATTGCGCTGGAATGTGCGCAAGCCAAGGATGGTATACGGGTCAACTCAGTCCATCCCGGCGTGATCGACACCCCGATTTGGAATGGCATTTCGCAGACATTGTCGGACAGTTTGGCAGAAGGTGCAGGCCCGAGCGTACTGATGCCGCCCGGTGCGAACCGGCCCGATCTAAATGCACTGACCGCGATGATTACGCCGCTCGGCTTTCCCGGCCTGCCACGCGACATCGCCGAGGGCGTGCTGTTTCTTGCCTCGGATGCGAGCCGCTACATTACAGGCACAGAGATGATTATTGATGGCGGCAATTGCGCGTGATGATGGCGGCCTAATCGACAGGGAGCGCGCGCGCGCTTAAACCGCCACTATGGCCGTTCCACGTCGCGAAACCCTGCAATTTCGGATCGAGCATTGGCTGTTTCGCGCCTATGTAGACCATTATGCGCGGATGCCGCTGGATGAGGCATCCGACGCCGGCGCGCGCTTTGGGGCGCTGATCGGGCCGATGACGCCCACCCATGGCGTGGCGCGCCGCAACATCGCCTTGGCGTTTCCCGCGCTTGACCGGGCCGGACAAGACGCGATCTTGAAGGGGATGTGGGACAATTTAGGCCGCTTGGCGGGCGAATTTCCACATTTGCACCGGTTTAACACGACGGGTGATGATCCGCGCATCACCCTGATCAATGGCGAGAAGCTGGACGCGGTCCGCGAGAGCGGAAAGGGGGCGGTGTTTATCTCTGGCCATTTTGCCAATTGGGAATTGATGCCGGCCACCATCGCGCAGCGTGGCGTGGTGTGCAAAATGACGTATCGCGCCGCCAATAACCCGTTCATTGACGACTACATTCTGCAGACCCGGTTCTCGTATGGCGCGAACTTGCAAGCCGCCAAAGGGGCGGAAGGTGGTGTTGGGCTGTTGCGGGCTTTGGCAAAAGGCGAGAGCATCGCCTTGATGAATGATCAGAAGTATAATCAAGGGCTTAGCGTGCCATTCTTTGGGCATAAGGCGATGACGGCAGACGGGCCATCGCGTATGGCGCTGCGCTATGATGTGCCGCTCATTCCGATGTCTGTGAAGCGGAAGGGCGGTGCGCGCTTTGAGATTGTTGTGCATGATCCCCTGCCATTGAGGCGTGAATTACCCTTGGCCGAGGCGGTGGAGGATGGGGTGCGTCAGGTGAATGCCTTCCTCGAAGCGCGGGTTCGCGAGGCCCCGGAGCAATGGTTTTGGGTGCATAAGAGGTGGCCTAAGGAGGCGTGGGAATGACTGTTCGTTCGTTAATGGGAAGAGGCCCCCTCCGTCAGCTATGCTGACACCTCCCCCGCTTTGCAGGGGAGGAAGACCGTCAAACCGTCCGCAAGCTTGGGTCGCATTGCCTGCCGCGCCAGCGCATGCGCCAGCAAAGGTGGGGGCCGGTGGCGCGGCCTTTGGCACCGACCGCGCCGATCACTGTGCCGCGCGTGACCTGCTGGCCTGCTTTCACGTCAATCCGGCTTTGGTGGAGATAAATGGTTTGCAGGCCTTGGCCGTGATCAATGGCGGTGAGGCCACCTTCAAACCAATAATCCGGCTCAGCGATGATAATCACGCCCGATGCGGGCGCGCGAATGGCGGTTCCGGTCGGGACGCCAATATCAATGCCATAATGGGGGCGTTGCTTTGAGCCATTCAGGATGCGCTGTGCCCCCCAAGGCGAGGTGATACGGGCGGGCGACACCGGCCAGCTAAAGCGCTCCAAGAAACCAATTCCCGGTGCAATGCTGGCAAAGGCGGCATTTTTTGTGGCGGCTTCGCGCGCGATACGGGCGGCCACTTCAGGCGGTGGGTTAACGGTGCCGGGTGGCAAACCGTTGACTTGGCTGGTTTTATAGGTTCGCGGAGCAATGGTGAGAACGCGCCGTTGGCTGGCACCGTTGCGGGCGGTCACGATCAGGATCGCTTCGCGCGGGGCGTCGCGGTCAAAACCGATCACAAACGCGCCGTTCTCGTCGGCCCTTAGGTCGATATCGTCGAGGCGGATGCGCGCATTCGCAACCGTGCGCCCAAGCATCAAGCCTGATTGCTGCGGGGTTCCGGTGAGCTCTAAGGGAAAGCTGGGTGGGTCGTCCGTACGGGCAAAAACGGGCGGTGCGAGGGCGCTCGCCGTGGCCCCGACCAGCAGAAAGCGGCGGTCGGGTTGTACCAAGCTCACCGGTTCACGGACTTCCAGCGCGCCAGAGAGGCGGTGGCGTCAGCATAGGCCTCTTGGCGCTCCGCACTCCAATAGCGCAGATCCTCCAAATCGATCCGCGCGCCCGTCACCGCGCACAAAACGAAGCTGCCGGGGCGCATAATGGTGTATTCCGCATCGCCATACAGCAATTGCGCGGCCCCGTTCCCAAAGGATTCCATCCGGTTCATTAATCTAGTTTAGCCGAGCGCCACGCAAATGGCCATGCGCGAAATCAACGCCCGCTAACGGCCGTTTTCGGCACGCGCCATACCCGCGTCCGCTTAACCTCGGCATCTTCAAGCGCGCGCGAAACCGCCACCTCATACTCAGCGACCTGTTCGAGCCGATCTGCTGGCAGATAGGAGCGCCCGGGGTCGCCAATGAGGACGAGGCAGCCAAGTGTGGTCATCGCTTCGAGCCAATCGATCAGGCGTGAGGCGATATCGCGGTCATAGAAAAGATCACCGACGAGGATGATGGGTGCCGGTGGTTCGGCATTGCCGATAATGTCGGCAAGCATGGGCGTAATGGCGACGCCATTGCTGGCGGCGTTGAGCGCGATGGCTTCCAGCGCGAATGCGTCAATTTCATAGGCGGTGGCCGCCTTTGCGCCCGCTTTCATCGCCGCAATGGCCACAAGGCCGGAGCCTGACGCGATGTCTGCTACAGCTTGGCCCGCCACGATTTCGCGATTGTCCAACAGATAGCGCGCCAATGCTTGCCCGCCCGCCCACGCAAACGCCCAAAACGGTGGCGGCAAGCCCTTTTCTTGCAGCTCCTCCTCGGTTGCTTCCCAAAGCGGAACCGCCTCATCAGCCAAAAGCAGCGTGATTTCGGGGCAATGCGGCGGCTGCAGGGGCCGCGTATTGGCGTGAATGAAGGCGGCGCGGTCAACGATCATAGCATGGGCCGCCTATGGCTATTTCTAAAGCCCTCTGCTCAGCCCAAGGCGGCGCCAAGTCAATCCTGTGCGCGGCCCATCGCAAGGCGATCCGTACCGCCCAGTTCGAAGCTTCGCTCGAAACTCTTTATCTTGTTTTCGACGAGATTGGCCTTCTTCATAGCGAGTGATGCTGCCCAAAGGGCCGCGCGCGCGGCCATGGGGGTGCGCGCCATCGCGGCGGGCTTGATACCGAACAGGCGGCGCAGCACGCCATTGGCGTAATGTGCGCCGCGGGTTAGCCGTGTTTCCCAAGTTTGAAAGTCGAGCGATAGCGAGACATTGAATACGTCTAGATTCTCGACCCTGTGCGGGGCGTATAGCGGCCAAGTAAGGGCTTGGCCGGCTTCAAGATCGAACACTTTGGCCTCGGCATCATAGGCCTTGCGATAGGTTAGCTCCTCCGTCGTTGTCCTTAAGATCACTTGCTCCATCTCGGCTTGCGGCAAATGCTGCTCGTCGGGTGGGTAAAGGAAGAGCCGCTTGCGACCGCGCAGATGGAAAAGCATGACGCCAGCGGGGTCGAAGTGATAGGGAACTTTTGTGCCGGGAGACGACAGGATCAATTGTCCGGTAATCTTGATCGGCTTGATCCCCAGCGTGCGCATATTGGCTTGGAAGGCCTCGTGGATTGGGTGCCAAAAGTCACGGTCCGCCTCTTGAACGTCGCGCAGATTCACCCACAGGCGACCGGCTTTGATCTCCGCCAAAATGGTTGCCCCGTTTGCACGCCCGCGTGAGCCGGTCTCTAAACTGACCTGCCCCTCGCTGTCATAGCTGTAGCGATTGATGTCGAAGAGTTCCTCGGGGTAGTGGTCGAGAAGGGCCGCCAGTGCCTCATCGCTCGCGAGACCGAGCGTATGAACGTCGTTTGAGAAAACTTGGGGCTGGAGCGGTAAGGGCATTTTATTGTCCTTTCAAGGGAGGCCGGACGCTGGTTTCGTTGCTGGCGACAATCATCCTTCCGCTTGAAAACGGCACCCTAGGCCCCTTAAGAGGGCTCTCGGCGAGGGTCAGCGGTTCAATGTCTCGATAGCGTGCCAATCCGAAACTTCTCGCGGCTTTGCCTTCACCCACTTTCACTATCTGTGCCAAGTGAAGGCGATTTTTAGTCGAGGGCGAATACCACAGCATCGCCTAAAACTCCTTTAATTGGGCCTTGCGCTCTTCTGGGATCACTAGGGTTTGTCGCGCTGTTTGAGGGCTCATCGCGTGGTGAATGGTTCCCCAAAGCCGACCATAGGGGGACCAAGAACTGACGCTTTGAAGCGCAGCGTAATCGCTCGGCCCATAGCATTGATTTAATGTATTAAAATGGTGGGCGATACAGGGATCGAACCTGTGACCCCCTCGATGTCAACGAGGTGCTCTTCCGCTGAGCTAATCGCCCTATTGGGTTTCTTGACGGCAGGGTCATGCCGAGATCGGCGCGTATAGACCGAACGACCTTGGTGCTGCAAGCTTTGGACTGCCGAGAGGCTTAGGCCGCCATGACCTTTTCGACCTCGGAGACCAATTCCCTTAGGTGGAATGGCTTTGAGAGCACTTTGGCGGCCGCAGGGGCACGCGAGTTTGGGTTTAGCGCTACCGCGGCAAAGCCCGTAATGAAGACGATCTTCATACCGGGGTCGATCTCGGCGCCACGACGCGCCAACTCTATGCCATCCATGCCCGGCATCACGATGTCTGTGAGAAGGAGATCGAATGAATTATCGCCCAATGCTTCCAGGGCGCTGTCGCCATCGCCAAAGTCCCGCACATCGTGGCCGGCGCGGCCAAGGGCAGTGGAAAGGAAGGTGCGAAGCGAATCGTCGTCTTCAGCCAAGAGAATGCGTGCCACGAGCGAACCTTTGAATAGCAAGTTGGCGTGAGTTTAGTCACGGTTTGGAAAAGAAGCTCTTAACGATGATCGCTTTGGCACGGCGCCACTGCACTTTCAGTGCGCTGATCGTTGGACGATTGACCTTGTGGCCGCTTGCCCGCATCTGGAAAGCATGACCGCGCCAGCGCCCTATCAGTGTGTTATGCCCGTTGGGGAAAGCTGCGGGATCGTGGTGACCTCGCCCCATTCAGGTCGCTACTACCCTCCAGCGTTGCTAGTCGCGGCGAAACTCGACACATTTGACCTTAGCAAGTCCGAAGATGCGTGGGTGGATGAATTGGTTGCGGGCACCCCGGAGGCGGGCGCCTGTCTGCTGATGGCGAATTATGCCCGTGTGTATGTCGACCTTAATCGTGACCCGGATGAGCTGGATACCAGCATGTATGCGGGCCGGCTGGAGGGGAGTGTTCCCAAGCGATCACCACGTGTGGCGGCTGGTTTGGGGGTGATTCCGCGCATCGTTAATGATGGGCGCGACATTTATCGTGGTCGCTTAGCGTGGGCGGAGGCCGATCAGCGCCTGTCAACAGTTTATAGGCCGTACCACGCTAAGCTTCGCAGCCTGATCGATCAGACCCTGATGGCTTTTGGCGCGACGCTGCTGATCGACACCCATTCCATGCCCGCCAAAGGAAGCGGCGATCCCGCGCCTGATATCGTGTTGGGTGATCGGTATGGCTCATCCTGTGCTTCGATGATTACCGCCATCGCGGAACATTTCTTGGCGCAGCGCGGCTATCGGGTTGTGCGCAATATGCCCTATGCGGGCGGCTGGACGACGGAATATTATGGCAAGCCGTTTGACGCGTCGCATGCTTTGCAAATCGAGATCAATCGGTCGCTTTATATGAATGAAGCCACGATGGAGCGGTTTGAGGATGGTATAAAGCGGCTTCGGGGAGATTTGGCGGCGCTGACCCACGAACTTGCTTTAGCGATGCCAAAACTGCGGCATTTCCTGCCGATTGCCGCGCAGTGATTGCGGGTATTCAACCCAGAGACTTTTGACCCAGAAACTAAAGCGGCTTTGGGCTTCGCCGCATGGCCCAGATTACTGGCCCATCGGGGCCCGGGCGATACTCTCGGGTAATTTGGAAGCCGCGCGAGCGATAGAGTGGCAAGTTTGCCGGTGTGGCGGTGTCCAGGGTTGCGATAGTGCCGGCACGGTCGAGCGGTGCCAAAGTCGCATCCAAGAGCCGTGATCCGTAGCCCTTGCCTTGACGGTCGGCTCGCACGCCTAAAAACCAAAGATACGCATGGGGCTGTTTTTCTTTGGCGCGATCCATAGCGGCGCGCAATGTGAGCAAGCGGCCAAACCGGGACAGCCCTGTGCAGCCCAGAAGCAACGGCAAAAGCTGGAGTTCCTCGAGAAACGGCTGTGGTTTTGGGCCGGGGGCCGGGATCCAAAGGGCAGCCCCTGCGCCGTCAGCCGACATTGAAACGGTGCCGCCATTAAGGCCAAGCCCTGACAAGAGCGAGGCAAAGAAGCGCGCGCGCATGGCTTCGTAATGCTGATCCTGCCGCATGAACCACCGAAACAAGGGATCGTCGGCGAACGCATCGGTCAGGGCTGCGGCTGCGACGAGCAGGTCTCCCTGAAGGGCTGGGCGGATTGCGTGGGGGTCCTGAGGGTCGGCGTCGGCACCCATTACAGTTTCTTTGAAACCGCAATCGCGGCTTGGCAGCCAACGCGAATGACCGCCTGCAAAACTGGCCAGCCAAAGGCCTGCTGGGCACCTGAAGCGAGCGCATGTTCCTTGTGGGCGGTTTCGTCAGCGCGGAAGGTGGCGATCATTGCTTTCAAGCTTGGGTCTTGCTGTCCCAGCTCGTCCTCTTGGGCGGCATAATGCTGCTCGATGACCTGTTCGACGGCGGCTGTGCAGGCATGAGCGGCTTTTTCGCCCATAAGCGCCGTGGCGACGCCAAGGGCATAGCCTGCAACATCCCATACCGGAGCGAAAACAGTGGGCCGAACGGCACGTTCGTGAATAAGGGTGTCGAATGCTTTCAGATGCACGGATTCTTCGGCTTCTTGGCCAGCAATATAGTCCGCCAACCGGCGCTTCGAGGGTAAGTGAGAGAAAACCGCGCGTTGGCCAGCATAAATCCGCACCGCACCATATTCGCCAGCATGATCGACGCGGATCATCTCGTCCATGTGGGGATGTGTGGCCGCCCCAAAGCTGGGAGGACGTGGGCGACGACGAGGGGAAACGAGCTCAGCCATTGATTGGCTCTTCGCGCTTAAGGGTTACCAAACAGGCAAGCGCACTAGCAGCCGCCAAGGCCAATGAGATTAGGCTGTTCCAGCCTGCCATTGAAAGCGCAAGGAACGACCATGGCACTTCATCGCAGCGCACGACTTTGACCGGAGCGCCAAGGGCACCGGCAAGGTCAACGCCACTAAAGTTTCCAATGCCGCCCGCGGCACACTCCTTCGGCCCTGGCCAAAATCTCCATTCAACGCCAGCATGATAAAGGGCGATCACGGCACCCGTGGCGAAAGCCAATGCCAGAAGCGCCAAAATTGTCGCTTGGCTGCTTTTGGAGGTGTTGAAGCGCAAGGCGACAAGGATTGCGACACTTAACGCGATGGCCGCCCAATACGCTTCGCGCTGGCGCAAACAGAGAAGGCAGGGGGCTAGGCCGCCAAACTGCTCAAACGCGTGCGCCGTGGCTAACATCAAGGCGCTAAGCGCCAGTGCGGTTAGCGGCCATCGAACGGGCTTGGCATAGATGAAATCCAACATTGTCAAAGTGTAGAACTCTGCGCTGAGCAAAGCGAGTGGCGAAATGTAGCGGGTTGGCCGGTTTCGCTAGAGGCGGGTTGCCAGATAAATGCCGCCAATCAGGATGATCGCGATCCCGCCCGTGACCCAATAAAGCTGCTTTTCGATAAAGGGCGAGATGGCGGGGCCAAAACGTTTCACCAGCCCGGCGACGAGGAAGAAGCGGGCACCACGGGTGATGATTGATCCCACAATGAACACGGCGATGTTAAAGTGGGCGATGCCGGACGCGATGGTGACCAGCTTAAACGGTATGGGCGTCAACCCCTTAATCAGAATGATCCAGAGCCCCCATTTTTGAAAGGCGGCTTGGAACGCGTCAATCTTATCAGCAAGGCCGTAGACGCCGATGAGCCAGGTGCCGACCGTTGAGAACAGTAAGGCCCCAATCGCATAGCCCAAAAGCCCACCAAGGACGGAGGCGACGGTGCAGATTAAGGCGATGCGATAGGCGTTTTCCGGCTTCGCCATCACCATTGGCACGAGGAGGGCATCTGGCGGAATTGGGAAGAAGGAGCTTTCGGCAAACGATACACCCGCGAGCACGCGCTCCGCCTTGGGGCCAGCGGCCAATTCGAGGAGGCGGTTATAGAGGCGGCGAAGCATCGACGCGGCTTAGCGCGTAAACCTTAATGCGTCTGTAAAGCCACGCGCAGCATTGGCAGCCACTCCTTTATCGCGGTGGCGCGTTGGCGGCGGCGTAGATTGCGTCGATGGCGATGGACTGATTGAGCGTATCTTTGCCTTCAGTTGGCAGAGCGGTGTTTTCGGTAAGCGCTTGGATCACGGCGTCCAACTGATAGTCATAGGTCGGCTTTGTGGAGGTTTCTTCCTCGGTTGTTTTGCCGTCGTGAGTGACCGTGAAGCGGCAACCGAGCTGCGGGGCGAGTGGGTTGATGATGTCGAGGCTGCCTTGGCTGGCAATCACGGTAAGCCGCGCTGAAAAGCGGCCACCCTCGGGCATCATTGAGCAGTGTATGTGGGCAGATCGGCCCTCGGAAAACAACAGATCGGCGTGCATTGAAACATCGACGCCCTCGTCAAACTCACCTGATGCGGCACGAATAATGGGTTCTGCCTCCATCAGTGTGCGCGCCCAGTGCAGGGGGTAGCAGCCCAAATCCATTAACCCCCCGCCGCCGAGAGCCGCATTCCAGCGAAACTCCTCTGGATTGCGCGCAATGGGCACACAGAACTCAGCTTCGATGCGCTCTACAACGCCTAACGTGCCCGATCGACAGAGGTCTAAAGCCCGGCCCATGACAGGGTGGTAGCGGTAATGAAAAGCCTCGATGCAGCGGCGGCCCGATGAGGCGACGGCGGCTAAAATGGCGCGTGTCTGGTGTGCGTTGAGGGTCGAGGGTTTTTCAAGGAGAACGTCTTTCCCGGCGTTCAATGCCGCGATTGCCCATTCTGCGTGGGTGCTGGGTGGGCCTGCAATATAAACGAGGTCCACATCGTCGTGCGCGACGAGGTCGGCATAGGTCGTCGCCGCAGCGTTTGGGGCGTGCTGGTCACGAAAGGCACGAGCACGCGCGCTGTCGCGCGCGGCAATCGCGGTTACGACCACATCTGCACGCTTTTGGCACGGCTCGATAATCGCTTTAGGCGCGATCCGCGCTGCGCCCAGAATACCGATCCGCACCATTTCTTTACCCGCAAAGAGACTGAATTATTTGGCTTCTTTCATATAAATTGATCTTTTCGGGCGTTGGAATACGCGCTGGACCATAGGCTCAAAGGCTGAAAGCGGCATGGACTCGAACGCGGGATCGAAAGCTGCTTGGTCGTATTTGTGGCAAAACTGGGCGGTGTATTCAAAGTCCGGATGGCCGCGATGGCGTTCGCGCATGTCGCGGTCAAGGCCGAGATAGTGGAAGAAATAATAGCCTTGGAAGATGCCGTGTTGCTCGACCATCCAATGGTTTCGCTCTGAAACAAACGGTTTCAGCACCGCAGCAGCAATATCGGGGTGATTATAGCTGCCGAGGATATCACCCATGTCGTGCAGCAAAGCGCAGACAACGTACTCTTCGTCCTCACCAGCCTGATGGGCGCGCGTGGCTGTTTGGAGGGAATGGGTGAGGCGATCGACAGGGAAACCGCCAAAATCGCCATCGAGCATTTTGAGGTGGTTTAGGATGCGGTCTGCCAGACCGGCGTTAAAATGGGCAGAATGGCTCGCTATAGCGGCCCAATCGTCTTGGGACCCATTTGTCATAGCGGTAAAGCTTGCTTGCGCCGCAGGGCGAAGGTCATCCATCGAAATTTCCTCCCAACTTAATTTTTCGGATTCTATGGCGGGAGTTTGCGGCGTTTTTTTCAGGAAGGCTAGTGCACAGTTTAATTTTCAGGTTAGTGGCTTGCGCGCTACCGCGTGCACATGCGGGCCTGAATTTTTCCGTTCACGGGCTGCTGGTGCAGGAATGTGATGTCTCTTAGCGCTTCGGGCCGCCATGGGAGCGCCAAATAGTATTTGTTGGGCGCGGCGGCGGCGGGCGAGAGCTCGAAATTGATGCGTCTTGAGGTGCCGTCATCATAGCCGAGCAGGACATCGAATTTTCGAAGGTTTCGGACATCAGTTTGCAGCACCAAAACGGGGGGACCGGAGGCATTAGGCCGGAGAGTGCCCTTCTTTATCGACAGTATCGGGGTTCCCAGTACGCTTATTTGCTTGCTCTCGCCCTTTAGGAGCGTCGTTTTAGGGCAATCCCCGACCACGGCACCTTCAAACTGGGCCAAGGCGTCTTCGGAAGGCAAGAGATGGGGTGGAAACTCCCAAATCAGGGCCTTGGGCCATAGAGGCCAGCGCGCATTCAGCAAAAAATCATTCATTGCCATATCGGCTCCCCCTCCGGGCATGGCGCGGTTAGAAACATCAGCGCCCAGAGTTTTTCGCAGGGTTCCGGCGAAATCAGCTTTGTCGCGGCCACCCATGTTCGAAAAGCTGGTGCCGACGAGGGTGAATTCCGGGCTCTTGGCTTCACCCAATAGGCCATCAGCGCTCATGGTTTCTGTACGATAGTGCGTAATGGTGGGGGCGCTGGGCTGAGGCCCGCACAGGCTGATGAGCTCCCGGCGATAAAGTGCGGGGCCAGTTTCAGGCGGTAGGATTAGGGTTTCGTAGGGCGTTGTTTTGGCGGCGGACATTAAGCCAGCGCGCTGCATCGTTAAGCCTGTTTCACGCGCCGCTGAGGCGGCACCCAGCGGCGACCAATGGCTGTCTACGCGGTAATAGTAATTCGCAAAGCCGCCACGCTGATCGGCCAAGTCCCTTTTGCCGGCACCAACAAGATCTGGCGCGATTGCCCCGGTGGCGCGTAATTGGGATAGCAATTGAGCGTGGAAAAAGGCGATTGCGGCCGCGTTGAACCGCTCTGCCCCGCGGGCTTTTGCCAAGATATAGGGTGCTGCCGTGAGCCCACGAGGCGGCGGCACCACGATTATGAGACGGGTTCCTCGCTGTAGGAGAGTTCGCGTGAAGCGGGCCAGAGCCTTGCTTTGGGCACTGTCGAGCGTTCGCAGGGGTGCAAAATCCGTCCGGTCCCGAAAAATCCATCCGTCGCTGCCGGGGCGCAGAAAGCGAAAGCCGATTTGGCTGTAGGCGGCAGCGGTTTCAGCCCTTTCACAGAAGGTTTGCTGGGAAGTTTCGGGGCGTAAAACAGAAGCCTCAGCGCGCCCCAATGCCGGTGCGAGCACGATGAGTGCGAAAAGCCAGAGGAAGGCGGCTTTCATGATTGCGTGGAGGCGCGCGACACCATCCCTCGCAATTGACCTTGGTTGGTCCACGCAAACACGGAATAGGCCGCGCCTCTTTCAATTAAGACTGGCGCGATAGTGGCGCTTTTGCCGCCGCCGGTGAGGAGCAGCCCGGTTCGTGCGGCATTAACCAGCCTTTGCCCAAACCCGAGCGGGGCGGTGTTTGCGATGATTTCTTGGCGATTGTCTGGCGTTCGCAATGCCAGTGGCATGTCCGTCAGATTATAGAGCTGCAGCGATGCTTTCATAGGGCCCGGTGCCGCTGGATCGCGGAATTGCTTGGCTTTACCGCCGGGCAATAAGGCGAGGGTCGCAAACCCGCCTGCTATGGCGTTGACCGTTTCGATAGTGCCGCCACTCAGAGCCACCCGCACAAGGCCTGCTTTGACGATGGCGTAGGCCGATGCCGTATTGGCGGCGAGGGCCCCGAGGCGTTTATCGCCAATGGCTATCTGGCTAGTGAGGCCCCCCCTGCCGTTGAAGATGCGGATGAAGGCTGACCCTTGGGGCGGAGCGGGTGCATACAGGCCCGCCTCGCGATCTTCCGCGCGCGCGGGCGCGTACCCGAACAAACCAAGGGCAACAGTTTTGATCAGTGTACGGCGTATCATTGGAGTTCCTTGCTTTTTTGGGGCACACTTGCGTTTTCAGCTTCATCAAGAAGCGCCAAAACGCTGCTAGCTTGTGGATCGCCCAAGGCTTTTGCTTGGGCGAGGATGGCGCGCGCGCGGGGCCGATCCATCGGTGCACCCTCACCAAGGCTGAAGGCGAGAGCGATCTGTGTTAGGGCGCCGGCGTTGTTGGTGCTGCTCGCTAATAGGCTCGCGCGTTCAAGGGCTTGCACAGCCAAAGGTTCATTCCCGGCGCGCGTTGCAACATGGCTGAGCGCCATTTGCGCCCGCACACTATCGCTTGAAAGAGCTTGTTCAACGAATGATTGGTAAGACGGCTGTTGATCCGATGTGTTGGGCTTTTGCGGGTTGCGGCGCTCTGATTCATCGACTGCAGCGCGGGCGCGAAGGTCAATTGCGCGCGCGCCGAGCCGAACGGCCTGCGCGGCGTAGGCGCCCGCCTTGGTCGCATTGCCCCATGGCTTATTGGATTGCGCAAAATGGCGCGCGAGGCCTGCTGCCGCGGCGGCTGAGTTTGCGCGTGAGGCGCTCTCTAGGAGAACAATGCCGCCCGATTGGTCGATTGGCCCGCCCCGGCCGTTGAGCTTTAGAAGGCCCAGCATCGTTGAGGCGGCGATGGCCACACGCGGCATTTCCAAAAGCCCGGCCAGAACGTCCCTTGCAGCACGCAGTTCGGAAGGCAGAGCCTTGGGGCGAACCGCCCAACGCGCCCATTCAAGACGGGCCATTATAGGATCGCGCTGGATAAGTATTTGTAGGGTATTCGATCTGGCAGCACTGTCATCGGCGGCTTGCCGGAAGTCGTTTATCGCGCTTTTGGTGGCGCGGGCTGGACTGAGTGCTGCGGCAATCGCGATACCACAGAGCGCAACCATGAGAGCAAGAGTGGCTTGGGTCGGCCTCATTGAAGCCCCTGCTGGTTTAAGCTCGCGAGCGTGGAGCTCCTGCGCGGCTCGGTGCTTGGCTGATGCAGGGGGCAAGGTTGATGGTCGATTTGTGGGGCGGCAAAACTAATCCGGCGTTCCTGTGGCCCCGCGGCCATTAATTGGGAAGCGAGCGGCGCCAGTGCGCCGCCAAAGGGCTGCTGACCGCGGACGGCCCAGTGGTTTGCGGCAAGATCGATGGTTCCCGGCCCATTGCTTGTTAATGAGGCACTGGGCGTGCCGTGGATCGTGTTTGCACGCGCGGTTACACCGAAACCGGGCTGGTAAGGATCGCGCGCGAGGTCGCGCTGCCGCCGGTTGGGCTGGTCGTCGAGCATGAGAGCGCTCAGTTCGATTGCGGGCCGGCCCTTGGCCGCGATGGTGTTTCCCAGAGCTGCGATATCGCGTGAGTTGCGAATGGCCAGGCCCGTTTTGCCATCGAGGTGATTGGCCAAAAGCAAATTGCACGAGCTTTCATAGACGGCCAATGCCGCCCCGCCATTGGCCACGACACGATTGCCGAAAACGAGGTTTCGCGCGCTATGGCGGTCCAGCATGATGCCAGCGCCAGCGTTCTCCGCCACCAGATTGCCAATGATTTGACTGTCTGAGACGCCGCGCGAAATGATGATGCCGTGCTTCTGGCGCGTGCTGATTGTTGTGTTGAGAGCGATGAGCAAGGCGCGTGAATAGTCATGCGGATCAATGGCATAGACCTCGTTTCGCTCAAAGAAATTGCCGATAATGGCGAGATTTTCAGCGCGATCGCTATAGAGACCATAATAGAGGTCGCTAATCGTGGAATCGAGGATGGCCCCGGCCGGTGGCGTGATCTGGCGATCGCTTAGGCTTGGCCATGGCCCCGCTGCGAATGTGAGCCCGTAGGCGCGCGCTGCATTGAAGCCCAGATTGCGGATCGACGTGTCGCCTATTTCAGCAACGCCGCCACTCCAGACCACGATAAAGGGCCGCGGGAAAGACCCGTCTGGAGGCGTTTCCGCGAGACGGCCGGCTTTGGTATTCCAGCCTTCAACGCTGGTCCCGTGCACCAAAAAACGGCCGCGGACGGCAATGAATGTCAGGTTATCCTGGCTTAGGCTCAGCCTTTTTACGTCGGCACTCGAGATGACCAAGGACGCGCGGTCGTCAACCAGCAGGGGTTGGTTGAGGGTGTACGAACGGTCGTCGCGCACAATCGGGTTTGCGGTGCCCAGACCTGAAAAGTGCGCCCAAAGGGTCGGCAAATCCCAAACACCCGTTTCCAGATGAACAAAAGTAGGCCTTGGTTTGGCTTGAGCGCGTGCCAGAGCGTCGAGCCCGCCATGCTTGGCGAGCGCTGTTTCGACAACGCCAGCAATGTTTTTCGGGCCGAGTGCATCCAATGCGATGGGTGTGAGCACTGCGCGACCCGGCGCAATCGGGGGGATGGTGCGTGCGAAGGCGCGCCCCGTTCGAGCAATAAGGCGCGGGATTGAGGGGCTGCGGATAGGGGCGGTTTGCAGCGGGTAGATGGTTGCGTCTGCCGTCTCCCAAAGGGGGCGGACTCGGTCAGGCGGGGTGGCAATTTTTGGGGAGAGGTCGGGATTTGCGGCGAAATCCAAACGCTGCTTTTCCAAGCTTCGATGGGCAATGGCACGCAGCATTTTTGTTTGCTGGGAAACAGAGTTGGCGGCAAGTGCTTTCACCATCGCTTCAACGAAGTGGCCATGATCGGCGAGAGCGCCCACAAGCAAGGCGCGCAACTCACTATAATCCTTGTCGGTATTCGCCCAAGCGACGAGGGCATGGGCGCGGCGATTGTCGCCTTGCTTTACTGCCTTCACGATTTCAGCGCCAAAGGAATTGGTAGCAGGCAGCGAGGCTGACCTCAGCGCGGCGCGAAGGTTGTGCGCTTTGATCCGATCGCGCGCGTAGCGCGCCTGTTTCTTGTGGCCAGATGTGGTGTGCGCCCATGCGATGGTTTGAAAAACCCGATCGCGGTGCGGACAGGGGCTGCTTTTGAGGGCAATGTATGTGGCGCGCTGAAGGTCAGCCTCGGCCTGTGTGCGGTAACCCGCGCGCGCGAGCTTGTGACCGATCGCGGCGAAGAGCGAGGCTTTGTTGAGATCATCGCCCAAACCCGCAGCGCTTTGGCGGGCTTCATGCAGATAGCCGGTTTCAATAAGGCGGAGACCCAGCGCTGTTTGGCTTTCCGCCCGCAGCACTGGGTTGGCAATGGTGTCTAAACCGCTAATTCGGATTGGCTCAAAGTCGGCGTCGAGGGCTTCGCGAATGACTAAGGCCGCCATCTGGTCACGCATTAGGCTTGGTGGCGCGCGCAGCACTTCGGATTGGGCAGCGGCAAAGCGCTGTTCGATACGGAACTGGTCGGCGCGCGCTAATGCCTGTCCTAGGCTATGCGCTTGTGCGTGATTGATGGTGTGGCCTGGTGGGGCCTCAGCGGGGCCTTGCGGCGGGCGCGATTTTTCGGAGCAGGACGCACTGAAGGCTAAGGCGGCAAGCGGCACAAGGAGGCGAAGCGCGCTAACAGACATCATGACGCTTTGCGCTGCACGGGGCCCATAAATAGCGCTCTGGTATCTCCCAAATGATGAGGCGCGGCGGGCTGTCCTTCAGTGAACCGTCCGCCAATAGGGCATCTAGCGCGGCAAATGGGCCCTCGCCGCTCCGCGCCGCATTGACGACCTCGCGGCCCATCTGATTGGCGAGTGCGTTCGCAAACCCCCAACGCGGGTCGGCTGAATAGCTTGTGCCGACGAGCACGAGGGTCGGTGCCGCGTCGGATAGCAACGTATCCTCGGGGGCAGCACAAAGCTGGAACGGTGGCGGGTAGGATTCTGATTGCTCTCCCAGCATCATTGCCAACAGGCTGCGATCGGCAAAGCGAACGAGGTCGCCGATGAGCGTTTCAGGAGCGGCAGCTTGCGATGAGCCGGGGCAGGGCGGTTGGTCGCGTTTTATTGGCACGCTCTCAAGGGACTTTGCGAGGGCGATTGCGGCCAATTGTGCGCCAAAAGGTGTCCAATGGGTATCCATTTGAAAGAAGGTGGCAGGTTTGGGGCTCCCGTTCGCATTTCTGTAAGCGTCGAGCAGATCGGGCGTTGGTGCCCGCGCGTTGAGACGATTGCGGGCGAGTGCGTAAATTGGCCTAAGCGATTGTGGCGGTACGCGCGTGCCGAGGTCGGCGGCTGCAATGCGCGTTTTTGCAGGAATGAGCGCTATCACCAACGGAATGCCCAAGGATTCCAGGCTCTGAACCCGGCTTTCTATTGCCATTAGCCGGGCCCCGAAGGCGGGCCTCAATGGAGAAGCGCTGCGGAACTCCTCTTCGGTAAAAAGCCAGTTCCCCTTGCCGGGAATGGCGCCGGCCTTGGGTGAGCGCAATAGGCCATAATCTAGCGCCATCCAGAAACGCTCGGAAAATTCACGGATGGGCAAATCACGGTCAAAGCGCTTTTCGAAAGCCGCCGTAAGTGTGCCATCGAGCATATTTTTGGGCAACCAAGCCGCAGAATATCCAAAGGCCCCCAGCAAGCCGACGATCAGCAGCACGCGTGCTCGCCAACGAAGCCGCGAAAATGAAAGGGGGCTAGCAATGCTGGCCATTAGAACTGAAAATACAAAAATGGCGTGACCGCCGAGGCGCTTAGCTTGGTAGCGGCGAGACAAAATAGAATGACTAACGTGGCGGGAACGGCGCGGCGCTCAAACCAGAGACCGACTGCGAGAGGAGGTTGCCGCGCCTGAAAAATGCCAAGCCCGATCACAGCATAGGCAAGCGCTAAACTAAGGAGTTCATTGGGGCTGATCATCCAAGCATTGGCCTCATTGGGCCAAAAGCCGAAGCCCCCAAACAGGCCGCCATAAAGTCTTGATGCGGTTTCAAGGTCTGGCGCGCGAAACATGACCCAGCCTAAGACAACAATGAGGAAAGTGCCGAGTGTGCGCAGGCCGATGGGCCAAAGGCTGGTGCGGTTGTTGAGGCGCTCGGCAGCCATCCAAAGGCCATGCCAGAGACCCCACAGGACAAATGTCCAGTTTGCGCCATGCCAAAGGCCGCCAAGGACCATGGTGAGAACCAAGTTTCGGATTGTGAGGATGGTTCCGCCACGATTGCCGCCGAGCGGGATATAGAGATAGTCGCGCAGCCAGGTGGACAATGAAATGTGCCAGCGCTGCCAGAACTCGGTGATTGAGCGGGCGCTATACGGGGTTGCGAAGTTCTCCATGAAGCGAAAACCGATCATGAGACCAAGCCCAATCGCCATTGCAGAGTAGCCGGCAAAGTCGAAGAAAAGCTGGGCGGTATAGGCGAGTGCGCCAGCCCAGCTTTCAACCACGCTGGGGTTTGGCAGCGCAAAGTGGCGATCGATGAGAGGGGCCAGCGGATCGGCGAGCAGCACCTTCATTGCAAGGCCGAGCGTAAACCGTTTCAGGCCTGCCAAAAACTTCTCAAGGGTGTGGGTCCGATAGGAAAACTGATCGGAAACATCTTTGTAGCGCAGTACCGGGCCCGCAATAAGCTGGGGAAACAACGCCTTGAAAGCGGCCAAGTCCAATAGGGACTGCGCGGGTTCTGCATCGTTGCGCCAAATATCAACGAGGTAAGAGATCGCCTGGAAAATGAAAAATGATATGCCGATGGGAAGCAAGATCGCGCTGTGGCGGAGCGGCTCAGCCCCAAACTCAACCAAGAGCGCGTTGAGCGTGGCGATGCCAAAGTTTGTATATTTGAAATAGCCGAGTGTTCCGAGGTTGAGCGCTAGCCCAAGCCAGAGCCATTGGCGGCGTTTTCTCGGATCAACTTCCCCCTTTATCGCCTTGCCGAGCCAATAGGACCATAACGTCACCGCAATCAGCAGGCCCAGATAGTCCAGTCGCCACCAGCTATAGAAGCCATAGGAGGCCAAGACGATGACGAGGTTCCGGGCTTTTTTTGGTGCAGCAAAATAGCAAACCAGAAACATCGGCAGGAATCCGAACAAGAAGATTTCGGAGGCGAAACTCATAATCTACGTTCGAAGCTGAGGCCGATGGCCACTTCGTTGCCGCGTCGTAGTGCTGGGCCTGCCGACCGATGCTGAGCGCCTATCGTCAGTTTAGTGGTCCAACGCGCAGGACCCTTGAGTGAGAGCGCGGCTTCGAGGAGAGTTTGATTTTGGTTCTTACCGTTGTCGCGTTCAATTTTTCGATAGTTTAGGCGGACGTCCAACAAAGTCGCGCGGGCTGCGCCCAATGGAAAACGGCGATTGAGACCAATTCCGAAATCAAGCGCGTTGGCGTTGTTAATCGAATTATCGAGCCGCGTTTGGGTGCCGCGAAATTGCGCGGTGATGGCCATGGTTTCGGTTGGCCGATGGATGAAGCTTAGCGCTTGGACATATCGACTGCCCGAAAAACCTGCGCGATCATCCGTGCGCGCGAGAGCATCAAGTTTCAAGCGGATTTGGGATGTTTTGGAGATGACCTGTCCGGCAAAGAGTGCCACGCCCAACTCTGTATTTGTGCCCAACGCCTGCCGCTGATCGTGACGCGCAACAGCAAAGAGACCCACTTCCCCGCCTGACCAAAGGGTCCAAGACTGAACCGGTAAAGTCGCTTCGATCCGTATACGGCTTAATGACGACGCTACTCCGGAAAGAGCGAAGCCATTGATGCGAAGGCGTGCGCCCGCCGGAAAGCTGAGCCAAGGTTTTTGGATTGTGGAGAGGGTGTCGGCCTCAAAAGTAAGGGCTGTGGCCGTGCCAGTGCCTAGGTTTGTAGTGTCGTCGCTTTCCTCAGTGTCGATCGTTCCAAAACGAAGGCCCGGGGCTGAGCTCGTGATGGTGCCTATTGAGACTAAGGTTTCTCCTCGCGCGGCGTTCGCGAGCGCCAGCGCAAACAGCGCTGAAATCGACGCTGACCAAATTGAAGTGGCTTTCACCAGAGAGTATTCCGCTAAAAGGGATTAGTGCTTTATATGAATTACCCAAATGTAATTGGCACCCTGTCCAAAAGGACAGGTATGCTTTGTTAATTGATCCTATAATTGATCAGGAGGTTTATGGGGCAATTGAAATGCGAATTAGTGTTTTCGGAACAGGTTATGTTGGGGCGGTTACCGCGGCGTGCCTTGCCAATGACGGCCATGAGGTCGTGGCGGTTGATCGAATTGCCTCGAAGGTCAACGCCCTGAATTTGGGCTTGGCGCCTATTGTCGAGCCCGGATTGGATGCCATGCTTAGCCGCAACGTTGCTAATGGCCGTCTCCATGCGACGATGAACGCTGCCGAAGCCTTAGCGATGACGGACATGTCCATTGTCTGCGTGGGCACGCCCAGCCGTCCGAATGGCGAGCTCGATCTCACCCATATAATTGATGTGACGGAGGAAATAGGCTCTGCCTTGGCCAATAAGAACGCGTTTCACAGTTTAGTCTATCGGTCTACAATGTTGCCGGGCTCTATGCGTGATGTGGTAAAGCCGACCCTGCGTGGGTCTTTAGGGTCCGCGACGCACGAGAATATCGGGCTCGCCTATTATCCCGAATTCTTGCGAGAAAGCACGGCGATTGCCGACTACCATGCCCCAGGGCTGATGATTGCCGGCGCCGATGATGAAAGGGTAGCCATGCAGCTGCAAGAGCTTACCAATGCCCTTGATTGCCCAAAAATCATGACAGACATCGAAACGGCGGAAACTGTAAAGTATGTTGCCAATTCTTGGCATGCTTTGAAAATTGGCTTCGCCAATGAGATCGGCAATTTCTGTTCGGGGTCCGGTGTAGATGGGCACCGGGTGATGGATGCGATCTGTGCTGATCGTCGGTTGAACATCTCATCGGCCTATATGAAGCCGGGCATGGCGTATGGCGGCTCTTGCTTGCCGAAGGACCTGCGCGCGCTTCGTTGGCGGGCGGATGCGATTGGCGTGCACACCCCGATTTTGGATGCACTTCACATTTCCAATCAGGCCCAGATCGAGCGCGCAGTTGAGCTGGTGATGCAGCAGGGGCAAAGAAAAGTTTCGATGCTTGGCCTGTCATTTAAGCCGGGTACGGATGACTTACGCGAAAGCCCATTGGTTGAAGTCGCTGAGCGGCTCTATGGCAAAGGGTGTGATCTGCGCATTTATGACAAAGCGGTTCGGTATGCGGCGTTAAACGGCACCAATTTGGATTATATTCGCGCGCGGATTCCTCATCTTGCTGCAACCATGGACGACTGTCTCGACACGGTGGTTAGCCATGGCGACGTTCTCGTTATTGGCCACGCGGTTCCGGAGTTTCGCGATCAAATCGCACGGCTAGGGCCGGACAAGAAGGTGGTCGACTTTGTGCGGGTCAATGCTGACGCGCGCACCAATGCCAAAGGCTATGTGGGCTTGTGCTGGTAGGCTAACCATGGGCGGGCTTGGCTTTTATCTTTTAGTGCTTGTCGGGTTTGCGGTTTGCGTGCCCGCGCAATGGTGGGATTTTGAAGCGTCTGCCTTTCTCTTCGCGGTGGGGGCCATTGCGGTCTGGCGCTATGGTTGGGGGGGAGTGCACCTCGTTCGGGCAGGCTTGTTTCGCCATTGGGTGTTTCCCGCGTGGCGCAAGCGAGCCGATGCTGTGGCGGTCGAACAGCTTCCCAGTCGGGTTTACCTGCTTCTCACCAGCTTTCGCATTGATGGCGACACGAGCCTAAGGGTTTACCGTGCCGCGATCGCGGAAGCTAAGAGCTTAGGGCGGCGGGTTACTGTGGTCGCGTCGCTTGTCGAAATGGCCGACATGCGCCTTGTGAAGGCGCTTTTCCTCCAAGCAGAAGCGGGGCCGTTAGTGGATTTAGTGTTGCTGCGCTTGCCCGGTTCAGGAAAGCGCGACGCTTTGGCGAATGGCTTTCGGGCAATCTCGGCTTCGCGGCCGCCGATCGATGCGGTGGTCTGCGTGATTGATGGCGACACCATTTTGACCGCCGGGGCGCTGCGCGGTGTTTTGCCGTTTTTTGTGCTTGAGCCTGATATGGATGCACTGACAACCGATGAGATCTGTGAAGTCGAGGGTGATGCCCTGTTTCGGGATTGGTACAATTTGCGGTTCGCTCAGCGCCAAGTGTTGATGTGCTCCCTGGGTTTATCGCGGCGGGTCTTGACGTTAACCGGGCGGTTTTCGGCCTTTCGTGCCAGCATAGCGTGTGACTGCGCCTTCATCGAACGCATTGAAAATGATCACACGCGGCACTGGCGGCTGGGCGAGGTGACGTTTCTCACTGGCGATGACAAGTCGAGTTGGTTTGAAATTCTCAAGCGCGGCCGCGCCATGTTGTATATTCCCGACATTGCCGTGATCACAGTTGAGAAGCCACCCAGCGCGCATTTTCTTGGGTCGGCTGCCATGCTGATGGCGCGATGGTTTGGCAATATGATCCGCACCAGCAACCGCGCGATTGCGCTCGGGCCAAAGCCTATGGGTTTTTTTCCATGGTGGTGCCTGTTGGATCAGCGCATTTCCATGTGGTCGTCGATGATTGGGCCAATTGCGGCGCTGTGGTTGTCGTTCGCGCACAGCCCCGTTGCCCTTCTGGCCTACCTCTATTGGGTATTGCTGACGCGCTTCGTTCAAAGCTTGTCTTTGCTGACCCTGCATCATCACGGCTCATGGCGTTGGCCGTTTTTGCTTTTTTTCAACCAGATTTTTGGTTCAGCCATGAAGGTGTGGATTATGTTTCGGCAAGACAGGCAGAAGTGGACGCGCCAAGGAACCACACAGAAGCGAAATGTCGGGGGTGGTTTGGCGCGGTCGACTAGCGCGATGCAAACGGCCTCGTTGGCTGCTTTTGTGGTGTTTATCGGCTTGATGTTAGGCCTTATCGGGCTGCCGATTGGTGATGAGTGGGCGTTGTTGCAATGAGTGTTGCGCAACGCGCCGCTGCGGCTGAGTTTCTCCAACCCATCATTCACGAAACCACAACGCAGCGGCAGCATGTGCGCCTGCGAGCGCCAGTAGCGGTGATTTTTGAGGATCAAACTTTAAGGGCAGAAGATTGGTCGGTTGCTGGATTCTCGGTGGCGGGTGCGTCTCGCGTTCCGCTCTCTGGGGCTATCATCGCCATAAGGCTGCGCTTTTCGTTGGAAGGGTTGGATGTTGAAACGGCCTTTGAGGCTGAGGTGCGCCGTTCTGATTCCCAATGCGGGGCTTTCGCGGCGCGATTTGTTAATATCACGCAAAGCCAATTGAGCTTCCTGCATGCCATCGCCAATGCCGTCATCAGTGGCGAAGTTGTACGCGTTGGCGACTTTATGGCGGTGGCCAAATACACCGCGCCCGCTCCAAAGCGCGACGCTGGCACTTCTGATCCGCCGGGCATACGCACGCGGCTCACCCGACTTGGTTTCTTGTCTTGCTTGTGGATCATCGCGCTTGGTCTGGTGGGCATCATCGTCATTAACGGCTTTAATCGAGCCTTCGTTTTAACCGGCAATGGCGTTCTCACGAGCCCAGAGGCTTCCCTTCAACGGGCGCCAAGTGCCGTTACCTTACTTTCCATCGACGGGGTGGTTGGTGCGCGCAAAGCGCCAGGTGCCTTGCTTGCGACCGTCGAGCGAGTGGATGGGAGCCTGCTTTTGATGCGGAGCCCGTGCGACTGCATCATCGCAGAAACACTGCTGGAGCCGGGGGCATTTGTTGCGCGCGGGACGCCTTTGCTAACCCTTGTGCCCGCCACAGCCCGGCTTTGGGCGAGCATCGCCATGCCACTTCAGGCCGCCCAAGCCTTACAACGGGGGGACCGCGCTATGGTGCATTTCTTCACGACCCAAGCGCCCATTCGTGCGCGGGTCGAGCGGATCAATCTTCCGGGATTGACACGTGAGGTCACCTCTGGCGGCCCATCGGGTGGCGGGATCCGAGGCGTGCCGATGGCGGTTGTTACATTGGCACCGGATGAAGCCTTGCCGACGGCCTTGGCAGGCCAACCCCTGACAGCGCGGATCAATACAGCGCGGCTTCCGCGGATTGATTGAAACACCGCGATCCTTGGCCCACATAGAGCCGATGACAGAGACATTTTCCGCCGATGATTTGCCCGCCGATAAAGCCGAGCGTTATCGAAGCGTTCGCGCCTCGATCAATGCGGTCATCGCTGGGGAGCCCAACCAAACGGCGCGTTACGCCACCGCGACCTCGCTTCTGGTTCAAGCCTTTGCACCCCGGTTTTTCTGGACGGGCTTTTATGTCGTTGATCCGGACAAACCGAACGAACTGGTCGTCGGCCCTTACCAAGGCACCCTTGGTTGCTTGCGGATCCCCTTCGGTAAGGGGGTGTGCGGGGCCGCGGCGGCAACGGGCGAGACCCAGTTAGTGCCGGATGTGCACGCCTTTCCGGGCCATATCGCCTGTGATAGCCGGTCGGAGTCCGAGATCGTCGTGCCGGTTTTTGATCGATCCGGTGCGCTTGCGGCGGTGCTTGACGTGGATTCAACGCAAAAGGATGCCTTTGATCATGTTGACCAAGCGGGCCTTGAAGCTATTTGCCGCGACTTGCTGACCTATCCCTGACGAAATTTAAGGAAGAACCAATGCCTGCTGCAGCAAAAATCGGGGCGTCGAAAGCGTTGGAAACTCTGCCGGGTTGGGCTGCGGCATCAGATAAGGATGCGATCACACGCCGCTTTGTTTTCAAGGACTTTAATGCCACTTTTGGCTGGATGACGCGCGTGGCACTCAAGGCAGACACGATGGATCATCACCCAGAGTGGTTCAATGTTTACAACAAGGTTGACGTTACGCTGACCACGCATGATGCGGATGGGGTGACGGCGCTCGACGTTGAAATGGCGCAGTTTATGGAGTTGTGCGCGGCTCAGTCGTGAATGCGCGCCGCCATGGCGCGGCCAAGGCCAAGGAGAGCATGACGGAGTTTCTGGTCGGCAATGGGCTCGACCCGTGCTTCCAACGCGGCTTCTTCACACGCATCAAGCGGGCGGCTTATTGCTGCTTTGCGTGGCGCATTTCGGGGTAAAGGGGCACTGTCGAGGGCAATGCGTGAGAATTGGCGGCCCCCAGCAAACAGATTGATCCGGTCCAACAGGGCTAACGTTTGCATTTGTACCATCGGCCCCGCCGAGGGTGAAACCCGAAGGACAAGCGTGTCGCCATCGGGGCCTCGGCTGCGCTTTTCGGGCCGTGTGTGCGCGGCCAAAAGAGGGCCAACAATCTCTGGCCAGCGCGTTTGCAAGGCTTTTACCGTGGGGCCATCGGCCTTGACGTTAGTGGGGATTACGGCGCGGAGTGAATCGACTATGGGCGGAGCCGGCCGAAAGGCGGGTTTGCCACGGTTGAGTGCAAGGCGGGATCGGGCCTCTTTTTCTGCGGCGATGCGCAGATCGTCCGAGGGTAGGTCATGCGGGTTATCGCGCAAGGGCATGGCATGACGATACCGCAAGAGCAGGGTTTCAGCGAGGTCGAACTTGCCCGGTGCCGCAGCGCGCTTTTGGCTTGGTATAGCGCACAAGCACGCGAAATGCCGTGGCGGGTTGGGCCTTTGCTGCGCGCCAAAGGCGTTATCCCAAACCCTTACCATGTTTGGCTTTCCGAGGTGATGCTGCAACAAACAACGGTGGCAACCGTTGGGCCGTATTTTCAACGGTTTCTAGCGCGTTTCCCGACTGTTAGTGCGCTGGCGGAGGCGCCACTCGACGAGGTTTTGAGCCTTTGGGCGGGCCTTGGTTATTATGCGCGCGCGCGGAACCTTCATGCCTGCGCCAAGGCAATTATTGGCCTTCATGGCGGCGTTTTCCCGGCTACCGAGGCGGGATTGCGCAAACTGCCTAGCATTGGGGCCTACACAGGAGCCGCGATTGCGGCGATCGCGTTTGATCAACCGGCCAATGTGGTTGACGGCAATATCGAGCGGGTCATGGCGAGGCTATTTCGCGAGGATACACCGTTGCCGCGCGCCAAAGCTAAACTGACGGAATACGCACAGAAGTTTGTGACTGATCAGCGACCGGGCGATTGGGCACAAGCGCTGATGGATTTAGGGGCTACCGTCTGTACGCCGAAGGCACCGCGGTGTGCTGCATGTCCTATTGCAGCATATTGCGCAGCATTTCAGCACGGAACAGCCGAAAAATACCCCGTTCGGCTGCAAAAAAAGGCGCGGCCACACATGTATGGGTGTGCTTTTGTTGCGATAAACAGCGAGACGATTTGGCTGAGGCGACGGAGCGAAAAAGGCCTCTTGGGCGGGATGACCGAAGTTCCAAACTCGCCCTGGCTGGCCAGCAAATCAGATGCGTGCACGCTCATGGGCTTCGCGCCACAAAAGGCTAACTGGCAGAATAGGGGCACGATTACGCATGTTTTCTCGCACTTTTCGCTGGAATTGCAGGTTTTCAAGGCGGAGAAATGCGATGCTTGCGCAGGCGACGGCTTCTATTTTGCGCTGTGCGATTTGGCCGATGCGGCATTGCCAAGCTTAATGCGGAAAGTCTTGAAATGTGCGGGCGTTGGCTGAGAGCTGATGCTGGATTGCGCTTTGGCTTTTGCGGTTATGCGCTGATTTTGCTGCACGAGATTGTGAGCTGGTAGCGCCGCGCAGCGCATGCCGCTATTGCAACCCTAAACATGCCGCACGGCACACCGAACCAGATTTGAGGAGGCACTTCGCCATGGCTACAATGCAATATCTGACGACGACCCAGTTCGACCATGGCGCCGTTAGTCAAACCGGTGCCACATTGCAGCGCTTGGGCGTTAAGCGCCCCATCGTCGTGACGGATCAGGGCATTAAGGCTGCCGGTTTGCTGGAAAAAGTGTTGGCGGCGATGGATGCACCCGTGGCGATCTTTGATACCACGCCGCCAAACCCCACTGAGGCTTCCGTGCGCGATGCCCATGCGGTGTATGTGGCGAGCGGCGCGGACGGCATTGTGGCCATTGGCGGCGGCTCCTCGATGGACTTGGCCAAAGCCATGGGTCTCATGGCTAGCCACGCTGGCCCGTTTGATCAGTATGGCGCGGCAAAGCGTGGTTCAAAACTGATCGGCAAGATCCCGCCCTTGGTGGCGATCCCGACAACATCGGGAACGGGTTCTGAAGTCTCCGTCGGGTCGATGATTATCCTCGACAATGGCGTTAAGGAGCTTTTTGTCTCGCCAAACTTGATCCCCAGTGTTGCGATCTGCGACCCGGAGATGACACTGGGCCTCCCCGCTCGCCTAACTGCGGCAACCGGAATGGATGCGGTTACCCATTGCATAGAAAGCATTTTGGCACCTTCGATTAACCCGCCTGCAGAAGCCATTGCGTTGGATGGCATCGAGCGCGCGATTGCCCATGGTATGCTGGCACGGGCCGTTAAAGACGGCTCTGATCGCGATGCGCGTTGGCACATGATGATGGCGTCAACCGAGGGCGCGCTTGCATTCGTCAAAGGGCTGGGCGCGGTGCATGCTCTGTCGCACGCGGCGGGACGTTTGCCGGAACCGGCTTTGCATCACGGCACCCTGAACGCGGTGTTCTTGCCCCACATCTTGCGGTTTAATGCCGGCGTTGCCGACGAGAAATATGCCCGTATTCGCCGGGCGATGGGCCTTGCCGCCAATGCTGACTTGGCTGACGCTATCCAAGCGCTCAACGATGCGATCGGCATTCCAGCCAATCTGAGTGTTATGGGCCTCGGTGCTGCGCACGCCGATGGTGTCGTGGAATACGCCTTGAAGGACATGGCGCATTTCAGCAACCCGCGCACGGCGACTGCGGACGATTATCATCGCATCTATGCTGAAGCGTTGGGGTGATCGGTTCCCCGCTGAATACCGGGGTTTGAGAATTCTAGGCTGGAGCGCCCCATGAGAACCTTACTAAAAAGTCTTGCTTTTGTGGCTGCTCTTTGCGGAGCGACTTTCAGCTTTGCTGCAAGCCCTGCCGAAGTCGTGACGGTGGAATCTGGTGCGTTAAGGGGAAAAATTTCCAAGGGCGTTGTCAGCTTTAAGGGTGTACCTTTTGCCGCGCCGCCCCTTGGAGCCCTGCGCTGGAAGGCACCTGAACCGGCACTTTCGTGGTCGGGAATACGGGACGCCAAGGCATTCTCTGCCGCCTGCATGCAGCAACCCAGCGACAATGGGCCGGGAACCGCCGTTAAGAAGGTCAGCGAAGATTGCCTCACGTTGAGCGTTTGGACCCCGGCTAAGCGCAGCGCACCATTGCCTGTGATGGTTTGGATCCATGGCGGTGGCCACCGCACGGGCGCGAGCGCAATTGGCTATTATGATGGCACCAGCTTTGCGGAAAATGGCGTCATCTTGGTATCCATCCAATATCGTCTTGGAGCATTGGGATATTTCGCGCACCCTGCCTTGACCGCAGAGGCCGACGCCAGCGCGCCCTTGGGCAATTACGGACACCTCGATCAAATTGCCGCGTTAAGCTGGGTTCAGCGCAACATTGCTCAGTTTGGCGGTGATCCGGCCAATGTTACTGTTTTTGGGGAGAGCGCTGGCGGGGCGAGTATTCTTTATCTGTTGGGCTCCCCGCGCGCGAAAGGGTTGTTTGCCAAGGCCGTCGTTCAATCTGGTGGCGGCTGGCCTAACCCGATGGATTTAGGCAAGGCTGAACAGTCTGGCGCTATGATCGCGTCAGCATTGGGTTTGCCGGGCGCCCAAGCAAGCGCTGATCAATTGCGCGGGTTGAGCGCTGCCGCCTTGATAAGCCCAGCGGCGGCACCGCCTTCGATCGGATTTGGGCCCTTTTTAGACGGGCGTGCGATAATTAAAACCCCTTTAGACTCGATCCAAGCTGGGGAGGCCGCGGCGATTCCTTTAATTATTGGAGCAAATTCCAATGAAGGTTCGTTGATGACCAGCTACGGTGTGCCGCCGAGCCAAATTCTTGGACAAGTCGGGCCGTTTATGGATGAGATTCGCGGTGTTTACTCAGACGCGACAACGGATGGCGAACTTGCGCGGCAATTATATGGTGATGCTTCGTTTGTTGCTCCGGCGCGCTCCATTGCGCGCGCTGCCTCTAAAACGGCACCAACTTGGCTTTATCATTTTAGCTATTTGCCCAATCTGCAACGCGGGCGAGAGCCCGGCGCTAGCCACGCGCTTGAAATTCCTTTCGTCTTTAACACGCTGTCAAAAGTACCGTTTGCGCCGGTTCTGATTACCGCTGAGGATCGGGCGCAAGCGGCACTTATGCATGCCTGTTGGGTGGCGTTCGCGAAGGATGGCATGCCCGACTGTGGGGGTGTGAAGTGGCCCGCTGTGTCGGATTCGCGTGATGAATTGCTGGAGTTTGGCCTCCAAAACGCTGTTCGCAGCGAATTCCGCAAGCCGAAGCTTGATTTGAACGAACAGATTCGGGCCAAACGCTTGGACCGCTAAGCGGCAACTGAATGTGCAAACGCCTGAAATGCTGCAGGGCCTTTGGCAAACGCGGACAGGATTTGTGCGCTGGTAATGCCCTTCATTCGCACGTCCCTTAATGTGACAGCGGCGTTGCGTTTGGCGAACCTTTTGCCTTCGCGGTCAAAGATGAGAGGGTGATGGTGGTAACGGGGCGTTGGCAGACCAAACAGGCCCTGCAATGTGCGATGAATGGGCTCTGCCTCGGCTAAGTCCGTGCCTCTCACGACGTCGGTTATGCCTTGTGCGGCATCGTCGAGCACTGAAGCCAGATGATAGCTGGCGGGAAAGTCTTTCCGAGCCAACACGATATCACCGGCCACTAACGGTGGGAGCCCAGTTTCATGGGCCGCAGCATTCGCGCAAAGGCGCCATGCGAAGGGTTTGCCTTCCGCCAGCAGCGCGGCTTCGTCGTCCTTGCTATGCGGCCCGAAAATACCGCTCGTTTCATGCCCATGGGGCGCTGATGCGCTTGCGCGGGCGATATCTGCACGGGTGCGAAAACACCGGTAAACCAAATTGCGCGCGATTAAGGTGTTTAACGCCTCGGCATAAAACTCAAGGCGTTGAGATTGGAACCAAACCGGGCCAGAAAAGCTCAACCCTAGCCAGTGTAGATCCTCATGGATGGCGTCGGCAAACTCTGGTTTGCATCGGCTGTGGTCGATGTCCTCAATCCGCAAAATTAGGGCATCGTTGGCTTCGCGTGTATGGGCTTGCGCACTCAACGCCGAAAACGCATGGCCGAGGTGCAGAAAACCAGTTGGTGAGGGCGCAAAACGCGTCACGGTCATGGTTGCGAGATGCCCTTAAGTGGGCCACTTCGGCAAGTGTGGAATGAGTGGAGCCCCCGTATGAGCCATGACATCGCAATTCTGCCTGAGCGCGCGCGCTTGCGGCTTAAACGCGCCGATTTATTCCGTGAATTGGCTTATGTAGACGGGCGTTGGACGGACGCGGCGTCTGGCATGAAGCTTGATGTGACCAATCCCGCGACGGGCGGCGCATTGGGCACCATTCCCGCTTTGAGTGGGGCTGAGGCCAAGGTGGCTGTGGCAGCGGCGGAAAAGGCTTTGCCAGAGTGGCGCGTGCGAACCGCGGGTGAGCGGGCCGTCATTCTTGAGCGTTGGCGCGATTTGATGCTTGCCAATCTTGATGATTTGGCGCGTCTGATGACGGCCGAACAGGGCAAACCGTTGGCCGAAGCGCAGGGCGAGGTGGCCTATGCAGCGTCATTCCTGAAGTGGTTCGCCGAAGAAGCGCGCCGGATCAATGGGGCAGTTCTGCCGGGCCATCAGCGCGATAAGCGCATTTTGGTTCTCAAGCAGCCGATTGGGGTGGTGGCAGCAATCACACCCTGGAACTTCCCATCCGCGATGATTACGCGAAAAGTGGCCCCGGCATTGGCGGCGGGTTGTACGGTTGTTCTGAAGCCTTCCGAGCTTACACCGTTTTCAGCGCTGGCCTTAGCGGTGCTGGCCGAGGAGGCAGGCGTTCCGCCCGGCGTTTTCAACATAATCACTGGCAATGCAGGCGATATTGGCCCGGTTCTGACAGGCGATCCCCGCATTCGAAAGCTGACTTTCACAGGGTCTACGCCCGTTGGCAAACTCCTTGCTGCCCAATGCGCGCCGACAATGAAGCGGATATCGATGGAATTGGGCGGCAATGCGCCGTTTATCGTGTTTGATGATGCAGACCTTGACGGCGCCGTGGATGGAATCATGGCGTCAAAGTTTCGCAATACGGGGCAAACGTGCGTCTGCGCCAACCGCGTTCTTGTGCAGGCCGGCATCCACGACCGTTTTGTTGCCCGCTTGGTCGAGCGCGCGGCTGCGTTGCAATTGGGGGATGGCCTGGAGGGCCCCAGCGATCAGGGACCACTGATTGATATGCGAGCCATCAGCAAGGTTGAGGCCCATATTGCCGATGCCTTGGACAAGGGTGCTTGTCTTGCGCTCGGTGGCGCCCGCGCTGCGCGTGGAGGCTCATTTTTCGAACCGACGGTTCTCACCGGAGCAAGGAGCGATATGGTGCTGGCAGCAGCGGAAACGTTTGGCCCTGTAGCCCCCATCTTCAAATTTGAGACTGAATCCGACGCGTTAGCGCTGGCGAATGATACCAGCGTCGGCCTTGCTGCTTATGTGTATACTTCAGATCTCAATCGCTTTTTCCGGGTTTCCGAAGCGCTGGAGGTCGGGATGGTGGGGATCAATACCGGCTTGATCTCATCAGAGCTTGTACCCTTCGGCGGCATTAAGGAATCCGGGATCGGGCGTGAAGGCTCTGTCTTTGGAATTGAGGAATTCCTCGAGCTCAAAACGCTGTGTGTTGGTGGCGTTTGAGAGAACGAAAAACGGGGCTCTAGGCCCCGTCCTCAGTCTTTAGTTCATCGCGCAATTGCCGCCGGAGGAACTTTCCGCTGGCGTTTCGTGGCAACGCCTCGTTCAAAATCCAGACATACCGCGGCACTTTGTGCTTGGCGAGGATGCCAGCAACATGGGTGCGAAGCTCTTGTGGGGTGGCGGTTTCGCCAGGGCGCAGAACAACAGCAACGCCGACCTCTTCGCCCAGGCGATCATCCGGCACACCAAATGTGCAGCATTCAGCGACGCTGCCATGGCGATAAAGGCTGTTTTCAACCTCGGCGCAGAAGATATTTTCCCCGCCGCGCAGAACCATGTCTTTCTTGCGGTCAACGATAAAAATGAAGCCGTCTTCGTCGATGCGGGCGACGTCGCCGGTGTGCAGCCAGCCATTGGTGATCGCCTCGGCGGTAGCGTCTGGCCGGTTCAGATAGCCCTTGATAACGGGAGCCCCACGCACCCAAAGCTCGCCGACTTCGCCGCTCGGCAATGGATTGCCAGCATCATCAACAACTTGAACCTCAAAGCTTGGCATGGCGGGGCCCGCGCTGTCAGGTCGGTCAACGAAAAAATCACCCGCCACGGAGGTGATGATGCCGCAGCACTCCGTCATGCCATATCCGGTGTTCGGACGCGCCGTGGCAACTTGTTGGTCGATCTTGCCCACCAAATCAGGCGGCACTTGAGCGCCACCACCGCCAAGAGAAGTGAGCGTTGATGTGTTGTATTTTGAGTAATCAGGGTGTGTGATCACCTCACGCGCCATGACGGGAACACCGCTCATCGCCGTGACGCCTTCGCGCTCGATGAGCTTCAGCGCTTCGGTGGCATCCCAACGATACATGAGAACCAATTTGCCGCCCGCCGCCGTGCAGAGATATGCGCCACAATTATTCGCGGTGACGTGGAAGAGAGGCGTGGTGATCAGGCCAACCGGAATGGGGGGTGGGGTCTCGGGATCGATTGGAACGCCTGTGCCGCGCGATGTGGCAAGCGCTTGAGCCTGACCGGAATAGACCATATTAAAGAGGTTAGCGACACACCCACGATGGGTTAGCTGAGCGCCTTTCGGAACACCGGTGGTTCCTGACGTGTAGAAGATGCAGGCGTCAGAGTCCGGATCGACTTTGACGTCTGGCATCGCGCCGCCATCGGCAATGACGTCGCGCCACGCCAATACGCCCTCGATCGGGTTGGTTAGGCGCACGCCGACAATAATGGCATCGCCCGCAACGCCGGGGAGCGGCAACATTCGATCGAGGCGTTCCTGGTCCGCAAACACTACTTTTGGCGCGGAATCCTTAAGGGCATAGGCGATTTCTTCGGTCACCCACCATGCATTCATGCCAACCGCCGCTACACCGATCGACACGCAAGCCCAGTAAATCAGCATCCATTCAGGGTAGTTTCGCATTGCAATGGCCACGCGATCTCCGGGCTGGACACCTTGCTTCATCAGCCATGAGGCTATTGCCCCCGTGATGGCATGCGAGTCCGCGTACGTTAGGCGCTCATCGCCATAAACAAGGTATTCCCGCGGCCCGAAAGCGGCTGTCGAGAGCCAAAAATCGCGCACACTTGGGGGCGCGTGCTTAAAATTGCGGATCGGGTTGCCACGAAGCTCAATGGTCTCGATTTCAAACGGGCCGCCCGGCCCCGTCAGCTCGGCGCGGGCCTGCTTCAACTCTTTGTAATGCATAAATTCCTGCCCTAAGTGGAGATGTGGAATGGCCGCACTTATCGGTGGCCTTGCCTCCATTGTGGAGCAAAGGGCGTCTCCTCTGCAATGGCCAAAGTAGAGAGATGCAACCGGCCGACAGTTGGAGGGATTCTACCTATCCACGGCCACGCGCGCAGCTTCAACGCAGGCCCGAGCCCGACTGGCGATTTCGGCCTCTGAGAAACCCGGTTTAAAGAGTTCTGAGCCCAAGCCAAAGCCAGCGACGCCCGCATCGAGCCAAGGCGCCATTGTGCTGGCCGTTACGCCACCTACCGCTAGGATTTTCGTTTTGGAAGGAAGAACAGCGCTGAGAGCCTGAATGTGTGCCAAGCCATACGTGGCCGCTGGGAAAAGCTTCAGCGCCTGTGCGCCATTCTTCAGCGCAAGAAAGGCTTCAGTCGCGGTAGCAAAACCTGGCGCGCAGAACAGCCCTCGCGTGACAGCTTCTTGAATGACGCTTGGATCAACGTTTGGTGAAACAATGAGGCGTCCACCAACATCGGCGATCTGTGCCACGTGTTCGCTGGTCAACACGGTTCCGGCGCCGACAAGCATAGAACCGCCGAATTTTCGGGCGATTGCCTCAATGCTTTTTATTGGTTCAGGGGAGTTTAGGGGCACTTCGACGGCGCGAATCCCGGCGTCGAAGAGGATGTCGACAACCTCGATTGCGCTTTCAGGCGTCAGGCCGCGTAGAATCGCGACAATCGGGCACGTGGCGATTGCGTCGTCGAAATTCATGGTGTCAGCCCTCGCGCTATCGACATGAGGCCGGCCCGCACGGCTTCGCCCCCGTCCATTGTCTCACCTCTCATGCCACATGCGTGCAGAGCCAAGCCGTAGCGATGGCAAAGGGGCGGCGATCCGATCAGTTGGACGTGTGTGATGCCGCTAGCAAAGGCGCGCGCACTCTTTATCTCATTACCGATGAGCACACCGGAAACAAAAGACGGCACAGAGGTTTCGGATAGACAGCCTGTGACCATGCGGGCGCGCGCTGAAAAAAGAGCGCCACCGAGGCCGCCCGCTTGATCGCCGCAGGTAACGCCTTCCAAGAACGCGGATTCATCGTCGGCGGCCGTTTTTGAAATAGCGAGGATAGAATGCTTGGAAACAAGTTCGAATAACTCACCGGTCATCACAGTCATGAAGTCGATTATTTCGCCCGCGCTGACCAATGCCCATTTGGAGTGTGTTCCAGGTAGGCAGAGCAGATGCATCCCCGACGATACAGCGTCACCTTTAGCAAGCCAGCCGATAATCTGGGTTTCTTCGCCACGCATAATGTCTGGCCCGCGCGATGGGCTTTCTGTTTTGATGCCCGGCACAATCCAAGCATTCGGCGCAACAGTGAGCAGGGTTTTTGCGAGGCTTTCTGAGCCCGTTGGTGCTTGGGTATAGGGCGCAATGGCCCAGCCGAGTGCCGAGCCGATCATGCCGCACATGAGAGTAGGTAATCCTTCGGCTTGCAGAGGGGCCTGGATTGCGTCAGCGAAAACGGTTGCCGCGCTCCCCCGCTCTATGCGCCCAACGCCAAACGGGCCATCGAGCTGACGCAGGACATGGCCTGCCTGATCAACTACCCAAGCGCGGACATTGCTGGTGCCCCAATCGACGAGGAGCCACGGCTTCATGTGCGGCCGCCATCAATCACAAGGTTCTGCCCGGTGATCATCGCGGCGTCATCGCTTGCAAGAAACAGTAACAGGCGCGCGACGTCCTCAGGCATTATTCGTTTTTTGAGTGAGACTTGCTCCATCCAAGCCGCTTCGGCCTCCGGCGTGAGCCACAGTTTTTGCTGACGCTCAGTCACGACCCAGCCCGGCGAAACTGTGTTTACCCGAACTCCAAAAGGGCCCCATTCACGCGCGAGCGCTTTAGAAAGGCCAACAATTCCAGCCTTTGCGGCAACATAAGTTACCATATCCGCCGGACCGAGAAGCGCATTGATCGAACCGAGATTGAGGATCACGCCACCGCCATTGGCAGCCATAGCGTGAAAAACCGTGCGACTTGCGATGAAGGCCGGGTCCAGATTAACGGCCAATCCGCGCCGCCATGTGTCATCGCTCGTGGATTCCGCGCCATGGCGTGTGTCATTGGCCACATTGTTGATCAGGACACTAATTGACCCCAAGGCTTGAGCGGCGGCCTCAAGGGTTGCCGCCAAGGCGTTTCCATCACAAACGTCACAGGGTGAGAACCACGCGCCGTCGAGCTCATTGGCGAGGGCCTGCCCCGCGGTTTTGTCGAGGTCGAGGAACCCGACTTTGCTGCCGTGTGCATGAAAGGAACGAACGATGGCCTCTCCAATGCCGCTGGCACCCCCGGTTACGAAAATAGTTTTGCCGGCTAAGCTCGGGTAGTGGGCAAATGCCATCTTCAATGGGACTCCCGGTCCACAACAGAGCCACTGGCGCCGACTAAGAAATCGAGATCGCACCCCTTATTGGCTTGCTGAACGGTATCGACGTAAAGCTTGGCCCAACCCCGCTTGTAGACCGGCTCAGATGGTGTGGCGGCGGCCCGACGACGTGCGAGCTCCTCCGGTTCAACTAACAGGTCAAGGGTGCGTTGGGGACCATTAAACGCGATTAAGTCACCAGTTTGAACCAGAGCAATCGGGCCGCCAGCCTCTGATTCTGGGGCTACATGTAAGATGACTGTACCAAAAGCGGTGCCGCTCATCCGAGCGTCAGAGATTCGAACCATGTCGCGAATGCCTGCCTCAAGCAGCTTGCGCGGCAACGCCATATTGCCGACCTCTGGCATCCCGGGATAACCACGCGGCCCGCAGCCCTTCAAAACGAGGATTGATTGAGCATCGACATCTAAGCCCGGGTCATCAATACGGGCTTTGTAATCTTCAATATTTTCAAACACGACCGCTTTGCCAGTGTGGTTGAGAAGCTCTGGTGACGCTGCGCTTGGCTTTAAGATGGCACCGTCTGGTGCCAAGCTGCCCTTGAGGAGCCAAATCCCAGAAACTGGGCCGATAGGGGCCTCAATCGAGCCAATAACCTCAGGGTTGTGGACTTCAGCGCGCGCAGCAATTGCGCCTATGGTTTCCCCATTCACTGTTAAGGCATCAGCGCGGAGATGGTTACTGAGCTGCTTCAGGATGGCCGGAACCCCGCCTGCGTAGCACAAGTCCTCCATTAAGAACCGACCAGAGGGCATGAGATCGGCCAAGAGGGGGATGTCGCGTCCAAGAAGGTCGAAGTCTTCGGGGCTAAGGGGAATGCCAAGGCGGCCCGCAAGCGCCAAAAGATGAATGACTGCGTTGGTCGACCCCCCGATCGCTGCATGCACCAAGATCGCGTTTTCAAACGCAGCGCGGTTGACGATTGCCGACATCGGCACCTCGTCTTGAACCAATTGAACAATACGCCGACCGGTAAGGTGCGCTAGGGTTTGCCTGCGAGCGTCGACGGCGGGAAGGGCTGCATTGTGAGGCAGAGAAAGACCGAGCGCTTCAACGAGACTAGCCATGGTGGAGGCTGTCCCCATGGTCATGCAGGTGCCGGCACTGCGCGACATGCCGCTTTCAGCGGCCATAAAGTCAGCCAGGGTCATGCTACCGGCGCGGACTTCCTCAGAAAAACGCCAGACATCGGTGCCTGAGCCGAGGGTCTGGTTACGAAACCGCCCATTGAGCATCGGGCCCGATGAAACCACGATTGTGGGCAAATCAACGCTTGCGGCACCCATGAGTTGGCCGGGCGTTGTTTTGTCGCAACCACCGAGCAAGACGACGCCGTCAATCGGGTTTCCACGAATGGATTCTTCCACTTCCATGGCGAGCAAATTACGGAAAAGCATCGCAGTCGGGCGCATTTGCGTTTCGCCAAGCGACATTGCCGGAAACTCAAGCGGGAGACCGCCAGCTTCCCAGACGCCGCGCTTTACATGTTCAGCGATGTCACGCAGGCCCGCATTACACGGGGTAAGCTCCGACCATGTGTTACAAATGCCAATAACGGGCCGGCCATCAAAAACGTCATCGGGCAGCCCTTGGCTTTTCATCCAACTGCGGTGAATGAAACCATCGCGGTCGATCTTGCCATAAGTTTTGGCGCTTCTGAGAGGTTTCCGAGTCACGTTGTTTTCCTGCCCGTTTTGGCGTTTGAGGCGGTAATTCTTGATGAAAGGGTCACCGAATGCGCCACGCTGCGAGCCCGGCGGCTGGAAGAACATCACTCCCAAGCAAGAATACGGCATCCTGCGGCGCAGGCGTGGGTCGTGCTTCTGCAGCATAATTGACGGCGAAAGCGATACCGTCTCGACGCCGAACGCGAACGCCGTCGGGCAGGTTTTCAAATGTTACCCCGGCTTCGGTCAGAACGGCTTCCACAACATGATCGAGCAATTCCGTGTCTGGCCAGGTTCCTAGATAATGCACGCCATTGGCGCAGAACCACGCCCCGCCCCCGTCAACAAAAATTGCTTTGGGTTCGAGGTCAGTGTCGATCCATTCGCGCCACGAGTGCCCATTCGACTGTTGGGTGCCGATGTTTATGGGCAGCTGACGGTGGCGATCGAAGCTTTCCACGCGGCTAATCGAAAGCGGGATAATCGATTGAAGTAGACCGGGCGGGAGCGTGTTTGGGATGTGGCAATCCGTTGTTTTGGAACCGGTGCGTGGGCCACAGAGAAAAACGGCATTGCTGGTTTTCATCTGCTCAACAAACGCAGCTTCCACGATTGGAAGGGATGGGATGAAAACGGCCTTATAGCCGCTTAGATCGACATTGGGCGGCACGATGTCGATGTCCAGCCCAAAGCGGCGTAGGGCCGAATACATCTCAAAGGCAAAGCGCAGTAGCGAAAAGCCAGCGCCCTGTGGGTGGATGTTATAGAGCCAATCCCCCTCATAGGAAAAAACCAGCGCAACCGAAGCCTTTGCGCACGGTTGCAGCGTGCCAAGCACTTTCAACTCGTCGGCAACTTGGCGCGCTTCTTTGCCGCCAATGTCGATTTGCCGGCTCGGTAAGGTGAGTCCTGCGTGCATTTGTTCTTGACCGAACGGCACTTGGCGCCAACGGAAATACGAGACGAACTCAGCACCATGGGCGAAGGCTTCCCATGTCCACAGACGCACCATGCCGGGAAGGGGCGCTGGGTTGTATCGCGCCCAGTTTACAGGGCCGGGCTGCTGCTCCATCACGCCCCAACGCCCTGACCCGCAGCCGCGATAAAGGTCGTGGTGGAAGGCGGCAATATCTGGATGACCTTGATGGAGATAGGCGGTTTTCTCTTCCGGGCTAAACCAAAATTGTTCGAGGAAGCCGAGGGGGTAGCTGTCCCAGGTTGCAATATCGAGGTCTTTTCCAACCTTGAAGTGATCAAACTCGGTGTAGAACCCCATGAAATTGTGCGTGATATCGCGCCCGGGTGAGTGCGCACGCAGAATGTCGACCTGTAAGGCGTTGAAGCTTGCCACTTCGTCAGACGCGAAGCGATTATAATCCAGCCGATGACTTGGGTTGGCTTCGGTTACGGTTCCAATTGGGGCGTCTACCTCGTCAAACGAACGATATTCCTGAGACCAGAACACAGTGCCCCAAGCCGCGTTTAGGGCAGCAACCGTTCCGTAGCGTGCCGCTAGCCAAATGCGAAAGCGCGCTTGGGCGGCATCAGAGTAACTAATTGTGGTGTCGTGGCAGCCAAACTCATTGTCGGTTTGCCACATAACGATGGCACGATGCTGGCCGTAGCGTTTTGCCATGGCGTCAACGATGCGCGCGCATTCCATGCGATAAGTCTGGCTTGAGAAACAGTAATGGCGACGCGAACCGAACCCTCGCGCTCTGCCGTGTCTGTCGACGGCAAGCATCGTAGGGTCACGATCGACCAACCATTTTGGCGGTGTTGCTGTCGGCGTTCCTAGGATGATCTTCAGGCCAGCATTGCCCAACGTTTCAATAGCGCGATCGAGCCACTCCCAATCAAAATTTCCGGGTTCGGGCTCGATCCGGCCCCAAGCAAATTCACCGATGCGCACGAGGCTAATCCCCATAGCGACCATAGCGCGGGCATCGTCGGACCACCATTCCTCCGGCCAGTGTTCAGGGTAATAGCAAACGCCTAATTCCATGATCGTGCCGCCTTAGCCGGAAAACGCCGGGAGCTTTAGCCCCGCTACGTCGGTTTCAAGGGCGAAGAGACCGCCTGCCAGTGGCTCGTTTTCAAGCGCCGCGTCGTTCAACAAATGCCGTGCAGTGGTGATGAACAGTGTTTGCAGTGTTGGACCACCAAAGGCGCAGCTTGAAACATGAGACACGGGGAGGCGTACAATCCTTGCGATGGTCCCGTCTGGCCGGTAGCGCACGACACGATTGAGGCCCCATTGTGCGTTCCAAACACAGCCTTCTGCATCAACGGCCGAGCCGTCTGGCGCGCCTTGAGTATCGGCTGTGGTGATGAAAGAAACACCGGCTTTTAAGGTTCCGTCTGTGGCAATGGCATGGTTCCACATTGTCTGTTTGACACTGTCGACCACATAGAGGCTCGCCCCGTCTGGTGCCGTCACTAAGGTGTTAGTGATGCCAAATCCATCCAAAACCCGACGCCATTTCCAATCGGGGTCGAGGCTATAAACAGCGCCTGAAGTGCCGGTTTCGGTATCATCCATGGTGCCAAACCAATAGCGACCGTCTGTGCCAACATTGCCATCATTGGATCGGTTTTGAGGTCTGTCCGGCTCGACAATGATTCGGATATCAAAGTTGCCCGTGTCCGGATCAAGGATGCCAACGCCGTTTCGTGAAATCGCCAACAGACCCGTGCCATTGGTGCGTGGCGCAACGGAGGTGATCTGTTCGCGCAGTGCAATGTCGCCAAAGCTCTTCCGCGCTGCATCATGCCAATGCAGAAGCTGGCGCTTAATATCGACCCACCAAAGACGGTTTCTCGCGGCGTCCCAGACAGGGCCTTCGCCGAGGATGTCCCGGCCTTCGTAGATGCACCTCACCTCACTCATTGATCGGTTCCAGATGAAAGAGTGCGCCATCGCCGACGCGAAGGATTGGTAGTGGCAAGCCGGCATTGCGCAATAGCGCACTGGAAATTGTGGTCGTCTCGCCGCGCACAAAGGTGGGGACTTGCTTCATCGCGCGCTCAGGATGTTTGGGTGGGTTAAGGAGGGTTATGTGACAGTGGTTTGGTATCGGCACACCCTTCAGCGGCAAAGGTGCGGGCGTTGGATACCGCGATGTATCGGTCTGCACCACGCTAATGAGCGTTGACGCACCAAAAACGGCGAAAGCGATGAGGCTGGGGTCCGGGTGCTCCAGCCTGATGAGATGGCCCGTATGGATGAGTGCGCGATGGCGCTTATGAAGCCCAATCCATTCACCAAGGCGTGCCTTCTCGGGCTCTGAGAAGGCCGTCAAATCACCTTCAACGCCGAAATGGCCGAAAAATCCCGTAAGCGCGCGAACATCGAGCGAAGCTTCGCGCCCGGTCGTGTGACTGCGACGGGGCCCAACGTGGGCTCCCATGACGCGCGATGGCATAAAGATCGAAAAGCCGCGTTGAATGATCTGGCGGTCTAAGGGGTCGTTGCAATCCGACGTCCAGATACGGTCGGTTCGTTTGAGGATTTCGAGATCGGCACGTCCGCCGCCAGAGGCGCAACTCTCAATTTCAACAGTGGGGTGGGCGGCCCGTAGCTGGTCGATGAGCGCATAGACGGCTTTGGTTTGTGCGTGAACCGCATGGAGGCAACCGCTAACGCCGTGAACGAGATCGCGGTTCATGTCCCATTTCAAATAGGTGATGGGGTGGTTACGCAACAATGCATCAAGCGCCGCGAAGATGAAGTTTCGGACCTCGGTCCGGGTGAGGTCAAGAACATATTGCCCGCGCCCGAGAGGTTGCTTTCGACCGGCAACGCCGAGAATCCAGTCAGGGTGCGCCCGCAAAAGATCTGAGTTTGAATTGGCCATTTCAGGTTCAACCCAGAGACCAAACTCCATCCCGGCAGCGTTTATGGCTGCAATGAGAGGAGCGAGGCCATCAGGGTATTTCGCCGGGTCTGGCGTCCAATCGCCGAGGCCCGCAGTATCGTTGGTGCGGCCTTTGAACCAACCGTCGTCCAGTACGAAACGCTCTATGCCAAGGGTGGCGGCTTCGCGGATTAGCGCCTCAAGCTTTTCATTGTTATGATCAAAATAGACCGCCTCCCACGTATTGAAATGAACAGGGCGGGCTTTTTTTGGGTGGCGCTGATCGAGGATTTGATCGCGAACAAAAGGGTGAAAGCGGCCGGATAGGCCATTTAAGCCGGCATCAGAGCGTGCCAGATACACAGTCGGGCTGTGATAGGTTTCGCCGCTATTCAACCGTATTTCGCCCGGCAAGAGGAGCTCGCCTGCCTGCAAGACGATGCGGCCATCGCGGAGGCGTTCGGCGTGGATCCGATGATTGCCACTCCACGCGACGTGTAGGCCAATGACCGTTCCATGATTTTCGCAAAAGTTAGGTGACCCAGCCACCAGAAAGGGTGGGGCTGCGTGGGATGTGCGGCCCGTTCGGTTCTCGATCACATGCTGGCCGGAGCCAAGCGTGACGTGGTCGGTTTGAAACTCTGCGGTCCAGCGGCCTGAGAACTGTAAGAAATTGTCGAACGGGCAGGGCAACGCAATCGCGGCACACCATTCGACATTGAGTGGTCTATCGCTGGTGTTGGTAAGGCTGGATTGGGCAGAGAGCACGCCGGTTGCGGCGTCGATGCCAAAACTAAGCGTGGTTTTGATGCCAGAGGCTTCGTCGGCGAGGACAAAAGCAATGGTATTCGTAGCTCCAGTCTCTGTTGCGACCAAGATGCATTGGGAAATGGGGTCACGCCCGGCCCCCCAATAACTCAGCGCAGGAAAACCTGAGAAGCCACGCCCCGCTTCCGGAAAAAGGTCTAGCTTTTCACCATCGTCCAGCATGCCATGGGGCACCGGGGTTTCCGGTAAGGACCAATGAGCCCAATCCTCGTCGCCTAAGCCTTCACCCCAATAAATCAGCGCGGGCACTTGGTTGTCCGCCGTCCCAAAGACGACCGACTGCCCGCCGCCAGCGATGTGAAAGAAGCGGGTGCTCAAATTAGTTACACTCCAGCCAGAAGGCTCTTGGTAAAAAGCGAGGTTTTACGCGCGGTTCAGCTCCGCGCCATTAAGTGTTCGAGTACGACACCTTCGATGGCCGCGAGCTTAGGGTCTCCCCGCCGCCTAGGACGCGCAATTGGAACGGGCACATCCAGCGCTATGCCGCCATCTTCGATGACAATGACCCGATCACCCAGCGCGACGGCTTCGGTGACGTCGTGGGTAACCAGAATGGCGGTGAAGCCTTGCTCGGTCCACACGTTCTCGATCAGGGCTTGCATGTCGATACGAGTAAGGGCGTCGAGTGCACCCAGTGGCTCGTCGAGTGCCAGCATTGTTGGGCGGCTAACAAGCGCGCGCGCGAGGGCTACACGTTGCCTTTGGCCGCCCGAAAGCACAGAAGGCCACTCCGCACCGCGATCGCCGAGGCCTACCGATGCCAAGGCCCCTTGGACGCGCGCTTCTGCATCAGGCCCATCAGCTTGCGTACCAAGACCGACCGCCACATTGGCTGCGACGGTTTGCCATGGCAAAAGCCGAGGTTCCTGAAACACCAAGCGAGCGCTGCCGTGCGACGCGTCGCCCGCACTAATGTCGAGTGTGCCCGAGGTCTTGGTTTCAAGGCCCAGAATGATCCGCAACAATGTGCTCTTACCGCAGCCCGAACGCCCAACGATGGAGAGAAATGAGCCTGGCGCAATGTCGAGGTCGATCCCGTGGAGAACGGACTTTGGCCCAAAAGACTTGGTGAGACCTTTGAGAGTGACGCGGGCGGCTTTTCCGGAGGCAGGGGTGTGTTCGGTCATGGATTAGGCCTGCCGATAGGTTGGATTCCAAGACAAGGCCTGACGCTCCATAAACCGAGTGAAACTATCGGCGAGTTTGCCGAGGAGGGCGTAGACGATGATTGACAGCACGACGACATCAACTTGCAAAAACTCGCGCGCTTGCATGGCCATGTGGCCGATGCCGGAATTGGCTGCGATCGTTTCCGCAACAATGAGCGTGAGCCACATGATACCGAGCGCATAGCGCAGGCCAACAAAAATTGACGGCAACGCGCCGGGAAAGATAACGCGGGCAAACAGCTGCCACTGGCTCATGCCATAAACCCTGCCCATCTCGACCAATTGGGGATCGACCGAACGCACACCATACATCGTGTTGACGTAAATCGGAAAAAACACGCCAAGGGCCACGAGGAAAAGGCGGGCTTCTTCTTCGATGCCGAACCACAAAATGACCAATGGGATCAGCGCCAAATGTGGGATGTTGCGCAGCATTTGGATCGAGGAGTCAAACAGCCCCTCGCTTAGCTTTGAGAGACCATTGGCGAGGCCGAGGGCGAAACCGATCGAGCCGCCAATTAAAAGCCCGACGCCCGCCCGCGCGGCGCTGACACCGAGATTTTCGAGCAGTTCACCATTGGCAATGAGACGAATAAACGCCTTGATGACGGCTTCCGGCGACGACAAGACGGTGGTTGGCACGAGCCCGGTGGATGACGCGACCTGCCAAACAATGATCAGCGAAGCCGGAACTACAAAGGGCAGAAAACGCTGCATTGAATTCATCCCCGCCCCTTTGGTGCTTTGTATTATTGTTTTGGCGCCCAGCTGGTTTTCCAGACCGCATCGCCGATGACCACCTTCTTCGGGATTGCTTGGCTTGCATAGAGGCGATCAGCCAAAGCCTGTTGATTGGTGAGCACGGTTTCGCTGAGCGGTGCGATGTTGAGGCTTTCGCGCTGAGCCGCGATCTTTTGGATTGATTGATCAATGCCGGTTGCGTCCGCCATTATCTTTGCCACTTCATCGACATTTTGCGATGACCACGCCGCTGAAACAACCATTTCGTCGAGCGCTGCCGCGATAACGGCAGGATTGGCCTCTGCAAAGGCGCGACGCGCGAGGAAGAAAGAGGAAGACGCGGTGACGCCTTCCGCTGTCAAAATGACGCGTGCACCCTGATCGCGTTCGGCCAGCGCATAATAGGGGTCCCAGATGACCCAGGCATCGAGGGCACCTTTTGCAAAGGCTGCTGCGCCATCGGCTGGCGAAAGGTTTGCCACCTCAACATCGGCGACGCTGAGGCCCGCGGCTCTCAGTGCAACTTCAGCAAAGTTTTGCGCGCTCGTGCCCTTTGTGAAAGCAATCTTCTTGCCCTTTAGGTCCGCAACAGACTTTGCTGACGACGGTTTTGGAACCAAGATTGCCGCGCCTTTGCCACTAATCGGCATTGCGGCGACATAAAGAAGATCAGCCCCTGCGGCTTGGGCAAATACCGGCGGAGCATCTCCGGTCGAACCGAAGTCAATCGAGCCAACCGCCAAGGCTTCAAGCAGTGGCGGCCCGGAGGCAAACTCAATCCATTCAACACGGTCGACGCCCGCGGCTTTCATGCGCGCTTCAATGGTTCCGCGGGTCTTGGTGACCAGCAGCAACCCATTCTTTTGGTAGCCGATCCGAAAGCGCAGACCCTTTTCGGCTTGTTGCCCGCACGCCGCCAAAAGGCCCACGGCACCTAGGCCTAGGCCAAGGGCGAGCGCGGAGCGCCGTGTTGAAATCACACCTGTCTCCGCGCCCATAAGACCCTCTTAGAACTTTGCTTTTGCTGAAATACCGAAGTAACGCTGAGCGTCACGTGGCACTTGGAGGCGGATAAACGAGCCGGGAACCTTCAGGGTCGTGAAGAACTCGTCGGTCAGGTTCTTGCCGATGATCGACACCGAATAACGGTCGTCCTTATCCGCAAACGTGATGCCTGCATCCCAAATTCCATAGGATTCCTGGATCGCATCAGGGCTTTGGTTGATGTCGAACTGCACTTCGCTCTGCCATGCATAGCTGGTGTTCACCGACGTTTTCAGCGGGAAGCTCTCGCCTAGCGGGAGCACATAGTCGACACCGAGTGACCACTTTGTTTTTGGCGCGATTGGCAAGGTTCTGCCGTTAACAGCCGAGCACGATGCTGGTGAGCCAACAGGGCAGAAGAAGTTGATGATTTTCGCGTCGATGGACGAGAAGCCGCCATTAATGCGCAGGCCATCAACTGGAACCGCAATGAAATCAAGCTCGATCCCCTTGGTGCCGACCTTGCCGGCATTGGTGAGACGCGAGACGATCACACCGGCCACAACATCAAACGATGTGGTTTGGAAGCCATCAAACTTGGTGTCGAAGGCGGCGATGTTGGCGATCAGGCGACGGTCGAACAGCTCGGTTTTGAGGCCGATCTCATAGGCGTCTGACGTTTCTTCTGAAATCGGCAGCGTTGCTGGCGTCGTCATGTTGAAGAATACGTTGAACGCTGGGCCCTTATAGCCGCGTGCATAAGTGGCATAGCCCGACACCGCTGGCGTGAAGGCGTAAGACGCGCCCACTTTACCCGATAGATTGTCGGTCGAGGTTGAATTGATCGAGGCAAAGGCTGGTTGAATGCCGGGCGCTGCTGTTAGTGATGTGGAGACGCGGTTGAAATTGTATTTCACTTCGTCGTTTGAGTAGCGCAGCCCACCTAGAACGCTGAACTTGTCGGTGACTTTGTAGTTTGCTTGGCCGAATAGCGAATAGTTGCGCAGCTCGGTTGAGAAAGTTGCTGTGCCCACAAAACGTTGGAATTGCGAAATGCCGTTCGGGCAAAGGCGGAGACCGGTGACAGGGTCCGCTGGCGCGGCTGACGCTGTGCACGACACGACTGTGCGGGTGAACACGTTGTCTTGGTTCGTTTTGTAGTAATAGCCGCCGACCGTATAGGTGAGCGGGTTATCATTATTGGACGACAGGCGCACTTCTTGGGTGAACTGGTTGAAGTCCAAGGTGCCATAATCGTGCAGCAGGTTGTCGCCATTGCCCACATATTTCGGGGCATCAGACCGGAAATCACCATCGCGCACTTCGGTATTGCCCCAGCCACGGTATGCCGTGATGGCGGTCAAAGTACCAAAGCCAAGGTCCCATTCACCCGTTGCCGAAACGCCCCAGTTTTTGTCTTTTGTGGCGGGTTGCAGATCATTGTCGATCTGGAAGTTTGGTTCGCGCGGCACCGAAGGCGCTAGCGATGGGATCAAGATGTTGGTGTTAAAGGCGCCTGGAATGACTTTGCCAATCACGTCCGCGCAGCAATTGCTGGCCGCGTTCACATAGTCGGCAATCAAGGTCAGGCTAAACTTCTCGGTTGGTGTCCATTCGTATTTTCCGCGAATGCCGACATTATCGTAGCCATTGACCTTGGTGTTGTTGAAGACGTTGGTGATGTTTCCGTCATAGCTACCACGCACCAGCGTGAGCGAACCGCGAGTGTTTTCAGACGTTGGTCCCTCGACGGTTGCGCTCAAGCGCAGCTCATTGCCATCAAAATACGATGCTTCGAGCTTGGCACCGAGTTGCGCAGCGGGGCGCTTCGTTGTCACGCTGACAACGCCGCCGGACGCGTTCTTGCCGAACAACGTGCCTTGTGGGCCGCGCAGCACTTCGATGCGTGAAACATCGAGGAATTCAAAGAACGCTTGGCCGGAGCGCGCATAGACCACGCCGTCTACGACCATCGACACGCTTGGCTCAGTACCGGAGGAGAATGAAATCGTGCCGATGCCGCGAATATTGATCGCCGAGTTTACGTTGGTTGTGCCTTTGCGGAAGGTTAACGACGGCACCAGCTTTACAAGCGATTCCGACCCGTAAACTTGGTTGCGCGCAAGATCACCCGCCGAAACGACAGAAACGGCGACCGGCACGTCCTTCAGAAGCTGTGGGGTACGCTGCGCGGTGACCACGATCTGCTCGACGCCTTTTGAAGCCTCGGCTTCCTGCGCGAAAGCAGGGCTTGCAGCAGCCAAAAGCAGGCCGGTTGTCGATACTGAAAGCAATAGTGCGCGACGCAGTTGCGCGTTTTTCTGGACGTTCATTGTCGTTTCCCTCATGTGCCGAAGCACTGTTTTTTATGCGGCTCGTTGGCCGCTTTTCCGTGATTGTGACGCGGACTACAGAATTCTCAGCCGAATTTCACCTGCTAATTTCCGTATTACTGCCAATATTCACCGCCTTTGTTCACAAACCCAATTCGGCGAGGCTGACGACACGATGTTCGCGTGCGCTAATTTCGGCCGCTAAACCCATGGCGACGGCGCGCAGGCCGTCTTCCGCGGTAACAACCACTGGGCCTTCACCCCGCACGGCGCGGAGGAAAGCTTCTTGCTGGAAATAAGTCGCGCCATGATGGTGGCCTGCCGCCAAGGCCTCGGCAGGGGTTTCGACGTGGGTACGTGTGATCGGTTTTTCAGCGCCCCACGGCACCCGTGGCGAGTGGATGAGATCACCATCGGGGATCAACACTTCGAGTTTGGCTTTATCGCCCACGGCCACGATTTCCTCTTGATTATGAGCGCCTTCGGCAAACATGCACAGATCAAGATGCGCGCGGGTACCGTTTGCGAAGTCAACCACGGAGTAAGCATTATCGATAATATCGGGCTTGGCCCCATTATAGCGCTCGTCTTGGTGGTTCACATCCATGGCTCCGGAGCAAAATACGCGGACGGGCTCTGAAGCTGTGATAACGCGCATCAAGTCGAAGAAGTGACAGCACTTTTCGACCATCGTCCCACCGGTATTGGCGCTAAAACGGTTCCAATCGCCTACTTTTGGCAAAAACGGAAAGCGGTGCTCACGAATGGCAAGCATAACTAAGCGGCCAATATCGCCGTTAGAAATGCGATCAATGAAAGCGCTCACCGGCGGCATGTAACGATATTCCATGCCTACCCAAAAAACCCCGTCATGCTTAGATGTCCGGTCTACCGTTGCCTTTGCGTCATCAAGAGTGGTGCAAAGCGGCTTCTCACACAGGATGTGAACGCCAGCTTCTATCAGCGGTATGAGCACATCATGGTGGGTGTAGTTTGGCGATGAAACGATCACAGCATCGGGTTTGGAGCCGGCCAGCATCGACGGACCGTCGGCATATGTTTGTACGCCGGTGGCTTTGGATCCGAGCGTATTTTTCGCCCACTCAAGCGAGGAGGGCGTCGGATCGGACAGGGCAACGACCTCTGCGTCTTGCTGAAGGGCGAGGTTTCGCAGGTGCTCTTGGGCCATAAGCCCGGTACCCAGCAAACCAACACGCAAAATTGGCCTAGACATGGTGTGACTCCACAAGAGTTACAGAGGCCCCCTTGGCGAGAGACCCCAATAAAGGGCACAAGGCACCCTACAAGAAAGCACCGCGGTTAAATTAAGAAACGCTCCTAAACGGGATTGGGATACAATGTCAGCCCTACCACTAACATCGGCACTGCGTTCGCTCGGGCCTACCACGCTTCAAGTGTCTCCAATGGCATGGGGCATGTGGCGCTTTGCCGGAACAGATGTTGCGACGGCTCGTGCTAAAATCGATGCTGCGTTCGAGGCGGGTATCAATTTTTTCGATACGGCCGATATCTATGGTGCCGACACGGTAGGCTTTGGTTCCGCTGAGGCTTTGCTTGGGAAAGTTTTTGCGGAGGATCGGTCGCTCCGTGATCGCATGATCCTTGCCAGCAAGGGCGGCATTGAAATGGGCGTCCCATACAATTCGTCCTCTGCTTATCTCCATGCGGCTGTGGATGCGTCGTTGACCCGGCTTGGCGTTGAGCGCTTGGACCTGTGGCAAATTCATCGGCCCGATACTTTGGCGCACCCAGCCGAGGTTGCGCGCGCTTTGGATGATTTGCGGCGTGCCGGCAAAATCCGTGAGGTTGGCGTATCCAATCATACAACAAGCCAAACCGCTGCCTTGCAAGCTTTTCTGCCCTTTCCAATCGCGACGGATCAACCGGAGTTTTCCCCAGTCGCTATTGGTGTGATCAGTGACGGGACTTTGGACCAAGCGATGGCGCGCAATATGAGCGTGTTGGCATGGTCCCCGCTTGGACAGGGGCGGCTCGGTGATGCCGGTGGCGGGGATGAACGTGCGGTTGCGGTGGTGAAAGAATTGGATCGGATTGCGACGCGCGAAGGCGTTTCGCGGACTTCTGTGGCCTATGCTTGGATAATGGCCCATCCGGCGAAGCCTATCCCCATTGTTGGCTCACAAAACCCTGACCGTATTCGTGAATCGAAAGAAGCGTATCGCGTAAGCCTGACGCGGACTGATTGGTACGCTGTGCTGACTGCTGCCCGTGGAGTTCGTTTGCCATGACCGTTCAAAGCCCATGTGAAGTTTCTTGGTTCTCCGCGCTCTGCGACGACGACTATGAGTTTCTTGGTGTGCCCGACCCCGCGCTGAAATCCTCATGGGAGCATTGTCGGAACATCGTTTTGACGGCCGAGAAAGGTGGATTTGACAACATATTGCTGCCTTCAGGATATGCCCTTGGCATAGATACCTTTGCGTTTGCCGCTGCAATCGCGCCGCTTTTGAAGCGCATTAAGCTTTTGGCGGCAGTTCGTGTGGGTGAGATGTGGCCACCCCAGCTTGCCCGCCAAATCGCAACGATCGACCAAATGTTGAATGGACGTTTGAACGTCAACATTATCTCATCGGATATGCCCGGTGAGACGCTTGCCAGCGCGCCGCGCTATGCTCGCACCATTGAGCTGATGGCAATCCTAAAGACGATGCTAAACGGCGAAAAACTGGACCATGACGGCACGTTTTGGAAGCTGAAACTTGATCCTCCTCGGGTGGGGATGGTTTCGGGTAAGGCGCCGCCCCTTTACTTCGGCGGCTTGTCTGAGGATGCGCGCGAGGCGTCTGCCATTGGCGCGGACGTTTACCTCATGTGGCCAGACACAATGACTGCGGTGAAAGACATCGTAACAGATATGAAAGCGCGTGCAGCAAAGCATGGTCGCGCCTTGAAGTTTGGCTACCGCGTGCATGTGGTGGTACGCGAAACCGAAGAAGCCGCACGCGTGGCCGCCGATCGCCTGCTGTCGCGCCTTGATGATGCTGAGGGGGCCGCCATTCGGGCCAAGTCCCTTGATGCAACGTCTGAAGGGGTGCGCCGTCAAGCGGAATTACGCGAGGCCGCCGCGAAAGATGCCGGTTACGCCGAGGCGAACTTGTGGACTGGCATCGGCCGCGCGCGATCCGGCTGCGGCGCTGCCATCGTCGGCGATCCAGACCAAGTGCTGGCCAAGCTGAATGCCTATCGCGAGCTCGGCATTGATGCGTTTATTCTGTCGGGCTATCCGCACGCTGCCGAAGCGGACCTTTTCGCGCGTCATGTGCTGCCACGGCTAAACCATGGGCCGCTGGTTCTCTAATCAGAGACCAACTTAATAATCCGCTCTTGTGGATTTATTGGGGTTGCGCTTTAATGCTCCGTGTCAAGCGGAGGTAGCGAGCCAATGTGCTTTGAATGGCAAACCGTCGATAGGCCAAACGTTTGGCCTTCTTAGATGAAGCCGAAAGTTTAGTGCCTGACGCTCGGGTGATAAGCTTCAAAAATTTGGCACTAATTTTTAGCTGCCAACAGTTTTTAGCCCTAAACGCTGAGTGCGCTTTTCTTGCTAACAAAATTCAAAATGAAGGGATGATTCCGGAACCATCGTTAGACCCTTCTTCTGAACACCAAACGCCTGAGGGGAACAGTGCTCATGAACCCTTAGGCGCGTTGGCGGCACTGTGGTTTGAGGCTGATCCGTGCCAGCGTTGGATCGTCACGCGAAGCCTAACGGTCCTCGAAGCCAATGCTGGCGCCCGAAAGACGCTCCGCGAAGCCATGATTCTGCGCGAACGCGACGGAGTTTTATTCGCCGTTCACCCGGACGACGCTGGTCGAGTTAGGCTGGCTTTGGCGGACGCCATTCGGGGGCGGGCCGCTATTGCGATCCTGCATGGGCGGGATTCAGCCGTTCCGGCGGCATTGAGCGCACGCCTGTTTGGAGGGGGGCTTCCTGAAGGGCCCTTCCTTGTCCTGAGCATGAATGAGGCCCGGGATTTTCTGTCTCCCGAAGCCCTTGCCGGCACGCTTGATCTCTTTCGACTAACGCCGGCAGAGAAGGGCGTTGTTGAGGCAATTTTTAGCACGCCAAATACCGACGATGTGGCTGAAAAGTTGGGGCTGTCGCCGCATACGGTGAACACCCATCTTCGCCGCATATTCAGCAAGCTGGGGTGTAAGAGTAAGTCCGATCTTATTCTGATTGTTATCAAGGCGCTGACAGCTAGCCCCTCACTTAACACGACCTCAATTTAAACCGAAGAAAGCTGTTATGGTTGCGGCCCTCAGTCGAGCAGCCGATTGAAATGTCCCATTTTTCGGCCATTTTTCGCTTCGCGCTTGCCGTATAAATGAAGCCGAACGCTTGGGTCCGCTGCCAGGTTTCGGGATTGATCGATTTCATCGCCAATTAGATTGATCATTTCCACGGCTGGAGGGGTGCTTGGGCTAACCAATGGCCACCCTGCCACCGCGCGGATATGCTGTTCGAACTGCGAAACAGGCCCTGAATCCATGGTCCAATGACCGGAATTGTGCACGCGCGGGGCCATTTCGTTTGCAATAAGGTGCCCGTCTGGCAACTCGAATAGCTCCAGCGCCAACACGCCGACATAATCCAGCCCCACAAGCAAACGCTCCGCCATAGCATGTGCGCGTTCTTCAATTGGCGTGGATACTCGTGCAGGCGCGGTGCTTCGGTGCAGAATTTGGTTCCGGTGTTCGTTTTCGGTCAGGACAAAGCACTGAACTTCCCCGTCGAGACTGCGCGCGGCGATAATAGAAAGCTCTCGAACAAATGGCGCGATGGCTTCTAAAATCGCGGGTTGAAGACCGGTTTTTTCGAGCGCGCCTGCCAGATTATCCCCGGAGGAAACCCGGACCTGACCTTTGCCATCATAGCCAAAGCGCCTTGTTTTCAGGATGCCTTTGCCCCCCAGCGCAACAAGCGCTGTACCAAGCTCGGCTGTATTTGAAACGCTTCGATAGGCGACGGTCTCGATTCCGATGGCGTTTAGGAAATCTTTTTCCACAAGACGGTCTTGGGAAACCTCAAGCGCCTTTCTGCCCGGGCGCAAGCGCGTGCCGGATTCCTCAACTGCGTGCGCCGCGACAGCGGGCACGTTCTCGAATTCATAGGTGACCACTGCGCAGCTTCTAGCGAAGGCGAAAACGGCGCGGCTATCTTCGAAATCGCCGAGCGTTGTTTCAGCCGCTACACGGCTGGCGGGTGCATCGGCTTCGGGACCGTAAATGGCAACATCGAACCCGAGTTGCGCAGCCGCTAAAGCCAGCATGCGACCAAGTTGGCCTGTGCCGAGGATGCCGATCCTAGCGCCGACTGGGAGGGGACCGTTGCTCACGGCGTGTCCGGAACCGATGCCGTTTGCGCCGCGCGCCAGCGATCAAGCCTTTCGGCCAACGCTTCATCATTCAGCGCAAGGATAGAGGCTGCCAAGAGCGCGGCATTAGCCGCACCGGCCGGACCGATGGCAAGCGTGCCTACTGGTACGCCTTTGGGCATCTGAACAATCGACAACAGGCTGTCTATTCCATCCAAGGCCGACGAACGAACCGGAACGCCCAATACGGGGAGGGACGTCATCGAAGCGGCCATTCCGGGCAAATGTGCCGCACCGCCAGCGCCCGCAATTACTACTTTGAGGCCTCGGTCGCGTGCCGAACTGGCATAGTCGAACAGGCGCTGTGGCGTGCGGTGGGCTGAAACCACCTTGACCTCATGGGGAACACCCAAGTGTTCCAGAATATGCGCAGCTTCGCTCATAGTGTCCCAGTCGGACGCTGAGCCCATGATTATGCCAATGAGTGGGGAGGCGGTCATTCGCCCTCCAGAGCCCGGATTTGGGTCTTTAGGAAAGCGCCGCATTATACAAGCCTTGGCTCCCCAAGCAAGCTAAATAGGGCGATAACCAAGGTTTTTCTGATCGATTTAGCTGAAATTTACGACTTGTTCATTCCCATGAACGACATCATTCTGCCAAACAGGGACAATTCGCACCATGCGGATAGGCGAAACCTTGCAGGCTGGACTTAGCGCGCTCCGTAACACGCGGGGGGCGTCGGCTGATTCTGCAATTTCTAACCATGCAAGCACCGTTGCCGCACCCGTTGATCCTATCTCGCTCTACGGCGTTTCTGAGGCTGAGCTAACGCCCGCCGTTCGGGCCGCGCTCACGGCACTTATGAGCGAAGTTGACCAGCTCAAACGCGATCGCGATCGCCTTGCCAAACGGGTTCGCAATCTTGAGGACCTCGCCGACACAGACCCCTTGGTGAGTGTGTTTAATCGGCGCGCATTTGTGCGAGAGCTTGCGCGCGTGATGTCATTTGCCGAGCGCTACAATGTGATGGCGAGCTTGGTATTTTTCGATTTGAACGGCTTCAAAGAAATCAATGACCGTTATGGCCATGCCGCTGGTGATGCTGTTTTGCGACAAGTTGGCGCTGTCTTGGTTGGCAATGTTCGCGAGTCTGATGTGGTGGGCCGTGTCGGCGGAGATGAGTTTGCGGTCATTCTGGCGCAATCAGGCCTTGAGGATTCACGCCGTAAAGGCGCGTTTTTGGCGCGGCAAATTGCAAACTCACCGGCGACGTTTGAGGGCCAAACCTTGACAGTAACCGCGTCGGTCGGTGCTTATACATTTGAAAAGGGTGACACGGCCGAGCGCATTTTAGCGCGCGCAGACGAAGCTATGTACGCCGACAAAATCTCTAGCCGAGGCAACTAGAGACTTTTAGGCGATGATGTCCGGTGTTAGGGCGTCTTCCAGCCGATTGATCTCATCGCGTAGGACCAATTTCCGTCGCTTCAGCCGCTGGACGGCAAGCTGGTCAAAGGCAGCGCCCATTTGGAGTTCGCCAATCGCGGTATCCAACGCCCGATGTTCTTCACGCAGGGTCTCTAATCGACCTTCAAGGGCGCGGCGTTCAATCTCGTCTGAGTTCGAGGTCCAGTTCAAGGGATGATCACCACCGTTTGCGTGAGAAGGCCACGAGCCCCGCGTCCTGTAAAGAGATCAAAAAAGAGTGAAGGAACGCTTTCGCCACCAATCCCATTGGCGTTGTCAAATCAGTGACACAATTTGATTGAAGCTAGGTGACGGAACGAGAAAACCGTGCTTGGTTTTGGTTCCACCATAAGGAGGCGCCCAATGGCGATTGAAGGCCGTATTCGCGAACTAAGCTCCAGACATCAGGAACTCGAAGCCCGAATCGAGACCGAAGTACGAAGCCCAGCATCTGACGGCATTCAAATAGCGGCGCTCAAGCGACAGAAGCTCAAGCTCAAAGAGGAATTAGAGGCATTGCAAAGCCAAACACGGCATTAGCGCCCGCCTCGTAGCTCACCTGGGTGGCGAGAAGCGCAGAAAACTGACGCGCGCCACCCCATAGGTCCGTTCATCCAAGACTTCATACCCCGTCAATTCAATAGCGGGCTCGTCGATAGACCGTTCGACAACGAGAATAGCGCCAGGGCTCAGCCAGTTTTGCTCAGCTAAGTGCACCAAAGCCTTTTCGGCCAGACCCCTTGAATAGGGCGGATCGAGAAAAACCAAACCAAAAGCCGCTTCGTCCGTGTGAGGTCGTCTGCCGAGGTTAGTGGCGTCGCGTGGCGATACTTTTCCAACACCGCCTTGGGACAAAGTATCCAAATTGGTGCGAAGCGCTGCCTGCGCTTGGCGATCATTCTCGACAAAGAGACAATGAGCAGCGCCGCGAGACAGCGATTCCAGACCGAGAGCACCCGTTCCCGCACAGAGGTCAAGAACGCGTTGACCGCGGATTCCCGGGGACCATGGCGCATGTTCCAGAATGTTGAAGACGGATTCGCGAACCCGGTCAGAGGTTGGGCGGGTGGCCGACCCTGCAGGCGCAACGAGATTTCTTCCCTTTAGAGAGCCACCAACGATGCGCATTGTGATTTCCTGTAGCATAGTCGTTTGAAACGGGGAGGCAGAAACATGACTGCGAGCACACAGATTACGCGCAAGAACAAGACACTTGTCCTTGCTTACGACAATCCTCCGCGCGGTTATATGACGGCAAGCGGTGCCAAATACCTTGCCCAAATCATCGAAGCCAGCGCCGTTGATCCCGACACCGCTTGTATCGTCATTACCGGTCACGACCCCGCCGTGTTCGTCCGCCACTATGATGTTGGTGAAATTGTAAAGGCAGGTGAGGCGGTGCGAAGCGGGGCCATTGGCCCCGAAGCAATGCGCGGTGGCCCGTTTGGTGAACTTGTCGACGCTGTCGCGGCTACGCCTAAGCCTGTTATTGCAGCGATCAATGGAATTTGCATGGGAGGTGGGTTTGAACTGGCGCTTGCCTGTGACCTGCGCATTGCTGGGGCAAACGCAATGGAAATCGGCCTTCCGGAAACGCGCCTAGGCATCTTTCCCGGTGGTGGAGGCACGCAGCGTCTGCCTCGGCTGATCGGGGAAGCTAAGGCTCTTGAGTTTATCTTGAAGGGCATGGTGGTGGACGCGCCGGAAGCTTTACGGCTGGGGCTTGTTCACGAAGTGGCTTCTGATCCGCTTGCGCGGGCCTTAGAACTTGGAGAGGTTTTCGCCCTACGTGGGGCGGAAGGGATTGCGGCCGCAAAGGCGCTCGTCCGGAGCGCTTTGGGTCAACCCATTGAAAACGGACTGTTGGCTGAACGACAGGCGTTTGGGCGCGTTCTGGCGACCTCCGATGCCGCCATGGCTGCCATGGCGCATTTTCTCGCCAATGGCGAAAACATCCTGCTTACTTAGGTGTACTTACTGGGGGTGTCGCTGGCGGCGTAGCTACAGCCGCAGGCGCCTCTGGTTTTCCAGGCAAAGACGAGGCTGGCGCTGCGGTGACTGGAATGATTTCCTCTTCCGGTGGCGGGAATAGCTCTGAACGGATTGCCGTAAGGCCAGTTTGGCGCGCGCGATGATAGGCAGCGCGATCACGGGCAACAATAAAGAGCGCCAGCGCCGACGCATCCGGCACGCCGCCTTTTATCTGGGCGGTAAGTCGTCCAAAAGCCTCACCATTTTCCGCGCTACCTTTAAGCGCGGAGTTTGCAATTCGCTCCGCATGTTTCCACAATGGTGTGCCTTTCCATTGTTCCATTGCGGCTTCAAATGCGTCAATGCGTGTTGGGAAACGATAGGCTTGGCCCTCAATTTCAGCGCCTTCACGAAGCAGCGAGCCAGCCGAGAAAGGCCCTTTTCTATCGTCCGTCTTCAGGGCTTTAGCTGCATTGAGGCGCCAAGCATAATTGGACTGCAGGACTTCAAATACTTCCATGTCCGATCGGACTTTGTTGAGCGCCGTGGCTACGCCGTCTGATAACGGCACCTTTTGATTGGCGGCGGCATCAAACCGTGTATTGGCCAAAAACGCGGTTGCAAGCTGATCGACCAGAGCGGCTTCGCCGCCCGGCACTTGAATTTGCATGATAAATTTGCCGGTCTTGCTGTCATCAATGAACAGGCCGAACGTGGTTTTTCCGTCCTTTAGAGTGACCAAGATCGAACGCATGTCGCGCGGTACACCGCCCAAGGTTGCGTAACGCTTAGCTAGGCGAATCTGGGGCACTAAGCCTTCGCCCCGCATCCCTTTGATGTTGTTGGCAATATATTCATCGGCATCCAGCGCGGCGTTCCGATCGATATCCAAACGAAGCTGTGCCTTCAGTTCACGGCACATATAAACGACCATGCCAACATCCGCCGAGCCGGGATTCATCCGCGCGGTTGGTGATCCACATCGGGGCAGCTCAATGGCTGGCTGCATAGCCAAGCCTGAAACGATCACGCCGCCGTCGGGGATCTGTGTGAGCAAGGGTTTGGTCTCGGCGGCGACAGGCGTGGCAATCGCCATGGCAGCAATGACAGCTAAAGCAGCTACTTTCATGGGAATCAGGACCTCAAGCTCGTTCATCAACCAACGAAATCTGCAGCCTTTGAGCCCGAGCGCTGGAGAGAAGCAATACCAAATCCCTGTTTCCCTACAGTCGAAGTTTGCCTATGACAGCCTTATGAACACTGAGACTACGGCCTTATCCTTACCGTTCCATCGCCATGCCCAAAATGGGAAAAATGCTTGGTGGAGGTTTGTGTTGGCGGTGTTGCTGGTCATCACGCTTTGGATTGGCGGAACAGCGGCAGCGATCATGGTGTTTCCAGATCTGATGGATGCCATGTCCGGCAAGCTGATCGGTATACCCGCTGAGCGCGAAGCCGTTATTGCTTTTGGTTTGCTGCATGTTGGGTTCGGCGCGGGTGCGCTCGGACTATTTCTGGCCGTGAAATTTTTACATTCCCGTAGCGCGAAATCTGCGATCACGGGCGCGCGCCGATTTCGATGGGGTTTATTTTTTGCCGCGGGTGCGGTGGCAATCGGCGTTGCCCTGTGCATCTCCCCATTCACGGATCAACGTGGAATGGAGGCAATTCAAGGTCGGTTGTCTCAGTTCAGCGCCATTGATTGGGCGCTTTTGGCTGTTGTTTACGGAACTGGCGTGTTCATTCAAGGCAGCTGGGAAGAAGTGCTGACGCGCGGTTGGTTGTTGCAGCAAGTGTCACTGCTGGCAAAGAACCCATGGGTGGGTGTTGCCGTCTCAACGCTCGTCTTTGTGGCCATGCATATCGGTCATCCCGGTTGGGCAACGTATTTGACTGCGGGCCTTATGGGGGCCGCTTTTGGCTGGTCGGCTATTCGGCTGAACGGGTTAGAAGCCGCGATGGGTGCCCATGTGGCCAATAACTTCGTGGCAGGCTTGCTTTCTGGTGCCTTTCTCGCAGGAAATCCGCCGGCTCTCGATCTTGCGGACCTTGTCGGCGTTGCGATTTATGTCGCTGCTTTTGTCGGTTTTGTAGAGCTGTGGGCCCGCCGGGAAGGCGCGCGTGCGGGGGCGTAAATAGCCCCGAGGTGATCGCGCAAATGCTTCGTTGGTACCTCTTCGACAACACCCGGCAGCATCTTGCTCAGCTGGAATGGCCCATACGAAACGCGAATGAGGCGGTTTACTTTCAGGCCAATCGCTTCCAGCACGCGGCGTATCTCTCGGTTTTTGCCTTCTTTGAGCGAAACCATCATCCATGAATTGGTGCGCTCACCCTTTTCGAGAACGACCTCAATGGGGCCGTAGGTAATGCCGTCCACTGTTATGCCTTTTGCGAGGCTATTGAGTTCTTCTTGCGTAATCCGACCATAGGCGCGCACCCGGTATCGGCGGACCCAACCGGTGGCAGGCAATTCGAGGACACGCGCCAAGCCGCCATCATTGGTAAGAAGTAGTAGGCCTTCGGAGTTGAGGTCGAGGCGTCCTATCGAGACCACGCGGGGAAGGTTGGGCGGCAAATGTTGAAAAACGGTTGGCCTGTCTTGCGGGTCGCGGTGTGTGGTCACCAAGCCGTTGGGTTTGTGATAGCGCCAAAGGCGGGTCTGTTCTGGCTGAGCAATCGGCTTTCCATCGACCATGATCTTGTCGCTAGGATTCACTTTGAAGGCCGGTGTGTCGAGTAAGAGCCCGTTTACACGAACCCGCTTCTCTTCGATCAAACGCTCGGCGTCTCGCCGCGAACAGACCCCTGCCCGCGCAAGGAACTTGGCAATGCGTTCTGAACCATCGGTTTCGTCAGGACCGATATTCGACGAGGCGGTGGATTTAGGATGACGGGTGGTGCCTGGCGGTGCGTTCATGGTCGATCTCAACGAAAGCGGGTCTCGCGACCGGCGCGGTATTGTGGCAGACCTTGGCCCCATGATCGAACCAAGTCGAGATGCACGCGCAGAGGAATGGATGAGCCAAGCGCTGGCCCTGGCAAGGAAGGCCGCTGAATGTGGTGAGACCCCCGTTGGTGCCGTTATTGTTGACCCCGTTGCAGGCACCATCATCGCTGAGGCGCACAATCAGCCAATAGCGGGCCATGATCCAACCGGCCATGCCGAGATATTAGCGCTTCGGGCGGCAGGCCAAGCGTTGGGTAATTACCGCCTGACGGGCCTCACCTTGGTTGTAACGCTAGAGCCTTGTGCCATGTGTGCGGGCGCGATCAGCCATGCGCGGATTGGGCATTTGATCTACGGAGCCTCGGATCCGAAAGGCGGCGCTGTCGACCATGGCCCGCAATTTTTCGCCCAACCGACCTGTCATTGGCGACCGAATGTCACAGGCGGCGTGCTTGCAGAGGCGTCTTCCTCACTTTTGCGTGAATTCTTTCGGGCTAGACGCCGCTAAACCCCTTGCCAAATTTCTCAGAGGTGAGACGCTTCCTCACCATGATAACGATCAGACGCGCTGCCCCTTCTGATGCTTCCGACCTCGCCGAGCTTCAAGCTGTGACGTGGCGCGAAACCTATCCGGGGCTTTTGCCTCAACCGATTTTGGACGGCTTGACGCTGGCGCGTTTGCACAAGCAGTGGCGTGCCCAATTGAAGGCGTTGGATGACGATCACGATCAAGGCGTGTTCATTGCCGAGCGAAACGAGGAAGCCATTGGCTATGGCACGTGCGGCATGTCGCGTGGGCGGATCGATCCATGGGATGCTGAAATCAACATGCTTTATGTCCGCGCCTCGGCTCAGGGGCGCGGCGCGGGGCAATTGTTGATGGCTGCAATGGCCCGCCATCTTTTGGCGCGTGGCATGTTCTCCGCTGGTGTTTGGGTTGTTCGCGGTAATGGTCGCGCGCGGCGGTTTTACGAACGGCTTGGCGGACGACCCAGCGCTTTCCGACGCGATGCTATGCAAGGATGGCTTATTCCAGTGGCGTCCTACCGTTGGGACGACCTTACCGATATGGCCGGCGTAGAGCGAGCCACGGGATGGAAGGTCGGTTAGGCGATTTATCGCTTTTCAATGCAGCGGCATGCTTGCACAGCGATCGCAAAAGTCTGATGAGCGACGTATCGGCTCAGCGCCTAAAGCGGATCTTTAGGCTGCCAAGGCTTGGAGTGTTGCCCGATGCTGTTGGGTAAGCACAAGGAAAGGATTTTCCGGATGCATAGACGTCAATTTGTAATCGCAGGTGGAACCATGCTCGCAGCCGCTTCTACCGCCTTTGGTGCCGCAGAGGCCGCAGCGGCATCGCCAAAATTGGCTGCAGACGCTAAGACTGCGCGCGCCGTTTTGCCAAAACAAAAGCCGAAGGCGGAGCTGCTTCAGCCATGGACGGGCCCGTATCAGGGTGTACCGCCATGGGACAAGGTGACGGCTCCAAAGATCAAAGCGGCCATTCTTGAAGGCATAGACCTTCAACGCAAAGACTATGAAGCGATTGCCAGCAATCCAGCAAAGCCGACTTTTGCCAATACCTTGGTTGCCATGGAAATGGCCGGAGAGCCGCTGGATTTAGCGCTAAACCTGTTCGGGGTGATGACGTCGAATATCGGATCGGACGATTATAATGATGTCGATACTGAGGTTTCGCCTCTGCTGTCGATTGCGAGCGACGAAATCACCTTCAATGCCAAGCTTTTTGCACGGATCAAGGCTGTGGCTGAGGGCGCAAAGGCGGCTGGTTTGACGGCAGAGCAAACCCGATTGGCCACGCGCGCTTATCAACGTTTCGTTCGCAACGGGGCAGCGTTAGACGCCAAAGGGAAGGCGGAGCTCGGCCGGATCAATACAGCGTTAGCGTCAGCCTTTACGTCGTTTGGCCAGAAGGTCGTGGCCGATGAAAATACGTGGACATTGATCGCGGAGGAAACAGGCGTTGCCGGGATGCCGGCATCCAACGTGGCCGCTGCGGCAGCTGCTGCATCAAAGCGCGGCCTCAAGGGTTGGGCAATCGTCAACACCCGCTCCAGCGTTGATCCGTTCCTGACGACAGCCAATGATCGGGCTTTGCGTGAAAAAGTTTGGCGGGCTTTTGTTAATCGCGGCGATAATGGCGATGCGAATGACACCAATGATACCATCGCAACGATCGTGAAGCTGCGCGCCGAGCGCGCCAAGCTGCTCGGGTTCAAGAACCACGCCGAGTGGCGCATGCAAGATACGATGGCCAAGACGCCCGCCGCCGCTATGGGCTTGATGGAACGGGTTTGGCCAGCCGCTGTTGCGCGCGTGCGCGAAGAAGTTGCCGATATGAAGGCGATCGCGGGCCACGACATCGAGCCTTGGGATTACCTTTATTACGCCGAAAAAGTGCGCAAACAGAAATTTGACCTCGATCAGGCCGAACTGAAACCATATTTCGAGCTAAACGCTGTGCGCGCTGGCTCGTTCTACATGGCAGAAAAACTCTATGGTTTCGTGTTTAAAGCGCTGCCCAGAGGGAAAATACCGACTTTTCAGGCCGATGTTACCGTTTACGAAGTGACCGATAAGGCTAGCGGCCGTCATATCGGGATCTTCTATGCGGACGATTATGCGCGACCTGGCAAGCGCTCTGGCGCGTGGATGACGACCTATCGCGGGACATCGACGTTTGATGGGGCCAAAAACACCCTAGCCTCGAACAATAACAACTTTATCAAGGCTGAAGGCGCGGAGCCTATCTTGATTTCGTTGGACGACGCCGAAACGTTGTTCCACGAGTTTGGGCATGCTTTGCACTATCTGTCCTACAATATTACCTATCCGAGCTTAGGAAACACGCCGCGCGATTACGTGGAATACCCATCGCAAGTGCACGAGCATTGGGTGTTGAGCCGCCCGATCCTCGATGGTTATATGAAGCACTACAAGACCGGCCAGCCCATGCCGCAAGCGCTCGTGGACAAGGTCGAGGCGGCAGGAACCTTCAACCAGGGCTATGCTACCGTCAGCTATTTGTCGTCCGCTCTTGTCGATATGGATATTCACACCCAAGCAACGCCGCCTACTGACATTGACGCTTTTGAGAAGGCTTCGTTGGCGCGTATCGGGATGCCAAAAGAGATCGTGATGCGCCACCGTCTGCCACAATTCAACCACCTCTTTACGTCGGACGGTTATTCAGCGGGCTATTATTCGTATCTTTGGTCCGAAGTTATGGACGCCGATACGTGGGCGTATTTTGAGGAGTCTGGCGATGTGTTCAATCCCGATATCGCGCGTCGTTATAAGGCTTTGATCTTGGCGCCGGGCAACACCACCGATCGTGCGGAAGCCTACCGGCAGTTCCGTGGTCGGGACCCAGACGTCAAAGCGCTCTTGAAGGTGCGCGGCTTCCCGGTAACTTGAGCTTGGCAGCCCCCTCAGCGCTCTGGGGGGGCTGCCATCGGGCCTGAGGGCCTGCAAAAGTTGGAAGGGTGCAATGATGGCGCGGTTGGCCTTGGTGCTTGGGTTTGTATTCGCGGCGCTGCTTACCAGCGTGTCCCCAGTGGCTGCCGCGACCGTTTCAACAGAGAAATCCCGCGCCGAACAGATCGCACTATTCACTGCATGGTGGGTCGGGGCGTTCTCGAATGAACGGCAGGTCAATGCCGATAGGGTGTTGAGCGAGCCGGACTATCCCGAGTCCGTGCGGCTATTGCGTGATATGCGCGTGTACCGCGTCAATGCACCAGCTATAGGCGAGGTGGTTCTTTTTCTCCAAGAAATCAAAGCAGACCTTCCAAACAAAGCGCATCGCCAGCGCGTGATGACGTTTCGGTGGAATGAATCGCGCGGGCAGATCGAAGTCGAGCAATTATTTTTCGCGCCGGAATTGCTCTACGATCAACACTTTATTCCGATTGGCGAAATCGAAAAGATGAAGCGGGCTGACTTCGTTCGGCAAACCGGTTGTGATCTATTCTTCAATTGGGAAGGTGAAAAACAGCGCTTTAAGGGCGGTATGGCGCCGCGCAAATGTGAGTATCGCCACCCAACAAGCGGCATGGTGTTTGCCGAGTTTGACATGATTTTGGATCGGCATCGGCTTTGGTATCGTGATCGCTCAATAAAATTGGTGGATGGTTCCATTCGGGGCGAGATTGACGGGTTTTCGTGGCTGCGGTTTGACCGATTGGCCGATGTACCCGAGCTGGGCGGCGAGGATCGAATTTCACGCGCGGAGATGATGCGTCGGGCGCCACTTACGGCGCGTATGGAAGGTGTTTGGGAAGGCACATTCAGGCGATACAACGCCAATGGCGCGCTAATCGAGACGTTGCCTTCCCGCATCGAGGTACGGTTTCTGCCCGATGGCCAGCCATTCGATTATGCGCAAACCAACATTTATCAGCGCGATGGCAAGCCTGAAGAACGCATTGAGTCATTTGGGAAATGGGATGTTGACCGGCTTCGTTTCTCCAATGCACGCCTTGATGGCTGGGCACAGGATGTAGCGTCCGATCCGACAGGCTTAAGCTCGGTATTCTTTATGACCTACAAAGATGGGTCCGGCATGACGGTGTCCGAAATTGTCACGCTGAGCCCAGATGGCAAATCGCGTTCGCGGGCGACGCAATATCTCGTGAATGGCACGCTGGTTCGCCGGACGCTTATCGACGAGACCAAGGTAAATTAGGCGTCTTTGGTGAAATCATCGCGTCTGGACGGCCAAAACACATTGGACACATTGGCAGGGACACGTTGGATTTTCCGGGTTTTGGCATCCACCAAGCACCACATTGACCGAATTGCCGCGGCCGGTTTTGCGCGCCCTTCAACCCTGATTTCGACCGTTCGGCCGAAAAGAGGGCCGCGTCCGGCTTCGTCCACCCATGTCACGCCAATGACTTTATCGCCCAATTTAATCTCGGCGCGATAATCAATTTCGTGGCGTGTCACTACCCAGATATAATTTTCCTGCATGGCCTTGGGCGCACGCGCGCTCCAATGCGCGGTGGCCAAGTCCTGCGCCCACCGCACATAAACCACATTGTTTACATGCCCCAGCACATCGATATCGGCATCCGAAACCGTGATTGCGTCCGTCCAAAAATCCGTTTCGTCAGCGTTCGCTTCGGCCATAGACTGAGACATAGCGCCTCGCGGCGCTTGCCGAAACTGCCTCAGGCTCGTAGGTCGCCACGACAAGCAGAGTGATCTTCGTGACCCATTACCCCTCCGACCCTCAACGCAACACGGCAGCGACCTGTCAGACCATGCTTGACGTGCGGTATGAAATTGATCGGATAGACCGCGTTCTCGTCGGCATTATTGCCGAGCGTCAAAGCTTTATGGATGCTGCTGCGCGCATTAAGCCCAACCGCGAGGCCGTTCGCGACGAGGCGCGCATCGCGGACGTTCTCGCAAAAGTGTTTGCTGAGGGCCGAAAGGTTGGCCTTAGTCCTGCTATTGCCGAGCCGGTTTGGCGTGCCATGATGGAGGCCTGCATCGCTTATGAGTTTGCGGCTTATGATGCCCGCAAGGACGCAATCGCCATTTGATGTTCGATACGGGCGATGTCGCCTAGCACTTCATCAAGCGCAGAAACGATCTTGTCACGGTGCCAGAGGCGGTCGGCTTTTGCCATTGGCCCTGAGCGGGCCTCTAACTCCGCCATGTTGCAAATCTCCGCCAGCATCCACGCACCGATCCCGCGTGCCGAACCTTTGACCGTGTGCACGCAGGCGCGCCAATCTTCGGTTTCTATGTCTGAGGCCAAAAACCCACGCCAACGTTCGGCTTGGTCGCGAACCATACCGAGAACCTCAAGCTGAAGCTCTTGGTCGCCGCCGGTCATCCGGGCAAGGTGGGCGCGATCAATGATCGGGCCCTGCAGGTGGAGGGGTGTTATGGTGTCCATAGGGCGAGAGTGCGCGAACAGCGTTAACAGTGCGTTTCGAAATCGTCCAAATCAAGCTGAACACGGCGTTCAGCGCGGCTTCAGGTGGTCAATGCGAGGCTGTGGGCCTTGAAGAGAGGAGTTATGCAATGCGCAAAACCATCGTGCTGACGCTCGCCGCATCCCTTGCTTTTGGTGCCGTCGCCATGGCGCAACCGGCGGGAATCCAACCCCAAAACGGTCGTTGGGACAATCGTGATGACAATCGCCGCGATGACAGGCGCGATGACAGGCGGGATGACCGCCGGGATGATCGTCGGGACGACCGCGGGAACCGCTTCTATCAGTCTGGCCGTTATTCAAACTGGTACCATCACAATGACAATGACCGCCATCGCAACCACCATTCCAACCAAGGATGGCGTGGCAATAGCTGGCAATCGCCCCAGCATCAGCGCTCTTACCGGTCGGATTGGTATGTTCGGGGCAATGATTGGGATCGACGTTGGACCGGTGGCATTTGGGTTGGAGGTTTGTGGTTAGGCTTTGATGACCCGCGCCTTCCCTCAACCTTGCACGGCTGGCAGAGCAATAATTGGAACCCGCCCCGCGCTTCGTGGGGTGGACGGTCGTGCCAACGCATCGTCCAGCGCGATTGGGTGCACGGACGCGATGCTTTCGTCTCGTATCGTGTTTGCGTTGACCCATGGGGCCGCCGCGTCGCCAGCGATCCACGCTTTGAACGCTGGGCCTTTTAAGTGACCAAAGCTGCCGGTGCGCAAATCCCTTGCGCCCGGCAGCAATCTGCGTATTTTCCGCCCCTTCGTCGCCGATGCGACGGGCGCATAGCTCAGTTGGTAGAGCAGCTGACTCTTAATCAGCGGGTCACAGGTTCGAGCCCTGTTGCGCCCACCATTGTTTTCAGTGGTTTTGGATTGGAGTTTATCCGTTACCCTAACCGCGCCTCCAGCCCCGCTTTCACTTTTGGCCATTCGCTTTCAATCACTGAGAACCAGGCGGTGTCTCTCCAGCGATTGCCGGGCATCAGCATGTGGCGGCGGTGGATGCCTTCAAACTGGGCGCCCATTTTCAGCATTGCGGCGCGGGAGCGGGCGTTTAGGGCGTCGGTTTTGAGCTCAACCCGGCCGGCGCCGCAGGCGAAGGCATGGCCGAGCATCAACAGCTTGGCGGCCGGATTGATGGCGGTTCCGCGCGCGCTGGGCGCATACCATGTTCCGCCGACCTCGACGCGCTCATGTTCCGACACGGGGTTGAGATAGCAGGTTTGACCGACCACTTCGCCGTTTGGCGCGATGACTGTAAACGGGAGCCACGTGCCTTTGGCTTGTTCGCCCAGCAGCCACGTAAATGTTGCGTCACGCTGCTCTGGCGTTGCCATTGCGCGCGGCCACCAAGCAAAACCCTCGGGCTCGATACTTGAAGCAGCATTGATCGCGGCGCGATGGCTTTCGTGCACGGGCACTAAACGAACGTGCGGATTGGCAAGTTCTATGATAGATAGTTTCATCATGCGGGTTTGGTCAGGTGGCAGATTGGGCTTCAAAGGCTTTCATGTCGAAATAGTCACGCCACTTGGTGATTTTACCATCCGCCATTTCAAAAATCCCGACGACTTGGATGACGAGCTTTTGGCCGTTTTTGAGTACGAACGTATCGACGCGCTCGTTCATCACGGTGCCGGCTTCGTTCTCGGCGGAATGCAGGATTTCAAAGGCGGCGCTTTCGGCATTGGCGAGGAAGGGTTCGATGAAGCGGCGAATTTGGGCGTGGCCCTTCATGGGGGGCATGGGGATGTTGTGATACGTCGCGCCCTCGGCAAATGTCGCCATGATGGTTTCGACGTCGAGCCTTTCCCAAGCGGCGATGAACTTGCCGACGATTTCTGTGTTGGTCACGATTTCATTCCTTTTGGCGAGAAAGCCAATCGTTCCAACCAATACGGTTTGGGGGGTGGGATGCAAGTATAGCCCGTGCCCGCGGGTGTGCCGTTCGGTCACCATGGACGGCACGAAAACAGACCGCTAGCGTAGACCTAACAAGATTGGCCCAAGCCAATGTGGCTTAGGCCAAAAAGGGAGCGCTGTGATGATTTTTGAACATACCGAACGTGGACAAGAGTGGATCGCACGGGTTGAGGCGTTCATGGATCGCCACATTTATCCAGCGATCCCGGTGTATCAATCGCAACTGGATGGTTTTGGGGCCAATCGGTGGCAAGTGATCCCGATTGTGGAGGAGCTGAAGCAGATCGCGCGGGCCGAAGGCCTGTGGAATATGTTCATGCCCGCGAGCGAGCATGATGATGACCGGTTCTTCCACGGCCCCGGTTTGACGAATGTGGAATATGCCGCGCTTGCCGAGATCATGGGGCGGGTCGGGTTTGCCTCAGAGGTGTTTAACTGCTCCGCGCCGGACACAGGCAATATGGAGGTACTGCAGCGCTACGGGAATGATCGCCATAAGGCGGAGTATCTGGTGCCGCTTGCCAATGGGGAGATGCGCTCGGCCTTCTTGATGACGGAGCCTGCTGTTGCCTCGTCAGACGCGACCAATATCGAAACCCGGATTGAGCGCGATGGCGATGAGTATGTGATCAATGGGGTGAAGTGGTGGTCGTCCGGTGTTGGCGATCCGCGCTGCAAGATTGCCATTGTGATGGGCAAAACGAACCCTGAGGCCGAGAGCCACCGGCAGCAAAGCCAGATCTTGATGCCACTGGACGCGCCGGGCATTCGGCTGATCCGGCACCTGAATGTGTTTGGCTATGATGATGCTCCACACGGCCATTTCGAGGTAGAGCTGAAAGACGTCCGCGTCCCCATTGAAAATCTGCTGCTCGGCGAAGGGCGTGGCTTTGAAATTGCGCAAGGCCGTTTAGGCCCGGGCCGCATCCACCATTGTATGCGGACCCTAGGGGCCGCCGAAGTCGCGCTTGAAAAGATGTGCCAGCGTCTGTTGAGCCGGAAAGCCTTTGGCAAGCGCCTTTCGGAACATTCTGTGTGGGAGCAACGGATTGCTGAAGCCCGCATCGACATTGAGATGACGCGCCTGTTGTGCCTGAAGGCTGCTTATATGATGGATACGGTCGGCAATAAGGTCGCGCGGGCCGAGATCGCGATGATTAAAGTGGCCGCACCGCGCGTGGCGCTGCGCGTGATTGATGACGCGATCCAGGCGCATGGCGGCGGTGGCGTTTGCCAAGATTTTGGCCTTGCAAGCTCTTATGCCGGGATTCGCACACTGCGTTTGGCTGACGGTCCCGACGAGGTGCATTGCCGCACCATTGCGCGCCTCGAGCTTGGCAAACATGCTGGCAAGGCGGCAAAAGATACCGCTATTCGGGAAAGTGAATTGCTGGTTCCGGGGATGCGGTGATGATGAAGGCTTTTGGTTTAGCTCTGGCGGCAGTGGCGTGTGTCGGCGCTGTGAGCACGGCCCATGCGGAGGTGCGGGCGGGCACGGGCGGCGGTTTCACTATCCACCATGAGGTGGTGAGCAAGGAGACCCCGGCGGAGGCCTATCAGCGTTTCCAAAACATCGCCTCATGGTGGGATGGCGCGCATAGCTATTCCGGGGACGCCAAAAACCTCTCTATTGACGTTTCGCCGGGCGGTTGCTGGTGCGAAAAGCTGCCCGGTGGTGGCTTTGTTGAGCATATGCGCGCGATCTTGGCGATCCCAGATAAAACTCTGCGGTTTGCCGGTGGCCTCGGTCCTTTGCAATCGGTGGCGGCTAGTGCGGCGTTGACCGTTAGTTTTTCCCCAGTGGCTGACGGCAGCACCAAGGTGGTGTTTCACTATGTCGTGGTCGGCTCAGATGGCGAGAAGGTAGGCGAGTTGGGAGATCCCGTGGATCAGGTGATGGGCGCTGCGCTCAAACGGTTCGCAAAGTCATGATCCCCTGGGAGCCCTCCATTGTCCTGATCGTTTCAGGGTTGGGGCTAATGGTCGGCATGGGGCTTGGGCTTGGCGGCTTTGTATGGCCGGGTTGGGCGTCGCGCTTAGTTGGGTTGACCACGCTTCGCGAAGAAGGCTTCGCAGAGTTTCGCGCTACTTATGGTGGTATGTTTCTCTTTGGGCACTTGATGGCGGCTTTGTTGCTGTTGAAAGCCTTGAACGCGACAAACGACATAAGTTGGGCGTTCATCGCGGCGGGCGCGGCCTTTACGTTGAGCGCAAGTTGGATCGGCACCGCGTTGGGGCGGCTCGCTTCTATGTATCAAGAGAAAACCACGAACACATCGTTCAATAAAGGTTCGACGCTTTTCGAGATCGCGATTGGTGTTGGCATTGGCATGCCTTGGCTATCGCTCTTACTATAGGCCGCATTAGAGGATTTACACTGTGCGTATAGATGATGAACTTGCTATTTCCCTCGTTGATCCAAAGGCTTACGCGAACCCTGCCTCGCAAGATGCGGTGTTCACAAAGCTTCGCGCGGAAAACCCGTTAGGGCGCGTGGAGCTTGAAGGGTTTGATCCGTTTTGGGCGGTGACCAAGCACGCTGATATCCTTGATGTGAGCCGACAAAACGCGCTGTTTCATAATGGCGACCTTTCTACGGTGCTGACCTCGAAGGAAGCGGACGCAAAAGTGCGCCTGCAAACGGGTGGCTCGCCCCATTTGATCCGCTCGCTCGTGCAAATGGATGCACCCGACCACCAGAACTTCCGCATGCTGACCCAAAGTTGGTTCATGCCGCAAAACCTGAAGAAGCTTGAGGATTCCACACGCAAGCTTGCCAAAAAATATGTCGACCAGATGCAGGACATGGGGGGCGAGTGTGATTTCGTATCCGATGTTGCGCTGTATTTTCCCCTCCGTGTGATCATGGACATTCTCGGCGTGCCGGATGTGGATGAGCCGCGCATGCTGAAGCTAACCCAAGAACTGTTTGGCGCACAGGACCCAGAGCTCAATCGCGGCGGGGGCCAGCCGCAAACCGCAGACGAAGCCCTTGCTGAAATGCAGGCGGTAATTTTCGACTACTTCATGTATTTCAATGCGATAACCAATGATCGCCGCGCAAACCCTCGCGAGGATGTGGCAACTGTCATCGCCAACGGCGTGATCGACGGCAAGCCAATCGGCGAGATCGAAGCCATGGGCTATTACATCATCGTCGCGGCCGCTGGGCACGATACGACATCATCCTCCACCGCAGGCGGTATGCTCGGCCTGTGTGAAAACCCCGATCAATTTGCCCGCTTAAAGGCAAATCCAGCTGGTATTCCTGGGCTCGTGGAAGAAAGCATCCGTTGGACAACCCCTGTGCAACACTTCATGCGCAGCGCCACCGAAGACACTGTGTTGCGCGGCCAGAAGATCGCCAAGGGCGACTGGCTGATGCTGTGCTACAAGTCCGGCAATCGCGACGAAGAAGTGTTCGAGGACCCGTTTTCGTTCCGTAGCGACCGCAGCCCCAACAAACATTTAGCGTTCGGCTATGGCGCGCATCTGTGCCTCGGCCAGCATCTGGCCAAGATGGAAATGCGCATCCTGTGGGAAGAGTTGCTCAGCCGCTTGAAGTCTGTCGAGCGCAATGGCCCTATGAAAATGACGCAGTCGAGCTTTGTTGGCGGGCCAAAATCGCTCCCGATCCGCTACACGTTCAACTGATCCGCCCCGGCCTGCCGTTTAGCTTAGGGCATTGGCAAGCCCTCCTTTGGTGAGACATAGGAGGGATCATGCGCGAAGGGCAGCGCCTTGCCGTTTCGAAGCGCGGTGAGGATGGCTGAAAAGTCGGTCTCGCAGCGAAAGCCCATGCGGCGTTCGGCGCGGCTGGCATCGTAAACGCGGCCAATGGAGTGCGGGAGCACCCAACCGCGCTTGGCATAAAGCTCAGCTGCATCCGGAAACGCGCGCGCGATCACGGCCTCTGGGTTTCGTTTCAGCGAATGGACGTCGGCATGTGAGAAGGGCGTTGGCGCAGATATGATAAACGTGTCGAAACCCAATATCGGTGCATGCGTCAGCGCGGCGATGTGGGCTAAAGCGGCGTCCTCGACGGTCAAGCGGCGGTTAAGAAACTCGTTGGCCTTGAGGTTTTCGCCGGAGGGTACTTTGTGCGTGTCGTCATCCTCAGGAAAAAATCGACCCGTGCGCAAGATGATGGTGGGAACATCATACTCCTCGGCGTAGAGCCGACAGAGCGTTTCAGCCGCTAGCTTGGTGACCCCATAGATGTTGCGCGGCTGTAGCGGGGTGCAGGTTTCATCCAGCCATGTTGCAGCGTCGCCTTCTTCATTCCTTATGGAATTGCTGATCATTAGGGATGTGGTGGAGGTAAACACCATGTGCTTGAGGCGCGCTTCGCGGGCTGCTTCCAGCAGATTGAGGGTTCCGGTTACGTTGACGTCGACGAAAGCCTGAGCGCGATAGCGTTCGATATCGGGCTTGTGGAGCGCGCCCGCGTGAATGACAGCCTCGATGCCTTCGCCGAACGCGCGATCGATCACGCCTCTATCCGCGACTGAGCCAATGATCTGCGTGTCCGCACCCGGTGCTACATCAAGGCCAAGTACTGTATGACCATGCTGGCGTAACTGAGGCGCGAGGAACCGACCGAGCCAACCGCTTGAACCTGTTAGAAGTATCTTCACGCCACGCTTTCCGCATCGTTTGTTTGACGATGCCATTATAGAACGAGACAAAACTAGGTAGGATAGATTATTTTTACAGCGTTGTTTTTTATGGGCTTGGCATAGAAAAATTGCCGGATTTGACGAAATCTATTCACAGTTTTCTTGCGTGCCGCCTTCAGCTTTTCACCGAATGACTGAACAAGAAAAAGGCGGTGGATCGCTCCACCGCCTTTTCAGATTGGCTTGCTGAGCTGTTAGGCTTACGCCTCTACAGGCTCGGCTTGTTTGGCTTCGAGGTCTTCGCCCGTGGCCTGATCAACCACTTTCATCGACAAACGCAGCTTGCCGCGATCATCGATGCCAAGCAGCTTTACCTTCACGGTATCGCCTTCTTTCACGACGTCCGAAACTTGCTTGACGCGTTCAGTCGACAGTTGCGAAATGTGAACGAGGCCGTCTTTTGGACCGAAGAAGTTCACGAACGCGCCAAACTCCATGATCTTGACGATCTTGCCGTCATAAATCTGGCCGACTTCGGCTTCCGAGGTGATCGACTTGATCCACTTGATTGCCGCATCGATGTTGGCCTGATCGGACGACGCTACTTTAACCGACCCATCATCGTCGATGTTGATCTTCGCGCCGGTCTTTTCGACGATCTCACGGATGATCTTGCCGCCTGAACCGATAACATCACGGATCTTATCGACCGGAATGTTGATCATGACGATCTTCGGCGCATAGGCGTTCATTTCACCGCGCGCACCGGTCATCGCTTTTGCCATTTCACCAAGGATGTGGAGGCGGGCTTTGTGAGCGCGATCTACCGCAACCTTCATGATGGCTTCGGTGATACCGGCCACCTTGATGTCCATTTGCATGGTGGTGATGCCGAGCTCGGTACCAGCTACCTTGAAGTCCATGTCGCCAAGGTGATCTTCATCGCCAAGAATGTCGGTCAAGACTTCAAACGAACCATCCTTTTGCAAGATGAGGCCCATTGCCACGCCAGAAACAGGGCGCGTGATCGGCGCACCAGCGTCCATCAGAGCCAAGGAAGCCCCACACACCGTCGCCATGGATGACGAGCCATTGGATTCCAAAATCTCGGAGACGAGACGGATCGTGTAAGGGAAATCCTCCGCCTTTGGCAAAACCGCCTGCATGGCGCGCCATGCGAGCTTGCCATGGCCGATTTCGCGGCGACCAGGCGAGCCCATGCGCCCGACTTCGCCAACCGAGAAGGGAGGGAAGTTGTAGTGCAGCATGAATTTTTGCTTGGTCGTGCCTTCCAGCCCGTCCATGAATTGCTCGTCCTCGCCCGTGCCGAGCGTGGCAACGACGAGGGCTTGGGTTTCACCACGGGTGAACAGCGCTGACCCGTGCGCGCGCGGCAGAACGCTGACCTCTGAAACGATCGGGCGCACGACGTCGACGGGGCGACCGTCGATACGACGGCCTTCCTTCACCACGGCGGTGCGCACGATTTCAGCTTCGAGTTCCTTGGACACTTCCTTGAACACGCCGCCGTCCATGATCCCGTCTGGATTATCGTCCGACTTGATCAGCTTTTCGCCGGCCATCTTCTTGGCGTCTTCAATCGCGGTGTGACGCTCACCCTTATCGGCGATGCGATAGGCAGCATCGATTTGCGGGCCAATCAGAGCGCTGAGGGCTTCAAGCTCGCTGTCGCGATTTTCAGGAACAAAGTCCCATGGGTCTTTCGCGGCCACTTCGGCCAGCTTCAAGATCAGGTCAATGACCGGTTGCATGGACTTATGGCCGAAGGCCACAGCGCCAAGCATTTCGGCTTCGGTGAGTTCAGCGGCTTGGCTTTCGACCATCATCACCGCATTGTCTGTGCCGGCAAGCACCAGATCGAGGCGGGATTTTGCATAATCGGTCGTCAATGGGTTGAGGACATATTCGCCATTGATAAAGCCGACACGGGCAGCCCCGATGGGGCCCATAAACGGAACACCTGACAAGGTGAGCGCCGCGGAGGCGCCGATCATGGCCAGAATATCGGGATCGTTTTCTTGGTCGTGGCTGAGAACGGTGACGACAACTTGGGTCTCGTTCTTAAAGCCCTTCGCAAACAGCGGACGAATAGGACGGTCGATCAGGCGCGACGTGAGGGTTTCTTTCTCCGTCGGGCGGCCTTCACGCTTGAAAAAACCACCGGGAATGCGGCCTGCCGCATACATTTTTTCTTCGTAGTTCACCGTCAACGGGAAGAAGTCGAGCCCTGGCTTGCGGAAGCGCTGGGCGACGGCTGTCGCTAGAACTTGGGTGTCGCCATAGGTGGCGAGCACGGATCCATCGGCCTGGCGCGCCATGCGGCCGGTTTCGAGGGTGAGCGTACGCCCGCCCCATTCGATGGATTTGGTTTGGATATCAAACATCACGGTCTCCACGCACGGCGAACCCCTGCCCGCCGTGCATCATTTTCCTGTCTCGCACTCGGCCCATGCCGAGTACGGTATTAGCGGCGCAAGCCGAGCTTGGTGATCAGCGCCTGATAGCGAGCAGCATCGATACCCTTGAGGTAATCGAGAAGCTTGCGGCGCTGAGACACCATCTTCAGCAAACCACGGCGCGAGTGGTTGTCTTTCTTGTGGGTCTTGAAGTGCTCCGTCAGGTTCGCAATGCGTTCTGACATGATAGCAACTTGCACTTCAGGAGAGCCTGTATCCCCGGTCGAGCGGGCATTATCGCCGATAACTTCGGCTTTACGTTCAACAGTAATCGACATCGCATGATCCTTTTAGGTTCAGGTTTGAAAAACGCGCAGAGGCGCAAAACGCCCTGCTCGTACGTCGCCTAAGGCTATTGCGGTTCCGTCATGCGTCGCGAGCGCGGCCCGCGACATATCCTGACCGGATATTGTGCGTGGGCGACGCTTGCCTCGCAACTCTTCCGCCAGATGTGGCAGGAGAACAATTGAGCGGCCTTGCCGCAATCGGAACGCCTCTTCGGCTGTTACGGCCAGCGCCGGGATGTCGTCCAGCGCGGTCTCAACAGGAAGCAGGTGTTCAAACGCGGCGTCCGTATGCACTAAATCTTCGAGTTCCGATAGCCCCACCGCTTCAGACTCTTGAAACGGCCCAACGCCCGTGCGCCGCAAATCCCAAACATGGCCCTCAGCGCCAACGGCCAAGGCCAAATCGCGGACCAGCGCGCGAACATAGAAGCCCTTGCCACAGCGGCATTCAAACGTGGTGCGGTCCGGATCAGATGCCTCTGAGACGCGGGCTTCCAGCAAAACCACGGTTCGCGCGGCAAGAATGGGCGTTTCGCCTTCGCGCGCCAAATCATAGGCGCGCTCCCCCGCTACCTTCACGGCGGAATAGATTGGGGGCACTTGCTCGATGGAGCCCAAAAAGCCTTTCAAGGCTTCCTCGCAGCGCTCACGCGTCGGGCGGACATCGGAGGTCGCAACCACTTTGCCTTCGCGGTCCTGAGTGTCGGTGCTTTCACCCCATTTGATCGTGAAACGGTAGCTTTTTTCGGCTTCCATCAGCCAGGCGACCGTCTTTGTGGCCTCGCCCAAGGCGATGGGCAAAATGCCGGTGGCGAGTGGGTCGAGCGTTCCGGCGTGGCCGGCTTTCTTGGCATCGAAAAGCCGCCGAACGCGGGTAACCGCATCGGTGGACGTGACTTCGAGCGGTTTATCCAGAACGATCCAGCCATGGATGTCCTGCCCCTTTTTGCGGCGCGACATCGCTTAAGACTCCCCATCATCGGGGAGGGTTGGCGGCGGGGCATCGAGGTCGCGCGCAATGATCGGCGTTTTGTAGAGCGCTGTCATCCGAGCGGCTTCATCGTAAGACGTATCGGCGATGAACTTGAGATCGGGGGTAAATTTCATGTCGATCAGCTTCCCGAGGCGGCCGCGAATGAAGCCGTGGGCGCGCTGTAAGGCGGCTGCGATCTTGGTAATGTCAGCGACGCCAAGGGCGGCCACAAACACCACGGCGTGGCGGAGATCCGGGCTCAGGCGCACTTCGCCGACCGTTACGGAGACGCCCTGTAGGTCGGGGTCGCGGATTTCCTTCGCGGCAAACACATCAACAAGGGCGTGACGAACAAGCTCGCCCGCGCGCAACTGGCGTTGGCTCGGGCCGATTTTCGCATCAATGCGAGAAGATTTTGGCATGGGCGGCGCTTTCAAGAGCAAAGCTGAAATGGAAAGCGCGCCGGCGACAAAGTCGCCAGCGCGCCGATCCTATGGGTCTCACAGTGCCACAGCGCCCGGGATCGGCCGGAGCGCTGAGGGTTGGTGTCGTTATCAGTCCAGCGTGCGCGCGACGGTTTCAACGGAGAAGCATTCGATGAAGTCACCTTCGCGAATGTCTTGATAGCCTTGGAAAGCCATGCCGCACTCAACCCCGTTGCCCACTTCGGTGACTTCTTCCTTAAAGCGCTTGAGGGTCGAAAGCGTGCCTTCGTGGATAACCACATCGTCGCGCAACAGCCGCACTTTCGCACCGCGCCGAACAACCCCTTCGGTGACCCGACAGCCCGCAACCTTGCCGGTTTTGGTGATCTGGAACACTTGCAGGATTTTCGCATTGCCGAGGAAGGTTTCGCGCGTGATCGGGGCCAACATGCCCGAGAGAACGCCCTTCACATCGTCGATCAGGTCGTAAATAACCGAATAGTAACGGATTTCTACGTTCTCGTGTTCGGCCAAATCGCGCGCTTGCTTGGAGGCGCGGACATTGAAGCCCACGATTGGGGCCCCAGTAGCTTTGGCCAACAAGACGTCGGACTCGGTAATGCCGCCAACGCCTTGGTGGATAACCCGACCGCGCACTTCCGACGTTGCCAGCTTGTCGATTGACGACACAATCGCCTCGGCAGAACCTTGAACGTCGGCTTTCAACACGATCGGCAATTCGCGAACGTCTTGGTCTTTGATCTTGGCCAGCATGGTTTCGAGCGAGGTACGTGCGGCCACTGGCACCATCGATTTGTCGCGCTTCAAACGCTGACGGTAATCGGTGATTTCACGGGCACGGGCCTCAGACTCGACCACGGCCACCGGATCACCGGGGCTTGGCGCGCCATCGAGACCGAGGATTTCAACGGGCTCAGATGGGCCTGCTTTTGGCACTTGTTGGCCGCGTTCGTTATTGAGCGCCCGCACCTTACCCCATTGCGCGCCCGCCACGACGATATCGCCGCGTTTGAGCGAACCACGGTGCACAAGCACGGTCGCGACCGGGCCTTTGCCTTTGTCGAGCTGGGCTTCGATCACGACGCCCTCACCAGATCGGTTCGGGTTGGCCTTCAAATCGAGCAATTCGGCTTGCAGCAAGATGGTTTCGAGCAGCTTGTCGAGATTGGTTTTCTTTAGCGCCGAAACCGGCACCCACAATGTGTCGCCGCCGACTTCTTCGGTGATAATGTCGTGTTGCAGAAGCTCATTGAGAACTTTTTGCGGCTCTGCGTCGTATTTGTCGATCTTGTTGACGGCCACGATGATCGGTACGCCGGACGCTTTGGCGTGGCTGATCGCTTCGATGGTTTGCGGCATGACGCCGTCATCGGCAGCCACCACCAATACGACGATATCAGTGAGATTAGCCCCGCGTGCGCGCATAGCCGAGAACGCAGCGTGGCCGGGCGTGTCGAGGAAGGTTACTTTCTCGCCGCCGGGCAATTTCACCTGATAGGCACCGATGTGCTGGGTGATGCCGCCGGATTCGCCGGACACCACCGTCGTGTTGCGGATGGCGTCGAGCAGGGACGTTTTACCGTGATCGACGTGGCCCATAATGGTAACGACCGGAGCACGTGTGATCTTGTCCACATCGTCATCGTCGGCCCCAACGAGGCCGGTTTCAACATCAGACTCCGCTACTCGTTTGGCATTGTGGCCAAACTCAGCGACGATCAATTCGGCCATATCGGCGTCCAGAACGTCGTTCTGCGTTGCCATCGTGCCTTCGCGCATCAGGAACTTGATGACGTCGGTCACGCGCTCGGCCATCCGGTTGGCAAGGTCGGCAATAGTGATCGCTTCGGGGATGACCACGTCGCGCACGATTTTGCCGCTGTCTTGACCGCGCATCATCTTCATGCGGCGCTCACGCTCTTTTTCGCGGGCGCGCCGGACCGAGGCGAGGGAACGCTGGCGGTCCCCGTCGTCAGTCATCGCAGAAACAACGGTGAGGCGGCCGGCGCGGCGGATCGGCTCGCCACGTGTACGCGACACCGGCTTCGGCGCAACGCTGACGCCTTTTTGTTTTTTCACCCGGCCACCAAGCTCGGTCAGAAGCGCATTGGCTTCCTCAGCGGCGGCTTCGGGCTCTGGCTCTGGCTCTGGTTCTGGCGGTGGAGGGCTTACGGCACTGGCGTCGCCCGCTGCGCGGCGGGCCGCCAAGGCTTCCTCGGCGAGACGACGGCGTTCGGCTTCGTCGGCGCGGCGTTGCGCTTCAAGCTCTGCAGCTTTGCGCTCCTCTTCCATCTTGCGGCGTTCGGCTTCAAGCAAACGCGCGCGATTCTCGGCTTCAAGGCGCTCGCGCTCACGGCGGGCATTCTCGTCAGCCTTAGCGCGCTCAAGTGCTGCGGTACGGGCGCTGACCTCGTCAGCTGAAAGGCCAAGCGTTGCGCCGGAACGGGTCAGCCCGGTTCCGCCAACGGCACCGGCACCACTTGGCGCAGCACCCGGGGTGCCGGGCGCGCTGGGGGTTCCGATCACCCGCTTTTTCTTCATTTCCACTACCACGGCCTTGGATCGGCCATGCGAGAAGCTTTGGCGCACCGTTCCGGCCCCAACATTGCGTGTTAGGGTCAGTGGCTTGCGCCCAGAAGCCGTCTTTGTGTCGTCGTTACCGTCAGTCATGCTCATCCATGCCATTGCATTTGGGTTATCCAAACGCGCATGACACCAGAGGCGTCTAAGCCTCGGTGCCCTGTTCGTCTCGTTCGATGTTCGCAGAGGAGCTGATTGGCCAGCTCTCCGGCGTTATTGCGCGGAATCCACGGAGGCGGTCGATCTCCGCACTCCACTTTTCCGCCAGTCGCCCTTGAGACAGGAGAGCGTGTATCACACGATCCCTGCCAAGCGCCACGCCCAATTCCTCAGCGCTGAAGCAGCCGCACACAGGGATCGCCCCGTGCAGGCCCGTGGTGAGCCGATCAAGCTTGCCACGACCATCGTCAGCACCATCACTCGCCTCAATGCGCCACGCTGGTGCTTTGCCGCGAATTGAGTCTTCAACTTTCTCAAAACCGACTAAAATGTCGCCAGACCGCTTCGCCATGCCAAGGAGATCAAGACAGCGCTTCGCGAGGGCCGCTTCGGCGAGGCTTGATAGATTAGGCGCAGGTTTAACCGGCCCCTTTACGGAGCGCGCAAAGCCGTTGCGCTTTACGGCGAGATCAACGCTGGCGCGGTTGGCGCTCACCCACACGCCTCGCCCGGGCGCAATCGCGCTCGGGTCCGGGAACACAGCCCCGTCGAGGTCTATGGCAAAGCGAAGCAGGCCGCCGACAGGAGATGTCTCCCCTGTCGCGACACAACGTCTCTCGGGGCCGGCTTTCTTAGCCGGCTTAGGCTCACGCGTTACTGTCAGCGGCATCAGCCGCCTCCGGTTCTGCGTCATCAGCCTCATCGGCCTCAACCCAACCAAGGGCGACGCGCGCAGCCATAATCATGGCGTCAGCATCCTCAACGGACAGTTCAACACCTTCCAAGATGCCCGGCTCACGCACGCGCTCACCGTTCTTCGTCTCATACCAGCCACGCAGATCGTCCGACACGAGGCCCGCGAGGTCATCGACGGTGGTGATGCCACCCTCGCCGAGCTTGACGGCCAGAGCCAAGGTTACGCCCTTAAGGCTCAGCATTTCATCGCTGACACCCAGTTCGACGCGCTTGGCATCAAGTTCTGCGGTGGACCGTTCAAGATATTCACGGGCGCGGGTTTGAAGCTCTTGGCCGATATCCTCGTCCAGGCCTTCAATGTTCATCAAATCATCAACGTCGATAAACGCGATTTCCTCGATGGTTTCGAAGCCTTCTGATACCAGCAATTGCGCCATCATTTCATCGACATCGAGCGCGCCGGTAAACAGCATCGTGCGCTCGTTGAACTCTTTCTGGCGACGCTCAGACTCTTCAGCCTCGGTCACGATATCAATCGACCAGCCTGTGAGTTGGGACGCGAGGCGAACGTTTTGACCGCGACGGCCAATTGCCAGGGACAGCTGATCGTCTGGAACCACGACTTCAACGCGGTTTTCGTCTTCATCGAGAACAACCTTGGCCACTTCGGCAGGCTGCAAGGCGTTTACGATAAAGGTCGCGGGGTCTGAGGACCACGGAATGATATCGACCTTTTCGCCGCCAAGCTCACCCACGACGGCTTGCACGCGCGAGCCGCGCATACCCACGCAGGCACCGACCGGGTCAATGGAACTATCGTGGCTTAGAACGGCGATTTTGGCGCGTGATGATGGGTCGCGTGAGCAGGCTTTGATCTCAATGACGCCGTCATACACTTCGGGCACTTCTTGGGCGAACAGCTTGATCATGAAGCCGGGGTGGGCGCGCGACAGGAAGATTTGTGGGCCCTTCATTTCGCGGCGCACATCGTAAATATAGGAACGCAGACGATCCCCGATATTGACGTTTTCACGCGGCAATGCCTGATCGCGGCGGATCACGCCTTCCCCACGCCCGATATCAATGACGATATTGCCATATTCGACGCGCTTAACTGTGCCATTGACGATCTCACCGACGCGATCCTTGTACTCCTCGAATTGCTTATCGCGTTCAGCTTCGCGGACGCGCTGTGAGATCACCTGTTTACCGGTTTGAGACATGACACGCCCGAAATCGAACAGTGGCAGATCGTCTTCAAACACATAGCCGACTTCGGCGTCCGGCTTCATTTTGCGGGCTTGCGCTAGGGTGAGCTGCTGGGACTCGTTTTCCAGCTCCTCAAGGCCGGGCACCACCGTCATCCGGCGCGTCAGGCGCATTTCGCCCGTGCGCTCATTGATCGAGCAGGTGATGTCGTTCTCGGCGCCGTAACGCGCCTTCGCTGCCTTTTGGATCGCCTCTTCGATTGCGCCGAGAACGAGGCTTTCCTCAATGTTCTTTTCCTGCGCCACCGATCGGGCGATCTGCAGGATTTCAAGCCGGTTGGCGCTGATAGCGACCATCATAATACTCCGTCAGGCAGACTTCTTAGCAGGTTTGCTGGGTGACTTCTTCGTCGATTTGGTGGGTTTGCGACCCTTGGCGGGCGCGGCAGTTTTTAGTTTTGGTTTGGTTTTCGTTGGCGAGACCGCATCAATTGCTGGGTCGGTACCATCAAGGATGGGACCATCATCGTCGGCATCGTCTTCGTCGTCTAAGCCTTCGGTGAGGTCGAGGTCACCGAGAAGCGGGCCCTTGCGGCGCAGGTCTTCTTCGATCAGTTCGTCAGTTAAAACTAGCTTGGCCATGGCGAGCCAATCAAATGGGATCACCGCTGTGTCTTCCTCGCCTTCAAGGTCGATCAGGATGTTACCGTCTTCGGTTCCAGCGAGGTCGCCGACAAACCGCTTGCGGTTTTCGACCATCCGGTTGAGCTCTAGCCGCGCGCGGAAGCCTTCCCATCGGTCAAAGTCTGCTAAGCGCGTCAAGGGCCGATCGATGCCGGGAGACGACACTTCCAATTCCCAATCGCCGTCTATCGGGTCGTTTTCTTCGAGCGTAGGGCCGAGCGCACGGGCGAGCTTTTGGCAGTCACCCGCATTCATTACGCCGTCGGCCCGTTCGGCCATGATCTGCAAGGTTTTGGAGCGACCACCCATGATGCGCAGGCGCACGATATCGTACCCAGCGGCTTGCACCACGGGCTCGATCATCGTGATGATCTGCTCTTCAAAGGGCGATGACGTGCGCAGCACGACCTCCAGAAACAAAAAAGGCGGCCTCCCGCCAGGGAGCCCACCCGAAACCGACTAACAGTACCAGTAAGCAGACAACACTATAGGCCGGAAAACTTGGCTTGTCACGCGGGGTGTGCGCGACGGTATCTTGCTTATGCTTTGCGGAGTGCACTGAGAAACACGGGAACGCAGTCGCCCAAGCCCTTGGTTTGGTAGCGCGTCGTAACGTGGTCGGCGGGGATGGCGGTTAAATCGTCGCCGTCGCGCCATTGCGGCTCGAAGCGAAAGTCGCGGCCGAGAAGTCCCAATGCCCATTCTGCGTAGTTCTCGACGTCGGTAGCAAAGCGAAATTCACCGCCGGGTTTCAGAATGCGCGCGATGACATCCATGAAGGATGCTTGCAGGATCCGGCGCTTACGTTGGCGCGGCTTTGGCCACGGGTCTGGAAAGAGGACGAAGAGACGGTCGACGCTGTGGTCTGTCAGCGCTTCGAGAAAAGGACGAGAATCGTCCATGAGGAGGCGAACATTGGCTAGTGTGTGTTCTGAAATGCCAACGAGAGCCTTTGCGACGCCTTCTTCATAGGGCTCTATACCGATGCAAAGCACATCAGGGTGAGCCATGGCTTGGCCAATGAGATGCTCCCCACCACCAAAGCCGACTTCGACCCAAACTGCTTTCGCGTGCGGCAGTAAGGCGCGCGGATCGAACCCGGGTTCTGGTTTTGCTGGAGCCGCGATTTGCGGCAGCAGCTCAGTGACGAGTGCATGTTGGCGCGCTGAAAGCGGGCGGCCCTTTTGACGCCCGAAAGAGCGCAAAGGCATAGTACGATAGGTTTCGGGGTCGGTGGCTTTAATCACGCCATCGCCCTAGACGGGGGGATGCGCAGGCGTCCACCCCTCAAGGCAATCCAATTCAGTGGGCGGCTTCTGTTTCCGCGGCTTCTTCCGCCGTCATCAAGCGCGCCAAATCGAGGACCATGCGGCGGCGCGATGATGTGGTAATCTCAGCATAGTGCCCCAACACATCAAGTGCGCCCGGGATGCTCATTAGCGTTGCCAAGGCCAAAGGCTTTTCAGCGGTTTCACCTTCTTCAGACTGGCCCTCTAGCCCGTCAAAGAAATAATCAACCGCGACACCCATGACGCGCGCCACTTCGAACAGACGCGAAGCGCTAACGCGATTGAGGCCACGTTCGTATTTTTGAACCTGCTGAAAGCTGATGCCCAACAGCTCACCAAGCTTTTCCTGCGACATTCGCAACTGATCGCGACGTTGTTTCATCCGTCTACCGACATAATGATCGATTGGGTTGGACGAGCGTGGATCAGTCATACGAGCCGTTTTTGCCATTTTTTTGAGTTCCGAGCCTATATCACGATGCCGTTATCGGGCCTGATGGCGTCGTTTTACGCCCCCGACGACGAAAAACAAGACCATAACTGCCCACAAAAAATAGTCATTTTTCGATTTCAGGGTTTGGCCAAGTGCCCGCGGGAGCGGAAAGGCTGTAACGCCGCCTTTTTTTTCGCCAAGTTTAGCAACGCGCCCATAGGCGTCAACGATTGCGGAGGGGCCACCGCTTGCTGCACGAACGAGGGGCAAGCCCGTTTCAATCGCCCGATAACGCGCTTGATTGAAATGCTGGGCTGGTCCTTGGCCATTGCCGAACCACGCATCGACCGACACATTTAACAACCAGCCCGGCCGCTCGGCGCCTTTTGGCAGGTTGATAGGAAAGATCGCTTCATAGCAGATCAACGGCCACGCCTTTGGAGCCCCAGCAAAAGCGATCGGCGCTACTGTTCCACCGGGTGTAAAATCCGAGCCATAAGACACAAGAGACCGCAATCCAACCGCGTCGAAAAGCGAGCCAAAGGGCACGTATTCGCCAAATGGGACGAGGTGGTTTTTGTCGTAAAGACCGCGTAATGCGAGGCCCGTTCCGTCGCGACCGATGACGGCAAGAGAATTGAAATATAATTCATTATCAATGCCGAGCGCTTCACGGCGAACTAAGCCTGTTGCAAGTTGGCGTGACCCCAATCGGTCGTCTATGCCTTTGAGCGTGGCGGCATCCTCGAGCAAGGGAAACGGCGTCGCCCCCTCAGGCCATACGATGATTGAAGCCTTTTGTGCGGCGGCATCGTCTAACAAGTCGATATAACGCTGCGCGACGCGATCTCTGTTTTCAGGCAGCCATTTCTCGCGTTGCGTGAAGCCGGCATCGACGACGGCAATAATCGGCGCCTTTGGTTGAGGAGCTCTATCGGCCTCTGCCAGCCGAAAAGCACCAAACCCATAGAGACCGCCCAGAAGTGCAAGCGCCGCGACACTGAAGCCGAGCTTGTGTTTCTGGTTGTCGGCACCGAACCAAACGGCTGGTGAGGCAAGCAAAACCTGCGTCAGGATCGACAGGCCATGCACGCCGATGACAGAAGCGCTTTGGGATACGCTGCCCCCGGCAGGCCAAATGTAACCCGGAAGGTTCCACGGGAAGCCGGTTAAAATTGTGGCTCTCAGCCACTCCGCCAGCCCAAAAGCGGCAGCGAATAGGGCTATTCTGGCCGCTCCCTTCGACCAAAGAGCGATGCACAGGGCTCCGGCAGCACCCCAAAACAGCGCCAATAATGCTGGTAGGGCCAAAACCGCCGGAATGGCGAGCGCGCCAAACTTCTCGATGTCGACTAAGAAAGCGTTGGCAATCCAGTTCAGGCCACCCAAAAAAGCGCCGAAGCCAAACAGCCAACCCCGCCAAAGTCCGGAACGAATGGGCCTCTGTGTCCGTGTTGCATCATCAAGAAGAAAAACAAATGCGGTGATCGCGAGCGCAAAAAGGGGCCACAAATGAAAGGGCGCATAGCCGAGGACACTCAAACCACCCGCAGCAAAAGCCAAAATTCCAGCGAGCCATGGCGGTAATGGCGTGGCGCGAAACAGCCTTGCCGACACTGTCAAGTCGGGGCTTTTTGTGCGGCGGGATTGTCAACAACAGGCGTTTTGGCTGCGACGTCAACCGCCAAGCGTCGCAGCCGAATACGCCGAATACGGCGCGGATCGGCATCGATGATCTCGAAATCAAAGCCAATGGGATGGCGCAGTATCTCGCCACGCAGGGGCACGCGCCCAATCAAGGCGACGGCTAAGCCGCCGAGGGTGTCGATATCGTCTTCGCGGTCCTCAAGCATAAGGTCCGTGCCCACGGCCTCGCTGATATCAGCAATTTCGGCGCGCGCATCGGCTTCCCAGACACCATCACCCCGCATGACGATTTCAGGGTCGGCGTCATCGTCATGTTCGTCATCGATTTCGCCGACAATCTGCTCAACGAGATCCTCGATGGAAACAAGGCCGTCCGTGCCGCCATATTCGTCGACTACCAGCGCCATATGACAGCGCGACAATCGCATTTTCAGCAAAAGCGACGGCAGCTTCATGGATGGCGGCACAAATAACAAATCACGCTTGAGTTTGTTCAGAACCAAGTCGTCAGTATGGGCGACGGGCAGGCCGTCATCGGGTGGCGCAAGCAGACCCAAAACGTCTTTCACGTGTGCCATGCCGATAGGATTGTCGAGGTTTTCGCGAAAGATGGGCATCCGCGAATGCTGGCTCGACGCAAACAAGCGCGCCACATCCCCCAGTGTTTCGGACACCTCAACCGCCACAATGTCGGCTCTGGGGACCATCACGTCCGAAACGCGTAGCCGATCAAACGCGGCTACTTTGACAATCATGTCCTTTTGGTCGCGATCAAGATCATCACCGGCGGCTTCGCGCTCGCGCAGCAACTCTACGGGATCAACATCGCTGGGGTCTTGATCAAGTTCACGGCGGCGCAGCATGCGTGCGATATTTCGCCAGAGAGATCGTTTCTTACTACTGGAACTCGGGTCGTCAGACATGAAGTGTGTAAGGGTCCGCTATTGAAAGTTCACTAAGGATGGCGCGCTCGCGCGCTTCCATCGCTTCAGCGTCTTTATTCTGAATATGATCATAGCCGATCAGGTGCAAAAAGCCATGCACAAGCAAGTGTATCGTGTGATCGCGCACCGTCTTGCCTTGCTGGGCGGCCTCACGCTCTATCGTTTCTAAGGCGAGAGCCAGATCACCGAGGAGCGGCTTGGCCCGTGGATCGGCAGGAAAAGACAGGACGTTTGTCGGTTTGTCTTGCTCGCGCCAGCGGGCGTTCAGCCGTTGAATGGTGTCGTTGTTTGTGAATAAGAGGCTGACGACACCCGAAACACCTTCTAGCGTTGCTGCCGCCTGGAGTGCGGATAGTGCTGTTTTTTCTAAGTTTTCGAGCGCATCGTTCCAGCGCGGCTCTGCACAATCAAGCTCAACGTCAAGGCTGTTAGCCATGTTGGTTGATCCCAGCTCGTTTAAGCGCATCTGCATCATAGGCGGCAACGATCCGGCCTACGAGTGGGTGACGCACGACGTCTTCGACGCCAAACCGAATAATCCGTGCGCCCTGAACGCCATCGAGGATTCCCAAGGCGTGCGCTAAGCCGCTATCCTCGCTGCGCGGCAAATCGATCTGACTCGGATCGCCATTTACGGCCATGCGCGACCCTTCACCGAGTCGCGTGAGAACCATTTTCATTTGCTGCTTTGTGGCGTTCTGGGCTTCGTCTACGATCACGAAGGCGTCTGATAGCGTGCGGCCGCGCATAAAGGCCAATGGGGCCACTTCAATTTCCCCTGCTGCACGTCTGCGTTCTAATTGCGCGGGGCCAAGCAAATTCTTCAGCGAATCCCAAATGGGCTGCAAATAGGGATCGACTTTCTCATTGAGGTCGCCAGGCAAGAAGCCAAGACGCTCGCCCGCTTCAACAGCCGGACGGCAGACAACAAGGCGTGACACGCGGCCTTCCAGCAAAAGAGACACACCAATAGCGGCCGCAAGATAGGTTTTTCCGGTGCCGGCGGGGCCAACACCAAAAACAAGATCCGCATTGGGCGCCGTTAGGGCTTCAAGATAGGCCGCCTGCATCGGGGTGCGGGCCTGCACCAATCCGCGACGGCCCGGCAACGAAATAGCACCTTGGATGCTGGGGGTCGTGCCGCGCCTTGCAAAACTAAGCGCCGCGCGCACATCACCCTCACCAAGGGTTTCGCCACGCTTCAACTGGGCAAAAAGGGCCTCAAGAGTGTTGCCAGCTTGAGTGATCGCTTGGCTGTCGCCAGCCAGAGTAATTTCGCCCCCATTGCTATCAACGGTCACATCGAGGCTCGACTCGATAAGGGCAAGAAACCGATGCCCCGGGCCGCACAGCGCGGGAACAAGTTCGGCTTGCTCGAAGCTTAACGTCACTTTTGCGGCGTCTGCCTTCGTCGTCGAACGGGCCTTGCGTGCGCTCATGCTGCTTGGTTCTTCGACGCGCCGACCCACTCACCCGTGACCGAGTTTTGAGCCGATGCGACTATTTTTACATCGACTATGTGGCCGATAAGGCTTTCTGGCCCGTGAAAGTGGACCGATTGTTGGTAGGGCGTCCGCCCGATGACTTGGCCGGGATTGCGGCCTTTGATCGACACCAAGACCGGCAGGGTCATGCCAATTTTGGTGGCGTTAAACGCGCGTTGTTGTTCAGCAATGAGGGCCTGAAGGCGCGCCAAACGCTCGTCTTTTACGTCCTCTGGCACTTGGCCAAACATTTCCGCGGCAGGAGTGCCGGGGCGGCGAGAATATTTGAAACTGTAGGATTGCGCATAGCCAACAGCGCGCACGAGATCGAGCGTGGCTTCAAAGTCCGCGTCAGTCTCGCCGGGAAATCCAACAATGAAATCAGAGGCGAAGGCGAGGTCTGGCCGAGCTGCGCGTAGCCTATCGATGAGTTTTAGGTAATCGGCTGCGCTATGCTTGCGGTTCATCGCTTTGAGGATTTTATCCGAGCCTGCTTGTACAGGCAGATGCAGGAAGGGCTGCAGGGCCTCAATGGTACCATGCGCGGCTATCAGGCCATCGGTCATGTCGCGCGGGTGAGAGGTGGTGTAGCGGATACGCTCGATCCCACCGATCGTCGCCAAATGGGCAATCAGCGTCTCCAATCCCCACACCGCGTCGCCCGAAAGGCTCGGTGCGGCGCCATGATAGGCGTTGACGTTTTGGCCCAACAGATTGATTTCTCGCACGCCTTGGCGGGCTAATGAGCGTGCTTCGGCGACAATCGCATCGACGGGGCGGGAGAATTCCGCGCCGCGCGTGTAAGGCACAACGCAGAAGGTGCAGAACTTGTCACAGCCCTCTTGCACCGACAGGAAGGCCGTTGGACCGTCAATTTGACGCTCTGACGGGAGGGCATCAAATTTTTCCTCAACCTCAAACGATGTGTCTAGGGTTTGGCCTGCTGCACGCGCGGCTTGCGCCACCAGCTCGGGTAATTTGTGATAGGCTTGCGGGCCTACCACTAAGTCCACTGCCGGTGCGCGGCGCATAATTTCAGCACCTTCGGCTTGGGCAACGCACCCTGCAATCGCGATCGTCATCGTGCCTGTGCCGCTGGCCGCTTTGGCCTCCTTGTGGGCTTTCAGGCGGCCTATCTCGGAATAGACTTTTTCGGTGGCCCGCTCCCGAATATGGCAGGTGTTCAGGACGACGAGATCGGCACCTTCTGGACCCTCCACAGGGGCATACCCTAACGGGGCGAGCACATCTTTCATGCGCTCGGAATCATAGACGTTCATCTGGCAGCCATAGGTCTGAATAAACAGACGCTTGGGCGTCTTGGTGGTTGGGAGATCGGTGTCAGCGTGCATAGAGCGCCAAAAGCCCAAAAACCCGCCAAAGAGCAAGTGTGGCCGACAGAAATCCCGCGTACTACGCCACTTTAGAGGCTATGGCTCGATCCGCTTCCCATCCCAGGCAAACACGCCGCCGCTATCGCTCGGGTTCAAGCCCTCTACCACAGCCAGCAAATGGCCGGCCGATTGTTCGGGCGCGAACAAGCCGCCGGAACGAACGCCCGCCTGAAATGGTGCGGAGAGCTTGGTATCTACGGTTCCGGGATGCAGCCCGCATACAATGGCCTCAGGGCCTTTTGCGGCTGTTTCAATCGCTAGGTTGGCGAGCATCATATTGAGCGCCGCTTTGGCGGCACGGTAGCCATACCAACCACCCGTTCGATTGTCTGAAATGCTGCCTACACGGGCCGAAAGCGCCGCAAAGACGGTTTTGCCGGTGCGCGGCATCAGGGGCAAGAAGTGCTTGGCGACTAAAGCGGGGCCAATGGTGTTGATGGCGAATGAGCGCGCTAGTGCATCGGCATCGAGGCGTTTGAGCGTCTTTTCTGGTTGAAAACCTGCCCCTTCGTGCAAAAGACCTGTCGCTACGATGACCAGCCGAACAGGCTCAAAGCCTGACGCTTGCCGCGCTGCCGCTGCGATGCTGGCTTCATCGGTAAGATCAAGCGGGCAGGGCGTTACCTTTTTATGCCCAGCGGGCAGGGCTGAGCGCGCACACGCTAGAACGCTGGAAACGGCCAGATCGGCAGCCAAAGCTTGGACAAAGGCAGCACCCAACCCACCCGACGCGCCAATGACTACGGCAGAGAAAGGGGTAGGGATGCTGCTGAACATGAGACTTCTACGGCGCAAGGGCCTTTACGGTTTAGGCGATTCCGGAAAAGCCTCATTTGGCGAACTGCCAACCCTTGAGCTTTTGATGTGAAGGCTTTGCGGCGGCGCGTTGCCGTTGCTGCAAACCAAGATCTCGCGCGAGGCCTATAGACAATCCATGGGAGGGGGCCAAGGGTCGCCCTCTAGCGCACAGGCCTTACAGGCGGCTGGCCGAATTGCGGCTCTTTTCCGCGTCGGGCCTCCGGGCGTTCCCACGTCCAGCCTGCGGATGCAAAACTCGCCGCCGCATTGTAGACCGCATCGAGCGCTTCATCGACCGGCTCACGCCCAAACAACCAGCGCAGGGCGGCGGTTACGGCGTCGGTGTCGTCGGCCTGCGCTGCGGCCAGCGCGGCGAGCAGGGTTTGTTCATCGGGCGTTTGAGCAGTGCGACCGGGATCACCGACGACCAGCTTCCGGCGCCCTAATCGGCTGAGACTATCGACCAATTGCCCCATGGCGCGGCCGGCTTCATCAACGCTGGAACTCGCTACTGGGCACGCGCGAGCCGATGGTTTCACGCGACGGCGAAAGGCATGCAGGGCGAGGCGAGCGGAGGGGTCACCCGGGTCCAAAGGGGGTTGTTGTGGTAAACTCATACGCGAACACACCTCCTCTCTCCGCTAGCTTATTGCGAACCATTCTTAAAAACAAGCTTTTTCTTAGCCGGACGGTCCCGCGATCAAAGCGCGCTTCAATTCGCCTGTAAGCTCATCCATGCGTTGCTCTACTTGAACCCGTTTAATGCGGCCTTGCTCCTGTGCGGTTAGCACGCCTCGCATGGTCTCGATCAAGTCAAGATTGGTTTTTTCGAGCGTTTCGATATCCACAATGCCTTTTTGGGACTGTTCCTCAATGGCAATCGCCTGCCCCTTCATCATCTCTGACGTTTGACGCAGCATCTGGTTGGTCGCGTCAGTAACGGCCTTTTGCATGCCAAGAGCTTCCTCTTGACGCGCGAGGCCGAGCAGCAGAACCATTTTCTGCTTCCAAAGTGGAATCGTTAAACGGGTGGAGGCTTGCAAGCTTTCAATCAAGGTCTCATCGCTTGATTGAACAATACGAATTTGCGGCAATTGCTGGATGCCGATTTGGCGGGCTTGCTGCAGATAGAAAACTCGCTTTTCGAGCCGATCAAGCGCTTGCTCGGCATCGCGATACTCTTGGGCTTCAATCATCCCGTCGCCAGCAGCGACCGCCGCATCCGCTTTGGCCTTCAGTTCCGGCAGCAATGTGGCTTTCATGTCCTCGGCAAAAACCTTACCGGCTTCGATGTAAGAGGCGAGCTTCGAGATCGATTCGGCCGTTTGATCGTGCAGGCCATCCAGCATCGCAATGTCGCGCTTTAAGGCATCTTTGCGCTTGTCGAGCTCTATCGCGATGGCATCGATCTGGCTGGACACGTTTTCGAACTGGGATTTGAACTTTGTAACCTCTGCGCGTGCATTCCCGAAAAAGCGGCTGAAGAAGCCCTTTTTGGCCAATGATGCCGGATCAAGCCCTTGCGCCTTACCAATAATGTCCGTGAGCAGTTTGCCTGTGTCGCCTAATTCGCGGTTCTGGGTTTGTGACAGGATACGGTCGGCGAAAGACGTAACATCTCGCTGAGCCCGGTCGCCATAGGTCGAGATGCCGGCGCGGTCGTCAAGGGAGAGTTCACTTTTGATTTTCGCGACGATGGCCGCGTCAGGGCGCACCACTGGCAACATTTCAACGCTCGCAATGACGGTTGGATCGGCGGTTTTGGCGGGGCTGTCGTCAGTCATGAAAGGTCCTCAGCTACAGAGGCATCATAGCGCCCCATCTTTGCTCCGTCTCTAAGCCATATCAGGGTATCTTTTGGCGCGGTTCAAGGCCCTCCCCCTGCAGCGTATTTGGGGGTAAAGCGAACCCATGTCCTCACTTCTTGATCCCCTTCCGCTGGCGCAAGCCCTTATCCGCGCGCCTTCCGTTACGCCTGTTGATGCGGGTGCACTGGATACCTTGTCAGCAGCCTTGGAATCGCTCGGCTTTCGGGTGTGGCGCTGGACGTTTGGCGAGGTACCAAACCTTTATGCGCGCCTCGGGACGCAGGGGCCAAACTTCTGCTTTGCTGGCCATACCGATGTGGTGCCGCCCGGCGATAGTGCGGCTTGGTCTACCAACCCTTTTGCCGCGACCATCGCCGATGGTGTGCTTACAGGGCGCGGTGCTGCCGACATGAAAAGCGCCATTGCCGCTTTTGTGTGCGCCGTTGCGCGGGGACAGCAGAGTCAATCTGCGCTGCCGGCCTCGGTCAGTCTGTTGATTACAGGCGATGAGGAAGGGCCTGCGGTTGATGGCACCAAGCGCTTGCTTCAGGCAATTACAGACGAGGGAGAAACCCTTGATCACTGTTTGGTGGGTGAGCCAACCAACCCGTCCTTTCTAGGTGAGACTATTAAGAACGGGCGACGTGGATCGCTGAATGCCACACTGAAAGTTCGTGGCGTGCAGGGGCATGTGGCCTATCCTGAGCGGGCTGCCAATCCAATTCGACCCTTGACTGCGTTTCTGAGTGCCGTCCAAGCGCGCGTTCTCGACACTGGCGCCCCGGGTTTTCAGCCGTCAAACCTCGAGGTGACGACCGTGGATGTCGGCAACCCGACGATGAATCTCATCCCCGCCGAGGCGAGCGCGCGGATCAATATCCGGTTCAACACCGCCCATACCGGCGCTTCGCTCAGCGCTTGGTTGAACGAAGAATGCGCGAAGGCCGCTAGCGATTTTTCAGGCTCGCTTGATTTGGACATCAGAGTATCCGGCGAGGCGTTTTTCACGGAGCCCGGCCCGTTTACAGACCTTCTGCAAGATGCGGTTGAGGCATCAATTGGAAAGCGCCCAGAGCTTACCACGTTTGGCGGTACGTCGGATGCGCGTTTTATCAAGGATTATTGCCCGGTGGCCGAGTTTGGGCTTGTTGGGGCCACGATGCACCAAGTCGATGAACATGTGGATGTGGCTGATATTGAAGCTCTCACCACGATCTACGAACGCGTACTGGCGCTCTACGCTGAGCGTTTTCCCTGAACCAAAACACTGAGCCAACAAAAAGGGGGCGGTCAAATGACCGCCCCCTAGGTTACTCTGCACTGGTTAGGCCCGTTTAAGCACCGAACTTCTTAGACAACCCGATCTTGAACGTCCGGCCAAATGGGCGGTGCGTGTAGGGATCATAATTGGTGTCAAAGCGGGCATAGGGTGGATCTTCGTCGAGGATGTTGATGATCGACGCGGAGACCGTGATGTCCCAAGGCGCTAGCCAGCGATAATACAGATCATGCGTCGTCATCGCTGCGATGTTCTGACCACGTGGGTTCACCGGCGCGGCGAGGAAGATGTTGCCTGCTGCCGCCGTTGCAAGGTCGGCGCGTTCATCGCGATAGTCCGTGATGTAGTTTGTCACCCAACGCAGATTGTGATCACCACGCGTGTATTCAGCAAACAGGCTCGCCTTATATTGTGGCAATGGCCGGATATAGCCAACCGTGCGGTTGAAACGGCCAACGGCGTCGAAGGCCGGAGCCACGGTTACTTTGTCGATCACCAATGGAGCGACCTTGTATTCGATCGTGTAGCTGACATCGCCACCGATACGCAGATCGGCACCACCCAGCACGTCATTCCATGTGTAAGAGGCAGCAGCATCGACACCTGACGTTTTGACGTCTGGCCCGTTTGCGATGTTCACCCGGATCCGTTCAAACGTAGCTGCCGATGGCGGGTTGCCTGAGAAGGTCACCCGGCTGAAAAACGGCGAGGCGGTTAGGTTTGCCAAGACGTTGGCGAGCAGTGGGTTGAACGGCTCCACGATGATGGGCTTTTCGATGTCGAACGACCAGTAATCGATCGAGCCACGAAACCCGCCTTGATCAACGACGACACCCAGATTGAAGGTGTTGGCGCTTTCTGGCTCCAGATTTGGGTTACCGAACGTGTCGATGGCCTTAAACGCACCGGCTGCACCGACGAACGACAAGGTCGTGCCTTGGCCGCTCAATTGGTTTAGCGATGGGCCGCGGAATGTCGAGCCCGCCGAAGCGCGGAAAACGACGCCATCAATGGGCTCAAAGCGGACTGCGATTTTCGGATCGGTCGTCGAGCCGGTCTTTCCGCCGTAATCCTCGTGGCGGAGCGCCAATTGCATGTTGAAACGCTCGGTGAACGGAATGTTCAATTCGCCGAAGACAGCCCACACGCTGCGATCGGTGCTGTTTGGCGTTGCAGGGCCAAGGAAGCCGAAGAGGCCGGTTTTAGCCGTGCAGGTTTGTAAGCCCGGAATCGTGCATGGGTTGAGCAGGAAGTTGGAATCATCGGTGACTTTGAGCTGGTATTTGTCAACGCGATATTGACCACCAGCGGCCCAGCCGACTTTTCCGCCGCCAAGCTCAATGCCCAATTCTCCGTCATAAACGAGGTCAGCCACGAACACGGAGGTGGTGGCATCCGTGCGACCAGCGCCGACGAGCCAGTTCGCCAGCTCTTTGCTGTTGGCCGTAGAGGCGACATAGCCAGGGTTCGCGGCATCAACGAACGCGCCCTTCGCGATGCCCGTTGAGAATGGGTTATACCATTGGCAGCCATTCGCGCCGGCCACGGTGCCCGTGCAGTTAGGCCCGCCAAAGCCGTTAATGGCGCGGTTGAAGCGGTCTACATAGGTGTCGCTGGTGGTGCGTTGGCCTTCATCCTGCATATAGGTCAGGTGGAAGTCCCAATTTGTGCCACCGTCAAATGCGCCCTTAAAGCCACCGGAAACGCGAATGGCCTCATAGCCACGGCTGCCGACTTGAGCGCCGCCATCTGTGCCGGGGAAGCCACCTTCACCGAAGGAACGACCAACCCAGAGTACGCCCGCAGGGCTCGCCAACCATGGGTTTGCCGCCACAAGAGCTGGGTTCGCGTTGCGCAAAGCGACCAGACCGGGGTTAGCGGCAGGAACCACGTTCACGGGGCGTTGTGGCGGATAGGATGGTGACGTTTTCCACGTCGGAACATCGGTGCTGGCATAAAGGATTTCAGCGTTGAACTTCAGCTTGTCTGAGAAGTCGTGGTGGAACTCAGAGAAGATCTGATAGCGGCTTTCTTCCTCGACCAGATTGTCGAATGGAATGTAACGGAAATAGCACGCACCCAAGGCGTTGGTGCCGCCTACGGCGGTACAACCTGGGTCTACCACGTTAAGAGAGCCCGTCGCTGCGGTAGCCCCCCGGGTCCAGCTCCGGCTACTGGCACGAGGTTCAAGATGCGGCCCGGATTGCCGATGCTGGAATAACCAGCCTGCGGGTTGTCGGCAAAGCTGACCTTAGTGAAGTCCGCTTCGCGGAACGATACCTCTGGGCGGAAATTGATGCCAACCGAGGTTACCCAGCTCGTATTATCGCCTTGGTAGCCATAGGAAATCGACGCGTTGTATTCGCCGCTCGTGCCGTCAAACACTTCAAAGTCACCGCGCACCTCAAAGCCTTCGAGGCGGCGATTCGTGATGAAGTTGACCACACCAGCCATGGCGTCTGAGCCATAAAGCGCGGCAGCACCATCTTTCAGAACTTCAATGCGCCCAACCGATGCCGTTGGCAGCAAATTGGTGTCCACAAACGTCTGTGCGCTTTCGCTGATCCCGTACGGTGCCGATACCATCCGGCGGCCGTTCAACAGTACCAAAGTCCGCGCTGGGCCGATGCCGCGCAAATTAATGTTGCCGAGGCCTTCAAGCCCATTTGACGAGAACTGGTTGGTTTCACCATCGGTTCCCGATGAAATCCCGAGGGATTTTACCAGCTCAACAATGGTCGGGTTACCAATTTTTTCGAGATCGTCGGAGCTAACAACCGAGACAGGAACGGCGCCGTTTTCCGGTGTGCCGCGAATGTAAGAGCCTGTAACGATAACAACGTCTGTCTTGCGCTCGCCATCGCTGGCTGAGGCTTGAGCCATAGCGGACTGTGAGGCCAGTCCAATAAATGCAAATGTTACAAGGGCAGACGCCCCACGCAGCAGCGTTTTTCTCATTGTTACAATCCTCCCCCATAAGCCGCCCTCAGCTCTAATCGGCGAGAGTCATCCCTAGGTGTATGCAATAGAAATCGAGAAAGGCTCAAAGGGAAGAGGTTTGTTGCAAATTTATGCTGAAATACGACAGTGTGTGACAGAATTGTTGGCGCATCCGATGTTTTGGGCTGTTGACCCATGACGGAGTGGATGCAGGGCTTGCCTCTCGGTCAGCCTAAAGCTGTTTCTGGATAGAGAACTTCAGTGAGGTAGAGGCCGTCTGATGGCGCGACTGGCGCGCAGCGTTGGCGATCACGGGCGTGAAGCGCGGCCGCAACATCGTCGGGTTTCCAACCGCCGCGCCCCACTTTCACGAGCGCCCCGACCATTGAGCGGACTTGGCGATGTAGGAAAGAGCGTGACCGGGCCACGATGTGAATTTCAGGGCCACATGCTCCAACACCTTCGCCAACATCAAGCGCGTCAAGTGTCTTAATCGGGCTTTTGGCTTGGCATTGGGCATCGCGAAACGTTGTGAAATCATGGACGCCAATGAGGTGTCGACTGGCGTCTTGCATGGCGTTGATGTCAAGCAGTGTGGGCACCCACCAAACACGCCCGGCTTCCAGGGTTGGCGGGGGGCGTCGCCCTAGGACGCGATAAAGATAGCGCCTCTCGACAGCAGAAAACCGCGCATGAAAATCATCGCCAACAGCCCAAGCGCGCGTAACGGCGATAGGTTGAGGGTGCAAATAAGCGTTGAGGGCATCGCGTAGCCGGTCGGGACGCCAAGGTTTTGGCAGATCAAAATGCGCGATTTGGCCAATCGCGTGCACGCCAGCATCTGTGCGCCCAGCACCAATAACGTCTACCGTTTGATCATTATTGGCGCCGCGCGCCGCGCGCTCTAGCGCACCTTGTATGGTCGCTAGTTCCGCCGTTTTCTGCCAGCCGAAATAGCGAGACCCATTATATTCGATCTTGATGGCATAACGCGGCATTCAGGGTAAAATCGTGCCGGTACGGACAAGATTGCCGCGCAAAAATTCAAGTGCAGACACGGCGCTTTTGCCTTCTTTTTGAACGTTCAGCAAACGCAGAGCGCCGTCGCCGCACGCAATCGTCAGTTGCTCGTCAATAATTGTTCCAGGTGCCCCTGCGCCCTCGGCACGTTCGGCCCTTAGCGCTTTGACCCGCACAAGCCCCTTCTCGGTTGGCAATTCAAACCAACAGCCCGGGAACGGCGAAAACGCGTGGATTTTCCTAACCAAAGCGTTTGCGCTCAGGTGCCAATCTAGCCTTGTTTCGTGGCGCTCAATCTTGCGCGCGTAGGTTACACCATCTTCGGATTGGGGCTCACCAATCAGGGTTCCCGCTTCCAATTGCTCCAGAGCGCGAACCATTAGCTGAGCGCCTGCTTGCGAAAGGCGGTCATGCAGGTCGCCGGTTGTGGTGGCATCCGTTATCGCCTCGACGTGGGTTAAGAATACAGGGCCAGTATCCAAACCCTCCTCCATCGCCATTACTTGGACACCAGTTTCGCGGTCTCCTGCCTCAATAGCGCGCTGCATCGGGGCGGCACCACGCCATCGCGGCAATAAGGAGCCATGGAGATTAAAGCATCCATGACATGGCGCTTGCAGGATCGGGGGCGGCAAGATTAACCCGTAAGCGACAACGATTGCGGCATCGAGGCCCAAAGCTGCAAAGCTTTTCTGTTCGTCAGTGCCTTTCAAGCTTTTCGGTGTGCGCACGTCGAGGCCGAGCGCTTGCGCCCGCGCGGCAATGGCTGTTGGCTTCAAGCTGTGTCCGCGCCCTGAAGGCCGCGCAGGTTGAGAATAAACCGCAACGATGTCGTGACCGGCCGCCACCAAGGCGTCCAACGTCGGCACAGCAAAATCGGGCGATCCCATGAAAGCGAGGCGCATTGCGTGTTGGCCTCCCCTACATCCGTTCCGGTGTTTCGATCCCGAGAAGGTCTAGGCCAAGCTCAAGCTGCTTCAAGACGGTCGTTGCCAGCGTTAGTCGCGACGCCCTCAACGAGGCATCAGGCTCGGGTAAAATCGGGGCCGACGCATAGAAGCTGGAAAACGCTTGGGCTAGCGCGTAAACATGCTCGGCCAGAATGTGCGGTGCGCGCTTTTCATACGCACCCGCAAGAGCGCGTTCAAAGCCATCGAGCGTCAAAATGAGATCACGCTCCTCAGGCAAAGTCGGCGTCACCGCGCCACCAACAAACCCTGCTGCCTCTGCCTTCCTAAGCACGGATTTTATGCGAACCGCTGCATAGAGAAGATAAGGCCCCGTTTTACCTTCAAAGGCGGTAAATCGCTCAAGGTCAAAGACATAGGACGTACCGCGAAAGTTCATCAGATCCGCAAACTTCAACGCCGCAACGCCAACATGCAGCGCGGTAGCGGCGAACTCATCGGCTGGAAGGTCTGCCCCTAAGCCAGCGTCACGCAGGCGCGCTTCAGCTTTTTCGCGCACCATGGCGATCAGATCATGCAGTTTCAAAACGCCGCCTTCGCGAGTCTTGAAAGGCTTGCCATCCGGCCCGTTCATCGTCCCGAAGCCAATGTGCTCCAGCTGGCTTTCCGGGTAGTATCCAGCAATGTCGGCGGCCCGGAACACTTGCTCAAAGTGCCCGGCTTGGCGCTGATCCACGCAGTAAATCATCAAATCGGGCGAAAACTCATTTACCCGATCCACAATCGTTGCAAGGTCCGTCATGCCATACATGGAGGAGCCTTCAGAGCTGACCACAATGAGCGGCGGTATCTCTTTCTTGTCACCGTCGCGTGCTACGCGAACGATCATCGCGCCTTGATCGGGCACCGCCAAGCCGCGTTCCTTCAGGTCTGTAACCAATCCCGCGATCAAAGGGTCCGCATCGGACTCCCCCTTCCACAGGTCGAAAGTTACGCCCAAGGCCGCAAATTCACGCTGCAATACAACACGGGTTGCCGCCACGAAGTGTGCCCACAAAGCGCGATAGCCCGGCCGCCCTGCCTGCAACTCTGCTGTCGCGCGTCGCGCCCGATCGCGCTCCGCTGGGTCTGCCTTTGCGCGTGCCGATGCGAATGGATAAAGGCGCTCAAGGTCTGCCATTACCACCGGGCTCTCGGCGGGATAGGGGCCGGTAAAGGCGTCGTCGAAATAGAGCAGCGCGGGCTGTTCGTCGTGGACGGCCGCAATCAGCAAGCCCATTTGATAGCCCCAATCGCCGAAGTGGGCGTCGCCCCACACGGTGTCGCCACGAAACCGAAACAGCCGTTTTAGACTGTCGCCAATGATGGTGGCGCGTAAATGGCCAACGTGCATTTCCTTGGCGACGTTTGGCCCAGCATAGTCCACGATTATCCGACGGGGATTTGCAATTACCTCCGCGCCGACCCTTGGGTCTTTTGCGAGCGCATCGCCGCGCGCGGCTAATGCTTCAGACGCTACCACAAGATTTATGAAGCCGGGGCCGGCCACTTCAACTGTGGCAAACACAGTGTCGCGCGCGAGCCTTCCGGCAATGGCCGTGGCAATTTCGCGTGGAGGCTTGCCTGCGGCTTTTGCGGCGGCCATCGCGCCGTTGCATTGAAAGTGGCCAAGCTCTGGCCGTGCTGAACGTTGAACTGCCCCAAAAGCGGGATCGAGCCCCATAGAGGCAAAAGCCGCCCCGACTTTGTCGGACAGCGTTGTTGCAAAATCAGCCATACATTAAAGCTCAAATCAGCGCGATGGACCGCTATCGACACGGAAGCGCTTGCCGTCGCGGTTAAAAGTCAACTGATCGGGCGTCAGATCAAAGCCAATCAGGATTTCGAAGTTGCCGCCTGAGATGTCTTTATTGGCGCGCGGAATGACGATGCGGTTGATGGTGTCCTTCATTGTCAACCGTGTCGCGCCTGCGGGAAAAGACGCATTTAGGGCAAAACGCTCTTTTGCAATTGGGGCAATATCCCGACGCGTAACCGCTACCCAATAACTTACCGTTTTTGATGTTCCAGACGCTTTTGGTCCGCGCCCAAACGCAAAGTCGACGGTTACTTCCGCCGTAACCGGATCGGTGCCCGAATACCGACAGAATGAATCGACCTTTTGAATTTCGCCTGTGAAGCCAACATTTTCAAAGCGCTCCGGTCCATCAAGTTCGACAAAGCGTGATGCCTCATACAGCACGCGGACCGATGGGCATGGCCCCGCGTTCGGAACTGAATTGCCCGCGCCCAACGCTCTCGAAATGCCAGAAAAGAAACCATTCCTTTGCGGCGGCGTCGTTGGCGTCGCAATTGTTGACGGCGCACCACCTTCTGCAGTGGTTTCCTCTGGGCCTGCTGGTGGTGGGCGCGTCGCACAGCTCGCGAGGGTCAAGGCTAAGCCGAGGGCGGCAAATGTGCGAAAGAGAGAGTGGCGTTGAATCATTGCGGCATCATGCTCCGGGGGCGGGGATAGCGTACCCCCTCGTGCTAATGGGTCGGCACCTGCTAGACAGGCACCGCGTTAAAACTGTGATAAACGCCTCGCCCTCGCCCCGCAACGCGCCAAGAGCTTACGATGCCGCAATCTGCCTCTCCTGCACTGACTCTCTTGCTCGCGGCACCGCGTGGCTTTTGCGCGGGCGTCGATCGGGCCATCCAAATCGTAGAGCAATCCATACAGAAATGGGGCGCTCCGGTTTATGTCCGCCACGAGATCGTGCACAACCGCCACGTTGTTGAGCGCCTCCGCAAGCTTGGCGCAGTGTTCGTCGAGGAGCTGAGCGAGTGCCCCGATGATCGCCCGGTGATTTTCTCGGCGCATGGCGTACCAAAATCCGTGCCCGCCGAAGCAGACCGTCGCAACCTGATCTATGTCGATGCAACTTGCCCGCTGGTGTCGAAGGTCCATGTTGAAGCACAGCGCCACTTCGATGGCGGTCGGGAAATTGTTTTGATCGGCCATGCGGGCCACCCCGAAGTTATTGGCACGATGGGCCAATTGCCAGATGGGGCGATCACCTTGGTTGAAACCGTGGCGGACGCTGAAGCCTTCACGCCGCGTGACCCCGCATCCATCTCATTTGCCACGCAGACCACCCTATCTGTCGATGATACGGCAGACATCGTAGCGACCTTACGCCGTCGTTTTCCGGCCATTGCCGCGCCTCATAAAGAGGACATTTGCTATGCGACGACCAATCGCCAAGACGCCGTTAAGGTGATCGCGGCGCGTTCTGACTTGATCTTGGTGATTGGCGCGGCCAACTCATCGAATTCGGTTCGGCTAGCTGAGGTGGGTCTGCGGGCGGGCTCACAAGCCGCCAAGCTTATCGCATCAGCTGACGACGTCGATTGGGTATGGTTTGACGGGATTTCAACGGTAGGCATTACAGCAGGGGCATCGGCGCCCGAAGACCTCGTAGAGGGCTTAATCGCGGCTATCCAAAGCCGCTTCACAGTAACCGTCGAGGAAGTCCGCGTGACGCAGGAAGACGTGGTGTTCAAATTGCCACGCATTGTTGGTGGGTGAGGGTTGTGTTAGAGATGACCATCGAGATGGTCAGGATAACTGGATGCCGGAAGTAAGCATAGCCGAAGCCAAAACCCACTTTAGCGCTTTGGTTGACAAAGCGTTGGCGGGCGAAAGCGTTCTGATAACCCGCCGTGGGAAGCCGATCGCCAAAATCGTTCCGGTGCCGACAGCAAAGAAGGCCATCAAACTGGGTGACCTGCGTAGTCTCACCAAGGATGAGCGCGTTTTTGGTAGCAATGACGATGACTTCATTCGGCAATTTCGCGATTTCGATCGCTACTAGTGCACTATCTGGACACCTCTGTGCTCGTGGCTGCTGTCAGCGCAGAGACGGCGACAGACCGTGTGCAAGAGTGGTTATCTCAGCAAGAACCTGAAAGCCTGTGCATTAGCAATTGGGTGCAAACTGAGTTTTCGGCAGCTCTTTCGATGAAAGTTCGGCTGCAGATGATCTCTGAAGAAAGTCGCTCGCAAAAACTGCGCGACTTTGATCGACTTTGTGATGAGCATCTTTTTGTTTTTGCAACGACAGCCTCTCATTTTGCTAGAGCTCGAACACTAGCCGATAGGCATATGCTTGGCCTTCGCGCTGGCGATGCGCTCCACCTTGCTATTGCTGGCGAGCATGGGGCGACGTTGTTTTCTTTGGACAAACGCTTGGTGCAGGCGAGCCTGAGCACTGGCATTCGTGCAAGCCTGATCTAACCCCCTAAAGCCGACGCCCCGGCAAAATCTCGTTCACGCTGGTCTTGACGTGCAGCACGCCGCGCCCGGCGGCCTGCGCAGCTGCAAACGCTGGCGCGAATTCGTCGGTGGTGGAAACCGTCCACGCGGGAAAGCCAAAGGCGGTGCCATAGGCGGCAAAGTCTGGGCTGGTGAGCGCCGTGCCCGAGACGCGGCCGGGATATTCGCGCTCTTGGTGCATACGGATCGTGCCATAGGCCTGATTATCAACCACGATGACAATCAGGTTCGCGTCATAGGCTGCTGCCGTGGCAAGCTCCTGTCCCGACATCAGAAAATCGCCATCGCCTGCCACGCAGACCACAGTTTTTTCGGGCGCACTAAGGGCTGCTGCGACTGCGGCCGGAACGCCAAAGCCCATCGCGCCGGAGATCGGGGCGAGCTGAGTGCCAAAGCGGCGATGGCGGTGATAGCGGTGCAGCCAAGCCGCAAAATTGCCTGCGCCATTGGTGAGGATGGCATCGTCTGGGAGCGCGCCGGTCATCCATGTGAAGCCGTGCGAAAGGTTTACGCCCTCGGCTACTTCGACGCGCGCCGTCCATGCCGCATGGGAAGCCGACGCAGACGCCGATTCAGCGTGCCAGTTCACGCCGAGAGCACCGAGTGCATTGAGCGCGGCGTTGAAGGCGCGTGTGTCGGCGATGATGGCGTGGGCTGGTTGGTAGACGAGCGACAGCACGTCCGGCGATGGAGCGACGTGAATGACGGTTTGCTTGGGACTGGGCGAGGCCAATAATGAGTAGCCCGACATCGTGTTTTCATCGAGGCGCAGCCCGATAGCGAGCACCAAGTCAGCCTCGCGGGCGCGCGACGCTAATGCCGGGTTGGGGCCAAGGCCCAGCTCACCGGCATAGCAGGGGTGATTGTTGTCGAAGCAGTCTTTGGCGCGGAACGCTGTTGCTACGGGGAGGCCATGGCGTTCGGCAAAGGCTGCAAAGTCCGCCACCGCTTGGGCGTTCCAGCCCATGCGCCCGATGATAGCGAGGGGCTTTTTGGCGGCCTTTAGGGCTGTCGCCACTGTCGCCATGGTGTCGCTAGATGGGGCAACGGCGTGTGGCTTTGTGGCGGTCAGCGCTGCAACGCTTGTCTCATCGGCCAGCATATCCTCGGGGATCACCACGACGACAGGACCAGGGCGGCCACTTTCTGCAACCGCAAACGCGCGCGCTACCAGCTCTGGCAAACGATCCGCATCGTCGATTTGCATCACGAGCTTGGCCATGCCGCCAAAAAAGCGGGCGTAATCGACCTCTTGGAAGGCGTCGCGATCGCGGTCAGCGCGCGCAATTTGGCCAATGAACAGGATCATGGGCGCCGAATCTTGCTGGGCGGTGTGCACGGCGATGCTGGCATGCGTTGCACCCGGGCCGCGCGACACAAAGCAAATGCCGGCACTCTGGGTTAATTTCGCGATAGCCACTGCCATATTCCCCGCGCCCGCTTCGTGGCGGGTGGCGATGAAGCGCAAACGGTCACCCTGCGCAGCGATCCCGTCCAATACCGGTAAAAAGCTCTCACCCGGCACGCCGAACGTCAGCGAAACGCCATTGGCGACAAGGCATTCGGCGAGCAAATGCCCAGCAGAGCGAGAAACGGACATGATGGCAGGCACCTCTAAACCTTAAAGCGGCTCTCAGATGGCCAAATAGGGTGCACCGTCAAGTCTCTCAGGCTAACTCAAGACGCTCACGCTTGATCTTTTTGGATTTAGTGAGTGCGCGATCGCGCTTGATGCGGGACAAATGATCGACGAACAGGGTGCCGTTCAGATGGTCCATTTCATGCTGAATACACACAGCAAAAATGCCCTCGGCATCTTCCTCGATCAGTTCATTGTCGCGGTTCAAATAGCGCAATTTTACGCGCGCCGGACGTTCAACTTCATCATAGATTTCCGGAACCGACAGGCAGCCCTCTTCATAAGGAGCTAGCTCCTCCGATGCCCACAGGATTTCAGGGTTGGCAAAAAAGCGTGGCTCGTTTTTGCCTTCCTTTTGCGCCAGATCCATCACGATCACGCGCACAGGCTCTCCGATCTGGACGGCGGCCAACCCAATGCCATCGGCGGCATACATGCTGTCCAGCATGTCATCCATCAACGCGCGAATGGAGTCGTCCACTGCGGCAACCGGCGTGGATATTTTTTTAAGAACAGGGTCGGGAGCGATAACGATCGGGCGCACGGTCATGGTGTTTACCTATGAATGCAGAGGCTTAGGGTCAAGCCAAGCCTACAAAACTGTGAACTATTTTTTGCCCACTGGCACAATGCAAATCGGTCGCTAAGCTAATGCAAACAGTGGCGGAGTTTAGACATGACCATACATATCAAACCGCTTCATGGCGTAGGGGCCGAAATCCAAGGGGTCGATATCGCCAGTGGCATCGACTATGAAACCTTTGCAACGATGCGCGCGGCGTTTGCTGACCATGGCGTGATCTTCTTTCGCGACCAATCCATTGACGAGCAACAGCATATTGAGTTCGCCCGGCGCTGGGCGCCGATCAACATCAATCGCTTCTTTGGGGCGCACCCCAAATTCCCCGAAATTGCGCTGGTGTCTAAGGAAAAGGACCAAAAGGACAATATTGGCGGCGGCTGGCATACAGATCATTCCTATGACCATGTTCCGGCCATGGGCTCCATTCTGGTAGCGCGTGAATTGCCTGAAACCGGCGGTAACACGCTTTTTTCCTCGATGTATGCGGCCTATGATGCGCTGTCAGATGGCTTCAAGGATATGCTAGGCGGCCTGAAGGCGGTTCATTCCGCGAAGCATATTTTTGGTGAAGCGCCAGAAACCCATTATTCGCAAAGCGATGCGGGCGGCTCTCGGATTGGCAATGCCAAGGCGGCTGAGGCGCTGAAAGATCCGGTGCACCCAGTCGTGATTACGCACCCGCTGAGCGGCAAAAAGGCGCTGTATGTGAACCCGGCTTTCACCGTGCGCTTCGAAGGCTGGACCGTGGAGGAATCGCGGCCCTTGCTGATGCAGCTTTACGCCCATTGCATGAACCCGGCCTTCGTCCACGAGTTTGTCTGGGAGCCGGGCTCTATCGCGTTCTGGGACAATCGCTCCACCTGGCACTTTGCGCGCAATGATTATCACGGCCAGCGCCGCGAGATGCACCGGATTACGGTGGAGGGCGAACCGCTGGGCGTATAGGCGACGTGGCGCGTGTTCTCATCCTGTCGTCCTATGTGGCGGCTTCGCGCGTTGGCGGGTTTGCGCAAACGCGTGCATTCGACGACCGTAATGTATGGTCCGTGCTCGCGCCCACTGTGTTGTTTGGCCGCCACCCCGGCTTAGGTGCGCCCGGCGGTGGGGCCGTGCCCGATGCGATGTTTGCAGACATAATTGCAGGTATCGAAGGCGCAGAAGGCGGCCCGCGCTTTGATGGCGTGTTGACGGGATACTTCGCCAGCGTTGGCCAAGTGGAGGCTGCCGCTGCCGCGATTGACCGCGCGCTCGTGGCCAATCCCGCCGCTGTCATCCTCGTCGACCCGATCATGGGCGATGCGCCGAAGGGGCTCTACGTCAAGCCGGAAGTAGCCTCCGCCCTACGCCAACACCTTCTCCCGCGCGCTACGATTTTGACACCAAACGCTTGGGAGGCGGAGTTTCTTACCGACATCGCTGCACACACCCCAGACGGCGCCCTTGCCGCCGCCAAAGCGCTGGGAAAGCCGACAGTCGTCACTTCCGTTGCCAAAGCCGACCGTTTGGGCGCGCTTTATTGGACCGGATCGCAGGCATGGTTCGCCCACGCACCACGCAAAGACGCCGACATCAAGGGGGCAGGAGACGCACTAGCTGCCGACCTCCTCAGCCAATTGCTCAGGAACACAGTGGCCGAGATCGCCCTTCAACACGCGGTATCTGCGGCCGCAGGCACCAAAGCGGTGGTGGAAAGGCTGGCAATCTAGGCAATCGCGGCTATGAGGTTGCCGAGTTAGGAGAGTTGCCGCATGGCCGAAATACGTGGGTTCATTGCGCCGGGCTTTGAGGCCGTCGCCGACGCGTTTTCCGATGGTCTCGCCAATGAGCTCGGCGCTGGCTTTGCGGTTACGCTCGACGGCGAAACGGTGGTCAATCTGTGGGGCGGACACGCCGATCGCAAACGCGAGACGCCTTGGGCCGAAAACACCCTCGTTCCAGTTTATTCCACCACTAAGCCGATCGCGACGTTGATCCTTGCGCGTTTGATTGATGCCGGAACGTTGTCTTTTGATGCCCCTGTTTCTCAGGTGTGGCCCGAATTTGGGGCTGAGGGGAAGGATCGCGTGACTGTCGCTCAAGCGCTGTCGCATCAGGCAGGCGTTCCGGGCTTTGTGGAGCCTATTGACCCCGGCTTGTGGCTCGATCCGCCAGCGCTAGGCGGGGCGCTGGCCGCCCTAAAGCCAATGTGGCCGCCCGGAACGGCCAATGGCTACCACCCGCTGACATTTGGCTATCTGGCAGGCGAGATCGCGCGCCGGGCCGACGCCCAAGGCCGCAGCCTTGGCACCCAATTGCGCGACGATGTGGCTATCCCACATCAGATCGATTTTCACATCGGCCTGCCTGACATCCAACACGCCCGCTGCGCTGAAATCGCACGTCCAAAAGATTTGCCAGATCTCGGCACGATGAATGAGGCAAAACGAGCTGCTTTTGGCACGGCGTGGTCTGCGCCCAATCGCGGCGGGTCGGAATGGCGGCGGGTCGAAATTCCATCGGCCAATGGCCACGGGACCGCACTTTCCACGGCCCAGCTTTACGGCATTTTCGCCAATGGCGGGCAGCTGAACGGTGCGGAAATCATGTCGCCATCGGCCTTGGCGGCGATGCTAAAACCGCAAATCCGGGGATTTGATTTGGTGTTGCCTTTCGACCTTGCTTGGTCTGCCGGTATCCTTGCCAACAGCAATGGCTTTTACGGGCCTAACCCGAACAGTTTTGGCCATTCAGGCTGGGGTGGCTCGTGCGCGTTTGCCGACCCGGACCGGAATCTTTCCGCTGCCTATGTGATGAACAAACAATCCAATGCCTTGATGGGCGATCCTCGCTCACTCGCCCTGATCGAGGCGCTTTATCGGTGTGTGGTGTGAGCGCGCCGGCCCGCCCCGCTGATGCCAAACCCACCTCGTGGGTGGATAGGGCACCGCTCTTTGCTCAACCCTATTTGCGCTTATCCCGTTTTGATCGTCCGATTGGATTTTGGCTTCTGGTGATCCCGTGTTGGCAGGGGCAATTTTTGGGCCGGGTTGATATAGGCTTCGGTGTTATCGACCTCGCGCTGTTTGTGCTGTTTGCCGTCGGTGCGATCGTCATGCGTGGCGCGGGCTGCACCTATAATGATGTTGTGGATGCGGAAATTGACGCCAAAGTCGTGCGCACGGCAGGTCGCCCGATTCCGTCAGGCCAAGTGTCTAAAAGACAAGCGTTTATCTGGATCGCGCTGCAGTGTGCTGTTGGCCTCGCCGTGCTGCTTGCGTTGCCACAACTAGCGCAGATTGTTGCCTTGTGTGCTATCCCGCTGGTCGCGGCCTATCCATTCATGAAGCGGATTACGTGGTGGCCGCAAGCCTGGCTCGGCCTCACTTTTAACTGGGGCATCCTCGTGGGCTATGCCGCTGTCCGCGGTGAGATCGACCTAACCGCAGTGGTGCTTTATGCCGCCGCAATCGCTTGGACGATCGGCTACGATACCATCTACGCCCTGCAAGATATCGAGGACGACGCCATGGTGGGCGTGCGCTCCACGGCGCGGCTGTTTGGCGACAATGCGTCTGTTTGGATCACCCGATTTTACGGCGCAGCCGCGGGCCTTGCCCTAGTGGCGGCATTCTTGGCGGGGCATGTGATCTGGTTCCTGCCGCTCTTTGCGCTTTATGGCGTTTTGTTGTGGCGGCAGATTACGCAAGTAGAGCTTGGCAACACAGCGCGTTTGCTCCTGCTGTTCAAATCCAATCGTGAGGCCGGTTTGGCGCTTTCAGCGGCACTGTTTGTGCAAGCCCTCGTGCCTTGGTTGCTAGAGGGGCTTTTCTATTGACCTTACTCATTTTGGATGCCGCGGCCCACACAGAGATGGCGGCGCGCGAGCCTGCTCTTGTCGCCTTGATAGAACAGCATGGGCATTGCCCTCTCGCCTATCAGGCCCATGACAGCCCGTTTCAAGCGCTTGCACGGGCCATTGTGTTTCAACAGCTTTCGGGAAAGGCCGCGACCACCATCCTCAATCGCGTGATTGCGCTCTATCCGGAAAGCGAGTTTCCGACGCCGGAAAACCTTCTTGGCTCGTCCGAGGACGAGCTCAGGGCAGTCGGCCTTTCGCGCCAGAAAGCAGCAGCCCTAAAGGACCTGTCAGCAAAGAGACTTGAGGGCGTAGTGCCGGGCTTAGGCGAGATAGAGCATCTGCCGGACGACGAGATCATTGCCCGCCTCACACAGGTAAAGGGCATCGGTCGCTGGTCAGTTGAGATGTATTTGATGTTCACCCTCGGGCGCACGGACATATGGCCGATTGACGATCTGGGTGTTCGCAAGGGTTGGGGTTTGCTCAAGGGCTTGGAAGCGATGCCGACCCCCAAGGCGCTCGCCCCGATGGCGGACCATTTGAAGCCTTGGCGCAGCGCCGTTGCATGGTATTGCTGGCGCGCTGTCGATACGGCCCTGATGGCCTAAGCTAGGCTGGAGCTACCCAAAATGCGCGCCCTCACTGCCATGTTTGTAACTGCAACGGCTCTTTTGGCCGTTTCGGCATGCTCCAAACCTGCCGACACGGCGTCAGCCCCAAAAACGGCTGCTGCATCGCCTGCGGCCGCACAGGCAAGTGCGAGCACCTCGCAAATCGCTCCACCTTTCAACCTCAAACGCTCCAGCGCTACTGTTGAGATCGACATCGCGCTCCCGGCCATCCCCTATGGAGCGAACGCGGCGGCCCGTATCCGCACGGTCATGGAGGAAGAAGCTAAAAAGTTTGAGCAAGACGCCGGCACCCAGGCGGCTGAAATGAAAACCGAGGGCATCGAAATGGTTATGCCCTTCTCCTTGCAAGTCGGCGCTGAAATCTCAATGGCCTCACCAGAGGCCGTCAGCCTGCTTTACTCGTGGTCGGAGTTTCAAGGCGGCGCACACCCGAACACCAATTTCACGAGTGATACCTTTGACCCCAAAACCGGCGAAACCATCACACTCGACAGCCTGTTTGGCCCCGGTTTTGTAACCTCACCCAGCGGCAAAACCTTGGCTGCCGCCCTTTGCACCGATCTTAAGGCCCGCCGCGCCGTGCGCCTGAAAGAAGCTGGCATTGACATCATGGATACCGAGTGCCCCGCGTTGGAAGGCCTCGCTTGGACGCTTGCGCCCGGCACTATAGCCGGCAAAGCTGCGGGGTTCATCTTTCACCTCGACGCCTACGCCATCGGTTCATACGCCGAGGGCCCCTATTATGGCCTCGTGCCGCTTAGCGTTTTTGAAGCAGCCTTAACGCCTGCTCGGAAGGGCCTTTTTGCTGGAACGCCAAAGCCACTCGTCGATCCGATCAACTAAACCTTGCCAAGGGTTTAATCGCGTACCATCCTGTTCCCATGCCCGCTATCGCCCGTATCGACCCCAAAACAGTGTTTACGCCTGAGGAATGGGCGTCTTTGACCCAGAAATCAGCATGGATGGGCCCGGTCTTAGTGGCCCATGCGTGGGGCTTGGTTATCCTTGCGGTGGCCTTGGTCGCGATTTGGCCCAATCCGATCACATGGCTTATTGCGGTGATGATCGTCGGCGCGCGCCAGCTTGGCCTTGCGATCTTGATGCATGAGGCGGCCCATGGCGCGCTGCATCCCAATGCCAAGGTGAACGATTTTCTCGGGCAGTGGCTGTGTGCCAGCCCCGTGGGTGGCAGCTTGCCGGGCTATCGGCCCTATCACTTAACCCATCACCGCTTTGCCCAACAGGCTGAGGACCCGGACCTTTCGTTGTCGGCCCCATTCCCAATCACGCCGCAGAGCTTTTGGCGCAAAGCCGCGCGCGATCTCACAGGCCAAACCTTCTTCAAGCAGCGGATCGCGCCGGTTATCGCGGCATTCAAGGGCCGTGACGGCGAGGCCCACCCTGAGCAGCGCCTACTCACCTCGACGCGTTCATTGGCACCGTTCCTCGGAACGAACGCTATCCTGTTTGCCATTTTCGCCGTTGCAGGCGTTTGGCACCTCTATTTCTTGGTGTGGATTGTGGGGATGGCGACGTGGTTTCCGTTAGTCACCCGCGTGCGCAATATTGGCGAACATGCCTGCGTTGAAAACGACCATGACCCGTGGCGCCAAGCCCGCACGACCTTGGCCAACCCGCTCGAGCGCGTGCTGATCGCGCCCTATTGGGTGCATTACCATTTAGAACACCACCTCTTCATGTATCTCTCATGCTGGAAGCTTGAGGCGGCGCATAAAATGCTGGTCGCGAAAGGCTTAGTCGAGAAAATGCCTGTCACGCGCGGCTATCGCGATGTGCTCAAGCTTGCCACGTCAAAAGCCGAACCAGCCGCAGCTTGAACGTAGAAACAGGCGTTAGTGCACCCGCTCTTTCAGCCTCAAGCCTTGAAGCGGGAAGCCAAACAGGCCGCTGACCAGTGCCGCTTGGATTTTTCCAACCGGCCATATCTTGGAAATTGGCCCAATCAAGCGGTCTCGGACCCATGGAATGATGCGGTTGTCCGACTGATAAACCGGCGTCAGAATGCCCGTAAGTAACTGATAAAGTTGGACATGGAACGTTCGCAGGCGAATGGCTTCGCTGAGCGCGATATCCACATGCGAATGGGAGGCAAGGGCAATCGATAAGGCATAGGCATCCAGCATCGCCATATTGGCCCCTTGGCCAAGCTGTGGGCTGGCGCAATGCCACGCGTCCCCGATATGGATCATGCGCTCGTGCACGGGTTCGCGGATCGTTTTGTGGGCGTAGTGGGCGAACGTTAGCTGATCAGGGTCGGTGATTTGGGCCAAAAATGGCGCTAGTTCGGGCCACAACTCGGCAACCTCGGCCTTCCAAACGTCTAGTCCCGCCGCCTGCCACGCCGCGAAATCGGTTTCCTTCAGTGACCAGAAGAACGTTGCTTTCTGGGTCTCGCAGCCGGGCAACAGGCCCGTTGGCATGATGCCTGCCATTTTGCGCGCGGCGCGATAGCGCTGCTGCAGCGCTGCGCGGTCAAAAGCGTCCCCCTCGGGCCAATCAAGCGTCGCCCACAATGCGCCATAAGCAAGGGTTTGCCCGACTTCTTCTGTTAAACCAGAACGCGCGCCCGAAGCGTCAACGACCAGATCAAAGCCTTCGCTTAAGCTGCCATCGGCCAAAACGAGGTGCCGTGCCTTACCTTTTATGACACTGCCGTTGATCTGATGGTCGGTTTGGATGTCGATTGAGGCGCTTTGAGCGGCCTTGAAAAGCATGTGAAACAAGGCTGACCGATGAATGCCGAGGCCGAACAGATTGCCGTCGCCAAGCTTTCTGTAGTGCACATCCAAAACGCTTTTGCCTGCGCTGGTGCCAACAAGGCGCTCGATCTTATGTCCACAGCCCAGAGCCTCGTCCTCTAAGCCGAGTGATCTCAAAACCGCCAACCCGGTTGGTTGGAGCATGAGGCCGGAGCCAATCGGTCGGGCGGACTCAAAACGCTCAAAAAGTGTGACGGTCTTGCCCTGCCGCACCAGCAAGAGGGCAGCGGTTAAGCCGCCAACACCACATCCCACCACCGCTATGCGCATCGGCTGCATCCTGTTCACCGCAGCCTCTATTGTGCCGATGAATTTAGGGGCTGGCTACCAACCGTTCGTCATGCTCAGCGCTGATGCACCAGCTTGAGGCCGGGCAGGGGAGAGCGCGTTTTAACAACATAATCGGCCCGAATGGAGCCGATATAGAGATCGCGCATATCCTGCCCGCCCCAAGCAACATTTGTAGGATGGTTTAGCACCTTGCCTTCAGGGTCGTGGATTATGGTGAAAACCTCTTGCTGTGGCGTGATCGCGACAATCTTGTTGGCCGCGGGAAGGGTAACCCAGAGATTTCCCTTAGCGTCCATACCGCAGCCGTCTGTGTAGCCAAGGTGTTGGGTAATTTCCGGCCCAGGCAAGTTTTCAGGATCAACAGGGCTTAGCATGAGTGGCCCAAGGAGCGGGCCATAGAGCTCAGACTCGGCGAGCATCCGGCCAAATTTTGTATCCTCGATCGGAAATCGGCGAACCCCTGCCGCGGAGGTTTCGCAGCAAAACAAGTATTTTTCGTCAGCCGACAAAGCCAAGCCATTGGGAAACCGTAGACCGCTCGCCACAACGTCAACATGGCCATTGGCACGCCGAACGAACAACATGCCATCCTCACGGCCATCAAGAGCTTCGGGCCAAGACGGCGCAAATGTGGAATTGGCGCACCAAATGTTGCCTGCTGAATCCTGAATTGGATAGTTTGCGCTCGTCAGTTTCAGCCCACCGACTTCATCAACGAGTATTTCGCGCACACCAGTCTCAGGATCAAAGCGCTCGAGCGGGCCAAAGGTGCGATCATAGATCCCGAAATTGGCAATCAAAATACGGCCTTCCACATCAGCGTTAATGCCGTTCGGCGCACCGTTTTGGGGGCCCAGCCGCGTGAAGCTACCGTCGGCATGGATTTCAGCAACGGCGCATTGATGGTCCGAGGCAAAAACTCTGCCGGACTTTAAAACCACCACATCCTCAGGGCGATCGATACCGATAGCAATTTTTTGCAGCGCCGAAACGTCAATGGTGGAAAGGGCCATGCCAAACTAATCCAAAATAGCGTGAGAGAGGTTTACTATTAATTCCGTCGAGAAACTACAATTTCCCCTTATTCGGCTAGGAGGTAGACGTTTTGATGCTGACGACAACATGGCCCGACCATCACAATTAAGTCTACCTAGTTTTTGGACTATTTAGCGAGGTGACTCTCAGAGGCTCAAGTTGTTTTGATGCTGCACATAGCGTCAATGTGGCAACAGGTCGGGCGGCGAAGCGGTTCGGCGCCTTTGGAAACTTGACGATCTAAGCCAAGTGCTTCTTATCACCGCCATGAATGCCGCCTTTAAGCCCTCAAGTTTTGCCGTAGAGCCCGACGCGGGCGTGGAGGTCATCACCTTAGGGTGCCGCCTCAACGCCTATGAGTCAGAGGGTATGCGCGTGCTTGCCGCCGAGGCTGGCCTGAACGATGTTGTAATGGTCAACACCTGCGCGGTAACGGGAGAAGCCGTTCGGCAAGCACGTCAGACCATTCGGCGCGCCCGTCGAGAACGCCCTGACGCCACCATCGTGGTAACCGGCTGTGCCGCGCAGATCGATCCGGCAATGTTTTCCGCGATGCCCGAGGTTGATCGCGTTATCGGCAATGTTGAAAAGCTTTCCGCCGCAACCTTCCTAGACCTGAAGTCGCCCGACGCTGAGCGTGTTTTGGTCAACGACATTATGGCGGTGCGAGAAACAGCGGGCCATTTGATTGATGGGCTTACGGATCGTGCGCGCGCTTATGTGCAGGTTCAAAACGGCTGTGATCATCGTTGCACCTTTTGCATCATCCCGTTTGGGCGTGGCAATTCGCGCTCGGTTCCTGCCGGTGAAGTGGTAACCCAAATTAGTCGTTTGGTTGCCAATGGCGTGCCTGAAGTCGTGCTATCGGGCGTGGATATGACCTCTTGGGGTGCCGACCTTCCCGGGCAGCCGACCCTTGGCGACCTGATTGCACGGATTTTACGGCTGGTGCCGTCGCTCCAGCGCCTCCGTCTCTCGTCCGTTGACACGATTGAAATCGACGAAAAGCTGTTTGAGCTGTTGGCGACTGAGCCGCGCATCATGGCGCACATGCATTTGTCGCTTCAGCATGGCGCAGACATGATTTTGAAGCGGATGAAGCGGCGCCATTCGCGCGCGAATGCCATTGAATTAGCCGCAAAGCTTCGCGCCGCACGCCCTGAAATCGTGTTTGGTGCTGACCTCATTGCGGGGTTTCCAACGGAAACGGAGGCGCATTTCGAAGATTCGCTCTCTCTGGTCGATGAGGTGGGCTTGACCTTCTTGCATGTGTTCCCGTTCAGCCCGCGCCCCGGAACGCCAGCGGCGCGCATGCCGCAGCTTTCTGGTGAGATTATTCGCGAACGTGCAGCGCGCTTGCGCGACAAGGGCGACGCCGCACTAAACGCCTATTTGGAGCGCCAAGTCGGCAGTGCCCAACGCGTTCTGGTTGAACGCGAAGGCCGCGGACGCCTCGATAGCTTTGCCGAGATCGCTGTTCCGGGGGCAATGGCCGGTGAGACGTTGATCGCCTTGGTTGAAGGCGTCCACGAAAAGCGGCTTATTGGCCGTCGGCTCGAACAGGCGGCATAAGGCATGTCATGAGCCCGAGTGGAATCCTACCCGATCACTCCTTGCGCGCGCTAATTTCAAGCGATGCGTTATGCGCTGCAACACCATGGGATCGTGATCAGGTTCAGCCTGCTTCGCTTGATCTGCGGCTTGGCAAGACGGCTTGGCGATTGCGGGCGAGCTTTCTGCCGGGTGTGCATCGCACCATTCAAGATCGCGTGGCTGACCGCGATCTTGCGCTCTACCAAATCGACTTGAGCCAAGGGGCGCTTCTCGAGCCGGGCGCGGTTTACCTCGTGCAATTGGATGAAGCCCTTGCCTTGCCGCAGGACATAAGCGCGATCGCGAACCCCAAAAGTTCAACCGGGCGCTTGGACGTGTTTGTTCGGGTTATCGCGGATGGAGCTGTGGCTTTCGATCTGGCGCCCGCTGGGTATCACGGCCCGCTTTGGATCGAGATTGCCCCGCGCACCTTCCCGATACTTGCCCGCTCCGGTGACCGTCTCGCCCAGCTTCGCTTGCGCCGCGGTGATGTGGGTGAACGCCATCCACTCGATGTCAGTGTCGATCTAGCCAATGGCTTTGGCGGCATTGCCGGATTTCGCGCGCGTAGGCACGCGCCATTAGTCGATTTGCGCGGCATTGGCGTGCATGACCCAATTGCCTTTTTTGAGCCCCTTACAGCCCCGAACGGTAGGCTCGTGCTCGACCCCGGTGAGTTTTACATTCTGGCGTCGAGTGAAACCGTCGTGATCCCGGCGGATGAGGCCGCTGAAATGGCGCCTATTGCGCCTGAAATTGGCGAGTTCCGTGCGCATTACGCTGGCTTTTTTGATCCGGGCTTTGGGTTGGAACATGCCGGTGGCGCAGGTGCGCGTGCTGTTTTGGAAGTACGCGGTCGTGATGTGCCGTTTGTTCTAGAGCATGGGCAACCCGTGGCGCGCCTACTGTTTGAGCGGCTGATCGCGCCGCCAACTCGGCTTTATGGGGCAACAGGGTCAAACTACCAGGGGCAGGGCCTTAAACTCTCCAAGCATTTCAGAACTTGGCTCTGATGGAAAAGGGAGGGCGCAAAGCCCTCCCTTCCCAAAATCTGGCTAAATTTACTTCGGCATCACAACAGTATCGATCACGTGGATCACGCCGTTGGTGGTGTTAACATCGGTTGCGATAACCGCCGATGTGCCACCCTTGGCGTCGGTTAGGATCACTTTGCCCGCGTTTAAGCTGGCGGTTAGTTTTTCGCCTTGCACGGTGGCCACGCTGGCTTTGCCGCCGCCTTTCTGGATCAGGCCAATCAACGTCTCAGCCGATACTTTGCCAGCCACCACATGATAGGTCAGGATTTTGGTCAGGGTGGCTTTGTTTTCGGGCTTCACGAGCGTTGCGACGGTGCCCGGTGGAAGCTTTGCAAACGCGGCATCGGTAGGAGCAAACACCGTGAACGGGCCGGGGCTTGAAAGTGTTCCGCCAAGACCCGCGGCGGTGACTGCGGCGACAAGGGTTGAAAAGTCTTTATTGCCGGCGGCGGTTTGCACGATGTTCAATGTTGGCGCTGCGGCATGGTGGTGCTTTGGACCGGCAAAGGCTGGTGCGACGAGTGCGAACGATGATGCGGACAAAGCGGCAAGGCCAAGAAGGGCGAATTTACCGGTGCTGTTACGAACTGACATGAGGCTCTCCGAAACTAAGGGTCGTTAAGGCAGGAAGCAGGGGGCTCAGCCGATCCGAGCTTTTTGCTTTCTCCACACGACGATACGCCTTGAAGCGCTGGCCGGTTCGGTTCGAGCTCAAAAAATATTCTTACATTTCCGTCATCTAATCTGACGAATTTGTGTGTGCCGAACCCCTTGCCGCGTAAACGCCCCGCATTATCGCGCGCGACAAAGTGTCTGCAGCTACGCTTCCCAGGCGGGCCAGTGTGAAGGCGCTTGGTTCGGCTAGAGGCACGCGTCCAGTCGACAACACAAACACGACATCGCCGTCAAAGGGCGCGTGGACAGGGCGAATCGCGCGGGCAAAGCCATCTTGCGCCATGATTGCCACGCGCTTTGCTTGTGCGGGGGTCAAGACCGCATCCGTTGCCACAATGGCAATTGTGGTATTCTCGCGGGGGTTTGGGTTGGCTTTGGCAGCACCCCAATCCTCTGGATCGAAGGCGATGGACCCCTTGGGCTTAACGCCACCAGCCTCCGCCCCAATTTCGAACGGCCACGCCCAAAAGGCATCGGTTCCCGGTATTGTTACCGATCCAAAGCTGTTCACCGCGACTACGGCGCCGACGGTATAACCGTCGCGCGTGACAATACTCGCCGAGCCCAATCCGCCTTCAACCGCGCCCGCGCGCGCGCCATAGCCAGCCCCGGTTTTGCCGAGTTCAAAGGCTTGGCCGAGAGCCGCGAAAGCACTGATGCCAAGATCACGATAAGGCGGTGTCCGCCCCCAATTTTTGTCTCCGCCATTGGCGAGATCATACAAGATGGCCCCCGGGACGACAGGTGAAAGCGGGACGCCCTTGCCATTAACTAGCCCATAGCCGCGCCCTTCCGCGCCAAGTGCGGCCACAACGCCATCCGCTGCCGCCAGCCCATAGGACGAACCGCCGGACAACACGACGGCATCGACGGCATCGACTAGGTTCTCCGCTGCCAACGCATCAGTCTCGCGCGTACCCGGCCCGCCACCGCGCACATCAACGGCGCACACCGCGCGTTGATCGGGCACGACGACGGTGGTGCCTGTGCGAATGTCTGCGTTGTGGGCGTTGCCAATCAATAGGCCGGGAACGTCCGTAATCAGGTTTAGGGGACCGATTTTTGTCATAAGGCAGCTATAGCCCGGCTTTTGGCCCCGCCTAGCCCCAAATCGCCGGCTTGCGGTCCTTCCACGGCATTTCTTTTTCTAACTGACCGGCCAAACGATAGAGCGTCGCCTCGTCTGCATAGCGCCCGGTAAACATCATGCCGATCGGCAACCCGCCGTCCGACATGGCCAGTGGCAGCGACAAGGATGGTTGGCCGGTAAAGTTAAATGGCGGCGTGAAGGGGAATACTTTTCCTTGGCGTTTATTCACCTCGCGCGGTTCGAGGTTTACCGGATCAACATAGCCAATCGGCGGCGGCGGCGTGCCCATAACGGGGCACAGATACACATCCCACGCCTCAAATTTGGATAGGATTTCGCGGTTCATAAGGCGAAGGGTTTGCCAGCCCCATCCGGCCTGCTCCGCTGTTAGGCGGCGGGCTGCCATCACTGCGCTCCACGTCAGTGGTTCCAGCTCATGTTGCTCCGGTTCGCGCCCCATAGCTTGAACCATCCGCATCATGCCGCCGCCAAAATTGGCTGCCGATACACAACCTTGGGCGCGGTAGAGCGTCTTGTAATCAATGCCGAGCCCGGTTGGGATCATTTCATGGCCCAATGCGGCCAGTGTTTCTGCAGTGCGCTCCAAAGAGGCCTGAACTTCGGGATCAATGGGCGCGCCGCTTGGCGTTTCAGCCGACCAAGCGATCCGAAGTTTGCCCGGCGCGCGTGAAACTTCCTCAAGATAGGGGCGCTCCTTATGGGGTGTCGCGTAGGGCGAACCCGGCTCGGCGTAGCCTGTGGCGTCGAGCATCGCCGCGCTATCGCGGACGGATCGTGTCACGACATGATCGACTGAGAAGCCGATCGAACGGTCACCGTCATCGGGGCCATTGGGGTTACGGTCGCGTGTTACTTTCATGCCAACGAGCCCGCAGCATGCTGCTGGGATACGGATCGAGCCCAAACCATCGCTCGCATGCGCCATGGGCACAATGCCTGCACCGACGGCGGAAGCTGCCCCACCCGAGGAGCCACCCGATATGTGATCGCTATTCCAAGGGTTACGGCAGGGGCCGAGCAAAGCGGATTCGGTTGTTCCCGTGATACCAAATTCGGGCGTGTTGGTTTTGCCCAACATCACAAGCCCGGCTGCCCTGTAGCGCGCGACCAGCTCCGAATCTCGCGTATCAACGACATGCGAAACGTAGCGGCTTCCAGACGTGCGCGGCCATCCCGTAACTTTGAGGCCGAGGTCTTTGATCAGAAAGGGAACGCCACGAAATGGTCCGTTTGGCAATTCGCCTGCTGACACGGCTTTTGCCTCATCATAGGCTTTGTGAACGATGGCATTGAGCGTTGGATTGTGCGTTTCAATGCGCTCAATCGCTTCGGAAACGAGCTCTTGTGGGCTAACCGACCCGTTGGCGACTAACGCTGCAAGTCCAAGTCCGTCATGTTCGGAATAATCCAAAATCGCCATTGCCATACCCTCCCAATATTGTTTTTGTGGTTGGGGCTATGGTCGCCTTGTTAATGGCGCTTTGGCAAGGTCAGTAAGGCTGCCGTCGATCTAAAGCGCAGGCGCCAGCGGATATTCAGCTTCGGCCTCATACCGGCTGGGCCCCTTGCCGAGCCAGCTTGAATAGAGGTGGAACCGGTCAGCCAGCCACGATCCGGACCGATAAGTCGCGTTATTGGCGACCCATTGGGCAATGCGCCCGGGGTCTGCCGAGGTGTTCAGATAGGCCATGGTTACATGCGGCGTCCATTTTCGCGTGTCTGGGCTCAAGCCAATTCTTCGGCACACGCGTTCGCACCGTGCGGCAAGCAACTCCAACGGTTCAGATCGCTCCACACCCAGCCACACCGCGTGTGGCAAGTCGCCGCCAAAGACACCGGCGCCGACGAGCGAAACATCGAACGGCTCACTCTCAATCAAGGCAAGGGCTTCATCTAGTTCAGTTGCAACGGCCTGATTGACTTCCCCAACAAAGCGAAGCGTCACATGGAAAGCGTCAACAGGTCGCCACTTTGCGTTCGGAATACCGCGTTGCAGCCCCACCAATTCAGCGCCGAGTTCAAGTGGAATAGGCAGGGCTGCAAACAAGCGTATCGTCATGAACCGAACAATCGCCTCAAGGGCATGGGCTTGGGCAGGTTGCGTAGAGTTCCGTGACGGCCTTTTCCAGTTCGTCATCCCAGCCGCGATCAAATGCCGGTAATTGCTCTTTCAATTGCTCCAACGTGGTTGCGCCAATGATCGTTGAGGTCATGAAAGCGCGGCTATTGCAGAAGCGCAGCGCCAATTCGGTGCCGGAAATCCCTCTGGAAGCCGCAAGGTCGATATAGGATTGAATAGCCGTGTCAGCGCCGGGCCCTTCATAACGCTGCAAGCGATTGAACAATTGCTTTCGAGACCCGGGTGGATTGCCGCCGTTCTGGTATTTGCCGGTCAAATATCCCTGCCCAAGGGGGGAGTATGCGAGGAGCGAGATATCTTCCTGCATAGTGATTTCGGCAAGCCCGCGCTCAAACACGCGGTTCACGAGATTGTAGGCGTTTTGGATGGAAGCGATGCGGGGAAGGCCATGCTTCTCTGCGCCATGGACGAACTTCATCACGCCGTAAGGGCTTTCATTGGAAACACCAATCCAGCGGATATTGCCCTTTTCGACGTGTTTGCCGAGCGCCTCAAGAATGACCTCAAACGCCGTGAAATCATCAGGATAGTGCTTGTAACCGAAGCCCCCAAAAAGCTGAACGCGCCGATCTGGCCAATGCATTTGGTAGAGGTCAATATAATCTGTCTGGAGTCGCTTCAGGCTTTGTTCCACTGCAATGTCTATCTGAGCGGGGATCAGACGTGCTTGCGCGCCATCGGGGCGAAGCCACGTCATCGGTGAACGCCCGGCTACTTTGGACGCCATGATCACTTTATCGCGGTTTTTTCGCGCGGCGAACCAGGTGCCAATAATCCGCTCTGTGGAACCGGTTGTTTCGGGGCGGGGGGGAACCGAGTAGATTTCTGCGGCATCAAAGAAATCAATGCCGTGCTCCAACGCATAGTCCATTTGAGCGTGGCCCTCGGCTTCAGAGGTTTGCTCGCCAAACGTCATCGTTCCAAGGCAAACGACCGGCACATCAATACCTGTGCGGCCAAGCGGCTTACGTTGCATAAAAGCTCCCGGGGATGGTGTTGATTGCTTTTCGCGCGAGGCAGCGTCTCATGGCAAGCCCACTTGTGATGCAACGCAGATGTGCTGCGGCTTGAGGCTTGCCTTGCAGACCCGGTAAGGTGAGGGTCTTATCGCAACACAGGGCGACAAAGATGAGCGTTGACGACACAGTGCCGAGCGATTTGGCGACCGCACCAAGGCCATATGAAAGCCCGCGACGCGGCACAGGCTTCTTCACCGTTTTCATCATGTCGCTTTTGGCGGCAGGCGGCGGTGCTGGATTGGCGCTTTTTGCCCAAACTCAACCGGCATTTACCCGCTTGATCGGGCTGCCTTCGACTAGCACGGCTGCATTGCCTGCGGATGCCACACTGCGCGCCGATATCGAGCAACTCAAGGTCCGCCTAGCGGACTTGGAGGCCAAAGGCGCAATGCCAGCCGCGATTTCGACTGAAACATCGCCATCAGCGGTATCCGAAGCCCCCCCCGCTATTGCTTCTGGTGCCACTCCTGATGCGGCCTCTGCTGGTGATGCCAGTAGTTTGCGCGCGGAGGTGCAAGGCTTGGCAGGACGCCTGACTGGCATCGAAACGCGGCTTGGCGCGCTGGATCCAACCGGCGCTGGTGGGGCAATGATTGCGGCGCTGCAGGCTGATGTCGCTGCGCTAAAGGTCACTGTTGAGGCACTGCGCGCCGCGGCTGCCAGCGGGCCAGCACCCGGCGTTGCATTTGCGGCCATTTCATTGGCTGAAGCGTCCTCTCGGCCCGGCCCTTTCCTGGCGGAGTGGGAGGCCATGCGCGCAGCACTTCCGGGTAACCCCGCTATTGAGGGGTTGGCGGCTGTGGCACGAACCGGCGCCCCAACACGCAATCAATTGGTTGAGCGGTTCGGGGAGATCGCCGATGGCGTGCGTCGCGCAGCTAGGGCGGAGGAAGCCGGTTCGGGCATTGGCGGCTGGTTTGCATCTTTGTGGCGTAGCCTGATTGTGGTTCGGTCAACGGATCCCGGCGCTGGCGATGGGCCGGATGCTGTCGTAGCGCGCGCTGAGAAAAAGCTAGCTGAGGGAGAGTTTGCCGGCGCGGTGGACGAAGTATCACGCTTGTCGGGAAAAGCCGCCGAGCCTGCATTGGAATGGCTGCGCCAAGGCCGCGCGCGCTTGGAAATTGAAAGCCGCATTGCCACGATCCGTGGCACCATCGAGCGTAGCCCTGCGAGCCCCCCACCGGCACCCGCGCTCCCTCTGACCACGCCACCCCAGAAACAGCCGCTTCCAGCGCAAGGAGCAAGCCGGTGAAGATTGTTCGCATCGTCATCCTCATTCTGCTTGCGCTCGGCTTGGGGGGCAGCTTGCTTTGGCTCGCCGCTCAGCCCGGTAAAATCGTCTATGAAGGGGCTGGAACAACCATCGAGGTGGGTTTGGTAGCCGCCGCTCTCGGTCTCGTTCTCGCTGTTATCGTGCTATTTGTGGCGTTCCGGCTTTTCGTTTGGCTGTGGACGCTGCCCGCGCGGATCAAACGGGCGACGGAGGAGGCTGCGCGGCGGCGTGGCCTAGAAGCGTTAGCGGCCGGTTACGCTGCCTTGGAAGGTGGCGAAATTGCCGAAGCGCGCAAGCAATCCCAAAAGGCGCTTACGCAGTGTTCCGATGTTCGCGCCGCAAAACTATTGGCAGCCAAAGCCGCGATGGCGGCGGCCGACATTGCAGGGGCGGAGCGCTTATATGCGGAGCTCGCTGACATGCCGGGCTTCCTCGTTGCGGGGCGGCGCGGCCTTGCTGAAGCGGCTTTAGCGCGCGGCGCGGATACAACAGCCCTAGCACATGCTGACGCTGCCCTTGATGGCTCCAAAACCGCACCATGGCCTGCTGAATTCATCTTTGACCGCAAGGTCGCAGCAGGCGACTGGGATGGAGCGCTACTGGCGCTCGATTCAGCGGAAAAGCGCGGCCAAGTCGGTTCCAAAACGGCCCAACGCCGTCGCGCTGTTTTGCTCACAGCCTCAGCGCAGCGCGCTGAACGCACGGGCGACGCATCGAAAGCACAAGACCTTTCCCAGCGTGCCACTAAACTCGCCCCCGGGTTCGCTCCGGCAGCGGCCCTTGCGGCCCGTGTGCTCAACAGCGCCGGCAAAGCTTGGCAAGCTGCAAGCGTTTTGGAGGCTGCTTGGGAACAATCTCCGCACCCCGCCTTGGCCTTGGCCTATCGGGATCTGAAAGCCGATGAGCCTGCGACAGCGCGGGCAAAGTGGTTAGACGGCCTCATTCAGATGAATAGTGGCCACCGCGAGAGCACTATTTTGCGTGTGGAGCAGGCGCTGGCGCTTGAAGATGGAGCTGTTGCCTTAAATCACTTGACCGGGCTGTTAGCTGGCGGCGCTACGACGCGTACGTTGGGCCTGCAAGCCGCTGCCCTCACTCTGACCGGAGACGCTAAAGCAGCTCAAGATGTGCTTGCGCGGATGGTGTCAGCGCCACGTGAAGCCGATTGGTCTGATCTCGATCCAGAGGGTCCAGCGTTTGCCTATGATGATGCCGACTGGGTCCGCCTCGTGGAAAGCTTTGGCGACGGTGGAACCTTGATCCATCCCCGCCATGAGCGCTTCCAGCCGGAGCGATTGGCAGCGCCGGAATTGGCCCCAACGGCCTTGGTGGCGACCACACCAAATGAGCCTGCCTATGTGGCGCCGGATGCAGACCTTGGCTGGCGCCCGGATGACCCCGGCACCGAACCGGCAACCGACGCTGAGGGCGCAGCCATTGCTGACCAGCGCCCTCAGTTTCCTTTATTACGGTAATAAAACTGCGCGATTAGGCAGGCTGCGCGGCCTCGGTGTGCAGCGTTGCAACGAGGGCCGGGTCAAGGTGCAGCTTTTGGGCGAGGGTCGCCAGATAAGCCTTTTCAGCGGGCTGATCAGGCACCATGGCCACCATTGACGCGGTGTAGATTTGAAGCGCCATTTCTTGGCTGGTTACGGGCGCTACCACTTCGTCGATGTTGAGGGGCTTGCCCATCTCATCAAAAACAAACGCCTTTTCTTCGGGCGAAAGCTCCAATTGGCCTAAGCGATCGAACAGCTTGGCCTTTTCGTCGGCATCAATCACACCGTCTGCCTTTGTCGCCGCGACCATGGCGCGAATAATTGCTTTGCCAATTGTCGGGTCCGCCCCGCCAGCATCGGTTGCTGGTGGCAAGAACACACTGCCTGGCACGGGTGCGGCTTGAGCAGCACCTTGGTGTTTTTGCCACGCATTGTAGGCAAGGGTTCCCAGAGCGGCGAGGCCGCCCATCGTTGCCAATTGCTTGCCGAATTTCCCACTGCCAGACAGCAATAGCCCGCCCAGCAAGCCCGCAGCCCCAGCGCCAAGCGCAACGGTTTGCGCGTTCCCGCCCGCCTTCACGCTATCAACCGCGGCGGCCCCATCCGTTTTAAGTGTCCCCATCACCTTGGGCAGCTCGGAGGAAAGGGCAGCGATTATCTTGTTGGCGTCGAACATGGAAAGCAACTCCGTTGCAGCCCATCATCGGGCCGAGCGCCCTATGTTGGGAGCCCAGAAGTGTTTTTCCAGCGCAGGACTGTGCGAACACGAAATGGTGTTTGCTTTATAACCCAAGCTCAGCGGCAACAGCATCAAGGCCGCCTCTCAATGAGTCCAAAAGCAGGTCGAGATCATCCTCTGATACGATCAAAGGCGGGCAAATCGCGACGCTATCATTGATGGCCCGCAGAAAAACGCCGCGCTCCTTCACCGCGTTTGCAACGCGTGTTGGCACCGCCAACTCCTTTGCAAAGCATCCGCCGATATCCTTCGTTCCGGAAAGCTCAACAGCCCCTAACAAGCCAACGCTGCGCGCTTCGCCAACGAGGGGATGATCCGCCAGAGCTGCCAGCCCGCGCGCTAACTGCTGGCCAAGGGTAGCGGCGCGCTTTGCCAAGTCACGCTCTTGGTAAATCTTGACCGCTTCAAGCGCGACGGCGCAGGCAACCGGGTGACCGGAATAGGTAAATCCGTGCCCAAATGTGCCGATTTCGCCGGCGTGTCGCGCGATTGGCGCAAACACGTCATCGGTGCACAACACGGCAGATATTGGTTGATAAGCGCTGGAGAGCGCCTTTGCGCAGGTTAGAATATCGGGCCGAAGGCCAAAAGTTTCGCTGCCCCACATCGCGCCTGTCCGCCCGAAGCCGGTAATCACCTCATCGGCAATCAGCAACACATCGTGCTTTTTCAACACGTGTTGGATGGCGGCAAAATATCCCTTTGGCGGGATCATCACGCCGCCAGCGCCCATAACCGGCTCAGCAATGAACGCCGCCACAGTGTCTGGCCCTTCGGCCTCGATCAACGCGTCAAGTTCAGCCGCACAGCGCGCTGAGAACGCTTCTTCGGTTTCACCCGGCCCATGCTCGCGCCACCAATGGGCGCAACGCGTGTGGTAAACGCCCGAGATAGGCAAATCAAAGCTGCGGTGAATGTTAGGCAGGCCCGTTAGAGAGCCGGAGATGATCCCCACACCGTGATAGCCGCGATCGCGCGCAATCAGCTTTTTCTTCTCTGGCCGCCCCAAGGCGTTATTGTAATACCACACCATTTTGATGGCGGAATCATTCGCTTCCGAGCCTGAATTCGCAAAGAAAGCCTTTGCCAATTTCCCCGGCGCAATCGCGATCAACGCTTCTGCCAATTCGGTTGCCGGCTCAACAGAACGATGACCGAAGCTCTGGTAATAAGGCAGGGTGCGCAATTGCGTCTCGGCCGCCACAATCAGGCGTTCTTCGGAAAACCCTAGCGCCGTGCACCACAGGCCCGACATCCCCTCCAAATACCGATTGCCATCCACATCCCACACATAGGCGCCGTCGCCCCGCGCAATCGTGTGCGGCCCAACCGTTAAATGCGCAGCCAAATTTGTTTGCGGGTGCATGTGATAGGCGATGTCGCGCGCGGCTAAGCTGTTTGGAAGGCTCGGAGCGAGTGCGTCAGCCATGGTTTTCTCCTGATCGCTTGTCGCTTATCCCGCCTCAGGGCGACCCCGCAACTCGATTACCGTCCAATCTCTTGAATGAACCGCCGAGGGAAGCTAAAGAGCGCGCCTTCGCTGCACGCCAGCGCAGTATGCCGCAGTAGCTCAGCTGGTAGAGCATCGCATTCGTAATGCGAGGGTCGGGGGTTCGAGTCCCTTCTGCGGCACCAGTTTTTTCCTTTATTATCAGTGTATTACGTTCGAGTTAGCCCGTCTAAACCCTCCAGCGCTGTAAAAACAGACTTTGTTTCCAGATATAGGCCCAAACCATCCGCGCCAAGCTTGGCTGTGGCCGAATCTCTGTTCTCATGATTGACTAGACTCATGGAGTTGAAAAATGTTCGTTCCCATTATTATGGCGCTTAGTGTTGTGGCGTCTCCCAATTGCAAATATCCAAATGCGTAAAGTGAAATGAATCAGTGTGCTTAGACTGATGCCGAACGTTCAGAGATTTTTTTGCATGACCTGAGACCCTGAAACTCCTCCAGATGTTAGGAGGCAGAGCAGCTGCTCTGGATAATTAGTTGCGCAAATGCCGTTGGGGGTACAGACGGGGGTACATTTTACCTAGATTAATAGAAAAACCGCTATATCTCATTTAGTTATGATGTCTTTTCGAGTCCCTTCTGCACCAAGGCGACAGAAAGACGATCAACCGATCAGCGTTCGTAGCACTGGCCGTCCATAGGAAGCATTGTTTAGAAAGCGCCACACACTTCACCTGCTTCAGACAGCGCTAAACTCTGCTTGAGCCAGCACGAGAAAGGGTGATTTCCTGTCCTCTTGTTTGAAAATGCTAATGCGGTCAATGGTATGATCGCCTTCCCAAGGCGCGAAGGTCTCTTTCAAATACCCAATAACTCGTGATCTAAGAGCATTGTCAGGGATACCGCCTGTCAATGTCATATGGAATCGAAAGTCATCAAAAATATAGGGATATCCGAAGGCTACAAGTCGTTCGTCTTGCAGCGGCGTTAATCGAGCCCGGCGACGACGCACGAGGTCAGCTTCATCGAGCGGCGCCCTAAACACCTCGAAATACTGGACACAATCTTGATGAAGGCGATCCATTTCTGGTGAAACACTTGCAAGCCGCAGTGCAACGAACGGCCCAAGATCGGCCACAACCAGAGGGGCGACGAACATTGTTCGAGCAGCAGCGAAGTCAGTTAGAGCTTTTACTAACTCCTGCTCTGTTTTCTCGGTCGCCAACGTGAAAGGTGCTTTCAAAGTGGCGTGGAAACCGTAATGGCGTGGATCGGCAGTCAACTCTACGCGGTCAACATCTCCAACCGAGGGGTTTCGTGCTTGCGGTTCCACCACTCTGCCAAACGCATCGCGACCGAGCCACTCAGCAGCAGCATTGGTTAGAGGGTGATTGGGTTCCGGCGCGTAGTAAATGGCATAACGAGCGGTCACGCCACGCGCATCCCTTGGCGCCAGACTGCTCGTGGGATCGGCCACCCTTCAGTGGATCGCACGATCTGCACAAGGTCAGCGCGTTGACCGACAGCGATTTCACCGCGATCACCAAGGCCCGCCAGTCTCGCGGGGTTCTTGCAAACCGTTGCGAGAGCAGCTTGAGCACTCCAATGAAAGGGCGCGTCCATAAGCATAAACGCGGCGCGGAGCATTGATAGTGGAACATAGTCTGATGACAGAACATCTAGAAGGCCCTCTGCCGCGCAGTCGCGGGCGCTAAGGTTTCCAGAATGCGAGCTGCCCCGAACAAAGTTTGGCGCACCCATAACTGTCAAAAGCCCCAGTTCGCGTGCCTTTTCAGCGGCGCCCAAACTAACCGGGAACTCAGCGGCAATGCAGCCATCGTTTGCGGACTCTGCTATGTGTTCGATGGTGGCGTCATCATGGCTCATGAGTGGGATACCAAACTCACGGGCCAGAGCCACTACCGTATTCCGGTTGCTTGGCGCGATGTCCTGATTGCGCCAGTCAGTGCGTGCCGCCAACAGCTCTTCGAGTTCGTGTTCCGACTTTCCGCTCGCCATCATTCGTGCACGGAATTGATCGATATTCCCTGTTTGGCGCTGACCAGGAGTGTGATCCATCACAGATAGTAGGCGAAGGCGTGGATTGTCTAAATGTGGCTCCAAAAGGCCCAACAATTCGGGATTGGTGATTTCGCAGCGAAGATGCAGCCAATGGTCTGCACGCAACAGGCCCTGCTGGGCGGCAGAATCTACACCCGCAATCATTGGGGCTAGGGCATCTTTTCGATCGAGCCCATCTTTCCGGCCATGCAAACTGAGGCTGTCGAAGACTGTCGTAATCCCGGCCGCGGCGCATTGTGCGTCATGGGCCAGCGCTGCACCCATTGAATCCCACAACGCCCCTGGGCGCGGTTGATAGTGCTTCTCCAAATTATCCGTGTGAATATCGACCAAGCCCGGGATCAAAAGATCAGAGCCGCAATCGAGGGCACCGGATGGAGCGCTGCCTGTTTCCTCAATCGAAGCGATCTGTCCGTCAACGATATGCAGGCAGGCCGCGCCTGTTTGATCGGCCCGAACGACGTTCTGGCTAAAGATTGAGTTTTGCATCGTCGTCATGCCGCCGCCTTAAAGTCGTTTACAGAGAAGAGCCGGGTTGCCACGGCATCTCGGACATCGGCATCGTGGAATATGCCGATCATTGCTGCTCCTTTTGCCAAGGCACGATGGATCAGTTCCACGACGATGGCACGGTTTGCGGCATCAAGTGACGCTGTGGGTTCATCCAGCAAAAGCACGGGATATTCCCGGATGAAGCTGCGTGCGATGTTAACGCGCTGTTGCTCGCCGCCAGAAAATGTTGCGGGCGGCAAATGCCAGTGGGCCTCGGGAAGCCTCAGCATTCTTAGCAATTCTACAGCCCTCATATGGGCCTCGTCTGCGTCAATGCCGTTTTCCAAGAGTGGCTCAACCACGAGATCGATCGTCGAAACGCGCGGGATAACGCGCAAGAACTGACTAACGTAGCCAAGGGTCCGGCGCCTAACATCCAAGACTTGATGGGGTAGAGAGCGTGTAAGCTCAACGCTTTCTCCATCGTGCATGACGTGTACAGACCCGCTCGACGGTAAGTAGTTTCCGTAGATGGCGCGCATCAGTGTTGATTTACCAACGCCAGATTCACCCGATAAAACAACACACTCACCCGAAAAGACATCAAGGGAAAGAGTGTCAAATACAGGGATGGCGATACTGCCCTGATTGTGAAGCGTGAATGTCTTTGCGAGATCGGCCACACGAATGGCGGGTTGGTTCAAGGCAAGCGTCATGTCTTGTCCTTCCTAAATTTGTAGAACAGACGAGACGAGCAATTGTGTGTATGGGTGCTGGGGGTCGTCGAGCACTTGGTCCGTCAAGCCTGTTTCAACGACCCTTCCTGACTTCATCACCATGAGCCGGTCCGCCATGAGGCGCGCGACGGCCATGTCATGGGTCACGATAATCGCCGCAAGCCCCATCTTGCGGACAAGTTCACGTAAGAGGTCAAGCAAACGCGCCTGTACGGAGACGTCTAACCCTCCGGTGGGCTCATCCATAAACACAAGCCTCGGAGCGTGGATCAAATTTCGGGCGATTTGAACTCGCTGCTGCATGCCGCCCGAGTAAGTACGTGGTTTATGGTCAATCCTTGCCGTATCCAGCTCAACGCGGTTCAACCAATTGATCGTGGCGCTGCGCATTTCGCCATAATTGCGATTGCCAAGGTTCATCAAGGGCTCGGCGACGTTTGCGCCGCCAGACACCCGCATGCGCAAGCCATCGCGCGGATTCTGATGCACAAAGCCCCAATCTTCGCGCTGCATTCTTCGGCGCTCTGGCTCAGAGAGCTTAAAGATATCCACTAAGCCATGACGGCGAGCATCAAACGAAACCTCGCCAGCTGTGGGCGTTAGTTTGCCAGATACACAGTTCAAAACGGTTGTTTTTCCCGAACCGCTTTCGCCGACGATGCCGAGAATTTCTCCGGCATTCATTTCAAAGCTGACATTGGTGCAGCCGACAATCGATCCATAGCGCTTTGTAAGATTGGCGACTCGCAAGAGCGGAACGGACTTTTGCGGTGCTGGTTGTATGGGCTGAACGGCAAGCATCATGCACCTTCCGCCGCTAATGGCTCAACTGCCTCGGCCAAAGCATGGCCAGCCATTGGCCCAACGTGCCCCGCATCACGACGCGACGCGCAATAATGGCTATCGGAACATACGAACATACGGTTGCCTGCATCATCAAGCACAACCTCATCGAGGTAGGAGTCTGACGCGTTGCACAAAGCGCAGGATTGTTCCCATGTTTGGGTCTCGAAGGGATAATCCTCGAAATCCAAGCTGCGTACGCGGGTAAAGGGAGGAACGGCGTAGATGCGTTTTTCCCGACCTGCACCGAAAAGCAAGATAGCAGGGTTGTTATCGAGCTTTGGATTATCAAATTTGGGTATTGGCGATGGCGACATGAGATAGCGTTCATCGACCATTACGGGATATCCAGCCGTCGCCGCGATCCGACCATAGGCCGAAATGTTTTCGTACAAGGATACGTATTGCAGCCCGTACTCTTCATAGGCGTGCATGGCTCTGGTCTCGGTTTCGCGCGCCTCTAACCCGCGAAGTGGCTCAGGTTGGGGAACTTGAAAGACCATGATCTGCCCCTCTTTGAGAGGCTGTTCGGGAATACGGTGACGGGACTGAATGATTGTCGCGATGGACGTATCTTCTGTCGTCTTTACATCCGCGACTTTTGCAAAAAACCGCCGGATCGAAACAGCATTTGTCGTATCGTCTGCACCCTGATCAATACACTTATAGACATCTTCAGAGCCTATGATTGCCGCTGTGACTTGGATTCCACCGGTGCCCCAACCATACGGCACTGGCATCTCGCGCGACCCAAACGGCACTTGATAGCCAGGAATGGCAAGAGCCTTCAGAATGGCGCGCCGTATCATCCGCTTCGTTTGCTCGTCCAAATAGGCATAGGTATAATAGCGGTCCTCAGCCTCTCGGTTGGACGATGTGCTTTGCTCATGTGACGCCATGTTCATGGAACAAGCTCCGACTGACTCGTGGCCGTTGAACTTTCTAAAGCTGCTTTCCGCGAGCTTTGGTGTTCAGCTCGAAGCCGACGCAAAAACTGGAGGTCAGCCTGAAAATCTACGTAGTGAGGAAGCTTTAGATGCTGAACGAAACCTGAAGCCTCCACATTGTCCGAATGATAGAGAACGAACTCATCATCTTGGCACGGTGCGCTGACTTCTTCGCCGAACTCTTGGCAACGCAAAGCCCGATCTACAATGGACATGCTCATTGCTTTGCGTTCGCAATGTCCAAAAGTCAGGCCGTACCCGCGCGTATAGTGTGGTGCCTGCTCTTCAGATCCGGCAAAGCCGGAAAGCATGATGCATTCGGTCATTGTTAGATCGGCGAGCTCAATTGCGAATCCAAGCTCATCGGGAACAAACTCAACTGCAACCTCGCCCAATCGAATTTCGCCACAGAGAGGATGGGTGCTGCCCCATCCGCGCTGCGAGGAGTAGGCCAAGCTCAGTAGGAAACCTTCATCCCCGCGTGCTAAGGCTTGAAGGCGCTGGTCGCGACTTGCCGGGAACGACATAGGCTCGCGGGTAAGGTCAAATGGCGAAGCGCCTTCACCAGAAGGAAGATCTGGCTCTAAGAGACCCTCTTCGGCGAAAACCGAGGCAATATTCGGCAAGTGCTCCGCGATTCGGTCCAACGATTCTGGCGCAGGCGGGATTGGCGTGCCACTATCAGCTGCCAGTTTAAAATCAAGAAGGCGGTGCGTGTAGTCAAATGTAGGGCCCAACACTTGGCCGCCCGGGATATCTTTGAAGGCGGCCGACACACGACGACGGACTGACATTTTGTCAGTCTCAACGGGTACCGAGAATCCAAACCTAGGCAAAGTTGTGCGATAGGCTCGCAATAAAAAGATCGCCTCCGGCAGGTCGCCTGCTGATTGTTTAATTGCCAAAGCCGCCAGGTCGCGGTCGTAACAGGAGCCCTCCGCCATAACCCGATCGACAGCCAGCGCTAGCTGCTCGCGCACCTGGCTTATTTCCAATTCAGGCACATCGACGTTACCGCGCCGCGTTTCAGCGAGATAGGCATGCGCGTTTGTGATCGCCCGTTCGCCGCCCTTTACCGCAACATATGCCATGATTCACGCCTTTTCTTGTTGGATTCGGGTTGATCTGGGCAGCGCAAGAAAAGCGTCATGCGCACAAAGCACGATGTCGATACCCAGCTGAAATTGCGACACCACGTCGGAACGTTGTTCCCAAAAATTGGCCGGCAGACCGCAGGGCGCAATCAAGCGCTGCGTCTCAATGCCCGGTCCTTCCAGAACGACAGTGTCGCCACCCACTAACGCGTCGACCATCACCACAAGCGTGGCGGCCCGATCGGGATACTTCGCATCGCCATGGTTGAACGATCCAAGATCAGGCATCCCAACGCCGGCGTCTATAAGCCCGAAAGCCGCCTCGGCGGGGATATCGGTAATTGGGCACGCGCAATGGAAGCGCAGCCAAGTTTCCGCCTCGCCGCCGCGTAACTCTGCATGCAGCCACAATGGCGTGTCCATATCGGCGAGAGTGAGCAAGATTGCTGCCGCCGATTGCGAGATGCCCGTCGGAGGCTCAGGCGCGTCCGCAACATTTTGGAGGAGGCCCGGCTGCGCAAAGGCATCAAGCAAGCGCCGAAAGATAGATTGGCTTTCACGCGCAGGATCAGCGAAGCCAGCCTTAAGCCGTGAAAGATCAAGCACAGCGCCCATCATGCTTTCCGATCTCGAACCATGGTGAAAAACTCGACGCGTGTTGCCGCAGCCTTGCGCGCGACTTCGCTTCGCTGCTCGGCCAAACGCGTATTCAGAGGACCCAAAACGGAGTGCTCAACGTGCCCTGCGTACTTTGGTGATTGCAGCATGCCATCCATAACGGCGGCGGCATAAGCGTGGTCTTTATCGCGGCCACCAACATAGCCAATCCCGACCTCACCACCGGCCAATCGGACCGCGCAACGCGTCACCGTCATTTCGCCAAGATTGAACGGATCCCCCGCGCCGCCCGCACGGCCACGCACCATGACCATGCCAATCTCGGGCGCTCGGATCACCTGGACCGCCGGAACATCCAGCTTTTCGAACAGCGCAGCCACTTCATTTGCCTGCGATTTTGCAAATATGGAGAGCCAATGACGGCGCTCAAACTGATCGCGCGCATCGGTTTCGAGGCCAACAAATTTTGTGTTCGATTGAACGCTCACACAAACAACTTTCTGATTTATTGATATCTACACTTGTTCTAGGCTAGTGTAATGCTAGTATAAATGCAACGTCTTTTGTGTGGCAGTAATATGACAAAGAAAATATTTGTTGGTTTGAAGTTATGAAGTGGAATTTTCGTTGACTTTGCAACAAGTTGAACCTTTGTGGCGCGCGATCGCGCGTACGTACGAAACCGAAATACGTTCTGCGACTTTGGTTGCGGGCGACAAGTTGCCAACTGAACAGCAAATTTCGGAGCGCTTTTCAGCAAATCGTCACACTGTCCGGCGGGCTTTAGCGCATTTGCAGGCTCGCGGACTGGTCGAATCGACCCAAGGTCGTGGCAGCTATATCAGACGCCCCGCGATCTTGTTCCGGATCGGTCGTCGAACACGATTTACCGACGCACTGGCTCAACAGGCCTCGAACCCCCTCACGAGGACACTTACTTTGGATACGCGCGGCGCCGACCCAATCGTTGCGGCAGCACTTGGGCTGCGTTCGGGGGCTCCGGTCGTATTCTTGGAGCGCCTGGGTATTGCCAACGATCAACCGGTGAGCATTTCGCGTCATTACTTTGCGTTTGAACGCTTTCCGACTTTTGGCCAGTTTTACGCGCGATCCAAGTCTATTACCCAAACGCTGATCGATTGTGGCATTCCTGATTACACCCGCCTTAAGACACGAGTCTCGACGCGATTGCCGTCGCCTCGTGAAGTGGAGCTCCTGAACGTGCCTCGACACGTGCCGCTCCTCGTTACGTCGTCTTGGAACGTTGATGGACTCGGTCGCGCTCTTGAATATGGCGAGGCTCGGTTTGCTTCCGATCGTGTCGAAATCGAGATCGAACAGGAACCGCGCCCCAGCCAAGACTGAGCCATCCATCTGAATTTATTTACTGGAGTGAATTGTGACCCAATGCTTGAACAACGCACGGATAGTGACACCAGCAGGTGTCGTTGACGGTTCAATTGCTTTTGCCGACGGCTCAATTGGTGAAATTCAACCCGGCGGTTCCCAAATCGGCGAAGACTGTGAAGGCGACTGGTTGATCCCTGGGATAATCGACATCCACACTGACAACCTCGAAAAACACCACTTCCCGCGCAACTACATTGATTGGAACCCGGTCTCGGCCTGCATTATCCATGATGGAATCTGCATTTCGGTGGGCGTTACAACGGTTTTCGACTCGCTATCGATCGGGTCATTCGGCTCTTCTGAAGCGCGTAAACGCGACAACATTTCAAACCTGACCGCTGCATTGGGCTACGCGACCCACTCGCAACTTTTGAACGCAAGCCACTTCCTTCATTGGCGGTGCGAAACACCTTCGGCATATATGGCGGAATGGCTCCAGCACTTTGCTCAAGATCCGCTGACTGGATTGTTTTCGTTGATGGACCATACACCCGGCCAGAGACAATATCGCAATATTGAGCGGTTCTTGGCGATGTGGCGCGGTGAAGGCATGAGCGAGCGCGATATTGATGCAAGGCTTGATGAGCAACGCTTGAGGCAAAAAACAATTGCGCCGGGGAATAGGAAATTGGTGTCTGACCTCGCGCGCGAAAGTGGGATTCCACTGGCAACCCATGATGATGAAGACGTAGAGCACATCCAAGAAGCAGCCGCCTTAGGAGCAACACTCGCTGAGTTTCCGGTAACGCTTGCAGCCGCTGAAGCTGCCCGGGCGGCCGACATGAGCATTTTCATGGGTGGTCCGAACCTAATGCGGGGCGGCTCGTATTCAGGCAATGTGCCAGCAACTGATCTGATTTCAAAGGGACTCCTCGACGGTTTTGCTTCAGACTATGTGCCTCGCAGCTTGATAGAATGTGCTTTTGCGTTGACGCGTGCCCCCCACTATTGGCCCATTGAGAAAGCTATGGACACGGTAAGCGGAATGCCGGCCCGCGCGACAAACTTGCTTGACCGCGGCAGCCTACAGAAAGGCCTTCGTGCCGACTTAGTTCGGGTCAAGCTCGTTGAAAACAACGTTCTCATTCGGGGCGTTTGGGTTGGCGGTCAGCGCGTGGGTTAAGCGTGGATAGGCCATTGATAATGTGGTGCTACAGTCCAACAAATCTTTGTTCGGCGGTGACTTCTTAGCGACTATGTCACGCAACCGAACCCGAATCTGAGCTAAATTGGGGGATGGCCAAGTCAAAAACCGCTCAAATTCTTGATCCAGCTAGTTGGCGCGCAACTGTTCAGTTTTGCGCGCGCTATTGGATGCGTCAGTGGCAAGGGATGCTGCTGGTTGTGGCCCTACTAATGGCGATGACTGCTGCGGAAGTCTCAATCCCAATTGCTGCTGGGCAGTTGGTCGATGGTCTTGCAAATCTAGAACCTTCGATGGCCTATCAAGGCGCCCTAGCCGCGTTGGGACTTCTGTCTTTGGTATTGTTCGCGCAATTTGGTTTTCGCGATTTGGCGTTCCGGGTCTGGAACCGCATTGAGGCCAGCAATATGGTCGGGGTCTTGGACGACGGCTTCGCACGCGTCCAAAAATTCTCTTCCGATTGGCACGCCAACACCTTTGCAGGGGCCACAGTGCGTAAGCTAACGCGTGGAAAATGGGCGTATGAACACATCTCCGATATTATCTGGATGCGCTTCCTACCCCTGAGCCTTACGATAACCGGGCTTGCGGCGGTCATGCTAACCCGCTTTCCGGTGGTTGGTGGCATGTTCATCGGCGTCATTACGGCTTACTTGATCGCCAGTGTCGTCTTGGCAGCCTATTATGTACGTCCGGCTAAGGTTCGCGCCGCAGCCATTGATAGTCATCTCGGCGGGGCGATCGCTGACGCGATTTCCAACAATGCCGCCGTTAAAGCCTTTGGAGCCGAGGCCCGTGAACTCGCTCTTTTCCAGACTGTCACCGAAAAATGGCGTCATTTGGCGCTGCGTGGGTGGCGACGCGGTTTGGATATGGGCCTTGTCCAGCATGGGCTCTGGGTAGCACTTCAATCAGGTATGTTGTTTGTTCTGATTCAAATGAGTGTAAGCGGGCGTGCGAGCCCAGGCGATGTTACTTTCGTAATTGCGGCCTGCTTTCAACTCGGTGGCCAATTGCGCCAGATTGGCGAGCATTTGCGCATACTGCAGCAAGCCATGTCAGAGCTTGGCGATTTGGTCGAATTTGCAGAACAGCCCTTAGGCATTGTTAGCCGACCGAACGCTCTTCCTTTGACTGGTAAGGCTGGAGAGATCGTATTCGATGCGGTGCATTTCGCTTACCCGGGCCAAACCCCGCTTTATGAAGGGTTCGATCTGCGTATAGCGCCGGGCGAACACATCGGACTTGTTGGGCCTTCGGGGTCAGGCAAGTCTACTTTTGTCAAACTGATACAACGGCTCTACGATGTGGACGATGGGGTAATCTGGATTGATGGCCAGGATATCGCAGAGGTAGAGCAAGCCAGTTTACGTCGGTGTATTTCAACTGTGCCTCAAGAACCAGTTCTGTTCCATCGGTCTTTGGCCGACAATATCGCGTATGCCTGCCCAAATGCCACCGAAGCGGATATAATTATTGCAGCCAAAAGAGCCCGTGCGCACGAATTTATCGCCAAGCTTCCAATGGGATATTCCACTTTAGTTGGCGAGCGCGGTGTGAAACTATCAGGTGGGGAGCGACAACGCGTCGCTATCGCCCGTGCATTCCTAGCAAATGCGCCGATTGTGATTTTCGACGAAGCCACTTCCAGTCTCGATACTGTTACCGAACGCTTGGTTCAGGCCGCCATGTCTGAATTGATGGTAGGGCGCACCACGATCGTAATCGCCCACAGGCTTTCCACTGTACGAAATGTCGATCGGATTTTGGTGTTCGCCAATGGGCGCATCGTTGAACAAGGAAGCCACGACCAATTGCTGGCATTGAATGACGGTCACTATCATGCTCTGCACAGAGCAGCGCTTGAGGTTTCCTAGCTTAAGCCTTGCATGCTCTTGCGACGATGGCCGTAACTAAGTGTTCGACTGCAGTAGACGCATCCCCATTGTTTACAATCGAAACCACGTCATTGCCGGTAACGACGATGGCAGCCCCACGTTCGATACGCCGTCGAAGCTCCAACCCACTTTCACGACCACGCTTTTGAAGCCGCTCGGCAACAATTTCGGCGTCTGCAACGATGTTGACAATCAGGAGCGACGGAAAGTTCAGCCGGGCTTGTGCAATCGCCGCACGCGAACCGTTAGCAATGACGACATAGCCCGCAGCCAAGTCGCCAATGAGGCTTGCAGGTAGACCGTAGTATAAGCCATTGGCCGCCCAATCGAGAGCATAGGCTCCGGCCGCTCGCAATTCCAAGAACTCACTTTCCGATACCGCTCGATGATCCTCGCCACCGCTGTCGATGGGCCGGGTTATGTCGCGCTGAACAAAGCGTACCTTGGGATGCCTTTTCAAGGCATGTTTTGCTCCGTCTAAGAGGGTGTCTTTTCCAACACCAGACGCACCGACGACGAACACTAATGTTCCGGAGCTATTAGCCTTGTTATCCGTACTTTGTAATGAACGCTTCTGCATCTAGGGCTCTAAAGTCTGGCAAGGCTTGATCGAGGCGCTCATGGTCCCAATCCCACCACGCCAGCGCAAGCAGGCCTTCTTGTATTTCCGTGGGAAACCGCAGGCGGATGGGAGTGGCTGGAACGCCGCCCACAATAGTATAGGGCGCAACGTCCTTAGATACGACGGCTCCAGCACCAATCACTGAACCTGCTCCCACTGAAACGCCCGCTAGAATTGTGGCTCCATGCCCGACCCAAACATCATGGCCGATTGTGCAGTGATCGTCACGACGCCATTCGAAAAACGGCGAATCATCGTCCTCACCCATATCGTAGGAAACAGAGCGATATGTAAAATGATGCTGTGCAGCCCGCCACATGGGATGATTGCCCGGATTGATCCGAACATCACGCGCTATGGAGCAAAACTTGCCGATGCTCGAATATGTCGCGCTCGAATCCGTTACGATATAGCTGTAGGCGCCCATAGAGACTTCATGTAACGAAGTGCGTGCCCCAACGCGTGTCCACGGGCCTAAAATACAGTCGCGTACATTGGCCTGCTCGGATATTTCGGGAAAATGACGAGCGCGCTCTGTCGTTCGATCCGGATTCTTTTCTGCAAAATAGACTTCATTGTCCCCAAGCGGGACCTGTGACAGCCGTCCTGTCATGCAACGGCTTCCAATCTCAGCGTCGCGTTGCGAGTTTCTGTCGGCGCTAACTTGCGGCCATAAATCTGGTCAACAACACCCGCATTCAGGGCTTCCGGTGTGCCATCAAAAATAATTTCGCCATGCGCCATGGCGATAATTCGAGGGCAAAAGCGCCTTGCTACATCCAATGTGTGGAGATTGACCAAAACGGTCATTCGACGTTCTTCATTAATGCGCTGGAGCGCTTCCATAACGGTTTCAGCGTTAGCCGGATCCAAGGATGCAATCGGTTCATCCGCGAGGATAATCTCGGGGTTTTGCATCAATGTTCGCGCAATAGCCACGCGTTGTTGTTGGCCTCCAGACAAAGTGCATACGCGCTGCATTGCTTTGTCGGCCATATCGAGCGCGTGGAGTTCCAAAATGGCCCGAGCACGTTCTTCTTCCGGGAAAATCTTGAAAAATGCTTCAAGTGCCGGTCGCCGACCGAGCGCACCAATCAAGACGTTGGTCAACACGTCGAGGCGCGGCGCGAGATTGAATTGCTGGAACACCATACCACACCGAGCCCGCCACTCCCGGAGTGCCGAGCCGTTGAGGCTGCAAACCTTCTCACCTTTCCAAGAGATCGAACCTGAAGTGGGTTCGCTAAGGCGATTGATCATGCGCAAGAGCGTGGACTTTCCAGCGCCAGAACGCCCAATAATCCCAACCATCGAGCCTGCTTGTATCTCTAGCGATACGTTTTTGACCGCCGTGGTTTCATCAAAAGTCTTGGTGAGGCTCTCAATCTTCAGCACCGCACATTCCACTCTGCAGCGCGCCCAATCTGAGCGCCAGCCTAAGAGGTTAAGGCGTCCGCGTGACTGCCTTGTGACACCGTGCTTCCATTTCTTATGTCCGGGCGTAAATTTGTTTCCAAGGCTTGACGCTGCCGTCGTATAGGCATGACCAGTGGCTGGTTTGATCTATGTGGTTGATGGGGCTGGGCAGTGGCAAAAATTATTGTTTTTGGGGGTGTTGGATGGGATCGGCCAATCACGCTGGATCGTCCGCTCACTGTGGGCGGACGCCTAACTGGGACAACACTCGATGGCGAACTGGGTGGTCGCCTCGGTGGTGGCGGCGCTAACATCGCGGCGGCATTGGCGGCCATAGACCACAGCGTTTGGCTGGTTTCCAGAGTTGGCACGGACGAGCCCGGGATAAAAGTCATTCATGCTTGCCGAGAGCGCAATATTGACACCTCCTTCATCATTTATGATGAGCGCAAAACGCAGTCGGCTCTCATCCTCATTGAACCCAATGGCGAACGCGTCGTGCTCGGTCTGGATCCGTTGCCGCACCGCAAGAGTACACTGCGTGTTGACTGGCAAACTTTTGCGGTAATTGCCCCTGACTTAGTGATTTTCCGCGCACCGGTTGAAATTGACGGAATGCCAGACAAGCATCGCCCTATCATCATCGCACATATGCCGTGGCCCAATGACGTGGCGATTAATGCTGATTTTGTCGTTGGTTCCCGCGACGATCTTGGTGAGGAGGCGTGGGTGGACCCCCTTTTGGCGTTTGCGAATAGACAGCCTTCTGGCCCTCAGTGGTCAATTGTTACCAAGGGAGCTTGCGGGATTAATGCAAGCAATAGAGAGCGCAAAATTTCCGTGCCGGCACATATAGGGCAGCCTATCGATTGCACCGGTGCTGGCGATATCTTTATCGCCGGACTGGGTGATGCTTTGATCGCCGGTGCCCGCATCGAAGCCGCGATCTCTCATGCTGCTGCATGGGGTGCTCTCGCGGTTGGATTTAACGGATCAGCACCGCAACCGGGTGAAATTGCCCTTAAACCGTTTGCAGCCAAAAACATTCGCTAGACCAATTTGCTCCGTATACGTTCTGATAGCCAGTCCAGGACAAAGACACAGGTCACGTAAGCAATGGTTATCCACGCGACCTCATCAAAGGCGTAGACACGGATCCGCTCCTCGAGCTCCTGACCAATTCCACCGGCGCCGACAATGCCGAGAATGGCTGCATTCCTGAAATTCGACTCCAATGTGTAAAGTGATTGGCTCAGCATGACCGGCATCACTTGCGGTGCAAGGCCAAAACGGATGGCAAGCACGCTGTCGCCGCCAGACGCAAGAATGCCCTCACTTGGTCCGGTGTCAGCGTTCTCAATGGCTTCTGCGTATTGTTTGCTAAGCCGTGGGATATCAGAAAGCGCGAGCGCGATAACCCCGGCAAACGGACCTAGGCCAAACGCCGACACCAAAATCAGAGCCCAAACCAGCGACGGGATACCACGAAACAAGTCGAAAACGCGCCGAATCGCAAAGTGGACCAGTCCATTTCGAAGAATAGATTTTGCGCCAATAAGTCCCAATGGGATTGATGCAATTACGGCCAACGTTGTTCCGGCGACCGCCATCGCTATAGTGGCTAAGAGCGCAAGAATGATGCGAGACTCATCCCCGTTTGCGGTGGGGGGGATCATCGCCGAGACGAAGCGCGAAAGCTTGGCAAGGCCAGCGACAATTTTGTCGGGCGTTACATTAAGGTTGACACAAAGAGCAACAAAAGCAGCTATAGCCAATAGCCAATACAAGCTGTTAGCGAGGCGTTGTCCGGGCGTTTTCCACACCCCTTTCGGCGACAACGCGCGCGCCTGCAGGGCACGTTCGCGATGCACGTTCACGAAAATCGCTCTACGCCGATAATCCGATGCCGGATCGTTTCAGACAGCAGATCAATCGCAACGATCAAAACGACTATCATCAAGAGAAGTGCCAACCAAGTATCGAACTCGGTATAGGTGATGGCCCTCGAAAGTTCCATGCCAATACCTCCGGCACCAACGATGCCTAGCGCGGCCGCGCCGCCAACATTTAATTCAAGCCTCAATAGAGAATAAGATAAGTGGTTTGCCATAACTTGAGGTAGGACGCCGAAACGCATCTGCTTGAACCAACCTGCGCCCGTTGCTCGAACCGCCTCTATTTGGCGCATGTCGATGTTTTCATTCGCTTCTGAAAACAGCTTACCAAGGCTTGCCGCCGTTCCAATGGACAGGGCGATAACACCTGGTAGTGGCCCGATACCAAAAGCAGCGACCAAAATGAGGGCAACAATCAAGTCCGGCAGGGTCCTGACGATGTCCATAAGTCGGCGCGAGACCCAATAAACAGCCCCGTTTGGGGAGAGATTTTGAGCTCCCAAGAAGGAAAGGAATAAGCCGCCAAGGCTACCAAAAATAGTAGCCAGCAAGGCAATTTGAAGAGTTTCCCAAAGCAAAGCGAGCCAGCCAATGGGATCATAAAACCAAGACAAAAGAGAGCCCCGGGTCCCGCGTGGCTCTAGAAGGGAATCATAGGCGAGTGGGGGCAGAAGCCGACCGAGAAAATCACCAATGCGCCCTAACGGGTTATTGCCCAGTTCGGTATTAAAGAACCCGCTTGCGTAAAATGAAGCCACCAAAATTGCCGAAACGACGACCAGGACCAGCAATTGTCTCAGTCGGAGTGCGAATAATGCCCTTCGCCAGCGCGTTTCAAAGGCCAAAACGACAGCATCGTCGTTCGAGCCATCGGTCTGGCGTGAGAGAGAATTGGGGGTCATCTAAGGTGCGACACTCGACAGTGCGCTCGGCTCTGTAGGTTCAATAGCGACGGCGCCCGGGGTTTTTGACGTCAACCATGAAAAAGCAGCCGGAGCCTGTTCCGCTAGAAAAATATGGATCCCAATAAGGCCATAGCGCAGGTCTTGGTTCATGTCTTTGCGGACAACAAACGCCATCTCTGCGTCAGGCCGCCCTCGCCACACTTCAACAAGGTCCTTGCAAGGCAGATCGGTTGGAGAATTACCCCGACACAATAAACGATGTGTGTCTGCGTCTAAGACCAGAAAGTCCGCTTGATTGGTTCGAACAGCGGCGGCAGCGCCTAGATGATCGTTTCCAATGAAAGGCGGCTTTAGCCGCGACGTATCCAGTCCAGCCGACCTCAAACTTGCCAAAGGTACGTCGTAGGTGTGGGGCAATTTCCGCGCAAAGCTGGCCCGACTACCGGAAAGGTCACGCAAAGAACGCCTCGTGCTGGTCGCATTGACCAACGCAACCGACATTACACGCGATGGTGCGTCCTTGTTCCGAAAGGTCAAGAAGGGCCGAGCAACGGCAGCCACTCTTTGAAATGCCGTTCGGTCAAGCTCAACCATAGCAATTTTTTGCTCGGAGAGCGCCTTAGCGGCGGCTTCTTGGTTTGGATAGGAGCAAATTAAAACTTCCTGTTTCAACCGAGCTTTCAGATGCGCAACATAGGGCGAAGCGCCCGTTTTCGCACCATCCGAGCAAAGAGCGAGACCGGGCTGAACTACCCCCACGCGAAAAGGCGCTGGCGGTGTTTGCGCGCTCGCGGGCGCAAGCAACAACGTGACACAGCTAGCAATAATCCGCGAAGGCTTCACTGCTTTGCCCCCCCGCTCCGACGGGTAGCTATTTCAACATTTCGCATTTCGATGATGTCGCGATAATTTTCACGACTGGTTGGGATCAAATCCCAGCCAGCACTTTGCTTCGTTTGCGCCCAAAGTTCGGGCTCGTCATAGGGGAGTGCTGCCATCGCGCCTGCGACAATATCTCGAAACTCTTGGGGCAGTTCCGAGCGAACGACGATCGCAGAGTTTGGCATGGGGCCAGCCGTCCATACTACCCGAAAGTCTTTGACGTCGATGATTCCACGCCGTCCAAGTTGGTAGAGGCCACCCGTCGTAAAGCCCGTACTCGGGGTTCCACCGCCCGCGACCAAAGCGATGGCGTCAAATTGGCCATTCTCCAGCCCCAACACGCTCTGAGTATGCCCGCCCGACATCGCCGTTTTACCAAAAAACTGGTCAGGTTCCTTGCCTTGTTGGCGCAATGCCCAGCGAGGATAAAGGTAGCCAGACGTTGAGTTGAAATCGACATACCCAATTGATTTACCGGCAAGGTCGTCAATTGTGCGATACGGGCTATCGGCACGCACTAAAAAGACCGAGTAATAGCCGGACATGCCGTCCGCCGATCGGCGCGTTAAGATCGGCATTACTTTGTCGCCGACCTGAGAGTCAGCGTTCGCATACGAAGCCGGTGCAAGCTGCGCAAGCTCGACTTGGCCGGACGCCACGGCTTGGATGATTCCATTATAGTCTGATGCTTGGAATATCTTAACCGGGAGCCCAATGACGCGCTCCAAATAGGCCCGATAAACAGTCCAGATTTGCACAGTTTCGCTGTCTTCTTCCCCAGCATTAATCCCCATACGAACTTGGCCAACCTCTTTGCGCCAGCCGGTCAACTCAGATTTGGCACGATCACCACCGGAACATGCTGTGAGGGACGCAAACGCCAATAGCGCAATGCCAACCCTAGCCACTGACTTGATTCCACCAAGCATTGTAGTTCCTTTGCCGCCTTCAAACGTGAGTATTGCGCCCTTTCGTGTCAGAGACACGACAGGGCGCTCTCAAGGCTTGCAACCGATGCCTAATTGTCGGTTTTTCTCAGAAGGTCGCCGAGGCCTAGAACCGCGCACGGACGCCAAAGAGATACCGCGTGCCAAAATACTCAAGTTCGTAAGGCCGTGCTGTCGTGCCTTGGTAGCGCAATCCACGCTCGTTGGTGAGATTGTTGACGTCCATGTAGAGCGAGAAGTTTTTGTTGAGCTCATAACGGCCTGAGAACTCAACGCGCGATTGCCCCTCCCAAAACAAGTCACTCGCCGCCGATCCGGGCGAGATTTCATCAAGCCAGTCGGTACGATTTTGATAGCTCAGGCGTAACGAAAAGCCATATTTTTCATAAAACAGCGCGCCAGATAAAACCCGGTCGGAAGTCCCCGGGAAAGCTGACTTCCGACCATTTCCGATATCAAACTCGCCATCCAAGAACGCTACACTGCCTTGAAAACCGAGGCCGGAAAGAATGCCCGGCAAGAAGGTCCAAGGATGGTAGTAAGTAAGCTCTACGCCCTGCAAGTATCCATCGCCGCCATTCAATGTCGTTGAGTACGTGTAGGTTGAGCGATCGACACCACCACTATTGAAGCGGTTGTCGCCAACAACACCTGTGGTATCAAACAACACATCCTTTAGATCGCGACGGAAGAAACCTGCCGAGAGTAAACCAGCTTTGTCGAAGTACCATTCCGCGGAAAGGTCGATACCGGTGGCTGTTTCAGGCGTGAGTGTTGGGTTTCCGCCCGACACGCTGCGTATGCCCACAGCATCGTTAATGGTCACAGTGGCGCGCTGGTCTGTGAAGCTTGGGCGTGCCGAGCCCGTAACGAAGGCGGCGCGAAGCTTTACGTCGTCGCGAAGATCATACGTGTAGTGAAGGCTCGGGAACACTTGGGTGTCAGAGGTGGAAATTGCGAGCGGGACCGTGCCCGTTGGCAACGTCGCCAAGCCTTTTGAATCCACTTCGGCCTGTTCAACACGAAGGCCCGCCAGCAAGGTATGCTTCTCCCAGCGCCAGGTGTTTTGGACATATGCTGAAAGTACCGATTCTTCGACCGTGTTGGCAAGCGCTGGGTTGGATCGCGGCACGGGGTTTGTTCCGCCAGCATTATTTTGCGACGCAAGGCCAGCAAGAATGGCTTGCAGCTGATTGTTGATGGCGGGGTTATCCACGAAATTGACACCAAAGCCGGCATTTACCTCACCCAATGCTGACCGTGTGGTGATAAGCGAGGTCGGTGTCCACGGCAGCCCGAGCGCTGCCGCACTCGGACGCAATAGAATTGTGCCTGTAGTGCCGTTGGGGCGGAGCGCCGCAAACGAACCGGGATCGGTCAACGACCTATCATTATATTGGAAGCCTGCCTTGAACTCAGCATCGGCACCAAAGCTGGACCAATTACGCTCAATGTCGCCTTTTATGAAGTTATCGGTTTGATCCAAAATCTGCCGGAAGATCACAAAGACTTCGTTGTTGAAGGCCGTTTGGTCTAGATTAGTAGTCCGAACACCGCGAACCAACTGGCCCGCAGTGTTGCGGGTTGTCGTGTAGAGCGAGATCACTGGCGTTCCAGCTTCGCCCGCCGTGAACGTTAGCGAAGGGCGCAACAATGGATCGCTTTGCGATTGGCTTGTCAGTGGCAGGTTTTGCTCAAAGGTCGCTTCGCTGCGTCCGGCATCCCAGCTGGCGCGCCAAGCGCCAAACTCATGATCCCCATGGGCCGCGAAAAGGGTATTCTTCGTTGCGTAGTTACCGACCTCGAAAAGACCCGCCACCGGCACAGAGACCAAATCGCCGCTAGTCGGCGTGCGTGTGCCCGAAGCCGCCGTCCGGAAGGAAAACGTGTATTGGTTGCGTTCTTCCGCGTCGAGGAACTCACTGTACAGGCCTGTGAAGCGCAGCGAATGCTTGTCGTTAATGCGCCATTCGATTTTGCCGTTTAGCGCGTTGGTTTCACGCTTGATGCGGTATTTCGCAAACCGCACCTCGGTCATGCCGATGGCATCAAACCGTGGCTCGTAATTGTCGGTTTCTTGCAGGAAGCTAAAGGTCGAGCCACCGATCATGACCCCAAAATTGTCGCCACCCCAGGACAAGCGCCCACCGAGGGACTCAACGGGACCTTCGCCGAGATCGACGTAACCGCGACCGATATCGGCAGTTCCGTGGAACCCAGGGTTTGCCAAGGGTGAGTAGGTCCGGATGTTTACGCGGCCCGCCAAGGCTTCAGCAGGCATTTCAGGGGTCAACGTCTTGTTGAGCTCAAGCTGAGAGATAACGCTTGCAGGCACAGAGTCGAAACGGAAAATCCGGTCTTCCGCGCCGAGTACGTTGACGCCGTCAAACGCCACATTGGTCCAGCGCGCTGGCGCGCCACGAACCTGAATGTAGCGCTCTTGGCCTTGGTCACGTTGTACGCCCGTGGCAGGCAGGCGGGAAAGTGCGGCGGCTGCGGTTTGATCTGGGAAGCGGCCAATGGTGTCGGCTGCCACAACGCTCATGATGTTGTCGGCCAAGCGTTGGACCTGGATCGATTTTTCAATGGAGTCACGAATGGGCGTGGCGGTAACGATGACCGTATCGGTCGTCCGAGCGGGGCTTCCTTCGGCAGTTTGAGCTTGAGCGCCCGCGCTTGAAATCAACGCTAAGGTCAAACCGGTTGAAGCGAGCAAAAGCGCGCGGAACTGGTCGTTCTTGTGTTTTGAACCATCGATCATTGTGAACCCCCACAATCGAAACTGCGATTATGAAGGGAGGTCTAAGCGCCGATTAGCTCACAAAATTGACAGGGAATTGAATTAAATGTGAAACATTTTCGTTTCGAGAGAAAACAATCCCAAATATGTCAAATCAAGAAACGTCTAGTTCCGAAATAAACATGCCGCTCAACGTTAACCGATATATATAGCTCTCATAGTTTCAATATCTTTTGCATCGACGCCTAAACGTTTCTCAAGATACTGGTTAACACTGCCATATTTGGCTTCGATCGATACGAGGGCCGCGCTGAGATAGGCTGGGTCCGACTTCAGCAGCGGGGCGCGAACATCGGCAGGCAATCGCGCAATGAAAGCATATGGACCATCGAGTGGCTTGGCGTCTTTGCCGGCAAACGCTTCTTCATAATTCACAATTTTGTCGGACAGCGCATAGTCAGCCAGCACCGTTTCGCGTGGGACGCCAAGCGCTGTTAACACCAAAGCGGCGGCGATGCCGGTACGATCCTTGCCTGCCGAGCAATTAAATGCCAGCGGCGTTTGACCCTTAACGAGACGGTCAAACATATCTGCATAATGGTCTGCAAATCGCTCTGTCATGCCGCCGTAAAGGGCGGTCATGGCAGCAGCGACATCGGCACCGGTTGCGTTTGGTTTTGCTAAGACAGCGCCCAGTTCGCCCGATGTTGCGTCTTCATAGTCGCGCGCGGTGTAAACGATTGTGCTGCCAGCCTTCCACGTCGTGGGCTCCGCTTTGCGCTCACTCGTCGAACGGAAGTCGCAAATCTGTTGAATGCCCAAGCTAGACAAATACGTGTAGTCCGCGTCGGTAAGCCCAACCATAGTGCCGGAGCGATAGAGCTTCCCCCACTTTACGCTCTTGCCGTCAGCGGTTTGGTACCCACCCAAATCACGAAAATTTCTGCCGCCCTTGAGTGGCAAGACGCGCTCTGCCGCCCAAACACCGGACTGAGTTTGATCGGCCACAAAATAGAACTGACGCTTGGTTTTCGCGGGAACGACCAAATTTCCAGTAACATTGTCGTCGGAGATCAGAACACGCTCCGCATCCGGAGCATCAGCACTTGCAGCGCTAAAGACATCGATCGGCGCTCCTTCCCGATCCGTCTTCCACGTGATTTGTATGGTGTCTGCTGAATCGCGGCGGACTTCGACAGCGTCAATCTGGGTGGTTATGGGCTCTGCACAATTTGCAAGCAACGCCACGCAAACGCCAACTAGACCCAGCCCCATTAGGTTCCGCATTGTCATCACCCCGAAAACACTTGGTGGTCTTACCAAATGTCGACGCATCTGAGCGTGAAGATTGAGTGAAACTTGCTTCGAACCAAAGTTACAAATTGGCAGTTTAGTCTCGGGGTTGCGCCATTCGTCCGAGCGAGAAATGACATTGCTGAGCCTTCAAAGAGTGGCGTAAGCTAGCGACCCTTTCGGTCGGCATTTCCGCGCCATTTTTCTGATCGGATGTGCCGCGCGCAAACCTCCAGCCCCGATGCCCTGTCTCCGCTGTCGACTTGTGCGTCAAGCGATAGCGGGGTTTAGGGGGGATAGCGGCAGTGTTGGCGATGGCATAAGGGCGCTGCCTTTCGGCATTAGCCCGCGTCGGGCCCAAGCACTCAAGCTGAGGACGGGCTTCTCGATGACGCTATGCAAAATCTGCGCTGCCACAACAGCGAGTATGAGCAGGCCGGCCCAAGCGGCGACATTGTCCCAAGGGTCTGGCCCGCAATAGGGTGCAATGAGACGCGCGCCCGCGGCGAATACGGGCACGTGGATTAGATAAAGCGCGTAAGACGCATCGCCTAATCCTGCAAAAGGTCGCAAGGGAACGCGCCAACGGTCTACCTCAAGGCCGACCATACCCCAAACAAGGAGCGCCCAAGCCGGACCAAACGACAGGACTCGTGTCCATCCATCGTCAAAAAGTGCGAGTGGGCGTGCGGCTGCGATAAAACCCGCGCCGATAATCCAAATCACGCCTGCCGTGATGAGGAACAGGGGCATTGGCCGCTCCCCCCTGCCCGCGAGAAGCCCCACGGCCGCGCCAAGGCCAAACTCAAGGGTCAAGGGGTGGGTAAGGATGGCGAGGATTGGCGTGACGTCGGCACCTGTTGCGGCGAGCCAAACATTGCCAGCCGAAGCGGCAAGCATCCAAACGAGGATACCGAGCGGCAAAACCCGCAATGGCAGGATCAGGAGCGCCGCAAAAGCGAGATAAAAGTACACCTCGTGGATCAGCGTCCAGCCGACCGCGAGCAGCGGAAGGCGCTCATGCGGAAAAAGGGCAAAATCGGCCAATAGATTCGGTGTGCCGGCGACACTGGCAAACACCATGTCTGGCCGGATCAGCCAAACAACAGTTACGGCGCCGAGAACAAGCCACCACAGCGGATATATGCGCGTTAAGCGGGCAAACAAGAACGCCGGAATGAGCGCAGGCTGCCCCGCTCCGAACCGCGTGACGTGAACCATCACGAAGCCTGAGAGGACGAAGAATAGATCAACGCCAGCAAAACCAAGCTGCGCAGCCGCAGGCAGCGCGGCGCCACCAAAAAAGCGCTGATCGACGCCGTAGAGATGCGCAAAGGCGACCATGAGGGCCGCAAGAGCACGAAGAACCTGTAAGGACGCTAACCGACCATTCTCAGCGCCGCTTTCGGGCTCATCGATTGGTATGAAGTCGTTGCTCAGGAAAGGCGCCGTTCAAGGGCCGCGAGATCTTGAGCAAACAAGGACGCGCGTACGCCGTCATCAATCTTCGAGCCAAGTAGTTTCGCTGTTGCCGCAATCGCGGCTTCAGTTGCCGCCGCGCGAATGTCGGCGGTAGCTTGCTCCTCGGCGCGTGCAATTCGCTGTTCCGCCATTTTCGTGCGGCGGGCGACTTGATCGGCTAAGGCTGCTTTGGCCTCCGCCGTAAGCTGGACAGCTTGTTCTTGAGCGGCCGCGACAATGGCAGCGGCTTCGGCTTCGGCAGCAACCCGCTTTGCTTCTACGCTCGCAAGGAGCGCTTCGGCTTCTGCACGCAGCTTTGAGGCGGCATCAAGCTCTGCTTTGATCGACATGCCGCGATCATCGAGCGTTTTCGCTACAATTTTTGGGACGCCGAGAACGGTGATCAGGACGATGAAAAGGATGAGCGAGACCAAGGCAATTGAGGTCGCGTCAATCGGAATTGGCCCAAGATAGAGGCCGTCGCCAGCGAGCACGATCATGATTGAGCTCCCGCTGAAATCGCTGCCACGGCTGCAGCGGCTTCATCATCCGTCGCCGTTACGCCGGCTACTTTCGCAGCGATGACGCCGACAAGACCCGAAGCCATTGCCGCAACATTGGAAAGCGCCGCTGTCCGCATATCGGCGATGCGATGTTCACCGGCAGCAAGCGTCTGCGCGAGGGCTTCTTCAGTTTTGGCCGATTCGACCGCAATTTCCGCGTTCACGGCAGCGCGCGTCTGGTCGACGACGCCGCGTGCCTTGGTGCGTGCGGATGCGGCGGCGGCCTCTTGCGCCTTGAGCGCTTCCTGAGCGTTCGCATTGGCCGAGGCCGCAGCGTCAATATCACCGGAGACTTTAGCAGCGCGTGCTTCCATCGCGCCGCGCAGACGCGGGATCGCGACAGTAGACACGAAGAAGTAGAGCGCGCCAAAGGTGAGGGCGAACCAGAAGAGCTGGTGACTAAAGAGCGCTGGATCAAACGGGGGGAAGGCTGCCCCCGCTTCACCAGCGGCCTCTACTGCACCGGAGGCAGCAAGCGTTGAATCGGCCACGGGGCCCTCGTGCAAAAGCGTCGTATCAGACGACGAACAGCAGGATCAGTGCGATAGCGAAGGCGAAGATGCCGAGAGCTTCTGTAACGGCGAAGCCGAAGATCAGATTGCCGAATTGCTTTTCAGCGGCTGATGGGTTGCGCAGGGCGCCATCAAGGAACGAGCCGAAGATGTTGCCCACGCCGATAGCGGCGCCCATGAGGCCGAGGGTTGCGAGGCCTGCGCCGATGTATTTTGCTGCTTCCGCGTCCATGTCTTAACTCCTTGGTATTTCAGTGTTTTGCGTTGATGAAGGCCGTGTCGATCGCATGATCAGTGGCCGGGGTGAAGCGCGTCGTTGAGATACATGCTGGTCAGCAACGCGAAAACATAAGCCTGCAAGAAGGCCACGAGGAACTCGAGCGCCACGATCGCAACGGTGAGCGCCAATGGCAGCAAAGCACCCAGCCCAATCGCGAAATTGCCAGATGCCAGCATCATCGGCACGAAACCCGCCAAAACCTTCAACAGCAAGTGGCCCGCGAAAATGTTGGCCCATAACCGGATGGTGTGGCTGAGCGGACGCGAGAAAAACGAAATGATCTCGATGAAAATGATCAACGGCATCAGGTAAATTGGCACGCCGGAAGGCGCGAACAATTTGAAGAAGCCGAGGCCGTTTTTCGCAAAGCCAACCACAATCACGGTCGTAAAGACGATGATCGCCATCGCGGCCGGCACAACGGCCTGCGCAGTCGGTGTGAAGTGATAGGGGAACATCCCGAGGATGTTGGCTGAGAAAATAAACAGGAAGAGCGTGAAAACCAACGGGAAAAACAATTTCACGCCGTGCGAGCCTGAAGCGGAGCGCACCATGCCTTCAACGAAACCGAAAAGCGCCTCGCCAGCCGACTGGGCCCGGTTTGGAACCAATGTAAGCTTTGCCGTGGTATAGAGCAAAAACCCAATAGAGGCGGCTACGGCTAGCACCATGGCGGCGCTGGCGTTTGAAAACGTCAACGCACCAATAGCGTCACCGAAAATCGGCTCAACATTGAACTGATGCATCGGGCTGCTTGCCAGAATGCCAACACCGATCACAGCGCCTAATCCTCTTTCTCTTGCCGAGCCGTTGCCAACGCCGCCATTTCCGCCTCTGAGGCAGCTAAGGCATTGCTGGACTTCGCAACCCGGACGACATTGACCGCACCGGCCGCAAACCCAAACAACATTCCAACCAGTAGACCCAATGGGAGCGTTCTCGCCACCAGATCTACCCCGTATCCCATCACCGCGCCGACCAGCACCGCAGCGACAAATTCCGATCCCATCCGCAAGCCAGCTGCCATACCCGCTGCCCGTGTCGCGCTTTCATCCGGCGCGCCTTCGAGCTTCGCTTTGGCTTTGGTCACTTCCGCGTTCAGCCGCTCAAGCGCCTCGCGATCTGACCGTTCTTGCCCGCCCATGATGGTTCCTGAACCCGGAAATCTGTGCCTCCGGGAACCGCGCGGAAACTAGAGAGAGGGGCTTGCCGGGTCAACCCGTCGCGAGATGGGCTTTCGCAGCGCTGACACATTGAAAAATATAGGTTTTGTGCAGTGCGTCATTGTAACTTCAGCGACGGCAATGTGATTGGACGCTGATTTCACTGATTCTTGAGCAAAACAGATCGCTGATTAGCGACCGTTGAGGCCCGAAAAGCGGTCCACTATCGATTTATGGCCCGATAGGCGGTTTAGCTTAAGCAGCGACTAACTCTTCAGCCTTTTGAAGGTCCACCGAGACCAGTTGGGAAACGCCACGCTCAACCATCGTCACGCCATAAAGCCTATCCATCCGCGCCATCGTGACCGGGTGGTGGGTGATGACAAGGAAGCGCGTGTTCGTACGTTTGCGCATTTCGTCGAGTAGGCGGCAGAAGCGGTCCACATTGCTATCGTCAAGAGGGGCGTCAACTTCGTCGAGAACGCAAATCGGGCTTGGGTTTGAAAGGAACACGGCAAAAATGAGTGAGGCCGCCGTCAGCGCCTGCTCGCCGCCCGACAGAAGCGACATAGCTTGCAGGCGCTTGCCCGGCGGGCAGGCATAGATTTCAAGGCCACCAGCCAGGGGGTCGTCGCCAAGGCTGAGGCGCAATTCCGCTGACCCGCCTTCAAACAGGGTTTCAAATAATGCTTTGAAGTGCCCATTGACGATGTCGAACGCCGCGAGAAGCCGCTCTCGACCCTCTTCATTGATCTCGGTAACGCCAGCACGCAACTTGGTGATGGCGTTGGTTAGGTCAGTGCCCTCGCTGGAAAGCGCTTGAAGGCGGCTTTCCTGCTCAACGGTTTCCTCTGCCGCACCAAGATTAACGCCACCCATGCCCTCTCGTTCGCGCTTCAAACGCTCAACGCGACGCTCAGCGTCGTCGAGGCCGAGTTTGTCCACGCTATCGCCTAGCGCTGCGCGCGCGCGCGCTTCCAATTCATCCGGCTCAATATCAAGGGCACGGCGGGCTTCGTCCGCCAAATCAGTGGCGCGGGCTAAGGCAACATCGCGCTTTGCATAGGTGGCGGCGCGATGCTCCCGGGCAGTCGCCAGGGCTGCATCTGCGTCGCGCGCGCGATCACGGGCGGCGCGAAGACCTGTTTCAGCCAGCGCCAAGGCATCATCAGCAGCGCGTTTGCGGGCTTCGGCTTTGGGGGCTTCATCCAGCAAAAGTTGGCGGCGTTCCGCCACGCCTTGTGGCGCGGCCCTTGCGCCTTCACGCCGATTTGCGGCGGCAAAGCCTTCGCCTTCAAGCTGCTTAAGGCGTGCCAAAGCTTCCTTTTGACGGCGGGTCCACATAGCTTGCTCGGTGGTCAAAGCGCCCCTGCGCGCCTTTAGCGCCTCACCTTCACGTGCCAAACGTGTGGCTTCGGCTTGGGCATGCGCTGCGCGCGCGCGGGCTTGCAATGCGGTGGCTTGACGGGCCCGAATGGTGTCTTGATCCTCGGGTAAGGGGGCGTTGGCCACGGCACTTATGGCGGCCTCGGCACGTGAGGCGGCCTCTGCATTGTCGGCGGCAGCGCGCTGGCGCGCGGCCTCGGCAGTTGCAATTGTGGCTCTCGCGCGTTCGGCAGCGGCCTCCGCAGACACCATGGTTTCACGCGCCTTTGCCACAGTATTCATCGTTTGAGGCACCAGAGCACGCGCGTTGCGAGCTTTGGCACGGGCTTGATCGGCGCTTGCACGCTTTTGGGCAGCCTCAGAGGAGGCGCTAGCGGCTTGTTGTTTTACCGCTTCGAGTTGAGTGTTGAGGGCTTCGAGCCGGTTTCGCTGCTCCAGCAAAGCCGCTGCGGGCAATGCGGCGTCTGCGCGCCGAACGAAGCCATCCCAACGCCACAAATCGCCGTCGCGCGACACTAACCGCGCACCAATTGGCAAAGACGGGGCAAGAGCGCCACCTTCCGAACGGGTAGTAACGCCAATATGCGCGATGCGGGCGGCGAGCTGTTGCGGCGCTTTGATCTTCGTTGCCAAGGCCTCGACGCCTTTTGGCCACTGCGGTGCGGTTGTTTCTGCGCCAGCCCAAAAAGCGGCGGCTCTTGTATCGGTTGCAGCGGAGAGATCATCCCCTAGCGCGGCGGCAAGCGCCTTTTCATAACCAGGCTCTACACTAATCCTATCCAGTACGCGGGGATAATTGCCGGATGCTGTGTTTGCGCGGCGCGTTACTGCTTCAAGCCCTTGGATTTCGGCGGTAAGGCGCGAAAGGGCTGACGAGGCCGCGTTGGCCAGATCGCGCGCAGCGACATCGGCGGCAGAGGCTTGCTCGGCGGCAGACTCGGCGGTGTCAGCGTCGTTGGCTGCAGTTTCTGCGCTGGCGCGCGCAGCATCGAGAACAGCACGCGCATTTTCCAAGGCAACCGGATTTGGAGCCGCGGCCCCGAGACGGTCACACTCAGCTTTGGCACGCGCAAGCGCATCGGAAAGGCGTGCGGCGCGGCCTTTGGCTTCGTCCGCGGCCTGGGCAAGGGCGCGCCGTTCGGCTTCAGCGGCAGCCGCTTGCCCTGCCGCTTCAGCAAGGGCGGTCTCGGCGCGGCTGCGCGCTTCATCGGCCTCGTGCGCGGCGAGATTGGCAGCTGCCAGCGCGACGTTCTGGCCCGTGTCCGGTGGTAGCTGTTCTAGCTCTTGGCTCAATCGCACCAGGGCCTCGGTAGCGTCGCGCTGCAGGGCTTCTTCGCGCTCTGTATCCGCGGCGATCCGGCGAATATCGGCCTCGGCATTGGCCAAGGCCTCACGCGCTGCGGTAAGTTCCCGGTCGATCTCATAGCGCTTGGCATCAAGGCGACGCAGCACAGCCTCGGCAATCGCCTGCTCCTCCCGGGCCGGGTTGATCGCGCCCTCGGAAGCTTCAGCCGCGCGGGCGGCTTGGCCCGACGCAATTGTTAGGTGACCAATATCGTTATCAGCGGCGCGGGCGTCATTTTCTGCTGCTTCGGCGGCGGCTATCGCATCGCGCATGCGGGTTGCGAGCACAAAAGCTTCCAGCCCCCGGATCTCACCAGCTAAGGCGCGATAACGCTCAGCTTGGCGCGCTTGCTTTCGCAAATGCTCCAACTGACTTTCCATATGGCGCAGGATTTCATCGAGCTTTTCAAGATTGGCTTCGGCCTGCTTCAGCTTACCCTCAGCTTCGTGGCGGCGGGCGTGTAGGCCAGCGATACCAGCAGCTTCTTCCAAGATACGGCGACGGTTTTCAGGCTTGGCCGCAATCAGTTCACTAATCTGGCCCTGACGGACGAGCGAGGGCGAATTTGCACCTGTCGATGCGTCTGCAAACAAAAGCTGCACGTCGCGCGCGCGCGTCTCGCGACCATTTACTTTGAAGGTTGAGCCGGACGCACGCTTGATCCGGCGTACCACTTCAATGATCTCGGCATCATTGAACATGGGCGGTGCTGTATGGTCGCTATTGTCGAGGACGATCGTGACTTCGGCGACATCCCGGGCCGGGCGAACATCTGTTCCGGCAAAAATAACATCATCCATTTCGCCGCCACGCAGGGCGCGGGCGGACGAAGCCCCCATCGCCCAGCGGATCGCTTCAAGCAAGTTCGACTTGCCACACCCATTTGGCCCGACCACGCCGGTTAGCCCTGCCTCGATCCGCACCGCGACAGGGTCTACGAACGATTTGAAGCCCGCTATGCGGAGGTCCTGAATGCGCAAGGCGTGAGCCTAACCTGCTTAGCGATTAGCCCTTCAGCTTCGCATCAAGAATGGCAGACAGGCCCGCTGGCGTGAGCACTTTCGGATCTTTCTGGATTTCGCCGTTGATGATGATCGAGGGCGTTCCCGTGATACCGTATGTTTTTACGCCTTCGTCTACCCCATCACTGATTTTCTTGATTTGGGCTTGGTCGGCCAAACAAGCGTTAAATCCGGCCTCGTCCATGCCGGCGGAGGCAGCAACATTGAGCAATGCCTGGCGGGCGCCAGTCGGCCCTTGCGCGGCTCGCATAATGCTATCTTGTTGGCGGAACAGCGTTTCGATCACGGAGTGGCGCTTCGCTGGCCCCGCACATTGCGCAATCAAATGGCCTGCCATCGCGATCTCAACCGGCGGGGTTGGGAAGTCGCGGAATACGTAGCGAACCTTGCCGGTATCGACATAGTTTTTCTTAATGGTCGGCAAGACGTCACGGTCAAAATGGTAGCAATGGATGCAGGTGACCGACGCATATTCGATAATCACGACTTTAGCCTTGGGCGAGCCAAAATAGGGCTCACCGGGCTTTTCCCATTTTGAAAGCGCGGCCCCGGATGGCTTAGCGTCTGCGCCTTGCGAGCACGCGCTTACCAAGGCCAAAGTTGCAAACATGGCGCCAAAGGCTGCAAGTCGACGGTTCATTTTCATGGGGGTCAAGCTCCGAGTCTGACCCTCCTTTTGGACGATTTCGGCAGACTTGGCGAGAGGGAGCCGTGCCAGGGACACAGGCCCGCCCTGCCCGTACCGTTGAAAGCCCAAAGACTGACTACGCCACCGCCATCGGTCGACCTTTGACAAGATCACCGACAACACTGGGATCAGCCAATGTCGAGACATCGCCCAAGCTGTCTATTTCGTTTTCGGCGATCTTGCGCAGAATGCGACGCATGATCTTACCAGACCGCGTTTTGGGCAGGACCGGCGCCCATTGAATAACATCGGGTGCCGCGATGGGGCCGATTTCGCTGCGCACGAAAGCGACTAATTCCTTGCGGAGACCCTCGCTCGGCTCTGTTTCAGCATTCAGGGTCACATAAGCATAAATGCCTTGGCCCTTCACATCATGGGGATAGCCAACGACGGCGGCCTCCGAAACGGACTTATGGAGAACGAGGGCACTCTCTACCTCCGCCGTGCCCATGCGATGGCCGGAAACATTGATCACGTCATCGACCCGGCCAGTGATCCAATAATAGCCATCTTCGTCGCGCTTGCAGCCGTCCCCCGTGAAGTAGCGACCGGGGTAGGTTGTGAAATAGGTTTCAAAGAAACGCTGTTGATCGCCCCAAACGCCGCGCATCTGACCGGGCCAGGAGTCGGTCAAGCAAAGGTTTCCCTCCGTTGCTCCGTCCAAGATGCGGCCTTCGGCATCGACAATTTCGAGGTGCACACCGGGCAATGGCTTGGTGGCCGAACCCGGCTTGAGGTCTGTAGCACCGGGAAGCGGGGCAATCAGCGCGCCTCCGGTTTCGGTCTGCCACCAGGTGTCAACGATTGGCAGGCGGCCATCGCCAACTACCGAATGATACCAGCGCCAAGCCTCTGGATTAATGGGTTCACCGACGGAGCCAAGGATACGGAGGCTAGTGCGCGCGGTGGCTTTCACCGGCGCGTCGCCTTCGCGCATCAAGGACCGCAGGGCTGTCGGGGCGGTATAGAAGATGTTGACTTGGTGCTTATCGATTACCTGCCAGAAACGCGAAACCGTCGGGTAATTCGGCACGCCCTCAAACAGTAAGGTTGTAGCCCCGTTCGCTAACGGCCCATAGACGCAATAGGTATGGCCGGTTACCCAACCGACATCGGCGGTGCACCAAAACACCTCGCCATCGCGATAGTCGAAAACCATTTCATGGGTCCATGACGCCCAGAGCAGATAACCGCCGGTGGTATGCACGACGCCCTTAGGCTTGCCGGTAGAACCTGAGGTGTAAAGGATAAAGAGGGGATCCTCGGCGTTCATGGGTTCGCACGGGCAGTCCGCAGAGACGGCCTGACGGGCGTCGCTCAACAAGATATCACGCCCCGGCACGAGGTCGATTGGCCCACCCGTGTGCTCAACGATCAGAACCTTGTCGACGCTCACGCGCTCCAACGCGGCATCGACATTGGCCTTAAGCGGGACCGTCTTGCCGCCGCGACGCCCTTGATCGGCGGTGACCACAAACTTCGAACCGCAATCCTCGATGCGGCCCGCGAGGCTTTCAGGTGAGAACCCCCCAAATACCACGGAGTGAACAGCACCGATCCGCGCGCAAGCCAACATAGTAACCGCCGCTGCTGGGATCATAGGGAGATAAAGAGTGACCCGATCGCCTTTAGAAACGCCGTGCGCCTTCAGGACATTACTCATGATGCAGACCTCGCGATGAAGGTCTGCGTAGGTGTAGCTGGCGGATTCGTGGGTTTCGTCACCTTCCCAGATTAATGCGACAGCGTCAGGTCGGGTGGCGAGATGGCGATCAAGGCAGTTATAAGCAACATTGAGAATGCCATCAGCGAACCAGCGGATTTTGAAATCCTCGCGGTGGAATGAGACATCCTTGGCGATTGTGGGTGCCTCAAACCAGTCCAAACGCGCGGCCTGCTCAGACCAATAGGCTTCAGGATCGGCAGCAACCTTTGCGCAAGCCGCCTGATAGGATGCCGCGTTCATTTTGCTGGATTGGGCGAGCGCCGGGGATACCGGAAACAGGCTGAGGTCTGACATCACAAAGCGCTCCTAAAAACCGTATTTGGCGAAGAAATGAATCCGCGAAAGCTTGCCGTCTAAACCGGATTCAAGGGTTCGCTCGGCGAGGCTGACCTCTGTACCGACATCAAGGCCCGGTGCAGGAGTCCAAATCAGATTGGCGCGGAAACTTTGGGCTTTTTCGTTGACGGCAAGGCCTGTAAGCGCGACGTCGTTATCAACCGTTTGCATCGAATAAGTGAAATTGCTGCGCCATTTCGGCGACCAAAAGTGCCGGTAAGAGGCAAAACCTGCGACGAGTGGAATAGCTTCCAACTGCCCGGTTGCTGTCAACACAGCATCATTGGCGAAGTTCAACCCGACATAACGGCCAATGCCTGTGCCACCCGTGAGCATCAAGCGCAGATCGTCCAATGCGCCTAGCTTGACCTTGGCCGACGCCGAAAGCCCCCAGCCCATGGCGGAGTCGTCAATACGCGTCGCTGGATCTTCATAATTGAGTTGGTGGATCAACCCAGCCAATTGGGCCTCGCCCCACGGCGCTACGTGGCGATAGCGGATGGTGAGGTCGGGCAGTACGTTGTCGTCGGCAACGATACGGGCTGTCGAGCGGTAAGGCGACACGGTGGTGTCGGGGTTTTCGAGCGAGAAGGACCAATTTCCGTTCGTGTACCGGAACTGCATTTGGCGAACGAACACTGTGCCTTCGGAGGGGCCAATGTAGTCCGCGGTTTCGGGGAGCACGGTTATGTTTTGAAAATTGCTCCATTCTTGGCCGAAAAGCCATTTATCCACAGAGACATAGGCACGACGCAGCGCTGGTGTGGAGGGGCTGGTGGTCCGCTGGTCACCCGTGCCGGGAAGGACTTGAAAGTCCATCTCAATGCGAGAAGAAAGTTTATGGCCAGCAATTGTGCCGTCGGCCGTGATCCAGAATCGCGTTTGACGGGCATTAAAGTCTGTAGCTGCTCCTTCGGCTGCGCCACCCACTGGAATTGAGCCGGGGAGATAAAACTCACGCATGGCATTGCCATTGGCCGGGTCTGCGCCGTTATAGTCACTGACCATGGCATCGGCTTTGATAAAGCCACCTATCTTGATGGTGTTTTCGCCAATTTTGAAGCCGTCGACCGGTGGCGCAGGACTGGCCGCGGGCGGTGCCGGCGGCAACAGGACGGGAGCTTGAACAAGCTTGGCCTGTTCGGCGCGACTTGAGACAATTTCAGCTCTCAATTGGTTCAGCTGTGCCTCTAGCTCGGCGACACGCGCTTCCAAACCCTGTGGTGCTGTTTGGGCCAGGCTCGGTGCTGGGAGGCAAAGAAATGCCAAACAAACCGACCGTACAAGAAGTGCTTTTCGTGACATTTAGGGTCCTCCCGCGCCGTCTCTTGCGGCCTATTTGACCCTGTCATTCTTCTAATTCAGCGACCCTTCTTGCTATTAGCCATTGGTCTATTCTCGACTAAAGTCGAATGAAGGCTATTTTCGACTTAGCACGAACGTGCCAGAGTAACGGCTTAAGTACTCGCACGAGAACAATAGCGAGACGGGAGAGACGCCATGGACCGTATCGTCATAGCCGACGATCATCCACTGTTTCGAGGCGCACTACGGACAGCGCTGGAACGAGCGGCGCTGGGCTCCGATGTCGAAGAATGTGATAGCCTCGCCTCGGCCAGAAGTGCGATTGCCAAAGCGCCAACGGACCTGGTGCTCCTCGACCTGAAAATGTCTGATTGTGCTGGGTTCGCCGGTTTGGCCGCCATTCGCAGTGACTACCCTACCGTGCCCGTCGTGGTGGTTTCAGCGAGCGAGGATCCATCAACCGTTCGGCAAGTGATGGCCTTTGGAGCCTCGGGCTTTATCCCCAAATCCGCTGATTTGGACACGATGGAGCAGGCGATAAAGCACGTGCTCGCGGGCGATACTTGGGAACCAGAAATCGCGAAGGCCGAGTTATTCTCCGACGTAGAAAGCAAGGTCGCCTCACTCACGCCATCTCAACTTCGAATCCTTGTTGGTTTGCAGCAAGGGCGCCTCAACAAACAAATTGCGTGGGATCTTGGCGTGACCGAGGCCACTGTCAAAGCGCATTTAACCACGCTTTTTCGCAAACTAGGTGTTCAAAATCGAACGCAGGCCGTTATCTTTGCGCAGTCTACATTGGTTCAGGCCTGATTTGCCGCAACGGCGCATGAAAGCAGAAAGGCCTTAAGGGCCGCTGGTTTGACCGGTTTCTTGAGCAATACGACCTCTGCTGCCCGTGCGCGCTCTGGCAGGGCCTCATCGCTATCGGCTGTGATGAGGCAGATTTGGCGTGTGCCTCTACGGCGCAATTCTTCGGCGAGCGAGAGGCCATCAGGGCCATCTCCAAGATGGAGATCAATCAAGGCAGCATCGAAACTCACGTTGGCCACAATTGCTTCTTGATAAGAAGCCGCACAGACGGCGCTGACGTCCCAGCGACCAAGCAGAGCGGCGAGCGCTTTCAGGATTGGGGGATCATTGTCGACACACAAAACCCGAAGGCCGCCCATTTTGCCCGAGGGCGCATCTGGATAAACCTGCGTTGGCATTCCCAACCTAACCGGCTCGACCCGCGGGACCGTAACACTAAAGCGTGACCCCTGCCCCTCAATCGAGGTTAGCGTGAGACTATGCGCCAACAATTGGGTCAAACGCTTCACGATTGCCAATCCAAGGCCAGCCCCTTGGGCGTCATTGGGCTTTCCGGGTAAGCGAGCGAACTCTTCAAATATTTGTTGTGTTTGCCGCGCTGGGATGCCGCGACCCGTATCAAACACGTCAAACAACGCAGAATCGTTGCGAGCCCGACAGCCGACAAGCACGCCGCCCTTATCGGTATAACGCAGCGCATTACTCATTAGGTTTTGCATCATAGAACGAAGAAGGTCTCGGTCGGAGGCAATCCAAAGCGCGCTTGGCCGAACACGCAGAACAAGGCCTTTCGCTTCGGCAACCGGGGCAAATTCGCGCTCCAGATCTGTTAAAAGCTCTCCCGCTGAAAAATGCTGAATGGAAGAGCTAACGCCACCCGCTTCGAGTTTGGAAAGGTTCAAAAGCGCTTTCAGCAGGCCGTTGGCGCTTTCAATGGATTGCTCGGCATTTTCAGCCAGTGTTTGCGCCTTCGCGCTGGCAAGCCCGTCTTCCTCGCGTAGCGCTGCAATGAAGAGCCGAGCGGCATGGAGAGGTTGAAGAACATCGTGACTGGCCGCTGCAAGGAAGCGGGTTTTAGAGGCTGTTGCATCTTCAGCGAGCTGCTTGGCAGCTTCTAGTTTCAGCGTTCGGTCCGCGACGCGGGCTTCGAGCATTTCATTAGCTTCTTGCAGGGCCGCGGCGGCCTGCCGAAGCTCGGTGATATCGGTATAACTGGTAACATAGCCCCCACCAGACATGAGATTGCCGACTGAGCGAAGTATCCGACCATTTGGCTGGACACGTTCATGGCTGTGGGGAACACGGCGGCGCAGCGCATCGAGGCGACGCTCAACCCACGCTTCGACGTTTTCGGTGACCTCGCCTCGTTCAGCGTTCATGCGATAAACCGTTGCGATGGGGAGGCCCACATGGATTTGATTTGCCGGCAACTCAAACAGGCTTAAATAGCGCGCATTCCATGCGGTCAGGCGCAAATCCGCATCAACAACGCTGACGCCTTGGTCGATATTGTCGAGTGTGGTCTGCAATAGTTCACGATTGAATTGCACGGCCTCGGAAGCCTCGTCCAACATCTGCACGACATCTTCCGGCGCTTGCCCCCCTTCCGCCAAAGCAGTGGCGATAATACGCCGTGCCGACGAGGCCCCAACAGCGCCTGCCAACATACGCTCTGCAGCGCGCGCGAGACCGGTTTCTGCGGGCCTACTGTCGATCAGTCGGGTACCCATTTCTGCCTCATGGCTCACAAAGGCTCGCTCGGCCCCGCGCTCGCCCACAAAGCGGGCCACAAGGCTCTTGAGGTCTCCCACAGTGGCGCCGCCTTTGATGCGGCCACGATCGTGCCAATCCGGACTGACGCGGTCGACGAAAGCGCGTGCTTGAACGCGGTCAATTAAGCGAGGCTTCGTCCAGCGCGAAACAAGGATGAAAAGGGCTGTATTCATCGACAGGCTGAAAAAGGTCGCGATGGGAAGCGGATCATCCAGCCCAAAGGGAGTTTGCGTTAGGCCAGCTTGGGGCAAAGCGAGCATGAACAGCCACACAAGCGTTCCTGCGGAAATGCCAGCGGCAGCGCCGCGTGCATGCCCCGTGCGCCAAAGCACCGCGCCGAATAAAGCCGGGCCCAATTGCGCCAAGGCCGCGAAGGAGGTGAGGCCGATTTGAGCAAGCCCACTGGCTTGATCGAGGGTTTGAAAATACAACCAAGCAAGCGCCATCAGAACCAAAATGGAGCCCCGACGGACCTGCAGAATGATGGCAGCCATGTTTGGGCTAATGTCGCTATTGCGCAGCCGACCTCGTGCCAAAAGCGGCAACACTAAACTGTTAGAAACCATGGCAGACAGGGCGACCATTTCAACGATCACCATGGCTGTCGCCGCGGAAAAGCCACCAACAAATACAACACCGGTTAAAAGATCCGAACCACCGATCACCGGAAGGGCGAGAACGAAAAGGTCTGGATTTTCGGCCGTGGTAAAAAGACGGCCCGCCGCGACGAGAGGTAAGACCGACAAGCATGTGATTGCCAGATAAATCGGGAAAACCCAGCGCGCGCGAACAACTTCGCGCGGCGTTGCCGCTTCCACAAAAGCGACGTGGAATTGGCGCGGGAGGCAGAAGATGGCGCACGTCGCAAGCAGCGTGATGGCCATAAACCGCAAGTTCAAAATTGGTTCGTCCGTCAGGGGGCCCAAGGCGGCACTAGCGCTCGAAAGGTTTGGCAGGCCAAGCAGCAAAACCACAGCAAAGGCAGCTACAGCTATGAGGGCTGCCAGTTTTACAATAGATTCCAGAGCAATCGCGTGGATTAGGCCCGCATTGTGTTCGGTCAGGTCTGGACGGCGCGCGCCAAAAAGGATCGCAAAGCCCGCTAGTGCGATGGCGATCAGCCCGATCGTAAACTGACTTGTGGATGTTGATCCGCTATCGCCTGACAGCAAAGCCCACGCATTGGCGAGCGATTTCAGTTGGAGCGCGATATAGGGCAAAGAGCCCGCGGTTGCGACAACAGCCACCAAAGCACCAAGCCCTTGGCTCTTCCCATAGCGGGATGCCAAAAAGTCAGCGATGGAGCCCGCATTATCGCGTTTGGCGGCATCGGCAATGCGGCGCCAAATTGGGAACAAAACGACGATGCCAATAACTGGGCCAAGATAAATCGGCAGGAACTCCCAGCCAGATCGGGTCGCCGTTCCAACGGCCCCGTAATAGGTCCATGAGGTGCAATAGATCGCGAGGGAGAGACCATAGATAAAGGGCGCGAACGGTCGCTTTGCCGGCGTGGAGCGCTCGCCGAACCGATCACTGCGCCACGCGACGGCAAACAGCACCGCCATGTACGCGCAAACCAGTGTGAGGGCGATGGCTCCAGTCATGGCTCACCACTTCAATCGGTGTTTGCAAAGTCCGCAAGACAAAAAACAGGCCACCCCATCGAGGTGGCCTGCTCTTGCTCGGTTAATTTGGCCCTTAGTCGTGTAAGTCGACGTCTTTGCCTTCTTTCACGAAGATGACCCCGACAACAAAGGTGAGGATCGCGATCACCACGGGGTACCAGAGGCCATAATAGATGTTGCCAGTGGCCGCGACCATGGCGAACGCGGTGGTAGGCAAGAAGCCGCCAAACCAGCCATTACCGATATGATAGGGCAATGACATCGAGGTGTAGCGGATATTGGTGGGGAACATCTCCACCAAAGCGGCAGCGATCGGGCCGTAAACCATGGTCACGAGCATGACGAGCGCAAAGAGAATGGCGATCACCATTGGCTTGTTGACAAGATCACTCTCGGCTTTTGCAGGGTAGCCCGCCGTCGCCAAGGATTTACCGAGCCCGGCCTCCCACTCTTTTTTGGCCGCACCAAAGTCTGCACTTGGGAGCTCGTTGCCACGGAAGCTGGTAACGACCGTTGAGCCAATGCGTACTTCAGCTACTGTTCCGGCTGGTGCAGCCGCGTTTTCGTAGGTAACGCCCGCCTTGGCGAGATATGACTTCGCAAGGTCACACGACTTATTGAACACCGTTTTGCCGATAGGGTCGAACTGAACCGAGCAATCAGCAGGGTCGGCATAGACCGTTACCGGAGCAGAAGCCGCTGCTTGGGCCAAGAGTGGGTTTGCTGCTTTTGTAAGGGCGTGGAACAGCGGGAAATAGCTGATCGCGGCCAAGAGGCAGCCTGCCATAATGATTGGCTTGCGGCCAATTTTGTCTGACAACCACCCAAAGAACACGAAGAACGGCGTGGCCAAGAACAGGGCTGTGGCGATCAGAACGTTTGCCAAAGGCCCATCGACTTTGAGAACGCGCTCGAGGAAGAAGAGGGCGTAGAATTGGCCAGTGTACCAAACCACGGCTTGACCTGCGGCGAGACCGAGCAATGCAATCAGCACCAATTTCAGGTTTGGCCACTTGAGGAAGCTGTCCTTGAGAGGCGTGGCAGAGCCTTTGCCCTCATCCTTCATGCGCTGAAAGGTTGGGCTTTCATTGAGCTTGAGACGGATCCAGAGCGAGACGCCGAGCAACAAGATCGACACCAAGAATGGTATCCTCCAGCCCCAGGCCGCAAAGGCTTCCTCGCCAACAGCAAACCGGACCGCCAAGATGACGAGCAGGCTAAGCATGAGGCCAGCTGTCGCGGTGATTTGAATGAAGCTGGTGTAGAAGCCGCGTTTTCCATGCGGCGCATGTTCGGCAACATAGGTCGCCGCACCACCATATTCACCGCCCAAGGCTAAGCCTTGAACGAGACGCATCACGACAAGGATGATCGGGGCGGCGATGCCGATTGCAGCGTAGGATGGCAACAGACCAACGACAAAGGTTGAAAGCCCCATCAACAACATGGTGACAAGGAAGGTGTTTTTACGGCCCCAAAGATCGCCTAAGCGACCAAACACCAAGGCCCCAAACGGACGAACCGCAAAACCAGCCGCAAACGCCATCAGTGCGAAAATGTAGCCTGTGGTTTCGTTAACGCCGGAAAAAAACTGCGCGGTGATAAACGCCGCAAGCGAGCCATAGAGATAAAAATCGTACCATTCGATCACGGTGCCGACTGATGAAGCCAACACTACGAGGCCATCTTTGCGGTCGACAACATGTTCGACCTCATCGGCGGCGCTGAGGGCCGTTTCTGTCATGTCTTGTCCTCCCCGCCACACATATCGGTGGCATTTCATGGCTCGAACAGCCGAGCCGATGAGAGAACACTGACACTCCCTTCACAGGAAAGTGAGCCAGACTTTAGTCGAGTTTCTAGGATTAGCGCCTCAGCAGCGCCGCTTATCCCGCCGTTTGGCCGCCATCGATGCGAAGGGTGGCCCCGTTAATGTAGCGCGCTTCGTCACTCAGCAACCATGTAACAAGGCTGGCAATGTCGCTCATGGTGCCAAACTGGCCACCCGGCAAAGAGGCACGCAAATTGGCGAATATATCGGGCATAGCGGCTTCAAACGCGACCATCTTCTCGGTTTCGATAACACCCGGTGCGATAACATTTACCCGGATACCTACGTCGCCATATTCCAGCGCTGCAGACTGGCTCAGCCCAATCAGACCCCATTTGGCGGCAGAATAATCCGCCATCGTACGCGTTCCACGCACACCCGCTGCCGATGCGTTGTTGATAATCACGCCGCCGCCAGAAGCTGTCAGCAGTGGGATCTCGGCCTTCATTAGAAGAAACGGCGCGGTGAGGTTCGTGGCGATGGTGTCATGCCAACGCGCGTCCGGGGTTTCGTGAATCCGTGAATTCCCAAAAGTCGCCCCCAAATTGTTGAATGCCCCGTCAAGGCGGCCATAGCGCTCTGTAATTTGAGCAAAACCAGACGCGATAGACGCCCCATCAGTGCCATCCATTTCAAGCGCCATGGCCGCACCTCCGGCGTCAACTATAGAGGTGGCAACGGCCTCGCAGTCCGCCAACCGCCGTGCAGCGGCAATGACGGTCGCCCCTTCAGCGCCAGCGCGAAAGGCTGTTTGGCGGCCCATGCCAGAGCTTGCGCCCACGATGAGACAGATTTTGCCTTGTAAACGCATCAGGCCTGCGAGCCCCCATTTAAGAAATCATAGATTGCAAATGCTTTGGCGCTCAAATCATCCGCGTGCGCCACGGTGACATCGCGAAGAACAGCAATCGCACGCTCGGTGTTGGCATCGAGGGGGCTGTTGCGGCTCTGCAACCACAGCGTTGGCGTTTGGATTAAGGGCAGCCGCGCGAGGGGGTCGTGACGAAACACCGCGTGATATGGCTGATGATAGGTTTCAAGCGCCCCCAGAAGATCCATCGTTAAACCGTGCAGCAAGGCGGGATCAAATTGCCCGCCTTGGCGCATGTGAGCGGCGTCCTGGCGATAGTGCGGCCAGAAAATCATTTGGTCGCGAATGAGATTGAAAGCCCATGCAAACTGCGTTCCTGCCGCATCGGGCACTTTCGGCGGCGCATAATGCCGTAGAAACTCAAGCCGGTTAGCCTCTGACAATAGGGCCACGCCATCCAGGATAAGCCTACGGACCCGCAGCGGCTGGGCAATAGCCCATTCTATCGCGATATGCGCGCCAGTATGGGTTCCGTAGAGGTCGACGTGGTCGAGGCCAAGCTCGTCGCAAAAGCGCGCAATCATATCGGCATAGTCGACCAAAGTCGGCTCGGGCTGGCTAGGCGCACACGAAGCACCATTTCCCGGCGTGTCTGGCAACAGCACCTGCCTGTGCGGCGCCATGAATTGGGCTAGCCCCTGCAAAGAGCGCGACGAGGACGGCGAAGCATGCAGCATAATAAGAGGTGGCTGATCCTTCGTTTCGCCGACCATTCGATAATGGATTAACCCCTCGGCCAAGCGAACAAAGCCGCGATCAATCAGAGAATGGTGAGCGTCTGTCATCGTCGCCAGCGTGACCGGAGAAAGCGCGCGATACCAGTTATTTGGGTATCTCCTGCCATAAATGTGATGAATGGGAGCGAGTGAAGCGATGCGTTGCGCGATCGTCGCCTAGCGAGTGGAAGGCGAGTGGCCACTTTCCTGCGGCTAGGGCTTGCGTCCTTTTTAGAGATCACAAGCCGCATCGCCTTTTGTTTTGGAGCTGAACACCACCATGGCCATGACCGCGCTGAGCGCAGAAACCACTGCCTTTTTGGCACGCAATCACCAGCTACTGATCGGCGGAAAGTGGCTCGCGGCGAGCGGCGCGCCCATCGCCGTGATCAACCCCGCCAATGGCGGCCAAGTTTCTGTGGTGGGTGACGCCGGCCCCATCGAGGTGGAACAAGCCGTCGCTTCGGCACGGGAGGCTTTCGATGATGGTCGATGGTCGCGTTTGGCGCCGGCCCAGCGCGCACTTTTCTTGGTACGCCTCGCCGACTTGATGGCCGCCAATGCCGAGATGCTAGCCCAGCTTGAAACTATCGATAATGGTAAGCCGATTAAATATGCCCATGGCGATGTGGCGGCTGCCATTGGTGCCATTCGCTACTATGCTGGTTTTGCCGATAAAATTCATGGAACGACGCATACGATTTCAATGCCGGGGGATCACCACGTTTACACATTGCGAGAGCCCGTTGGCGTCGCCGCGATGATTGTGCCGTGGAACTACCCCCTTGTGATGGCCGCCATGAAGATCGGCCCGGCCTTGGCGGCGGGATGCACCGGCGTGTTAAAGCCAGCCGAAGATACATCGCTGAGCGCACTACGCTTGGGGGAACTAATCCTTGAAGCGGGGATTCCGGACGGTGTGGTGAATGTAGTGACCGGCCATGGGCGCGGTGCGGGCGCCGCGTTGGCACGCCATCGCGACGTGAACAAAATCGCCTTCACAGGCTCCACCACAACCGGGAAAGCCATCGCCATGATCGCCGCTGAAAGCCTGAAAAAGGTCAGCCTCGAACTCGGCGGAAAATCGCCCAACATCATCACAGAGCACGCCAATCTTGCCAAAGCCATTCCAGCCTCGGCCATGGGGATCTTCTATAATAGCGGCCAGACATGCACCGCACCGTCACGGATTTACGTGCACAAAAGCAAGCATGACGAGGTGGTGGACGGCATCGCAGCCATTGGCAGGTCCCTCAAAATCGCGCCGGGCTTGGATGGTGAAAGCGATTTGGGGCCATTAGTTTCTAAGCGCCAATTTGATCGAGTTTCGGGCTATATCAACAGTGGCATTGCCGAGGGCGCCACAATCCGAAGCGGCGGTCAACGCCACGGCAATGAAGGCTATTTCCTTGAACCAACGGTTATCACCCGAACCCGGAACGACATGAAAATCGTCCGAGAGGAGATATTTGGGCCTGTCGTGGTCGTGCAACCGTTTGACACGCTCGATGAGGCGACAGCGCTTGCCAATGATAGCGATTATGGCCTCGCCGCTGTGGTGTGGACCGAAAACCTCTCCGACGCCCACACAATGGCCAAGCGCCTAAAATCGGGCATTGTTGGGCTCAACACCCAAATGGGCGCAGATTGGGACGTCCCCCTCGGCGGGATGAAGCAATCCGGCATTGGCCGCGAGAATGGCGCGGATGGTTTGGGGCTGTATTTGGAAACAAAGTCCGTTTTTACCGCGCTGTAGCAAACATGCACTATCCTTGGGCTACTCGCTGAAAGCGCAGACAGAGGCGATGCGGATTAAGCCTAGCGGCGGCTAAACGAAGCCATCACGGCACGCACTCCATAACATCCGTTGCGCCACTGGCGGACCGATACCGGATTTCGATCCGCGAGCGGGAAGAAGCGATGGGTGCCTTTGCGACGGAGAGCACTGTCCAGCCTTTTGGAAACGGCGAGCCCGCAACCTTTCCGGACCGGATCGTGAAAACGCCCATGCTGACATAAGCGCCGCCGCCGCCTGCAATCTTGCTGCACCGATACCGACCATCCGGCGGGCTGCCCGCACCACCCTTAGTTGGTGTCCTTGTGTCGGGGACGGGATTACTCGGCCGCGTGATCGGGCCTGAGCCGCGTGGGCGCAATTCTGGAACGGGCGCATCCCAAAAAGGGCCATAGCCATCAAAACTAACCGGGCACCATCCTTTTGAATCGGGGGCGGCACGCACGGTAACCTCATACCAATTATTGCCCCACAAGCCTTCAAGCTTCGCGCCAACACGGCACTGCCCCTTTGTCGTTCGATCCACGGGCGGCTGGTTGGGATTAGCGGCGGTTATGTTACGAAGTTGGCTCGCTGTACATTTGAAATCATACGTTCCAGACCCCAAGGGCGCGCGCACGAGATACCACGGGTCGTCCACGCCATAGCGCGGTTGAATGGCGACAATGGTGCCGGAATAGCCAGAGCACTCCGCTTGGGCACCAATCGCCGGAACACCGTTAGCCAAGGCAAAACGAGGCGCGGCAAGGCTGCCGAAAATCAGGGTCAGCACGACTGCAGCGTTCGCGCTCACGCGAACCAAATTAAGCGTTCCCATCTCACACCATTCAATTGCGTCACGTGGAAACAATCTAACGCATGGAAAACGCCCTCGCCTAACGACAGAATATCGACAGAGCCGATTTTTAATGGGCAGCACGGAATAGGCGGCGGCCCAGCGCAATTGGGGAAACGTTTTTAGGAAATAGTGCGCAGCAAGGCGCCAAACTCTACCGGATCGGTGATCGCTGGATGATGCTTTGCAACCGGTGCGATCAAGGCCCCGAGCAAGGGTTGGGCTGGATCGGTGGTCGCGCGCGCGGTCGCGACGGCATAACGGAAGACACGACTGGAGAAGGAACGAAGCCGTCGCGCCGTTTCACGCTGCCCCTTCCTCGCGACGCCCTTCAGAACGGTCAGCAACTCGATCGGGCTGATCTCCGAGATCGGCCGTTTTCCCAAGGCCGGACTTGGCCTTGCTAGCAGCCAGCGTGTCTTGCCGACCGTGACGTCGGCTCGTCCTTCAGCCTCGATCTTCTCGATGAATTCCTCGGCAACTGCTTGAAAGGTGTTCCCCGCCGCAATCTTCTTGGCGAACGCTTCTTCACGGCGCTTGTCGGCAGGATCGGTTCCGGCTTGCGTTGTCCAGCGCGCTTCGTCGCATTTTGCGCGCGCCGCCTTCAAACTCACTTCGGGATAGCTTCCTAATGCGAGCTTTTTCTCTTTGCCATTGATCCGGTATTTTAGCCGCCACAGTTTTGAACCGCTCGGTGTGACCAGCAGATAGAGGCCTTTTGCGTCCGTCAGCTTGCGATCAACGGCGACAGGCTTTGCTAATTTGATGGCGGTATCGGTCAAAGCCACGGGGATCTACCCTTCCAAAAAGCGCTTTTTGACCGTCAAAAAAGGCCCCCAAAAAGGCCCCCAAATCGTTCTGGCTGCCAGCGAACGCCAGCGGCCAGCCACGGTCAATTCATGGGCTAACATACCGTAATTTAATGGGTTTTTCAAGTGTCGGCGTTCACCCACGAACAGCCTTCTGGTGCCCAGGAAAGGACTCGAACCTTCACGACCTTTCGGTCACTGGCACCTGAAGCCAGCGCGTCTACCAATTCCACCACCTGGGCAGGGGGTGGCGGGAAATAGGCGGGGTGATGGGGGGTTGTCAATCTTGTGTCGCACCTCGGTTCTGTGAACATACATGGACGATACGGGTGAAACGGCGCTAAGAGACAGCGGAATAATTCGAAGCGGGAACTTTCGATGCAAGGTGATCTCATCGTCGTCTTTGGCGGCTCTGGCTTTGTGGGGCGCTATGTGGTGCGCGCGCTGGCAAAGGCCGGTAAGCGGGTGCGTGTGGCGATGCGTCGGCCACATCTAGGCTTTGAATTGCCGGTGATGGGTGATGTCGGCCAAATCCAGTTGGTCCAAGCCAATGTGCGCAACGAGGCTTCGGTCTCCCGCGCGCTCAAGGGGGCAGCCGGTGTCGTTAATCTGGTGGGGCTGCTGTACGAAAAAGGGCGCCAATCCTTTAGCGATGTCCATGCTGGAGGGGCGGCTACAATCGCACGTCTTGCGAGCGAGCGTGGGATTTCGCGGTTTGTGCAGGTTTCCGCGATTGGGGCGGATGCGGCCTCAAAGTCCGGCTATGCGCAGACCAAAGCGGCTGCAGAGGTGGCGGTAAAAGCCGCGATCCCGAGCGCGACGGTGCTGCGCCCTTCGATCGTGTTTGGCCCCGAGGATGGCTTTTTCAACCGCTTTGCCGCCATGGCGCGGGTAACGCCCGCCTTGCCGCTGATCGGTGGCGGCGAAACAAAGTTCCAGCCTATTTATGTAGGCGATGTTGCTGAGGCCGTGGTCCGCGCGCTCGATAGCGCAAGCGCCCAAGGGCGAACCTATGAATTGGGCGGCCCGTCCGTCTACAGCTTCAAGGCTTTGCTCGCTTATATCGTGAAAGAGATCGAGCGCCCGCGCTTTTTGGTGCCGCTGCCCTTTGGTTTGGCCCAATTTCTCGGTGGCCTAGCGGAGGGCGCTCTAAAGCCACTCCCATTTGCGCCGCCTTTGACTGGTGATCAAGTGGAACTGTTGAAGTCCGACAATATAGTCGGCCTAACGGGTGATGCGTCTTTCGGCACGATTGGCGACCTTGGCGTGACCACGCTTGAAACGATTGAAACCATCGTGCCGACTTATCTTTGGCGTTATCGCCCATATGGTCAGTTCCAAGCGCGGCAAAAGCCAGCCTGAACCAAACCCAAGCGCTTAGCGCGGCCAAAAAATTGCCAGCATCGCCGTGCCAAGTACGATTCGGTACCATGCAAAAGGCGCAAACCCCGCGCGGCCAACATAGTCCAGAAATGGCTTGACGATCAGCAACGCTGACACGAACGCAAATACCAAGCCTGTAGCGATGAGGCCATAATCATTGGGCGCCAAGGCATCCTTGGTTTTCCAGAAATCATAGGCAAACGCGCCCAACATGGTCGGCATCGAGAGAAAAAACGAAAACTCTGCAGCCGCCCGGCGGTCTACGCCCAGCATCATGGCACCGACGATGGTGGCGCCGGAGCGCGACACGCCGGGGATTAGCGCCACGCATTGTGCCAACCCGATAAAGAGCGCTTTCGAAAGCGGCAAATCATCCACGTCATGCACAACCGGGGCTGGGCGATACCGCTCTGCCAGCAGCATGATGACCCCGCCAATCACCAGCGCAATCGAGACGGTCACTGGCGAGAATAAGACCGTCTTGATGAAGTCATGAAACACAACGCCCAGTACGACGGCCGGGAAAAACGCTAACAGCAGCGCATAGGTAAACCGCCGCGCCTGTGGGCTGGTTGGTAGGCCAAGAACGACGGACATGATTTTGCGGAAATACACCACCACAAGCGCCATAATCGCGCCCAGTTGGATCATCACGATAAACGGCTCTGGCACGGGGCGGCCAATTAAGCGCTCAGCCAAGATTTGGTGGCCGGTAGACGAGACCGGCAAAAACTCGGTCAAGCCCTCAATAATGCCGAGGAGAGCGGCTACCAAATAGTCGATCATCAGTGTTTCGCTTCCACGGTGTGGTTTTGGCAAATGCCACGCCTTGGCGGTTTCGGCCAGAGGGCTAATGTAGGGCAATTATCGGACTAAGAATACTAGGCATCAGGGCGATGAGCGCGCGACCGGTGGGGTATATTGGCATGCTTCCCCACAAAACACAGTAATATAAGACAATTATGTTGCCCGATAGGCCAGAAAGCGCTTGGATTCAGCGATTTTCATCGCTAGGAAGACCGTAAGCTTTCCCTTCCGCGCCCGCTAGGAGTGCACCCGCGTGGCCGAACGCATGTTAAAATTTGTCTCGCTGGACCAGAAAACCCCTGCAAAGCGCGCTGCAAAAGAACGCGCGGGCGATTTTCACGAGATTTACGCCGAGTACATAGACGCCAAGGCGGCCGAGCAGGCGTCGCGGTGCAGTCAATGCGGTGTGCCCTTCTGTCAAACCCATTGCCCTTTGCACAATAACATCCCCGACTGGTTGCGGATGACCGCCGAGGGGCGGTTAGAGGAGGCGTATGCGCTGTCCTCAGCTACCAATAATATGCCCGAAATCTGCGGTCGCATTTGCCCTCAGGATCGCCTGTGCGAAGGCAATTGTGTCATCGAGCAGTCGGGCCATGGCACAGTTACGATCGGTGCGGTCGAGCGCTACATCACTGAAACCGCATGGGAGAACGGTTGGATTAAGCCGGTAGTACCCGCGCGAGAGCGCTCTGAAAGCATTGGCATTATTGGTGCCGGTCCAGGCGGTTTGGCAGCGGCAGAGGAGCTGCGTAAACACGGTTACCAAGTCACGGTTTATGATCGTTACGACCGCGCCGGCGGGCTGCTGATTTATGGCATCCCAAATTTCAAGCTTGAAAAAGACGTAGTGACGCGCCGAACGGAGCTACTTGAACAATCCGGCGTCAAATTTGTTCAAAATTTTGAAGTTGGACAAACGGGAAGCTTGGCTGATCTGCGCAGCCAGCATGACGCCATCCTGATCGCGGTCGGCGTGTATAAGGCGCGGGAATTGCCTTGCCCCGGCACCACGGGGCCGGGCGTTGTCGAAGCGCTGGACTATCTCACCGCATCAAACCGCACAGGTCTTGGCGATACCGTTGAGGCTTTCGCTTCGGGCGCTCTCAACGCTTCGGCCAAGCGCGTCGTTGTGATCGGCGGCGGCGATACGGCGATGGATTGTGTGCGCACTGCCACCCGCCAAGGTGCAAAATCAGTGACCTGCCTTTATCGGCGCGACCGAGAGAACATGCCGGGTTCGCTGCGCGAAGTAGCCAATGCCGAGGAGGAAGGCGTTCAGTTTGAATGGCTGGCTGCCCCGAAAGCCGTCCTCAGCGATGCAAAAGGCGCCAAGGCCGTGCGCGCCGCCCGCATGCGCTTGGGCCTGCCCGATGCCTCGGGGCGTCAAGCGCCCGAAGAAGTACCGGATGCGGATTTCGATGTCGGTGCCGACCTTGTCATCAAAGCGCTTGGTTTTGATCCCGAGGATGCTGAAGGCTTGTTTGGCGATCCCGCTTTGAAAGTGTCGCGCTGGGGCACCATTCGGGTCGATCTCAAAACCCAGATGACCTCCATTCCCGGTGTTTTTGCGGCGGGTGATATTGTGCGCGGCGCGTCTCTGGTTGTTTGGGCTATCAAGGATGGCCGCGATGCGGCCGAGGCGATGCACCGCTATATCCAGACCGCCGCTGCTGGCGCGGCCATCGCGGCGGAATAAAGCGCCGATCATGCGTATCTATGGTGACTCTCGGTCTGGCAATTGCCTCAAGGTCAAGTTCATCGCGGATGTCTTGGGCCTGCCTTATGCGTGGCATGAAGTCGCCGTCTTGAACAACGAGACCCGCACGCCGGAGTTTCTCGCCATGAACCCAGCCGGCCAAGTGCCGGTCGTGGTGCTTGATGATGGGCGCACGCTTGCCCAGTCTAACGCGATCCTGCGCTACCTCGCAGCGGGTTCACCCCTGCTCCCCAGCGATTCGTTTGCCCAAGCGAAGGTCGATGAATGGCTGTTTTGGGAACAATATAGCCACGAACCCTATGTGGCCGTAGCACGCTACAAGGTCAGTTATCTGGGCATGGCGATCGCCGAGATAGACGCGCCCTTGCTTGAAAAAGCCTATAGCGCTTTGGGCCATCTTGAAGCGAACGTGAAGGGGAACGCCTGGCTTGCCAACAACACACCCTCCATCGCCGACATTGCCTTGGCCGCTTACACGCGGTTGGCGCTGGAAGCGGGCTTTGATTTTCACGGGCTGCCTGCCGTGAAGCACTGGTTGGTGCAGTGTGACCAAACTTTTGTTCCAAGGAGCTTACTGCCATGAGCATGACCGGAAAATGCCTGTGCGGCGCTGTCCGTTTTATCGGCAAAGGGGCACACACGGGCATCCATGTCTGTCATTGCAGCGATTGTGCCCGCTGGACGGGTGGGCCGTTCATGGCAATTGGCTTTGAAGATGCCATCGCCGTTGAAGGGCCGGTACGCTGGTTCCAAAGCTCGCAGTGGGCCGAGCGTGGCAGTTGCGCCACCTGCGGCAGCGCCTTGTTCTGGCGGCTGCAAGACGGCTCTATGATGAATGTTGGCGTTGGCAATCTCGATGATCGTGCCACCCTCACCGCCATTGATGAACACATTTACGTCGATCAAAAACCGCCCTTTTACGACTTTTCTGACACCGCCCCGCGTCTCACCGGCGCTGAACTTCTTGCCCGCTTTGAGGCTTCCCAATGACAACCGAAACCGAACGCTATCTCGCCAACCGCCAGCTTCTGATCGACAGTCACGCCTACAACCCGGCGGACGAGCGCGATGCCTGTGGCGTTGGGCTTGTGGCCGCCATCGATGGCAAGCCACGCCGCGAAGTAGTGGCCATGGCGATTAAGGCGTTGAAGGCCGTATGGCACCGTGGCGCGGTCGATGCCGATGGGAAAACCGGCGATGGTGCGGGCATACGTGTCGATGTTCCCCAAGGTTTCTTTCGCGAGCAAGTCGCCCGCACCGGCCACGCGGCACCAGACGGCCCTATTTGCGTGGGTATGGTTTTCCTTCCGCGTACGGACTTTGGCGCTCAAGAAACGGCGCGCACCATCGTCGAAGGTGAATTGCTGCGCTTTGGCTTCGGTATCCTTGGCTGGCGACAAGTGCCGGTTGATGTGTCTGTGATCGGTGAAAAAGCCAACGCAACCCGCCCAGAGATTGAGCAAATCCTGTTTCACGACCCGCGCCACCGCTCAGCCGACGATCTGGAGCGTGCCCTCTATATCTGCCGTCGCCGTATCGAGAAGCGCGCCCTCTCCAGCAATTTGCTGGACTTCTATATTTGCTCATTCTCGTCGAAATCCTTGGTCTATAAGGGAATGTTCCTCGCGGAATCCATTGATAGCTTCTTCCCAGACCTGAAGGACGAGCGCTTTGTTTCGTCCGTTGCCATTTTCCATCAGCGCTATTCTACCAACACCTTCCCGCAATGGCGCTTGGCGCAACCGTTCCGGATGCTGGCCCATAATGGCGAGATCAACACCCTCAAGGGCAATGTGAACTGGATGTCCAGCCACGAGATCCGCATGGCATCCGATGCTTTCGGGGCTGCCCAAGAGGACGTGAAGCCTGTGATCCAACCCGGCGGCTCAGATAGCGCGGCGTTGGATAATGCCTGCGAAGTTCTGGTTCGCGCGGGCCGCGATGCGCCCATGGTGAAGTCGCTGCTGGTGCCAGAAGCGTGGGCCAAACAAGAAGCTACCATGAAAGCGTCGCATATGGCGCTTTATTCCTATTGTAACTCCGTGATGGAGCCATGGGATGGCCCGGCGGCACTGGCGATGTTTGATGGCCGTTGGGCCGTTGCTGGGTTGGATCGCAATGGCCTTCGTCCTCTCCGTTATGCGCTCACCGGCGACGGCCTAATCGCGGTTGGTTCCGAAACCGGCATGTGCCCGTTGGATGGCAAAGCGGTCACCCATCGTGGCCGCATCGGCCCCGGCCAGATGCTGGCGATTGATATGCAAGAAGGCCGTCTATACGGCCACCACGACATCGTTGATAAGCTCGCCAACGCCCACCCCTACGAAAAATGGTTGGAAAACATGGTCGCGCTAGAGCCGATGATCGGCCCTGGAGACGAGCCACGCCTTTACAGTCGCGAGGAGCTTGCCCGTCGCCAAGTCGCTGCCGGGTTCACGCTTGAGGATATGGAGCTCATCCTCGCCCCAATGGCCGAAGATGCAAAAGAAGCGATTGGCTCGATGGGCGATGATAGCCCCTTGGCGGTGCTGTCTGAGAAATACCGCCCGCTCTCGCACTTCTTCCGGCAGAACTTCAGCCAAGTCACGAACCCGCCAATCGATCCCTTGCGGGAAGAGCGGGTGATGAGCCTGAAAACGCGGTTTAAGAACCTCGGCAACATTCTGGCCCAAGACGAAGCCCAAACAGACGTATTCGTGCTGGAAAGCCCGTTCCTCTCCACGGGCATGTATATCCGGATGCGTGAATTGCTCGGTGATGGCGTCGCCGCGATTGACTGCACCTATGACGCGCCAGCCGACCCCGCTGACAATGCTGAAGCGCTGCGCAATGCGCTCGAACGGATCAAGGCCGAAGCCGAGGATGCCGTCCGCGCTGGCCGCGGGCAGATTGTGCTGTCCGACAAGCACCAAGGCCCCGGGCGCATTGCGGCCCCGATGATCCTCGCGACGGGCGGGGTTCACTCCCATCTCGTGCGCCAAGGTTTGCGTTCCTACTGCTCTCTGACGGTCCGATCCGCCGAGTGCATGGACACGCACTATTTTGCCGTTCTGGTCGGCGTGGGCGCCACCTGCGTCAATGCCTATCTCGCGCAAGATTGCTTATCGGACCGATGGGAGCGCGGGCTCCTTCCCGGCCTGACACTTGGCCAAGCGGTATTGAACTTCAAAAATGCCATCGAAGCCGGCCTCCTCAAAATCCTCTCCAAAATGGGCATTTCGGTCATTTCATCCTATCGCGGCGGCTATAATTTTGAGGCCGTTGGCCTGTCGCGCGCCTTGGTGGCAGAGTTTTTCCCCGGCATGAGTTCGCGCATTTCCGGCATCGGGCTGGAAGGCATCGCGCGGAAAACGCAACAGCTCAACGAAAAAGCGTTTGGCGACAATGTAGTATCGCTCCCTGTGGGCGGGCTCTATCGTCACCGTCGTTCCGGTGAAACCCACGCCTTTGAAAGCGGCATGATCCATCAGCTGCAGCACGCGGTCTCCACGGGCTCGTTCCAAGCCTTCCGCAAATATGCCGACATGGTGGAAAGCGCCCCGCCCGTGCAATTGCGCGAGCTGCTCGGTTTCCGCGACACCGGCGCTAGCGTCGGCGTTGATGAGGTCGAAAGCCTCAACGAAATCCGCCGCCGCTTCGTCACGCCGGGTATGTCGCTCGGCGCGCTCGGGCCAGAAGCCCATGGCACGCTCAACATTGCGATGAACCGGATCGGGGCGAAGTCCGTCTCTGGCGAAGGCGGCGAAGATCGCGCGCGTTACAAGCCACTGCCGAATGGCGACAATCCAAACTCGGCGGTTAAGCAGGTCGCCTCAGGCCGTTTCGGCGTCACGGCGGAATATCTAAACCAATGCCGCGAGATTGAGATTAAGGTCGCACAAGGGGCAAAGCCCGGTGAGGGCGGCCAATTGCCAGGCTTCAAAGTCACCGAAATGATCGCAACCCTGCGCCATGCCACGCCGGGCGTGATGCTAATTTCGCCGCCACCGCACCATGACATCTACTCCATCGAGGATCTGGCCCAGCTCATTTACGACCTCAAACAAATCAACCCAGAGGCCAAAGTGTGCGTTAAGCTGGTCGCGCAATCCGGCGTCGGCACGGTTGCTGCTGGTGTGGCAAAGGCCAAAGCTGACGTCATCCTGATCTCCGGCAATGTCGGCGGAACCGGGGCATCGCCCCAAACCTCGATCAAATATGCCGGTATCCCATGGGAAATGGGTCTCGCTGAGGCCCATCAAGTGCTCACGCTTAACAATCTGCGGGACAAGGTCGTGTTGCGGACGGATGGCGGCCTGCGTACTGGGCGCGACATCGTGATGGCCGCCATGCTGGGCGCGGAAGAATATGGCATCGGCACCGCGGCGTTGGTTGCCATGGGCTGCATCATGGTGCGCCAATGCCATTCCAACACCTGCCCCGTGGGCGTCTGCACGCAAGATGAGGCCCTAAGGGCCAAGTTTACAGGCACGCCGGAGAAGGTCGTCAATCTGATGAGCTTCATCGCCGAGGACGTTCGCAACATCCTGGCAAAGCTTGGATTCCGTACACTGAACGACGTCATCGGCCGCACTGATTTGCTCGCCCAAGTATCGCGCGGGTCCGCACACCTCGACGATCTTGATTTGAACCCGCTGCTCGTGCGCGTTGATGCGGGCCCCGGGGGGCTGCGCAACGGGCTCAACAAGCCGCGCAACGAAGTGCCAGACACGCTCGATGCGCAAATCCTCAAAGATGCCGGGCCGTTTTTTGAGCGTGGCGAGAAGATGCAACTCGCCTATGGCATTAAGAACACCCACCGGGCCGTGGGCGCGCGCGCCTCATCGGCCATCGTGCGCAAGTTTGGCATGGGCGCGCTGCCCGAGGGCCGCCTTACCGTGCGGCTGGAAGGATCATGCGGTCAATCGCTTGGCGCGTTCGCGGTTCAAGGCCTAACGCTCGACGTGATCGGCGATGCCAATGATTATGTCGGCAAGGGTCTTTCAGGTGCAACCATCCTGTTGCGCCCCGCAGCAGGCTCCGGTCTCCGACCAGAGGACAACACCATTATCGGCAACACCTGCCTTTACGGGGCAACTTCAGGCTGGCTTCTCGCGGCAGGTCAAGCAGGGGAGCGCTTCGCGGTGCGAAACTCGGGAGCGAAGGCGGTTATTGAAGGATGTGGCTCAAATGGCATCGAATATATGACGGGCGGTGCTGTCGCTATCCTCGGGCATGTCGGCGACAATTTTGCTGCCGGGATGACGGGCGGTATGGCCTATGTCTACGACCCTGAAAACCGCCTGCCAGACCGGATAAACCCAGACTCGGTCATCTGGCGTCGCATCGGCTCGTCCTATTGGCGCACCCAACTTGAAGACATGCTGGAGCGTCATGTGTTGGCTACAGGCTCGCCAAAGGGCCGCCGTCTGTTGGATGCACTTGACGAAGAAATCAGCGCGTTCTGGCAGATCGTTCCAAAAGAAATGATCAAGCGCCTCGCCGAGCCGTTGGAGGATGCGGCCTGATTTTCCGCATCATCGGGAAGAAATGCTAATAAGATCAATTCGCAAGAACTGATCAGGGCTTGGCGCAGGCGCGTGCGCTGCCTATGTAAGCGCTATGGCAAGCAGTCACGATCACACCGCGCGGATGCGCCCAAAGGAAGCCAGTGTAATCACCTCAGGGGTGGCGATGGCTTCGGTCGGCGTGGCGATCGTGTTGGTGTTACTCAAGGGCGGCGCTTGGTTTGCGTCGGGTTCGGTCGCCATGCTGTCCTCGCTGGCCGATAGCGGGCTCGATCTGGCCGCTTCTTTTGTCACGCTCTTGGCCGTTCGCTACGCGGCAACGCCCCCCGATGCTGACCACCGCTACGGTCACGGGAAAGCGGAGGCGTTCGCGGGTCTGTTTCAGGCGGGCCTTGTCGCTGTGTCTGCCGCCTTGGTGGCAACGGAGGCCGTCAGCCATCTCTTAAACCCCGTACCCATTCAAGCCAGCGGCTTGGCTCTTGGCGTTATGGTCATCTCCATCGCGCTCACTGGCGGCCTGATTACGCTGCAAAGCTGGGCTGTGAAGCAAACAGGCTCCATCGCCACATCGGGGGATCGTGCGCACTACGCTTCAGACCTTGCGGCCAACCTTGCCGTTATGCTCGGCATTGGGGCGGCGGTCTGGCTTGGCCTGCCATGGGCAGATGCTGTCGCCGGGCTAATTGTGGCGGCATGGCTGGCCTACGGCGCGTGGCACGTGGCGCGCGGCGCGGCGGACCATTTGATGGACCGTGAAATGTCAGAAGCCGATCGCGCCCGTATCCGCACGCTCGCGATGCAAGACCCCGCACTTTTGGATGTTCATGATCTGCGCACCCGCATGTCTGGCCCCTATGTCCACGTTCAATTCCACGCCGACATTGCGCCGCATTTAAGCTTGGCTGAAGCCCACAAAATCGTCGTCGCCGCCGAACACCGCATCCGTGCGGAATTCCCCGCCGCCGACATCTTGATCCACCCAGACCCCGCAGACCAAGCCGAACCTCACGGCCACGAGGATTTCGCTGAGGGCAGGAGCGGCGCTCGCGCCTAACACCGCAATCCAGCAGGTTCGTTTGAGATGAGGTTTCCCAAGCCACTGTAAAAAAACAGGTTAACGTGGAAGTGGCTGTGTGCTGATTTAATGTGCACAGCCCCCCTCTATACCTGTGTTAGTCTCATCGTTCTAAAGCCGCGCCGTCATCCGGTACGGTTCATCGAGCAATTTCTCTGCGCGGCGATAGAGACGCTGATCGATGACATACGCCCAGCGCACCACGAAAAAATGGGGCGCACGAAATGACAGGAAATGACTGGAAATCACAGGCTAAACAGGTTTTTTGCTGAAAAGGGGAATTGCACGCAGCCAATCACGCGCCCAAACGCCATGCAAAAAAGCCCGCGGCGTGTGCCACGGGCTTTATCCGAACTCTACCCGAAGCGATTAAGCAGCGGCGCTATCAGCCCCGGCCACTGGGTCGCGCAGCACATAGCCACGGCCCCACACGGTTTCGATGTGGTGCTCACCGCACGCCATTTGCAGCTTTTTGCGCAGCTTGCAGATGAACACGTCGATGATTTTCAGCTCAGGCTCGTCCATGCCGCCATAAAGGTGGTTGAGGAACATTTCCTTGGTGAGCGTGGTGCCTTTGCGGAGCGAGAGCAGCTCCAGCATTTGATATTCTTTGCCGGTGAGGTGAACGCGCTGGCTGTTTACTTCAACGGTCTTGGCATCGAGATCGACAGTGATGTCGCCGGTCCGGATGGTGGAGTGGCTGTGGCCTTTGGAGCGGCGAACCACGGCGTTGATCCGGGCAACCAGCTCGTCCTTGTGGAAAGGCTTGGTGACGTAATCATCAGCGCCGACGCCGAGGCCACGAACCTTGTTATCCACATCGGCATTGCCCGACAGGATCAAGACTGGTGTGCCGATCCGTGCATTGCGGATTTGGCGCATCACGTCAAAGCCGTTCATGTCGGGAAGCGTCAGGTCCAGCAGGATGATATCGTAATCATACAGCTTGGCGAGGTCGACACCTTCTTCACCGAGATCGGTGGTGTAGATGTTGAACCCTTCCGACTTGAGCATCAGCTCAATGGACTGAGCGATTGCATTGTCGTCTTCAATTAAAAGTACCCGCATCGAGCCCCTCCTGGAAGCGCCTGCCCTGACCACGCCCCTCGTGCGACCTTTGGCAACGCTAGGCTGATTTGCATTCTCTTGCCTATTCGCTTTCTGCGGAATTGGTGTGTTGGTGTTAGGTATGATGACCAGATCGTTTACGTCAGGTTAAAATGCTCTTGCTATTTTCGAATCGATCTTAGGAATTGTGTCAAAAATGGCGCTTGCCGACCTCGCACGAACAATAAAGGCGCTTGAAACACGGCGACTAGAAGGGCGTGTCCGGGGAATAAATGGACTTGTGATAGAAGTCACCGGCCCACCGGAAGCGCTGGCCTTGGGCGCGCGGGGCCGAATCACTACCAGCCATGGCGATGCGCGCGCTGAAATCGTCGGTTTTCGCGACGGCTTAGCGCTCATGACCCCCTATGACGCCATTGAAGGGCTGCGGCCGGGCGCCATTGTGGTGTTTGATGAGGCTGTGCCAACAGTTAGCCCGTCCTCGGGGTGGCTAGGGCGGGTGATTAACGCCTTTGGCGAGCCGATTGATGGCCTAGGCGCTTTGCCAGAAGGGTCGCGCCCGCGCCTTTTGCGCGCCTCGCCGCCGCCCGCTCACGCCCGAACACGGGTCGGTGCGCGCATGGATTTGGGCGTGCGGGCGCTGAACACCTACGCCGCCTTGTGCAAGGGCCAGCGTATTGGGGTGTTTGCGGGCTCTGGCGTTGGCAAGTCCGTTTTGATGTCAATGCTCGCCCGCAATGCCGAAGCCGACATCATTGTCATCGGCCTCATTGGCGAACGAGGCCGGGAAGTCCGTGAGTTTATCGAGGACACGTTAGGCCCAGAGGGGTTGAAGCGCGCGGTCGTCATTGTGGCGACCTCCGATGAAAGCGCCCTGCGCCGCCGCCAAGCCGCGTGGATGACAATGAGTGTGGCCGAGCATTTCCGTGATGAGGGTCGCCAAGTCCTCTGCATGCTCGACAGCGTCACCCGCTTCGCCATGGCCCAACGCGAGATAGGCCTCGCTGCGGGCGAACCACCGACAACGAAAGGCTATACGCCGACAGTGTTCTCCGAACTGCCGCGATTGCTAGAACGTGCCGGGCCCGGTGTTTCCGATGCTAATGGCGTGGCAGGGGCGATCACGGCGGTGTTCACCATTCTGGTGGATGGCGACGACCATAATGAGCCGGTTGCCGATGCCGCGCGTGGCATTCTCGACGGTCACATTGTGATGGAGCGCGCGATTGCAGAGCGTGGGCGTTATCCGGCAATCAATGTCCTCAAATCCATCTCGCGCCTTATGCCAGAATGCCATACGCCTGAAGAGCGCATCTTGGTGCGGGATTCTAAGCGCATCATGGCCGCCTATGCCGATATGGAGGAGTTAATCCGGATTGGTGCCTATCAGGCCGGTTCAGACCTCACCCTTGATCGCGCCATTGCCTTGAACGAGCCACTCGAAGCCTATCTTCGCCAAGAAAAGCACGAACACACAACCTTTGAGGCCGGATTCAGTCAATTGGCAGAAATTCTGCAATTGGCCTGATTTCGTTTACTATATATCGACCATCCTGTGCGCATGATTGTCCCCAGAAACGGGTAGTACACCTGTGAAGGGAAATGACTATGCGCTCCGGCGATGCACTGATCCGCTTGGCAAAGCACAAGGTTGAGGGTCTGCAAAAACTGCTCACGCAGGCACAGACGTCGCGCTCAGATCTTGAAAAACAGACCAATGATCTTGAAGCCGCCGCCGCCGCAGAGGCCATAAAGGCGCAAAAATCTGTCACGGGCGCAGCAGCTTGGGCTGGTTACTTTCAGGGTCTGCAAGTCCGCCGCCGCAATATCGCCAGCTCGATTGCCGGCGTTGAGCGTCAGATTAGCGGCCTTCGTGACGATCTTCAGCTTGCCTTCGAGGAATTGAAGCGCTTCGAGCTACTCGAGGAAAAGCGAAAGACCCGCGAGGCGGTTGGCTTGGCGCGCCGCGAGCAGGCGATGCTGGACGAGGCCGCCACAATGCGGGCCGCGCGCCGGTAAACCTTTTGGCATACCGTTAGGAAACGGTAGCGCTCCGCACAATTCCGGCGATACACTCCACCTACTCAATGGCCGGAGAGCCATGCAGGGGGAGTGCCATGGCCGATTTTGATCTCGTTATTCGCAACGGCAATGTGGTTGATGGCACCGGCGGTTCGCTGCAAAGCGTTGATGTCGGTGTGCGCGCGGGCGTGATCGAGGCGGTCGGCGCACGCCTTGGGCGCGGAACTGACGAGATTGATGCCAAAGGGCTTTTGGTTACACCGGGCTTTGTCGATGTACACACCCATTATGACGGACAAGCGACCTGGAGTGATCGCCTCGATCCGTCCTCTACTCACGGCGTCACCACGGTTCTCACCGGCAATTGCGGCGTCGGCTTTGCGCCTTGTCGACCCGGGGATCGCGATGCGCTGATCCGGTTGATGGAGGGCGTAGAGGACATTCCGGGCACGGCGCTGCATGAGGGCCTGCCATGGAATTGGGAAAGTTTTCCGGATTATCTCGACGCACTTGCCGCCCGCCCGCGCGACATTGATATGGCGACCATGGTGCCGCACGGCGCGCTTCGCGTGTTTGCGATGGGCCAGCGCGGCATTGACCGCGACCCCGCCACGGAAGACGATTGCGCCGTGATGGCTGAGGCTTTTGCGGCCTCTATGCGCGCAGGCGCGCTTGGGCTCGCCACATCCCGCACCATCGCCCACCGCACGGTCGATGGCGATCTGACCCCGATGTATGGCGCGGCGGCGGCTGAATTGACCGCATTGGCCTCAGGATTGCGCGAAGGCGCAGGCGGCGTGTTCCAAATGGTGTCGGACTTTGCCGACGAGGCCGCCGAGTTTGGCCTGATCGAAGCCATGGCACAGGCCTCGGGCCGTCCGGCATCGTTCTCCTTGCTGCAAACCGATGGAGCGCCATTCAAATATCGCTCGCTTCTGGCCCGCACCGAGGCTGCCAATCTGGCGGGGCTGACGGTACGTGCGCAAGTGCTATCGCGGCCAATCGGGGTTTTGATGGGGCTGGACGCGTCCATCCATCCATTCCAGTACCGCGCGACTTACCGTACCCTTGCCCATCTCCCCTTGGCTGAACGGGTGAAAGCGATGCGCGATCCAGCGACCAAGGCCGCGATCTTGGCGGAACCGGATGATGGGGCGCATCCGCTTTTGGTGTATTATGGCAAGTCATTTGGGAAGTTGTTTGCGCTCGGCGATCCGCCCGACTATGCGCCGCCACCTTCGGCCTCCTTGGCGGCGCGCGCGGCCCGCGACGGGCGCGACCCCGCCGAGTTGGCCTATGAAACCCTGCTGGAAAGTGATGGCGCGGCACTGATCTACTTGCCACTCTACAATTTCACGTCCGGCGATCTTTCCGCGGTTGCCGAAATGATGGCCCACCCACTAACCATCTTTGGATTGGCTGACGGTGGGGCCCATGTCGGTACGATCTGCGACGCGTCCTCCACCACCTATCTGCTGACGCGCTGGGTTCGGGAAACAGGCGAAGTCGGCTTGCCCGAGGCGATTGCGGCGTTATCAGCACGGCCAGCCCACGCGGTCGGTCTAGGCGATCGTGGTATCCTGAAGCCCGGCTTCAAGGCCGACATCAATCTGATTGACCTCGACGCCCTTGGCATCGCACCGCCGCAACTCGTGCGAGACCTCCCAGCAGGCGGCAAGCGTTTTATTCAAGGCGCGCGCGGCTATCGGGCCAACATCGTTTCGGGCATCGTGACCTATCGCGATGGTATATCGACCGGTGCGCTTCCCGGCCAATTGGTGCGCGGCGCGCGCTAGGCGAACACACGGGGCGTTCACAGCACAGGCGGTGCGCGCTAGCGTGTGCCGCATGACCGATCTAACGCCTGCCAACACACCAGAGTTCACCGTTTCGGAGCTTTCCGGCGCGCTGAAGCGCACCATTGAGGACGCCTTCGGCCAAGTGCGTGTGCGCGGCGAATTGGGGAGGGTGACGATTGCACGCTCGGGCCACGTCTATGTGGATTTGAAGGACGCCAATGCGGTCTTGTCCTCAGTGATGTGGAAGGGCGTGGCGAACCAGCTCAGTTTCGGCCCCGAGGAGGGGCTTGAGGTCATCGCGGTTGGCCGCCTTACGACTTTTCCCGGGCAATCGCGATATCAGCTCGTTATTGATCGGCTAGAGCCTGCAGGTGTGGGCGCGTTGCTGGCTCAGCTTGAGGAGCGCCGTAAGCGGCTTGCTGCCGAAGGGTTGTTCGACGTTGATCGCAAGAAACCCATACCGTTTCTTCCCCGTGTGATCGGTGTCATCACGTCGCCAACGGGAGCCGTAATCCGAGACATCCTGCACCGCCTCGAAGAGCGCTTCCCCCGGCATGTCTTGCTTTGGCCTGTCTTGGTGCAAGGCAATCAAGCCGCCGAACAGGTCGCGCGCGCCATAGCTGGATTTGATGCCATTGCGCCCGGTGGTCCCGTGCCGAGGCCGGATGTGTTGATCGTGGCCCGCGGTGGTGGCGCGATTGAAGATTTGATGCCGTTCAACGAAGAAATCGTGGTGCGGGCCGTAGCAGCCTGCTCCATCCCGCTGATCTCCGCCGTCGGTCATGAAACGGACACGACCCTGATTGACTATGTCAGCGATTTGCGGGCGCCAACACCAACCGGGGCTGCCGAAAAGGCCGTTCCGGTGCGGTCTGATTTGCTGGAACGGGCAGCCATGCTCGAGGCACGCCTGATCCGTGGCGTCGCGCGGGGTGTTGACAGTGCACGGACGGAATTGCGCGCCGCCAGTGCGCGCTTGCCAAAAGCCGAAACGCTATTGGCCAACGCCCGTCAACGTTTTGATCTTGCTGAGGGCCGCCTTGCGCCTAGCCTTCGCGCGCTCGTCACCCGGGGTCGAGGGCGGTTTGATGGCGTTGCAGGGCGGCTAAGGCCAGAGGTGCTCGGTCACGATCTTAAGCGCCGAACCGAACGCCTAAATACCCTCATCCAACGCCTAAGCGCGGCCGCTGAGCGCCGCATGGCAAAGGAAAAACAGGAAATTACCCAAGGCATTTCCCGCTTGGCATCCTTGGGTGATCGCCTAAGCCGCGTCCAAAGCCGCAACCAGCGCGACCGCGGGCGCACCCTCGAAGCTCTCGCTCTGCGCCTTTCCAGCGTCAGCCACGAAAACGTCTTGGCCCGTGGGTTTGCGCTTGTTCAAGATCAATCTGGAAAGCTGGTTCGTAGTGTCCAAGCCGCTAAGCAAGCCGCATCACTCACCATCTCGGTGGCGGATGGAAGCTTTGAGGCCGTGAGTGCTGGTAGCTCAAGCGCGCGATCGCGGCCCCGCCCCCCTGCGGCATCCGAAGGCGAAACTGGTACGCTTCTTTAGCCCCAGCCGCTCTCTGTCAGGCGCCTAACGCCGGATCGGCAAAGCCCGATAAATCGGTTTCCCGACCCGAATGACCTTCACAATCACGTTCGGGCGTCGTCGTGCCTCAGCGTCCAAAGCCGCTTTCGCGTCGGCTGCACCAAGGATCACACGGCCTTGCACCTCAACAATGATATCCCCCGCCTGCAATACACCGCGCGCAGGCCCTGTCGCGTTCACGCTTAGGATCAACGCGCCGGTCTGATTGGAAGGCAGGGCTCGCTGTTGGCGCAGAGTCGGTGAAATGTCTGATAGGCCCAAGCCCAAGGCCACCGTGGATGCCGCAGACGCTTGCGCAGCAATCCCTTCCACCAGCTTTGTCGGCGTTACTGAGATCGAGAGCGCGCGCCCACCTCGCCAAATGGTCAGTGAGATAGCGCGTCCGACCGTGGCGTCAGCCACAGCGCGGGTGAGCGCACGCGCATCCCCAATGGTCATACCGCCAAAGCTCAGCACCACATCATCAGCTTGCAAGCCAGCGCGCGCTGCTGGTGAGTTGGGTGCAACCGAAACCACCCGCGCGCCACGTGCGGCTCCAAGTTTTAGCCGTTGCGCTACCGCCCCATCCACACTGGCGCTATTCACGCCAATAAAGCCGCGCCGTACTTCACCAAAGGCAACAAGATCGCGGACGACCCTTTTGGCCATATTGGAAGGGACGGCAAACCCAACCCCAACGGAGCCACCACTTGGCGAAACGATCGCCGTATTGACCCCCAAAACGCGCCCAGCGGCATCAAAGAGTGGCCCCCCTGAATTGCCCTGATTGATCGCCGCATCAGTCTGCAGAAACTCGTCATACCGTCCGGCATTCAAATCTCGGTTTCGGCCCGACAGCACCCCGATGGAGACAGAGCCACCGAGGCCAAACGGGTTACCAATCGCGATCGTCCAGTCGCCGATTTTTGCCAGATCAGAATTGGCCCACGGAACCGCCGGCAAGGGCTTGCCCGCGCGCACACGCAAAACCGCCAAATCGGTGGCTTGGTCGCGCCCCACTAAGCTGGCTGCCGCGGTCGTGCCATCGGTGAACACCAATTCGAACCGAACCGCACCGTCAACAACATGATTATTGGTAACGATAATCCCGCTGGGATCAACAACAAAGCCCGACCCGGTCGACGAGCGCTCCCCCGAAACCCCCTTATGGGCATCCGCCAGAGGCGAATCCGGCGCAAACCGCGGTGCGGCACCGGTTGGTGCATAGGCCGTTACCGTCACTACCGAAGGCGCGAGACGCTCCACTAAAGGAGCAAAGCTCTCGCTGGGCGCGGCCAAAACATGGCCTGCCATGCCAAGGCAGGCCCCGATGAGAAGTCCAAAAAAAGAGCGGCGCGGCGGAGTCACGATACCGTCCTAAGCCGAACCGTGCTCGCCGTCACCGCCTGATTTAGTCGCTCGCCGTCTAGTTCCCACCCGCGCCGGTGCGGCTGTCGAAGTAGCGGAAGAAGTCGCCTTGCGGGGTCATCACAATCGTGGTGCCCGGCTGAATGGCGCGCTCATACGCCAGCATGGAGCGATAGAACGCCGCAAACTCAGGGTCCTGCCCATACGAGCCCGCCAAGATCGACGCGCGCTCACGGTCGGCATCGGCGCGGATTTCACGACCACGACGATCGCCCTCAGCGCGAATGGTGGCTGCTGCCTGCTGACGTTCCGATTCCATCCGGGTAAAAACCCGCTCTTGGTTCGCCTGTGGCAAATCAGCCGCCCGGATTTTCACATCCACGACCTCAATCCCAAGATTGGCCGCTTCACGGTTCATCTGAACGCGAATCGCCTCCATCAAGGCAGCCCGTCGCGCTGAGATAATCTCATTCGATGACGCCCCACCCAAAACCCGACGCATGGAGGCTTCCATCAAACCCTGCAGACGGATGCGCGCGGTCTCGGTTGTGCGCACCGAACGGTAAAAGTTCAACGGGTTGGATATTCGCCATTTTGCAAACGCATCGACTTCGAGGCGCTCTTGATTGGCCGCCACAATTTCGGATGGCCCATTCGGCGCCAGATCAAGAATCCGGCGATCATAAATGATATGCTGTTGGGCAAACGGAATTTTGATTTTTAAGCCAGCATCGTCGCCCTTGGCGTTGATGATCGAAACGGCTTCACCGAATTGCAAAACAACCGCTTGACTGCGTTGGCCAACCACAAAAAGTGCGTTGGACAAAACAATGAAAAGGCCAACCGCGAGCGCGACGGCAAGTGTAGTTAAACGAGGCATTAGCGGTCGCTCCTCAGATCACCGGTGCCTTGCGGCGGGGTCGGGGCGGAAGGGCCTGCGGATGGAGCAGCACCACTTTGTTGGGACGAGCCTTTCAGAAGGTCCGGCGGAAGCACGATCATGGGTTCTTTGCCATTCGAACCCGCGTCCACGATCACCTTATTCGCGCGCTCATAAACACGTTCAAGTGTTTCCAGATAGAGCCGCTGCCGCGTTACATCCGGGGCCAAGCGATACTCGGAGTATATCCGGTTGAACCGGATCGCTTCACCCTGAGCCTGCGGCACCACTTGGTTCTTATAGGTGGTTGCTTGGTTCACCAGCGTTTCAGCTTCTTGGCTGGCAGCAGCCACTTCACGGAACGCCGTAATCACGCGGGAAGGCGGGTCGGCGCGGCGCAAGTTTACCTGCGTCACCCGAACACCGATGCCATAAGTGTCCAGCGTCTTTTGGATCAACGTCCGGGTTTGGGTTTCAAGCTCCAATCGGCCACCCGTTAGGATGGATGCGAGTTGAGAACGGCCAACAGCTTCCCGCATCGCGGCTTCCGCCACTTTGCGCACCGTGGTTTCAGGCTCGGTCACGCTAAACAGGAATTGCGGCGCATCAGAAACCTGCCAGAACACCTGAAAGCCGATATCAACGATGTTCTCATCGCCCGTAAGCATCAGGTTTTCGTTACTGGCCGCGCCTTCAGTGCCAGCCGGTGCCGGTGTTGGGTCAACATCGCCAATTTCGATCTGGTTCACCCGTTGGGTATTCACCTTTTCTACGGCCTCGATGGGGCTAGGGAAGTGCATGTGAATGCCGGGCGTTGAAACGCGGGTGAACTTGCCAAAGCGTGTCACCACGCCTTGTTCGCCCGCATCCACGACATAAACACCAGTAGCGAGCCAGCCGACACCAAGCAGGGCAGCGGCGATCGTCAGCGTTCGGCGGTCTAGCTTCAACTCACCCCCGCCCATGCCCCCGCCAGAGCCGTTACCAGAACCATTGCCACGACCGGGGCCACGTCCACCACCATTGCCACCACCGCCGCCGAATGTGTTGCGGAACTGCTCACGCAGCCGCCGCGCGACCTCATCGAGGTCAGCGCCCTGATCCCCATTATTCTGCGGCGGGCGGCGCGGTCCGCCACCATTTTGGTTCGAACCCCAAGGGCTTTTTGGCCCAGATTCTTTCTCGCTCGGAGGAACAGGGCCGGTTCCAGCACCCCAAGGGCCGGATTTTTTACCCTCGCCGTCCTTCGCATCATCGTTCCAGGGCATTCTGGTCTCACTTTTAAGCCGCAATATGCGGAGCACGGCGAACATCACCGCTTGTTTGAAGGCGTTTCATGCCGATATGTGCCCCCTCGGGCGACAGGATCAATGGGTCATATGCTACAAAGCACATCACTGAAACGCGAGGATGTGTTAGCCGCACTTGAAACTGTGCGCGCGACCGATGGTCAGGGCCTTATTTCAAGCGGTTTGGCGCAAGGCATAACCCTGCAAGACGACCCATCTGTGAGCCTTGTGCTGGACGTTACCGGTTTGTCCCCCGCCCAAGCGGAAACCTTGCAAGGGCAAGCTGAAGCCGCCCTTCGCGCTGTCACGGGCATTACCTCCATCCGCATCATTCTCACCGCGCATAGCGAGGCCCCGTTAGCGCCCGACGCACGCCGCGTTCGTAAAGGGGCAAGGCTGTCTGACGAGGCGGTCTCACGTGGCGCCTTGCCAAACGCCCCCAAAATCGGCGTCCCCGGTATCGCGGCCATCATCGCCGTTGCGTCCGCCAAGGGCGGCGTCGGGAAATCGACCGTCGCGGTCAATCTCGCCTACGCCTTTGCTGCGCTCGGCCTCAAAGTGGGGTTGTTAGATGTCGATGTCTACGGGCCGTCCATCCCCACCATGCTGGGCCAGCTTGATGCAGAGCCCGCCACCAATGCCGACAAGAAGCTCGTCCCCATCAACGCTCACGGCATCAAAACCATGTCCATCGGCTACATGGTCGATGCAGACGCCCCGATGATTTGGCGCGGCCCGATCGTCGCCTCCGCCATAAACCAAATGCTCAACGATGTCGCTTGGGGCGAGCTCGATGTGTTGGTCATGGATACCCCGCCCGGAACGGGCGACGCTCAGCTCACCATCGCGCAAAAAGTCCCACTGTCCGGCGCGATCATTGTCTCCACGCCTCAGGAAGTAGCGCTCGCCGACGTCCGGCGTGGCGCGGCGATGTTTGCGAAAACCCATGTTCCGGTGCTCGGCATCGTGGAAAACATGGCGTGGCTTGATGTGCCCGGATCGCCGCGCCTTTTCCCGTTCGGCGAGGGCGGCGCGCAGCGCGTCGCGGCCACACTCAACCTCCCTTTCCTCGGCGCATTACCCCTCGATATCGCCTTGCGCGAAAGCAGTGACGTTGGGAAACCGTTGACCGTATCAGACCCTGGCGGCATCACCGCTGCGCTATTTCAAGCTATCGCCGCCAAAGCTCTCGACGGGCTCAAAGCTGGCGTTGGCATCAAGCCACCACCCATTATCCGCTTTGAGGAGTGAGTATGTCATCTGCCCTGTTCCAGCCGTTTACAATCAAGGGCCTGACCCTGCCCAACCGGATCGTCATGGCCCCGATGACGCGCTCTTTCTCACCCGGCGGCGTCCCCACGGCCGATGTGGCGGCCTATTACGAACGCCGCGCCCGTGGCGAAGTTGGTCTGATCCTTACAGAAGGCACCGTAATCCCACACCGCAAAGTGTCGTCAAACGATGCCAATGTTCCGCATTTTTACGGCGATGAAGCCCTTTCAGGCTGGAAAAACGTCGTCTCCGCCGTCCATGGGGCAGGCGGCAAAATCGCCCCGCAGATTTGGCACGTCGGGATGATCCGCAACGCCGACAAAATGTGGAACCCGGAAGATCGCTCCGCCGGGCCTTCGGGCCTCGTCAAACCGGGCCGTAAAACCGGTGAGCCGATGAGCGAAGAAGACGTTGCCGATGCCGTCGCGGCTTATGCAGCTTCCGCCAAATACGCCAAGGACCTCGGCTTTGACGCCTTGGAGCTGCACGGCGCGCACGGTTACCTGATCGACCAATTCTTCTGGGAAGGCACCAATGAGCGTGGCGACACCTATGGCGGCGACATGGTCGCCCGCACGCGCTTTGCTGCCGACGTCGTCAAAGCCGTCCGCGCCGCCGTTGGCCCTGATTTCGTGGTGATCCTGCGCTATTCGCAATGGAAACAGCAAGATTACACCGCGCGCTTGGCCCCCTCACCAGACGAACTCGGCGCGTTCCTCACCCCGTTGGCTGACGCCGGCGTTGATGTATTCCACTGCTCCACCCGCCGCTTCTGGGAACCTGAGTTTGAGGGATCAGACATGAACTTGGCCGGCTGGACCAAAAAGCTCACCGGCGTGCCAACCATCACTGTCGGCTCCATCGGCCTGAAGTCAGACTTCCTCACCAGCTTCACCAGCTCTGAGCTGGATAGCGGCACGCTCGACCAGCTTGAAAACCGCGTCGCCAAGGGTGAGTTTGATCTTGTCGCCGTCGGCCGCGCCCTCATCGCCAACCCGAACTGGGCAACCATGCTGCGCGAGGGCACCCTCAGCCAAGCCAAGGAATACACCCCTGAAACGCTGGGCGTTTTGGTGTAAAACTTGCGCATTAAGGCTGCTTCGCTTGGCGAAATAGCCGTTTTTGCCGATTGCTCACGGAGGCGCGCGGCCATGGATCGACGATTTCTGTTAACAGGTGCCGCCGCTTTTTTGGTCACCACCCCACTGGGTGCGCAGCAAATTGGAGACGTATTGCGCGCTGTTGCCGGCCAAAGCGGCAATGGCCAAGGGTTACCGCGCGGTGTTAGCCAAGCCGATGCGGAGGGCGGTCTACGCCAAGCGTTGACCAATGGTGCTGTCGCAGCGGTTCTAAAGGTCGGTAAGCTCGACGGATTTTGGGCCGACGGGGCCATTCGAATCCCCTTGCCCGGTGCTCTGGGCGACGTTCAACGCAGCTTGAAGCCGCTTGGCCTGTCAAAGCCGCTCGATGATTTGCAGCTTCGCATCAATCGGGGCGCCGAAACCGCCGCCCCAAAGGCGCGCGATCTCTTCGCTAAAGCCATTCGATCGATGACTGTGGAAGATGTGGTCGGTATTCTACGCGGCGGTGATAACGCGGGAACGGTGTTTCTTCGGCGAAAAACCGAACAAGACCTCTCGACGCAATTCCGTCCGAACATTGCCGATGCTCTGGCCCAGTCGGGTGCTCTGCGTGCATTTGAGCGTGCAGTTGGTCAGTATGGAGCCGCGGGCCTCAATGGCGTCACACCGCGCGATACACTCGTCAATTTTGCGGTGACCAAGGCGCTTGATGGCCTTTTTCACTATGTAGCCGCTGAGGAGCGCGCCATCAGGAGCAATCCTGCTAAGCGTACCAGCGATATCCTACGCCGGGTTTTCGGGGGCCTCTGAACCTATCGCTTGACGATTCCACGCGAAAAAAGCCAATCCTTTCTTATGACTCAGTCTCTCGATGGCCAGCGATTCGACATTCAGCTTGATGACGGCGCAATGGCGGGCCGAGAGTGGGGGCCGAGAGATCGGCCGATCGATCTGGTTTTCCTGCATGCCAATGGTTTCTGCGGGTCCACCTATTCCAGCATTCTAGCGCCACTCGGCGACGCCGGTGCCCATGTTGTTACGCTCGACTTGCGCGGGCACGGGCAATCCAGTCTCGAAGCCAACCCACTTAAGCAAGATAATTGGAACATCCATCGCGATGACTTGATCGCAGCGCTTGATCAGATTGCCCCTCAGGGGGCCGTCATGGCGGGCCATTCCATGGGGGGAACATCGTCTCTCTTGGTGGCGGGTGCACGCCCTGATTTGGTGAAGGCGCTGGTTTTGGTTGATCCAGTTTTTGCGCCGCAGGGCTTTTATCTATACGCCAAACTTCCGTGGGTTTTCACCTATTGGCGCACCCATTTTCCGATGGCGAAAGCCGCCCTAAAGCGCCGCGCCACATTCCCGGACCGTGAAAGCGCCCTCACAGCCTACACCGGGCGCGGCGCGTTCAAGAGTTGGCGCGAGCCTTTTTTGGCTGATTATCTTGAAGACGGCCTCACCCCAGACGGCGAGGTGTTCCGCCTGTCCTGTGAACCGGCATTTGAAGCGGCGTGCTTTGCGGGCCAACGACACAATCCGTGGAAAGCGCTTAAGTCTGTCGTGGCGCCAATAACGGTGCTGCGTGGTGAGAAGTTTTCGACGTTGCGCCTAAACGCTGCCCACGAACTTGAACGCCGCGGCGCGACGCTGACAACTGTGCCCGGCACCAGCCACTTTATCCCGATGGAAAAGCCCTACGTCGTGCGCGCCGCGCTGGAACAGGCCTTAGCGCTGGAAATGACTGGCGTCCCAGCGTAGCTTTAGATGCGTTTTGTCATCTCACTGCGCGTCTCAAAGATAGCCGATCAGCCGCACCCCCCTTTATCGGGGATGGTGACAAGGGTCGGTCATATACCTAGAGTTAGTTATGCTGCCTCTGAACGGCTCTGCTCTTCCGCTCTGGAATAGCGCGCTGGCCAAAGTTCGGCGAGGGGCACGCCGATGGCAACCGAAATAGCCTTTTCCGTTCTTGACACCGCACGACCGCGAAGAACGTCTTTAGCGGATCCAACAGGCAGTGAAAGTTGTTGTTCAAAGGCGGTCAGTGATTTGAATTTCTTGCGCAGCGCGGCTTTGATATCCTCGCGGTGCCAACCTTCGTGAACCATAACTCATCTCCAAAACCGAAAAACACCCGAACAAGAAGCAAGCAAACCTCAAATGACGACAGCCCGTCTACATTTGTGGACGATATGTCGAATACGGGCGACAGTCAACCAAACTGGTTTGGCTTGTCCTTTGGGAAACGTTTGAAACAAGCAATGGGGCGCCAATCGACCTCGGATTTTGCCGATCAACTCGGCTTAAGCCGATCGGGCGTGCACAAGAACCTGACGGGCACCATTCCACGCGGCGATGTGTTGTTGATGATGGCCCGTAGCCTTGGGGTCGATGCCGAATGGTTGATTAACGGGCCGGATTCTCTTGAGCCACGCGCCTCTGAACGGCTGTTGCTGTTTCCCATTGAACGCGCAGGGCACATATCAACGCATACCGTCAATGAGCGCGGTGGCGGCACCATTCGCGCCGTAAACAAGGCCATGCTGCTGGGTTCAATAAAGCGCCAAAGTTCAGACGGGCTCTTTTGGGCCGATGCAGAAGGTGATTCCATGCACCCGCTCATCTCGCACAATGCGCTGTGCGTCATCGATGCCTACGACACTAAGCTCGCCGATGGCCTTTTCATTTTTCACGCCAATGGCCAGAAGCGGATCCGGCGCTTTCATCTGCGCTTTACCGGCCAAATGACGATGAAAGCCGAAAACGCGTTCTACCAAGACGAGATATTATCTCACCAAGAAGCGCACGATTTACCAGTGCTTGGTCGTGTTTTGTGGGTTGGTCAGGCGGTCTAAGTGTTTCCCCGCTTTCGCCGCGCGTGAAGCCTCGTTAAGTTGCCACCAAACGGCCTTTCGAGGGCAACAAACGGGGAGTGAATTCTATGGGAAATCTTTTTGATCTGTCTGGAAAGGTCGCTGTGGTCACGGGTTCGTCGCGTGGCATTGGCAAGGCGATAGTTGAGCGTATGGCAGAGCACGGCGCAAAGGTCGTGGTATCATCGCGCAAAATCGACGCTTGCAAAGCCGTGGCAGACGAGATCAACGCCCAATATGGTGCGGGAACGGCGCTCGCCATTTCGGCCAACATTTCCTCGAAAGACGACCTGCAGCGTTTGGTAGATGAATCCAACGCTGCCTTCGGCAAGATCGACATCTTGGTGTGCAACGCGGCTTCAAACCCATATTATGGGCCGATGGGCGGCATTTCTGATGATGCATTCACGAAAATTCTGCAAAACAACATCATTTCGAACCATTGGCTGATCCAAATGGTGGTGCCGCAAATGCAGGCGCGCCGCGAAGGCTCCATCACTGTGATTTCCTCGATTGGCGGCTTGCGCGCCTCGCCTGTGTTGGGCGCCTACGCCATTTCCAAAGCGGCCGACATGCAATTGGCGCGCAACCTCGCTCTTGAGTTCGGCACCAGCAATGTGCGCGTGAACTGCATTGCGCCGGGCCTGATCAAAACCGACTTCGCCAAAGCCCTCTGGGACAATCCCGAAACCCTAAAGCGCTCCACCACAGGGCAATGCCTCAAGCGCTTAGGCGAACCTGACGATATTGCCGGTATGGCAATCTTTCTTGCCTCACCCGCTGGTGCCTTCACCACAGGCCAGACCATTGTGATTGATGGCGGCGCCACGGTTAATTGATTGGTTAAAGAACACACCCGCACGTGGCTCGTGCTGCGTGCGGGCGGCCTAATCAAACAGCCATTTGGCGGTTACGGTTCCAGCCGCCGTCAACCTCTTGCCCAAGAGGTGTTTCGCGCTGCACGACATAGAGGTTGCCATAGGAGCCACGGTTGAGGCGCAAATCCTCGTCCAAATAGGTCAGGGTTGAGTGCAAAGGCGGGGTCTTGGCGATTTCCTGATAGAGCGCCTCTGGCCCGGCAAGCCCGATTGAAGCCGCGTAGTCTGCCGCGCTGCGTCCATCGTCTGTGGCACAAAACGTGTCGAAGAACACCACGTCCATGCGGTAATCATCATGGGGCTCGTAACGCCCACGCACGACATTCATGCTGATCGTGCCGTCGGGGCCTGTTAGAGCAATGCTATTGTCGTAGAGGCCCGTATCCGGGTCAATCTCTTGCCAGATATTCTGGATATGGATCGCGGTGTCAGGAAACTTGCGGAAAGTGAGGCGGCCCAAAGTGGTGTCACGCTCGACGCCGAAACTTGAATACAACATCCGCCAACGCCCGCGTAACAAATCCCGCTTCCGTGATGGTGCGACCGTAGGGTTGAATGCCTCGAGCGCGACCGCAAGTTCCTTTATCCTTAGAACATCCGGGTGCTCCTTATCGAAGCCAATTTCGGTCCGCGCGGATAATTCGACGAGTTCAGCTTTGATTGCGGCATGGTCAGCCATTCAAGGTCTCCAAAGTTCAAAGGCTCACTATATCAAGAAAATGGCGGACCCCCTCACATGAGGAGACCCGCCACATTCATTTTTCGGTGTTAAGCCGACTAGTTTTTCAAGCTGAACGTGATGCCAACGGTCCGCTTGTCGCCGATGAACGGAACATAGCTTGCCGAACGCGCGCCGTCGGTTCCGATCAGGAACAGCGAGCCGCTGACATACTTTTCGTCAAGAATGTTCTTGCCCCACAGGCGAACCGAGTAATTGTCTTTGGTCAGCCCGATGGACGCATCGACCAAAGTCCGCGCAGGCACCCAAGCGAGGTTAAGTTCATCAACATATTGCTTGTCTTGATAGGTCGCGTCGATGCGGGCGAACCAATCCGCGTTTACGGCTTCCAAGCGACCATCATATTGAGCACCGAGTGCCAATTTAATCGATGGGGTCCGCTCAATTTTGTTTCCACCGATATTGGCACCGGCGGTTGCTTGACCGATCGCGTTGAATACCGAGGCCGCGCAAATGACGCCGTCACAGTTCCGAGCGTTCGCAGCCCGTTGTGAGATCTGGCCGCCATTATACTTTGCATCAATAAACGACGCCGCATAATTGACAGTAATGTTCTGAGTAGCCAGCCAAACACCGTCGATTTCAACGCCTTTTACTTTGGCGTCAGCCAAATTCCCAACGATAACGGGAACAGGTGTGCCAAGCGCTGGCACCGCGCAGGCCGTAAAGCAAGTTACGCCCAAAGTCCGCCCAGAAGCTGGATAGTTTCTCGCGACCGACCCCTGAAGGCCCGTCCAATCAATATAAAAGGCCGAGAAGTTTGCCCGCAGGGTCCCGTCAAAAAATTGGTTTTTCGAACCAATTTCATAGGTCCAGTTTTCTTCTGGTTTGTAGAAGTCTTGGCTTGGATCAAGGCCCGGCACGTTCTGCCCACCGGTTTTAACGCCTTTAGAGATCGACGCATATAGCAAGTTATCGTCTGACATTTGATAATCGAACGAAACCCGTGGTGTGGTGTAGCTAAACTCATTAATCTGAGTACGGATGATCGCCGCGGTGGAGTCCAGCGGGGTGGCGATAAAGCCCGGCGACGTCGCGCGAGACTTCAGCGTGATCTCTTCCTTGGTGTGGCGCACTTCGGCCGTCATCGACAGTTTGTCGGTGAAATCGAGTGTAATCAGGCCGTAATAGGCGTTCACTTCGTCTTCGCGCGTATTGTTCGTGAAGGTGAAGGTGAATAGCGGCTCTGTCAGCTCCAAGGGCCGCGACCACTGGCTCCACGACGACGCATTGTCGGTTGAGGTCGAGTAGAACGCTCCGATCAGGGCGCGGCGGACGATGTTTTTAGGCGTCCATTCCAAACGTAAATCGTGCTGATCGCTGGAAACGTCACCATTTGGCTGGGAGTCGTAGCCGATCAGCCCAACGATTGGCGGCACAAAAAGGTTGGCCGAAACTTCCGGGTTACGGGCTGGTGACCCACGAGAGTTCACATTGCTTTCGGTCTTGCCATAGAGATATTTCAGGGCGAGCGCGTCAGTGATGTCCCAACCGGCGTTAAACGAGAAGATTTTGCTTTGACCCTTTTGCGCGTAGGTACGCGGATCGATCAAATAGCCTTGCTTGCGGACTTCGCCCGGAACGATGACGGGTTTTACCGGGATTTCGCCACAGTAGAGACGGTTAAGGGCAGGCTGACCCACGCCAGCGGAAACCGGCGAACAATTCAGCGTGTTGACCGCGGCCAGCAGCCCTGACGTGCCAACTTGATATTGCGCGCGGTTTTCCACATCCAAGGAAGTCTGCGAGTAGACCGCTTCAAACGTCAAATACTCGGTTGGCGTAACGGTTAGTCCACCCAAGAATGAGGTGTTGTCATAGCCACCCAAATTGCCATTGGTCGATGCGCCGGCATTCGCTAAGGCATGAGAGTTCGCCCACGTGCCATCGAATTTGGATTTTGAAACAGCCAAGATCCCGCCAAGCTTACCTTCGACGAGTGGCCCAGATACACTGACACTGACATCTTGGCGCTCATCGGAACCAATGGTGATAGCAGCGGAGGCTTTCACATCATTGCCAGGGCGCGCAGTTACGTAGTTGATCGCGCCAGAAAACGCGTTACGGCCATAAAGAGCCGATTGAGGCCCCTTCACAACTTCGATGCGCTCAATATCGAGCAACGAAGCGTCAACCATGTAGCCGCGTTGCAGATAGACGCCATTAAAGAAAGTGGCGACGTTTTGAACAGCGAGGTCTACCCGCGTTTGCGATTGGCCCCGAATAGACGGCGTTGCCAACGGCCCGTTTAGGTTCTCAAATGAAAAGCCGGGGGTATAGCGCGCGACATCGGCGAGCCCGCGAATGTTCTGATTTTCAATCTGTTCGGCGGAGACTGCGGTAATCGAGAGCGGAACTGTCTGCAAGTTTTCGGCCGTTTTCCGCGCTGTAACAACAACGGTTTCAATGGAGCGTGCAGTGGAGGTTGCCTCTGCTGTTGTTTGAGCGACTGCGCTTGTGCCCGAAATCGCCAGCAACGCGCTTGACGCTAGAAGCAACATTTTTGTGGTCTTCGTCATCGTGTAAACCTTCCCCTGATCGCTATTCGCCGTGCTTTTTGGGCGACTTAACGAGATCAACGCTGGTTCCCCAGCGTGAGCCCGCCTCATGCGACGGAACCGTGACGATGAACGAGGCCAAACGTCGCGCCTACTCCTAATTTTATCCGAAAGGCGGATAGGGTTTTGACGTGGCAACGGTCGATCGAACAAAAAATAGGCGCTCTGTTGTAGCGAAGGCACACATTGGCAATGATCGGGGCGGCTTCTTGGTTAAGGTGCGCTGCCCGCTTCGACTCCAGTGAGCGCGCCTCTCGGGCCGCGCCAAGTGCTTAAAACTATGCAAAACTGGCGCGTGATGAACGCTACGATTCGTATCCTTGGGCTCGATCCCGGCCTCCAACGCACGGGATGGGGTATTATCCGCTGCGAAGGCGCACGAACATCCTATATTGCCCATGGTGTCATCGCCCCGCCAACAAATGCCGCTTTGGCTGACCGTTTGGGATATCTCGCCCGTGAGCTTGATCTTGTTTTGGCCGACCACAGCCCAACCGAAACAGCGATAGAAGAAACCTTTATGGCGAATAATGCGCGCTCAGCGCTTTTGCTCGGCCATGCGCGCGGTGCGCTCATGGCCAAGTTGTCACTCGCGGGTTTACCCGTTGCGGAATATGCGGCGCGGTTTGTGAAGAAGGCACTTGTTGGCGCAGGGGCGGCAGAAAAAGATCAAGTGGCGTTTATGGTGCGCCGCATGCTCCCCACGGCAGGAAATGTGAACGCCGACGCTGCCGACGCTCTTGCCGTTGCGCTTACCCATGCTGCATGTCGCGGTGCACCTCAGTTAAAGCAAGGCGGAGCCGGATGATCGGATCACTAAAGGGTATCGTGGCTGGTTTGGCAGAGGACCGCGCGCTGATTGAGGTGCAAGGTGTTGGGTATTTGGTCTATGCGAGCGGAAGCACGCTTGGCCGCCTAGCTGAGGGCAAGCCCGCACATCTCCACATTGAGACACAATTGCGCGAAGACAGTCTCAAATTATTCGGCTTTCTGTCGGATGCAGACCGCGCATGGTTCGTTCGCTTGCAAGATATTCCCGGCGTTGGGGCGAAAGTGGCGCTGGCCATCCTCGATATTCTTGGCCCTGATGGCCTGATGGAAGCCGTCGCCATACAAGATAAGGCCTCGGTGGCGCGCGCAAACGGTGTTGGTCCAAAGCTCGCGGCGCGCATCGTGCAAGAACTCGAAGGGAAGGCCGCCCCGCGTGGTTTCGCGTCGACTGGCGCTTTCACAGGCCCCAGCTCATCGGCAGCCACAACGGATGATCAGCGCCGCGAGGGCCTCAAAGACATGACGCTGCGCAATGAAGCTGTATCTGCCCTCGTTAACCTCGGCTACCCGCAGCCCGATGCCCTCCGCGCCGTGATCGCCGCTTATCGAACGTTCACAGACGACCCCGCCGTCGGTGTTCTCGTTAAGGCCGCACTCAAGGAACTAGGCAAGTAGCCATGCCCTTCTCTGTTACGGCGCTTACCCTAACGCCTGCCGCTTGGCCGGGGGTTTTGGGCGTTTCGCTAATTGGTAAAGCGTTGGCCGATCGGGCTTGGACTTTGGAAACCCGCGATATCCGCGAACACGGCATTGGCCAGCATCGTGCGGTGGACGATACGCCCTCCGGCGGCGGTCCCGGTATGGTGCTCCGTGCTGATGTGGCTGCCGCAGCGATTGACGCGATCGACCGTGCCGGCCGCCCACTCTTGCTCCTCACCCCGCGCGGAACACCCATCAAGCAAGATCGCATCCGCGAAATCGCCGCTGGCCCCGGCTTGATCTGTTTCTGCGGGCGCTTCGAAGGCTTAGATGAACGCGTAATAGCCGCGCGCGGCATGGAGGAGGTCAGCGTTGGGGATGTCGTTTTGTCTGGCGGCGATGTCGCAGCGCAGTTGATCGTTGAAGCGTGTGTCCGGCTTTTGCCGGGCGTGATGGGCGCGCCGGACTCTGGATCCGAGGAAAGTTTTGAGAACGGCCTGCTGGAATACCCCCACTATACCCGCCCACGTGTGTGGGAGGGCCATGAAATACCGCCGATCCTCTCGTCAGGAGACCACAAAAAGATCGCTCAATGGCGCCGCGAGCAATCCGAAGCGATCACAACGGCCCGGCGGCCTGATCTAATGGCGCGCCATATTCCACCGCTTAAAACCCGTTGATATCAGGATCGGGGCGAACCCAAGTCGGTAGCTCGGGCGCACTTCTCTGCAACGCGCCGAAATTCTATTGCAAAGCGCAGATTCTCCAATCGACAAGCCGTTGCACATCCGTTATACGCCCCGCCTTCCTAGGGTTTCCCGTAACAAAGGGCGCTCGCCCCCGTGTTTGAGCGCCAGGTGACAACATGAATTTGATCGACCAGTTGAATGCCGAAGAAATCGCCCGCGTTTCGGAAGGCAAAAAAGCCATCCCAGAATTTTCGCCCGGCGACACGCTGCGCGTAAACGTGAAAATCCGTGAAGGTGAACGTGAACGTATTCAGGCGTTTGAAGGGGTGTGCATTGCGCGCTCTGGTGGTGGTCTGAATGCCAGCTTCACGGTCCGCAAGATTTCGTTTGGTGAAGGCGTAGAGCGGGTTTTCCCATTCCATTCGCCAAACGTTGCCAGCGTTGATCTGGTCCGCAAGGGTAAGGTCCGCCGTGCGAAACTCTATTATCTGCGTGAGCGTCGCGGCAAATCGGCCCGTATCGTCGAGCGCAAGACAGGGCGCGAGTACGACGTCGCGTCGTAAGCGCGACTTCGTTTCCAAGCTTCAAAGCCCCGGTGCTCGCATCGGGGCTTTTTCGTATCCAGCGCAGGACCTTGACGCCTCATCCGACGGCGGCGACATGAGCAACACAGTCTGAGGGCACCAATCAATGGCGACGAAATCTTTTCCCGGTCGGTTTTTTGAAGACTTTCGCGTCGGCCAAACGATCGCGCACGCCACGCCGAAAACCATTACTGACGGCGATGTGGCCCTCTACACAGCGCTAACCGGCTCGCGCTACGCGTTGTTTTCGGCCGATAGCTTTGCCCAAACCCTTGGTCGCCCAAAGGCGCCCGTGGACCCATTGATCGTGTTCCATGTTGTTTTTGGTAAAACCGTGCCGGATGTTTCCCTCAATGCGGTCGCAAACCTCGGCTATGCTGACGGTCGGTTTCTCGCGCCAGTTTACACCGGCGACACGCTTTCAGCATCCTCGGAAGTCATTGGCCTGAAAGAAAACTCAAACGGCAAAACAGGCGTTGTTTATGTTCGCACCACAGGCACCAACCAGCGCGGTGAAGCGGTGCTTTCCTATGTGCGTTGGGTGATGGTGAATAAGGGTGACACATCGAAGCCCGCGCCCACCCCAATTATTCCAGACCTTCCCGACGCTGTAGCCCCGTCAGACCTGCCATTGCCCCTCGGCACGAGCATCGTCGATTATGATTTCACTCTGGCCGGTTCCCCGTTCTCTTATGAGGACTATGTGGTCGGCGAGAAGATCGACCATGTGGATGGCATGACGATTGAGGAAGCCGAACACCAGATCGCCACGCGCCTCTATCAAAACACTGCCAAGGTGCATTTCGATGCCCAGCTTCAAGCCGGGTCGCGGTTCGGCAAGCGGCTAATTTACGGCGGCGTTGCTATCTCAACAGCCCGCGCGCTCGCCTTTAACGGCCTCGCAAACGCCGCCCTGATCCTTGCCATCAATGGCGGACGCCATGTGAATCCGCTTTTTGCGGGCGATACCGTTTATGCGTGGAGTGAAGTGCTCGGAAAAATCGGGCTGTCGAATGGCGTGGGCGCGCTTCGCCTTCGTCTTGTCGCCACCAAAAACCGCCCCTGCGCAGACTTCCCATACAAGAACGAGACCGGCGACTATGATCCTGCCGTGATCTTGGACTTTGACTATTGGGTTTCGATTCCTACCAAGGCTTAGCCGATACTCCAACGAGAATCGGCGCGTAGATTTCTGAAATCCCGCATCGGTGCTCAGGAAAAAATCGATAGAAATAGAGCGCTAATACAAATAGCAGTGGAATCTATCCTACCGAGTATGGTGCGCGTTTAAGCTAATCCCCTCGAACGCCAAACAAAACAGGTGACGCCGCAAGCGCCGCCTGCTAGCGCGGCTCAAGATACATAAGCCGAGGAAACGCACTGATGTCTGAAATACAAGAGCTCCGCGCCCTGTTGGCCACCATGATGAGCGCCACCGGCGAGAACCCCGACCTCGCGACAACACGCGCGGCCTATGATGGCTGGGGCGCCGCCATGCCTTTGCCAGAAGGCACGACTGTCTCCGAGGTGACATTGGCGCACTGCAATGCTGATTTGGTGACTGTGCCGGGTGCCGATCCAAAACGGGCTTTGCTGTACCTCCATGGCGGTGGCTATGCCATCGGCTCAAACCTCAGCCATCGCCATTTGGCCGCGCAATTGGGTAAAGAGGCAGGGTGCGCGGCATTAGTCGTAAACTACCGTCTCGCCCCAGAAGCCCCGTTCCCAGCCGCGGTTGATGATGCGGTAGCGGGCTTCATTTGGCTGCAAACGACGGGGTACGGTGCGGGCCATATTGCGATAGCGGGCGACAGCGCCGGTGGTGGGCTAACGGTGGCAACGGCTTTGGCACTGAAAGAGCGCGGCCTTCCCCAACCCGGTGCTCTCTTTTGCATCAGCCCATGGGCAAACCTCACCCAAGCCGGAACATCCTACTCTGCTAAGGCGGGCATCGACCCGATGGTTACCAAAGAGGCGCTCGATGCGTGGTCGGCGCTCTACGCGGCCGGCACCGATCCAAAAAACCCGCTCATTTCCCCCAATCTAGGTGATATGACGGGGATCGCGCCGCTTCTCATCCACGTCGGCGAAGATGAAGTGTTGCTGTCGGATTCAACAGCGCTTGCCGAAGCGGCAGGCTTGGCTGGCGTTTCCGTCACGCTAAAGATTGCGCCGAAGATGGTCCATGTCTGGCACTTTTTCCATGGCATGTTGAGTGACGCGCGCGCTGCCAACGCCGAAGCGGGCGCGTGGATAAAGGCCCATACGGGGGGTTAGTTTCCTCCCCTGCGTTAGCGGGGGAGGTGGGCCCGGCCTTAGGCCGGGGTCGGAGGGGGCGCTTCTCGCAAAAGAGCCCTCATTAAGCAATAACCACGCTCTACTTTGGTGCCAAAACAGCCTTGCTGAGCCAACCCGCCGCTCCTGCTGACGGATTGCGGCTTGAGCATTGAAGTTTACAACGGAGGCTTTAGGGAGAGGGCCGCTTGTCCACTCTCAGCAACGAACCCATGCCCCAGCTTTTGCTTGAATTGTTTTCTGAAGAAATACCCGCGCGCATGCAGGGTAAAGCCATCGCCGATCTGGAGCGTTTGCTCATGGATGGGCTGGGCGCGGCGGGCTTTTTGCCGGAAGGCATTAAGGGCTTTGCGGCCCCGCGTAGGCTGGCAGCGGTGGTGGAAGGGTTGCCGCTGCAAACGGCGGATGTTTCAGAAGAACGCAAAGGCCCGCGCACCGATGCGCCCGAGGCTGCCCTCAACGGGTTTTTGCGCGGCGCGGGCGTTACGCTCGATGAGTGCCGCAAGGTCGAGGACAAGAAAGGCGCGTTTTGGGTTGCGGATATTGTGAAGCCCGGGCGCGCGACGCCTGAGGTGATTGCTGAAATCGTTCCGAAGATTATTCGCGGGTTTCCTTGGCCCAAATCGATGCGCTGGGGCACCGTAACCGACGACAGCCTAAGCTGGGTGCGCCCGCTGCACAGGATTCTGTGCACGTTTGACGGCGAAGTGGTGCCGTTTGAGGTAGCTGGAATTGCGTCCGGTGATGTGACCGAGGGCCATCGCTTTCACGCGCCTGCCCCCTTCGTGGCGCGCCGGTTCGATGATTATGTGGAAGGGCTCGCCAAAGCGCATGTCACGCTGGATCGTGAGGAGCGCAAAGCGATCATTGCCGCTGATGCGCGCACCTTGTGCCAAGCGCGCGGGTTTGAACTGGTTGAGGATGAGGGCCTGCTCGACGAAGTGTGCGGGCTGGTGGATCGCCCGGTCGTGCTGATGGGCGCGATGGATCCTGCCTTTCTGGATCTGCCGCCGGAAGTGATCCGCCTCACCATGCGCGTGAACCAGAAGTATTTCGCCGTGCGCAACCCTGAAACCGGCGGGTTAGCGCCGCATTTCATCGTGGTGTCAAACATTGCGGCTGAGGATGGCGGGGCGGCTATTGTGCACGGCAATGGCCGCGTTTTGGCCGCCCGCCTGAATGATGCGCGCTATTTCTGGGATTTGGACCGCAAGACGCCGCTGGAAGCGCGGTTCGAAAAGCTGAAAACGCTAGTGTTCCACGAAAAGCTGGGCACAGTGGCCGACAAGGTGGAGCGGATTGCGGCCTTGGCGCGCGAGATCGCCCCCTTGGTTGGGGCCGATCCAGACTTGGCCGAGCGCGCCGCCCGCCTGTGCAAATGCGATCTCGCCACAGAAATGGTGGGGGAATTTCCAGAACTTCAGGGCGTAATGGGGCGCTATTATGCCACCCATGGCGGCGAAGACCCCCGCGTCGCCGACGCCATTCGCGACCATTACAAGCCGATGGGCCCCAGCGATGCGGTGCCGACCGAGCCGGTGTCTGTAGCCGTGGCCTTGGCGGATAAGCTGGATACCTTGGTTGGTTTCTGGGCGATTGATGAAAAGCCGACCGGCTCGAAGGACCCGTTTGCACTGCGGCGGGCGGCTTTGGGTGTGATTAGAATTATTCGAGACAATGCAGTTAGATTGGCTTTTGCCGACATCGTCTTGATTGCCAGAAGATCATACCGGATCCCCGTAAACGTGTTTGCGACCTCGCATTACATTAAAAAAAGTCACCAAGATAGCGGACCCGATACTTGGAAGAGGTCACTTCTGCCCGAAGAAAACCAGATTGCAGGGACATCTGGCGCTCATGTTGCCAGCGCAATTTGGAAATCCTTTGATTCTGAAGAGCATAGGTTTTGGAATAATTTTGTCGTGTGTATTGCTTTAGGCATGGATGAAGATGTCGAAAGGCGCTTCTTGATACCGGGTGTAAACTCAGCTGACGAGCCGCACCGAGATCGGCTTGAAACGTTTGTTTTGGATCGACTTGCCGTTCTCTTACGCGATGAAGGCGAGCGTCACGACATTATCGAAGCCATCTTCGCTTTGGGCGACGACGACCTCGTCCGCGTCGTTGCCCGCATCAAGGCGCTGACAGCGTTCCTAAACACCGATGACGGCACAAACCTCGTCGCTGGATTCAAGCGCGCCGCGAACATATTGCGCGCCGAGGAAAAGAAAGATGGTGCTGAAGCGCAGCCGAGCGTGAACGAAGCGCTCCTGAGTGATGAGGCTGAGAAAGCCCTCAACGACGCGCTCTCAAATGCCGAGGTTACGGTAACCCAAGCTCTGGCCGCTGAGGACTTCGCCGCCGCTATGGGCGCGCTTTCAACCCTGCGCGCACCTGTCGATGCTTTCTTTACCGATGTTATGGTGAATACGGATAATCCCGCCGTGCGGACAAACCGTCTTGCATTGCTGGCGCGAATGAGACAGGCAACGCGCCAAGTGGCGGACTTTTCCAGAATCGAAGGCTGAGAGAACAAATGGCAGACGGTATGGCAGTGTCGGAAGATCAAAGCGTGGACACGCGGTGGGTCTATGGCTTTGGCGCAGGCTCCGCTGATGGCGACGCATCCATGAAAAATTTGCTCGGCGGCAAGGGTGCAAACCTTGCCGAAATGAGCAATCTCGGCCTGCCTGTTCCCCCCGGTTTTACCATCACCACCGAAGTATGCACGGTGTTCTATGATCTGGGCCGGACTTACCCTGCCGAGCTTGATGCCCAAATGCGCGCGGCGCTGAAAGAGGTTGAAGCCAAGGGCGGCAAGCTGTTTGGTGATGCCAATAATCCGCTTCTGGTGTCCGTTCGGTCCGGGGCGCGCGCTTCCATGCCGGGCATGATGGATACCGTCCTGAACCTCGGCCTCAATGATGAAACCGTTGAAGGATTGGCCACCCTTTCCGGCGATCGTCGCTTCGCCTTCGACAGCTATCGCCGCTTCATCCAGATGTATTCCGACGTGGTTTTAGGCGTCGATCATGGAATATTCGAGGAAATCCTCGAAATCTTCAAAGAGGAAAACGACCTTTCCCTCGATACCGATTTGACGGCTGCAAACTGGGAAGTCATCGTCGGCAAATACAAAAAGGCCGTGGCCGCAGAGCTTGGCCGCCCGTTCCCGACCGACCCGTTTGAGCAACTCTGGGGCGCTATCGGGGCAGTTTTTGATAGCTGGATGACTGACCGCGCCAAGACCTATCGGCGCCTGCACGACATCCCTGCAAGCTGGGGCACCGCGGTCAATGTGCAAGCCATGGTGTTTGGCAATATGGGCGACACCTCGGCGACGGGCGTTGCCTTCACGCGTGACCCTTCAACCGGGGCGAACGCGCTTTACGGCGAATATCTGATCAACGCCCAAGGCGAGGATGTGGTGGCCGGGATCCGCACGCCAAAATCCATCACCACCGCTTCGCGCATCGCAATGGGGGAGCAGGGGCAATCGCTCGAAGAGGCCATGCCCGAGGTGTTCGGCCAATTGGTCGATGTGTATCACCGCCTCGAAGGCCACTACCGCGACATGCAGGACATTGAGTTCACGGTGGAGCGCACTAAGCTGTGGATGCTGCAAACCCGCTCCGGCAAGCGCACAGCCAAGGCCGCGCTGAAGATCGCGGTCGATATGGCCGCTGAAGGCCTCATCACTGAAGAGCAAGCCGTTGCGCGTGTTGATGCTTCCTCGCTCGACCAGCTTTTGCACCCGACTATTGATGCCAGCGCCAAGCGCGACGTTGTTGCGGTCGGTTTGCCTGCTTCACCTGGCGCTGCTGTCGGCAAGGTTGTGTTTGACAGCGACGAGGCTGAATTATTGGCGGCTGCCGGTGAAGCCGTGATCCTCGTGCGCGAAGAAACCAGCCCTGAAGATATTCACGGCATGCACGCGGCTAAAGCCATCGTAACCGCGCGCGGCGGCATGACCAGCCATGCCGCCGTCGTGGCGCGCGGCATGGGGCGGCCGTGTGTCTCTGGTGCAGGCGAAATCCGCATCAATGAAAAGGACGGCCTTTTCACAGCACGTGGCCGCACGATCCGCAAAGGCGATGTCATCACTGTGGATGGCGCTAAGGGTGAGGTGCTATTTGGCGCGGCCCCGATGATCCAGCCGGAGCTGTCGGGCGACTTCTCGACCCTTATGGGCTGGGCCGACAAAATCCGCCGCATGAAAGTGCGCGCTAACGCCGAAACGCCACTCGATGTGCAAACCGCCAAGGATTACGGCGCCGAGGGCATCGGCCTTTGCCGCACCGAGCACATGTTCTTCGATGCTGACCGCATCGCTGCGGTGCGCGAAATGATCTTGTCGGACACCAAGGCCGGCCGCGTAACCGCCTTGGCCAAAATCCTGCCGATGCAGCGCGGCGACTTCACCGAGATCTTCCGCATCATGGAAGACCGCCCGTGCACCATCCGGCTGCTCGACCCGCCGCTGCATGAGTTCTTGCCGCATACCGAAGAAGATGTGGCAGCCGTTGCCGCCGCCACGGGGCTGAACGCCTCAAAGCTAATGGAGCGCGCGCGAGACCTCCACGAAACCAACCCAATGCTCGGCCACCGTGGCTGCCGCCTCGGCATCACCTACCCCGAAATCTATGAGATGCAGGCGCGGGCCATTTTTGAAGCTGCCGTAATCGTCGCGAAGGAAACCGGATTTAGCCCGATCCCTGAAATCATGATCCCGCTGGTCGCAACCCGGAAAGAGCTTTCAATTTTGAAAGCGCGGGTAGATGCCATCGGCGCTGACGTGATGAGCGAAGCGGGCGTGACCATCACCTATATGGTCGGCACGATGATTGAGCTGCCGCGCGCTGCCCTGCAAGCCGCTGACATCGCCAATGATGCTGCCTTCTTCTCGTTTGGCACGAACGATCTAACCCAAACCACGCTTGGCATCAGCCGCGATGATTCTGGGCGCTTCATGAATGCCTATGTGGAGGCGGGCATTTTCGAAAAAGACCCGTTCATTAGCCTTGATCAAACGGGGGTGGGTGACCTTATCCAAATCGCGTGTGAGCGCGGCCGCAAAACCCGCCCAGAGATCAAGCTCGGCATCTGTGGCGAGCATGGCGGCGATCCGGCGTCAATTAGTTTTTGCGAAACCGCGGGCTTGGATTATGTGTCGTGTTCGCCCTACCGCGTGCCGATTGCGCGTCTCGCAGCTGCACAAGCAGCGCTAAAAGCACGGGGTGCGTGACGCTATATATTGATGAGTTCGTAGCCCGAACTCTATATGTGGTAGACGCATAACACGATTTCGTTTTTGCAGTTGCGAACACGCGTTTTTTCGGTCATAGGAGGTTCATGGAGACGACAGTCTCCGGCCTTCGAGGACCGTCCGAGCGCTTGTTGCCGGCCCTCCTCGGAGCCGTAACACTCTGTGTTGCGCCGTCCCAAATGTGGGCCGCAACCACCGTTACGGAGCCCGTCGCGCCGCTCAGCCAGAGCGCGATCGCCCAAGCCGGAACTCCCCCCCAGACATTACTGGCTACCCCAACATCGCTTCTGGATGCTCAACGCGCACGCGCAGCCGCGCCTCCAGCCAGCGCTCCCCGTTCCTCTCTCGATTGCATGGCACGCGCCATTTATTACGAAGCCCGCGCCGAACCTCTCAAAGGCCAGCTTGCTGTCGCTGAAGTGGTGCTAAACCGCACCAAAAGTGGCCGCTATCCGCGCACGGTATGCGGTGTGGTCGAACAACGCACATCGGCCCGCTCGTGCCAATTTTCCTTTGTTTGCGATCGCCGTCTCTCGGCTCCCTATGGGGCTGCTTGGGCCCGCGCCAAAGAGCTGGCAGCCAAAGTAATGGCGGGTAATGCGCCGCGTGTCACCGATGGTGCCACACACTTCCACGCCACCCGCGTATCCCCGCATTGGTCGCGCGTTTACACGCTCACCGCCCAGATCGGAAACCACCTGTTTTACCGCAAGGGTGGCGCTCGCCGCGCAATTGCCCAAAATGGCACGGGCGGTCGCGCGGGCTAAAGTCGATACCGATATACGCCTAACGGTCCCGCAAAACGGGGCCGTAAGGTTGTTTTCGGTCCGCCCACTTACATCGTGGCAAATTGCTTTTTCATCTGCTTGCGCAAGAAGTTCGGGAAGAAGCGCGCCATGAAGCGAACACGCTCAGCAGCTTTGCCAACCATGGTGTGAACTTGGTCGCCATGCGCAGCATCCCAGGCGGCTTGGGCGGCATCCTCAACTTTGTAAATCTCGGTGCCAGACTCAGCCAGTCCATCGCGCATCACCCGATTGGCCCCCGTGCTTGAGGGCATGTCGAGGATCGGGGTCTCTATGATCCACGGCATCAAACTGTGAACCCGAACGCCAAACCGGGCAAACTCAACGTCCAATGCCTCGGTAAGCCCACGCACGGCAAACTTCGTTGCGGAGTAAACAGCTAGCGATGGAGAGCCAAAAACGCCCGCTGCCGACGCCGTGTTGACGATGCAGGAATTGGCCGTTTGGCGCAGTAAGGGCAGGGCAGCGTAAACGCCATTCACCACGCCTTTGATGTTCACATCGATCACCAAATCCGCATCGTCTTGGGGGATCAACTCAAATGGGCCGTGGCGCCCAATGCCAGCATTGTTAAACAACACATCCATGTGGCCGCCCGTCAGATCGCCAAACTGCCCAATGGCATCGCGCCACCCATGTTTGTCACGAACGTCGAACACGCCCGTAGTCCAAGACCCTTCGGGCAAGTGGCTCGCCGTTTCAGCAAGCCCCCCCGCGTTCACATCATAAAGCCCGCAATACCAGCCTCGCGCCGCAAACAAGAGTGCGGTCGCGCGCCCAATGCCGGAACCCGCGCCGGTTATGAAGATGGTTTTCCGTCCGGCTGATTGCGTCATTGCTTTCCCCGAAAGCCCAGAAGCTCACACTGGCTCGGGCCACTTTTCATATTGGCGATATTCGTAAAGCTCTGTCATCCCTAAAGAGCGATAAAGCTGGCGCGCCACTGCGTTGCTGACCTCGACTTGCAAGAAAACTTTACTGGCCCCTCTCGCAAGTCCCCAAGCCAGCATCGCTTGCATCAAAGCGCGTCCAAGCCCCTGGCCGCGTGCTTCTGGCGCTAAAACCACACTGGAAATCTCCAGATATCCCCGGTCGATAACGCCAAGGCCAAAGCCCACATCGTGGCCATCGAGACTAATGGTAAAGCACCCTCGCTCCAAAACGATGAGCGACACGATCCGCGCAAACACGGCCGCATCTCGTTTGCCCGGCACCTGATGGCGCGCAACCCCTTCAACAAAGTTGGCCGGAACATGCGCCTCCACACGAACTGAGGGTGACGCAAGATGGCCGGGGGAGACATCTCCAATCATGCCGATGGATGTCACCGTTTGGCGATAGCCCCGCTGCAAAAGCAAGCCCTCCACACGCGAGGCGGCAAGCGGCGAAACCCGAAAAATCGCCGGGCGTTCATGGCGGCTATAGAGAGCTTCAATGGCATCGAGCGCCTCACCGCTTAGGTCAGCATCAGCGCGCACCGCGGTCGCGGAATTGGCCCGTCCAGAATAGCCATCCGCCATCCGTACCACCCAATCGCCGATCAGAATGGTCGAGAAGGCAGGCCAGCAATTGATGATGCGGGTTTCACAGGCAAGAACGTCATTCTCGTTCGGCGGCGCGTTCATATCCAGCCTCCATTTTTAAGGCGCTCAACGCCAAAAAGTCTTGTCCTGCTTCTGACATTTCGCGACAGGGGCCGCAAAGACATGCGACGTTGCGAAACGCACGTGGTATCACCACTTAATCGTCTGATTTACGTTCGGGCATTTGGAGGGTGGAATGGAACCGCTAATCTTTACGATCTTATTCGTGTTGCTGGCTTTGTATTTCACTTCGAGTGGCATCAAGATCGTGCCCCAAGGTCGCCAATACACCGTGGAGCGTTTCGGCAAGTACACCCGAACCTTGGCCCCAGGCATCGCCTTCCTCGTGCCGTTTGCCGACAAGATCGGCCGTAAAATCTCGATGATGGAAACCGTGTTGGATGTGCCGCGCCAAGAAGTGATCACGCGCGACAACGCCATGGTCGGCTGCGATGCGGTCGTGTTCACCCAAGTGATCGACGCTGCCAAAGCAGCTTACGAGGTCGAAAACCTTAACTCCGCCATTATCAATTTGTCGCTCACCAATCTGCGGACCGTGATCGGCTCGATGGAACTCGACGAGGTGTTGTCGAAACGCGATGAGATCAATGCCCGCCTTCTTGATGTGATCGACGCGGCTACCACGCCGTGGGGCGTAAAGGTTGTCCGTATCGAGATCAAAGACCTGTCGCCTCCCGCAGACATTTCAAACTCCATGGCACGCCAAATGAAGGCAGAGCGTGATCGTCGTGCAGACATCATCGCCGCCGATGGGGATCGCCAAGCCCAAGTGTTGCGCGCCGAGGGCTCCAAGCAAGCCGCCATCATGGAGGCGGAAGGCCGCCGTGAAGCCGCGTTCCGTGACGCTGAGGCCCGCGAGCGTTCCGCAGAAGCCGAAGCGAAGGCAACCGAAATGGTGTCAAACTCCATTCGCGATGGTGACGTGAACGCGCTTAACTACTTCATCGCCACCAAATATGTCGAAGCCTTCAAAGAGCTGGCCTCGTCGCCACAACAGCGCACTGTCATCGTGCCGGCTGAGTTTGCGGGCCTTGTCGGCACGCTGGAAGGCATCAAAGCGCTGACCACCGCAGCCAGCACCTCGGCAAGCCAGCTTGCTGCTGGTCGCGCCGGCGGGTCGGGGCGGTCTCAACCCCCACCGACCAGCGTTCCTCCAGTATCGCAAGGGTAACGAGCATGGACGATATCATCGCACTCTTGGGCTCGGTCCCGTTTTGGGGTTGGTTTGCCATTGGAACGGCGTTCCTGATCGCAGAGCTCACCTCTGGCACCACCTATCTTTTGTGGCCAGCAGCATCAGCGGGGGCCGTCGGGATCTTGGCTCTTTTTGGTCTGGCCGGCGGTTGGCAAGCTCAATGGCTGGTGTTTGGGATACTCACCATTACGCTCACCGTGATTGGCCATCGCTTCGTGCGGCCGCGGATGATGGTGTCGACCATGCCGGATTTGAACGATCGCGGTGTTCAAATGATCGGCGTTCAAGGCTTGGCGACAGCCAATTTTGAGGGCCGCTTTGGCAGGATCAAGCTGGGCGATACCGAATGGCGTGCGGAGCTGGTCGAGGGGCAAGCCAAAAAGGGTGCGATGCTTGAAGTTGTCTCTGTCAATGGTGCCACATTGCAAGTGAAATCGGCCAGTTAGCGGATCCAACCGCTTTCCTTTGCACGAACCAATTGCACATCAATTCAGTTTTGCTGATCAGCACATCACAGCAGCACAAAGCTCTGCTAGTGGCTGGTCCGAAATTCGCCATGCGTGCAATGGTAGGGTTAAGTGAACCTAGGGCCTAAGCCCTGAGACGTTGGAGCCCGTTTTTGTCTATAACAGCCGCGCTGCATCATCTAACGCGCTATCGCTATGATCGCCAAGTCGAACTTGGGCCGCAGATTGTCCGCCTTCGCACGGCGCCTCATTGCCGGACCAAAGTCCCCAGCTATACGCTGAACATTACCCCAGCCAATCATTTCATCAACTGGCAGCAAGACCCGTTTGGAAACTGGCTTGCGCGTTTGGTATTCCCAGAGAAAGTCACGGAATTCGCCGTAGAGGTGAACCTCACTGCAGAAATGGCGGTCATCAATCCGTTCGACTTCTTTGTTGAACCCTATGCCGAAAGTCTGCCTTTCAGCTACAACCCTGAGCTGGCAGGTGAGTTATCCCCCTATTTGGTCATTGATGAAGATGGACCGGCCCTTCAAGCCTTTGTGGATTCGCTAGCGAAAAAAGCCCCCAGCACAATCAATTTCCTTGTCGGCCTCAACGCGCGTATTCAGCGCGACATTAGCTATCTGGTCCGCATGGATCCCGGCGTTCAGACGCCAGACCAGACCTTGACGCTTGGCTCCGGTTCCTGCCGCGATAGCGCTTGGCTGCAAGTGCAAACTCTCCGAAAGCTCGGCTTGGCCGCCCGCTTTGTCTCAGGCTATTTGATTCAGCTCATTCCAGATACTGTAGCGGTTGACGGCCCGATCGGCACAACGGTTGACTTCTGTGATCTCCACGCGTGGGCTGAGGTCTATCTTCCCGGCGCTGGTTGGATTGGTCTCGATGCAACATCGGGCTTGCTGTGCGGCGAGGGGCACTTACCGCTGGCGGCTACCCCACATTACCGCTCGGCCGCACCGATAACGGGCATCGTTGAACCCTCTGGCGTCGACTTTCACTTTGAAATGAATGTCTCGCGCTTGATTGAGCCGGTACGAATTACCAAGCCATTTGAGAGCGGCCCTTGGGAAAAACTGAACGCCCTTGGCGAAGCCGTCGATCAAGACCTTATCGCCCAAGATGTGCGCCTCACAATGGGCGGCGAGCCGACATTTTGTTCAGTCGATGATTTCCAGTCCGCCGAATGGAATACCGACGCCGTTGGCCCAACTAAGCGCGGCCTTGCCGACACCTTAATTCGCAAACTTCGTGATCGTTTTGGGCCCGGTGGTTTACTCCATCATGGTCAAGGCAAGTGGTATCCGGGCGAGCCGCTGCCGCGTTGGGCTTTTGGCTTGATTTGGCGAACGGATGGTGAGCCTGTCTGGGTCAACCAGCACCTGTTGGCGCAGGAGCCTTCTCCGGCCAGCCCCGCAACAGGGATGCCGCAAGCGCGTAAATTCGCGACGCGCTTTGCTGAGGCGTTCGGGATGGACCCCGATTGCTTGCTCACCGCCTATGAGGACCCGCTCCACTGGGTAGGCAAGGAAGGCAGCCTTCCAACCAATTTTGACGATGAAACCCTTCAGCTTGAAGACGCCGAAAAACGTGCCGCCTTGCTAAAGGACCTCGACCTCGCCGTTTCTCGTGCACGCGGTTACGTCTTGCCCATTCGACGCTGGCAAGCGCCTGGCGATAAAGCCTGGATTTCTGAGAAATGGGTGCTCCGGCGTGGCCGGATGTTTCTTGTCCCGGGGGATTCGCCGGTTGGATTCCGCTTACCATTGGACCGATTGCCGATTCTTTCCGAGGACGACTACCCCTATCTTAAAACGCCAGACCCATTTGAAGAGCGCGGGCCCTTACCGCCCCACGCCGCGTTACGAAAGCCCGGCGGCCTGTCGCTACAATCGCGCGATACTGCCAAGAAAGCGATTAAGCGCGCGGGATACGTCCGAACGGCTATTTCATTCGAACCGCGCGACGGTGTGCTCTATGTGTTCATGCCGCCGGTTGAGACGGTTGAAGACTACCTCGAGCTCATCGCTGAAGTCGAAGCCATCGCCGTCGAAACCGGCCAGCAAGTACGCATAGAGGGCTACACGCCACCTGACGATCCCCGCCTCAAAATCGTCAAGGTTACCCCGGACCCCGGCGTTATAGAGGTCAATGTACAGCCCGCGCGTTCATGGAAAGAGGCCATCGAGATCACTACAGGCGTTTACGAGGATGCGCGTCAAACCCGCCTCGGCGCCGATAAGTTCATGATAGACGGCCGCCATACCGGTACTGGTGGCGGAAATCATGTCGTTTTGGGCGGTGCGTCTCCAGACAATAGCCCCTTCCTAAGGCGACCTGATCTCCTCAAAAGCCTCTTGCTTTATTGGCAGCGACACCCCTCGTTATCCTATCTGTTTTCCGGCCTTTTTGTTGGCCCGACCAGTCAGGCCCCCCGGGTAGATGAAGCCCGACACGATGGCTTGTATGAGCTGGAAATTGCCCTCGCGTCTGTCCCTTCGCCAGATACTGGCGAGCCGCCAGCCCCTTGGTTGGTCGATCGGCTGTTTCGAAACCTCCTTGCTGATGTTGCTGGCAACACGCACCGGACCGAGATTTGTATCGACAAACTTTACTCACCTGATGGCCCAACCGGTCGCTTAGGCTTGCTTGAGTTTCGCGGCTTCGAAATGCCGCCCGATGCCCGCATGAGCCTTGCCCAACAGCTCTTGCTGCGCGCGCTGATCGCTTGGTTCTGGAAGACACCACAAAGTGGATCATTGGTCCGGTGGGGGACGGCGCTCCATGATCGCTTTATGCTGCCCCATTTCGTTTGGGCTGATTTCTTGGATGTGCTGCGCGATTTGCGCGAGGCGGGCTATGACTTTGATCCGATTTGGTTTGAAGCCCAGCGCCAGTTTCGGTTCCCTGCCCACGGGCGCGTTGAGCATGGTGGCGTAACCTTAGAGCTTCGCCACGCACTTGAGCCTTGGCATGTCATGGCTGAAGAAAGCGCAGGCGGTGGGACCGCACGTTTCGTCGATGCCTCGGTCGAGCGTTTGCAAGTGCTTGCCAACGGCTTTGTGGCCGAGCGCCACGCAATTACCTGCAATGGTCGTGCTTTACCGATGACTTCAACCGGCGTTTCCGGCGAGGTCGTTGCGGGTGTTCGGTTTAAGGCGTGGCAACCCTATAGCGGGTTGCACCCCACAATTGCCCCTCAAGGACCGCTCACATTTGATATTCTTGATCGCTGGAATAGCCGATCACTAGGCGGCTTTGTTTATCACGTCGCCCATCCCGGTGGACGCAACTACGATACCTTCCCCGTGAACTCTTATGAAGCCCAATCCAGACGTATGGCTCGTTTTCAAGAAAACGGTCACACACCCGGCTTGGTTTCGGTACCGGAAGAAACCCGCAGCGCTGAGTTTCCGTTGACGCTGGATTTGAGGTTGTTCAGTGCCTTACCAGCATAATGCGCTACGGATGGCAGCACCTCTCAGTGCCGATGGCGATCGCCGTCTATCTCAATGGATGGCCGCCTATAAGCCTTTACCCAATGTGCCGGACGAGCTGGTCAATAGTGAGGGCGCAACACCGCCCGCTTGGCGGCGCTTTTTGGGCATGTTGGCAGAGTTGCCTGAAAGCAAGATTGAGGAACAGTTTGGACAAGCGACCCGCCATATCCGGGATACCGGCGTGTCGCACCGGATTTACGGTGAGGATGTTGAACGGGTTTGGCCTTTAGGCCCATTGCCGTTGATTTTGGGAAAGCAGGAATGGGCCGAGATTTCGGCCGGGGTCGAGCAACGCGCTACCTTGCTCCAAGCGGTCCTCACCGATCTTTATGGCGAGGCGAAGTTGATTTCCGAGCGTCATTTGCCCGCAGCCGCGCTCACGGGTAGTTCGGATTATGTGCGCGCCATGCGCGGCGTTACGCTGCCCGGCGGGGCACCCATGCATCTTTATGCCGCTGACCTTGGACGCGGCCCAGACGGGCGCTGGTGGGTGCTGGACGACCGCGCGTCCGCCCCTTCCGGTGCCGGATATGCGCTTGAAAACCGTATGGTTTTGTCGCGCGCCTTTCCCAATATCTACAATGCAATGAACGTCGAACGGTTAGCTGCCTTTTTTGGCGCCTTCCGAGAAGGATTGGCAGAGGCCGCTCACCGGTCGGACCCGCGGATTTGCCTTCTCACGCCGGGGCCGTTCAGCGAAACCTATTTCGAGCAGGCCCACCTCGCACGCTATCTTGGCTTCCTACTCGTTGAAGGTGACGACCTCGTCGTTCGTGACGAGCGTGTCTATGTGCGCACAATCGCTGGGCTCAAACGCGCCGATGTCATTTGGCGTCGTGTCGACGCTGACTTTATTGATCCACTAGAACTCAACAGCGCGTCGCGTTTAGGCGTCCCGGGTCTCCTCGAAGCGATACGCGCCCAAGGGGTTGTGGTGTCCAACATGCCGGGCGCAGGCGTCATTCAATCGCGCGCCTTGCTGAGCTTCTTGCCCGCTTTAAGCCGGCATCTGCTTGGTGAGGACTTGAAACTTCCAAACGTGGCAACATGGTGGTGCGGTCAGCCCAATGAGCGCAGCTATGTCGAAAATCGGCTCGACTCCTTAGCCATCGCAAGCGCGTTTGACCGCATTTCCCATCCGTTGATTGCACACGGCCCGCGCATATTGGCGGACCTCTCCAACGAAGACCAAGCTTCACTAAAGGCCGCAATGCGCCAGCGGCCAATCGATTTTGTTGGCCAAGAGGTGGTGCGCCTCTCCACAACGCCCTCGTGGATCGATGGACAATTGCAGCCGAGCCCGTTCGTCTTGCGCGTCTATGCAGCCGCCACAAAGGACGGTTGGAAAATAATGCCTGGTGGGCTCTGTCGCGTTTCAGACCGTCCTGATGCGCGTGCCATATCCATGGGAGAGGGCGCAAAAGCGGCCGACGTTTGGATTATGGCGGACGGTCCGGTGGATCGCATAACGCTTCTTGCCAATCGCGATGATGTCAAAGTGCGCAGGATTATGGGCAATCTACCAAGCCGCGCAGCCGATAATCTATTTTGGCTAGGGCGATATTTGGAAAGGGCCGAAGCCACACTGCGTGTCGTCCGCAGCCTCTGCACGAGCTTGATGGATTCCGATGCGGCGCTTCACGGTGCAGGCGAAACCCGCGACAAACTTGAAGAGATCCTGCTTGAGTGGGGCGCCGTTAGCAAAGAATCAGACCCCGAAGTCGTTGCAGATTTTGTTGCAGCGGCCCTGCATGACCGCGCCAGCCTTGGCTCCGCTGCTGCCCTTATCGCTTCAGCCCGTCGGACAGCGGCCAGTATGAGAGAACGGCTCTCCGAGGACTTTTGGAAATTGCTGCTGCGCCTAGAAACCGAGCTGGGCCATCAAAACGTCACAAGGATGACGGAGGCGGAAGGCTTGGCGCGATCAGACGCAGCTTTGCAGTCCTTAGCCACATTATCGGGCCTAACCCAAGAAAACATGAACCGCGTTGCTGGCTGGCGCTTCTTGGATATGGGCCGCCGGATCGAGCGCGGTATAAATACGTGCCGTATGATGCGCTTGCTCGCGAAAGAGGACGCGACCTCGGACGACCTCGATCTCCTTTTAGACCTTGTGGACAGTCAGATAACGTATCGGTCCCGCTATATGGTCGGCATGGCGCTAACGCCTATTCGCGACTTGGTGATGCTCGATCCCTATAATCCTCGCTCGGTGGCCTTTCAGGTTGCCGCGATCAAAGATCATTTGGCGGCGCTGCCGAAGCTTCAAAACGATGGCATGCCGGAAGAGCCCGCTCGCTTGCTCGCAAGGCTCTCGGGGCAGATCGAAACCGAGGACGCGACTTTCCTAGACGATGCCCGAGCGCTTCGTCTGGAGCAAATGCTGCTGAGCCTCTCGATTGCCGTGTCTGATCGGTATTTCCTGCAAGGCTCAAATGCCACGCCAACTGAAAAGCAGGGCGGTCTGGCATGATCTATCAGGTTCGCCATTTGACGACCTATCAATACGCAAGGCCGGTTACCTTTGCACGGTGCGCGCTGCGCCTGAACTGTCGCAGCGATAATGAACAATCGGTCTCAGAAGCGGTTATCACCATCACCCCGCGGCCGAAGGCGGTTAAAATACACACCGGGCAATTTGGTGAGCGCGTGGCAACCGCTACAATTGATGCGCCACATAGAGAGCTCAAAATTCTGGCTACCTCGCGCGTCGAAGTCCGCCGTCCTGCCGTGTTTGATGCTGTTTTCGGCGAGGCGTGGGAAACTGTTCGTGAAGCCGCCTTTGCCGCGAACCGCATTGATTTGGACTCACCGGCCCATTTTCTATACCCGACCAACACGACAATGGCAGTGTCCGCCATTACTGCTTATGTCGAGGCAAGCTTCAGGCCCGGTCGCCCGATTGTTCAGGCAGCTTTTGACCTAACGCGCCGCATGCAGGCGGATTTCACTTACGACCCTGAGGCCACAGAGGTTAGCACCCTGCCCTCAGTGGCTTTTTCCGAGCGAAAAGGCGTTTGCCAAGACTTTGCCCACATCATGATAGCTGGCCTTAGGGCGCTCGGTTTGCCCGTCGGGTATGTCAGTGGTTATTTGCGCACCAAGCCGCCACCGGGAAAGCCTCGTTTGGCAGGCGCGGATGCAACCCATGCATGGGTAACGCTCTGGTGTGGCGCCGCACTCGGTTGGATCGGCTTTGACCCTACGAATGGCATCATAGTCTCTGGGGATCACATCATCCTTGCTATCGGTCGAGACTACGCAGACATCGCTCCAATTGGCGGCGTAATTCTAGGCCCAGGCAACCAAGTTATCAAAGTCGAAGTCGACGTGGTGCCGCTTTCGCATGAAGCAAACGCCTTTCAGTTGAGCGACCACTAATCCCGTTCGTTCTGAGCTTCCGGTCATAACGAAAGCCCCCCATCGACAACGATGGTCTGTCCACAAACATAGGTGGCTAGCGGCGAGGCGAGGAAAAGGGCGGCGCCCGCCATATCGTTCGGCTCTCCCATGCGGCCAACAGGAATGGCTGAGAGTGCCCCAGCACGCCGCTTCGGGTCTTGGGTTGTCACTTTAGTGAGTTTGGTATCCACGAGGCCCGGTGCGATACCGTTGACGCGAATACCATCGGGAGCCCACGCTTGGCCGAGCGTGCGCACCAAGCTGATCGCACCCGCTTTAGAGGCGGCATAGGCGGGGTTGCCCTTATTCGCACCAAGGCCAGAAATAGAGCTAACGATGTTGATCGAGCCCTTGGAGGCGATCAATTGATCGCGAAACTTCATCGCGCAAGCCATCAAGCTATCGAGGTTGACAGCCATCACACGATCCCAGCCGGGGCGCTCAAACTCTCCGCGTTTGTAAACCACCGTTCCCTGGCAAAGAATAAGGATGTCTAGCGTCTCAAACGGCAATGCCGCAGCATCGATCTGGTCTCGGTCCGCCACATCCACACAGGAATAACCAAGTCCGGTCAGGTCCGACCCCTCCACGCCATCATAGGCCGCCGCACTTTCCCGCGTACCCCAAACATGAACGCCCGCACCCCGCGTGCGAAAGGCATGCGCGATGCCGTTCCCAATACCGCTGGAGCCGCCAACGATAAGGACGTTCTGGCCAGAGAAATCGAGATCGGACATGGACGTTTCCTCAGAAGCGAGCTCTTGTCGGCCCATTACCCCTATTCAACGCAAGCAAACACGCGATTGGCAAGGCTTTACGCAAGGATAGAGCGTGACAGCGCGTGTCCTATCGGCTTGAAAGGGAACAACACGCATCTCAAGCGTTCCAAACACGAGGAAAACGCCATGACCGAAGCTTACATTATCGACGCCTGCCGGACGCCACGCGGCATTGGAAAGCGCGGCAAAGGCGCTTTGGCCGAAATACACCCCCAACAACTTTCTTCCACCGTGCTTAAAGCACTAGCGGTCCGCAACAATCTCGATACCTCCCATGTCGATGATATCGTATGGGGCTGCTCCTCGCAGCGCGGCACCCAAGGCGGTGATTTGGGCCGGATGTCCGCGCTCGACGCGGGCTATGATATTCGCACCAGCGGGGTGACGCTCGATCGTTTCTGCGGGTCCGGTATTACCTCGGTCAACATGGCCGCGGCCAGCATCATGTCTGGTATGGAAGACTTAGTGATCGCGGGCGGGGCGGAGATGATGTCTCTCGCCGTCATGGACCCAAATGCGGGCCCGCCCATGATGGATAATGGCAACCTTCGCCTGCGTGCGTTGCACCCACAGGTGAACCAAGGCGTGTGCGCCGATGCCATCGCAACCCTTGAAGGCATTAGTCGCGAAGCCACCGATGAGTTGGCGCTGGTTAGCCAACAGCGCGCCGATCATGCCATCAAAAACGGCCACTTCGATAAGTCCCTCGTGCCGGTCTATCACGAGGATGGCTCGCTCGCTCTTGATCACGAGGAGTTCCCTCGCCCACAAACGACGCTTGAAGGCTTGGCCTCGCTTCGTGCATCCTTTGCGGCCTTGGCTGATTTTCCACTGAACCCTGAAGGGCTGACCTATCGCAAGCTGATCCAGCAAGTGTATCCGGACTTGCAAATCAACCACATCCACCATGCAGGTAACTCCTCCGGCGTCGTTGATGGCGCTGGCGCAGTACTGCTCGCTTCAGCGGATTATGTGAAAAAAAGCGGCCTCAAACCGCGCGCTCGCATCGTGGCCTTTGCCAATATGGGTGACAGCCCGACCTTGATGCTGAACGCGCCAGTGCCGGCGGCCCGCAAAGTGCTCGAAAAGGCTGGCCTAACCCTCGACGACATCGACTTGTTCGAAATCAACGAGGCTTTTGCAGTTGTAGCCGAAAAGTTCATCCGGGATTTGAAATTGGATCGCGATAAGGTGAATGTTAATGGCGGCGCTATGGCGCTCGGTCACCCAATCGGCGGCACGGGCTCGATCTTGATCGGGACCATTCTTGACGAATTGGAGCGCCGTGACCTCAAGCGCGGCTTAGTCACCATGTGCGCGGCAGGCGGCATGGCCCCAGCTATCATTATCGAGCGCGTTTGATGGTCTTTGAATGATCATTGGTGAACCTAGCCGAGGCCGGGGCGCAATTTGCGTTCCGGCCTTTTGCGTTGTTCAATCCCCGGATGGGCCTCGATGAAAGCGTCGGTTAGGGAGGGCGGCTATTGATCCTACGAAATTGGTTGATTGCGGGCGGCGTAATCGTCCTCAGCGCGGTGCTTGGCGGTGGCGCTGCGATGTATCAGGTTAGTCGGGCTGGCGTGGCCTTTGGCAGTGAAGTCAATGTCCGTGGATGGCAATCCAGTTCGACCATTGGATCATCAGCATCCGATCCGATTGAACGTGCGCTTATTGCGCGAAAGGGGCTTTTAGCTCTCGCGCGCAAGGAAACCATCTACTTCTCATTGGCAAAGGACGACCAAGGTGCGCTGCTAGACAACAAATGCAGCTATCAAATCAAGGGAAACTTAGCAGGCTCGCAAGCGCGGTGGTGGTCGATCACGCTTTATGCTGCCGATGATTATCTGGCGGTGAACGGCGATCAGGCGGGCTCAGTCGACGTTACCCGCATGGTCGCCGATCCTTCAGGTGCGTATATTGTAACGGTATCATCGACACAGGGAGAAGCTCAAAACTGGCTTTCGAGCAAAAATGCTGGGCAGTTTTCATTGTCGATGCGCCTCTACAACCCTACGTCCGAGGTTCAAGCGGACATGACCAAGGCAAACTTGCCTTCCGTGAGTAAAGTTTCATGCGGGAGCGCTGCATGATGTTCCGTTGGCTGATTATCGCACTTTTGAGCCTCGCCGCTGCCGCTGTTGGTTATGTTTTGACGATGAATGCCATCCCAAATATTATCATGGGAGTTGCGATTAAGCGCGTTTCGCAAGACGAGAAGGCGTTTAACGTCTGGACCCACGGCCCGCGGACAACAGAAACTTCGCGCGCAATCGTGCGCCCATCGCCCGATTTGGCCTATTCCAGTTGCGCTTATGATTTGAGCAAAGGGCCTGTTCGTATCACGGTCAATCCTTGGACCGACTATTACTCATTGTCACTCTATCAGGCCAACACAGACAATTCTTGGGTCAAAAACGATCGCGAAGTTGGCGGCAAGGCCATCGATGTGTTGCTGATTTCAAAGGACATGAAGGTGAAAGTGCAGGCCGGAACAGATGTGGTCACTAGCCCTAGTGAACGCGGTATTGCGCTGGTTCGCAGGCTCGCGCCGACGGCCGACGCGTTCGCAAAAGCGGCAGCAAGCCGTCAAAGTGATGTCTGCAAGGGCAGCTAAGTTTACGGCGGACGGGCGTTTAGGGCCCCGAAAGGCCAGACATAAAGGCTCGGTCGATACGGTTCTTCCATGTCCACACGCCGGGAAGGTGGGCTGCACTTCCCCACTTGCTCGCAACGGCATTCTTCCCGCCAAGGCTTACAAGTTTCAGATAATCGCGTTGCGGTCGAAAATGACGTAGCGGACTTCTGTTCAGTGTTGAAGCAAGGTTGGCGAGCAAAATAGGCGCTTGGCGCACCGCATAGACACCCGCTTTGGGCCGTGGTGCGCCTGCAATCGTGGCACAATCACCGACCGCAAATATCGCGTCGTGTCCGCACGCGCGTAGCGTGTCGTCGGTAACCACATAACCATTATCAAGCAGCAATCCCGTTTTGGAGAGCCACTTTTGCGCGATAGCGCCCGCAGCGGCGGCGATGAAATTTGCCGGTAGCAAATCACCATTCGACAGAGTGATCCCATCAGCAAATGCTGAAACCGCCTTGGTGTTTAGATAAAGAGTGATCTTGGCCTTCAGCAGGGCCGCGTTCAGTGTCGAACGAAGGCTGGCGCTCTCTCGTGGCAAAAGCGTCGGCCCGGCTTCGATCAAGCTGACTTGAACAGCTGCGTGTGCGGGAGCGATCGTGTTCAGGCGATAGGCCATCGCCAATGCCAATTCAACACCGCCGATTCCCCCGCCTATGACGGCGCCATGGGGTGAAGCCATCCCTTTCGAGACAGCCTCCACAAAATTTGCCCAGCCATTTACAAACCGGCCCATGGGCTTGGCCCCGAAAACCGCCCTGCCGTCAGATGCGATATCAATACCCCCAGACGCGATACCAATATTGATTGAGGCCACGTCGAAGGCAATGGGTGGGCAACCCGCCAAACTTATCATTTGCGCTTTGGGATCAAACCCGGTCGCGTGATCGAGAATTAGGCGTCCGCCGGCGAACTCAGCCAGCCTAACAAGATCGATGGAGATTTCGTCTGCCCCGTAATGGCCAGCGACAAAGCCGGGTAGCATCCCTGTATAGGGCGCCTTCGGATCGGGATTTATCACGGTAAGCCGTGCGTTCGCAGGAGGATTTCGGCCCCATGCTTTGAGCACCAAGGCATGCGCATGGCCGCCGCCAATCAGCACCACATCGCGCAGTTTCGCCGTCTCATTGGTTATCACGATATGTTCAAACGCCCCTTGGTTTATGGGTTCTTTACCAGAGTGAAACGGCCATTGCTGCATAAGGCGGTCATGAACACAGCCGTCGACACACCTATCGCGCCGTCAAAAGCCGCCACACTGCCGTTTAAGCCAGACATCGCGCTCTCTTTGATGATCGGGATTATCGTGATGGCGCTCGTGGCATTCCAGCCAAAGCTGCTGGACGATGGTGATACGTGGTGGCATCTGGCGGCTGGTGATTGGATCCTTAACCACTGGACGATCCCGACCACAGACCCCTTCTCCTACACAATGCCGGGTTCCCCTTGGCACGCCCATGAATGGCTCGCCGAAGGGATAATGCAGAGTGTTTATCGGCTCGGAGGCTGGTCCGGAATTTTGCTGTTTTTCGGCGCGATTTCTGGTCTGACCTTTGGATTGTTGACGCACGCGCTTCAACGTTGGCTAACGCCGATCCAGATTGCGGTGTTGATCGTTTTTATCATCCCGATCTTGGCGACAAAGCTGTTGGCCCGACCGCACGTTTTGGCGTTCCCCGTGCTTATTGTGTGGCTGACGATGTTGGTCGACGCCCGGGCTAGGAATCGGGTGCCGCATTGGGGCTGGATCGCCCTGATGGTGTTTTGGGCCAATTTGCACGGCAGTTTTCAAGTTGGTCTTGGGCTAGTGGCGCTCTGCGCGGGCGAGGCATTTCTTGGCGCGCGCGGCATGGGCCGTGTCACGGTTGTTCGAGACTGGGGCTTGTTTTTTGTAGGCTGCTTGCTCGCCTCGTTGGCGACACCGTTCGGCTTCAACGCACACCTTTTCGCGTTCCAAGTCTCCAACATGGAAGCTCTGTCGGTCATCAGTGAGTGGGCACCCACAGGAACGACGCTGGCAACGGATCGCTTGTTTTGGCTTGCCCTGATCGCCGGTTTGTTGCTCGTCGTCGGCCGCGGCATCAAGCTTCCAGTCCTCCGCATGGTTGCGGTTTTGATTTTCTTCACGCTCGCCGCGTTGCACACGCGCCATCAAACCGTCTTCATGTTTCTCATGTTGATGCTCCTAACGCCCGCAATCGGGGCACACCTAAACGCGCCTCACCCAGCCAAGGCACCACGTAAGCGCGCGCCCGCGCCGCGTGGCTTGATCATCGGTCTGGGCATTGCAGCCGTCGCGCTCGGCATTGCCCGAATGAGCGTTCCGGTTACTCGTACCGACGGGCCAAACGCACCGCTTTCCGCTTTGGCGGCTGTTCCGGCCTCCATGCGTGCACAACCCATGCTGAACAGCTACGGGTTTGGCGGCTTCTTGATCTATTCTGGCCTGCGCCCCTTCATTGACGGTCGCGCCGACATGTATGGCGATCCTTTCACAATGCAGGCGTCCCGCGCCGAAAACGGCGACGCCAAAACGCTCGACACTTTAATCGCCAAATACAAGGTCCAATGGACTATTTTTGAGCCCGACGATGGTTCCATTACCTATATGGACAACCTCAAAGGCTGGAAACGTCTTTACACCGACAAAACGGCGGTGGTGCATGTACGGGGTCGGGCTGGCACCCCCTAACCAAGCCGCTTCAAAACCGATACCAATTTTCGCGTCTGGTCGGAAAATAAGGTTGGCGTGTAGAACATACCGGCGAGGCGTTTGTTGATTTCACCTCGCGTGGGGTAGGGCGCGATCATGCTGGTTAAGGCTGTAAGCTTGAGGCCGGCTGACAGGGCCAGAGACCACGTTTGGATTAGGTCGCCCGCGGCCTTGCCAACCAAGGAAACGCCAATGATTCTCCCAGAGCTCGTCGTAATCAATTGGCCAAACCCGGCCCCGTCGCCTTCTGCCACGGCGCGATCATTGTCGTGAAAGGGATGGGATAGCACCTTTATGCTGTCGCCAAATTGTTTGCGCGCTTCGGCTTCTGAAAGCCCGATCCCTGCGATTTCTGGGCTCGTGTAAGTCACGCGCGGCACGTGGAGTTTATCTGCATTGATGGGTTGGGCAAACAACGCTTTTCGCACAAACAATGACGCATGCGCGCCGGCGAGGTGAGTGAACTGACCGCGCCCTGCTACATCGCCAACGGCAAACACTTTTGGGTTTGAGCTGCGCAGACTGGCATCGGTGATAACGCCATTTCGGTCCGTCTTGATGCCCGCAGCTTCAAGATTGAGGCCCGCAATACTGGCGCGGCGGCCTACCGCGACAAGAAGGTGGGAGCCTTCAATCTGTTTCTCGCCGTCTGGCCCCTGAACCGTGACGACTAAGCCGGGATCAACTTTGATGGCTTTGTGTCCCGCCAGAATTTCGACGCCATCGGCAATCAATTGATCGATCACGACTTTGGCGGCGGCCGGCTCCTCACGGCCCAAAACGGCGTCAGCCTCAACGATCACGACCTCGGATCCAAGACGGCGAAAGGCTTGGCCGAGTTCAACACCAATCGGCCCGCCGCCGAGCACGACTAGGCGGCGCGGCAATACTTTGAGCTCAAAAATGGTCTCATTGGTGAGGTAATCGGTGTCAGCCAATCCCGGTATTGGCGGCACCGCAGCGCTGGACCCGGTAGCGATCACATATTTGCGTGCCTTTACCTTAATACTCGCACTTTCCACACAATCGGGGCCTGAAAAGCGTGCTGCTTCGCGGATCACACGCACCCCCAGGCCTTCAAAGCGCTCTTGGCTATCCACCGGAGCGATAGCGGCGATCACGTCATGGACATGGGCCATAACCGCAGAAAAATCGACCGAGACACCGGCACTTGAAATGCCAAATTTGGCTTTGCCTCGCGCGGCATGCGCAGCATTGCCGGCCGAAATCAGCGCTTTAGATGGGACACAGCCATAGTTGAGACAATCGCCACCCATCTCACCTTTTTCAAACAGCACGACCTTGAGCCCAAGCTGTGAGGCACCCGCCGCGATAGAAAGCCCGCCTGAGCCCGCGCCGATAATGGCTAGATCGGCGGTGATGGATTCTTGGCTCATGGGGTGTTTCCCGAAAGGCTCGCCAAGCCCTTTTTGGCTCGGTGGCGCTGGTAAAGTGTGGTGCCGAGCGAAAGAAGCCCGAGCGCGAGTAACGGGCCAAAGACGAAAGGCTGGAAGATAATTTTGAGGTCTGGTGTTTCGCCCCGCGCCAAGATCTCGCCAATCCCATTGCCGAGGCTCGCATAAATGAAAGTGCCGGGCATAATTCCGATGAAAGTGGCAAGCGCATAGGCGCGCAACGGGGCATTGGCCAAGGCAGCAGCGACGTTAATTAGCCAAAATGGAACGGCAGGGATCAAGCGTAGCGTTAAAATGTAGCCAAACGCACCCTCTTTCACGCCATCCATTATGCCTTTGAGCGTTCCGCCTGAGGCTTCGGCTTTGGCGCGCATAGTTTCACCCAGCGATGTCTTGACCGCGTAGAAAATTGCAATGGCTCCTAGGGTTGCGCCAATAACCACAGCACCGCCGCCAACCCATGTTCCAAACATCAACCCGCCTGCCAGGGTAAGAAAAACGCCGCCGGGTAGGCTTGCCGCCGTCGCGATCGCATAGACGACAATGAAACCGATCAGCGCGACCGCAAAATTACTGGCGACGAACGATCGCAACGCAATCTGGTTCTGTGCCAATGCGTCAAGGCTGAGATAGCGCGTGGCCCCACTTGCAAAGAGCGCAGCGATCAGGACGCCAATAATGATAAGCGGCAAAAACTGCTTCAGCTTGTCCATTACGCCTTCCCCGTCGCATTGATGCCCCAATCATAGGCGTCCGCACTAATCCGCGTCACACCCTCGAGTTTGGCGCGTAAAGGGGCGTCGGCGTATTTCTTCAAGTGCGCAATGATCCCAGTATCATTATTGCCGAAATCCTGCTTGTACCATTTATAGATCGACGACACCGTAAGCGCCGTTCCGGAAAACCGCGCGCCGCGCGGATGGTTCACATAGGCTCTTGCGGCAGCTTCCAGCGACGACTCTAAGCTGGCACCCCTAAGTGCTTTTCGCGGGAGGTTTGGGCAGCTGATGGAAGCGCAATTGACGGCATAATGCACGCGCGGGTCTTTCCAGCCTTTGCGCAGAATTCCATGCTCAATGTCGTCGAGAGACAGTTTAGTGCCCCCAACGGTTACAACCGGCTTTTTCCAAGGGCCCAAAGCCAACGGGTTAGGCTTGATGTCGCGAATGGTTTTTACAGGCCAGTTGTCCAAAATTATGTCTATGGTCGCGGCGTTATAGAGGTTAGCCCAAAAGGCGAATTGCTCTGCCCTCGTCAAGTTCGCCACATTGGTCGCATTCATACTCGAAATGTAGGCTGTGAGGCCCGCGCGGTCTCCGGGCGAGGCGGCCCATCCAGCATAATCGACCGCGACGATGCCCCGCGTGCTTAGTGTTGTCCTTTTTGCGAGCAGACCATCAAAGATGTCGTGGTTCATTGCGCGATCTCCCCCACGCATACTGGCAAAGCCACCCACGCTGGTTTGGGCCACACCTATGCTCGATGCGGCAGCATTTGCGAGCCCTGCCGCCAAAACGATACGGCGTGAAATATGGCTAGATGTCACTTCGCTTGCCCCAACATGGCCGGTTAGCGCCAACGCAATAGTCGGCCACCCTGTCTCTTTAGGGCATTACGCGCAGTGGTGACGATTGGTTACGAATTTTTGCGCTATTTGGGCGCATCAACACCAGCACTGAGCAGTACCGTGGCAAGCATAAGCTTGCGAAGCTCCACATTTGGCACCTTCTCGACATTGATCCACTCATCGGGCGCGTGGGCGCGATGCGCTATGGCGATGCTGGGAACCGTCAATGCCGGAATGCCAAGGTTCATGGGAACGTTCGCATCGGTCGAGCTCTCCGAAGCACGGATTGGAACTCCAAACGCGGCATGCGCTGCGCGGACAGCGGCAAAGAACGCGCTGTTCGGGTCTGTTTTTCCGGCTGGCCGATCGCCAATCAAAATTGGGTCAACGGTGATGATGCCGGCCGCCGTTGAGCGGGATTTGTTTTCTTCGGCCGCAGCGTCGGCGATGATCGATAAGAAGCGCTTTTCAAGCATGGCAAGTTCTGCAGGATCTGATGAGCGCATATCAACTTCCATCCACACCTCAGGCGGGATAGTGTTCACTGACGTGCCGCCGCCCAAAACGCTGACACTGAACGTGGTTTTGGGTGTCGTGGGGACTTTTGTTTCGTAAAAGGTTGCGATGGCATTGCCCATTGCCGCCGCCGGATTCACGATACCAAAAGCCCCATAGCTGTGACCGCCTGGCCCTTTGAACATGGCGCGATAGCGCTTAGACCCAACACCGGTGTCGACGACGCGGCCGGCGCCGGAGCCATCGAATGAGAAAAAAGCACCAATTTTGCCTTTATAGGCACCCTTATTGAACAAATAACGGACGCCCCGCAGATCGCCCGGCCCTTCTTCACCAACGGTGCCGACAAATAAGATGTCGGATTTCGTTTTGAAATTAGCCGCATTCATGGCGCGGATCATCGCCAGCAATGTCGCTAAGCCCGCACTATCATCGCCAACACCCGGCGCGCGCAAGATGTTGCCTTCGCGCCTTACTTTAACGTCAGTTCCTTCAGGAAAAACCGTGTCCAAGTGCGCTGAAATGACGAGAAATGGGCCGGGTTGTGCGCCTTTGCGAACGCCAAGCACGTTGCCTTCAGGGTCGATTTCAACATTAGTCAGCCCCAACTCGGTGAACATCGCCGCATAGGCTTTAGCGCGGGCCGTTTCCTTAAAAGGGGGCGCAGGGATTTCGGTGAGCGTGATGATTTCAGCCACCCAGCGCTCATGGTCGGCATCGAGGAACGCTCCAGCTTTGGCGAAAGCTGCGCTCGCTTTGAGAGCTTCAGCAGCTGTTGATGCGGTTGGCTTGGCAGCCAATGCAGGGGCAGTCGAAAAAATGATAACGATCGCCAAAAGCGCGCCGCCAAAACGTGCCATAAATTGCAACCCCCTTGAGTGTTCTCGGCTTGGTATGGCGTTGCATGCGGGCTTTGCCAAGCGTCCAGTGTTGGCGCTATGCCATTCCCCCACGAAGCACCAGTTCAAAAGGAAACGGAACATGGCCCTGTATGACAGCATCGGGAGGACCTACGCTCGGACGCGTCAACCCGATCCTCGGATCGCTGCGGCCTTGAACACAGCTTTAGGAAACGTGCGCAGTGTCGTAAACATCGGCGCAGGAACAGGTTCCTATGAACCCCGCGATTGCGACGTGATTGCTGTTGAGCCGTCAGCGTTGATGATTGCTCAACGTCCGGCTGGTGCCTCTCAATGCCTTCAAGGCGGCGCAGAGGCTTTGCCCCTCGCCAATGGTTCAGTTGAGGCAGCCATGGCGATCCTCTCCATGCATCATTGGCCTGACCTTGCAAAAGGAATGGCCGAAATGGCGCGTGTTGCTACCAAGCGCGCTGTGATGCTGACATGGGTGCCCGATGGACCGGAGTTTTGGCTAACGCGAGACTATTTCCCCGAGATACTAGCCCATGACCGAACGATTTTTCCGACATCTTTTGAGCTAACTGCTTTGCTTGAGCGCATAGTCGGACCCACTACGATCACACCAATGCCAATTCCCCATGATTGCATCGATGGGTTCCTGATGTCGTTTTGGCGGCGGCCCGAAGCCTATCTGGATCCAAACACCCGCGCTGGAATGTCGAGCTTTGCCCGATTCGACGCCGATGCGGGCCTCGAAGCGCTAAGCAATGATTTGGCGCGTGGAGAATGGCACCGCCGCAACAAAGAGCTTTTGGCGCGCGATGCTTCTGACCTCGGTTACCGGATCGTAACCTGCGAAATAGAGTGATTGAGCTTCGCGGTGCCACGATAGCCTAGCACAATGACACAGGAAAATGGTGCCCCAGGCCGGACTCGAACCAGCACGCCTCTCGGCAACAGATTTTGAGTCTGCCGCGTCTACCAATTTCGCCACTGGGGCAGCGGAAAGGCGAGTGGGTTAGCGTTCGACGCGGATTGATGCAAGAGTTTGATGTTGTGACGCGCTAAAAAAGGCATCGAAAACACAGAGCCTTGAGCGGACCTTGGTGGGTACTGCAGCGCCCTTATGTAATTGTCATGATGAAAACCGATCGCCGCACGCCGTCGACCATTGCTGTCGTGATCAATCCGGGCGCTGGCGGAGTGACCCTAGAGAATATTGGCGTGATTGAAGCTCGCCTCAAGGACGTGCTCGGCACGAGACTGCAAAGCATCACCTATTTGAACGAGGCAAACCCGCATGCGCTTGATCGTGCTTTCGCCACCAAGCCCGACGCTGTGGTTGTTGTTGGCGGTGATGGCACAGCCAGAGCGGCAGCCATGTTGGCCTGTGAAACTGGAATACCCGTTGCTCCGCTGCCCGGCGGCACACTCAATATTTTTCCTAAGCGCGCCTTTGGCACCAAAACACTGGTGGAGGCGATTGAAAGCTTAGCGACCGCTGAGACCGGTTTTGTGCCTTGCGGCCGAGCAGATGGTCAGATTTTTTTAGTGGCCATAGCTATAGGAGGCTTGGTGAAGGTAGCGGCTCTTCGCGAAGCCGCGCGCCAAGGCTCATTTTTTCGTCGCATACGTTCAGTGCTACGATATTTGGCGGCGCGAGCGACGACACGGCGCGTAGCTTATCGTGTAAACGGTGGTGAGTGGCGCTTAGCGCATGCCTTGGTCGGTGCCATCGGTCGGGTAGAGGACGCATTTGGGTTGCCGGACGCCGGAAGCCAAAGAAAACCGGGCGAAATGGATTTCGCTGCCGTTGAGTTTCGTGATTGGGGCCATATCGCGGGCGTGATGGCTGCTGCGCTTACCGGCACTTGGAAGGGCCAGCCAGACATTCACACAAGCGGCGCTGAAACGGTTGAGTTGCGCACGCGGCGAAAGCCCCGCCCGATACCGGCTTTGCTCGATGGAGAACTTTTGACGCTTTCCTCCCATGTCACAATCACTTACGACACCGCAGGCATCCCCATCTTGATGCCGATCCACAAGAATGGGCTCTGAAGGGCCTGCCAGCCAAGGCCCGCTTTATGAGTTCAAAGACGCTGACCATTGTGCATGCTAGCGACGTTCACTTAGGTGATCACCTTGAAGATCGGCTTGAATCCTTCGTAGAACTTACCCATCAAATAGCGCCTAGTCTGATCGTGCTCACAGGCGATCTTACCGATGGCGGGCGCGAAGAGGAGTATCGTTTAGCGGACGCCTTTCTGAAGCGCTTGCCCGGTCCGTTGTTTGTAGTACCGGGTAATCATGATGCACCGGTCGTTGATCTTATTGCGCGTTTTTCAGTGCCATATCGTCGGTTTCGTCGCTTGCGCGGTGCAACTCTCGACTTCCGCCTTCCCGCACTCAGTATCGCCTCGTTGCCAACCGCGAAGGCAGTCCAAATGCGCCTTGATTGGTCCAAAGGTGTAGCCGCTCCAGAGGCGACCCATCGGGCATTGGCGACCTTGCCTGCGGGAAGGCAGCGACGCTGGAGGATTATTGCGGGCCATCATCCGCTAATTGATCCTCCTGAAACGACGGTAACAGGAGATGTGTTAGGGGGGCGAATGGCTCTTGAAGCCGCTGATCGGCATGGGGTGGATTTGTCGCTTGCGGGTCATACCCATAAAAGCTTTATCGGTCGGCCAAGCCAAGACCTAGACATTCTGCTCGGCATTGCCCCAACTCTATCGAGCCCACGCTTGCGCGGCGAAGATCAAGGCTTCCATTGCTATACTTTGCTGGATGACGGTCTTGATTGTGATGTCTGGCGCTGGAGGCAGGGTGGGTTTGCGCTTGAAAAGACAATAAGCGTTGGACGACGCGCCAGACATTTTTAGCCCAATCAATGCAAGGATTCGCTGAATAGGTGAGTTGAGGATGTCAGACAAACCAATTGCGGAGCGGCTTCAAGTAAAGCCGGGGCGTGTTCTGCACGTAAGAGGTGCAGCGGAGACGATTGATGAAGCTATTGCTGCCAAGGACACTCGCGGTGACTTGGCGGTGGCAGACGTTATCCTGACTTTTGTGGCCAATCGCGCTATGCTTGAAGCGGAATTTACAGCGCTCAAAATGGCGACCCGTCCGGACTCCATCCTCTGGATCGCTTACCCGAAGTTGACGTCGCCCCTCGCGGTAGATTTGAGCCGTGACATCATTCACCAACTTTCGCCGACCTTTGGCCTCGACACCGTGAGTCAAATCGCCATTGATGCCGATTGGTCGGCTATGCGGATGAAGAGAGTGTGATTGCGTCTTTGGCGCTAGGCGGAAGGCCTTGCCTCGGCTAACAGACTGCCAGCCTATCACGCCAGAGAGATTGCCCCGTGTCTGCACCGAAAACCGCCAAAAAAGTTGTCCTCGCTTATTCGGGGGGCCTAGATACCTCGATTATTCTTAAATGGCTTCAGGAAACCTATGGCTGCGAGGTGATCACTTTCACGGCCGATCTAGGGCAAGGTGAAGAATTATCGCCCGCGCGTGAAAAGGCCCTCATGCTGGGCATTAAGCCCGAAAACATCTTCATCGAGGACCTGCGCGATGAGTTTGTGCGCGATTATGTGTTTCCGATGTTCCGGGCCAATGCGGTTTATGAAGGCGTTTACTTGCTTGGCACGTCGATTGCGCGGCCGCTCATCGCCAAAAAGCAAATTGAAATTGCCGAACGTTTGGGTGCTGATGCGGTCTGTCATGGTGCAACGGGCAAGGGCAATGATCAGGTTCGCTTTGAGCTTTCTTACTATGCGCTCAAGCCAGACGTGACCGTGATTGCGCCTTGGCGTGAGTGGGCTTTGACCTCCCGCACCGCCTTGATCGAATATGCTGAGAAACACCAAATTCCTATCGCCAAGGATAAGCGCGGGGAGGCGCCGTTCTCGGTGGATGCGAACCTCCTGCACTGCTCGTCTGAGGGCAAAGTACTTGAAGATCCATCTGATGAAGTGCCCGATTACGTATATTCCCGCACCCTTTCGCCGGAGGATGCACCTAACATCCCCACAGTTGTCGAAATCGCCTTCGAAAAAGGTGATCCGGTTGCCATTGATGGCGAAAAGTTAGGCCCTGCAGCATTGCTGACTAAGCTCAACGCGCTGGGGCGCGCCAATGGCATCGGGCGGCTTGATCTGGTCGAAAACCGATTTGTCGGCATGAAATCACGCGGCATGTACGAAACGCCAGGCGGGACGATAGTGCTTACTGCGCATCGAGCGATTGAGTCGATAACACTTGACCGTGGCGCAGCTCACCTCAAAGACGATCTGATGCCGCGCTACGCAGAGCTGATCTATAACGGGTTTTGGTTCACGCCGGAGCGGGAGCTCTTGCAGGGCCTAATCGATAAGAGCCAAGAAATGGTGACCGGAACAGTGCGCCTGAAGCTCTATAAAGGTAGCGCTTGGGTCATCGGGCGCGAAAGCCCGTATTCGCTTTACGATCAAGATTTGGTCACTTTTGAAGAAGGCGCTGTCGCATACGACCATCGAGATGCTGAAGGCTTCATCAAACTAAACGCGCTTCGGCTGCGCACATTGGCAAACCGACGAAAGAAGCTGTCCGCCAAATAGCGTGTCCGTGAGCCTACCTGTCGATCCGCAAACCTATGCTCTGTTCGTAGGTGTCATGGTGACCCTGGCCTTTACGCCAGGGCCGGCAAACTTGTTTGCGATAGCGACGGGTTTGCATAGCGGTACGCGTGCAGTGATTGTCGGCGTCGCCGGTATGAACATCGCAACATTGGTGTGGTTCAGTGCAGCGGCCTTAGGGCTAGGCACATTGATGCACTCATTCCCGCTAGCCTTTACGATCCTTCGGTATTTAGGGGCGGCTTATCTGGGTTTTTTGGCGTTCCAAGCCTTTCGCGCTGCAAGCCAGAATTCCGATGTGGCGACGTCGGCGCGTCCGGGCGCTGATGGATGGGCGGGATTTGCGAATGGCTTTGCCGTTCAAATCGCCAACCCAAAAGCTTTACTGTTCTTTACGGCTGTTTTGCCACCATTCTTGAGCACAGCGCATCCTGCGGGTCCCCAATTGGCGACATTTGCCGCCACGACCATTACTGCAGATATTGTTGCGATGACCGCATATGGCCTTGCGGGTGGGTTAATCGCTGTGCGGATGGCCGAGCCTGCATTTCGACGCGGCTTCAATATTGCAGTTGGCATCCTATTGTCGTCGGCGACTCTGCTGATTCTAGTGGCTCATTAAGTCAGACCAATTGCCGCTAGCAGTCGGAAGCGGGGCGACGGAAGACCTTGTTACCGTTACACTGCCAACAGACCCTCGTTTTGCACATCGATTTGGAGCCACGCTATGGACCTCTCGAAGATTCCCGCCGGTCGTGATGTACCGAAAGAAGTTAATGTCGTTATTGAGGTGCCGCTTGGCGGGGATCCCATCAAATATGAGATCGACAAGGCCTCTGGCGCCATGTTCGTGGATCGCTTCCTCTACACCCCAATGCGCTATCCCACCAACTATGGCTTTATCCCGCATACACTGTCTGGCGATGGAGACCCTGTCGATGTGCTCTGCATTGGCCGCCGTCCCTTGATCCCGGGGTGCGTCTTACGCGTCCGTCCTATCGGTGTTCTTCTTATGGAGGACCAGGCCGGCGAAGACGAAAAAATCCTTGCCGTCCCAACACGTAGTGCAACGGCCTTTTATGATAATGTAAACGCACACACAGACTTGCCACCGATCCAACTTGCGCAAATCGAACACTTTTTCGCACACTACAAGGATTTAGAACCCGGAAAGTGGGCCAAAGTAAAAGGATGGCATGGCCCCGAGGTGGCCGAAAGGATGATTTTGGATGGCATTGAACGCAACGCAAAACTGTGAAGGTAACGGCCCTCGACTGGGGGCGAGCTTCACTTCATCATGGCGAACAAGTCGTGTTTTAGGAATGCACAGATGATTAGCTTGCGCACATCAGCTCCGCTTATTGTAGCCTTGTTCCTATCCGCTTGCGCGACTGCGACCCCTTATCAACCGGCAGTCCCAAAAAGATATGGGTATGTGGAAAAGCCGATAGAATCCAATCGGTTTCGGGTCTCGTTTTCTGGCAATACGCATACTAAGCGCGCAACAGTCGAGGACTATCTTTTGTTTCGAAGCGCAGAGCTTACGCTTCGGGAAGGCTATGACTATTTCGTCATCGCGGAGCGAAGCACCGACAAAAAAACAGAGACGGATGTCTTTGGGCCCCCTACCTATTTCCGATATGGTTTGAGCTTTAGCCACTTCAGTCCGCGCTATGGATGGCGTTTTGCCTCCCCATTTTACGACCCTTTTTTGGACCGTGACCCGATTGTCGTCGAAAGCACAAAGTTTGAGGCGAGTGCAGAAATCGTACTAATGTCGGGTAAGAAACCGGGGGATATGGCCAACGCCTATGATGCCCGTGACCTTGTTAGAACGCTCGGCCCGACCATAAAGCTGCCGTCACCAGAGTAACCGCATTTCACGCCTGCAATCGACATTAGTTTCGAATAAACGCGGACACGCGTTGCCCAAGCTTGTGAGTAGGCTTTTCGACGAAATGATAAAGGAGAAAAGCGACCAGCACAGCCAATGATGGAGCAACCGTTAAGAAAACGAGGTTCTCAACAATCCCGGGAAGCTTAGCGGCAAGCAAGGCGCCCACGACAATTATTGGCTTCTGTATGAGGTAAAGGGAGTACGAAAAATCCCCGAACCATGCACCGGTAGGCACAATGAATTTGCATTCATTAGTGCTTAATGACGCTACGCCCGCAACAATAAACCCGGCCGGGCACCCAATGAGGGCCAGACGAAGCCAGTTGGCGGTGCTTGCTTCCGCTTCAAAGCCATTGAAAGCGTAGAACACGAAAATTCCGATCAATAGTAATACAGTTCCACCGACGATTATCGGAAAGCCATTTTTTGGCCTGCTGAATTTTTGAAGGATGAGAGCAATCGTTGCCCCTAAGAGAAATTCATTATTCAAAGGGTTGTAGAATGTAATTGCGAAGTCGTTACTCCTGGAAAATCCAGAGATGTGCGCAAATATTGTAGACGCGCCCCAGAGAAAAAGCCCTGGAGCCAGAAATTTCTTGGGAAGTATCAAGAGAAATCCCACGATGGCATAAAAGAGAATTTCATGAACCAGCGTCCAGCCAGCCGCTAAAATTGGTTGGGTTTCCCCCTGTGGTAACAGAAAAAGCGAACGGACCAGATTGTGTCCACCCTCGCCCGAAAGGCCCGCTCCGATGACTGCAACAAGTAGAAGCTGTAGTGAGGTCGCTACCCAATAGGCTGGGAACACCCGAAAGAACCGGGCACTAAAGAAGGCAGCAGCAACAGGCATGCCACTTTTCGCTTTCGCTGCGGTTGTAAAGATGATGAAGCCCGATAGGACGAAGAAAAGATCGACACCCACCCAGCCAACACCCAGTCCGTGCGGAATAAGGCGTTGCGCGAGCTGAGCATTTTCTTCCTCAACGAGATGATGAAGCAACACCATTAGGGCCGCTGCACCACGCAATGCCTGCAGCCCAATTAAGTGTTTCGATGGCGCATCCGCGCGGCCATCGACCTCACCAGGCATATGGGAACTTGGCATGCAGACACTTTCTTCTAGCCGCCAAGATGAGGTGGGGTTGGCTGGCCATATAACTGCAAGAACCACGCCAGCATGGCTTTGCTGGTACAGCAATTCTATCCATCGCGATGCTGGTTTTTTATTTCGGAATCAGCCCGCAATAATGGACCAGCGGCTGATGGTGCTTAGACGCTCAAAATTGCCGTCAAGAATGGTCTAGCGCTGTTTTGTGGTTTCTCGATTCTCTTAAATCGGACGATTGGCGAATGTTTGAAAGAGGAGTTCACTAACGAACTTTTCGCATATTTACACTAGGATTTGTCATTCGTGTCTTTTTCGTGAGGTTAGAAAGCGAGATTGATGAATGCTCTTTCCATTGCTGCGTTCGTGGTTTCGATCGCCATAACGATTTTCCGCGCGCGCCATTGGCTCTCTATTTTTGAAGAAACCCAAAAAGAAGCCGCGTTTTGGATTGGCCTCATTGGGCTGGGCACCGTGATTTTTATCTTCATTCCTGTCAATATTTTCGCCCATCTAACTGAAGACCACGAATCCTGGATTTTTGGGTCAGAGCGTTTCGACGGCGGTGTCGTGGAAACGTTGACCATTGTTTTTTATTTGGGCGCGATAGTTCAATGCCTTGTCCTCTCAAGGCGGGCTGAGTCCCTATTTGGGGCGGCATCCGCCCCGCTTTGGCGCGTCTTTTTGATTGTTGGTGCCGCAGCTTTTGGAGCGATGATTGGCGAAGAGATCAGCTGGGGGCAGCATTGGTTTGGATGGTCTACGCCAGAGACGTTGGCTGCTGTGAACCTGCAGGGCGAAACAAATATCCATAATCTTGTTTCGCCACGCCTCTATGACGCGTTCTACCAAGTGCCTGGTTGGCTCTTAATCGGGGCACCCGCTTTTGCAGCGCTTGCGCCGATCAAGTGGCCAAATTGGAGTGTAATTGCGTTTCTGAGGGGTTGTTTTGACTGGCCCTTTACGTTTCCTTTGATGATGACGGCAGGTGTGCTGTTGCAGCATGAGGTTTTTGAGGAGCTCTCGGAGATGGTATTGGCGCTTGCTATTCTGCAAGGCCTTTTATCATTTGCAACGTTCAGCAAGCCGACACGTTAGGGCAAACACCCAAAGCTAAACTACCAACAGGCAGCAAAACGACACACTTGACGCCATTGGTGTATTGGTATAGTAATACACTACATTGATAGCGCACCGTTTCGGTGAGCGGATGAGGAGGCGGTTCATGGCGCAAGCCTGGCGCGACGATCAGGCGATCTGGAGACAAATCCGAGATCGTGTTTTGGAGGCCATTCTGGATGGAACACTTAAGGAGGGCGACGCTCTTCCTTCTGTGCGTCAAGTGGCCATGGAGATGCAGGTTAACCCGCTCACCGTATCTCGTGCCTATCAGGAACTAGCTGATGGCGGATTGGTTGAGCGTCGCCGGGGCCTCGGGATGTTCGTGCTCGAAGGCATCAGAGAAATTTTGGCAAAAAGCGAACGTGCGGCATTCTTGGCCGAGGAGTGGCCAGTGATCGTTTCCCGCATCAAGCGGCTAGGGCTGAAGCCTGCCGACCTTATCAAAGACATCGAAGGGAATGGTCAATGAGCGAAGTTTTGATCAATGCGCGCGGTCTTGCCAAGAGCTATGGCAAGAAAATAGCCCTTCGCCCAACCGATCTCTCCATTCCGGCCGGGCGTATCGTGGGCGTTATTGGGGCAAATGGTGCCGGCAAAAGCACTCTGCTCAATTGTTTGCTCGGCCTATCCGATTTCGACGGCGAACTTAGTGTTTTGGGCCTTAACCCGTTGCAACAGCGCGCCAAGCTGATGGTAGACGCTTGTTACATCGCAGACGTCGCCACACTGCCAAAGTGGGCGAAGGTCTCTGAAGTGCTGGAATGGGTCGCTGGCCTCCACCCCAAGTTTAACAAACAAAAGGCAATTGAGCGGCTAAAGGGCACCACAGTTCCTCTCAATGCCAAGGTGCGCACGCTCTCTAAAGGCATGACGGTACAAGTGCACTTGGCGATAGCGTTGGCTATTGACGCGCGACTGTTGGTTCTCGACGAGCCCACACTAGGGCTAGACATCGTCAATCGTCGGGCCTTTTACGATGCCATCATACAGGATTTCTTCGACGAAACGCGAACCGTCATTATAACGACTCATCAGGTCGACGAAGTAGAGCCGTTGCTTTCGCACGCGATTTTTATCCGTGATGGCCAGATTACATTAGACGCAGCGATGGAATCTGTTGGTGAGCGCTTTTTAGCGGTCGATGTTCCGGAAGCTTTCCGCAACGAAGCGGAAGCTCTGAAACCGATTTACAGTCGCGCGATCCTAGGACGAACGACGAGCGTCTTCGATGGCGTTACGCGCGACCAATTATCGAAGTTTGGCGAACCGCGCCGCGTCGGTCTTGCAGACCTTTTTGTTGCTCTGGCGCAGTAGGAGATCGTGCCATGATTTTTACATTTGGAATGAAGCCCGTATCTCACTCGCAACGCTCACATGTGGAGCATTCGAACAATCAGGTGCAAGCCGAGGCCAGCGGCCAAAGCAGTATAGCGAGCCTGCTTTCAAACCTTGCCGCCAGTAGTCTTGCTGTCTTGGGGCTTGTGCTGTGGGCGGCGTCCTCTTTGGCGTGGACGGCTGAACCCGCAGGCAAGCTAACGATCAAAATCGCGAGCATCGCGGTTACTTTTTCCCACACGATCCTTGGGGTTTTGTCATGAATAGCTTCCTAACTCAGATCCGCCGTGATCTAGCCGACAGTCGCGGCGCTTTAGTCTATACGCCGCTCATAATTGCTGCGGTCATTGTGCTGCTTGTGATTTTTGGAAGCCTAACAGGTCGCGACCAATTCGGATTCGGCCTAAATGGTAACGCTCCAAAAGGAACGGCCGTATCCGTCTATCAAGACGATAAAGGCAATCTGGTTATTCGGAAAAACGCAAAAGGCGAGGTCTCGATTCGCTCCGGCGACGGCGAAAGGCAGCGGTTTGAAGGCGAGTTCACCCACACCGTTGAGACGAGTAAAGGCCCCGTCACTGTGGCGCGCGGTCCAGACGCGCGTGTTATGGTAACAACGCCGGAGGGAACAAAAGAGCTCGGCGGATCGAACGATAGCGCCAAAGTCGACATTGTGGCGGGCGACACGACGTTGTCAGTCACAACGGATGCATCAGGAAAAACGATCGTTCAGGCCCCGGACGGAAAGGTTGCCTTCAACGGATCCTTGACGCCGGCCGACAAGAAGAAGGTTGAACAAGTTCTTGCTTACGCCACTGCGGTCATTGCTGCCGTGCCTGTTGGTATTGCAGGCATTGTTGTTCTTTTTTTGCTGGCTGGTTCGCTGTTCGAAGAACGGAAAGATCGGTCGATCTTGTTTTGGAAATCCATGCCAGTAAGCGATCTCTCCACGGTGGGATCGAAGCTCGTATCCATTGTCGGCATTGGATTAGGTATCTCAGCAGCTACTGCCATCCTGCTTCATGTTGTCGTTATGGCTATAGCAGCAGCAACGATGGCTTCATTTGGAATTACAGGCGTCTCAATGACGGCTGTTTTGGGCACGGCTGTCGGCCTTTGGAGTGTGGGCGCTGTAGCGTTGCTGATCTATGTGGCTTGGGTACTGCCGGTTTACTCTTGGGTGGTGCTGGCGAGTGCCTGGGCGCCGAAATCCCCTTTCATCTTGGCATTCGTGCCAATCGCGGCATTGCCATTGATAGCCGGCCTCTTTCGGTTTGATTTGGATATCGCTGGGGCACCACTCACCAGGCTCACTGGATATCCTGTCGTCGAGCAGCTGAAAGGTATTCGTGTCGACAATGCCGAGGACATGATCGCCCAGTTTCCAGTCAATGACATCATCGCTGGGATGGTCAGCAATCTTGGCCAGCCAACGTTCTGGCTCGGCTTAGCTTTATCTGCACTGATGATTTGGGGCGCCAGTGAAATCCGACGCCGCCGGGCATTCTAAGAAGGTCGAACACATCGATCCAAACAATTTGACCCCCGCCCAGGAGCCTGGCGGGGGTTTTCTTTTTTTGGCGGTTAAATTGAACCTTTTAGTCCGCTGCGGCCGCATTAGTGGACAGACATCTTTTAATGTCGGCCGCCGATTTTCCGCCAAGATGTATGGGCAGCATTGCTCAGTGACGTCATAACAGGAAACTTCTCATGATTACGAGACGCGAGGTTTGGCTCGGCGGCGGTATCGCACTAGTGGAATTGGGGGCCGCGCACGCGACGCCATCCCTAAAGGCCATGGAATTGGTTGCCGCTGCGCGCAAACAGGTCGGCGTTACCCTCAGCTATGATCCTGCCTATTCAAGATTGGGTTTTCCGGGTGGCGATGTTCCGAGGCATAAAGGCGTATGTACTGATGTGATTATCAGGGCTTATCGTGATGCTTTCGGGGCTGATCTACAGGCACTTGTTAATGCAGACATGCGCGCTGGCTTTGCCGCCTACCCAAAGAATTGGGGTTTGAGGCGCCTCGATCCCAATATCGATCATCGCCGTGTACCAAATTTGCAGACATTCTTCAGGCGACAGAAGTCTGCCCTGCCGTTTCCATCAATGGGCGGTAAGTGGCTCGCAGGCGACATATTTACGAGCCTCGTAGGTGGGACTTTGCCGCATATTGGCATCGTTTCAGACCGCATCTCCCGCGCGGGCGAGCCACTCATCATTCACAATATCGGCCAAGGGACCCGCGAGGAGGTTGGATTAACGGCGCATAGGCTTACTGGCCGATTCAGATTTGCGCTTTAGGGTCACCGGAAAAACCCTACGCTTCAGAACTCGGCCGTGCTGAAACCTTGGCGTGCCATGCCAACACGTTCGCACAGGATTCTGGAATTGGCAGGCCAATAAAGATACCGAAATCGACGGTGGTTTGTGCAACGATATCGGCGATCGAATAGTTCTCTCCAGCTATATAGCCGGAATGGGCGAGCTCCTTGTCAAGCCAATGATATACTCGTTCTGTGATCGCGCGATTGGATTCACCAAACTCCGTATGTTGATGAAGGAGTGGTGCGGTAAGGGGGTGAGCATGGCGCCAAAATTGACCTACTGGAATCATCAACTGCATTTCGATGCGACGATTCCACATATCGATTAGTGCGCGCTCTTTCGCTGATGAGCCAAAAAGCGGCGGGTCGGGAAATACATCGTCGAGATATCGGCAGATGCTGATGCTCTCACTTATGCAGCTTCCATCATCAAGCTCGAGTACTGGAACTTGGCCCAAAGAATTCTTCTGTTTGAATTCCGGTGATTTGTGCGCACCCTTTCGCAAGGCAATGCGCTCATGTTGAATCTGAACCCCTTTTTCTGCCAAAAAGATCCGCACGCGACGTGGATTTGGAGCGGGATTGTCTTCGCCATACAGTTTCATCGTGCGGTGTCCTCACCGAGCAAGCTATTCAATCTAAGGAGCTGACAGACGTCAGTGTTAGTTGGTCCTGAAGGTCGCGGTACACCACAATTTCGGCCGATTTACCTGAAGCGGCGTTTCTTGCGCGGAAGCGATAGTTCAGCCCGGCCACAACTTGGACTTCTGCGATGACAATTTCCCAATTGCTCTGACCAATCGCTATGGTCTGGAGGCCGTTCAATCCGAGTGCAGCGGCCTCCCTCACTTTCGCATCAGTTAAATCTGCCTTGCTGTATCCACCAACAATGCTTGGCACGGCTTCCTTTTGCGTTATCGGTAATGCGTGTTGGGGTTGCTGGTGTCCAATTTCAGGCCGGTCCAAGCCACTGCATCCGAAAACCGGCAACAAAAGGCAACAGCTAATAACCCAAAGAGGTTTCACAATAGATCGCCTTCTTCATCAGGCCCGGGTTCGTACACGAGAATATCGGCGGGTTGGCAATTTAGTTCGCGGCAAAGCGCTGATAGGGTTGAGAAGCGTACGGCCCGTGCTTTTCCCGTCTTCAAGATCGATAAATTTGCAAGCGTGATGCCCACGCGGTCGCAGAGCTCGGTTAGCGACATTCGACGCTCAAGCAACATTCGATCAAGAGTTACACGAATTGGCATATGGGGCTCAAATTGTTAAATCACGATCCTCACGCAGGCGAGCGCCCTCGCGAAAGACCTGCGCCAATACAAAAACAACAATCACCGCAATCCAAGTCGGAAATGAAGGTCTAAAGCCAACATCGAGAACGCCGCCGGTAGGATGGCCAAATGCAGCAATTATCCATGCCGATGCGGCCTGAACCGCATATCGGCTCACTTCCAAAGCCGCAATTGCCCAACCAATTATCTCTAACCGTCTCGCATTTGTAGGAAGGAAAGGATCACCTGCCGCCAGCGTCACAAATATACGGCGAAGGCATGTCAGGATGACGATCCCAGCAAAGGAATAGATTAACCCGGACAAAAAGGCGGGGGCTACGGCTTGCCAGTTGTCGGCATCGACGCTGACACCGCCAATGCCAAAATCGAAGGTACCACCACTAGCCGCCGCAACTGCAAATACCACGGCTCCTAATCCGATGAGGACGGCTGCTGCAACCGCGATATAGAATGCAATGTCGACTAGTGATTTAAGCGCTGCTGCTAGGGTACGACCTTCAGGCGACTTCATGGAAGTTGCTCCCCAACCAACATATCGATTTTCAACGAGCACGGCTTGCCGCGTCAAGCGCTATACTGTCAACGTTCAATAGCATAGCAAGAAAAAAGTTGCTTCGATGCTATTGTCAGCGGGAATGCAACCGAGGTTTTGGTGGACGCGGAGCAGGTATGAGGAAGTGGCAGGGTGGTAGTTTGGTGGTTGCTACTCATAACGCCGGAAAAGTCGTCGAGATCAACGAATTACTCGCGCCGTATGAAGTAGAGGCTATTTCCGCTGCATCGCTCGGCTTGGGAGAGCCGGATGAAACAGAGCCTGATTTCAAAGGCAATGCATTGTTGAAGGCGCGCGCGGCTGCGAAGGTCGCCGGACTGCCAGCATTAGCCGATGATTCAGGACTGGCTGTCGAAGCCCTTAATGGTGCGCCTGGCATATTCTCAGCGCGCTGGGCAGGGCCGGATAAAGACTTCGCATTAGCGATGAAGCGTGTTGAAGGTGAGCTTGCAGCGCTCAACGCGCCATCGCAACGAGCCGCCTTTATTTGCGCTTTAGCCATGGTTTGGCCTGATGGTTATGAGGTGGTCTTTGAGGGTCGGGTCGAAGGGACCTTAACGTTTCCGCCGCGAGGTGTCCGGGGCTTTGGATACGATCCGATTTTCGTGCCTGAAGGGTTTCACGAAACTTTCGGGGAAATGGACCAAGTACTGAAACACGCCATGAGCCATCGCGCCCGCGCCTTTGAACAACTGGTTGCCGCATGCTTTCACTAACGGCCGACCTAAACGTAACAGAGCGCGAGCTAGGGGTATATTTTCATTGGCCTTATTGCACTGTGATCTGCCCCTATTGCGACTTCAATGTGTATCGCGAACGCGGCCATGATAGTCAGCCATTGTTGGAAATGATGCAGGCCGATTTGGCTTGGCATCGCGAGCAACTTGGCGCTCGACCTCTTACCAGCCTCTTCTTTGGAGGTGGAACGCCGTCCCTGCTGTCGGCCGCAGGTTTGTCTGGTTTGATCGAGCGATGCGATGAACTTTTCGGATTCGCGCCGAATATAGAAATAACTTTAGAAGCCAATCCGACAGATGTTGAGATGGTCCGATTTGCAGATTTTTCTTCCATCGGAGTCAACCGACTTTCACTCGGAATTCAGGCACTTGACGACACGTCGCTAAACAGACTGGGCCGCACGCACAGTGCAGATGATGGGCGCAGAGCAATAGAAATTGCGACCCGTTGCTTCGATCGTGTGTCACTCGATCTCATTTATGCGCGACCCGAACAGTCAGCTGAAGCGTGGGAAAGAGAGCTCACAGAGGCTATTGCATTCGGAACTCAGCATATTTCGCCATATCAACTCACCATTGAGAAAGGGACGGCATTCGAACGTGCAGTAGCCAGAGGTGCGTTCGTGGTCCCTAACGCTGAACATGCTGCAGACTTGTATGAGCTTACTCAAGTCATCTTGGAACAGGCCGGGTTCGAGAGTTACGAAGTCTCCAATCATGCAAAATCGCCCAAAGCCCAGTCCGTGCACAACCAACTCTATTGGCGTAGTCAAGACTGGATGGGAATTGGGCCAGGTGCCCACGGGAGAATTCCCTTAGGTAATCATGCACGCGTTGCAACCGAGGCCCTTCGGAGGCCGGAAGCCTATCTCAAGGCGGTAAAAACGTTCGGTCATGGCTTAGATGTAAATGAGGCTTTGACAGTTGCAGCATGCAAAGAAGAGTTTTGGCTGATGGGTCTTCGAATGAGCCAAGGCGTGTCACGAAAAGACGCGCGACAACGCAATACCGATTTGGCAGATTCGTGCTTTGAAGGCCTTGCATCAGAAGGGCTGATGGAGGTCTCTCACGACGTCGCCAAGCTAACGGCGAGGGGCCGCCTACTTACCAACAGCGTGGTTCGGGCACTGTTAATCTAATTCTCGAACTAGTCTATGTCCGGACGCTTACGGGCTAGGTTTGAGGAAGTCCTTTGGCGCGGGGCTAATCTGTTTAGCATCTCGAGGCGCTACTTCCATAATGGCGAGACCGCGCTGAGCTACCCCGTTTTGTGAAAACCGGAAGAGACCATCCACTCCCATAAAGCCATCAGTGACCTCAAGTGCATCTGTGGCTACACCTTCTTTCCGACCGCCTCGTGTTTGTCGAGCGGCAAGCGCTGTCGCGTCATAACCCATGCCAGCCAGTCGTGTCGGTTGCCGATCATAGGTCGCTTGGAAGCGTTGTTCAAAGCTGTCGCGGGTTTCCGGGTCCGGCGCCGCATACCAGCCGCCAATGAGGCGAGGGTCTGCGTTTGTTTCTGCTTCTGCCCAAAGTCCTGTTCCCAAATAGCGCACCCGAGGCTGCGACGCTCCAGCTTGAGACAGCGGCTGCGCAATTGCCCGCAATAGGTTTCCCCGTTCTGGAATGAGCACAGCTGTACGACCGGCGGGCCCCCGTGCCGCGAGTGCTGCTGCACGTTGAGACGGTGAAACCAAGCCTTCAGGTGTTCGCGCAAAGCGCTCAACACCCATCACTGACATACCGAGCCTGTTTGCTTCAGTTTGGGCTGCTTTTTGTACCCTGTCACCATATTCGCCTTCAGGTAGCAACAATACGACATGACTTATGCCCGAGCGCCCAGCGAAACCGACAATTCGGTTAACCTCTTCCTCCGGAACAAAGCTCAATAGGTAAACACCGGTGCCAGCGACATCACTATCCGTAGAGAATGCCACCATCGGCACGCCCGAAGCCCGTGTTAACGGTGAAACGGCCGCTACGCTGGTTGAAAAAAGTGGTCCCAAAATGATATCTGCCCCGTCCTCTAGCGCAGCACGAGCCGCTGAGGCGGCTTGCTCAGCGGAGGTTCCTGAGTCCTTTGGCATCAATAGGAACGTGCGGTCTGCCTGTTCAAAGAGTGCCAATTCAGCAGCCGCAAGCAGTGATGTCGCCTCTTCTCGTACGGCTGGAGACGGGCTTGAGAAGGGCAGTAATAGCGCAGCTCTCACGATAGGGCGGCCCCGCATATGAGGCGGCGTTAGCGGCGCCGTTGCGATCACTCTATTGGGATCGGGCTTTGTGACGGCGAGTTCCGGTGGTTTTTCGGGGGCTGAAATTGTGGTGGTTCTGGCCGGTTGCGTCGTTGAGCAAGCAGCCAAAACCAATCCAACGCCTGTGAGTACGGCGAATGCAAGATTGCGGCGGACAGCGAGAGCACAACGCTGTATCGGTGTTCGCTCAAGAGTGACGGAGGGTCGGGTCATAGTGAAAAAGACTAAGGGCGGTCCTACGGAGGCGCAATCGCGAAACCTGGCACAATCGGAGCAATCCGCTGTGATTTCCTCTCGGCAAAGTGCTGCCATTTTGGAACCGGGTTTGTATCTTGTTGCAACCCCAATCGGGAACCTCCGCGACATTACGCTGCGTGCAATTGACACCCTAGCGAATGTTGATCGAATTTTATGTGAAGACACGCGAACGACTCGGCGATTGCTTGACGCTCACGGCATAAAGGCTCGTAATCTAGAAGCATTTCATGAACACAATGAAGACGGTCGTCAAAACAGCATTCTATTAGCGCTTGAAAAGGGTGAGGCCATTGCGCTGGTTTCTGACGCTGGAACCCCAACGATATCCGATCCGGGTTTCAAGCTCGTTCGTGCTGTTTCAGTGGAGGGGTTTTCAGTGTTCCCGATCCCTGGCGCCTCAGCTGCTGTTTCGGCCCTCATTTGCTCTGGCTTGCCGACTGATCGGTTCCTCTTTGCTGGATTTACGCCGCCTCGCAGCGGGCAACGCCGAAATTGGTTTGCTGAACTGCAATCTGTGCCAGCAACTCTCATTGCTTATGAAACAGGACCAAGGCTGGCGGCAAGTTTGGCTGACGCTTTTGCCGTTTTGGGCGACCGACCTGCGATGGTCGCGCGTGAACTGACTAAATTTTATGAGGAAATGAGACGGGGTAGCCTTGCCGCTTTGGCAGAATACTATGCCAGCATACCGAACCCTAAAGGGGAAATCGTTTTGGTCATCGCCGGGCCTTCGAAGGCTGCGGAACTAAATGATGCAGACCTCGACGCTATTCTACGGGATTCCTTATCTTCACTCCGTGTAAAAGACGCTGTTTCTATCGTCGCTGCGAAAACTGGTTTGCCGCGGCGCAGTGTTTATACGCGTGCTCTTGAGCTCAAGGCGGGCCATTGAAGTCGCCAAAAACCTCAAAACAACGAGCTGAAGCGCGTGGGCGGAACGCGGAATGGTTTGCGGCGCTCGTGCTCATACTGAAAGGGTATCGAATACTGGATCGTAGAGCCCGAACCGGCATGGGCGAAATTGATTTGGTTGTGTCGAAGGGCAACGTGCTGGCCATGGTGGAGGTGAAGGCACGCTCGACTTTGCCTGCCTGCTATGCGGCAATCACGCCCGAACATAAGGGCCGCCAAGCGCGCGCGGCGATCGCGTGGATCGCACGGCATCGTTGGGCAAAGAACTATGTTTTGAGATTCGATTTGATGGCCGCAACGCCTGGCAAGCTTCCGCGTCACGTTCTCGATGCTTGGCGTCCATTGGGTGATGTCCTGAAGGGTGAGAAATGATGCTGACGAAACGTGATGATGCGCTTGCGGCATTGACGAACCTTGCAGACGTAGCGGACGCCGAATTTGATCTCACGGAATTCTCTATTGCATGCGCGCTGCATGATGATCCTAGTCGATCAGTTACACATGCCCTCGAGGTGCTTTCGGAGATTAGCGACGCCGCACCCCTTATTGGCGCAAGTCCAGAAAATGCTCTCCCAGACTTATTGTTTGGCAAGCTGGGGTTTTGCGGAGACTCGACAACTTACGATGACCTCGAAAATGCCAATATCGTGTCAGTGTTGTCACGGCGCCTTGGGTTGCCTGTTGCCTTGGGAGTAATTTACCGGCACGCCGCACGCGCCGCCATGGTGCCGTTGGCTGGTGTTGACGTGCCAAACCACTTCCTTTTGCGCTTAGAAGCTGAGGTTGGGCCCGTATTCATAGATGCTTTTTCCGGTGGCAAAACGCTGAGCGTTGTTGAGCTTGGTCGCCTCGTTGGGGTCGATGCTTCAAGTGCTAGTTTCGCCCAAATGATAGCCCCAATGAGTGATCGGCGAATTGCCCTGCGATTACAAAACAATATTTGGACACGCGCGTGTCACGCTTTGAAATGGGATCTTGCAGAAAGAGTTGCCGCCGGACGCTGTGCATTATTCAAGGCTGCACCACTGAAGTTTGACCACGCCTTGGCGTTGGCGCAGGTCGGGGCAATGAAAGGAGCGCTCGAAGTGTTAGATGAGGTGCGCGCGCTTCATCCTGATCCCAAGCTTGCTGAAAACGCAAACATCCTGTCGGAGCGCTTGCGGCAGCAACTGCATTGAAGCATCTCCGAGTGAAATTGAGAGTGGAGCTTTAGATGAACTTGCGCGTCGCTATCCAAATGGACCCGATCGAAGCGATCAATATAGACGGCGACACGACTTTTATGTTGGCTCTGGAGGCCCAGACGCGCGGCTTTAAGCTGTGGACCTACCATCCAAATGAATTGAGTTACCGGGAAGGGCGCGTTCTTGCGCGAGCGCGACCAGTAAGCGTTCGTCGCGTGAAGGGTGATCATTTCTCGCTGGGAGACCCAATCGCTCTAGATTTGGCCGAAGACGTGGATGTCGTGCTGATGCGACAGGACCCGCCATTCGACATGGCTTACCTCACTGCCGCGCACTTGCTCGAAATGGTGCATCCGAAAACACTGGTTGTGAATGATCCGGGCTGGGTTCGTTCGAGCCCAGAAAAGATCGTTCCTTTGTTATTCCCCGACCTGATGCCGCCAACGCTAGTTTCACGTGATCGCATCGCTATTCGAGAATTTCGTGATGATTTCAAAGATATCGTAGTTAAGCCCTTGTTTGGGAATGCCGGAAACGCTGTTTTTCGTGTTAAGCCAAATGATGGCAATTTAGATGCGCTGCTAGACCTCTTCTTTGCGGGATCAAGAGAGCCACTTATGGTGCAAGCCTTTCTTCCCAAAGTGTTTGATGGCGACAAACGCATCATTCTTGTTGACGGCATCGCCATTGGCGCCATTAACCGTCGACCAAATGGCGATGACATTCGTTCTAATCTTGCAGCGGGTGGAAAAGCTGAGGAGACCGAATTGTCCGATGCGGACAAAGAGGTCTGCAAACGGATCGGGCCAACCCTGAAAGAGCGAGGTTTGATCCTCGTCGGGATTGATGTCATCGGCGGACGTCTCACCGAGATCAATGTGACCTCACCAACGGGGGCAATGGCCTTGCAAAGGTTCACTGGAATCGACACGGCAGCGCTAACGTGGGATGCAATTTGTTCTCGACGATCTGCCAAATAGAACAAAATCCATAATAGGGGATGTTGTTCTATTATTGTTCTTGTGCGACAGTGATCTTTGATCCTCGTTTTTAGCGAGGGCGTGTCTTTGGATGAGATCATGGTCGCGAGAATTGTAACTTGGGCGTTCGATGGTGTTGAAGCCCGTCGTGTGGACGTTCAGGTTCAGATTACGGATGCAATCAACTCTTACTTTGGGATCGTAGGTTTAGCCGACAAGGCGGTTGGCGAAAGCCGAGACCGGGTTCGAGCATCGTTCGCGGCGCTCGGCTTAGCGTTGCCTTTAGGGCGCATAATCGTAAATCTTGCCCCTGCAGATTTACCTAAAGAAGGATCACACTACGACGCTCCGATCGCCTTAGCGCTTCTTGTTGCCATTGGCGTGCTTCCATCTGACTCATTGGATGGCATCTCTTGCATCGGCGAACTCGGCCTAGACGGATCGCTTCCCAGCGTAGTTGGAGCCTTACCCGCAGCCGTGGCCGCTTTGGCGTCTGACTTATCGCTCGTTTGTCCAGCCATCTGTGGCCCTGAGGCAGCGTGGGGAGGCGGTCGAGTTCTGGCCATTCCGTCAATTATGGCCTTCATAAACCACGTTCGTGGACTGAAGGTTCTAGCCCAACCCGAGCGCGGCGCTTTGGAAGACCGAACCGGGTTTCAAGATATTTGTGACGTTAGAGGGCAGGAACTGGCGAAACGTGCTTTGGAGATCGCTGCGTCCGGTGCGCATAATATGGTCATGATGGGCCCACCGGGCTCAGGAAAGTCGATGTTGGCAGCGCGGCTGCCGGGCCTGCTGCCACCCTTGACTGCGAAGGAGCTCCTGGACGTTTCCATGATCCACTCGGTCGCCGGTTTGCTTGAGCGCGGTTCGCTAACCCGCTCGCGCCCGTTTCGTGCCCCTCACTGCAGTGCTTCTATGGCTGCGCTTGTTGGCGGTGGCCCAAAAGCGCGTCCGGGAGAGGCGTCTCTTGCTCATCATGGGGTACTTTTTTTGGATGAGCTGCCTGAATTCTCAACCCAAGCGCTGGATGCATTACGGCAGCCGCTAGAAACAGGCGAAATTGTTGTGGCCCGCGCAAACCGCCATGTGGTTTATCCAGCGCGTTTTCAATTGATTGCTGCAATGAATCCCTGTCGCTGTGGCGGTGGCGATTCTGCGCCCTGCAGAAAAGGTCCGCGCTGTGCCATTGATTACCAAAGCCGCGTTTCTGGACCGATGATGGACCGTATTGATCTCAATATTGATGTGCCAGCGGTTTTAGCTGCAGATCTAGCGTTGCCTCCTGCTCGCGAAGGAAGTGCGCAGGTCGCGAAGCGAGTGGCCGCCGCTCGTTTAGCCCAGAGAGACCGTGCTGGGCTCGACGGCCCTAGCACCAATTCAGCGTTGCAGGGAGAAGCGCTTGATCGATTTTGCAAACCTGACGCTGCTGGGCAGGCATTGCTAAGTAAAGCGGCGGAGGCGATGCGTTTAACGGCGAGGGCTTATCATCGAACCTTGAAGGTCGCACGAACAATCGCGGACTTAGAAGGGCGCGATGGTATAGCCAGAAATCACATTGCGGAGGCCCTTAGCTATCGTCGTATTGATCCAGGCTCAGCAGCACCGAAAGCGGTGTAGCCCGCTTCGTAACAGATTGAAATGAAACGGTCCGTCAAGACTGTTCAAGTACAATAGTGAAATGACAACCCAAAGATCCACCGCGCTACATATAGCGGACTTGCCGTTTCCGGCTGTCCTCGTTGGCCCTAATGGCCTCGTTTTAGATGCGAACGACATGGCGTTTGCCGCACTAAAGGGCGGTGCACATAAGGGTTCGCTCCCCCCTTGGGCAAGTGATTGTGCAGGTTGGGCGCTACGCCAGCGACCAGATGGCAGTGTGCTCGGCTTGCTCACGGGTGGTGAGGTCAACGATGAGACATCGCGCGCCAAGACAATGCTTTTCGCAACCCTTAGCCACGAAATTAGGACACCATTGAACGGCATTCTTGGCATGGCGGGACTACTGGAAATGAGCGAGTTAGCTCCGCGCCAGCGCGCCTGGCTTCAAGCCGTTCAGAGCTCGGGCCAACATCTTTTGGGAATGCTTAACGACATTCTGGACTATGCAAAACTTGAGGCCGGTAAAGTGGACCTTGAGACACTGCTTTTTGAGCCGGAAGCGACGCTGCAGGCTGTTGCAGAACTTCTCAGCCCAAAGGCTCGAGAGAAAGGCTTGGAAATTGCTGTTATCGCCGATCAAAATGTCCCAAAGCGAGTCTTGGGCGATGATGGTCGGCTTCGGCAAATAGTGTTGAATTTGGCATCCAATGCGGTGAAATTCACGGAGACCGGTGGTGTGCTATTGCGCGTCGCCCGTGCACCTGATGCGAAGTCTGGCAAGGTAAACCTCCTTTTCTCAGTAGAAGATACGGGCATTGGGGTCCCGCCAAACCAACAGGCTCATATTTTTGAGGAATTTGCTCAGGCGGATAGTTCGCACGCGCGTCGCTACGGCGGAACGGGCCTCGGGCTGGCAATTGTTCGGCGCTTGGTTTCAGCGATGGGCGGGGCCTTAGCATTAACCAGCCAAGTGAACATAGGATCAATGTTCACAGTGACATTGCCGTTCGATATGGCTTCAAACGAAGAGTCCGCGCCTTTCACCGATCTCAGTGGCCTCATCGTTGGGCTGGCATCAGCGTCAACCATTCAAAAGGCGGCTCTACAAGCAACATTAGAGCCTGCTGGAGCGCAACTCATTGACATTCACTCCGCCCACGACGCGAAGCCTATGGATGTGCTCCTTGTAGATCATCGATTAATGCAAGGTGATCCTTCTTCTTGGTTGTCCCTCGGGGCACCTGTAATTGCTCTAGCCCCTCAGGAAGAACGCGACGCAATTGATTTGTATACGGAGCGTGGTTGCGCGGGATGGTTGCTGACGCCTCTTCGGCGTGTCTCGACCTTACAGCGCCTTTCGATTTTGGTGGGTAAGGGTGGTACCGACAAGCTCAGTGTCGACGTCGACGATGAAAGGGCTTTGGCAAATGGGGTCGGAAATCTGCGCATCTTGTTGGCTGAGGACAACCCTGTGAATGCCATCTTAGCACGTGCGCTACTCGAAAGATCAGGCTGTTCCGTGGTAACGGTTGCAACAGGCGAAGAAGCCGTAGCGGCGCTTGAGGCCGGTCCGTATGACATGGTGCTAATGGATTTGCACATGCCGGTTTTGGACGGCTTTGGCGCCACTGCCAGAATTCGATCTTTCTCTGGAAGGGTAGCGAAGACGCCCATTATAGCCCTCACCGCAGCGGCCTCCGAAGAAGATCGTCGCGAGTGCCGCGAGGCTGGAATGGATGACTTTATCACCAAACCGCTGGATCCACGCGCACTCCAACAACTGTTAAGTCGCTGGACGCCAGCCCCAGAAAAGGCCAACTTTGCCGCTTAACGCGGTGGGCTAACACCTTCCGCATGAGGAAGCGTGCGCGAATGACAAGCAATACTGGACCTGAAGAATCGGGCGTATCCGACCCAAAGAAATCCACTTTGGCCTCACTCGCAGTCTATTTTGAGCGCAAAAGCCTCATAATGCTCGTTCTCGGTTTTGCTGCTGGCCTGCCGAACCTCTTAATTTTTGATACGCTTTCAGCATGGTTGCGAGAAGCGGGGCTGTCTTTAGAGGTCATTGGCTTTTTTGCCCTTGCGACGCTGAGCTATTCTCTAAAGTTCATTTGGGCACCGTTAATTGATCGAACCAGCGTGCCATTGGTCACAAACTGGCTGGGGCATCGCCGTTCTTGGATGCTGGTGGCGCAACTCATCATTACAGCCGGTCTCTGGCTAATTGCTGGATCAGATCCAAGCAGATCTCTTGGCGCGATTGCGATTTTTGCGGTGATAGTCGGCTTTTTTGGCGCCACACAGGACATAGTCATAGACGCTTGGCGCATCGAAGTCGTTGACGAGACGCGCCAAGGCGCCATGGCTGCCTCCTATCAATGGGGCTACCGCGTCGCCATTATCGTCGCCGGTGCGGTTCCGTTAATCCTCGCGCAGCAATTTAGTTGGAATTTCTCCTATGGAGTGATGGCTGGCCTCATGTTGGTTGGAGTTGCCGCGGTCTTGCTGGCTCCACGTGAAGCTGCGCACACTATTCGCCCAATTCCCGTCGGCGATGTGCCCTCCCGTCCAAAACTGGAGTTCGCGGAATGGCTCGGCCGCTTAGCTTTTATCCTTGTTGCGGCGCTCATTATTGGATCTGGGTTAACGGGGAAAGCTGATCTCGTGGTTGGCATTGGAAAGGCGTTGGGCTTTGCAGAAAACGGGTTGAGCGCTTTGAAAGCATCCTTCGAAGCGAAGCCTGGTGGCGCATTTGTACAGTTCGGCGCGGTGATTGTTGGCTTTGCCGTACTGCTGATTGCTTGTTGGCCTATACCTAATCTACCAACGCGCCCCGGTGCCTATTTGGCAGGTTCCTTCGGAGAGCCACTAAAGGATTTTTTCAATCGTTTTGCCGGATCGGCATTAATGATATTGGCGCTCATCTGTTTTTATCGCCTCGCTGATTTCGTGCTTAACATCATGAATCCATTTTACTTGGATTTAGGTTATTCCAAGACGGAAATTGCCGAGGTCCGCAAAGTTTTTGGTGTTGTCGCGAGCGTCGTCGGCGTCTTCCTGGGTGGGCTTTCTGTCGCGCGCCTTGGGCTTATTCGAACAATGGTGTTGGGGGCGTTTGCCAGCCCAGTTTCGAATGTGGTTTTTGCGTGGCTCGCAACGCAAGGCGGAGACCTGGGCGCTCTGCTGGTAGCAATCGCCATTGACAATACGGCTACCGGATACGCTGGAACCGCCTTAATCGCTTACATGTCGAGCCTAACAAGTGCGGGGTTTACCGCAACGCAATATGCATTGTTTTCATCACTCTACGCCCTGCCTGGAAAGCTGATTGCCTCCCAATCAGGCCGCATCGTGGAAGCAGGCGCCCGCGCTGCCGAAGCGGGAGGACCGCTTTCAGTGCTCAAGGGACTGTTTGTGACCCTACCGCCTGAGACTTATGCTGCTGGTGCAGCAACCGCAGGCGTCTCACCCGCAGGGCTTGGTGCCGGTTATGTCGCCTTCTTTATCTATTCTGTAGCAATTGGCATATTTGCGATCGTTTTGGCTTTCTTTGTTGCCGCGCGTCACAAGAGTGGCAAAGTCGCTGGCTCTGGGGGCGCCCAAGAACCTACTTCCGCTTAGGTGGATTTACGTCATAAGCAGCCATCGTTGCGGTGGTAACGATGTCTGACACGCTCGAACCCAGTGGGACGATTTGAATCGCTTCGCGAAGACCAACGAGGAGCGGGCCGATAACTGTAGCTCCCCCTAAGGACTGAACGAGCTTGGTTGAAATTGATGCTGAATGGATCGCAGGCATCACAAGTACATTGGCCGGACCGCTAAGGCGCGAGAACGGATATGTCTTTCGCATATCTGGGTTTAGCGCCACGTCAGCTGCCATTTCGCCTTCATATTCAAAATCAATGTCGTCCATCCGGTCCAAAATGGAGACGGCTTCGCGGCACTTAACAGACCGCTCGCCCATCGGCCGCCCAAATGTAGAATAGGCTACGAAGGCCACACGCGGCGTGAATCCCAGGCGCGTTGCGGCACCAGCGGCTTGGATTGCTATGTTTGCGAGTTCCTCAGCGCCCGGCATTTCGTTCACATTGGTGTCGGCAATAAAGATCGTCCGCCCATTGGCGATCATAACTGACATACCAATCGGTCGCGTTTTTCCTATTGGATCGATGACCTGCATTACGTCGTGCAGCGCCTGATCATAGGTGCGTGTAACGCCTGTCACCATGCCATCGGCTTCACCCATGGCAACCATGCAGGCCCCAAACACGTTCCGGTCTTGGTTGACTATGCGCTGGACGTCTCGCGCAAGAAACCCGTGCCGTTGCAGACGCTTATACATGAAGTCTGCATAGGCTTCGTTCTTGTCTGACAGGCGCGCGTTTTGAATTTCCAGATGCGTGCCCTCTGGGAGGCCCGCCAAAGCCATATTTCGTTTCACGATCTCGTCGCGCCCAATCAAGATGGCTTTTCCAAGCCCAAGGGTTTGGAACTGATGCGCGGCGCGAATAACGGCTGGCTCTTCTCCTTCAGCAAATACGATTGTCTTCGGCGTTGCGCGGACAGTGTTTTGCAGGCGTTGCAAAAGGGATGCGGTTGGGTCCAGCCGTTGCGCGAGACTGTTCTTATAGGCCTGCATGTCCGCGATGGGCTTGCGCGCGACCCCAGTGTCCATCGCTGCTTGTGCGACGAACGGCGGAATATGTGCGATCAGGCGCGGGTCAAACGGCGTAGGGATAATGTATTCAGGGCCAAACTTGAGTTTTCGGCCATGATATGCGGCAATAACTTCATCGGGAACATCTTCCCGAGCAAGATCGGCCAAGGCATGCGCCGCGGCCAACTTCATTTCCTCATTTATCGTCCGTGCGCGAACATCCAGCGCGCCGCGGAAAATATAGGGAAAGCCAAGTACATTGTTGACTTGGTTCGCGTAATCCGACCGCCCCGTTGCGATAATGGCGTCCTGCCGAACTTCCATAATCTCTTCGGGTAGAATTTCAGGATCGGGGTTTGCCATTGCAAAGATGATTGGGTTTGGTGCCATAGAGGCAACCATTTCCTTGGACACCACTCCTTTGGCGGAAAGTCCGAGGAAACAATCCGCGCCATCCATCGCCTCGGCCAAAGTTCGCTTCGACGTATCAACGGCAAACGCCGTTTTGAATTGGTCCATACCCTTTGGGCGGCCCTGATAGACGACGCCTTCGCGATCGACCATGAGACAGTTTTCATGGCGGACGCCCAACGTTTTGATAAGTCCGGCGACGGAGAGCCCAGCCGCGCCAGCACCGGATACAACCACTTTAAGATCTCGGATGTCGCGGCCGGTTATCGCGCACGCATTAATTATGCCCGCAGCCGCAATGATGGCTGTCCCGTGTTGGTCGTCATGGAATACTGGAATGTCGAGCTGTTCCTTTAGGGTGCTCTCTATTATGAAGCACTCTGGAGACTTGATATCTTCAAGATTTATGCCGCCGAAAGTGGGCCCAATATTACGAACTGTTGTTATAAATTCTTCTATTTCTTTTGTAGTTACTTCAATGTCGATTGAGTCTATGTCTGCGAAGCGTTTGAAGAGAACAGACTTCCCTTCCATAACGGGCTTTGAAGCCAAAGCGCCCAAATCCCCCAAACCAAGTATGGCGGTTCCATTCGAAATAACGGCAACTAAGTTCCCCTTTGAGGTGTAGTCGTAGGCGAGGTCGGGGTCTTTTGCGATTGCCAGAACCGGCACAGCAACGCCCGGCGAATAGGCCAGTGCCAAATCACGCTGCGTAGCCATCGGCTTCGTAGCGACGACTCCGATTTTTCCGGGCGTTGGAAACTTATGAAAATTCAGGGCCTCTTCGTCTGTGTAAATCATGCGTTCGTCGGTCATTGGCCCTCGCCTTCGCCCGGAATCTAGTGTTCCAGAGGCATTTTTGTGACCACTAGGTAACCCCCCAAGCGTTCTGGATCAACGCAGCAATACCGCACAGAGGGTCTATACAAATCACCAACCGCAGTCAGGGTTGCTGCCAATTCAACGCTCGGGCTAATCCTAGGCGATCATGGCAGCACAAAGTACCGGGCCAACGCCCGTAATGGCTCAATTCCTAGGCGCAAAGGCAGAGCATCCTGATGCTCTGCTGTTTTTCCGTATGGGCGACTTCTACGAACTTTTTTTTGATGATGCCGTTAAAGCCGCAAGCGCTCTAGATATCGCCCTGACCAAACGCGGCACTTACCAGGGTGCGGAAATCCCAATGTGTGGGGTGCCTGTCCATGCCGCCGACAACTACTTAGCAAGGTTGATCCGCAAGGGCTTCAAAGTTGCGGTTTGTGAGCAGACCGAGGATGCCGCTGATGCGCGAAAGCGGGGTTCAAAATCCGTTGTAAAGCGCGCTGTAACCCGTGTTGTGACACCCGGAACGCTCACAGAAGAAAATTTGCTGGAACCTCGAGCCGCCAATTTCTTGGCGGCAATTGCCTTTGCTTCGGGCGGCGCGGAAGCTGCTTTGGCATGGGCGGACGTTTCGACAGGTGCTTTTTTCGTTTTGAGCGCAAGTCCTGGCCGCATCAGCGAGGAGGCGATCGCATTAGCCCCCGGTGAAATTTTGGTTTCAGATTCTGAACTGGAGCGTCCGAGTGTAAAAGCGCTCACGCATGAGCAAGCCGTGCTAACGGTGGTGCCCTCGATAAAGGCCGATCCGCGGGCCGCAGAGCGACGCCTAAAGGACGTATTTGGGGTAACAACTCTCGACGGATTTGCGGATTTTAATCGAGCTGATCTGTCCGCAATGGGGCTGCTAATCGACTATGTAACGCTTACCCAAGCGGGCTTAACGCCACGATTGTCGCCGCCAATAAAGGTGGAGGGTTCGGGGATCTTGGCCATTGATCCCGCGACAAGGAGTAGCTTGGAAATTGAACGATCAAATAGCGGGGGTGGACGAACGGGCTCTTTACTCGGCGTGATTGATCGAACTGTTACACCGCCGGGGGCACGCCTATTGGCCGATCGACTAGCGCGCCCTCTGACAGACAGGCAAAAAATTGAAAGGCGATATGATAGCATTGGCTACCTCTTGGAGTCAGTTAGCGTCCGAAAATCCGCGGTGGAGGCGCTAAAAAAGGCAGGCGATCCCGCACGATGTGTTGCGCGGCTATGTTTGGGTCGCGGTGGCCCTAGGGATCTAGCGGCACTCGCCCGGTCGTTAACGGTTGGAAGAAGCCTTGTTGACGTGCTTGCAGCAGAAAGCCTGCCGAATGAACTGTCTCAAGCACTTGGTGCAATAACGCCTAACCCTTCACTGATACGATTGATGGGTGACTTAAGAGCCGCGTTGATTGAAGAACCGCCGCTTTCAGTCCGCGATGGTGGTTTCATAGCAAGTGGTTTTTGTGAAAACCTCGACGCAATTCGACGACTTCGAGATGATGCGCGACAGGTAATAGCGGCAACGCAAGCCACCTATGCGCACGAAACGGGTATACCCCTGAAAATTCGCCACAACGGGGTTCTCGGTTATTTCCTTGAGACCACGACCAAGCTTGGCGAAGAATTAATGCGCCCACCGTTGAACCAGAGGTTTGTGCATCGTCAGTCTTTAGCCGGTGTTGTTCGGTTTACGACGGCAGATTTGCTTGAACTGGACGGAAAGATAGCGCGTTCCGGTGAGCAAGCTTTGGCCGCTGAACTGGTACATTTTGAAGCGTTCCGTGCCGCTATTTTGGAGCTGGAGGAGCCCCTTCGGCTGTTTTCTGAGGGATTGGCGGTGCTTGATGTCGCGACGGCACTTGCAGAGTGGGCAGACCAAAATGCATCAACTCGGCCGACGCTGAGCGACGATCTCATTTTTGAGGCCGAAGGTGCGCGCCATTCGGTGGTTGAAGCGGCTCGAAAACAATTGGGCGAACCCTATACGCCAAACAATTGCACGCTTGATGGAGATGGTGGGCGCGCTGCCCGATTAACTTTGGTTACTGGTCCGAATATGGCAGGCAAGTCCACCTATCTTCGCCAAAATGCACTCCTAATTGTTTTGGCTCAGGCTGGCTGTTTTGTTCCAGCTGCGTCCTTGAAGCTTGGTATCGTCGATCGGCTGTTTAGTCGTGTCGGCGCGAGTGACGACCTTTCGCGTGGCCGTTCCACCTTTATGGCAGAAATGGTCGAGACGGCAGCTATCCTCAATCGTGCTGGCCCACGAGCTTTTGTGATCCTCGACGAAATCGGTCGCGGAACAGCAACGTGGGACGGACTGGCGATAGCTTGGGCTACAGCGGAGCACTTGCATGAAGTTAATCGCTCGCGGGCATTGTTTGCCACACATTATCATGAATTGACCGCACTAGCGGATCGATTGGACGCTTGTTCGCTGTCGCACTTGCGGGCCCGGGAATGGAATGGCGACTTAGTTTTCTTGCACGAAGTGGCGCCAGGGCCCGCTGACCGTTCGTATGGGGTGCAAGTGGCCAAACTGGCAGGGCTTCCACCGCAAGCAGTCTCGAGGGCGCGAGAGATTTTAGAGCGGCTAGAAACCGGCTCTGGGCCAACCCGCTTGCCCGCAATCAGTGACTTGCCGTTATTCGCGGTCGTTCCACAGAGCTACAAGGGGGTCCAAGAAGGGTCAAAGACCGAACAAAGATTGAAAGAAATGTTGGCCCATGTTGATGCCGATCGCCTAACACCGAGAGATGCGCTTGATTTAGTGTATACGCTGAAGTCGGCCATCAAATGATGGGTCCGCCCTTTGTGTGCGGACGCGATCAAAGCTAGATCACTCCCATGGTTGCGCGAATGAGATCATGGCGGTTGGAAGATGTCGTAGACGGAAGGCGTCTGCGTGTTCAGCTGTCGGCTGCAGCGCTTGATGGCATAGGCGACGAGAAAGCCACCCGCAATCGTGTTTTGGAATTGCTCAAGGGCGCCCTGTTTCGTGGGCGCTTGATCGGCCAAGAGCGCCTTGAGGCGGGGGCAGGGGGCCTCGACACAGCGCGGTTGTTTTCTGCGGTGCAGGACGAGGTAATTGCCGCGCTCTACGACTACACGACTATCCACGTCTTTCGCGCACGAAACCCAACGATGGCGGAACGCCTGGCCGTCTGTGCCACTGGTGGCTATGGTCGAAGGACACTTGCGCCATCGTCTGACGTTGATCTGTTGTTTCTACGCGGCTACCGCGATGCTCCGTGGGCGGAGAGTGTTACTGAGTACATGCTCTATATGCTTTGGGATATGGGTCTCAAGGTTGGCCATGCCACGCGCACGATCGACGAGACACTTCGGGAAGCCCGTAATGACTGGACCATTCGAACGTCAGTCTTAGAAACGAGACATCTGGTCGGTGAGGGCTCATTAACTGACGATCTCAAGAGGCGGCTGCGGACGGAATTATTCGCCAACTCGGCGCCAGATTTTGTTGCCGCGAAACTTGCAGAAAGAAATGACCGTCACGCAAGGACCGGGGCGTCGCGGTACGCTGTTGAGCCCAACATCAAGGACGGGAAAGGAGGCTTACGCGATCTCCACACCCTCTTTTGGATAGCGCAATATGTGCATGGCGTCGAGAATCCGTCTGACTTCGTTCGTCTCGGTGTATTCACACGCAACGAAGTTGGTTCGTTTTTGCGGTCGATGGAGTTTCTTTGGACCGTACGATGCCACCTGCACCTCCTGACCGGCAGGGCTGAAGAGCGCCTGACTTTTGATCTGCAGCCTGAAATGGCGCGGCGTATGGGATTTGGAGATCGTGGCGATCAAGCCGGTGTCGAGCGATTCATGAAGCGCTACTTCTTGGTGGCGAAAGAGGTGGGTTCTCTAACGCGAATTCTGTGTGCGAAGCTCGAGATGGATCAACAAAAGCTGGCACCAAAAGGGTTGTCCCGTTGGCTGGCGTCGGCCCCAAAGCGAAAAAAATTGACCGATGTAGGGTTCGTCGATGATGGCGGGCGGCTATCATTTGTAGATGCCGATGTGCCACTTAATGAACCCGTCGCCATTTTGAGATTGTTTCAAATTGCTGATGATCGCAATTTGGACATTCATCCCGACGCTTTATCAATCGTCACCCGTAATCTGGGAAAGGTGGGTCCCGGAATGCGGAAAGATCCCCAAGCACGCGCTGCCTTTTTGGCGGTCGCAGCTTCCAGACGAAACCCAGCAGAGGCCCTATCATTGATGAATGAGGCGGGCGTGTTGGGCCGGTTCGTGCCGGAGTTCGGTCGAATTGTCGCTCAAACCCAATTCAATATGTATCACCACTACACAGTGGATGATCATACGCTTCGTGCGATTCAAGTGATTTCCGAAATTGAACGCGGTCTCTGTGCGGATGAGCATCCCTTGGCAACGTCGGTTTTCCCGCTCATTCAGTCCCGTCGGGCACTCTATTTGGCTATGTTGCTGCATGATACGGGTAAAGGTCATGGCGATCAGCAAGTCGAAGGTGCTATATCCGCGCGCCATGCCTGTGAACGGCTGGGGTTGGAGGAAGATGAGCGCGAGCTCGTTGCTTGGCTCGTTGGCCATCACTTATTGATGAGTGACGTCGCCCAACGCCGCGATCTCTCTGATCCGCGCACGGTGTCCGGATTCGCTGAAACGGTCGGAACCCTTGAACGCTTGCGGTTGTTATTGGTTCTGACAGTTGCGGATATTCGGGCTGTAGGTCCCGGCGTTTGGAATGATTGGAAAGCGCAACTGTTGCGTGACTTATACCTTCTCACCGAGGCAACTTTCCGAGGTGGACGCACTGACGAAGTTTCAGTTGGGAGACGCTTAGCCGAGCAAGCCAATGAAGCGCGCTCTCGGATGATAACAAGCCCAGCTTTGGCGACTTGGCTCGCTACATTGGAAAACGCCTATTGGTTGGGTTTTACACAAAATCAGCACGATTGGCACGCGCGGGAAATTCGCGCCTATTTAGAGGATTTCCCGCCTTTCAGGATCGCGGCGCGTCAAGATAACCAACGAGGCACGACTGAGGTGCTCGTGATCGCGTTAGACCGGCCGGGTCTCTTTGCAACGCTGGCTGCTGCGTTCGCGGCGGCTGGGGCGAACGTAGCGGACGCGCGTGTATTCACCACGCGAGAGGGCCGTGCTTTGGACATTTTTGCTCTACAAGATAACCATGGCATGCCATTTGGTGCCGACGATCCAGGCCGCTTGAATCGGTTACTGGCTGCCCTTCAGCAGGCAGTGCCTGCAGATGCTGTTCTGGCTAGCGCGCGCGAGGCTCCTACCGTTAAGCGAGCAGCGGCATTTTCAATTCAGCCTTGGGTCGCGATTGATAACGACGCTGCGGCAGACGATACGGTGGTAGAGGTTTCTGGGCGCGATAGACCGGGCCTGTTGCGCGATTTGGCACTCGCTTTCGCCGAATCGGAGCTGACAATTACCTCAGCGCATATTGATAGCGTAGGCGAGCGTGCCGCAGACGCCTTTTATGTCCGCGATGTCAGGGGTGGGAAATTGGTCGACCAAAAACGGATTAGTCGTTTACGTTCACGATTGGAAAAAGCCCTGAGCGAACACGAACCCAACGCACCGACCTTGATTGCCAAGAGGTCGCTAGCACAAGCGCGCGCGTCCAGTGCACGGTAGCGATAACGTGCTAGCTATTCGGTGCAAGCCATCGGAAGTGTCGGCCTGGCGGATTCTAAACGTATGAGCCTTGCCCGAAATACTCTTGTTCAATCAACGCTGACGCTCGGCAGCCGTATTTTAGGCTTTGCCCGAGATTTAGTGATTTTGGCGCGGCTGGGCCAAGGACCAATCTCAGATGCTTTTCTCACCGCGCTGATTTTTCCGAATGTTTTTCGGCGGCTTTTTGCTGAAGGGGCCTTTGCTCAAGCCTTTGTACCGCTTTATGCCAAATCCCAAGCTGAGGGCGGCGCAGCCGAGGCCGCGCGCATTGCTTCTGAGTCGATGAGTTTTCTTCTTGCGGCTGCGGCGGGTTTTTGTGTGCTAGCCCAACTTGCAATGCCCTGGATTATGTTCGGTCTCGCTTCAGAATATATTGATAGTCCTGATGTTTTCAGCTTGGCGATCATTCTTACCCAAATCACTATGCCATATTTATTGTGCATGACTCTGGCTTCTCTTTTGTCAGGAATCTTGAACACTGGGGGCCGATTTGCGCTCACTGCTGCCGTGCCGACGCTCCTCAATGTTTTCACCTTAGTGGCGATGTTGCCCCTCCATGAACCTAGGCAAGCGGCCTTGGCCGGTGCCATTGCTGTTACAGCCGCGGGCTTTGCTCAGGCAGCCTTGCTGTGGTGGGCTGTTGGCAAGTTAAATGCAGCAACTGGCGTAACGTTGCGGTTTACCGTGCCGCGACTTACGCCCGACGTAAAGCAGATACTCAAACTTTCGATCCCCGGCGTGATCGCCGGCGGTGCGATACAAATCAATACTTTGATTAGCCAGTTCTTTGTTGGGTCAGACGAAGGCGCGCGGACCGCTCTTTATAATGCCGATCGCCTTTATCAATTACCATTGGGCCTTGTTGGCGTTGCCATCGGGCTTGCGCTTGTTCCGCGTCTAGCGCGTAGCTTTGCTCTCAAGGACAGCGCGGCCACGCAAAAATCACTTGATGACGGGATTGCGCTGTCGATGGCGTTAACCTTGCCGGCCGCCGCGGCGATGGTAGTGATGCCTGCGTTTATTATGGATGCAGCTTTGGTGCGCGGGGCGTTTACGAGCGAGAACGCGGCGCGTTGCGCTGAAATACTCCGTCAGTTTGCGTGGGGTGTGCCAGCATTTGTACTGGCAAAAGTACTGACGCCACCATTCTTTGCTCGGCAAGACACAAGGACGCCGATGCATTTCGCGTTGTTGACCATCGGTTTGAACACTGCGCTGGGAGCGACCCTTTTCTTTCTGCTTCAAGGGCAAAAAATCGACGGTGTTATTGGCTTGGCCATCGCAACATCAACGGCGGCTTGGGCCAACATTTTTCTGCTAGCTTTTCGACTAAAGCGTGACGACGTTTACCGAGTTGGGCGTGAAAATTGGGTAAGGTTGATCAAGATCCTGTTTGCGACAGCGGTAATGAGTGGGATTATTGGCTTGGCGTCTTGGCAGCGTGATCTCGTCATCAATATCCTCTGGAATAAGGAGGTCGCCATGTTGGTCGTGGCCCTAGTTGGTGCTTCGGTTTACGCCGTGTGCACCTTGCTCGTCGGGGCCGTTAAGATTTCCGATTTGAGGGGGCTCCTCAAGCGCGATTCTGAGACTGCAGGCAGGAATGGCGGCGCAGCAACAATGGATGGCCTCTAGGATGCCCATATCGCTCATTGTTGCGCGCGGAAAAAATGGCGTGATCGGCAGTGATGGAAATTTGCCATGGCGCCTGAAAGATGACCTCGCTTTTTTCAAGGCCCAAACAATCGGCAAGCCAATTTTGATGGGGCGCAAGACTTGGGATTCCATTGGTCGCGCTTTGCCGGGCCGACCAAATATCGTAGTCACACGCGCTGCTGCCTTTAGGGCACCAAAAGCTTGGGTTTTTGGGTCGGTTGAGGCGGCGCTTCAAACAGCTTTGGCCATGGCTCAACACATGCCCTCAGCGGCGGGTGACGTATGCGTTGTCGGTGGTGGCGAGATCTATCGCCAAACCATGGCTTATGCTGATCGTTTGATTGTTACAGACGTTGATGCCAGCCCATCCGGCGATGCGGTGTTCCCACAATTCGACAAAAGGGACTGGAAAGAGGTCAAGTCGGAATCGTTCCAAGCTGGCAATGGCAATGATCATGCCTTTACAATTCGAAACTATCTTCGTGCCAAGACATAGCCGGCAAGCCGGAGTGATAAACTCCTTTTGGTGCGATCGGTAATGAACGGAATTCAACACGCCGATAGTGAGGCAGGAGCTTAAGGATATGGACATAGAAATCATTGCCGAAGGCCTCGGTTTTCCCGAAGGGCCGGTAGTTATGCCTGACGGTTCCGTCATCCTTGTTGAAATTCAACGAGGAACGTTAACCCGCGTTTGGGATGGAAAGACCGAGATTATTGCCGAACTTGGTGGTGGTCCCAATGGTGCAGCCCTCGGTCCTGATGGCGCGATGTATGTTTGCAATAATGGGGGCTTTGCGTGGAGCGAGATGGCGGGCTATCTGCTGCCCGGCCATGCGGCGGCCGATTACGACACTGGCCGAATCGAGCGCGTTGATCTGTCGACCGGGAAAGTTGAGCGGATTTACGACACTGTCGATGGAAATATGCTCAAAGGTCCTAACGATCTAGTCTTTGATAAAAAAGGCAATTTCTACTTTACGGACCATGGAAAATCCTATGCGCGAACGCGCGATCTTGGCGGCCTATTTTATGCGAGCCCAGATGGCGCAAAGGTAGAGGAGCTTGTTTGGGGGCAGACTTCCCCTAACGGCGTTGGACTCTCACCTGATGAAAACACTGTCTATATGGCCGACACAATGACGGGGCGCCTCTGGGCCTATGATCTCGCTGCACCCGGTGTAGTGAACGCCGCCTCGCCATTACAGCCGGGCCGGATCGTTTCCAGTTTGCCCGGTTGGACACTTCTGGACTCTCTGGCAGTAGAAGCTTCGGGTCAAATTGCGGTAGCAACGCTCGTGACTGGCGGAATAACGGTATTCGATCTCAATGGCGCTACACAATTAATCCCATTTCCAGACTTGCTCGTCACAAACATTGCTTTTGGCGGCGACGATATGCGTGATGCTTACGTCACCCTGTCTGGCACTGGAAAGCTTGCAAAAGTTAGGTGGCCACGGCCTGGGCTAAAGCTGAATTTTGCCGGGTAGAATGTCCTAATCGGCGACCACTCTGCCGTCTAGAACATGTATTTGACGGTCACATCTGGCCGCTATCTCAGGATCGTGGGTCGAGATCAGGAAGGTTGTTTTTTCTTCTTGATTGATCTCTCGGACCAGCTCCATGACTTGGGAGGCAGCTTCGCGATCCAAGTTGCCTGTTGGTTCGTCAGCCAGCACTAATTGTGGGCGATTCATCAATGCGCGTGCGATTGCCACGCGCTGCTTCTGGCCCCCGGATAGCCGTGTGGCGGGGAAGTTAATGCGCTGGCTCAATCCCACGCGCGTTAGAAGCTCGGTCGCTCGGTCGCGCATGGCTCGGCTTAATCCACCATTGGGAGCAGATGCCGGAAAGGCGGTATTTTCAAGCGCGGTAAAATCCGGAAGCAAATGGTGGAATTGGAAGACGAAGCCTAGGTATTTGTTTCTGAATTTGCTCAATCGACTGTCGGTTAAGCCGTCGAGCTTCTCACTGTTAAATGAGAGAGAACCCGATGTCGGTCGCATCAAGAGGCCAAGGATCGTTAGCAACGTGCTCTTCCCTGATCCAGACGGACCCAAAAGAGCCACAAGCTCACCCGGCTCGAGGACGAGGTTCACGCCTTTGAGAACCATGGTTTGCTCATCGCCATTCTTGAATGTTTTGACGATTTCATCGGCGATGAGCAGGCTCATTGAGAGATGGCCTCAACGGGATCAAGACGGGCCGCTGAACGAGCCGGCAGTAGGGCGGCGAATGCCGACCCAAGAGTTGTCAAGGCAAAAACAAGAGCGTAGCCGCCTTCACGGGGCGCCACCGGTAATAGCGTATCGCCAGTGGAATCCTTCAAGCCAGCGAGACTAGAGCACAACCAAAAACCCAGGCCGCACCCGATCAAAGCGCCCACAACCCCAATCAAGAGGCCCTGCCATATAAAGATCGCGGCAACGAACCCCTTCGAAACACCGAAGGATCGCATAATCCCGATTTCGCCGCGGCGGCGATACGTCGAAAGCAACAAGGCGCTGGCAATCCCAATAATGATAGAAATCATCGAAAAAATTTGGATCAAAGATCCGGTGCGCCCTTGGCCTTCCAAGGCGCTTTGAAGTTGTCGGTTTTTCTCTTGCCACGGCGTAACTTTTAGCCCTGTCGCCGAACGAAGTTTTGTCGCTAATTCCGGCGCGCGGTCCGGATTTTCGAGCTTAATGACCACTTGGTTGACGCCATCGGGTAAGTTGAAGAGTGGCCTTGCCGTTGATTGAGCCACGAAGCCTACGCGCTCATCAAGGCTTCCTAGGCCAGTCTCAAAAATACCTCTTATTGTCAGAAGCCGTTGCCCACCTCTTTCTGACCTTACAAGGATTGGCTGGCCTGCCCGCAACCCTAGCGCAACCGCAAGTGCTTTGCCGATCAAGACGCCATCGGCTGAAAGAGTAGCGTTTCCTTCGATAATCTTGGTCGATATCGGAGAAATCGCATCAAGCTGCTCTGGCGGTAGGCCCTGAAGCGAAACCGGGGCTGTGGCTTCACCTCTGATTATAAAGGCATTGCCAACAATTTCTGGGCGCACCGCGAGTACACCTGGTTGACTGCCAGCAAGCGCCATTGCTTCTCGCCAACTGCGCAATTGTGCGCGCTGAACTGTGGAAACAGGCTGGGCTGGTAGTAATTTGCTTTCGCTCGACCCCAGAATTCGCGCGATGCGAACAGGCGGTTCAATAGTAATATGAGCGATGGAGCCTGTGGTTTGTGCCACTAAAAATATAGCCAAGCCCTTGATGAGTGCAGTGATGAACACAAACACGGTGACGCCGAGCGCGACACCAAAGATAAGCAATCCCGATTGGACCTTGTTTGCAGCAAGGTATCGCAATGCGACGTTGAATGCGAAGAACATTAGCGCGGCGATTCCACGGGTTGTACGCGCATACCGAGCCTATAGGGGACGGGATCAAGCACCAACCTCTCGCCGGGATTAAGGCCACGAAGGACGATCGCCTCTGCCGATGGCCAATCAATCAACTCGACCTGACGTTCTTCTATCTGGTTTTCGATTACAACTTGAACCGTTGGCTTGGTTCGTCCTGGCAGCAGGCTGGAGCGAGGAATAGTCAGCGCGCTATCCCTTTGGTCTACAATCACATTAACGTCGATAGATCGACCAGACACCGCGGTGAGGCCAGACTGGGTTGCAATAAGCCGAATAATCCGACCACCGGTTGTCGGATCCACGCGAGGGCTTACTTCAATAACGGCGCCATCCACATAGGTATCTGTGCCTGATGCCGATAGTCGAGCGGGTTGTCCGACTTTGACGGCATCGGCTAATGCTTCATCCGCTTCCGCCCAGATTTCAGGGCTACCCGAAGCCAATTGGAAAAGGGTAGTTGTCGCATCGGCGACCTGCCCGGTGTCGACAGACCGAACAAGAATTGTGCCCGACGAGGGGGCAAAAACAGTAAATTTACGCGTCAAACTCGCGACATCCGCAACGCTTGCCCTCGCGGCCGCCAGTGCGGCTTCGGCGGATCGAAGTTTCGCTTTCTGATCCTCGAGTGCGGTCGGCGCGACGAAACCTTTGTTTGCCAATGTTTGAGTGCGTACCAGTTCGCGGCGGGCCTGTTCGACGGCAATTAGATTTCCAGTGACATTGGCTTCCGCACGCGCAACTTGGGCGCGGGGTTGGTCGGAAGCAACAATGGCAAGCGGTTGCCCCTTAGTTACTTCCGCGCCTTCATCAACAAATAACTCAATGATTTTGCCTGGTTGTTCTAATCGGATATCGACCAATGCGGCACGTCGAATACGACCAACAACAGCCAAAACTCGGCTTGTTGGAGCGAGCTTAAGTGTCACCACGCCAACCTCTGGCGGAGTGTTCGACGTTTGAACGACTCGCCATGCACCAAAGCCCGCCAACACCAAAACAAGAGCAAGAATTCCCCACCGTAAGCGGCTCATCGCAGATCCATATCTTTAACGTGGGGCGGATGCAGACCTATGCAATGCCCCCGCTTGCTTTTGGGAAGCCACCCGCGCGCGACACCATGCCGGCGGTTTGTTTCCCCAATACACCACCTATCCAACGCGCTGTTTCAATGGCTTGTTCCAGATCAATCCCTGTATACAATTTCATACGATCAAACATATAGACCAGATCTTCACTGGGCACATTTCCCGCTGCACCCGGCGCAAAGGGGCAGCCACCTATACCTGCCAAAGAACTATCCAGAATGCCGACTCCGGCCTCAACGGCAGCCACGGCGTTCGCTAGCGCTGTATTGCGTGTGTTGTGGAAATGGGCGCGAAGGGGAATGCCGGGGCACGCATCCCCAACAGCGCTAAACCGCTCTGTAACGTCGCTCGGGACGGCTACGCCAATGGTGTCGGCCAGCGCAATTTCGGCAGGGCCAAACGCTGCAGCTGCCTTTGCTAGGGCTACAACGCGTTCAACGGCGACTTCACCTTCAAATGGACAACCAAATGAAGCACCAATTACGATGGTCGCGCGAACGCCATCTCGTGCCGCCAGCGACGACACCTCTTCCCATGCTTTTACGATATCCCATGACGGCATCCCGTTATTGCGAATAGCGAATGTGTCGCTCGCCACCAATACGAAATTGACTTCGCGGGCACCCGCCTCAACGGCGCGTTCATAGCCACGCCTGTTTAGCGCAAGTGCGACGTATGCTATGCCGTCATCGCTTGGAAGCCCGGCATGAATTTCTACAGCGTCAGCCATTTGCGGGACACGCTTTGGATTCACGAAGCTAGATACCTCGATGCGCCGAAAGCCTGCCGCCTTCGCGCGGGCTATTAGGGTCAGTTTATCAGCTGTTGAAACCAATTCCGGTTCGTTCTGGAGCCCATCTCGCGGACTAACTTCGACAAGCTCAATCTGTTTCAAGGGTTTCGCGATGTCCATCCTTAGTCTCCTCGTCGCCCTTTTGGCATAGTCAGACGCTAGCGGCGATAGGCTCGCCTGAGTGTTTGCCTCTCGGATAGATCAATGAAAGCCTCACAACGTTGACTTGACCCTCAGCGCGAGGCGGGGGCATCCCAAGCTTTCAAAGCGGAGACAAAAATGCCAATCGCGCAATCGGCACCACCAGAAGCAACAGGTCCACTCAAAGGCCTTCGAGTGATTGAGCTTGGGGTGCTGCTCGCTGGGCCATTTTGTGGGCAACTCCTTGGCGATTTTGGTGCTGAAGTCATTAAGATCGAGCCGCCCGGCCAGCCTGACCCAATGCGCGAATGGGGTACCGTGAAACCGGAGGGCCGTTCTGTGTGGTGGCCAGTTGTGGCCCGCAACAAGAAATGTGCAACGCTAAACCTGCGTACACCGGAGGGGCAACAAGCACTTAAGGATCTTGTTTCCACTGCAGATATATTGTTGGAGAATTTTCGCCCAGGTACCATGGAAAAGTGGGGCCTTGGCTATGATGTTTTGTCTGCCATTAATCCACGTCTGATAATGGTGCGGGTGTCTGGCTACGGGCAAACTGGCCCTTATTCGCATAAGGCTGGTTATGCATCGGTCGGTGAGGCCATGGGCGGCCTGCGTTACGTTATGGGAGAGCCGGACAGGCGCCCCTCGAGAGCGGGCATTTCGATTGGCGATACCTTAGCCGCGACATTTGGTGCGTTGGGCGCTTTAGCTGCGCTTCAGCATCGTGAACGGACCGGAAGAGGCCAAGTCGTCGATTCCGCGATCTACGAGGCTTGCTTTGCTATGATGGAGAGCTTGGTTCCTGATTATCACTTTGGCGGTTACATTCGCGAGCGATCGGGATCATTTCTTCCAAAAATTGCACCATCAAACATTTACGAAGCAAGCGACGGCATGTTGATTATTGCGGCCAATCAAAACACGGTTTTTGAGCGATTGGCTGCGGCAATGGGCCAAGCTGAGCTGGCGGAAGACCCCCGTTTCGACACCCATGCAACCCGTGGCGAAAACCAAGCCTTGCTGGATGATATGATCAATCAGTGGACAAGCACAAAGACTGTGGCTGAAATCGAAGCGATTTGTGAGGATTTTGGGGTTCCTAGTGGTAGAATTTATCGTGCACCAGAAATGATGTCCGATCCTCATTTCGCAGCACGCGAAGCGATCGCTCGCATTGCCCATCCGGTATTGGGAGACTTCCCGATGCCAAATGTTTTTCCGAAGCTTTCAGAAACACCCGGCAATGTTCGGTGGACCGGGGCAGAGGTTGGTGAACATAACGATTACGTATTTAAGGAAATTTTGGGCTGGTCTTCCGAGAAAATGGCAGCCGCATATGAGGGGAAAGTCATTTAGGCAATTGCATCGGCTCTCAGCCCGAATCATAACTAGGCCATGAGTTCAACTGAGAAGTCCGAAGATCTTCGCATTGGTATCATCGGTGCCGGTGTATTTGGTGGTTTTCATGCCGCCAAGGTTTCCGAGGCGAATGGGGCGAAGCTCTCGGGCATTTATGATCCGGATGAGGCGCGAGCAGCCGGAAATGCGCTCAAACATGCAGCACAGTCGTTTTCGGCACTGGAGCAGCTTTTCGCTGTTAGCGATGCGATAATCATTGCGTCTCCAGCTGAAACTCACGGGGCTATGGTTTCTGCTGCGCTTGCTGCAGGAATGCATGTGTATGTCGAGAAGCCCTTAGCCGACACAGGGGCAATGGCGCGGTCGCTGGCCGCTGATGCCACAATGCGAGGCTTGATTTTACAAGTCGGGCATCAAGAGCGTTTTGTGTTCGAAGCGATTGGCTTGCTCGATGTTGAAGAAAGACCGATCGAAATCGATGCTGTTCGAGAGGGGCCAGCATCGGGCCGTGGTCTCGACACCTCCGTGACTATGGACCTTATGATCCATGATCTTGATCTAGTTTTGCGTCTTTTCAGAACTCGAGCGTTTCGCGTTTCCGCCGTGCGTCTTGAAGGAGAGCCCGGGTTTGCAAATGCGATCGACGCGATGGTGGAGTTCGAAGGGGGTGGGAAAGCGATGCTGCTAGCAAGCCGGATCGCGCCGGATCGTCGTCGCGCCATGCGCCTTACCTACCCTTCAGGCACTGTCGAGATCGACTTTGTTGCTCGCACCTTTAGCAATACTTCAAAACTGCCGCTCAACGCTGACTTTTCAGCTCGCTTACCCGATCCTCTTGGTGCTGCGGTCAATAGTTTCATTCTCGCATGCAGGGGCGAGGCCGTTTGTGCTGTGCCTGCATTCGAAGCGGCGGAGGCTGTTTTCCTCGCCGAATCTATTGATGCCGCGGCTGGTTAATCCGAGCGCGAACAAAACTGGATGGTCTCTGCTATAATGCGATCTTGCGTAGTTTCATCCAAGTAGGGATGCATAGGCAGGGAAATGACTTTTGCAGAAGCCAAATCGGTAACTGGTAGACCGTCGGGAGACAAAGGGTATTTTGTATACGCCGTCTGTTTGTGGGTTGGTCGACTGTAATAGATCGCCGTTGGGATACCCACCCCTTTTAGGTGAGCCTGTAAACCGTCTCGATCGGCTACCTCAATTGTGTATTGTGCCCATGTGGACGTACCACCTGATATCACCGTTGGAACTTTGGCAAACTGATCAAGCGCGGCGCTGTAACGATGTGCAACCTTGTCCCGGGCAACTATTTCCTCAGGGAATATGGCCAGTTTTTCGATCAATATTGCCGCTTGGATAGTATCGAGGCGGCAGTTTAGCCCAATCCGCACATTGTCATAGCGATCGGCACCTGCTCCGTGATTGCGCAGAGAAAGGCAAAGGGCCGCGAGATCAGAATCATTCGTTTGGATTGCGCCGCCGTCGCCGTAACAGCCCAACGGTTTTGCAGGAAAAAAACTTGTCGTGGTTATGTCAGCCCAATTTAGAGGGTGCTTGCCATGTAGTGTGCACCCATAGCCTTGAGCGGAATCTGCGATCAGCTTTAAGCCTTCTCGTCGGCAGATAGCACTGATCGCCACATAGTCTGCCGGTTGCCCAAACAGATCGACAGCAATTACCACGCGTGGCCGCAATTTACCTTCAGCTTTAGTATCGGCAATCGCCGCCTCGAGCGACGCCGAACTCATCGTGTAGGTGTCAGCGTCAACGTCAACAAAAACGGGCACCGCACCCAACCATGGAACGACTTCAGCGGTCGCTGCAAACGTGAAGCTCGGACAGAATACAGCATCGTTTGGCTGCAAACCCCAAGCCATCAAGGGAAGCGCCAACGCTTCGGTACCGTTTGCACAAGCAAGGGTGTGTTTTGCGTTGCTAAAGGCGCCCATCTGTCCTTCTAAAGCGGCGATCTCTGGCCCCATAACGAAGGCACCGTGATCTAACACTCGCGAGATTGCTGCGTTAATCTTGTCAGTGATTCTCGCGCGTTGAGCCTGGAGGTCGATGAAGGGAATCATGAGTTAATCCTAAGGGACTTTTCTGTCTTGGCGTCGCATTGCCGCGCGGAAGTGTTTAAGTCGAGATGTATGTTAGGTCTAATGCTGTCACTTTGAATGTCGAAAAGCGTCACCATCATTTCTGTCACGTTCAATAGCGCGGCATATTTCGCACGTTGGGTCGGTGCGGTCGACGCGCAGACGTTCAATGATTTTGACGTTATCGTGGTTGATAATGCGTCGGAAATTGAACAGCGGCCTAAGTCCGCTTTGATCAATAGCGAATGGCGGATCATTCAGAATGCTTCAAATGTGGGCTTTGCAGCCGCGAACAATGAAGCCGTGCGTTTGGCCTCGACGCCCTTGGTCGTGTTTCTCAACCCCGATGCCTTTCCGGAGCCGGAATGGCTCGAGCATTTGATCCGCGCTGCGGCAGAAATGCCTGCGGTCGCCGCATTCGGGTCGACGCAGTTGGTCGATGGCGACGCATGCAGATTGGATGGTGCCGGTGACGTTTGGCATGCTGCCGGCATTCCCTATCGCGGCGGGTTTCAGCACGTCGTTGAGCCACCCTACCCCGATGGCTCCTGTTTTGCGCCGTGTGCTGCAGCGGCACTTTGGAGGCGCGAAAAGTTTCTTGCACTTGGAGGGTTTGAACCCGCTTACTTCGCTTACTGTGAAGATGTGGACCTTGGATTCCGTCTGCGCCTCGTAGGGGGAGCGTCGTGGCAGGTAGGCTCTGCAGTTGTTCATCATGTTGGCTCTGGCATTACGGGCCGCCGTTCGAGCTTTACGGTTCGCCTCGGTACTCGGAACCGGCTATGGACGTTTGTGCGCTGTGTCCCATTGTGGCTATGCGTTGTGACCTTACCTCTTCACATCGCAGCAACGGGCCTATTGTGCCTAAAGGCACTCAAGGATGGCGTGGGAAAGGCTTTCTTCGAAGGCCTTTGCGAAGGGCTGAGCGGTCTTGGCGCTGTTTTGGCAATGCGCCGTGTGATCCAGCGTCAACGCACGATCTCAACGTGGAGGTTGGCGAAGGCAATGTCCTGGTCGCCCATTAGTCTGTTGCGTCGAGAAATCGTCCTTTCCGATCAAAATTAACGCTTCGCAAACCAAGAAAAGCCAAGTTGGGTAATGGCGTGGTCCTAGGAATCGCCGCTACTCAGAAAGCTAACGATGCCACGCTCTGCCCTTATCACCGGAATAACAGGCCAAGACGGTGCGTACCTCGCGCGCTTTCTGCTGAATAAAGGCTATCGCGTTTACGGCGCTCATCGCCGCTCAAGCTCGTTGGATACGTGGCGGCTTGCTTGGTTAGGTGTTGATCAAGACATCGAGCTCGTTGGTCTGGATATTTCTGACGATGCCAATGTTTACAATGTAATAGCGCGTCTTCAGGTCGACGAGGTCTACAATCTCGCGGCACAGAGTTTCGTACACGTTTCTTTTGAACAGCCAACTCATACCGGTGATGTCAATGGGCTGTCAGTGGGTCGATTGTTGGAAGCTATACGGACAACAAGCCCGCATACGCGGTTTTATCAAGCGTCTACGTCTGAAATGTTTGGCAAGGTGCGCGAGATACCGCAGCACGAAGGAACCCCCTTTCACCCGCGAAGCCCCTATGGGGTTTCAAAAGTCTATGGGCACTGGATCACGGTAAACTATCGTGAAAGCTATGGGCTTCATGCCTCATCGGGCATCCTTTTCAACCACGAGAGCCCCATTCGAGGCCCTGAGTTCGTTACAAGGAAAATCACACTGGGGTTGGTCGAGACACTTGCAGGGCTCAGCAATAGTCTCGCGCTGGGAAACCTAGAAGCAAAACGCGATTGGGGTTACGCAGGCGATTTTGTTGCCGGCATGTGGGCAATGCTCCAAAAAGACAACGCTGACGATTATGTCCTTGCCACTGGAAGAACGACCACGGTCCGGCGGTTTGCCGAGCTTGCAGCTCAAGTGGTTGATGTTCAAATTGAATGGATCGGAACCGGCGGAAACGAGATTGGCGTGTGCGCCCGTTCCGGCAAGAAGTTAATAAGCATTGATCCGCGCTACAATCGGCCTGCCGATGTTGAGCTTTTAATTGGCCAACCCACAAAGGCCCATACCGAGCTTGGATGGACGGCGACGACCTCTTTGGAAGCCCTTATCGAGAAAATGGTTTTGGCCGACCTCGATCGTGTTCAGAGCCGAGCACGAGACGGTGTTTCACTTGCCGCGGCTCGCCTCCGTAGGTCGGCATGAGTGTCCTCTACCAACCAATTTCTGCATGTCGCGTTTGTGCCTCAACAGCTCTAACCACGGTCGTTGACCTAGGAGATATGGCGCTGACAGGAGTTTTTCCAAAACCGAGCGACCCGGTAGTGCCGAAGGGCCCGCTAAGACTGGTTCGCTGCGATTGTTGTGGCCTCACTCAACTCGCTGACCGGTATGATCTGTCTAAGCTTTACGGCAACAATTATGGTTATCGATCTGGTTTGAATCGAGGGATGGTGCGCCATCTGGGCGGGATAGTTGCCGATATTGAGACCCGCGTAACACTATCCCCGAATGCCACCGTAATCGATATCGGCGCTAATGATGGAACGTTACTTTCGGCCTATTCGTCGACACATTTGAGACGGCTGGGTGTTGATCCTTCCGCTGAGAAGTTCCGCAAATACTATCACCACCAAACTGATTTGATTGTTGATTTCTTCCCTTCGCAACAAGTTGAGGATTGGCTTCATGGCTCTAAGGCTATGGTCATTACCTCAATTGCTTGCTTCTATGATCTTGAAGACCCGCTAGCTTTTGCTCAGGCGGTCCGGCATTTTCTGGCTGATGATGGCGTTTGGATTTTTGAGCAAAGCTACCTTCCGACCATGCTCGCGGCGAATGCGTTTGACACGATCTGCCACGAGCATGTTGAGTATTATTCCTTAGCAGTTATCGACAAGATTGTGCGTGCAGCCGACATGCAGGTTCACTCGGTAACTCTGAACGACGCGAATGGGGGATCATTTCGAGTTTGGGCCACCGCGAAGGGTAGCCAACTTTTCCCGCCGGACGGCACACTCAGCGTACTTTTGGAGAAAGAGAGTGCGTTAGGTTTGGAGACAGAAATCCCGTGGGCAAGCTTCAACAAGAATTTGAATGAAATTTGCCAAAGGACACGAGCATTCTTAACGAACGAGGTTGCAGCCGGTCGGAAGGTGCTAGGCTACGGGGCATCTACAAAAGGCAACGTATTGCTTCAGCGCGCAGGAATTGACTCGTCGCTTCTGCCTGCAATTGTTGAGGTTAACGAGGAAAAGTTCGGTTGTGTGACGCCTGATGGGGGCATTCCCATTATATCTGAAGCAGAAGGCAAAGTGTTGCGGCCAGATGCCTATCTTGTGCTGCCTTGGCACTTCCGCTCAGGGATAGTCGAACGAGAGCAGGTTTTCTTGTCAGCCGGTGGACGATTGGTCTTTCCAATGCCTAGCTTCGAAGTCGTCAGTCACTAGTCTGTTTTTCGCCGCTACGTGCTATGAGATAATTGCGGCCATTAAGGATTAGGGTTTTTCATGGACATCGGGCAACGACTTCGTGGCATTTGGTCGTCTTTTCGACGGTTTGGCGTGAATAAAGCACAGCTCAATGAAGCACCAACTATGCAACCCGCGCCGGATGCGCCGAACCCCAATCCAAAGCCGAAAGGTGGCGGCCGTGTATTGATTGGTGTGTTATTTCTCGCCTTGGTACCGCTCTATTACATCGCTGGTGCCCTTCTTACGCACCGCATCAATGACGACTTGCGATTCGTAGCGCCTGCCGCCCCGGCAAACGGATCGAAAACCGTGGCACTAATGGCCGCGTTGATTAGTCGTGAAGTTGATCAAACGGCGTGGTCTCCTAATACGCCAGCGTTTGCGCCCGCAGCGCTGTTGCGTTTCGGCGGTAACATGGTGAATTTCCAGTCTGGGTTGATAAAGGCACTGTCGACCTTTTCTTTGGAACTGGAAGGGAGGCTAGGCCGCCAACGAGGAACAGGTGGCGCCGATAATGATCTAGGAACAGCCCGAGAAGGACTGTCGCGTCAACCTGATACGTGGATTTTATCGCCCCTGCCGACGTCATCTGCGGATGGTGAGTACCGTCGCGCTGCAAAAGCGCTACTCGCCTATAATCAGCGCTTATCGACCGGACAAGCGACTTTCGATGTTCGATCAGACAATCTGTTGGGAGTACTCGATCGAATTGCTCTCGATCTTGGGGATGCATCCAACCAAATAGATCAACAAATCGAGATTGGGCGGACTTTGCTGATTGATCGGCGCGCTGACAAATTATTCTACTTTGTTAAAGGCAAAGCCTATTCCTACGCGATGATCCTTAGAGCCTTGAAAGCTGATTTCGCGGGCGTTTTGGCGGAGCGCAGAGTAAGCGCAATCTATGATTCAATGCTGAGCGACCTCGATAAGGCCGCAAATTTGAGCCCCGTGATTGTGCAGAACGGAAGCCCTGAAGCGCTAAGCGGCCCCAACCATTTGACGACCCAAGGCTTCTATCTTTTGCGCGCGCGTTCGAAACTGCGTGAAATCACCGACGTTTTAGCCAAGTAACGCTCGTCGTATGGCCGATCTATCAAACCCCATTTCACGCAAGTTTCTAGCGATTGCTGACGAGACCGATGAGTGTCACGCAGCAGTGCTTTATGCTGCGAGGCGGGCTGCAATTACCGGCGGTGGTTTGGTTTTGCTCCGCGTTATTGAACCTTTAGGCGCAGAATTGTGGGCGTCAGTCGGTGATGCCATGCGCGAGGAGGCAAAAGCGGAGGCGCAAACACTCCTTGAAAACCTTGCTGCTTTGGTTAGCGAGACGGTTTCAGAGGCGCCTGAACTCATAATTGCCGAAGGGGAAATCAAAGCCGAGATTGGCCGATTGCTTGACCGAGATGTTGGCATAAGGATTTTGGTGCTCGGCGCGGGTGTCGGGCGCGATGGGCCGGGCCCGCTCGTCACGTCTCTTTCTCGAGGTGGTTTCGGTTTTGGCAGTCGCAAGGTACCGGTTACCGTTGTTCCTGGTTCCCTCAGCGATGCGGAAATTTCAGCGGTTGCTGGCTAGAGCGCTGCGAGAATAGCATCGCCCATCTCTGCGGTTGAAAGAGTGCCGCCTAAATCACGGGTTAGCGCCCCTTGGTTCAATGCGGTTTCCACGGCCTTCGTGATGGTGTCGGCTAAATCAGCCCGCTCGAGCGACCAACGCAGCGCCATTTCGAAGCTCAAAATGGCTGCAATCGGGTTTGCCACTCCTTGACCGGCAATATCGGGAGCGGAGCCGTGAATAGGCTCATACAGGCCGGGCTTGCCTCGTTCTCCCAATGCCGCCGACGGTAGCAATCCCAGTGAGCCGGTAGCCATCGATGCTTGATCAGACAAAATATCGCCGAATAAATTGTCTGTTACAATCACATCAAACTGTCTCGGGTTCCGTACTAATTGCATTGCGCAATTATCAGCCAACATGTGCTCAAGCGAAACGTCACCATACTCGGCAGCGTGGAGTGCCGTTACGACTTCGCGCCACAAGAGACCGCTTTCCATAACATTTGATTTTTCAGCACTTGTAACGCGGTTGCTTCGATTGCGTGCAAGCTCAAAAGCTACGCGTGCCACGCGCTCGATTTCCGATGTCGTATATACTTGGGTATCAAAGCCACGTCGTTGGCCATCGGGAAGTGTTTCGATGCCACGCGGTGTTCCGAAATAGACCCCGCCCGTCAATTCACGAACGATCATAATGTCGAGGCCTTCGACCACTTCGCGTCGAAGGCTTGATGCGTCAGCTAGGGCACCAAAACACACGGCTGGACGAAGGTTTGCAAAAACCTCCATTTCCTTGCGAAGCCGCAACAAGCCCGCCTCAGGTCGGAGATTTCGGGCCGTTCCGGCCCATCTTGGGCCGCCGACTGCGCCCATCAAAACCGCGTCCACGGCTAGAGCGCGCTGGACAGTTTCTTCCGTGATCGGGACGTTGTGCACATCAAGGCAGGCGCCGCCGAAGAGTGCTGGTTCAAAATTCAGATCCAGCCCGCAGTTAAGCTGCAAAGCGTGAATCACGCGAGAAACCTGCGCGATGACTTCGGGACCGATCCCATCGCCGGGTAGTAGCAAGAGCGTTTTGGTCATAGCTTTGGTCTAGCGGGCTACAGTCCCAAGGGAAACTCTTGCACCCCTTTATGCTGCAGCGATCGATTTCAAGCTGCCCAGGGAGTTAACGCTTTGCGCCGAGCCTCGTGCGCGTCGATTGCCTTTGCGTGAACAAGTGTTTCGCCGATTTCATCGAGGCCGGCGATAAGAGCGGCTTTGCGCCCCGAGTCGATTTCGAACGCAATGGATCGGCCCGAAGGGCTGATGACTGTTTGTGCAGGTAGATCGATGGTGAATTTGTGGTTTGCGCCACCGGCTTCAGCCACCAAATCGTCAATCTCGTTTTGGGGTAGCACCAACGGCAAGACACCATTCTTGAAACAGTTATTAAAGAATATGTCCGCGAACGAAGCCGCAATTACGCAGCGTATTCCAAAGTCCAAAAGTGCCCAAGGGGCATGTTCCCGCGAAGAACCGCAGCCGAAATTTGGGCCAGCGATCAAAATTGCGGCTCCAGCGTAGGTTGGGCGATTCAAGACAAAATCCTGTTTCGGGGAGCCATCAGCTTCAAACCGCATGTCGAAAAAGAGGCCTTTGCCCAAACCAACCCGATCCACCGTTGCAAGGAACTGCTTAGGGATGATCTGATCTGTGTCGACATTGGCTTGAGGCAGTGGAGCCGCAATGCCCTCGAGTGTGACGAATTTATCCATAATGCGCTCCCGCTATGAAAGGATCAGTGGTGGAATAGCGTAGTGCATGTGTTTCGGGAACGTCTGACGCGCACTGATCGGGACAAAGGCTGTTTCGTTCCCGAGCGCGCCGCCATAGAGTGACGATAGCTCATTGAGGAAGGTCGAATGACCAAAGTTGTCCGCGCACTTGTTTGTCTTGCAAGCCTCGTTTTGGTGTGCTCGCTCCCGGCCAGTGCCCAAGCACCAAGTCCAGCTGCTTTGGCTTTATTCCCTCTACGAGCTCAGCCACAGGGTGTGCCCTTTCCGACAAAAGAATGGCCACGCGGACCGTTGCCTGTCGGAACAAACGAGGCCGAGCTCGCAAAGGCCGTTGAAAATGCAATTTCCGGCAGCACTAAAGCATTGGGGCAGACTCGCGCTATTGTCATTGTTCAGGGCGGCAAGGTTGTTTTGGAGCGATACGCGCCGGGTTGGGGGGCGGAAAACACGCACGTCTCTTGGTCTGTTGCAAAAAGCATTACGAGCGCACTCGTTGGCATAGCTGTCAGGGATAACGTGCTTTCGGTAGATAATCCGATTAGCAACCCGGTATGGGCGGCGCGAAAGGGAGATTCGCGCGCGGATATCACATTTAGGCACGCATTGGGGCTGACCGATGGTCTGCGTTGGCGGGAAACCGACGTAGCCTCAATTGTGGATTCTGACGCTGCAAAGATGCTTTTTGGGGCAGGGCGAAATGACCCCGTGAAGTGGGCTGCAGAACGACCCCTGGAGCACAGTGTTGGGACCACTTGGCGCTACAGTACGGGTAGTTTCGCCCTCGCTGCAGCTGGAATAGCTCAAAGATTACCATCGGCAAGAAAAAATGATCTTGGAAACCGCATCGCAATGCGGGAATTCATGCGCAATAAATTGTTCCTTCCGCTTGGCATGACCAGCGCCGCGCCTGAGTTTGATGCTGCCGGTAACTTCTATGGAGGGTCGTTATTATATGCGACTGCTCTGGATTATGCCCGATTTGGCCTCCTCTACCTTCGAGATGGTCGATGGGATGGCAAGCAGATTTTACCTCCGGGTTGGGTCGACTTCTCGCGAACACCGACTTCCGCAAAAAATGTCGACGCCTATGGTCACGGCTGGTGGCTCAGCAATCAAAGGGCCGGTAAAGGCGGATTCGCAGGCTCCACGCCGCTTTTAACCAAGGGTCCCTTTGATTCGTTTGAGGCCCAAGGGCGCTATGGTCAGATCATAGCGGTGGTGCCCTCTAAAGATTTAGTCGTTGTGCGGCTAGGGCAAACAGAGGGCGCTTGGAAAGAGCTGGGTAATTGGACGTCCACGGTCGTTAACTCATTCCCAGACGTCCCTGCCAAACGACCCCAAAAATAGCCAATCACACAATAGTTCTGGTTTTGTTCTAATTTTCCGGTAACGATTGTGTGCGAAATGAATTGCGCATGTCTTAGCGATGGCGCGGCTCGGTAAGGTATCGTTAACTAAAAACAGCTGCAGTGGGTGCATTGACCGATTGACCAAACATCTTTCCGATGACCACTATATGTAGGGTTCTGGGGAAGACCTAGTACTTAATCTGGTTAATGATGCGGCCGCGACGCGGAACCGACGGGGATGGCGCTCATCCTCGCGGAAGGAGAGTTGCGTTTTGGGGGCAGAGGGAAAAACTATGGTACGTGCGGAAATGGCCACAGTTTTGGCACCGACATCGGAAGTACGGGTTGAAACGCGCCGGGATGCTGTGCGCGGGAAGCCAAAAGCGGTAAACCTTAGACTGGTTGAATCCGTTAAGGTGGACAGATCCCGCGATTCGCTACTGACGGATTTTGGCAAGACGACACTCGAGGACCGCTATCTTCTGCCCGGCGAGTCGTTTCAGGATATGTTTGCGCGGGTCGCTCAAGCCTATTCCGACGATGTTGAGCACGCGCAACGCATTTACGACTATATTTCCCGGCTATGGTTCATGCCGGCGACGCCTGTTTTGTCGAATGGTGGAGCTGAGCGTGGTCTACCAATTTCGTGTTTCCTGAATGCCGTAGATGATAGCTTGGACGGCATCGTCGGCTCGTGGAACGAAAACGTCTGGCTTGCGTCAAATGGTGGCGGTATCGGGACCTATTGGGGCTGCGTGCGATCTATAGGCGAGAAAGTAGGTCAAAACGGCCAGACATCTGGGATTATTCCGTTTATCCGGGTTATGGATTCGCTCACGCTTGCCATTAGCCAGGGGTCGCTGCGGCGAGGCTCCGCCGCCGTATATCTAGACTGCCACCACCCAGAGATTGAAGAGTTTTTGGAAATTCGGAAACCTTCCGGCGATTTCAATCGCAAAAGCCTTAACCTACACCATGGTGTCAACGTCACCGACGAACTCATGGAAAAAGTTCGCGATGATGGCATGTTTGACCTGATCAGCCCGAAAAACGGTGAGGTGGTCAAACAAATCTCAGCGCGTAAGCTGTGGCAGAAGATAATTGAGCTTCGCCTCCAAACCGGTGAGCCGTACATCCTTTTCGTTGACACGGTGAATCGTCAGATGTCGCCACACCAACGCAAGCTCGGTTTGTCTGTCCGGCAATCAAATTTGTGCTCGGAAATCATGCTTCACACGGGCAAGGACCATTTAGGTGTCGATCGGACCGCTGTTTGCTGCCTGTCTTCGTTGAACGCTGAGACTTTCCTTGAATGGAAAGATGATGATCGCTTCTTGGATGATGTTTTCCGTTTCCTGGATAACGTTTTGGAAGATTTCATTCAACGTGCGCCGGATGAAATGGAAAAGGCAAAGTATGCGGCGTTTCGTGAGCGTTCTGTTGGTCTAGGCATCATGGGTTTTCACTCTTTTTTGCAGGGCCAAGCGGTACCGTTTGAAAGCGCTGTCGCGAAGTCGTGGAACTTGCGCATTTTCAAACATATTCGGCGCGCCGCGGATGCTGCGAGCGTTAAGCTGGCGGAGGAACGTGGGCCTTGTCCTGATGCTGCCGAGCAGGGGGTAATGGCGCGCTTCTCACACAAGATTGCCATTGCTCCCACGGCATCGATTTCGATCATTTGCGGTGGAACTTCGGCTGGAATAGAGCCAATACCCGCCAACATTTATACCCATAAAACCCTGTCGGGCTCATTCTCTGTCAAAAACCCCTATCTTGAGCGCCTTCTGGAATCGCGTGGAAAGAACACCGATGAGGTTTGGACATCGATTCTTGCGAACGAAGGTTCCGTTCAAGATCTTGATTGCTTGTCACCTTTGGAAAAAGATACCTACAAGACAGCCTTCGAGATCGACCAGCGCTGGGTAATCGAACTCGCGGCAGACCGTACACCCTATATCTGTCAAGGACAGTCTCTCAACGTCTTCCTGCCTTCTGATATCGATAAGTGGGACCTGCATATGCTGCACTGGTCGGCATGGGAAAAGGGCGTGAAGTCACTTTACTACTGTCGTTCCAAGTCGGTTCAACGGGCGTCGTTTGCGGGTTCGGAAAAGGCGGAGGCAATTATTCATAGTGGTGAACGCACCGACTATGAAGAATGCTTGGCCTGCCAGTAGAAATAGTAGAAAAAATCGGGAAGAATGATGCATTATGGACATCATTCCTCCCGCTGAACCACCATCGTTTCTACAGCGGAATACAGGCGAGATCGTAGCAATAGCAGCGTTTGTGTTGTCGCTTACGGTCTCTGTGATCAGTGCTTGGTATGCGATACGGGGCTCCGAGGTCGTTCTTCTGGCGCCCGATCGGGTAATAATTTACCGCGACGAGATTAATGGTGATGCTGCTGCACGCGTAGCCGTGCCGATGTCCCTCATAAACACTGCAAGTGCTGATCACGGTGACGTAGTGGTTCAGGTCGATGGCAGCTTTCCCGCGGATACGAAAGGCGGGTTAGCGTCGTTCGAATTTGGATCAACAGTCCAGCCGGTTTTCACCGAGTTTGCAGACAAGGCAGCACAAGGCTGCGAAATCGGTGCGCGCTGTATTGCGTTACCGCGGCTACTCATAGTGGACCGCGATGCTCGGCTAATCGACGTACCCGGCGGCGCCGCGCGGTCACAATATGTAGCCTTCACATTGTCCCAATGGAATTGTACGGGCGCAAAAGCAATTTGTGACCGGTTCTCTAGCTTTGAGCAGGTCGCGGAACAGATTTCAGGGCGTGAACTCGACATCACGCTTACAATTCAGCTTTATTCTGACGGGAAAAAACAGGCCCGCTGCAAAACGCGCCGTGCTATTGATAGAGAGTATCTCGTTCAAACAGGTTGGTTAAGCTTGACATGTCAGTCGCTCAAAGTTTCCTAAAGGCAGCATTTGTTGCAGCGTGTCTGGCACTGTCCCAGATTGCCGCGGTTTCGGACTCAAGTGCTCAACCAGCCCCCCAAACGCTAGCACCAGCGGCCGCCCCACGTCTGCCGAGTTCTCTTTTTTTTGATAGGGTTCCAACCGAAAGGATAACACGATACCACGACAGTATAGTGGTCGCGGACTCGAGTGGGAAACCAAAGTTCCGCGCAGACTTAGCACATTTCTTGGCGTTGGCGGAAAACCCCGATGGTTATATCATTGAATGGCGGCTTCGGGCGCGGCAGGTTCGGATTTCTATCGATCCTTCACTCGACTATTGGGTTTCCTGTGAGGATGTTCGAACGACGGGGTTGGCTTGCGGTGGTGCAAAAGCAACGACGGATGGGTTGATTTTCCGTGCTGCTGAGCCAAAACCTCCGCTCAGGTCCGGTCCAGGATTATCGGCACCTGAGATACCGGACTGCCCCGGTGACGTACGCTGCCCGAAACCACGGCCAAAGAAGTAAAGCATGGACATTCACGTTCGGGCGGCCACCCTTTCGGATATTCCGGAAATAACCGAAATCTATGGGTACCATGTTCGAACGGGCACGGGCTCCTTTGAAATTGAACCACCTGACCAAGGCGAGATGACGGCTCGTTTTGAAAAAGTCCAAACGCAAGGTTGGCCCTATTTGGTTGCCGTTGGGGCGGCAAACGAAATTTGCGGATTCGCTTATGCAGCGCAATTTCGGGACCGCCCAGCTTATGCAAAGACTGTAGAAGACTCGGTTTATGTTTCGCATTCCACGCAGGCGCGCGGTGTCGGTCGGTCGCTACTAACTGCCCTCATCATTGAAATTGGAAAGCGAGGCGGACGCCAGATAATCGCCGTAATCGGTGATGCCGAAAACCATTCTTCAATTGCGCTCCATAAATCCTGTGGTTTCAGACATGTAGGCACTTACGCCCATGTAGGAGAGAAATTCGACCGCCTCCTGGACGTAGTCCTCATGCAAAGATCATCCTGAATTTTTGGGGCGCGGTACGATCATTGCGTGGCTATCATTAAGCGATCCGCAATGGCTTGGAACGAAACATGCTGTTTCGACATTGCGGAGTCTGGAATACCGCGCTTTAATGGGGCGATGTTGGCGGAGATGAGATGTTAGGTCTCAAGTGCCTTTTTGGAACTGCGGCTGTGCTGGCTTGCACAGGTGGCGCAGCGCTTGCTGCTCCGACCACGGCGGGGTCTAGTTCCTCCACTTTCAGCTCTCCCTTTGCCAGCAATGCTAGTATTCCAAGCCTACCGGCACCGGTTCCCTTCATGGGTCGCGAGGATCGGTATTCAGCGTCGTTGAAGGATACGACGCCGCGGCCGATCCTGTCTGATGAAGCGCCAAAGAGCGGGCTAAAGCTCCTTCTTCGTCGCGATAGGCTTGATGCGTATTCGGAATCCGGCCGAGTAAGTGACGCGTTGGCGTCTGCGTCGCCTTATGCAGTTGACCGCCGAGACGTAGCCGTTGATTGGCAGCTTGGGCTGGTCTCTCCAGCCAATAGAAGCGGGCTAGGTCTGGACATTGGCTTTACGCCGCGTGGTTCGTTTGGTGTTTCTGAAACCGGACAGAGCCGTGGCGCGGGTGCACAATTGTCGTTTGGGCGCTTCTTGAATGCGACTGACGCTGTCCCGAAGTCGTGGTATTTGTTCGCGGCAGCGGATGGCCAACAAGTAACGTGGGATCTTGATCGCTCAAATGCGGTTGGGATCGCTCCTGGCATGCGGCTCGGAGAGCGCGTTGTGGTCGGTGACGTGCAGGCAGGTATTTCAATCGCGCGATTTGGTGGCCAATTCGGCTTAGCCTATATGCAACGTGATGTTTCTTATGAGACGGCGCACCGTAGCGAACAATTTGCCGCGTTCTCGTTTTCGATGAAACGATAGTTTGTCGCCGCTGCTATTGACGGTGGACGGGAGAGTTTTTTCGCCGCGCGATTTGATTCAAGACTTGTTAACCGACTAATCCTAGCTATCATCTACACTCGGCGTACAAGATGTAGGGGTATGGCATGGCTTTTGGCGATACAGGTAGAACAGTGGGGCTGTTGACGCCTTCGCATTCCTATAAGCCTTTCCGGTATCCTTGGGCGCATGAGTTTTGGAAGCGCCAGCAGCAAATTCACTGGATTCCAGAGGAAGTTCCACTCGGTGAAGACTGTAAGGACTGGGCTAATAAACTCAATGACAATGAGCGTAATCTTCTAAGCCAGATCTTTCGGTTTTTCACACAATCCGATGTCGAAGTGAACGACAATTATATGGAGCGCTATGCGCGCGTCTTTAAGCCAACCGAAATCAAGATGATGCTTTCGGCGTTCTCAAATATGGAAACTATCCATATCGCTGCCTATGCATTGTTACTTGAAACGATTGGCATGCCGGATAGTGAGTTTTCAGCCTTTCTCGACTATGAGGCGATGAAGGCCAAGCATGATTACATGCAGGGGTTTGGCGTCGAAACAGAAGCCGATATTGCGCGCACATTGGCGATGTTTGGGGCATTTACCGAGGGTTTGCAGCTTTTTGCGTCTTTTGCGATGTTGATGAACTTCCCACGCTTCAACAAGATGAAAGGCATGGGACAAATCGTTTCTTGGTCTGTCCGAGACGAAAGCTTGCATTGCGAAGGTATGGTCCAGCTCTATCACGCTTTTGCCAAAGAGACCGGTTGCGTCACCAAGGCGGTAGAGGACGATATCATTGCTTGTTGCGAGACCGTCGTCAGGCTTGAAGACAAATTCATTGATTTGGCGTTTGAAATGGGGCCGGTCCAAGGCATGACGGCGGCCGACATCAAAGCTTATATTCGTTACATCGCAGATTGGCGCCTAGGACAGCTTAACCTTCGGCCTATTTACGGGGCAACCGAACACCCGATTCCATGGTTGACTGCCATGTTAAATGGTGTTGAGCACGCTAACTTTTTTGAAGCGCGCGCCACTGAATATTCTAAAGGCGCAACGCGCGGGGATTGGCATGGCGCCGATGGCGTGTGGGCGATGTTTGATAAGGTGAAAGCTAAAAAGCTTCTCGAAGAGACCAACTGAAATTCTGAAGTCGCCATGTCAGACAGCACCCAGCTTTCCAAGACGGTGCATTTGCTTGGGATTAACTAGTTTAGAGTAACCATGATTTCTGACGAACTCATGGAATGGGCTTTATCTTGAACGGCGATCAACCATCGGTTCTCAGCATGAGGGCGCGCCAGAAGCAGCGCGTGCTGGTGGTTGAGGATCACGCGGTAGCACGCAGGCTCATGGAAGCCTATTTGGAGCTCTGGCCATGCGAGGCTTTTTGGGCCTTTGACGGTGAGCAAGCCCTCGAAATGCTGGCGGCCATGCCTTTCGACGTTGTGATTATGGACGTTGTCTTGCCTGAAATGGACGGTTTGGCGGTAACGCGCCGCGTTCGTCGTTTAGACGGCCCAAACCGCACTGTCCCAATTATTGCGATGACCGCAAATGCAAGACCGCAAGATCGGGCCGATTGCTTAGAAGCTGGCATGAACGACTATTTGGCAAAGCCAGTCACGCCTGATGAGTTGCTGAACGCGCTCAATCGCGCAACCGAGCCTACCCAAGTTGACCGTGCGCGCGCTCGGCGCGTCTGATTAAGGCGCCTTTGCGAGACCTTCACGACGGCTGTCTGCAGCACCGAGCAAGCCGTTTGGCGTGACCATGACTGCGTGAAGGCCGGACCCCTCTCCGCCTCGCCCATTTTCGTTGATGGGGAAGCCCCTTGCCTTTAGGTCTGCCGTTATCGCTGGGTTCATCCGCGCATTTTCTATAACAAGTGGGCCCCGGGCAACCACATTTGGAAGATCAACAGCCTGCTGAGGCGTAAGCTTCCAATCAAGCATACCGACCAGGGCCTTGGCGACATATGAAATAATGGCGTTGCCGCCGGGGGATCCGACCGCGAGGACAAATGCTCCGTCTTTGTCGAAAACTAGGGTTGGCGACATTGATGATCGTGGGCGTTTGCCGGGAGCAGCAGCATTCGCGACAGGTTGCCCTTTATCGTCCACTGGCTTGAAGGAAAAGTCGGTCAATTGATTATTGAGAATGAAGCCTGACGCCATGCGCGATGAGCCGAATATGCCTTCGACTGTTGTGGTCATCGAGACCACATTTCCGCGATTATCGACCACTACAAAGTGCGTCGTTCCGGGGACTTCGCCGGTGGCATCTTTACCGCGGACAGGCGCCCCGGGCGGTGTCCCTGCGGTCACATTTGATATCGCGGCATCTGGTTTAATCTGACTGGCGCGACTTTTGAGGTATTCGCCGTTTAGCATGCCTTCGATTGGCACTTTTACGAAGCGATCGTCCCCAACATACAAGTCACGATCTGCGTAGGCTAATCGCAACGCATCCGCCAAATAGTGCCAGCCTTGGGCTGTATTCGGGCCGGTGTTCGCCATATCGATATTCTCAAGGATTCCGAGCGTCGCCAAGATGGCAACGCCGCCAGATGAGGGCGGGGGAACCCCGCACGCCTTGTAAACGCGGTATGGACGGCAGATCGGTGTTACACGTTCGGCTTTGTAATTCTTCAAATCCTCTAAACTCAATGTGCCGGCGAGTGGCGGGCGGGCGACGGCATCAACAATGGATTGGGCAATCGGGCCTTCATAGAACGCGCGCGGTCCTTCATTGGCGATGCGAGAAAGAGTATCCGCATAAGCGGCATTCTTGAGAAGCGTTCCCGGCGGGATTGGCTTGCCGTCTGGCGTTAGGAGATAGGCGGCCGTTTCCGGTGCGTTCTCGCCAAACGGGGCAAAGGCCATGACAAATCCGATTGATTCCGTTAGCCGCGGGGAAACCTTAAAGCCCTCGCTGGCCAAAGAAATCGCGGGCTGAAAAGATTCTTTCCAAGGTAAGCGGCCATGGTCCTCATGGGCCAGAGCCAACATGGCTATTGCTCCTGGAACACCTGTTGAGCGACCCGACTTCATAGCCGCTACGAATGGGAGCGGCTTCCCGTCATTACCCAGAAAGAGCTCCGCAGTGGCCTTCAGCGGCGCCGTCTCGCGGCCCTGATAGGCTTCGATTTTTCCTGAGGCGGCGTCAAAGTAGATCATGAACGCGCCGCCACCTATGCCCGATGACTGAGGCTCAACGAGCCCCAATGCCGTTTGCACGGCGATTGCCGCGTCAACGGCGGAGCCACCTTTCCGCAAGACAGTCAATCCAGCTTCCACAGCTAAAGGATTGGCCGCCGAAATCATTGCCCCATGCTTCCACGAACGGACAGGAGCAGCAGTATTTGCGCTTGCCGTTACACTGGGCGTCGCCGAGCTTGTTTGTAATGTAGGCGCACACCCAAGCGCTAAATGGCTAAGAAGCAAGCTTGCAGTAAGGGCAACAACACGCCGTTTTGTAATTTCAATCATGGTTGGTGCCTTTGAGCCAATTTATCTCGAGATTTGATGCTAAACGGTGGGTGCGTTGCCGCCAGCTTTTTCAACGAAGTTCGTCAGTGATCAGGACTGGTAACAAGCGAACGAACTGCGCAATTCATCGCCCATGCTGCGCGTGACCAAACGGCTTCCCGCCATTCTGGTGTATCGATGTAAAAAGCCGCTTTGGATGTCGCCAGAATACTGGCGGCGTCAGGGCCGTTACGATCCCCTCGGGTATGCAACCAGCTCGTTGCTCTCGTAGCGGCGATCACCGCCTGCGTTTCTACGGTTCCGAATTCCAGCGCTACACAAACAGTATCGGAGGGCTGCAACATGGTTTCAAGCGCTTCGTCCAGGGTGCCGAATAGGTCTGCTGAAGCTGAGGAACCATCCTTTGTTGAACGGCATTCCCCTTCGAAAATAGCTTGCCCGACATCCCAACGCTCTGATCCGGGCTGTTGAGAGTAAATTACTTCGCCATAGCCCGATGGACCGAGGCCGGTGTGCCAGTCAATGATTATGATGCGTTCGCAACCGCGAAGCGCCGCAACAAAATGCGCTTCCATAACGTGGCGCGACCAGGATGGCGCGTGTCCACCAAAGAATAGCCCATTGGGGTGGCTGTATTGCCCTGCAGAGATGGCCGCCTGAAGCGCGGGAAAGCCATTCTCCATCGCATAGGCCAGCATCTTTCGATTTGAGGCTTCCAACGAAGCTGGACTTACGTCTGGCAGTTCAATGGCCTCAGCCAGTTGTTCATAGCCTTCGTTAATCGGCCAAGGCTTCCGCGTAAAGTCGAGGTAGTTTCGATTAAGATCAATATTGTCCTCGTTGAAGCGAGAGTCCCAAGCATAACCATAGGCGCAATGTGCATGGAGCAAAACGACCCGAAGGTCGCCTGAGCGGTCTAAGAGATCCGACGAGAGGAACCCAACTTGTGCGGCGGTTCCAACATACCCTTCTGGCCCATGTGTTCCCGACACGAACCCTAAACCATACTTTGCTTTTGGATCTCCGAGGGTTGCTATGTCGATCCAGATCGGCCGATCACCGGGGCCTCGCGCGAAAGGGTGTTGTATAGTTTGAATTTCTGCGTTCGCGGCCTTGGCTGCAGCAAGAAACGCTTCGCGTCCATTGTAATAGTCAGTGGGAAAAAGGGTTTCCGCATCAAGTGAATGTGGCGCTGGCCGCTGCATAATTTATCCCCAAAGGGAGCGCGACGGCGGATGCATGGTTGCCCCGATATAGCGTATTCCCGGATCTCGATCTTCCTTCAAAAGGAGCGGGCCGTCGAGGTCAACCCAATCGGCTAGCCCCGCGAGAATTGCTGCGGGTGCCATAGCTAAGGACGAGCCGACCATGCAACCGATCATGACCTTTAGTCCGGCGGCTTTCGCTGCCTTAATCGTTTGAAGGGCCTCGGTGAAACCGCCTGTTTTGTCTAGTTTCACATTGACGGCGTCGTAGCGGCGCGCAATTCGCTCGATATCACGATGCGTGTGCAGCGATTCATCGGCACAAATAGCAACGGGCGCAGCAACATTCTCTAGGCGACTGTCGGTGTCAGAAGGGTAGGGTTGCTCAATCAGCTCAACCCGCAGCGTGCGCGCGCGCGCTGCAATAATCGGCAGGGATTTGGGATCGAGGCCCTCATTTGCATCAAGGATGAGCCGAGCATCGGGCCGTGCCGAAGCAATTGCTTCTATCCGCACCATGTCCTCAGGCCCACCAATCTTGCACTTCAAAAGTGGGCGGTCCGGCACGGCTAGGGCAGCGCTCGCCATGGCTTCGGGGCTATCGAGGGAAATGGTGAAGGCAGTGGTCAGTGGCTCTGGTTCGGGTAAGCCCGCCATTTGCCAAACGGGTATGTTGGTTTCTTTCGACATTAGGTCCCAAAGGGCGCAATCGAGTGCATTTCTAGCCGCGCCCGGAGGTAGGAGAGTTTGCAAACCGTCCACAGTGATATCATCTGTCACGTTGGTGCGGACTGACTCAATTTGTGCGATGACCGAATCAACAGATTCGCCATAGCGACCATAAGGCACACATTCGCCTTGGCCTTTATGTGCGCCTCGCGTTAGGGTGGCAACAACAACTTCCGCAGTGGTTTTCGAGCCGCGTGCTATGCGAAACTCTTGAGCAAGAGGCCACGATTCGTTGCGGATTGTGACCAGCACCTTACAAACTCCGTTTCGCTTATTCTTATGCTTGATCTTGAAACGCCGCACCCGTCAATGTCTGCTCGGGACAGGAGATATCATGACGTCGACTGCGACGGCCTTTGAAATTCGGGTGACGGCTGAAGGGCGCGTTTTCGCTCCGCTAGGCGATTGGACGATCCGCACCCTAGATGCCGTCGATGAAGATCTTTTGAAATTACGTAATGAACGCGCAAACGCTCCACTTCTGATCGATGTTTCTCAACTGGGCGACATGGATACGTCCGGCGCTCTGATTATTGACATGGCTTTGCGCGATGCCTGCCAGGCAAGCTCAACCGGTCTCATTGTGTTGGGCGAACATGCGAACGCTGGCAACCTATTGGCAGAAGTGAAGCGCCATCGCGATGGTTGCCCCGAGCCGCCACTACCACGGGACGGACTTATTGTTCTTTTAGAGCGAACCGGCAGAGCCCTTGAAGACTTTTGGCTTGAAACGGTTGACACTGCTGATTTTGTCGGACGCACAATCGTAACAATGGCTCGTCTGACTGCCCAGCCTTGGAAGTGGCGCTGGACGGCGGTGTTTTCGGTGGCTGAATCCGCGGGGTTGAACGCCTTGCCGATTATCATGACTTTGGCGTTCTTTATTGGTGCCGTCATCGCTTTCATGGGCGCCACTTTGTTGCAGCAATTTGGGGCCTCGGTTTTTACAGTTGAGCTAGTAGGGATCATTATCCTTCGCGAGTTTGGCGTCTTGATAACCGCAATTATGTTAGCGGGGCGATCTGATAGCGCTTTTACCGCTCAAATTGGCGCAATGAAAATGCAACAAGAAGTCGATGCTATGCGCGTTCTTGGCCTCGATCCATTTGAAGTATTAGTGGCACCGCGCGTTTTGGCGTTGTTGGTGATGACGCCAATTTTGACGTTCTTTGCAATGACGTCTGGGATTATTGGTGGAGCGATTGTGGCTTGGACCACATTAGACATTGGCCCCATTCAATTCATTGCGCGGCTTCAGGAAAATGTCGGAATCATCCACTTTTGGGCCGGTATGGCAAAGGCCCCGGTATTCGCGTTGATCATTGCGATCGTTGGGTGTCGCCAAGGCTTGCTGGTTCACGGCGACGTGCAATCATTGGGTGGCCGCGTGACAGCGTCCGTCGTGCAGGCGATTTTCCTAGTTATTGTGATCGATGCCGTGTTCGCGATGCTCTACCTAGAGCTCGATATATGATCGATTTTAACGCCATTACCCAAGCTGATGATTGCAACGGTTGCTCCATCCGATTGCGCGGCATCACAAATCGCTTTGAAGGGCCGCCAATTCATGAGGGGCTCGACCTTGACGTGCTCCGCGGCGAAACCTTGGGGATTGTCGGCGGGTCTGGCACCGGAAAGTCAGTCTTGTTGCGGACGATCATCGGCTTAAATCGGCCTTCCGCCGGTAGCGTCGATGTCCTCGGCCACAATGTTTGGACCGAAGACGCCAACGAACGCCAAAGCCTTGAAAGGCGCTGGGGGGTGATGTTTCAGGATGGGGCGTTGTTTTCGTCTCTCACTGTTCGAGAGAATGTGTTGGTACCCTTAAAGGAGCACACGGACCTTTCTTTTCGGCTCATGAGCGAAATAGCGGACCTCAAGATCTTGATGGCTGGTTTGCCGGGTGACGCTGCTAACAAGCTGCCTTCTGAATTGTCCGGTGGTATGCGAAAGCGGGCAGCCCTCGCGCGGGCTTTAGCGCTGGATCCGGAACTCTTGTTTCTTGACGAGCCAACAGCAGGCCTCGATCCGATTACTGCCGGAAGATTTGACGCTTTGGTGAATGATTTACAGGATTCGCTCGGTTTGACCGTTTTTCTAGTTACGCATGATCTCGACACACTGCGCGACGCATGCGACCGAGTGGCGGCACTTTCTGAACGCAAAGTGGTTTCCATTGGGCCACTTGATGATGTTCGAGAACGCGCAACGGGCTGGCTGCACGACTATTTCAGCGGGCCGCGTGGCCGCGCGGCGCTAGGAGTTTAACAGATGGAGACGCGCGCCAACTATATCCTGATCGGAGCGTTTACGATCTTGGCCGCAATCAGCGCTTTCATTTTTGCCATTTGGTTAGCCAATGTGCAGTTTGACAAGCAATTTCGGCTTTATGATGTCTATTTTGAAGCTCCGGTTCGCGGTTTGGCAGAAGGCGGAACGGTTCGGTTCAACGGTATCCCGGTCGGAACCGTAGCCAGATTGGCGCTTAATCCAGACGATCCCAAGAGCGTCCTCGTGCGCATTCGTATTGAAGATTCCACGCCGGTCCGGGTTGATTCTGTGGCGCAGCTGGAGCCGGAAGGTCTTACTGGCATTGCTTATGTTCAGGTGTCTGGCGGCACGCCGGGCACAAAGTTGCTTACTCCTTTACCCGGCAAACCCTATGCCGTGATCGCAACGCGCACAGGCCAATTGGATCGTTTGTTCCAGGGGAGCGAGGGCGTAATTGAGTCTACGCTTCAAGCCTTAGATCGCATTAACAAGCTGCTCGATGACGGCAACATTGAGAACATTCGGCGGGCTTTGGCGAATATCGAAGGCTTGACCGATTCCTTGAACCGAAATGAGGCATTACTCGGGAATGCCAATCAGGCTGCGCTCTCCTTGGCGGCTGCCGGCGATAGCATCGCGTCGGCTGCCAAGACTTACGATGCCCTTGGGCAACAGGTCGGCGGCGAGGTGAAGGGCCTCGCGGGACAGACAACTGCAACGCTTCGCGAAGTCCGTGCCGTGGCTAAGTCCCTCCGCGAAGCCGCTGAAGCGACGCGAATTTTGGCGGCGCGTTCGGTTCGGACCACCGATGCCGTTGGCGATGCTTTCCGGACCGCCTCTGACGATACACTTCCTGAAATATCGCAGGCTGCGGCTGACCTCAGGCGCCTCTCCACTAATCTGGAACGTGTTGCCGCTGAATTGGAGCGAAACCCGTCTAGCTTGGTTGCCGGCCAGACAAAGCCAACAATGGAATGGAAAAAGTGATGACCCGCTCGACGTCGTTTTTGGCCATTGTCGCGCTGACGGTAAGTCTGGGGGCCTGCATAAGGGTGTTTCCAGATCCACCGCCGCCGCCCTTAATTTTCGCGTTGCGGGCAGATCCGGGACTGAACCCAGCGGCAAACCCGGTGCCAGTTACGCTAGGGATTGCCGCACCGACGCTGACTAGCGCCTTAGCTGGTTCTGATTTAACGGCCCTACGCCCTGATGGCAGCTATGCCTATATTAGGGGTGTGCGGTGGACCGCAGCGACGCCGGATGCGTTGCAGTCTCTTCTACTTGAGACGGCGGACCGATCAAACCTCGTACGATCGGCGGTCAGGACTGCGGCGAGTGCACGGTCAGATTATACTCTACAATTTGATGTGGCGACCTTTGTGTTGGAGCGGGCCAGAAAATCGGGCACAGCGAAGATTGAAGGAACAGCCCGCTTGATTAGCACGGTCGATCGTCGTGTTGTTGGTAGCACATTCATCGCTGTCGAAGGCGATGCTGGACTAGACGGGCCCGCTGATGCGGCGCGAGCCCTTGAAGCGGTCGCCCAATCGGCCGCACTAGAGGCGGTTACTTGGGCAAGTGCGGCTGCAAAGGTCGATCAGCTCTCTAAGGCTGCGTCCACAATCAAATAAAGTGCGGTGAGCTCGTCGTTAAGAGCGTTTCGACTGGCGGCATCCTCATGGGCACTCACAAACCGGATCGCTGCCTCCCGAAGGTGCGGTTCCGCTATGCGTTCGGCCATACGCTGCAACCCTTCTGGCGCATACTGTTTGACAGCGCGCCGTCGCGAGTCTGCACGCATTGCGCCAGCAACACCGATCCGCGCAATTGCGGCATCTGTCATGTAACCAGTGCTTCCAAGGGAAAGACCCAAAAGCGCCTCTCGCAGAACGGTGACGTCGTCCTTTGGTGGTTGATCGTGAGGCGACTTGCCAGCATCGAGTGTTGCAAGGAGATCCTTCCACCGCCACGTCTCGCGGTCGCCTTGTGCAACGCCACCAGCTTTCTTGAACTCAGCATCAAACAGCAAATCATCAGCCGCTAAAACTTTCTCTTGAATAATTTCCGGCTCTCTTTCCGCTCCATCATCCTGAGGCGTTACACCTGGAGCAGCATTTGGTTGGATTGCCGGTGTCGAAGGAAGAGATGCTATCGTCTGGAGCGGACGCATGGGCGGCGGTGGAATGGCGCCGGTAACGCCTGCAAACCCGCCTAGTCGCGCCACAATATCGCCAAGTGCCGCGTAGCTTTCGCGTAACCGCAATTGGAAGGCTTCATCGATTTGCGCGGCTTCCTCAAGTGCCCCACGCCCCGCTTGATTTAGGCGTGCTAACGACGCTTCGAGGCTCTGCTCAATGGCGCGTGTTTGCTCGGCGGCTCTTTCCGGAATGGCGGCAGCCGTTGATTGGAGTCCGGCCAAAACCGCTTCGACTGCCCGTGTTTGCTCCGTACACGCCGCTGCGGTCGCTGCGAAACGATCTGTTATGCGATCCCCCGCAACCGATAACAATTCGACTGACCGTTCCACGAGGGCTCGGGCCTCGTTCATGCGGCTATCGGCGATGGTATCGGCTCGCTTGCCGGCTTCGAAGGCTGTCTCGCCGAGGGATTGAAGTCTCTTTTCGGCTGCGCCTGCTTCCGCAGCGGCGGCTTGACCAGCGGCAACAGCGGCGGCGCGGGCAATATCAGCCGTTCGTTGCAAGGCAGATAAGCCCTCTTCAGCGGCGAGCCGTGCGGACTCCGCTTCTGCTCGGAGCGTGGTGACCATGGCCGCTGCGCGCTCAGCGAGTGAATTGCGCAATTGATCGAGGCGATTTTCGGCGTCTTGTGAGACGCTTGACCGAATATCGGTTCCTATCGCTGCAAGGCGCGCTGCTTCATCCAAAGCCGTATGAGCGACGCCGCTGAGGCTTTCGCTTGCAGCAGTGGCCTGATCGACCGTTGCCGATATTTCTGTGCGCGACAACGAGAAAAGAGAGGCGGCACGTGCAAGGGCGGCATCTGCCTGCGCAATTGCGTCGCTCAATGCGGCGGCATTTGCGGCTGCGCGAAGGGCCGCATTGTCCAAGCGCATGCTGGCGGCTTCAAGGGTGGCGGCATGCGCAGACGTATTTTGTGCGGTTTGGGTTGAGACAGCGAGGACGTCGCGGGCTTTGGCGCCAAAGAGTTCTGCTGCCTCGCGTGCGGCGCTGTCAGCGATCCGAGCACTCTTTAAGAGGGCCGTAGCGCGGCCTTCATGCAGCGATGCAAACTGCCCGCTTTGCTCAGCTAACGCATCGGCTGCAGCCGTTAATTGCAAGATGCCCTCGGCGAGCGCTTTTGAAACCTCACTGGCGCTTTCGCGGGCAACATGGCCGGCGCCTGCCAACGCGTTGGCGCGTTGAGCAATACCGCCCTCGACGGCTGCCAGCCGATTAAGCGTCGCGGTAATCGCGGCTTCGAGTGCATCTATTTCCCGCCGAACTGCGCCAGCGACAGTGCGAGCGGCCCGTTCTGCTTCAGGGCCGGGCTGTGAAATTCGCGCCGCCGCCGCCGTTAGCGCTTTTGCTTCTCGGGATGCGCGACGCAAGGCTTCACCCATTGCGCCAGCCAATAAAAGAAAGGCAACAGGCCCGAGCGCAACAGCGCCTAAGCCTGCCAACAGCGGTGTGCTTGCCTGCGCAAACGCACCTGTTTGGGAGTAACCCAACAAAAACGCACCAGCGCCACCGGCCCAGAGCGCAGCCATGGCACCGGATGCGATCATCAACCAAGGCGTGGTAACGCTTGGAGCCTCATCGATATCGGCGTCGAAGTGCGGTGTTGAGCCATTGGCTTCGCTTTCGACGGGCTCTTCAATTGCCGCGCGCAAAACAAGACGGCCCGCCATTGCGTTGGGGTCGTCCATCTCCACAAAGCTTGCCTTCTCGGTGGTGCTGTCCGGTGAAAAAGGAGTGTCGCCGCTCATTTTTGGGGGTCGCCTTTTGGGAACTTAGCCCACATTATCGGACTGACCTCGGAGACGCTATGAGTGCACCGCAGCAAGACGTTGTGATGACAGCGCCACCCCTTCGCGGGCGGATACTGCGGAGTGGGCAGGGGTTGGGTTTGGATACTTTTGACCTCACAAAGGCTGAGCGTGCTTGGCTAAGTTTGGGTCTTGAACAACCCGGTGGAAAGTTGCCGCTTTTCGATCCTAGCGGTCAGGCAGTAGACGTTGAGCTCATTCGAAAATGCGTAGCAAAGGGGGTCGCAGAGCCTTGGTTCATCAATCCCTTGAAACCAGACTGGCTCGTGTGTCGGTTAACAGAGTTTGGCCGTGGTTTGTTGAGTGAGCGCATTATTGAGCGCTAGGATGGGCGCTGGAACGCGATTGCTTTGGTAAGCAAGGCTTGGCGCTTTGAGGTGGCCTCAAGGCCAACAGGTTTCGCCAAAGATATCAGATCGGTATCAAGCCAGCTCTTAAAGTAAGGTTCATGAAAACCGATGGGGAAATACTCCAACATTGCGTCAAGATCGCGATTATCGCCTGTTTGCAGGGCGTCCGCGAGAATAAAGGTACCACTCGGTTTCAAAACGCGCGCGATTTCAGCGAAGGCCGAGCGTCGCACTTTTGGTGGCAATTCGTGGAAGAGATAGACCGATATGATGCAGTCGAAAGACGCGTCTGGGAAAGGGAGGGATTCGGCCGCCCCCGTGCAGACTTCCGCTGATCGCCATGCGCGCAAATTAGAGCGTGCTTTGGCTGCATAAGCCGGCGACATATCAAGCGCTGTCAGCTTTAGCCGAGGGTAGTTGACCATTATTTCCGCAGCGAAACTACCGGTTCCGCAGCCAAGGTCCAACACGCGCGTTTGGCGTTGGTCGTGCCCTTGAAGGGCGTCAGCAAGTAGCGCCAAGACCGTTGTTCGCCGCATTGCGGCGGCTGTTCCAGCAAAAAGGGCCTCGACTTGGAAGTCGTAAAGCTGAGCGGATTCCTGGGTGAGCCAACCGCCAGTCTGCCAATGGAAGTTCTGACGATAATAGGCTGGGAATTTTTCAGACCCAGCGAGCGCGCGCACCTCCGTGCCGGCATTTTTGAGGCGCCTTTCGTCAACTCGAGGGATTTCAGCCAGAAACCGCATGGATGTTGCGATAAGGTTTCCTACCTTAGACGCCTTCAAGGCGGAGGCGGCCCGATAAAGGCCCGAGGCGATATTTGCATTATCTTGGGCATATACGTCGAGATAGGAGCGGCGAATTTCCGCTGGCTGCGGCGCTTTACTTGTCAGTTTTGGTGCCACGTCGCCCGGCCTTGTAATTGGGCCCGAAAAGCGGCGCGCCGCGGCCCAATGTGCCGCATAAAAGGCCGAGCGTGCCATTTGAAATGGCGTTACCGGTAAGAAGCCTTGTCGAATTGCCAATTTTAGTCCTCTGCCATGGCGCGTGCTATCGGGTGAGAAGCACCAAGAGCATCGATTACGGTTTGTTGGGCCATACTTGACTTGTTTTGGCTTAGCTTTGTGATGCCCGCGAGTGACTGAACCACGAGACTATAGCCGACAATGCCGCGCATCATCCGATCGAACACGCCCTTGGCCATCTTGTTCGGCGTCCAAGGTGGTTTTGGTGCCAAATCAGCTTCGAATAATGCTGAAAGCTCATCCAACAATTGGGTTGCTTCGACAGTGCTCAAGGAAGAAATGGACCCCTCTGCTTCTACGGATAGATAATTCCAGGTGGGTACTTGGTCTTCAATGCCGTACCAGTCGGGACTAATATAGGCATGGGCGCCAGTTGAGACCACTTTTACGAAGGTGCCGTTCGTTAGGATCGGAACAAGGGCGTTCTTGCGCGAAAGATGAAACCGAATTTCGCGGCCATCGTTTGAGATCAGGATGGGGGCGTGCGCAATGACGGGGCCGGTGTCGCCATTGGCTGCAATTATAACAAAAGGGTGCGCGCGGAGGCGAAGAACGAGCGTTTGGACGTCGTGGGTATGAAACAGTGCGGCAGGGTGCATGACAGACAGGCTAACACGACGTTGGATTTTGTCAGCGTGCCGCACCGCGCCTTAAGCGATCATTGATGGCCTCACCCAATCCGTGGATCGGGATTGGGCTGATGGAAATACGTTCGGCGTGCAGAGTATCGGCAAGGCGTACCATGGCGAAGAGATTGGCCGCTGCCTCAATCAAATTGCCGGTTTCTGAAAGATTGAACGCTTCGCCCAATTGAGGCTTTCCGAACCCAATATGGGCACTGCCCGGCAATGGCTTCACCACATCCATAATGAGTGGGGTGATAGGCGCATAGTGACGGGTGAGCATCCCGGGCGAGGCCGGCGTATGATCATTGTTGCCGTCTGAAACGATCAAATTGGGGCAGGTCGCCTGAAGCTCGGCACGGGTTACGCCGCCTGAGCGCAAAAGAACCACTTGCTCGCCAACAACGCTGACGACCGTAGACTCAAGGCCAACAGAACAAGGGCCACCGTCGAGGATGAGTGCCAGCGCTTCTCCCAATTCAGTTTCGACGTGCTGTGGAAGCGTCGGGCTTGGGCGACCAGACTTATTGGCAGAAGGTGCCGCAACAGGCCCATCAAAATCGGCAAGCACCGCTTGAGCGATCGGGTGATTGGGGACGCGCAGCGCGATAGTCGGCAAACCGCAGGTTACAAGATCAGCGACGCGGCTTTGGTCTGAACGAGGAACCACCAGCGTGAGTGGGCCCGGCCAAAAGGCTTCTGCTAGTCTGTTTGCCATCGACGAAAAAATGCCGTCGCGCTCGGCGGCTTGGCGCGTAGCGACATGGGAAATAAGTGGATTGAAATGCGGGCGGCCCTTGGCGGCGAACACAGCGGCCACAGCGTGGCTGTTGGTGGCGTCAACGGCAAGGCCATAAACGGTTTCAGTTGGCAGCCCCACCAATTTACCCTCGCTCAGGGCTTTGGTTGCAAGCTCTATCGAACGCGCTGAAGGCTCAAGGATAATAGGCATAGGGATGGTGGTTAGAGCAACGAGCCCATTCGGTCATCAGTCTCGAGTGCGCGCTGTTTCAGAGTAACCTCAAAGCGCGTACCGCTTGGGCCAGTCGATGCAAGCCGTACGTCGCCACCGTTTCGGCGTGCCAGATCGCGCGCGATTGCAAGACCAAGGCCCGTACCTCCGGGTTCGGACGATGAAAACGGCAAGAAGAGGGCCTTCATAGCTCGATCCGGTAAGCCGGGGCCATTATCTGTAATGCCTATCGTCATGGCCTTTGCGGTTACCGGGGCATCAACGCGAATGGCGGGCCCTGCCACATTAGACTTTACCAGCGCTTGAGCTGCGTTGCGCACAATGTTTGAGACGATCCGGTGGAGGTGGTCTGGGTCAACGGAGGCGCGGAGGCCTTCCGGGATCGAATTGCTCCATTCAATCTCTTGAAACGGAGCCAGCGCCTCATCAGCGGCCGTTTCAAGGGCGTCACGCAAGTCGACCGCCTTGGGCTCTGGGGCGGCTTCTTCTGCCTTACCATAGCGCAATGTGGACTCAGCTAGGCCGATGGCACGCTCGAGTGCCCGCTCAAGCCGAGGGGTGGCGGCGCGGACAGAAGGGTCAGTGGAGTTAGCGATCCGATCCGAAACCATTTGAGCCGCCGCTAATGAGTTTCGCAGATCATGGGTTATCCGCGATACGGCTTCCCCCAGCGCAGCCAAGCGCTCCCGTTGGGCAAACGAGGTGCGTAGCGCGTTTTCCATGTCGGCCAAGGCGGCTTCCGCGAGGCCGATTTCATCGTCTCTGCCTGACGCACGGAAACCGTGCGCAGCGTCTTGGGGATTTGCTCGGAACCTTTGTATGGCTGCTGTAAGCGCCCGCATCGGCGCGACGAAGCCCGCCCCAAGCGCTGCATAGACGATCCCACCCGTCATAATCGCTAAGGTGAGGGAAAAACCGATGAGGTCGCGGGCGTGATTGAGCATGGCTTCGCGAAGGGGAGCCGTTGCAACGATCAATGTAAGACCGCTTGCATTGGGCGCTAAGCTGGGACCGCTAATGGCGAGCAAATCATTTGGCCGGGAGCTTAACGTAGCCAGTGTATCGCGAATGGCTTGCCCCATAGGCGCTTCGAACCTGACTTGTCGAATTGGGCGGGTCGTTTCAGGGGAAATGCCAAAGATCAATTCGGATTTACCGGCTCGTATCAAATACACCGCCTCGGCACCGAGCGACCTCTGGAGCTTGGCCTTGTGCTCGGCTGTAATGACATCGCCAGGAATGGTTTCGATGGCTAACACGGCGACGTCGGCAGCATAGTGACGGTCTTGAAGCCAGCCTTGGCGGAAATTCGCTACCTCTGGCACAAGGACCAGCATTTCGACGAGTAACACAAACGCAATGGTGAGAAGCAGAAGGCGCGCGGAAAGACTGTTTCGACCTTTAGGCTTTTTGGGCAGAGCTATCGACTGCGTTTCCCTTTCGAGGGAATTAGGGAGAGCGGCTGCCCTATCACTCATGGGAGTCAGTAGCCTGCATCATTGCAATCCCAATCGCGGTTGACCTTGCCGCTCATTCACCCTATACGCCGCCCCTCGTTTTTGAATTCAAGTCGCCAATAGGCGTGGAGTTGCGTCGTGAAACGCACATATCAACCATCGAAGCTGGTGCGCAAGCGCCGTCACGGGTTCCGCGCCCGCATGGCGACCAAGGGCGGTCGGGATGTCTTGGCACGTCGTCGCGCCAAGGGGCGGAAGCGTTTGTCTGCATAGGCATGGCTGTGCCGCTCTCGCGGCTTACGGTCCGCCATCAATTTCTGCATGTCGCCCAGGGCCAAAGGGCCTCTGGGCGATATCTGTTTTTGCAAGGACGTGCTGTGAGTGATGCGGGTGCGGGCGCACGCATTGGATTCACGGCCTCAAAAAAAGTTGGCAACGCGGTCGCGCGCAACCGGTCAAAACGGAGACTTCGCGACGCTGTTCGCGCTGTCTTTTCAATTTTGGCAAGGCCCGGCTGGGATTATGTTGTGGTTGCCAAAACCGAGGCCATCTCAGCGCCATGGCCCGACTTGGTTGACGATCTCGAAAAGGCCCTGATAAGGCTTCACCGCGCGCCTGAAGGTCGCTCTGGCGCGAAAACGCCGCCCCCTGTAGAGGGCGTGGCTGTCTCCCCCGAAGGCTCCATACGATCATGAATCCCGAAAATCGGAACCTGTTTCTCGCTGTTGCGCTCTCAATTGGTGTGCTTTTGTTGTATCAGGTGTTTTACGCCGAGCCGACAATGCAGGCTGAACGCGCGCGTGTGTTGGCGGCCAGTGCGGCTTCAGCAGCGAAGGTTCCTGCGCAAGTTCCCGGTGCACCAGCACCTGCGGCGACCACGGCCGCTGGTGTATCGGCGGGTTCGGCGACAGTTCCGGCAGTGGCGGCCACTGCTGCACCACAAACCCGTGCTGCAGCGATTGCGGCATCAGCCCGGGTGCCATTTGATGGGCCTGGTGTTGATGGCTCGATCTCGCTGGTCGGAGGACGGGTCGATGACCTTCGCTTGAAGCGGTATCGGGTGACGATCGACAAGTCATCACCGGAAGTCACCTTACTTGACCCCCAGTTTAGCGGCGGTGGCTATTATGCTTTCTTCGGTTGGTCGGTGCCGGTGGGGGCGCCTGCCATGGACCTGCCCGGACCAAATACACTTTGGACGCTCGCATCGGGCACAAAATTGACGCCGCAAACGCCGGTAACCTTGACCTATACCAATCCTGCGGGTCTGACATTTACGCGTTCATTGGCGCTTGATGACAATTACGTTTTCACCGTCTCGGACAAAATTAAAAACGCAGGTGCTGCCCCAGCTCAAATAGCGGCCTATGGCGCGCTCCGCCGCCACGGGCTGCCTAAGTTGGAAAACAACCAAATCCTACACGAGGGTATGGTCGGCATGTTCAATTCAAAGCTTGTGCTCGACAAGTATAAGGATTTGGACAAGGGCAAAATCGTTACGCAGCCTTCGACCGGCGGTTGGTTTGGCGTTACCGATAAATATTGGCTGACGGCGCTTATTCCGGACCAAAAGGAAACAGTCGACGCGACATTCCGCACGAGCCGCGATGCTGATGGCGGCACGGTTTACGAAGCCAGCTGGGCCGGAACGAAGGCGCTGACGATCGCGCCGGGTGGCACGATTGAACATACCCAACGCCTCTTTGCGGGCGCAAAAAAAGTGTCGTTGCTGCAAGCCTATGACCAGCAGCTTGGCATTGAGCGCTTTGAGGACGCGGTGGATTGGGGCAATTTTTGGTTTCTGACCAAGCCCTTCTTCTTGATGATGTCGACCTTTGAGGGTTGGCTCGGAACCTTTGCGCTCGCAATTTTGTTGACCACGGTGGTGGTAAAAGTCGCGACCTTCCCGCTGGTCTATAAAGGCTATGAGGGCATGGCGAAGATGCGCGCTGTCGGCCCAAAAATGAAAGAGGTGCAGGAGCGCTTTGCCGCTGACAAGCAGCGCCAACAGCAGGAGGTGATGAAGCTCTACCAGACGGAGAAGATCAATCCGCTGGCGGGCTGCGTGCCGATGTTGATCCCGATCCCGATTTTCTATGCACTTTACAAAGTGTTGACCGTTGCGCTGGAAATGCGCCACGCGCCATTTTATGGCTGGATCCACGATTTGGCGGCGCGCGACCCCACCACAATCTTCAATTTGTTCGGTTTACTGCCTTATGACCCAACGAGCTGGCCACTTATCGGTACTTTCCTCGCAGTAGGCGTGTGGCCGATCCTTTATGGCCTCTCGCTTTGGCTCGTACAGTCGATGCAACCGGCGGCTACTGATCCGATGCAGCAGCAGATCATGATGCTTCTGCCCTTCTTGTTCACCTTCCTGTTTGCGGGTTTTGCTGCAGGTTTGGTGATTTACTGGACGTGGTCGAACATCCTCACGATTGCACAGCAATATGTGATCATGCACCGCATGAAAACCGAAAACCCGATTGATACCTTCCTAGAGAAGATATTCGGAAAGAAGGCCGCCAGTGCGTGAACCGAAAGCCGGAGCCGCGCCAAAGGCTTCGGCACCCGCACCTGCCATCGCCACCGGCGTCAACGAGAACGATGCGCTAGACCTTGAGCAAGGCCGCCTCTTATTCCTGCAGGAGCCGCGTTTCGAACTCGGCGTGCCGACAATGAACGTGCTGCCACCAGCCGGTGCGCCGGAGATCGCGTTCGCCGGGCGCTCCAATGTTGGCAAGTCTAGCCTCGTGAATGGGCTTGTTGAGCGTCGGCATTTGGCGCGCGCTTCCGGTGAGCCCGGGCGCACGCGCGAGCTAAACTTCTTCTTGCTCGGCCCCGAGGACGCACCGCGCGTCCGCCTCGTCGATATGCCGGGCTATGGCTATGCCAAGGCCTCCAAAACCGAGATTGAGCGCTGGAACATCTTGATCCGGCAATATCTGCGCGGCCGCACACCGCTGAAACGCGTGATCTTGCTGATTGACAGCCGCCACGGCATTAAGCCCAACGATGTCCAAGTTATGGATGGTTTCGATCAGACCGCCGTGGCGTATCAGATAGTGCTCACCAAGGCTGACAAATTGAAAGCCTCTGAGCGCGAGGCTGTTCTCGCCGATACCAAAGCTAAAATCGCCCGCCGCCCCGCTGCGCACCCGCGCGTGATCTTGGTGTCGGCGCAAGAAGGCTGGGGACTGCCAGAACTGCGCGCCGAGATCGCCGCCCTTGCGCTTGGGTGATCAACCGCTAAGACCCCCCGCGACACCGGAGACCTCATCTATGGCTGATGCCCCAGACGACGAAGCCGCCGCCGAGGCCGCGGGCTTCTTGACCGCGCAAACGCTGGCCGAGGCGCTTCCTTATTTGCAGCGCTATGATCGCCAGACCGTTGTGGTGAAATATGGCGGCCATGCCATGGGCGATGACGCCAAGGCCCAAGCCTTTGCGCGCGACGTAGTTTTGCTTAAGCTGCTCGGGTTGAACCCTGTTGTCGTTCACGGTGGTGGGCCGCAAATCGGTGAAATGCTGAAAAAGCTTGGCATTGAGAGCCGGTTTGAAGGCGGGCTTCGCGTCACCGATGAAAAGACGATGGATGTCGTCGAGATGGTGCTCGCTGGGGCCATCAATAAGGAAATCGTGCGCTGGATAAACCGGGCAGGGGGCAAAGCCGTGGGCCTTTCCGGGGCTGACGCCAACCTCATCACCGCCAAGAAAACCATCCGCACCAAACGGGACCCCGACAGCCATATCGAACAGGTCGTTGAGCTTGGCTTTGTGGGTGAGCCGACCCGGATTGACCCGTCCATTATCGAAGGCCTTGCCAAGCTGGATGATGACTTCATCCCGGTGGTTGCCCCCGTCGGCGTCTCCATTGAGGGCGACGCCTACAACATCAACGCCGATACCGCTGCAGGCGCGCTCGCGGGCGCGCTGAAAGCCAAGCGCTTTTTGCTGCTGACAGATGTGGCCGGTGTGCTCGACGCCAATGGTAAGTTGATCCGCCAGATGAGCCGGGCGGATGCTCAGAAGTTGATCGATGATGGTGTAGCCACGGGCGGCATGATCCCCAAGCTCGAAACCGTCATGCATGCCCTTGATGCTGGGGTAGAAGCCGTTGTGGTGCTCGATGGGCGCAAGCCGCATGCCATTCTTGTAGAGCTGTTCTCCGAACATGGCGCAGGAACCCTTATCTCGTGACCCCAAACCCAAAGCGCCTTTTGACTGCCTCCGATTGGGTGTTCGACCTCGATAACACGCTCTACCCTGCCGATGCAGACCTGTTTTCCCAGATCGACGCGCGCATGACGCAATTCGTCGGTGAGTATCTCGGCCTTGGTTATGAGGAAGCCAAGGCCATGCAGAAGCGCTACTACGCAGAACATGGCACCACGCTGAACGGCATGATGCGCGTGCACAATATGCCCGCGTCTGAGTTCCTCGATTACGTCCATGACCTCGATTACTCTGTTGTGCGGCCGCATCCTGAATTGCGCGCAGCGATCGATGCGCTACCGGGCCGCAAACTGGTGTTCACTAATGGGTCGCGGGGCCATGCCGAGCGAACGCTGACCGCTCTGGGGCTGGAAGGTTTGTTCCACGATCTTTTTGATATCGAAGCGACCAACTACCAGCCTAAGCCCAAGCGCGAAGCGTTTGACGCGCTCATCGACGCCCACATTATTGAGCCCACCACGTCGGTGATGGTTGAGGATATCGCGCGCAACCTCGAGACGGCGCATCACCTTGGCATGGCGACAATCTTAGTGACGTCGACTAAGGATTGGAGCCATGAGCCCGAGATTGGCCGCCCGGCGGGGACGGGTGGCGTGCATCCTGCTTTTGTTGATTTCGTGACCGACAACCTCACCGGATTTCTTGAATTGGTAACGTCCCCTCACGCGGAGCCCTTTTGATGACTGACTTGTCCCATCTTGAAAGCGCGATCAACGCGGCTTGGGAGTTACGCGATGTTTTGGGAACCTCCACGACGGGCCCGACGAAGGATGCGGTTGAAGAGACGCTCTCGCTGCTGGATTCGGGCACGGTTCGGGTTGCCGAGCGGGATGAGGCGGGCGCGTGGAACGTGCACCAATGGCTGAAAAAGGCGGTACTTCTGTCGTTTCGCCTGACGCCGATGGAAGCGATTAGCGGGGGACCGGGTGGTTCTTCGTGGTGGGATAAGGTGCCATCTAAGTTTAACGGTTGGGGCGACGACCAATTTAGTGAGGCCGGGCTAAGGGCTGTTCCGGGCGCGATCGTTCGCCGATCCGCCTATGTGGAAAAAGGCGCTGTCTTGATGCCGTCCTTCATCAATGTTGGCGCGCGCGTTGGTGCCAATACGATGATTGATACTTGGTCCACGGTTGGGTCATGCGCCCAAATCGGCGCGAATGTGCATATTTCCGGTGGCGTTGGCATTGGGGGGGTGCTGGAGCCCCTACAGGCTGGGCCTGTGATCATCGAGGACGATGTTTTCGTTGGCGCGCGGTCTGAAGTGGCTGAGGGCGTGGTGGTTCGCCAAGGGGCTGTGTTGTCGATGGGTGTCTATCTTGGTGCATCCACCAAGATCGTTGATCGCGCGACGGGTGCGGTTTACCGCGGCGAAGTACCAGCCTATGCCGTTGTCGTTCCGGGCTCCCTGCCAGACCCCGCCGGTGGGCCGTCTCTCTATTGCGCCGTCATCGTCAAAACTGTCGACGCGCAGACGCGCAAGAAAACCAGCCTCAACGAGCTACTTCGAGACTGAGCGCGTAACGGCGAGACATTCAGTCAGGATGCCAAGGAACTCGTCGTTTGGAACACCCCAGAACGGCCCGAAATCATAATCAATCCCCGCTTTCCGAGCGGGGCTGGGCGGGTTCAACACCAAGCCAACACCGAGAAACGGGCGTCGCCCTGTAGCCTTTGCCGCAAGAATTGAGGCCCATGGAAAGTGCTGCGCCGACACGGGTGTGTTGAGCCAAAGCCCGGTCGTGTCGATCCGCAAAGTGATCGTAGCGAAGGCGATAGCGATGCAGGCAAGGAGAATAACCGCTAGCCATCCGAGCAGGCTCTCATCCATCGCGTCTGCGCTGCCGGCGACCATGGTCAACAACGTCGATGCAATGGCCATGATCAAGACGAAGAGCGTGCCAAGTCGGATCAAGGAAAGGCGGAGGATAAGAGGCTCAAAAGTCATGCAGCCTTATTGCGCCACGAGATCGCGATGTCATCAGCCCTGAACAGGCGACTTAATGGCGAGTTGCGTGAAACGGGGATTGATCCCATTGCATTGGAAGTGTGTTCCGCGGGCAACGCGTTCAAAGTGATAGAGCGGCACCAAGGATTGGCGACACTCCCGATTTAGCCAATCAAACTAGAAAACGCTTTAACCTTAACCTGATTTCCACTCCTCAAAGCCTATTGAGGGGTATGCGTGATGGTAGTGAAGCCCAAATCTACGAGGAATATCTAACGCGTCTCAATGACGATCTCCTCAGTCGTGTCATCGCAGGGCTGGGCATTTCGAGTGTTTTTGCTTGGGTGCTGTCGCCCCTCATGGCGGCAATCTGGCTTGCATGTTTTGCAGCAAACGAATGCATTGAGCTCGTCCTTTCCAAGCAATACCGAGCCAGGCCTAGCAGGCGTAGGGTTACGCAGATCGCCCTTGGCGCCAACATGGTTTACGGCGCATTGGTCTGGGCGGTCGGCGCGCTTTGGATCGGAACGCACGGTAGTTATGGCTCTACAATCATTGGCCTCGCCGTTCTTGTAGGTGCGCTGACGCACATAATCGCAACATCGACCACCCATTGGCCGTCGTTTCTGTGCTCAGCCATTCCAATGTCGCTGGGTATTGTGGCTCTTCCGTTTGTAATGTGGGGCAAGGGCGTACTCGATGCCCAAAACCTCTTTTTGTCGTTGGTGGGCCTAATGTTCTTGCTCATCTATTGCTTTAGCGCGGCGCTTCAGAGTCGCGAGCGCGAGCAGAAGCTCGCCCTTACTTTGGCGGAGCTAACGAAGGTGAGTGCCGCCAAGTCTCAGTTTCTGGCAACGATGAGCCATGAGATTAGGACGCCGCTGAACGGGATCATTGGACTTGCCGATGTCCTGCAACGAACAACGCTCTCAAAACAGCAATTTGAAATGCTGGGCCTTGTCAAAGCGTCCGGGGAGACACTTGAGCGGCTCGTTTCTGACATCCTCGATGCCTCAAAAATTGAGGCCGGAAAGCTTGATCTTTCACTGTCGGAACTCGATTTGCGTGAGACGCTTGAGGCCGCCGCTTTTCTAAGTAAGGCCAAAGCCGACGAAAAAGGCCTCGTTTTCGACATCGATATTTCACCGGAGGCCCGCGGGCACTTTCTTGGCGATGCCGTTCGCATTCGCCAGATTGTCTCCAACCTCATCTCCAACGCTGTGAAATTCACAGAAATTGGCTTTGTTCGGATGCACGTTGGTGTTCAACAAGAGACCGAGGGCAAAGCAGAGATTCGCATTACGGTTACAGACTCCGGTGTAGGGTTTGATAGCGAGGCGGGCGCAAAGTTGTTTGGCCGGTTCGAACAAGCGGACAGCTCGATAAGCCGCAAGTTTGGCGGAACTGGCCTAGGATTAGCGATTTCAAAGTCTCTTGTTGAGATGATGGGCGGGCACATAAGTGCTCATTCCGTATGTGGCCAAGGCAGCACCTTCGTAGCGGTTGTCTCTCTGAAGAGGGTGTCGAGTTCAGCGGCTGAGATTGCGGCGGCGCCATCGGTAGAAACAGCAGATAGCGGTGAGCTAGGCGGAAATGACGCTATTGGCATTGGGCTCGAGATTTTGGTGGCCGAAGACCACGCCGTAAATCAGAAAGTGATCCAATTGATGCTGGCACCACTGGGGGCAAAGGTCACGCTTTCAAATAACGGACGTGAGGCTCTGGAGAGTTTCAAGCTCGGTTCGTTCGATTTGGTCCTGATGGACATGATGATGCCAGAGATGGATGGGCTAGCGGCTACCAAGGCCATTCGAGCTTTTGAACATCAACAGGGACGGCATCGCACACCGATTGCGATGTTAACGGCCAACGTCATGAAGGAGCACGTTGCGGCAGCCCTTGCGGCGGGGTGCGATTCTCACATCGAGAAACCGCTAACGGCGCGCAGCCTGATGGCAGGAATGCAGGATGCATTTGCAAAGGCGCAAGACACTTCGCCACAGCAAGCTTTAGCGGGCTAGACCTAACGGAGGCTTCCTTTAGGACGGTCGACCGCAACCGTTTGAAGGCGGTGTTGGGCCTCAAAGGATCGGTGACTTACAGCCGCGGAAGGCGCTAAAGGTAGTTATGAGTCCTCTAGCTGGTTCCGATGCCTCCCGTGTTGCTTGGCTTATTGCCCTTGTAGCCTTGGCGATCCGCCTTGCGTTTGCCGCCTTAATTCCTTTGACCGAGGACGAAGCCTATTATCGGCTTTGGGCTCTGCATCCCCGCTTTGGCTATCTTGACCACCCGCCGATGATTGCTTGGTGGATCGCGCCGGGGCTAGCTTTGTTACCGGACGGGCCTTTGGGTGTCCGGTTCCTCGTATGTTTGAGTGGGCTAATTGCGACAATTCTGGTGGCTGACACTGTTCGGCAATTGGGGTGGGAGGAAGCCACCCAGACGCGCGCGGCCTTATGGTTCAACGCCATGCCCCTTGTTGGCTTTGGCGGTGTTTTGGCAACACCCGATGCCCCCGCAACGCTGTTTTGGATTGGCAGTCTCTGGGCGCTTGCGCGGGTCGGTCTGCCGGAAACGGGAAAAGGGCGTCCCGGCTATTGGCTGCTGGCTGGCGTGTTTGCGGGCCTGGGCTGCCTGTCGAAATATACCGGGTTGTTTCTGGCGCCCGGCGTCGTGCTTTGGCTGTTGATGGATGCGCGGATGCGGGGCTGGCTGATGCGCCCATGGCCATGGCTGGCTGCTTTGGTGGCGGTTTTAGTGTTTGCGCCAAACGTGTGGTGGAATGCGACCCATGAATGGGCATCGTTTGCCAAGCAGTTTGGCCGGGCGGATGCCACGGGGTGGCAACCCGTTTATGTAGCTGAGTTGCTGGTCGCGCAAATCGTATTGATCTCGCCTGTGCTGGCGCTTTTTGTGGTGCGGGGGTTTGGGCGGGAAAGTCGGGCACGCTTGGCCTTGGTGTGGGTAACCTTGGTTCCATTTGCGGCCTATCTCGTGGTGCATGCTTTGCGCGATAGCGTGCAAGGGAATTGGCCCGCGCCGATTTATCCAGCCCTTGCGATGCTGGCGGCAGTTGGAGGAGGCCTAAGTGGTCCGCGGCTATGGGCTTGGCTTGCCAAGGCAGCAGCCCCGCTTGGGATTGCGCTTTCCGCCTTGGTTTTGGCGGCGGCGATCCAACCCCAGATGGACAGTTTTGTGCGCATTGCGCCCTTGAAGCAATTGCGCGGTTGGCCCGATTTCATGCGAGATGTTGAAGGCGCGCGAAGCGCCGTTGATGCCCGATGGATCGGGACTGTCAGCTATGGAACTGCGGCGAATTTGGCGCTAAGGACGGCCATTCCTGTGGCACAAATAACTGAAAGAAATAGGTATTTATATACAACGCCACCAAATCTCGCGGGTGTGGGCCTTATCGTTGATTTAGAGCGAAGGCTTAGCGTGAAGCAGTTGAAAGGGTGTTTTGGAGAGGTGCAGACACTGGGGCAAATCGACCGCAAAGGCCCTGTTCGCCCTGTTGCCCGCTATTCATTTTATCGGGTAAGCACGCCGCTGGCCGACATTGCATCCTCGGGTTGCATCACTCTTGAACGGACGAACAATGCCATAAGGTGATCGCGCCCAGCATCAGGCAGCGCGGCTCGTGTGCGGGGCTGTGCCATCATAATTGCCTGCCCACGTCGTATAGCGATTTTCGGCGGTGGGGTAATAATCGAAGCCGCATTCATGCTGGTGCATTCACCGTCACTCGCCCGAAAGCGCCTGCCGTGCCATGAGCAAACCAGTGTATTTGTTCCTGGACCTGCAAAGTGAAGCGGCCCTTTCCGATGTGGGCAGAGGGCCGCGTGGGCGGCCAAAACGCCATCATCGCAATAGATACGGTAAGGGACGTCGCCGAAAACCACCGTAAAGGGCGCTCGTGCCCTCACCTCATGCAAAGGGCCGAGCACGAGTTGCTTTGGCAATTTCGTTGTTAGCGCGGCATTCGCAAGTGCGTCACCTAGTGCCTTGACCGAAGTAAGGTGGCGCATGAGTTCTTCGTCGCGCTCCCACATTACTTTGGAGTTGGCGACAAGTTTTGCGCCGAGCTCGGCACGACGGTGTGGGCTCATTTCATCGACATAGAACTTAATGCTGACTAATTTCTGCCCTGAATCGGTTTGAGTAAAGCGCACGCGAACTTCACTGCCAGCGCCCGGCCCTGCTTCGGTGATGAGGCGGAAATGCGATCTTTCTTGGTCAGGAACGAAACGCAGAACTTGGCGGTGGCGTCGATCGGGCTGGTTGCAATGGGTTTCCACACACCACGTTTTTCTTAGCTTATCGACGAGCTGCACCGTGCCAAATAGGTCGTTGTGCATGGTAGAGAGCCGTTCCCAATCAAACAGAACTTCCCAGATCGTGGCTAAACTAAACGGTACGAGCCTTTCATAGGATGCTGCGAGAGAAAGATCGCTGCGGATAGGCATCGAACGCATTTTCCAATCCCTGTATGAACGCGTACTTTGCTTTAACCCACGAACTCACCATATGGAGCACCCCCTGTATTGGTATGACAGAAATTAGTGATGTGTTGAAAACTATAGAGAAATTTATTGATCCTTTGCAGACGGCCAAGGGCGAGCCGCGCGCGTGGGTCGCGTTCGACCAGTTTCAAACTCTGTGGTTCAACACGGGCACCTTGTGCAACATTACGTGTGTGAACTGCTATATCGAAAGCTCTCCGACGAATGATCGGCTTGTCTATTTGAATTGTGACGATGTTCTCACCTCTCTGAATGAACTGGATGCTTTAGGCGCGGGCCCTATCGAAATAGGGTTCACCGGAGGGGAACCGTTTATGAACCCCGACATCATCGCCCTTTTGGAGCTTAGCCTTGCGCGGGGGCATGGCGTTTTGGTGCTGACAAACGCCATGAAACCGATGATGCGGTCGCGCGTTCAGGACGGCATCGTTGACCTACTTGCGCGCTACCCGGGCAGGCTGACGTTTCGCGTTAGTCTCGATCACTGGTCCGCCGCCGGCCATGATTGCGAGCGTGGTGAAGGAGCGTTTCAAGAGACGCTGAAGGGCCTTGATTGGTTGGCTTCAGTGGGGTGCCCCCTCGCTTTGGCTGGACGCAGCCTGTGGGATGAAAATGAGGCGCAAGCCCGTGCAGGCTTTGCCGCTTTGATTGCGACCCATCGCTGGCCGGTTGATGCGCTCGATGCTGGTCAATTGGTGTTGTTTCCTGAAATGGATGAGGGTGCCGATGTCCCCGAAATTACACCGTCTTGCTGGGGTATTTTAGGTGTCGATCCGAAAGCCTTGATGTGTGCGAGTTCGCGCATGGTGGTGAAGCGCAAGGGTGCTGTTTCGCCCGTTGTCATGCCGTGCACGCTGTTGCCGTATCAGGATGCGTTTGTGATGGGCACCAGTTTGGGTGAGGCACAAAGCAACGTATTTCTAAACCACCGCCACTGCGCCAAATTCTGTGTGCTCGGCGGCGGATCGTGCTCGGCTTAAGGATTGGCAAGACTGAGCGCCTCCTGCAGGGATGCGATATCGGCGAGAGTCGATTGGAAAAGGCTCCAATCGTCGGCCTCGGCGATGGGCGCCCAAATTGCTTCTACTTCTTCAATGACCAACGAGACCGGGGTTTGGCGCAGGAAATAGGGGTGCGTTAACCGCACGGGCCTGTCGGGTTCATATGTGCGGAAGAGGCTGAGCCACGTTTTGGCCTCCTCTGTTTCGTAAAGGGCGGCGTTAGGTGCGTGTGCCGCGCGCTGTTCACTCGCATTACCGCCAAACCAGTCGTGGAAAACGCTGTCCCATGGTGCTTTGGTGCGCCCCATAAACGCGAAGAATGCATCGAGCATGGCGCCGTCTGCTTCGCTCCCTTGTGAACAGACGCCGAGCCGGGCACAGAGTTTTTCGCGTTGGGCACGCGCGAAAGCCGGTGGATAGGCAGATATCGCGTCGACCAAGGCGTCTTTGTCGCAAAGCGATGTTAAAGCGCCCGCGAGCTGCTTTAGATTCCAAAACACCGCATGGGGCTGACGCCCATAAGCATAAAGGCCGTTTTGATCAAAATAAGCGGCGGTGAAGTTTGGGTTGGCTTCGGGCAGAAAACGCCACGGGCCGTAGTCAAAGCTTTCCCCGGTGATCACCATGTTATCTGTGTTCAAAACGCCATGTACAAATCCAGCCGCCATCCACGAGGCGCAAAGCTCCGCGCTGGCAATGGAAACTGAACGCACGAAGGCAGCCACCCGCGCTTCGCCGTCCAGAGCGCTGTGCTCTGGCCAGTAATTTTCAATGCAATGATCGACTAGGGCCTTTAGATTGTCGGTAGCGCCTAAAAAAGCGTGGCGCTGGAACGTCCCGAAACGAATATGCGAATGCGACAGGCGCGTGAGCACGGCAGACCGCGTGGGGGACGGCTCGTCGTTGCGCGCAAGTTGCTCGCCGGTTTCGATCAGGCTGAACGCTTTTGACGTGTAGACGCCTTGGGCCGCCAGCATGGCCGCCGCCAAGACTTCGCGGAAGCCGCCCTTTAAGGTGAGCCGACCGTCACCCTGTCGGGACCATGGGGTTTGACCCGAGCCTTTTGTGGCGAGATCCAAAAGGCGACCGCGATCATCACGCAGTTGCGCAAACAGGAAACCGCGACCATCGCCCAAGTTTGGGTTGTAGGATTGGAATTGATGGCCGTGATACCGCATGGCCAGCGGCGTTGGGATGTTGTTCGGCAACGGCTTGAACATGCCAAAATGGGCAATCCATTCGGCATCGTTTAACGCGCCTAGGCCGACACGCTCCGCCCAGGCTTGGTTGCGCCACCGCACATGATGACGGGGGAAATCGGCGGGTGCGACGGGATCGCTAAATTCCGGCCCGAGAGCCGGAAAGCGGGGAGCGGGGCTATAGTGCTTAGAAACGGGCATGGTGCATGTTTGACGGAGGAGCCGGAAGCCGACAAGGATAGGGGTGCGAGAGACCGCATTTAGACGTCACAATGGTGTCAGGGTAATTGGGCATCATGGCGTGGTTCGGGCTCGGCAAGGATGGATGGAACGTCGCGTTTCGTGGCCCTCATTATAGAAGCGCTAAAAAGTAGGTAGGATAGATTATTTTTTTGGCGCTTTAAGCTATTGTTTTAATTGATAGTAGGAGTGAATTGCTTGTTGTTTTTGGAACAATCTATTCACAGTTTCCGGCCCAGCACGGCGGTGTTGGTATTGGGCAATGAAACACGCGCGGCGTGAGCAAGCTTTCTCGCATGACGACAGCTATGGGTTGCCTTAGGGCGAAGTAGTGGCCAGTTAGGGCGGCTAAGAAAATCGGGTTTGCTCCTCCAATGCCTCTGAAAAACATTCGTTCTGTTCTCCAATTGGAATCTACTGCTGGTATCTTGCTGTTGATGGCGGCGATCGCCGCGATTGCAGCAGTGAACTCTCCTTTAGGGGGCTATTATCAGGCTTGGATCAGCTCCACGCACACAGTTCAGGTTGGTAGCTGGGAGGAGACCAAATCCATCGCCAAGTGGGTAAAAGATGGCCTCATGGCGATCTTCTTCTTGGCGGTTGGCTTGGAAATCAAAAAAGAAGTTTTGGTTGGCGAGTTGTCCGATCCACGCAAATTGGCCTTGCCGATTTTTGCTGCGTTGGGCGGCATGATTGCGCCTGCTTTGGTGTTTCTAGCTCTTTGGGCGGGGCTTGGGGGCACGCCCGACATGTTTTCGGGGTGGTCGGTTCCCGTTGCGACGGACATTGCGTTTGCGATTGCGGCCCTTTCATTCGTGTCGAAGAATATTCCGCTGTCGCTCAAGATTTTCCTGCTGACGGTCGCCATCGCTGACGATCTTGGCGCTGTGGTGTTGATTGCTGTGCTTTACACCAGTGATGTGGACTATCAGGCGCTAGTTAGCGCGCTGGCGGTATTCCTCGTGCTGCTTGGCATGAACCGGATCGCGATTTATCGGGTCTGGCCCTATCTGGCGGGCGGCGTGATCATGTGGGCGTTTATGTTGCAATCGGGCTTCCATCCGACGCTGGCGGGTGTGTTGACTGCGCTGGCGATCCCGATGAAAAAAGGCCCTGAGAGCGATGAAAGCCCCCTCGACGATTTGCATCACGATCTCGATCCTTGGGTAAAATACGCAATTATGCCGTTGTTCGCTTTCACAGCGGCGGGCTTTTCGTTTGATGGTATCGGCGTCTCAACGTTCGTTGCACCCTTGACCATGGGCATCGCGCTTGGCCTGTTGATTGGGAAGCCAATTGGGATTGGTCTCGCCGTGTTCATTGCAACACGGTTGGGCATTGCCAAAATGCCGAGCGGAGCCAGCCTTACCCAAATCGTCGGCGTCGCGTTCTTGTGCGGCATCGGCTTTACGATGAGCTTGTTTATCGGCGGCTTGGCGTTTGAGGCGGCACCGCCGGCATATATGGTCGATGTCCGCGTAGGGGTGTTTGGCGGCTCGCTATTGGCGGCGGCGTGCGGCTTGTTGATCCTGTCGCGGACAAAAAAACCCGTTGAAGCGATGGCGGCTGACCCAAGTCCAGCGGACTGAATTCAGGCCAGAGACCGTCTTGCTCTAACGGCGCTCGCCCTGTCGAATGGCCGCCAGAGGAGAGAGTGGTTATGGCTTATGAAACGCTGATCATTGAAAAGCGCGGCCCCGTCGATTGGGTAACGCTCAACCGGCCCGAGCGTCTAAACGCCATGAACCCGACTTTGATCGCGGAGCTGGCGGATTATTTTGGCGAGCGCATAACCGACACCTCGGTGAGGATCATTGTGTTGCGCGGGGCCGGCAAAGGCTTTTGTGCGGGGCTGGACCTAAAGAATGAGCGCCAAGCCAATGATAGCGTCGCCAACGCCGGGCCTGCGGCGGGTATGGCCTCGCAACGCGCAATTTCGGAAATTGTGATGCGGATGCGGCGTTGCCCCCAACCCATCATTTCGCTGATCCATGGCGCGGCGTGTGGCGGCGGCTTTGCCTTGGCGCTGGCGTCCGATATTCGGATCGCCGGTGCTTCTGCCCGAATGAATTGCGCGTTTATCCGCATTGGGCTGGGCGGTTGCGACATTGGCTCCAGCTATTTCCTGCCGCGTTTAGTCGGGGTGTCTATAGCGTCTGAATTGATTTTGACGGGTCGGTTTATCGAAGCGCCGCGCGCTTTGGCCGTTGGCCTCGTCTCCGAAGTGGTGGCGGATGACGGGTTGGAGGACGCGGTTGAGCCTTATTTGGAACAAATGCTGACGACCTCTCCGCTCGGGCTGCGCCTTTCGAAGGAATGCCTGAACTTCTCGATTGATGCGCCAAGTATGGAATCCGCGATTGCGATGGAAGATCGAAACCAAATCCTGTGTGCCCAAACCAGCGACTTTAGAGAGGGGATAACCGCCTTCCTTGGTAAGCGAACACCCGAATGGAGTGATCGCTAATGGCCAAAAAATTTGATGCCCTTGATGATGCTCACCGGGCCTTTATTGCCAAGCAGCATGTATTTTTTACAGCGTCTGCGGCGCCGGGAAGCCGTATCAATCTTTCGCCCAAAGACGCCCGTTCGCTGCGGGTGGTGGACGACAACACTGTAATTTATCTCGACCAAACTGGGAGCGGGAATGAGACCGCCGCGCACATGCTGGCCGATGGCCGCCTGACCATCATGATGACGGCCTTTGAAGGGCTGCCGCTGATTTTTCGAATGTATGGGCGCGGTAGCATAATTGCGCGCGGCAGCGGCGAATACGATGCCTTGCTCGTGCAGCATTTCGGTGGCGACGAGCCGCCTGGCGCGCGCCAGATTGTGCGTCTCTCCATCGAATTGATCCAAACTTCATGCGGTTATGGTGTTCCCTTGATGGATTATGTGGACGAGCGGCCAAATCTAATCCGGTGGGCCGAGGCTAAGGGCGAGGCCGGTGTCGAGGAATACCGTAAGGGCAATAATGTGGTGAGCTTGGATGGGTTGGATACAGGGTATCGGTAAGGGGGTTGAAAAAATGGAAGCTGCGAAATTGACGCTGCATTCGACGACAATCGCGACATCAGCGATGTTATAGACTGCAGCAAAGCGCATCGGCTTGGCAATGCCTTGAAGCGCGTGAACGTGGACTTCCCGGCTTGGGTCGTCGAAGCCTTGGACAAACAGGCCGACCATCTAGGTGTTACTCGTCAATCATTGATAAAGCTCTGGATCGCGGAGAAGCTTGGTTAGGGCGGGCCATTTGTTGAGTCAGGCACTCGAATTGAGCCGCTATGCTGCGAAAACAAGCCGGTGGCCGATTAGGGCCTTGTCGATTGTCACAAGCAGCAAGTTCTCAACTTGGCATTGAGCGAGCAAAAGCCGATCGAATGGATCGCGCGTAACGGGTTCGGGGATTGCCATATCTACAACGTGTTTGGCTTCAATTGGCAAAATTCGAACGCCAATTGCTTGGAAGAAGCCAAGTAGCGAATCCAACGGTATACTGATTGAAAGCTTTCCTAATCGAGCCTTGATCGCGATTTCCCAAAGGCTAGCCACACTGAGAAAGGCGTTGGTTTCGCCACTAAGTAGGGCTTTATTGATCGCTGCGTGTCTTTGAGGCAGGCTGCCGTCCAAAATGAAAAGCGCGATTTGTGTATCGAGCAGCAACTTCATACCGGAGGTTCTGCGTTCAAGAGAAAATCTTCGCGTAGTGCCTCATCAAAATCATCTGCAATGGTGAGCTTGGGCGATATCAAGCCACGCTCACGAAGAAAAACAGCTCCGGCGTCGATGTCTATGCCATTGCGCTGGCGATGCGGCACAAGATCAAACACAGGACGACCATGGCGGGTGACCACGACTGTTGTTCCCGCTTCAATCTCACGGGCCAACTCAGTGAGCTTATTTTTTGCTTCTCGGATCGACACGGTTTTCATGTGGCTACTTGTAGCCACGCATAGCCACAAAGTCGATGCCTGTGCTGGCGCGCGCGGCAAAACCCATGAATATCAGCCAATGCCCTTGCTTCCCCGCTCGCCTTGGTGGTCAATCGGGTTAACGACACGCATTGCCCTCTCGGGCAGTTTTGGTCCGGGGGCGGAGTGCTATGCTGGGTGGTATCAATCTTCAGTCACTGATCGGGCTGGCCTTGGCCATGGCCTTATGCTGGGCACTGTCGGAAAATCGCCGCGCCTTCCCGTGGAAGCTGGCTCTGGCAGTTGTCGCGATCCAAATTGCGCTGGTTCTGCTGTTGTTTGGTGTTCCTGTCGCGCGCGCGGCGTTGCAGGGGATGGGCCATGGCGTGGATGCGCTGGCGGCGTCCTCCCAAGCTGGAACAGCGTTTATATTTGGCTATTTGGCGGGTGGCGATCAGCCTTTTGATCTGAATGGCGCTCCGGCCCCATTCCTGTTTGCATTCCGTGTGTTGCCGGTAATTTTGGTGATCTGTGCGCTTTCGGCTTTGCTGTGGCATTGGCGAATTTTGAAGTGGATTACCAAGGGCTTTGGCTTTGTGTTTCAGCGGACCATGGGCCTGCGCGGGCCGCCCGCTCTTGCAACGGCGGCGACGATTTTTATGGGGCAGGTCGAAGGCCCGATCTTTATTCGCGCCTATCTGGATAGGCTCTCGCGGTCTGAACTTTTTACGCTGATGACAGTCGGTCTGAGCTGCGTTTCTGGTTCCACAATGATTGCCTACGCCACGATCTTGAAAGATGCGCTGCCTAACGCCGCTGCCCATGTGCTGACCGCATCGTTGATTTCAGCGCCTGCGGGTGTGTTGCTCGCCCGCATCATGATCCCGCCAAAGCCCGGCGATGAGGCTGGCGAAGTCGATGTGAGCGAAGATAAGAATTACGACTCCACAATCGATGCCATCATCAAGGGCACTGGCGATGGGTTGACGGTTCTGTTGAATGTGGCAGCAACCCTAATCGTTTTCGTGGCGTTTGCAGCGCTAGTTGACAAGATTTTGGGCGCTTTTCCGGACTTTATGGGGCAGCCTGTCAGCCTTCAACGGGTACTCGGAGCAGTATTCGCGCCGTTGGCCTTTGCTGTTGGCGTGCCTTGGAACGAAGCCCCCCAAGCCGGTTCGCTGTTGGGCACCAAGCTTGTTCTCACCGAAATCACAGCCTTTATTGATCTTTCGGGCCTGCCTCGGGAAGCGCTAAGCGAGCGCTCTCGCATCATTATGACCTATGCGCTGTGTGGCTTTGCCAACATTGCCTCGATGGGCATCACGGTTGCTGGGTTCAACGTACTGGTGCCCGCGCGTCGCGATGAAATCATCTCAATGGCGGCGAGGGCTCTGTTCGCTGGATTTTTGGCGACGTGCATGACGGGGGCGGTGGTAGCGCTGATGCCGCCGGGTGTATTTGCGCTGGGGTGAAGCCAATTTGAGGCTATTCGCTGTTCATTTAGCGATCAACACGCCCTGACATTCCGAGGGTGTGTAGCCATTGTTCCACTTGCCCCGGCCACTGCGTGGTGATCGGATCGGGAGTGGGGCGCAAACCGAACGCATGGCCCCCTTTGGCGTAGAGCCGCAAATCGACGGGCACGCCGGCTTCGTTTAGCGCGAGAGCATACGCTATCGGATGTCGCACATTATCGACGGTATCGTTCATGGCGTGAATTATGAGCGTAGGCGGAGCGTTTTTGCTAATCTTCACCCATGGGGCCAGTTCAAGACGGTTCTTTTCATTCGAGGGATCCAAAAGACGGGCCGTGTAGGCGATGATCGCGAAGTCTGGCCTTGGCGATTCCGCGTCGGCAGCATCGGTTGGCGCATAGGTGCGTTGTTCTGTATTACTCATGTCAGCGACAAGATACGCGCCCGCCGAAAATCCGATTACACCTATCTTGTGCGGGTCAATTCCGTAGGTTGAGGCTCGATGCCGTAGCAAACCAAAAGCGCGTTGGGCATCTTCCAATGCCAAAAGCACTTTCGGTCGCTGCTGCCTGCCATTTTCCTTCGGCCAAACTTGCGGTGTTCGGTACTTGAGCATGACGCACGTCATACCCTGTTGGACGACCCAATCGCAGATTTCGGTGCCCTCAAGGTCAGTCGCGACAGCATGAAATCCACCCCCCGGCAAAACCATCATTGTGGTTCCGGTATTACGCCCTTTTGGGCGATAGATGGTCATGGTTGGTCGGGTGATATAGCTCGCCCAATGCCATTTCCTTCCTCCTACGAGTGGTGAGCCATTTCCGGTGGCCTCGGGATGATCACCGCTGTCGGGTTTAGTGAGTGGGACGCCCTCTGGCCAAAGCGGTATCTGAGTCCCACCGGCACTTGGTTGCCATACTCCTTCAGTTTCTACTTTCGGAACCTCAGTCCTCTGAAGTGATGCGTCGGGTTTGCTCGACTGCCCGCAGGCTGCGCCAGCGAGACCGATTGCTAGGAGGGAAGGAAGAACAGCCCGAAAATGCGACAAATTCATATTTCTTGTAACACAGGAGGGATCAGCATCCGCCAATTTTCAACAATTCACAATGCCATCGACACTTATCGCATCCTCATCCTGCGTGCATTCAGCAACGGGCAGACTGACTCTGCGCCGCCAGAATCCAATTAACTATCACCGAAACGCAGCACCTCCGCACCCGGCTCTGTCTCATACAGTTTTGCCACCAACCCGACCCGTCGATCCAGCGTAGCGCGTTGGTTCACATAGCCCTTGTCGGTAATCTCGCCAGCATCAATGGACGGCCCTTCGGTTAGGATTACGGCACGACCGATGCGACGGGAAGAGCCTGTGGCGGTGGCGTTAAAGGCTTCAATCGCGGCCTTGATATGTAACGCCAAGCGAACAGGCGCTGGCACAGCATCCTCCTCTTTCGCTAATTGCGCAAAAGCGGCGGGCGATGGCCAGATTAACGCGCCCACATACGGCTTATCCTGCCCGGCGATCACAGCGTCATGCACCCAAGGGGTGCAGGCGGCGACCAGGTCAGGCCGCAAGGTGCCAACCGAAACCCATGTTCCCGACGAGAGTTTGAAGTCCTCGGTCACGCGACCATCGAAAATCAAGCCTTCATTGGGGTTTTCAGGATCAATGAAACGGCAAGCATCGCCTAGCTTGTAAAAGCCTTCCTCATCAAACGCTGCGGCGGACTTTTCAGGGTCGCCATGATAGCCACTAGTGACGGAGTTGCCTTTGACGCGCACCTCAAGCTTTTCGCCATTTGGCACCAGCTTTAGTGTAACGCCGGGCAAAGGAAGCCCGATTAGGCCAACGCGCTCTGCCTGCCAATGCACGACCGTGATGCCTTGGGTTTCTGTTGCACCATACATGGTGGTGAGGGGAATGCGGTGGCCGGTTTCGGCAATCGCAAGGGCTTGCATACGGTCGTAGAGATCGTCGGATAGGGTCGCGCCGCCATAGCCCATGTATTCGAGATTCTTGAAAAAGGCGGCGCGCAACACCGTGTCGCGTTCCATTGCATCGGCCAGCATAGCAAAGGCAATAGGGGCCGAACCGAACACGCGCGGTGATACCTCGTAGAGGTTCTTGATTGTGGTTTCGAACAGGCCCGGCATCGGTTTGCCATCATCAAGGTGGAGCGTGCCACCGCCAAACAGCACGCCGTTAAAGTTCACATTCGCGCCGGAAATATGGTTCCACGGCATCCAATCGAGCGCGAGCGGAACATCATCGGGATCGCGCTCCCTATTCCGGAGCCCATCTTGCCCGGCGATCTGCGAACACATCATGCCTTGGGTTTGCGGCACGCCTTTTGGCATGCCGGTTGAGCCAGACGTGAACAAGAATTTTGCTATCGTTGCGTCGCTTATCGCCTCCATCGACGCTTTCACCGCTGTGGCATCAATCGGGGTGGCGACGAGGTCTTGGTAGCGGATTGCGGTGGCGTATTCAGAATCCTCAACCGAGATAATTTTCGTACCATTCAACGGCAACGCTTCCAGTGCCTTTATGAAGTGCAGGGCGTTTTGGACGAAGATCGCCTTTGGTTTAATCGTGTCAAAGCAATGTTTTAGCTTTGCGTGGTCGGTGCTCATCAGAGAATAAGCAACCGAAAGCGGGGCGACGGGCGCACGGGCTTTTTGGCCCGCCAGAGTTATCAGCGCGTGCTCAATCGAGTTTCCAGACAAGATCAGCAGAGGGGAATCCGGGCCGAGGCCCAGAGCTAACAAGGCCGTTGCCAAGGCGTCCGTCATACGGGCCGCTTCGCCATAAGTGACCGCTCGCCAAGGCCCAAGCGGAGCGCCGAGCGGGACAGGCAGGCGCTGCTTTAGAAAGGCGCGATCAGGGTGCAGCGCCGCCTTTGCATCCAGTTCGTGGGGAATGGAGCGAGGACGATCACCCGGCAGATGATTAGACCACACATAAACTGTGCCGTCAGCCCGACGATCAACTGAAACGTTGGGCCCTTTCATGGGTAAGGGCTTAAAGCTCGGAAGCGTCGCTTGGCCGACTGCGGAGCCGTCTGCTGGCATCACTATGTCTCCCCAAAGTGTTTTGTGGCTCTGAATGGCCGTGTTTTGAGGCAGGCATACAAAAGCTAAATCGACTTGGCGAGACTGACCCTAGGACCGGTCGGCGGGTCAGCGGCATCGGCGCCCGTTGCTGCGCATCCGCTTGAGCCAGCCTTCGCGCTTTTCGGGCCCGCCATCAACCGCGCCAAGCAGGGTTTCGCGTATCGGGCCGATGCCTGCCATGCCGAGAATCCCACTCTCAAAACCCCGCACGCCATGGGCGCCAAAAAGCATTTTATAGGCCAAAGCGGGCATACCCATTGTAACAACGACGTGGGCGGACTTGCCCTTCATCTTTTGCTTCGGCCACCCTTGGGAAACCTGTTCGATCAGAAAGTTTCCACAGCTCACCTGCTCAAAATACGCTTTCACAAGTGCAGGCATCGTCCCGAGCCAAAGCGGGTAGATGATGAGCAGGTGATCGGCGGCCGCAAGGATTTGCTGAGTCTCCACAATAGAGGCCGGTGGCGCGCTCTTAAATGCATCCGGGTTTGTCAGAATTGGAATGTCGAGCGCGGCGAGCTCAATCTTCGATACGGTGTGGCCCGCCTCGGCTGCTCCTTCCGCATAAGCGTCGGCTAAGGCGTGGCAGAAGTGGGGTTTTGTTGCGTCGGGGTGGCCTTGAATAATGCAAACATGGGACATCGCGTGCTCCTTCAGTGGGAACCCGATCGCTTCGGCCAGCGTCTTTGGCACGTTGAACGTGCGTGTGAAGTCGTGCAGGGTTGTATCCAAAGACGTAAGGATGAGCCGGAGACGCTGCAATGACTGCGACCAAAAACCGCCGCTGGGTGCTGGCAAGGCGCCCTCATGGCATCGTACGGGACGACGACTTCCGTTTTGTAACGGAAGAGGTTCCCGCGCCTGGTGAGGGCGAGTTTGTCGTCAAGGTAACACATTTAAGTTTCGACCCGACGCAGCGTGGATGGTTGGTCGATGCGCCGAGCTATTTGCCACCGGTTCAAATTGGCGAAGTCATGCGCGCTGGGGCCGTGGGCGAGGTCGTCGCTTCGAAACATGCCGGGTTCCCCGTTGGGGTGCGGGTAAACGGGACTTTTGGTTGGCAGGATTATGCAGTGTCGGACGGCGGCGGCGCGCGCGCGGTTACGATTGTCCGGGATAGTGTCAGCGCTGAACAGGCATTAGGCGTATACGGAGTAACAGGATTAACAGCTTATTTTGGCTTGATGGATATTGGCCAGCCGAAAGCGGGTGATGTGGTTTTGGTGTCTGGTGCGGCGGGTGCAACAGGGTCCGTCGTGGTCCAGATAGCGAAGAATCTAGGCTGCAAAGTGATTGGTATCGCCGGGGGAGCCTCAAAATGTACGTGGGTGGAGGGCATAGCCGGTGCCGATGCCTGCATTGACTATAAGGCTGAGAATGTA